>PJUI01000016.1_pt1 | contig 434141 bp, 375 predicted proteins | sample 1512201 | NCBI WGS metagenome assembly PJUI01 (sample SAMN08177670, study PRJNA422409) | Feces metagenome, whole genome shotgun sequencing project. | isolation source: Chicken feces (2) enriched on wood chips | host: Gallus gallus | place: USA: Madison | collected 2015-01-15
AGCCTACGACCTGGGAATTGCATTAGGAGATATCTTCAACAAGTGCAAGGATAAGAAAGTAGCGTTTACAAAACTTGGGCTGTGGCATAATCAAGTGGAGAGCTCAGCAATACTATCGTTCCAAAGTGTAGCAAGATCCATTGCTGCCCATCATCCCCAAATTCTCCATTACTTCGACAATAGGAGCACAAACGCGTCCACAGAGTCATTCAATGCAAAACTAAAGGCGTTCAGGAGTGTCTTTCGAGGAGTAAGAGATACTACCTTTTTCCTATATCGTGTGATGAAATTGTATGCTTAAAAAAAATACCCCCCAAACTTTCGGTATGATCCCTAGCCGGATTCGATCTTTTGGAGGTTCAATGATGTCCACGGGAACTTTGGGACTGAGCAGATTTTAGCAAGATTGCTTAAAAACAGCATAACAGTAGATACCATATTTCGCGAAGATGCTATCTACTGTTACTGATGTTACTAGAAAAATTTTAACACCATTTAGTAAAGATTAGAGCTGCACCGCAGTATTTAAAGACTCTTAAAAGTAGTAATATTAATTACAGACTTTTTCTCAGCATCAGGAGTCATACCCTTGATCTGATCTCTCTGGATCATATCATTAACATCCCTTGCTTTGCCTTTTTCCTGCCCGTCAATAACTACTATATCATCAAGAGATTCAAGTTTTATCCAGCTACTTTCACTCAAAAGGTATGGCTGGCCATTATATTCAAAAAGCACTTTACCTTTTTCCATCCTTAATGCAGTTAAACCTTTATTAAAAAGGTCTTTCTTTATCACTTCAGGAAGCCGATCCTTCGTTTTAGTATAGGATAAAGCGCCCATTCTTGTATCACTAAAAGGATTGGAATCATTAGCTCCACGTAGACCAACAATAAAATTAAATCCATTTTTCAAAAGAGAAGGATGGACTCTTTCTGATTGTTTAAAATCTTTAAAACCGCTTTTTTTAAAAACAATCACTACAGGTTTGTCATTTGAGGAAGCTATACCTTCGTTGCTAAAATAACCTTTATCATCTGTTATCCCTATTTTTTTATCCTCAATAAATATATCTACACCTTCCAGCGGTTTATGATCCTGTGCGCTCACAACAAGGCCACTTACCAGAAATTTCTCCATATCGGGAGTTTGTGAATAAATGTTATTAAATAACATTGTAAAACCTATTAAAAGTATATTTTTCATATTAATTACTTAATTCTAATTGATTTTTTACCAATGAATAGTACTGTCCTTTCGAATGGACCAAATCATTATGATTGCCGTTTTCGATAATTTTCCCTGATTCCAGTACAATTATCTGATCTGCGTTTTTTACCGTACTTAACCTGTGTGCTATAACTACTACTGTCCTGTTCTTGAAGAATTCGTTGAGATTATAGAGGATTGCTTTCTCTGTATTAGCATCCAGGGAACTCGTTGCTTCATCAAAGAATAGGTATTGGGGATCTTTATAAATAGCACGTGCTATGAGTATACGTTGTTTTTGCCCGCCGCTGATCTGTAAGCCCACGTTCCCAATTTTTGTATTTAAGCCCATTGGCAGATCATCAACGAACTCTTCCAGACAAGCTATCCTTATTGATTCCCGTAATTTGTCTTGGTCTATATCTTGATCTTCCAGAAGTGCAATGTTAAACCGAATGGTGCCTGAAAATATATGACCATCCTGGAGTACTACGCCACATCGTTGCCTCCAACTATCCGTATCCAGATCTGTCAGGCTCTTTTCTCCCACAAATATAGCGCCATCATTTACAACGTAATACTGTAGCAGAAGCTTCAACAGGGTGGTTTTGCCGCTACCACTTGTACCGACAATGGCGGTAGTTTCATTTCGTCCAATAGTGAGATTAATATCTTTCAGAATTGTCCTGTTGAAACTTCCGGGGTATTTAAAAGATACGTGGTCCAGATGGATGTCGTCATTTATAAAATCTACTTCGGCATTATCGCTGCTTTCGTCATTTACCTGATATACTTCCTGAACCCTGTCATTTGAAATTCTTGCATCCTGCCAATCCCTGATATTGTTTATGATACTCAGAACAGGGCTATTGAGCTGCCCGAGGATGTAATAAATACTCAATAATGTTCCTATGGTAAGCTCGCCTCGTATAATCAATAAGGCAACCAGCGCAATAGTTATAATGTCCTTTAAACGGAGGAAAAAATTGGCACCGGAAAGCTGATAGGAATTCAGGTAAAGGGAACGCAACTCCAAACCCTGAAGCTTATGCTGTAATGCCTTTATCTTATTGATCAATGTTGTTTGCGCACCGTTTATTTTTATTTCAGGCATATTCATTACAAACTCATAGATTGTATTGCTATTTTCCGACTGACGGATAAACATGGAATATTCCAGCACCGCTCTCTTTTTCAGAAAATAGGCAATCCATACGATAGAGAGTACACTGGAGACAAAGAATATTAAAAACACCTTTAAATTCAGGAACAACAAAATAAAGCTAAAAGCTATAAGGTTAAGTAAATTTAAACAGAAGCTGATGCCTTTCCATGTTAAAAAGCTCTGTATCTTGGATAAATCTGAAAGTCGGTGTAAGGTATCAGTATTTAATCTTGTATCGAAATAATTGATGGGAAGCTTAAGGAGCTTACTTAGAAAACCTTCCTTAAAAGAAATGGCCAGTTTGAAATTTAACCTAGTTAAAATAAGGTCAGAAAAAAAACCGGAGACAAAATTGCCAATAAAAAAGAAAAACTGGGCTAAAAGTAACGAAACTACCACGCTCATGGAGCCTTTTACGATACCGTCATCAATTACCCTCCTGAATAGCAAAGGGATGAGCCAGTTGGCTATCAGACCTACCCCAAGAAGTACCAGTGCACCGATATATTTCCATTTATTTTTGACTAGGATCTCCCTGATTCTTTTTGGAAGACTGAGTTTTTCAGACGTTTCTGCAGGGATATTTTCATAGGTATCCGTAACAGTATTTTCACCCGCCTGAAAAAGCATGGCAACCCCCTTTTCATTATGGCCTAGCCATTCTTTTTCCAACACTTCGGAATCAATGGAAATATTACCATATGCAGGGTCTGCAATATGGTAATATGTTTTCCCTTTCTTTACCCGTATATCATGCAGAACAACGAAATGTTCCTGTTTCCAGAATAGGACAAGCGGTAGCGGGGCCTTGTCAAGCTCAACAGCCAAAAGCTTAAAAGCGCCCGACTGAAGCCCCAGCTTTTTACCTCCGTTCACGATATCACCGACCGAAACACCCATCCTGGTTACAGAACAGAGCACCTTAATCTGACGCAGACTTACATTAATGCCATGATATTTCGCTACCATGAGCAAACATGCCGGTCCACAGTCATTACTTTCCAGCTGGCTTACAAACTTAAACTTCATGTAATGTCAAACGCTCTACTATTTCCTTTACTTTGGCTTTAACAACATCGTCTTTCATTGAGTCATCGCCATAATATACACAATATTCTTTTACTCCAAGAGCTTCAATGGCATGTTGCGAACACCCACCATTACAAATCGGCAGCAAACGACACGACAGACAAGGTTTGTTCTTGAACTTTACATCCATTCTGCGCTCAAGGTAGTTGTCCTCCCATACCAGCGACCCTTTATCATCAAGGTATCCTACCCGGTTAGCGGATGTAAAGTCCCTGGCTGTACATTTATACAGATCGCCATTATAATTGATAACTGCACTATTTCTTTTATCTGCATAGCAGGACTCCCTAACATTGTTTGGAACCATATGTTTGACCTTTAAGCCGGCACCTTTCAATTTGTCCAGGTTCTGCTCCACAATAACGCCAGTATCATCATTTTTTGAATCCTGCCAAACCCGATGAAAATCTATGAGCAGAAAATTCTTCTTAATATGCTCAGGAATGTCATCAAATTCGGTCGCAATCAGATGTGTGTTACCAATATTCTCAGCAGTGTAATTAACGCGTAATCTGACAGGAAAATGATTATTCAGCAACAGCCTCACATTATTGATAATAGCTTCGTATGAACCTTTGGTAGAGCTGACATACCGAACCAGGTCATGCTGTTCCTTATATCCATCTAGCGTAATCTGTAAAGCTGGTGTAATTGCCTTGCTTTTAAAATAACTGATAAAATTATCATCTACCAGATAACCGTTTGTCGTAAAACTGACCGCATAATCAACCTTATTCTTTTGGCATTCTTCCTGTAACCTGTCGATCAGCGGCACAACATCTCTTTTAAAATATAAGAGAGGTTCTCCGCCAAAGAAAGCTACGTTAAATAAATTCATGCCTGGTTTCGCCGCCGTTTTTGTAATGAATTTCCCAATCTTTTCAAGCATCTCATCTGAAAGGCTTGATTTTTTAATATGCGTTTCATAACAGTACCAACATTTGAAATTACAGTTCATGGTTGGGTTGATTGTCAGCAAAAATGAATCGTGATTTTCATCAACCTGCTTTACCAATTCCCTTACCTTTTCGACTTCGTCGGTTTCTTTTCCGACCAGATATGCTTCGCTGCATAAATAGGCATAAAACTGCGGATGTACTTCCTCTAATTCGTTCACATTTTCACGGCTGGCCGCTTCCAGCAGCTCCTTTAAAAATGGGTCCATCAAAAGAAATTTTTGCGTAAATGAATTAAACAATGCGAATTTATCTTCAAACGCAACGATAGAGTTAAACTGACTATACTTCATATTAAAATATTAGCCGCAGCCAGCGACATTGTTAGTTGTACATAACTTATTATAATTACCATAGCCACCACAGCCTTCCGCGCAGTTCCCTCCCATACAATTGTTGGATTCACCGGTATCATTGTCATTGGGATCATCATTGTAGCTTATGGAGAAGCCACCGATCATATGTAATACATCTCCCACATTAACTGTTTCAAGATTTTTAAAATTCAGTATCATAATTTCCTGAGATAAATAATTAAAATTTATTACCCTTTACCACATCCGACAACGGAGTTACAACCATCATTCTGAAAGGGACCACATGCGACTTGACAATTTCCTCCTAGGCAATTATTAGCGGTGCCACCATCATTATCATTCGTATCATCGCCACTTCCCCTGAAGCTTTGATAACTTTTTGAAAAGCCCCCTGTCAGAGCAAAACTGTTTTCAGGGGACATTTTTTCAAAAGAGAGTATGTCTTTGATATTTCTCATAATCTTGGAGTTTGTTAGCCGGCACAATTTGCAACTGTATTGCATTGAATATTTTGTCCTGTGCCGCAACTTGACTTACAGTTCCCTCCATCGCAATTGTTTGTAATTCCGCCATCGTCGGTATCATCAGGGTCATTTCCATAAGCCATAGAAAAGCCTCCTATAAATTTGTGACCTGCAGTTTCCGTTATTGATTCAAATTGATCAATGCTAAATGTGATTTTTTTCATAATTTATTAATTTAAGTTTATCCTGAACAGCCAACAGCTGAATTACATTTTATATTTTGAAAGTCCCCGCACATATACGCGCAATTCCCTCCTTTACAGTTATTTGAAACATCAGTATCGCTGTCATCGGTATCGTCTCCGTTAAAGCTCATTGAGAACCCTCCAAGAAGGACTATATCGCCTTCCGACAGGGGAGTGAATGTTAAAGTTAATTTAATATTGCTCATGTTATAATTGATTTAATTAAGTTTCTGAATGCTGGTCCGACTGAAATATTCTGTCTTCACCAGAACGAGAGAGCGATAAGACTCCATTTTTTAACGAAAACTTTTACATCGATTTTTACAGCTATCTATCAACAACAATGTCCTAAATTCTACCGCCAAAATTATTGAAGCCCTATCAATTCGTGCTAGCTAGATTAAACTAGCCAGCAAAACCTGTTACGGTATTGCATCCGGGATTCTGGCCTTTTCCGCAGCCTTCAACACAATTTCCACCAGCACAATTGTTTGACGATCCATCGTCCTGATCGTTGTCATCACCGTTAAAACTTGCCGAAAAACCGCCAACAAACCGGTTTAAAGAATTTTCTTCCAGTACCTCAAATGTAAATAGTGTGGTTTTTGAGTTTCTATTCATTATTGATATTTATATATGGTTATTAATATATCTAATATCGTTAGTTTGTACTAGAAATAAAAAGAGGGCAAAAAACTAATATCTTGAAACACTATATTGTCATAAAAAGCTCCATCTGCAGCGTTAACTTAGAAATCTAAAAAGGCAGAACCTAGTTTATATATTAAGGACGGCAGATTAATTGAGTCAAAGCCAGAGAGTATTTAGGGCAGAACCCATTATCACGATTTTAGCCACTCAATTTGGAGTATAAATTAATAATTTATGCAAGTATATGGAATAGATCTGTCAAAAGACAAGTTTGATGTAAACTTTATTGACGTAGACGGAAAACAAAAGAACAAAGTAGTGAAAAATGCATTAGTAAGCATATCGAAATTTTTATCGACAATACAGCCGGGGGCCGTGTTATGCGCAGAAAACATTGGAACTTACGGCGACTTATTAGTGTTCTTGTGCAATCAATATGATATTTCAATCGCATTGGTTCCAGGCTATACGATCAAACATAGTCTGGGTTTATTGAAAGGGAAATCTGATCCAATTGACGCTGGAAGATTAAGAGAATATGGCGAGCGTTTCCAGGATAAGTTATCTTTTAAAGAATATCAAAATGAAAACATCTTGGAGCTAAAGCAGCTGTATACTCTTCGTAGTCAAATGGTCAAAGCCCGAAAAGAGCTACAGACAGGAGCCCATTCAAGGGCATTAATGCCAATGCAAAGTATAGCGGCAAACACTCTGTTAAAAAAAGTAGTAGATACACTAGATAGTCAAATCATCGAGGTAGAAAATGAAATGTATAACATCATTAAGAATGATGTTAAGTTGGAACAAAATTATCTTCTTGCTACCTCTGTGAAAGGAATTGGACCTGTGATCGCTACAGATTTGATCATAAAGACAGGAAATTTCGAAGTGATTAATACAGCGAGAAAGGCAGCCTCTTATGCTGGAGTATGTCCATTTCCTAACACATCTGGCAATATGGTGGGCAAATCCAAAACAAGTCCCTTCGCCGATAAAGACCTTAAATGTTTACTGTATATGGGGGCAAAATCGGCTATTAAACATAATAAGGAATATAACCTATATTATCAGCGCAAGAAGATGGAGGGAAAGCATTATTACTTAATCATGAACAATATAATGAACAAGTTATTGAGAACGATTTATAGTGTAGTGATCAGCAAGACAATATACAGTCCTGAGCACGTATGTATTGATCCAAGAGAAAAAAATAATATGGAAAGCTCCAGAAAAAGTGATGAAAAACTTGTTTTTTATTAGAGTATATATAAAGAAAAAAAATAAATTGCAAAATTTTTTAATTAATTCTGTCTCTCATATCCTCATTGGCACTGGACTTATTTAACACCTGCTTTGTTTTTTTATTCCCAAATTGATACCTGACACCCAGAGAGGCCGATCGCGTATAATTATTGAACCTATACCTATTATAAGACAATGTATTTAAGTAAGAAGTAGTTTGAACATTACTGGTATTTAAAATGTCGCTCAGATAGACAGATACAGACAGGTCACCAAATGACTTTCTGGCCCCAAGGTCAAAAAGTGTAAGATTTCTGAAATTTTCTTGCGCAATAGTCTTTGAGTTACTGACAAACTTGAGCGTGGAATAAACAAATGTATTCTTTCCGCAGTCATAGTTCAGATTCAGAATAGAATTGAAATTAAAATTGCGTATCGCCTTATCATTTCCTTGTACATTTGCTTCATAATTGTAAAAGTTAAAGGTAGCGGAGAGAACAATATCGAGTTTCTTCTTAAAGGCACTATTCCTGGTAGAAGCTGTTGCATACCATCTTTCATAGCAACCATAATTGATATAGGTGCTTTTCTGGCTGATATTATCCTCCTGTTGGATCTGCACTATAAATTTGGAAAATGCGTCAGTAGCTTTATTGTACCCCAGCGAAAGGATATGCCTTCCTTTGTTTGAGTACATCAGTTCAATATTATTGCGCAGGGAAGGAAGCAGGAACGGGTTATTTTCTGTGTAATAACTGTCATTATGATAGATCCTTCCCGGAAACAGCATTTCCATTGACGGCCTTTGAATTTTCCTTGAAGCTGCCCCGGATAGGACGTTATTCTTGTTGATGGCGTAGGAGGCCGAAATGGACGGAAAGATCTTGAGATATGTTGTATCCAGTGTCGTGGAGCTTATCTTTTCCCTGGTACAGTACTGGGTGTTTTCTGCCCTGATACCTAAATTCATATTGAAGCGTTTACCAATGCTTGTGTTCAGCGTGGCATAAGCGGCAAGGTATGCTTCTTTGTAATCATATTCCGCCTGAACACCCTCGGCTCCGCTTCCGGACAACTGATAATAGGGATTGCTGTTAAGCTTGGAATAGCTGTGGATGGCCCCCAGCGAAAGGCGGCTCTGCTTACTGAGCTTATGGACATAATCCAGTTTTTCTGAAATATTAAAAAAGTCCTGGGGGATATTGTTCTTCGAGATCGAGGGCTCCACACCTGGGACCGAGGTAACGATATGGTCACTGTTTTTTTTCTCAAATTGATTATAGTCGACATTGAACACTAAAACCCTGTTTCCTGGATCGTCAAGCTTGTGCTGAAAAAAAACGTTCCCGAAATTATAGAAATAGTTATCATCAGAATTGATCTTATTTTCCGTACGGATGCCCGAAGGGGATAAGCTCGTCCCGGAATTACTGTTCGCATTCCCGTTAACGGTCGACACAAAGCCATTAAAGCTTAAGAGTGTACGTTTTGAGAGATCATAATCTGTGCCGATACCGCCGCCAATGACCATATATTTCCGGTGGTATGCTATTGTGCTCGCCAAACGATCGGAAGCATCGCCGATCTCAAATTCAGTATCCCTTCTGTTATAGCTTCGATTGAGAAAAGGCGAAACCCGCAGCGCGAAATTCTTCCGCCGATAGTTTAATGCTCCATTGAAAATCGTTGTATTATCGGGACCTTGTTCCGTATTGAGGTTGGCCATGCCAAAAAGCCCTTCAAAGGACATCCGTTTCAGATTGATATTGATGACCCCGCCTGAAGTATTGGCGCTGAACTCACTTCCGGGATTTGTAATTATCTCTATGCTCTCAATATTTTCTGCTGGGTTGGATCTCAGCTCAGCGAGGATCATTTCCTTTGGCAGGTCTGTTTTCCTGTTATTGATATAAATTGTGGACCCTTCTTTTCCAATGATACCAAAGGATCCATCCTTTTGGTTAAAATCAATCAGGGGAGCAGATTTAATAGCATCCAGAGCAGAACTTCCTTTAGTAAACCTTCTGCTCGGGGTAAATACAAATCTATCGGCCAGGTGCTCAACTCTATGCTGATCTTTTTCAATATTGACCGTATCAATAGAAGTAAAGTTATCAACTTTTAAAATATACATGCTCTGATCCTGGATAGCGAGTGTATCAGAGACTTTGCCCAGGTAAGAAGCAGCAATAAATTTATAGGAAGGCAACATGCCGAAGGCAAAGTTTCCGATTGAGTCTGAGTTTATGATTTTCAGTTTCTCTTTTGAAATGGAAAAGATGGTAACTGTCGAATAAGGTAATCTGTTGTTCGCATGATCGACAGTCTTTCCTCTTATTACCTGACTGAAAGCTTGATTGTTACTAAAAAAAAATAGTGATGGTATTGATAAGAAAATTACGGATCTGAAATTCATTTGTTATTTCGCTATATCTTCCTAAATGGTTAGTAATGTTATTAATTGAAACAAAAAAGTAAGCACCCCCTAAGTAAGGAATAATCTTTAAAACTACCAAGTCAAATTAAATTTATTTAATAGAAGTAATCATTAATATCTACTCAAGAGAGAACTAAGCTAATTTCTAGCCTCATTATGGCAGGAATGTTTGTTAGGGTTCGACATTTAATTGATAACAAGCAAGCAAAAAAAATTACTCTTTCTTTTTGGGTAAGTTTAGAATACCCCATAAATAAGTAAAATTATAGAGGTAAGTCCATCAGTATAAAGGATAGAATTCTGATAACTTGACATTTTTCAATGCATTTGTTTTGCCTATCGCAAAAACAGCCTTTACACACCACTTTAAACACCTAAGATCCAAAACAATAAAACCTAGGGTGGAAATATTGAAATGAATATTGACATTCAATATTTGTAATTACTGCTACATTCAGCTACGAACCGCTCAAATTTCCGCCCTGTATTTGTCATAACGGGTCCATGACCAAAGCAGATAATAGCCGGATTCAGTTTTGCTAACTTCTGGAGCGATCTCATGTTGAGCTGCTGATCTGAAGTGAATAAATTTGGAGGAAGGTGCAAACCGGACTTTGTCGTAAGCAAATTCATATTTGTCGCTGCATCACCGATGATCAGTACACCATCATATTCGCGGAACAGAGAAATATGCCCAGCAGAATGTCCGGGTGTTTCTATGACCTGAAAGCTTCCGATCATATCTTTTTCAACAACCGTACGATTCACGCGATGCCCCTGGCCTGACCAATATTTTTGCTGAAGCTTTGCAAGCCAATGGTTCCGATCAGGGTAGTCTTTAGTGACCAATCCCGTTTCGGTCCTAAAAACTTCATCTGGATGGCATAGTAAAGGTATCGCAAATTCAGCACATAGTTGACCCGAACAGCCTTGGTGATCCGGATGGGCATGAGTAAGTATATGCTGATAAACGGGGATTTCTCGAAGCGTTTTCTTTATAGTGCTATAGGAGTTCCGTATTCCGGAGTCGACCAATACACCTTCGATAATATAACAATTAATACTGTTTCGTGGCAGCAGTGAAAGCTGAAATACTTCGGGAGCAATTTGACGTAACATAATTTTTTGTACAAACCTACACCGCAGAACAGATGAATAAAAGGACATTTGTCCTATAAGATACCCAGTCGGAATATTTGCTGCTTTGCCCGGGTAAGCGATCGCTGTGTAATTCCTAAATACGATGCCAGATCTTGCGTAGCTACCCGTTGGATTAGCATCGGCTCACTAGATAGTACACGGCGGTATTTGTCTAGAGCCGACCTATTATTATAATTTAGCAGATAACTTTCCTTTTGACTATACTCCCGCTCCATCAAAGATTTTACAACTCCATTCCAAGCAATCACCTGAAGAAGCAAATAGTGGTAGTCGGAGTAGCTTATGCTACAGATCACACTATCTTCTATCACCCTAATACTCCTTCTTGATTCTTTTTGTGCAACAAACTCTGGAAAGGAAGTGGCAAACTCATTTTCAAACTTAAAGCAGGTTATATTTTCTTTTCCTTCGCTATCTAAAGCATATGCTTTTACAGCACCGCTCGCAATAAATCCAACATGACGGCAGGGTTCATCCTCACGGATAAAAAAATCACCTTTTTTTAAGTAGGTCGGCTTGAAAAACTGTACAGAAAAGCTGATTTCTTCCATAGACAGTTTTCCTGTGGACAACAGGTAATTTGTCAAAACATGCGTCATATTCCCAATCTTTCTCCCTTAATTTTTTCGAATTCTGCGGATTTACCGTAAAATTCCGTATCGGTCTTCAAATCTAACAATTCTTTTACAATACCAAATTCTAATCGGTCAATGTTTAGATGAGCCTTATGAAAACCCCTATTTTCATGGATTTTTTCAAAAATGCTAATTTAATAATTTTGCTATGCGCATTAAATACCATAACCGATGAAAAATTTTATATTATTTATTTTGACCTTGTTGAGCATGCCTAATCTTGCCCAAGATAACTCAGCGTCCACAGATTTAGCCTATCCAGATTTAATTCCGGTACTCGTAGGTGATAGCCTATATGGTTACTGTGACAAAGCCCTAAACGTGAAGATAAAAGCAATATTTGAAAAAGCTGACCTATTCGAAGCTGATTATAACTTTCAGCTTTTCCATGTAAACAATCCCGAGATCATTAAATTTGGAACAAAAGACTACGCATGGGTACAATTCAATGGCGAACGCTACCGCATCGATAAATCAGGCGCAAGAGTGTATAAGTACAGCGCTTCCGATTTTAAAAGGGGTGAAACAACAATTTATCTGTACAAAAATTCAACGGTTTATTATAGCAATAGCATACATCAAAACACGCTCTTACAGCAAATCAAAGATAGCCATACTGGAAAAACAATCTTTCCGGAGGAGCACTCCATACAAGAGTTTCGCGAAAAAAATAAGGATTTGATTGAAGAAGGAGTTAAATTGGTTTTTCGCCCCAACAGAAAAAAAATACCTTATACAGATTTCACCAATGAACATACGCTCCTCAAGGGAATAAAAAATAGTGAAACAAATCAGATTGTTATCAAAGCAAAATATGCGAACATAGAGGAACTTTATAATAATCCATTACGGGATCGGGAATATCCTCTTTTTATCGGCTACCGTGGCGATTTGGATAAAGAAATATATGTAGGCCTGAATGGAACGGAATATTACATCCACGAATAGCGTAAAAATCATTAATTTCCAAGTTATCATCCGCTAAGAAGGGCTAATCATGCAATCATTTCACTAACTTTGTCCATCGGCTTGACCCGGCATTAAAAAAGTAACAGCTGCTCCTGATGATAGAAAAACTCCTCTTCGAAATGAATAGCTATGCGGCGCTTAGCCCAGCTACGACAGAAGTTTTGAAGACCATCTGCCAAGTAAAACCCTTCAAAAAAAATGAACTCATTCTACGCGCCGGAGAATATGCGAAATACTATTATTTTGTATGTAAGGGATTATTAGGCTATTATAAACCTGATGCTGATGGAAATATCATCTACAAAATGTTTTTCGAAGAAAACAGCTTTTGTGCTTCCACTGCTGCAATCATCGAAGAAAAACCCAGTACTTTCAATATTATTGCACTTGAAGATGTGGAACTGATCCAGTATTCGGCCAAAGCTTTCCGCGAACTTATTATAACTCGGCACGATTTAGCACTCTTTCAGATTGCTTATCTCGAAAAGAACTGGGTCGTAAAAAAAGAACCGCTCGAAATCGGCCTCAAATGGGAGTCTGCCAAAGAGCGTTACCTGCAGCTCCATCAAAATCAAGCTCTTTTCAAAAGGCTCAAACAGCACCATATAGCTTCTTATCTCGGCGTAACTCCAACGCAGTTGAGTCGTATCCGTAAAGAATTAAAATCATAATTCCATCAACATTTGTACATGTTTTTGAATAATATACTTTGGAATTTTGTACCATAAAGACAAATTCTTAAGATATGAAAACAGTACTCACCATCTTATTTTACGCCCTTATCCTACCGCTCACTGCGCAACAGGTTATCAGGACAAAAGTCCATAGTGACAAAATGAACAAAAATATCGAAACCATTATAATTACACCCGACATGCAAAAAGGGATCAATTATAAAACGGTTTATATTCTTCATGGCTATAGTGGCAACCCCAACCGTACTGTGCAGGAGGACATTCCGGACTTAGTACAAAAAGCAAAAACATTTCAGACCATATATATCCTGCCAAATGGAAATTTCAATTCCTGGTACGTAGATAGCCCCATAGACCCGGGGTCACAATACACAACTTTTATCGCTGTCGAACTAGTCAACTACATTGACCAGCACTACCCTACCTTACAGCACAGAAGCGCTCGGGGGATACTCGGCTGGAGCATGGGTGGCTATGGTGCCCTCCACATTGGCATCGCTTATCCGCAGACATTCTCAATCGTCGGAAGCTCCTGTGGTGCCATAGATTTCGATCGCTTCGGAAAAGGATATAAAGGCTATCAGGTAGACAAAGTACTCGGAGATTTAAAAGATCTGAACGACAGCGAACGGATTTATAGCAATGAAGATAGGATGATGCAAAATAAGCAGCACTATATAATCGATTGTGGAACGCAGGACCAACAAATGCTGGAAATGAACCGAACATTTCACAAGCATCTGACCGACAAAAACATCGAGCACCTTTATATAGAATCAAAAGGAGGACATGATACAGCCTACTGGAGCAAATCATTATCACAGCAATTGGCTTTATTCCAAAACTATTTTCAAAATGAAGGACTATAAATCGACGCTCTATGTTGCCGCTGGAGCGTGTAGCTACGGACTCCTCGCAACCATCGTAAAATATGCCAACCATTTAGGCATACATACCAGCTTGTTGACCTTCTTGCAGTTTATGTTTGGTTTTCTCTTTTTGCTGGTATTTAATCTACTAACAAAACGAAATGCCCAAGAAAAAAGACCAGTCAAATTTGCTGCAAAGTTTAAGCTGATGGCATGGGGTGCTTCATTGGGTCTGACCACAACGCTCTATTACCTCTCCATCCAATACATCCCTGTATCAGTGGGCATCATTCTATTGATGCAGTCCATTTGGATCAGTTTGGTTGCAGAAGCATTACTCTTGAAAAAGTTTCCATCCCTGGGCAAGATTGCAGGAGTCCTGATTGTTCTGCTGGGCACAGCCTTAGCAAGCAATCTATTTAAAAACGACAATAATTTTGATTATAGAGGAATCGTGCTAGGTTTCGGGGCAGGAATAAGCTATGCCTTGGCAATTTATGCTTCTAGTTCTGTAGAGAAGCAATTACCAAGTCCTGTACGCAGCCAGTTCTTGGTTCTCGGCGGACTGCTGCTGATTGTGGCTTTTTGGAATATTGATATTATTCGGCACATGCAAATTCATGCCTTGGCTTGGGGATTACTGATTGCGATTTTTGGGACGATCCTTCCCCCTTTGCTATTCACAAAAGGAATCCCAAAAACTGGAATAGCAATGGGAAATATTATTTCAAGTCTGGAAATTCCCATTTCAACGCTTTCTGCGATGCTGATTTTGCAGGAAGTCGTTTCGGGATTCCAATGGCTAGGCATACTCCTTATTTTAATGGCTGTCGTTATAATCAATGCTGGTAAGCCCCATTAGCTACCATGCTGTCAGAAAAGAAGCAGCGTTAATATGCCAGCCATTAACGTCCAAAGCAGTACCGCGTTGCGTTCGACCTTGCGTAACGAAAGATGTATTGAACTTGCACTGGAAGCCCTGCGCTACTGGAATCTGCTGCGCTGCGGCATTGCAAAAGATGTTTTGGAAGGTGATTTTTAAGGGGCTCCATTTACAGGTGCAAAAAATCTCCGCACAAAAGCAGGTGGAGGCAAAGCCCCATATAACCGCTGGTACGTAACCAGCAAGTCTTTTAAAGCCGGTCAGGATGAATAATGGCCAATTCCACAGAATGAGGTTCATATAAATCCAAATTTAAAATTGTACCTTGGGTATCGTTAATTGTCCAACGATACCCTTAACCATTAATGATACCCTTTAAACATAATTTAAAGTATATGAAGAAGTCACTATCTTTCACTTTATTATTCTCCTCGAGCCTTTTCGTTGCGCTCCCCTTCGTTAGTTTTGCCCAAAAGGCAGGCAAACCAAATATAATTTATATTTATGCAGATGATCTTGGTTTTGGTGATTTAAGCAGTTATGGCGCCAAACAAATCGAAACTCCCAACCTAGATAAGCTTGCCCAAAGCGGAACGCGATTTACCAATGCACATAGTACATCAGCAACCTGTACCCCTTCTCGTTTTGCATTGATGACCGGAACGTATCCCTGGCGTCAGGAAGGTACAGGTATCCTGCCCGGCGATGCCAAACTGATCGTTCCAACGGATAAAATTACGTTGCCCAAAGTATTCAAAAATGCGGGCTATGCGACGGCTATTGTTGGAAAATGGCATATGGGACTTGGCAATCAGGTCCAAAAAGACTGGAATGCCCCTATAAAACCAGGGCCTAATGATGTAGGTTTTGACTATTCGTTTATTTTTCCTGCAACGGCAGACCGCGTCCCAACCGTATTCCTCGAAAATGATCAGGTCGTCGCAGCGGATGTCAATGACCCGATCCTGGTCGATTACGAAAAGAAAATCGGCAAAGATCCTACAGGCAAAGAGCATCCCGAATTGCTCAAAATGCATTCATCCCCCGGTCAGGGACACAATCAGACTATTGTCAACGGCATCGGAAGAATCGGTTATATGAGTGGAGGCACGCGTGCGCGATGGGTGGATGAAGAAGTCTCCACAACATTTCTTCACAAAGCCCAGGATTTTATCTCCACGCATCAAAACAAACCGTTCTTCCTGTACTTCTGCTTAACAGAACCGCACGTACCCCGTATGCCGGCAACACAATTTAAAGGGAAGAGCAAACTTGGTTATCGCGGCGATGCTATTCTGCAGTTAGATTGGACCGTCGGACAAATTCAACAGCAATTGCAACTTTTGGGACTTGACAAAAACACGATTATAATTTTCAGCAGCGACAACGGGCCAGTGCTCGACGATGGCTATATGGACGGCGCTGTGGCCCAACAAAATGGCCACTTACCTGCTGGTCCACTGCGCGGCGGTAAATATAGTATCTTCGAAGGTGGAACCCGGGTACCATTTATCGTCAGTGGTAAGGGTGTTGCACAGGGGAAAGTTTCGAATGCATTGATCAGCCAAATAGATCTCTTGGCAACAAGTGCCCAATTACTGGACATCCCACTAAAAACCGACGAAGCAAAAGACAGCAAGCCACTTTTGAAAACCTTAACAGGTCAAGATAATAAGGGCCGCACGAGTATGGTTCAGCATGCACAGACATTGGCTATTGTAAAGGACGACTGGAAATATATTGCTCCAAGTAAAGGTACCCCTTACATGAAATTAACGGACACGGAAACAGGAAGTCTCCCCGAAGACCAATTGTATGATCTCAAAAACGATATCGGCGAAAAACATAATGTTGCTTCAAAATATCCCGAAAAAGTCATTGAACTCAAACAATTGTTGGAAGAAGAACGTCAAAAATGAAAATAAAAGTTGGACTTTCCCTCATCCTGCTCGGATGGGGGACCCTTTTGCACACCCCACTTGGCTGGGGCAAAAGAATAAACAAAAACATCATCAGTATCTCTATTCTGAATACCCCGAAAAAGGTGGCCAGATCGCTATACGGGAATGACATTGGAAAGCCGTAAAACTCGATTTAAAGAAGAATCCTAAAGCTAACTGGCAATTATACAATTTGACCACAGATCCTTGGGAAGAAAAGGATCTAGCGGCCCAATACCCGCAAATGATGCCGCATTTTGATGAAATTGTCACCAAAGAACACCAACCTGCCCCTATACAAGAATAGGAGATTGTAGCCAATAAGATGATTAAAAAATAAATCAATTATTTTTTAATCTAAAATACACCATATCCTAACCTTGAAATAGATCAATATGCCGTCCGCATGGTAGGCTTTCAATGGTTAACCACCTTCGACCAATACGCCACATCCAGCCTCGGACCAAACTAAAAAATACAAATAACTGTTTATTAGAAAACTAACCAGGTAATCATTTTAAAAAAATTGGAAACAAAAAAAAAGCTTAGCATTCGGTCGGGCGACCTGCTAAGCTTTTATAAATACCTCTTTGTAAGAGGCAATCAACCTAAACCTAGGACAAAGATAGTGCTTCAAATGATATAAACAAAAATTTTGTTATATTTTTTTTCAACTCCCATAAATTTGTTTTAAGATAGCCGCCACAAAAGGAATAGTAAGTGTACAATATACACTACAATCTTTTTGCATTTTTCCATGGGTCATTTTTTGACTACCTACATTCAAATACGCTCTACTACCATATTTAACCCTCGCATTAGTTATATTTATCAATTCATGAGCTGCCACTCTCTTTTATTATTTTCTTTTCCTGAGAAAAGGAATGGCCCTTCCTGTCGACATACGGGACTAACTTCAACTATTCCGCACAGGCCTTTACAACAGCCGTATTTGTAGGATCTAAACATGAATATTTCAGTTAATTATTTAGTAACTTTGAATCAATCAAAAAAAAAATAACATGTTTACTGGAATCATAGAAACCTTAGGAAAAATAGAAAATATCGAACAGGAGAAAAGCAATATCCATTTTTACGTCAGTTCCCCTATTTCCAATGAACTCAAAATAGACCAAAGTGTAAGTCACAATGGTGTTTGCCTCACAGTTGTGGGATTGAACAATGACCTTCATAAAGTTACAGCAATTGATGAAACCTTGCAGAAGACAAATCTGGCTCAGTTAAAGGTAGGTGACTTGATCAATCTTGAACGCTGTACATTGGCCGGCGGAAGATTTGATGGACATATCGTTCAAGGTCATGTCGATCAGACCGCCCTTTGTATCCAAAAGAAAGACGAAAATGGGAGTTTTATTTTCACCTTCCAATACGATGTTTCCAAACAAAATATCACTGTAGAAAAAGGGTCCATTACTGTCAATGGCATTAGTTTGACGGTCGTAGATTCTAAAGACGATCAGTTTTCCGTCGCAATCATTCCCTATACACTTGAACACACCAACTTACAACAGGTTGAAGTGGGCAGCACAGTCAACTTAGAGTTTGATATAATCGGGAAATATGTCACTAAAATTATGGCTTTGCGCGGTTAAGAAAATTCGGTAAGTTTCCTTTGGTCTAAGACTGACCAAAGGAAACTTATTTCAACGAGTATCCCCCTCAAATTACTCTAAGTAATGGCCCTGGCGTATTAATAATGCCCGATATTTGTTAAACACGCTCGATTTGGAAACAAAACCCATATATTTATTTTCATCGCCCAAAACCGGAAGTATCCAAGTATCGTCCTTATTCATTTTGGCCATCACAATCTCCATATTTTCATTGATTCCTACGGTATCATTGGGCTTCTGAGCTAATTTTTCAAAAGGAGTGTCTCCTCCATCTACTTCACCCAATAGGACAGAAAATAGAAACTCGCTATAGAGCAGCCCCATAAACTTGCCTTCGTAATCAACCACCGGGAAAATATTGCGTTTACTATGGATGATGTCCGTTTGCCGTACTTTAGGTGTTTCATCGGGACGTAAGACTACAAAATTCGTTTCCAATACATATTTTATCCGCATCATGCTTAACACAGATCGATCCTTATCCTCATAAGAAATGAGATCTCCAGACTCTGCCAGTACCTTGGTATAAATTGAATGCTTTAAAACAGACCGATTGATCAGATAGGAAATTGAACAGACCAGCATCAATGGAACCATTAATGTGTAGCCTCCGGTCACTTCTGCGATCAAGAATATGCCCGTCAATGGCGCATGCATAATACCGCTCAAAGCCCCGGCCATGCCCGCTACCACAAAATTTGGCACATTTAATTCGGCAATTCCGGTCAGGTTGACGCCATAAGAAAATGCAAAGCCCAACAAGCCGCCCATCACCAGGCTCGGACCAAAAACACCCCCATTGCCCCCGCCGTTTAGCGTAAATAATGCCGCAAAGGATTTTCCGAATAACGTCAATATGGTATAGCCAAAGACTACTAATCCAATATCCTTATAGTCTGAAAACAAGCTATTCTTAACAATTGAATTAAACTGTCCATTGAGAATCTGCTGAATCGTAATGTAGCCCTCGCCGTACAATGCCGGAAAGACAAAGATCATCAACCCTAAGGCGATACCGCTGACCCAGACTTTGCTATAGGGATTTTTAATTTTTGAAAACCATTTCCCGACACTTCTGGAAACACGGGCAAAGTAAATGGTATAAAGACCGATCAGCACCGCCAATAACAAATAGAACAATAATGCCGAAACCTGCCAATCTGAATTGAACGTACTGAATAGCGGTTCATTGTAAAGTACCCGCGACACCACTGAAGCCAAAGCCGATGATATCAGTAAAGGAATAAACACTGGAATGGAAAACTCAGGCAGTAAGATTTCGATCGCAAAAATCATTCCCGCCAAAGGACTATTGAATGCTCCTGAAATTCCCGCCGCTGCACCACAGGCCAATAACATCGTTACCTCTTTATACTGTAACCCAAAAAAACGGGCAATATTCGAACCAATAGAAGATCCTCCCAAAGCAACTGGAGCCTCCAGACCACAGGAACCACCAAACCCGACCGTAATGGCTGAGGTCACCACCTGCGAATAGATATTGCTCGGATCCAAACGGCTTCCTTTCCGGCTGATGGCATAGATAATTGGTGTGATTCCGTGCTCCATCTTCTTCCCCTTCAGAAACTTCCGGACAAAAAATACACTGAGTAAAATCCCAATTAATGGAAATATCAAGTACACCGAGTATTTTACTTTCCAATCGATATCGTCCTGTATAGTTGTTGCAATAAAATGGGTAAGTCTTTTCAGGACAGATGCCATAATACCGCCAACAATTCCAACCAAAAAGGCCAATAGAATGATAAAATTTCTGTTCGAAACTTTCTTCATTCGCCATTGATTGATCTGATCTATTTTCCTAAAAAAACGTCCCTTGAGGTTTCTCATATCTTCTATTGAAAGCTCAACACTTCCTTCTTCTTTTTTGTTTTGAATTTATCCGGTACTACAGCCAATATTTCTCTCTCCAACGCCTGAATCGCATGTCGCTTTACAAAATTCTGCGTCGTCACCAAGGAAATCTCCCGCACAGGTTCCGGTGATTTGAAATAACGGATCCTATCCAATTGTTCATCGGAATAATCCCAGATCGACAGTTCAGGCAATATCGTAATGCCGTCGTTGATATCAACCATACGTTTCAGCGTTTCCACACTACCGGTATTATATTCAAATCGTCCTGTCAGATCCTGATTGTGTTTGTGATGACAGATATTGAGCACCTGACCGCGCATGCAATGTCCTTCATTGAGCAGCCAGAGTTTATCGTCCGCAATATCATCGCCACTCAGTACTTTCTTCCCAAACAAAGGACTATTGGTAGAAATGTAAGCGACAAAATTCTCATAGAACAGCGGAGATTCTAAGATGCCCGGATCATTTAGAGGTGTCGACAATACACCACAATCCAAAAGTCCGACCTTCAGTTCATGGACAATTCGCTCTGTCGTATATTCCCAGATCTGCAATTGCAACTTCGGGTATTTTTCCATAAATGTGGTCAGTACATTCGGAAGTAAATATGGAGCGATCGTCGGAATAACCCCCACCTTTAGCGTGCCCTCAATCTCGCCTTTTTTATCCTGTACAATCTCATTAATCTTTCTGCTTTCCGTGAGCACCAACCGGGCCTGAAGAATAATTTTCTCACCGATTTCTGTAGGAATGACAGGCTGGCGGCTCCGATCGAAGATCTTCGCCCCTAAAGACTCTTCAAGTTTTTGTATTTGCATGCTCAACGTAGGTTGCGTGACAAAACATTTTTCAGCAGCTGCAACAAAACTTCGGTAGGTATCAACAGCTATAATATATTCCAGTTGGATTAAGGTCATCTTACTATCTTTAAAGCACAAAATTACGAATCCTGTCGTAAACCCATATCAAATCCTTTGATAATTTAAAAAGCTGAATGGATATTTGGCCTGCCCATTATACAATAAATACCTTGCCAAAAAGCCAATGCCTATCCACTATTGTTACATTAGTTAGCATAAAAAATCGATTTCATCAAAAACCTTTTCTTAAATTTGGAGATTTACAACAGTTGATAGTTAAATCCTATGAAGTTTATTAATAGTACGACAATTGCACTAGCTTTATTCTTAACCATGGCAAACAGTCCTTATAGTAAGGCTAATCCTGATGAAGGAATGTATCCATTGAGCGAATTGAACAAAGCTGGACTAAAGAAAGCTGGGTTAAAGATCAGTGAAAAGGATATATACAACCCAGGTCAGGTTGGATTAGTAGACGCGCTGGTTCAAGTCAGCGGATGCACCGGATCATTTGTCTCCAATCGCGGATTGATTATTACCAATCATCATTGTGCCTTCTCTGCTGTTCAGTTAGCGAGTACAGCGATCAACAATTACCTAAAAAATGGCTTTGTCGCACAAAATCAGGAGCAGGAAATTGAAGCGAAAGGATTAAAAATAAGAATTACGGATTCGTATGAGGATGTATCCAATAAAATTTTAAATGCCGTCGCGAACATCAGCGATCCTGTGGAACGCATCAACACCATCAAACGTAAGCAGGAGGAGTTAGTTAAGCAGGCTGAAAAACAGGACCCGACGATTAAAGCCGAGGTGTCCGAAATGTTTATCGGCAAGAGCTATGTCCTATTTCGCTATAAAACGATCGAAGATGTCCGTTTAGTCTATATTCCACGTCAGAATATCGGTGAGTTTGGTGGCGAGACCGACAATTGGGTGTGGCCTCGCCACACCGGAGACTATTCCTTTTTAAGAGCATACGTTGGTAAAGACGGAAAATCTGCACCTTACTCCAAAGAGAATGTCCCTTATCAGCCGAAAAAACACCTTAAAGTAAATGCAAATGGGGTCAGAGAGAATGATTTTACCTTTATCCTGGGATATCCCGGAAAAACATTCCGACACCGGCCCGCACAGTATATCCAATATCAGCAGGAGTACTTATTGCCGTATGTTTCCAATCTCTATGATTTCCAAAACAAACAAATGGAAGAAGCCGGTAAAGACAATACCGACATCGCTTTATCACTAGCAACACGGATAAAACGCAATGCCAATGTTCTAAAAAATTACCGCGGTAAACTAAAAGGACTACGTGGTATTGACTTGCTGGCGACCAAAAAGCAGGAGGATGAAGCACTGGCTGCATTTATCCTGAGCAAACCGGAACTAAAAGACAAGTATGGCAGTCTATTGGCTGACATTGAATCGTATTATCAGGTCAGCAATCAAGATGCACTGAAAGAACTTTGGATCAATAATATTTACAATAGCACAAGCCTATTGAAAGTCGCGCGTGATATTAATGCATTAAAAATTGCTTTAGGGAAAGAAAAGACTTCACAAGCTGCAAAAGCGCTTTTCGACCGCGATATCCAAAAGATTAAAACGGGTATTAAAGAAGCTTATGAAAGCTACAACAAACAGGCTGATCAACGTATCCTGACTAAAATGCTACAGGATGCCGTCGCATTTCAAGGTAAAAATCAATTGCCAGCTATTAAAACACTGCAACTAAACAGTGAAACGGCACCGGGATTTGCCACAGAAATTATCAATAGCACCAAACTTGCTGATCAAAACTATGTACTGAATACCGTTTTAGCAAATGCGGATGCGCTTCAAAAATTCGACGACAGATTATTGAACTTCCAGGCTGGTCTGAACAATGACATTGTGACTTTTGCGGCTGAGCAAAAAAGACGCGAGGGCGTACTCAATAAATTAATGGGTGATTATGTAGCCGTCAAAGAAATTTTTCAGGCAAAGAACTTTATCCCTGATGCAAACTCAACGTTACGTTTGACTTATGGCCACATCAAGGGCTACTCACCTGCTGATGCAACCTATATGAAGCCATTTACAACCATCGAAGGGATTATTCAAAAAGGAAATCTAGGCTTGGCAGAATTTGACTATCCGCAGGAAATCAAAACAGCTTACCTGAATAAAAACTTTGGCCCTTACCTTCAGAAAGATTTAGGTTCTGTTCCGGTAAATATCCTATACGATATGGATACCACTGGCGGTAATTCAGGATCTCCGATCATGAACGAAAATGGTGAATTAATTGGTGTCAATTTTGACCGCGCTTATGATGCAACAATCAATGATTTCGCCTGGAACGAAAGTTATAGCAGATCCATTGGTGTCGATATTCGCTATGTGCTTTGGGTTGCCGATAAAATTGACAATGCACATTTTATTCTAAAAGAAATGGGGATTTAATTCGCAGCCGGATTAAAACTAAAAAGCAGCTGTACCGGAAGCGTTACAGCTGCTTTTTTTCTGACATTGTTTGAGATTATTGACCAGAAAGAACCCTTAGGTCGCTAGAGTAAGACCTAAAGTTTTCCGCCTTGCAGTAAAGTGGAGAAAACAGCTTTCAACCGTAGCAAACCTGCTGCTAATACCGCCCTCGAACAAGCGATATTCAGGCGAATAAAGTCGTTACTCCCCTTTCCATACATCGCCCCAACGTTGACTTGAACATGTTCTTCAGTCAACAACAGTTCACCCAACTTTCGGCTAGAAACTCCCAAGGCAGCACAATCTACCCATGCGAGATAGGTTCCCTCCAAGGGAAGTACCTGCAAAGCAGGAAGATGTTCAGCCATAAAGCCTTTCAAATAAAGATAGTTCGCCTGGATATAAGCCAGCACCTGATCTAGCCATTCTTCCCCTTCATCATAAGCTGCAATCAGGCCCGTAATGGCAAAAGGACTTATACTGGCGATTTCGTTGACCAATAATGCCTGCTGGACTTTCTTCTTAAGTTCAGGATCAGCAGCAACAATCGTAGCGACCTGCAGTCCTGCCAAATTAAAAGTCTTGCTTGGTGCAATGCAGGTAATGGAATGAGCGAGCAGTTCAGGACTCAATGTTCCAAAGGGAATATGCGTATGTCCGTCAAAAACAAGATCACAATGAATTTCATCTGAAATGACCAAAACCTGATGGCGCAGACAGATCTCGCCCAAGCGTTCAAGTTCGGCTTTCGTCCATACCCTTCCAGCAGGATTATGCGGGCTGCATAAAATAAATAATTTCACTTTCGGATCACTTGCCTTATACTCGAAATCCTCAAAATCGATCCCATAATGACCGTCCCGATAGATCAGATCATTGGAAACTACCTCGCATTGGTTACGTTCGATCGAGGAAAAAAAACAATGGTATACCGGTTCCTGAATCAATACCTTGTCACCTGGCTCTGTAAGTGCTTTGACCAAAGCTGACAGCGCCGGTACCACACCGATTACAGGAAGAAGCCATTCCTGCTGTATCGCAAAGCGGTGTCTGCGAGAAAACCAATTTAAAACAGCCTGATAAAAGGCCTCTGGAACTTTGGCATAACCGTATACAGCATGCTGAACTCTTTGTGCCAATGCATCCACAATAGGTTGCGCAGCCGGAAAATCCATATCAGCTACCCATAGTGGAATCAAATCTTCATAATCCTGCTGATTCCATTTAACCGAATCAGTACCACGGCGGACAATTATTTTATCAAAATCATAGATCATACAGCAATTTAATCAAAAATACAGGTCATTTACAATAAAAAACGCGACAAACTAAACATCTTCCTTCAGAAGTTGAATCCGGCTAGCCATCAGAACCAGAATACAGCTAACTGCCGGAAATTGAATATTGAATTCAGTTAATCCTTAGCGATTGAATTTCACTAACCTTAGGATTTCAATGCAGCGAATTAAGTCTTTTCAGTAGACAAGAGCAGAAAATTTTATCCCCTGTGAGATTGAAGATACAGATCGTCAAGCATTTCAGAAAGATACAGTGAGACAAGACAGTTGGAAAAGGTTATATTTACAGGAAATATCAGGATGCTATGGCCAAAAAAAACTTTTCACTCCTTGCTCGGTTAAAGAGTTTCCGCTATGCCTATAATGGTTTGAAAATAGCCTGGAAGGAAGAGCACAATTTTAGGGTCCATTGTGTCGCCGCAGTTGTTGCTCTCCTCTTGTCTTATGTACTCCGAATCAGTACATACGAATGGCTCGCCGTCATCTTTTCGATCGGGTTGGTATTTGTTTGCGAATTGCTAAACACTGCATTGGAAAACCTCTCTGATTTCGTGTGCACGGAAAACAATCCAAACATCAAAAGAATCAAAGATATTGCTGCAGCTGCGGTCATGATAAGCAGCCTAACCGCGCTATTGACCGGTCTGATTATTTTTATACCGAAACTATTTTCAATCGCTCGCGTTTACTTTTTCTAACGGAAATTTCTCATCGTATGTCACCTTTTGCGGATCAACAAAAGACATTTTTCCTGCCTTTTCTTCCATAGTGCCATAACCTTCAAGCGCACGGTCCTTGGACAGCTTAAATACAACTTGCCGAACAGATTCCTGCCCCTCAGATAAAAAGGTATAATCTGCGACTACAACATCTCCTTTCAATACACCATCAATATGTCCGCTATTGCGATCCTTTTCCTTCCACGCATAAAGCAGATCTCCATGTACCTTATCCCCTTCAATGGTGATCGCCAATGAAATGGTATCCCCGTTCTTGAGGTATCGGTAATTATTTTTGCCATGCGCGTAACTTACCGTATCCGACAGCTGCTGATCGATCTTTCCTGTATCGCTTTTTTCAGCTGTAGTGTCTTGCTTTTTTTGTTCTTGATGACAGGCCGTGCTGCACATCAACAGTATTAATCCTATATTGATTGCCTTCATATCCTTTATTTTATGACACTATGATATAGCAATTCAAAAGAAATTTTGTTTTAAATAACTAACATTTAAAATTTAAAAATCGAGAAAACAAAAAAGTGGTGAATATTGTTTATAAGTTAGATAAGGGTAAGCCATTAAAAATAAACAATTTAGTAACAATAAAATTATTACTCGTTTATTGTAAAGCTAATTTTTATTAGTAAATTGTACAGTATAAAATTCAGGAATTCTTAACCAATATTAGTATGAAAGATGTAAGCTTTAAGAAATTTGATAGTGGATGTACATCACTCACAAAATTGTCCATTGAAACAGACTTGGCTATTATTGTTAAAGAGCAAGTTACAATTTCTTCCGAATCAAAAATTGAAAAACTTAGGCGCTGTAAAGAAGAATTACTTAAAAGCCTTTGGTTTGTTCAACGTCAATGTTGAGAGAACATGACCTTACAATCCCGACTAAAAACTCATGGACAGCCCAATACTGGGAATCAATGAATTTACGCTAATTTATCACTTAAATCCTCTCCATATTTTTGTATGAAGAGGATTTTTTTCTATATACACTTGCTTAATCAATAGATTAAAGCGATTTCAAATGTTTATAATTAGACTTGATGGTATCCCACACTTCTTCGAAATGACCAGATAACATTAACTTTGCCATACTTTCCGTCATACCTTTCATTTGACCGAAGGATATCTTTGGTGGCATAGCCAGCGCATTGGGATTGGTATAGATATCGATAAGAACAGGCTCATCTGTTAAGCCTAAGGCCTCCGTAATTACGCCATCGACATCCTCGGGCTGAGTCACGGTATAGGAACGAATTCCCATCGCCTTTGCCACCATAGCAAAGTCTGGATTAACCATATTCGTTTCCTGATCTTTTAGACCTGACACCTGCATTTCCAGCTTGACCATACCGAGTGCTCGGTTGTTAAAAACAATTATTTTTATCGGCAGGTTGTATTGTTTTATTGTGGCAAGATCGCCCAATAACATAGACAGCCCACCATCCCCACAAAAAGCAATCACTTGCCTTTCAGGATGTGTCAATGCCGCACCTATAGCCATTGGCATTGCGTTGGCCATCGATCCATGATTAAAGGATCCGAGCATGATACGATCTTTCTGCTGATTGATATAACGCGCCCCCCAAACACAGCACATACCTGTGTCGACCAAAAAGATAGCATCATCACTGGCCTTTTGATCGATGGTATGGGCGACAAACTCAGGTTGAATAGCACATTCACTTCCTGAATCGTCAACATAGATCATAAGGTCTTCCTTGACCTTCGCATAGGCATCAAGCTGTTTTTCGAGAAATTTAGTCTCCGAACGCGCTTCCACAAAAGGTAATACGGCCTTTATCGTATGCTCAATATCGCCCACTAAACCATAATCAACGATCGACCTACGTCCTAGCTTCTCGCCTTCTATATCAATCTGTATAATGGTTTTATTGGTGGGTATAAAATCCTTGTAAGGAAAATCAGTACCCAATAGTAAAATGAGGTCTGAATGATGCATACTTTGGAATGCGGAGGCCGTTCCCAAAAGACCTGTCATCCCGATTTCATTGGGATTGTCGCGCTGGATATCCAACTTTGCTTTAAATGAATAGCCCACTGGCGCATGTATCTTTTGTGCTAATTCAACAATTTGCTTCTGTGCCTTCTTTGCCCCAACACCGCAAAATAAAGTTACTTTTTCCGCCTGGTTGATGTATTGAGCGAGGCGTCCAATTTCCAATTCTGAAGGTCTGATTTGTGGTTCTGTAAAAAACACCTTCGATGAGGTGTTCATCTGCACAGCTTCCATTTCAGATACATCTCCTGGCAGACCTATTACCGCAACGTCCCGCTTGGAGATGGCCTGTTGTAGTGCATTCTGAACCATACGCTGCACCTGTTCTGGTCGAGTGATCATTTGGTTATAACATGAACAGTCGTCAAACAATTTAATCGGATTGGTTTCCTGGAAATAGTCGGTTCCAAATTCATATGTTGCACAAGTGGAAGCAATTACCAGCATGGGTACACGGGTCTTATGTGCTTCATAGACACCGTTGATCAAATGCACGTGTCCGGGTCCACTACTTCCGGCACAACACGCAATTCCATGCAGATCAGCCTCCGCGGTTGCCGCAAAAGCACCAGCCTCCTCATGCCGGACATGTATCCATTGCATGGTCCCGTCTTCATGGACAGCTTCGTTGAAAAAATTTAAACTATCGCCCGTTACGGCATAAATACGCTGAATTCCCGCATCTTTTAAAAGGTCAACAATCTGATGTGCTACATTTTTCATACCCATATTATAATTTTAGAATGTCATAAAGCGAAGTTGTACTGTTTAAGAAGTTGTACTGTTTAAGCTGTCGCTACTTTATAACAACAATAATCTAGAGTAATGGTTTGGGAATGATTGCTTGCTGATTAATATCGAGTCCCATCAGGAAGGCGTCTAAAATAAATATTCCATAGCGCTGTTAGTACAACCTGCAGTGAATCTACTTATAAACAAAAAACCAACGAAAATGAAGAACACCAGCGATCAATAAAAAAGCTGCTCCAAAATTAATTGGAACAGCTTTTTGTAAAACCTTAAGGTTTAAACCTTTCTATTTAATTTGCCTGGACAGCTCATCGACAAAATTCTTTGCGTCATTGAGATCTTTATTCCAGTCTGCATAGCGTTTAGCAGTATTTAGTTTGGCAATTTTTGCATTTAGCTTTGTTAGATTAGCTTGATCTTTTGCCTTTTCCAACTTTGCTTTGAGTATACCGACTTTGGTATAATCCTGAATACCTTCCAGCATACGCTCATAACGGATGGAGCTTCTTCCCTGTGGATAAACAATATAGGTATCTCCTGCAGGCCATGTACGGAATCTTGAGTCACGCAGAGGATCCTCCACCCAGGAGTTAAATGCCCAACGCAATGCACCATCGAAGCCTGCCGCTAGCGCATACCATGCCATATAGGTGGATTCTGCCGGATCAGAGAATGTAAATTGATTTGGAAATTCGTCTGAACAACAAACGTAAAATGTCGTGATATATCCATTTTTACGACGCTCAATTAGGTCTTTCTGATCAAAAGGATCGCCCGCGGCAACACTGATATCGGTACTCTTATGATAGCGCTGGTAACTTTTGTGGTTATCAGCGAAAGCCACCCCAAATTCAGGTGCCACACGTTCCAACAAGGCTATCGCCGGATCCATTTCTTCCCGACCCCTTTCATCCATCGCAATATTGGTGATTTTCAACCAACCTTTTGCGGTGATATGCTTGCTAAAATCCTTTAAGAAAGGTGTCCATAATTCTTCGAATATAGCTGTTCCCGGTTTCGCGATAACATTGACCAGCTCATTCTTGCCCTCGTCGAAATAATGTACTTCATTGTTCCATGGTAACAGCGAATAGCAATTGATCTGTTTATTGATTCCTAGATCCATCATAAAGTTTACCCATCGATCAAAAACAGCATAATCATAGGTCCAAGAACCATCTTTTGCCTTCTTCCAGGTAATCATATCAGCATATGGATCGTATGTCTGTACATTCCAGGCATCTTTATTCAAGGTCGCCGTAATAACTTTTTGTCCCGCAGCAGCCAATTGCTTCATCGTTGGTTTCAATGCTTCAAAATGTTCATCACTCCACATCTTCACCTGATTGACGCGGGCAACCGCAGAAGGATGTTGCCATTGGTCCAAATGATAGGTCCACTCCGAAGATGGTGGCAACACATGATTTTGTACATTGACAACGAGCTGTAACTGCTCTTTCACTTGACCATTCTGCTGAACAGAGATTGTCGTTTTATATTGTCCTGCCGTCGCTTCCTTTGGAACCTTTACGGTAATCCATACAGGGCGCACTTTCTTCGCTTCAAGATCATAGCTTTTTAGGTCATCCAGCATATCGGCAGAAAGAGCAGCTTTAAAATCTTCCGGTTTACGGTGGCCACAGCCACTTGCAAATTCGTCGGTCATGACATAACGGACAAAACGCGCCTGTACCGCATCGCCGCCAATCACTTTCCCTGCCGCAGATTTAAGCGCACTTGCAGATACCGCTACATTTGGAGCAGCAGCATTGGTCCATAACAGTACTTGTGCCGATACTTGTTCACCTTTCCATGCATCCACTGTCGCGGTACTTTGCATGGTCAGATTTGGATTAACAGATTTGGGATAACGTTTGTCTATCGATACAAACGAAGCATGCAGTCCTGACTTAACATTCGACCAATTGGATAAGGTGTCCTTTGTTGGATCGGCCATTTCCGTAAAAGTGGTCCCGGTCGCATAACGCTGCTGGGAAAAGCCATGATTATTGCCACAAAATAGCATACAAGCCAGGGCAATCGTAGAATAAATTGTAGTTTTAGGCATAACAGTTATAATTAACAAAACTTTTGTGAAGCGATGCGCATTTGTCCAGCCTAGGAGCGGGTGCTCGCAGAAAAAAGGCAAACAACTTCTGTTTGCCTTAAAAATACTAAAATTTTATTTATCGATAGCTAACTTTGTTCAAAAATTTCAGAAAGTGCCTTATAGAGCTCCGGATGATTAGACTTGAATTTATCCGGGTTTTCAAAAAAATATTCCGAGGCAACCGCAAAAAATTCCGCTGGATTGGTCATTCCATACACATCGATATCGGATTTATTTTCCTTTATTTTGGCAATTTCTTCCCGTATCAAATTCATAAACGGAATCACAGAAGCTTTATCCATCAAGTGCGTAGGAACACCGTCCACAGTACCGTCAGTTTTATCGATCAGGTGTACAAATTCGTGTATCGCTGTATTCTGTCCATCCTTTGGATTCTTAAATCCATATTCCAAGGCTGATTTAGATAGGATCATTTGTCCATTCATCGCACCCTCTCCGACCATGCCCATAATATTTCGATCGGCATACCCCTCAAATTCATAGGCCGTATTGAATTGTGCGGGATACACCATAATATTTGTCAAGTTAGGATAGGTCCATTTTTTAAAAGCAAAAATTGGTATAATTGCACTGGCCGCAATCATCATATAATCCTTTAGTTCCACCTCTACACCTACACCTTCGATTTTGACGGTATCCAAAAATTTTAGGCAGCGCGCTTCAAATTCTGCCTTATCGGCAACCGATAAATTACGGTAATAGGCAACTTCCTTTTCTAAAATTTCCTTGCCTTCGTCGCTTAGCACACGTTTGATGGCCTTGCTATTTTTGGCCGTACGATTTAATAAATAATAAACGACATAAATGGTGACTGGTATAAGCAGTACAATGAAGAGTTTTCCTATCATATTATTTGATCTTGATCCATTTGGGATCCCGAGCTTGCAAATTACGCAAAAAGCCTTTAAAATGGGAGGTTCCAAATAAGATTAAAATCTTCTGCTGCGGGGCATCAGCGACTAAAGAAGCCAGATTCTCTTCTCTTTTTTTCATCACAAATTCCCGATCGAACTTATTCTTTAAGCTTGTTTTTGCCGGCTTACAGGAATAAGGCTCATTGAGCGGCGTTTTATAATCGCATGGATCAAGTGTAATGGTGCCATACAGGTATTCAAACTCATCAAGAAGTTTATTCTTAGGAATATCCGCATTGACTGCTGTCTCATAGTTAACCAGGAAAAAGGAATAATCGGGCTGGCTAATAATGCGTTGGCCGAGTTTGCGATACATCGGTGCGCGAAGAACCTTTGTGGTATCGCCCGGAGTTTCAATACATTGCTGCAAGCCCAGGCGATTGCCTGTCAGCTTGCGGAATTTGCGATCATAAAGATCTCGCTGTGCTGCACTGTCCACCTGATAGGCTATACTTTCATAAAAAACAACATAGCCCGATTTTTGAAGTGAATCCACAGCCCGCTGGATCTGATCATAATATACACGTGTTCCCAAATGCCGCATTGGGATATAAACGACTGTTCGATCTCCATTGCGGAGCTCAAATTTCCGCGAGGCATCACGCAAGACACCGCTACCCTGAACCATCAAGGAGGTATCACAACCTACCAAGACAAATAGCATAAAAAAAAGGGAGATAATCTGTCTCAATTGCATACGATTTTATTAAAATAAAATGCTTTTAGAAAGCAAAGACAGTACCATGAAATGACTCTTTCCAACTACAGACAGATTTTGCCTGCAGATCACTTGCATTTCATCATACTTTTATTAAAATAACTCGCAATAATAACAATATATTATCTCCCTTGTTCTATAAATTTTTAGAGGGTTGTCAATCCTATAGTCGTTCCATTTGGAATAACTGCATTTTTTTTGACCACCACAATTCCGTCACAAATGGTATAAGTTGGATGATTAGCATTCAGCAGATGAGGTCCGCCATTGATACGGACATCGTTACCGATACGACAGTTTTTATCCAAGATGGCGTTCTCGATATAACAGCGCTCTCCAACACCGACCACTGGTATATTTTTCCGCTTTGCATCCTCCATATCGACGAGATCTTCGTAATAATCGGATCCCATCATATAGGTTCCGCGCACCACTGAACCTGTACCGATCCTTGAGCGTACTCCTACTACAGAACGATCTATTTTATCGGCCTGGATAATACAGCCATCCGAAATGACCGAATTGATTAATGTTGTCCCCGAAATTTTCGATGGCGGCAACATCCTGGGGCGCGTGAAAACAGTATTTTTGTCAAATAGGTTAAAGGCTGGGATATTATCAGTCAGACCAATATTGGCTTCGTAGAAAGATCCGATTGTACCGATGTCAGTCCAATAGCCCTCAAATTGATAACTGAGTACCCGACTTGTATCAATTGCATCTGGAATAATTTCTTTTCCAAAATCCATTCCCCGATTTTCTTCAAGCATGCGTTTCAGAACGCCTTTTGAAAAAACATAGATCCCCATGGAAGCCAGGTATTCCCGCCCCTCACTCTTTAAATGGTCGCTCACTTCTGAACTCCAGTCAACCAGCTGTTCACCGTTGGGCTTTTCAATAAAAGAGGTAATATGGTTTTTCTCATCCGATTTCAATATCCCAAAACCAGTCGCATCTTTGCCATTTACCGGGATAGTCGCAATAGTCAAGTCACCTTCATTTTCAACATGGAAGTCAATCAAAGCATCAAAATCCATTTGATACAGCTGGTCTCCTGATAAAATCAATACATAGTCATAATCAATGCTGGCCAACTTACGGAACGAACGTCGCACGGCGTCAGCTGTACCTTCAAACCATTTATCACCATCATTGGTCTGTTCGGCAGCCAGGATATCGACAAAACCTTTACTAAAAATACTAAAGTTGTACGTATTCTTAATATGGGAGTTGAGCGACGAAGAATTGAATTGTGTCAACACGAAAATCTTGTTAAAACCCGAATTAAGGCAATTCGAGATAGGAATGTCCACCAGGCGATACTTCCCGGCAATAGGAACTGCTGGTTTAGACCGTTGATCGGTCAATGGATACAGACGTGAGCCCCTTCCTCCGCCCAAGACGATAGCTACTACATTGTGACGTGACATATCAAATTAAATTATTTGGTTATATAGACTTATATACTTCGCTGCAGATTTATCCCAAGAAAAATCTAAGCACATCATTTTACGTTGATTCCCTTCAAACTGCTTTTTACTTTCGTAAAAATTTATAGCCCGTGCAATAGCTTCCGTAATTTCAGTTATTGCCAGACCATCAAAACCAACACCGTATCCATCATTTTCCAGATCGATTACCGTATCTTTCAATCCCCCCACCCGATGAACAATAGGCAATGTACCGTATTTCATCGCATAAAGCTGATTCAGCCCACAGGGCTCAACACGGGAAGGCATTAAAAGAAAGTCCGCACTGGCATACAGCCAATGGGCGAGATTTTCATCATAACCAAAGAACACATCAAAATTTTCAATTCCATCATCGACGAGTGATTTCACACGCGACTGAATAGCTGGGTCTCCGGCACCCAGTATAAATATACTCAATCTGTCGCGATATTCCGCTGTCAGATTCAAAATTATATCGGGCAGCAAATCAGCACCTTTTTCCGTTGCAAAACGACCGATAAAAACCAGCAACGGTAGCTTGGGATTAATCTTGTATTGCTGTGCCAGGGCCTGTTTGTTTTTCAACTTCCCCGCAAAAGCTTGTTCGGTACCGTAATTTTCCATTAGTGTATAATCGATTTTGGGATCCCAGATTTCCCAGTCAATCCCATTGACAATACCAACCGATTTATGCCGTTCATCATAAAACAAATGTTGCAGACCATTGGCTTCCACATAGAGCTCTTCCAAATAACCTTCGGATACCGTTGTGTACGCATCACAGCATTTAATCAATGCGGCGAGCGGGTTGATTAAGCCATCCCAGTCCAGAAGCCCCCATTTCCAGCTATCAAACGCTGGCAGTAAAATAGCTTTGCTCCAATGTGTCCAGCCCTGATACTGCCCATTATGTACGGTGGCTACTGTCTTAACATCCGCCAGAAAATTATAATCATTGCTGTATTTCATCAAAAAAGGCATTAAACCAACATGATGATCGTGGCAATGCACAATGGTTGGAATAATGTTTTTTTCCTTGAACCAATTTAAAACAGCATGTTGAAAAGCAATAAATTGCTCTCCTTCATCCGGATAACAATATACTTCCTCGCGGTCAAGTTTACCGGGAATCTTAATCAGATAAAGTTCAAACCCTAGTGTATTTTGGCTTTCCTTATATACGCCATAGTTCAACAATTCAGATCCCTGGTAAAATGTACCTTCGTGAACTAGGCTAAAATCATGATCCCTAACAAACGGTCGGTCATACCAAGGCATGACAACCGCCGCCGCCCAACCGAGCTTGGTTTGGTATTTGGGCAATGCACCCACAACATCCGCTAGACCACCTACTTTGGCCACAGGATAACATTCAACACTCAAGTGAAATACTTTCATTCTTCTTTTACACCGTGAAATTTTACAACCAATATTTTATACAGGAATACGCTCTCCTTGCTGAATTGGATTTACTTCCTTGACCTCTTTTTTCCTTTTGAGAACATAGCCACCTAGCGGAGGCAAATGCAATTGGGCCGACTGTACATGGTTCATCCAGTGCAGATGTTCGCTATGGAAAGCTGGATTGTTAATTCCAGAGCCGAAATATTTCAGTTCATCAGAACTCAAAACGACTTCCCACTCGCCTGCATAGGGAAGTCCGATACGGAAATGCTCCCGCACCACAGGTGTCAGGTTGAGGACAACAACGGTGTCGTCCCAAGCATCAAATCCCTTCCGCCAATAAACCACAACTGAATTTTCGCGGTCACCCGCATCGATCCATTCAAAACCCGAAGCATCAAAAGCTTTTTGAAAAAGGCTTGGCTGCGTACGATACACACCATTTAGATCCGAAACAAATTGCTTCATACCCTGATGCGGAGCAAACTCCAATAGATGCCAATCAAGCGACTGATTGACATTCCATTCTGAGGTCTGACCAAATTCACCGCCCATGAACAACAATTTAGTTCCCGAAAAGGTATACATAAAGAGATACAATGCCCTGAGATTGGCAAATTTCTGCCATTCGTCTCCAGGCATTTTATAAATCAACGATTGTTTTCCGTAAACGACCTCATCATGGGAAAGTGGCAGCATAAAATTCTCATGAAAAGCATATACCGTAGCGAATGTCAACCGGTCATGATGATACTTTCGGTTAATCGGATCTTCTTTAAAATAATCCAGCGTGTCATGCATCCAACCCATCATCCATTTCATTCCGAATCCCAGTCCACCAGCGTATGTCGGCCGGCTAACGCTCGGCCAGGAAGTCGATTCTTCAGCAATTGTCTGCACATGCGGAAAATGTTCATAAACCGCCTCGTTCAGCTCCTTTAAAAATTGTACAGCTTCTAAATTTTCATTTCCGCCAAATTCATTTGCAATCCACTCACCTTCATTTCTGCTATAATCCAGGTACAGCATCGACGCCACAGCATCCACCCGAAGGCCATCAATATGAAAACGGTCCAGCCAATAAAATGCATTACTGATCAGAAAAGACCGCACTTCATTGCGCCCATAATTGAAAATATAAGATTGCCAATCGGGATGGAAACCTTTCCGTGGGTCTTCATGCTCGTATAAGCTAGTTCCATCAAATCGATAAAGACCGTGGGCATCTCCCGGAAAATGAGAAGGAACCCAATCCAAAAGCACACCTATGCCAGCAGCATGCAATTCCTCGATCAGATACATCAGATCTTGCGCGGAACCGTAACGCGAACTCGCAGCAAAATACCCCGTTATCTGATATCCCCAGGAAGGATAATAGGGATGTTCCATCAAAGGCATAAATTCGACGTGCGTAAAATTCATTTCCTTGACATAAGATACTAGCTGAACGGCAATTTCGCGATAGCTGAGTAAGGTATCCGGACTTTCGGGATCCCGAGACCAAGAACCCAGATGTACTTCATAGACCGACCACGGTTGATCCAATTGATTTTTTAGGACCCGTTCCTGCATCCACTGCTTGTCATTCCATTCGTACCAAGTCGAGTGAACTACTGAAGCTGTTTTTGGTGCAACCTCCCATTTGAAAGCAAATGGATCACCTTTTTCAAGCTGCTCGCCCGAATAGGTCTGAATAACATACTTGTATGCTTCACCATTTCCCAGTCCTGGGATAAATCCCTCCCAGATTCCGCTACCATCCCAACGCACATAAAGCGCATGGCGCCCCTTATCCCAAAAATTGAAGTCACCGGTGACCGAAACAGATTTTGCATTTGGAGCCCAAACCGCAAAATAAACGCCTTTTTCACCGTTCACTTCCAGTTCATGTGAACCGAACTTTTCGTATAATTTGAAGTGCTTACCCGACTGGAATAAGGCGACATCAAATTCAGAAAATAGACTATGCGGAATTACTTCATTGGCCATGTTTTAACCTTCTATCAATATGTTATCAAATTCTCGTGCGACATTAATCCAATATCGCCCCTTTTCATCCTGTTGTACTTTTGTTTCTATACCATCCGTCTTGACCTTCCTGATCTGGAATGGTAGACCAATTAACTGTAATTTATAGTGTTCGTACCGTTCGGTAAAAAGACCATCGCTGGTTTGCTTGATCGACAAGGAATCTTTAAGTCCCGATACTGTAAAACATTTCTCGAGATAAATATCCTGCTCATATGCAAAGGTATCGCCATGATCTGAATACACATACGAACGGGTTACCCCTTCGGCAAAGTAAACATTCAACTGCAACTCCTCAATCTTCTTTTCTCCAGTATATTGCATGACAGGATACTCCGGGATAACAGATCCACCACGAACAAACATCGGCATTTCATCCAATGGAGTGGCTATCGTATGTTCTTTGCCGCCAACGTAGGTTTCATTGCTGAAATAATAAAACCAATTCCCTTCAGGTAGATAAACGATCTTGCTCTTTTGGCCAGGCTGCAATACCGGCGATACCAAAATCTTATCACCAAAACAGAATTCCTCTTCCCGCTGCCAATTGGTCGGGATATGCTGTTCGACCATCGATATGGGACGTAAGATCGGGTAACCGTATTTCGTTTGTTCCCAAAAACAAGTATAGATATAAGGCAAAAGCTTATACCGAAGCTCGATAAACTTCCTATTGATCTTTTCCCAATCTTCACCAAAGCTCCATGGCTCGCGGTCGCGCGTATCGCCGGCAGAGTGCACACGCATAAAAGGCGAAAAGACACCGAATTGCATCCATCTCGTAAACAATTCGCCGTCAGGCTCCCCGGTAAATCCGCCGATATCCGTTCCGCAAAAAGACATCCCGGAAGTAGACAGACGCTGTAGCTGCAAAGTCCCCAATTTGAGATGCTCCCAGCTTGCCAGATTATCGCCCGTCCAAACCGAAGAATAACGTTGCGTACCAGCATAGGCAGCCCGGGTAATTGTAAAAGGCCTTTTGTTTTTATATAATTTCTTAAGGCCATCATAGGTCGCTCGGACCATCTGCATGCCATAGATATTATGCGCCTTTCGGTGCGAGCCCCGGTGCCCATCATACTGGTGGCGTACATCGTCTGGAAAAGTTCCCCGCCCAAATACAGCAGGTTCATTCATATCATTCCAGAATCCGGCAACACCATCTTCGACAAGTCCCTGATAAAGTGTTCCCCACCATTGGCGAACCTCCGGGTTGGTAAAATCAGGAAACTGACAACGCCCGGGCCATACAAATCCTTCCATAAAATAATCATCCCCCCGACGGCAAAAATATCTATTCTCCTTCCCTTCCCTGAATACCCAATAGTTTTCGTCCACCTTGATACCCGGATCGATCATAACAACCGTTTTAAAACCGTCATTTGCCAAATCGCTGATCATATTTTTAGGATTTGGAAAATACTGTTTATTCCAGGTAAAACAGCGATACCCCTCCATATAGTCAATATCAAGATAAATGGCATCGCATGGAATTTGCCGCTTTCTAAATTCCTCGGCAACCTTACGGACATTGGCTTCGGGATAATAGCTCCAGCGACATTGATGATACCCGATTGCCCACAGCGGCGGCAGATAATGTGTACCTGTCAACGTATGGTACCGACGGATCACATCGATAATATGCGGACCATGAATGTAATAATACTGCAGTTCTCCGCCTTCGGACCAAAAACTTGTTTTTCCCGGATCTTCTGCCGCGAAATCAAAATAGGTTTTGAAGGTATTGTCAAAGAAAATCCCATAGGCTTCACCATCTTTTAAACCAATATAAAACGGAATAGTTTTATAAAGTGGATCCTGATCGTAAGCAAAAGCGTAGGTGTCTGAATTCCAGTTCTTAAGTCTTTTCCCTCTAAGATTCAATTTCGTCGCCTTATCGCCGAGTCCGTAAAATGCTTCGCTTTCAAAAGCAACTTTTGTACTGTAAACATAATAACCGCCAAAATCGGGGTTCTCTTCCCAGTGCATCGGAGCTAAATCTGCATTGAACAGGTTACCGGCACGGTCGGAAAAAGAAATCAAAAAGTCATTCTTATTAATCTTACAGGAAATGGTGTTCGTGTGGACTAGGTAATGGTCCGCCTCCTCCTTACATTGATGTATACTGACGCGGTGGTCTTTCTTGGCCAGTGCATAGGAAAAGTCTTCCAAAAATGTCCCCTGGGGTGCCAGCCTGACCCGAACAATTTCATCAGTTACGATTTTGATTTCCACCTTCGCTTTACCATCAGAAAAATAATAGGACTTATCATTTTGATTGTGGGCTACGATAGCTTCCAGATACTTCTTTTCAATTTTTGGCAGATCCAATACCGGATTATTCACATGATGCATACTTTCCAAAGTACCATCATTTTCCTCCTCATTTAGTGTGGTTTGATTTAGGTTGTCGTCTTCAAGCATAGTTGTAATATGTTAAAATGTTTCTGAAGGCTTAATTCCTCTTTAAGATAGAAAATTAATCCTGCGTCGGCAACAAAACAGAAAAAAAAATCCCGCCTATTCCTATAGGTGGGATCTTTTCCTGCAACTGTAGATAAATGGCTACAGCTACTTCACAAAATGCGCACGGAGCATCCAAGCCATTTTTTCATGCTTTTCCAACAGAGCGACCAAAAAGTCTTCCGTACCATTATCTGCTGTGCCCTCAACCACCGCAAGGTCCGCACGGATTGACATTGCAATAGCTTCGTGGTCAGCCAGCAATTCTTTATAATAAGACTGGCTATCTGTCTTCTCCGATGTAGATTCGGTTAAGCGCGTCAGCTTCAAATATTTATCAAATGTGCCTACAGCGTAATGACCCAGTGTACGCACGCGCTCTGCCACTTCATCGATCACTTCAGCCAGTTCATCGTATTGAGATTCTAAAAATAAATGAGCGGCATGAAAATCCGCACCTTCCACATTCCAGTGCGCATTACGTGTCTTCATATAGACAATGTGTTCATCTGCCAATAGCACATTTAGCAACTGTGCAACTTTTTTCAAGTCTGCATCTTTAATTCCAATTGAAGTTTTCATATTTAAATAATTATTGAGAGTATTTAATTTTCATTGGTCCCAATGAACTCGTTATACTCGCGTTGTTCTTTAAAGGCCATATGGAATATCCGGATTACGTTTATCGGTATTTAAGTTTTGCAATCTTGGATATTTCAATATCTATTCTTTTGTTAACTATATGTATGAATTGCTTGTTTAAATTTACCCAAAAATGCGGTAAAAACCAAATAAGGCTACCTGCAAAAATTCATGTCAATTGCCCCAAATAACTATTATAAAGCTTTTGTTCATGAAACAGCAGGCCGAAATCCATAAATTGACATTTTTCCGATAAAACGTCCTACTTTATGTGATTTAAAGGACAGAATATTGTACTTTTGTCGACATATTTATCTCGAGGGAAAACTGTGGGCACTATGGACAACAACACCTATTTTCATACATTCAAAAAAGATATTTCAGGTATTGAACTTCCGGCGCGATTTACCTTTCCATTTTGCTATGAACCACACCCACTCGCCGTCATTGCTGCAAAAGAACTTCAACATTATCTCGAAAATCAAGAAGACTGGAGCCATAATTTTGGTCTCGATGAAAAGTCGGAAGGATTGGCTATTGGAAAAATGTTCGGTGTCCTTGTTGTCAAAAACCAGCATGGCCAACTGGGTTACCTTGCTGCCGTGTCGGGAAAATTGGCGGGAAGTAACAAACATCGGTATTTCGTTCCGCCTATCTTCGACATGCTCGAAGAAAACAGTTTTTTTCTGAACGAAGAAGTGCATCTCAATACACTTAACCGAAAAATTGAACAACTGGAAAAAAGTGATGAACTGGCCAGTACAAAGCGTCATCTTGATTTACTAAAAGGCACCTGGGATAAGTCCCTGGATGAATTAAAAACAAAGTTAAGAGTTCAAAAAAAAGAGCGCAAAGAAACCCGGACGCGGTTGCGGGCAAGTCTATCTGATGAAGACTATGAACTGCTCATGGAAGATATGCGTAGTCAAAGTTTAAAAGACAAACAGCAGCTGCAGCGTTTTCAATATGATATGCATCTTGCACTGGAGGCCGAAAGTAACCAATTACAGCAGATGCTGTCTGCAATTGCCGCATTGAAAGAGGAACGAAAAACACGGTCAGGAAACCTGCAGAAACAGCTTTTCGACAACTATAATTTCTGTAATGCTAAAGGTGAGCGCAAAAATGTTGTTGCTGTATTCCATGATTTCGACAAGACAACACCTCCCGCTGGATCTGGGGAATGCGCTGCCCCCAAACTCTTGCAATATGCTTATGAAAATGAACTGACACCCCTTGCTTTGGCTGAATTCTGGTGGGGCTGTTCGCCAGCATCTGAAATACGCAGACACCAAAACTACTATCCTGCTTGCCGAAAAAAATGTGAACCTATTTTAGGCTATATGCTGGAAGGATTGGCTATTGACCCCAATCCGATGCAACAGGAAACAACATTGGATGTAGAACTCCCTCAGATTTATGAAGATGAGGATATCATTGTCATCAATAAGCCGGCAGAATTTCTATCTGTTCCGGGCATTTATGTGAAAGACTCGGTTTATAACCGGATTCTGCAACGTTACCCCAATGCGGGTCCAATTATTATCCACCGGCTGGACATGTCCACCTCTGGCCTTTTGATAGTTGCCAAAAACAAAGAATCCCATCAGTTCATTCAAGATCAATTCATACAACATACGATAAAAAAAACATATATTGCTTTACTCGATGGCGTTGTAGCGGCAGCGTCAGGTTTCATTGATCTCCCACTTCGGGTAGATCTGGATGATCGGCCCCGTCAGATGGTCTGCTATACCTATGGAAAACCCGCACAGACGAAATGGGAAAAAATTGCGATAGAAAACAAACGAACAAGAGTCAGATTTTACCCATTAACAGGACGTACACACCAGCTCCGTATGCACGCTGTACACCCAAATGGCTTAAATACCCCGATCGTCGGGGATGATTTATATGGTACAAAAGCAAACAGGTTACACCTACATGCCGCTTCAATTACCTTCGTTCACCCCCGTTTTAAAAAGGAAATGACCTTTGAAATTGAACCGGATTTTTAATAACGTTGACTATATCGTTACAAAAGTCAACAAATAATCCATTGGAAAATCATCGGCAAGTCAAAAAGTAATTGGCAAATTATTGACCTAAATCAATAATTAACCACAAATAACTGAAAAACACTAGTTTACAAAGATAACTAAACCAAATACCTCCCTTTATTACATTACAATAAAATTTTAATTATTCTTAATTTTTTGTTTCCTTTGTTCACTGATTTTTTGATTTTAATACCTATAAAGTCAAAAATAAAGTAGAGACAAGAAAACAATTTTGAATTTTCAAGATTATAGCAATATAATGGAAGCTAAAATAAACGCAACAACCTTCATAAGTAAACTCTTTTTTTCGATAACACTCGTGCTAACGGTGTCTTTGGCTTTTGCCCAAAACAAAACCGTGACCGGTACAGTTAAAGATGCAAAGACCAAGACTCCCATCCCCTATGCTACTGTAGCTGTCGTTGGCGCCCCCGCTTCTGCAGGAACCACCACTTCAACAAATGCAAACGGTGAATTTAAATTGGTCTTTCCGACATCGTATGTGAAAATCAGAGCAAGTTACATTGGGTACGACAGTAAAGATGCTTTTGTTACGAATGATGCAACGCAAACAAAAGAAATCCTCATGGATCAACAGGACAACATGCTGGAAGAAGTCGTTGTTAAGGCCAAAAAGAAAAAATATAGCAACAAAGACAATCCTGCCGTCGCATTGATTCGCAAGGTCATCGAGAACAAGGAAAAAAATAGGCTTTCAGGTCAGCAATATGCTGAATTTGACCAATACGAGAAGATGTCCTTAGGGCTAAGCAATCTTTCGGAGAAATTTGTCAATAAAAAAATATTCAAAAACTATCAATTTCTTTTTGAAACGGACGACTCAGCGAAAACCGCCAACAAGTACGTGCTTCCTGCTTTCATAGAAGAAAAAATGTCGAAGGTATACTACCGTAAAGATCCGAGCAAAACCAAACAATATATACTCGGTGACCAACGCGCGCAATTTGATCCCAAATTTATCGATAACGACGGTCTTACCGCCTACTTCAATAAATTGTATGAGCAAGTTGATATTTACGACAATAACATTTCACTGGTTACAAATCAGTTTTTGAGTCCAATCGCAAACTCAGCTCCAACGTTTTACAAATTCTTTATCACGGATACTATTAAAACTGTACAGCCTTGGCTGGTTGAGTTAAGTTTCTTTCCGCGCAATAAGGCTGACATGTTATTCAAAGGCCAGCTGTATGTTACTTTAGACGGCAATTATGCTGTTCAGGGAGCCAACATGACCGTTGCTGATGACATCAACTTAAACTTTGTGCGCGACTTACAGATACAACTGAAATTTGACAAAGACAGCAAAAGCCGTTTTTATCTAAAAACGAGCACTTTAGGGATAGACTTCTCCCTAACAGAGAAAGGAATGGGTATCCGCGGAAGCCGAACAGTAGATTACAACAATTATAAGGTCGGTGTTCAGCAACCTGATAGCATCTACGATGGCCCGTCCACGGTTATCGCCTATAATGTTGAAAACAAGAAAGCGACAAAGACATTATTTGAAACTCAACGCCCACTCGCTCTTGCGCAAAATGAACTGAATATCTATCATAATATTGACACGTTACAGAAGATTCCTTCATTCCGTACATTCATGGACATTGCTGCGCTATTGCTATCCGGATACAAACAAGCTGGTCCAGTAGAAATTGGTCCTGTGAATACATTCTATAGTTTTAATCCGGTAGAAGGTTTTCGTTTACGTGTCGGCGGACGTACCACAGAGTCTTTCAGCAAGCGTTTCTATGCTGAATCTTATGCAGCTTATGGTTTTAAGGATCAGAAATGGAAATACTTTTTCAGTGGAACCTATGCGTTCAACAACAAATCGGTCTACTCCTTCCCGATGCATTATATCAGGGCTTCTTATAAAAAAGACACCAAGATTCCTGGACAAAAACTGGAGTTTATTCAGGAAGATAACTTCCTGTTGTCTTTCAAACGCGGCGATAATGACCGTTACATCTATGAGACAAATTACGGCCTAGAGTATAAAAAAGAATTTTTAAATCACTTAGCTATTGGAGCAGCATTCAATATCAACAGACAGACTCCTGCCGGAAGCCTGACCTACCAAATGGTAGATGCCAACAATGAAAGCAGACTGTTTAATGAATTGAACTCGACAGAATTATCTGTCAATTTTAGATATGCTCCGCATGAAGAGTTCTATCAGGGAAAAATCTATCGGACACCTATCTTCAATCAATATCCGATCTTTACGTTCAATTACACAGCCGGCATCAAAGGACTGGCCAAAGGTGAATACAATTATCACAACTTTAATATCGGTGCATTCAAACGTTTTTATCTGAGCCAATTTGGTTATGCTGATGTGACTGCCGAAGGCAATTATATCGCAGGGAAAGAAATCCCATTCCCTTTCTTGACTATCCATCGTGCAAACCAGACTTATGCCTATCAATTGAACTCATATAACTTGATGAACTTCCTTGAGTTTGTCAGTGACCATAATGCGTCAATAAATGTACAATATTACATGAATGGTTTTCTGCTGAACAAAATTCCATTGATCAAAAAACTTAAGTTGCGCGAAGTATTTAGTTTCAAAGGAGTATATGGTGGACTGCGTAAAGAAAACGATCCTGACGATCCGAATTACGGTTCAAAGGTATTTACCTGGCAGCACAATGCTGATGGCGTACAGAGCTCCTATACCTTCGGTTCAGAACCTTATATGGAGGCAAGTATAGGTCTATCCAACATTTTTAAAATATTACGTGTAGACTACGTAAAACGTCTAAACTATCTTGATCACGTCGATGCACCGGCTTGGGGTATTCGAGCTCGTGTCAAATTTGATTTTTAATAGTTTCCATAAATTATAGTATAATTTGGGCCGTGTCAAGGAGAGTGTGACACGGCCTTTTTTTTGAAAGTGTCCGATGCTATTGGCTAGGGAGAAACTTCTTTCGCTTTCTTTACTGTTGGTACCCGTAAAATCATGAAGGTTCCGCAGTTTGCCAAGCATCAGCTAACCGCTTTCCATCAAGATTTTTGTATAAAATAGCGAGGAAAGATTCGAACATGGTCCAAATACAGTACGAAGCCAATTCCCAAAAGCAGCATGAACAGTAGAAGCACAAAAAGCCATGTCTTAAAAACAAAAAATCCCCCTGGCCTATTACAACAAGGAGGATAAAATTAGCATATGACGATGGTTAGTTTTTTTGTTTAAAGGCATCCACACCAGCCTGTAAGAATGCTTTGTATTCCTCAATATTATAGTTGGCCCCACTTTGAGGAACCAGCACTTTACCGGCTGGATCGACAATAACATACAGCGGCTGTGAATTGCTATCAAATGTAGCCGCTTGAAAATCACTATTTTTCTTACCGATAGTATTGATCTTTTTACCACTATATTTTGAAACAAATTGTTCATTAGGCGCCAGTTCTGTCTTGTCATCTACGAAAAGTTCAGCCATGACAAACTCTTCTTTAAGCAATTTGGCTACTGCTGGGTCGGTCCATACATTTGCTTCCATTTTACGGCAGTTGACACAGTTCCACCCTGTAAAATCGATGATAACCGGTTTGTTCAATTCTTTCGCAGTCGCAAGGGCCTGATCGTAGTCATAGTAAGGATCAAATCCTTTTGGTGTACCGCGTTCGTGGAAAATCTCCGCATATTTCTTGACTTTTCCATCTGAATGTGCGCTCGCACTGGCAGCCACACCCGAAGATAGATCAAAATCCTGTGTCGCCGATGGCGGTAAAAAAGCAGAAATTGATTTTAAAGGTGCCCCCCATAGTCCCGGTACCATATACAACACAAAAGAAAAAACAACAATAGCCAGAATAGTTCGCGGAACAGATAGGAATTTCAGCTCGCTGTCATGGGAGAATTTAATCTTGCCAATCAAGTAAAGTCCCATTAAAGCGAAGATGGCAATCCACAGGGACAAAAACACCTCCCTATCCAACCAATTCCAATGATAAGCTAAATCGACGTTGGATAAAAATTTCAGCGCTAAAGCAAGTTCCAGAAAACCCAATACAACCTTTACACTATTCAACCAGCCACCGGATTTAGGCAAAGACTTAAGCATGGAAGGAAACATGGCAAACAATCCAAAAGGAATTGCCAGGGCAATCGAAAATCCTAGCATCCCAATTGCTGGCCCTAAGCGTTCACCTTTTGAGGCTGCCTCCACCAGCAAGGTTCCTATAATTGGCCCTGTACATGAAAATGAGACCAACGACAAGCTAAAGGCCATAAAGAACAAGCCGACCAGACCGCCCTTATCTGATTTAGCATCCATTTTATTGACGAAAGAGCTCGGTAAGGTAATTTCAAATGCACCAAAAAACGAAGCTGCAAATCCAACCAATAACAAAAAGAAGATGAAGTTGAAAACACCATTTGTCGACAGGGCATTGAGCGCATCAGATCCAAATGCAATCGTGATAATCATTCCCAATGCAACATAAATGATAATGATAAATAAGCCGTACAACAAGGCTTTACTGATACCGCTTGCGCGGCTCCCGGCCTGTTTGGTAAAAAAACTTACTGTCAATGGCAGCATAGGAAATATACAAGGCATCAATAAAGCAGCAAAACCGCCTATCAGGCCCGCAATAAAAATACTCCACAGCGACTTTTTTCCTTCAGGCACGGCTTTGTGTACCTTAGCTCCCGCTTGGCCCGCCGACTTAACCGAGTCGGCTTTTACTGTAGCGGTATCCGGAGATTCTTCAAAAGACAGGGAGTCTGGACTTATTGTACCATCAGTAAATTCAACCCCCTCCAAATTGTTCGTTGTATCTGCTTTTGCAAACATGTATGCAGGCGCAATCAGCAACAGCAAAAGGATTAATAATTTGAAATTGACTTTCATTTTTTGTTTTTCTTAGGTATAAATTGGTTTTTGAATAAATGAAACCCGAGGAGCTAGAGACTCCCCGAGTTAACTATAAACATATGAAACTAAATCTTTTTAAGCGCCAAATACTGGATTTGGCAGCCTACAAATCGGTTGAAAACCTGAAAAATCGACATCCGTAGAAAGATACCCCGCCTTTACAGGCTCCTCTTTCACCAAATCAGTACTTAGGTATTTTTTGTTATCATCACACAATAAAGTGACCACTACAGCCTCATCACCCAACTCCTGCTGCAATTTAATTGCTCCGATCACATTTGCTCCCGATGAGATACCAACAGCCAGCCCCAATTGCCGCGATAGTTTTTGCGCCATGATAATAGAGTCACCGTCATTCGCACATACGACGGTATCGAGTTCATCCAAATCCACGATCGCAGGAATAAATTCATCGGATATACCCTGAATACGGTGTGAGCCCACTTTATGTCCTGTCGTCAACGTAGGGCTTTCTGCCGGTTCCAACGGATGTACACGGACACTTGGATTTACCTTTCGCAAGGCCCGGCCCACACCCATGACGGTGCCACCTGTGCCCACTCCTGCCACAAAAGCGTCTGCAACCAGCCCTTGTTCTTCCAACTGCTTAACGATCTCGTAACCCGTGGTTTTCTCATGCGCTTCGGCATTGTACTGATTTTCGAATTGTCTCGGGAGAAAAACACCACCTTTTGCCGCAAGCTCTTCACTTAAACGGATACTTCCCAAGAATCCACCTTCCTCTTTGCTTATCAACTGAATATCCGCCCCCATACTCCGAATAATATCGGTACGTTCCTTACTCAGCCAGTTCGGCATAATAATCTTTACCTGATGACCGAGGGCCTTACCGATTGCTGAAAAAGCAATACCTGTGTTCCCGCTTGTTGCTTCAATGACAACATCCGTTGGACGGATCTGACAATTCATATAGGCTTTATACAAAATATATAGCGCCATCCTATCTTTTATGCTGCCCGTTAGATTGTAGTTCTCACATTTTACGAAAATCCTTCCCGGTTTACCTTTGTAAGTATACTGTAATTCCAGCATAGGCGTATTTCCTACCAATCTCCACAGATGTTTGAATCTCTTGTCCAACGCTGGTGACAAACATGCACTTAATAATTCTTGTTCAGCCATTTCTTATAAATGATTATTCTGTTGCAAAATTGACCATTGACAAGATAATATTCAATACAATGCAATAAATTCAAGAAAAATTAAATTAAAACTTACACAAGTCAATAAATAATTCAGAACAATAGCGTATTTTTACAACTGTACCGAAAATATTCAGATTATGGAATTGGATGAAATAGATGTAAAATTATTACGTCTTCTGCAGCAGGATGCATCCCTGAGCAATAAAGAACTATCTTTTGAACTCAACAAATCTATAGCAGCTGTGCATGAGCGGGTTAGAAAGCTTAAACGACTTGGCTATATCAAAAAAACAGTCGCAATTCTGGATCGACATAAGATCGGCATTGGACTGATCTCCTTTTCCCAGGTCTTTCTCAAAGCGCACACTTTTGAAGTGTTAAATGAATTTGAAAAAGAGGTAGCTAAATTTCCGGAGGTTATGGAATGCTATCAAATGGCAGGTTCTTATGACTTTATGTTGCGCATTGCAACCAAAGATATGGATGCCTATCATATTTTTCTGCGGCATCGGCTGGCCGTATTGCCTCAGGTAAACACTGTTCAGACCTATTTCGTATTATCAGAGACAAAAAGCGAAACCGCTTACCCCCTTTAATGTCCTATGACAAACAAAACCTTCATGACTTCGCAGACACCGACAGCAACGAAAGCGAAATAAGCTTCTTTCTAGCCAATGGGATCAGACATTTTCAGAAAAAATCATTGCTGTATTGACCTGAGACAGGAATCGAGACCAATACAGCAATGAACGGTGATTAATCGAACAACAAGGTACCCGTCACATTCCAGCTGCTGAAACTTGTCCCTTCCGGGGCTCCCTGTGGAATCTGCACCTGCATCTTGTAATCTCCGGCTTTTAAATCACCCAAATCAATGTAGATCGGCGGCGTCACCGTACCCGGGCACCAATTGGAACGGCTTAGATCTGAAGATGACAGGCCTGTAGCGAAATTGCCTGAAGCTGGATTCGATAAGCGATACGAGCCGCAATCATTACGCCAAGGCGTGTATTTAAAGCGCAAGGAATCGTTCAGAAAAATACGGTTTTCTTTAGGGACAAACTCATCACCGTTTCCCCAGCCTCCATGTCCTGTGGTAATATAGCGTAATTGCACGTTTTTAGCGTCCTGATCCAAATGAAACGCAACGGTAAGACCTTTCTCCTGATCAAACATAGATCCGTATTCCTGGCCTCCCATTTCCATCACGTTGGTAGTGGTGAACAAAGACATGGTCTTTTTCAAGTTACCCTTCGACTCAGCATCAAACCCCGGATGGATGGTTAATTCCACACTCACTTCATGTCCGTTCTTATCGTAGTTGCCAATGAAGGCACCAATATAGACTTCCTGCTCACTAAGCATACCCGCCAACTCAGATACATCCTGGCGATAAAGTACCGAATCCTGCCAAACCTTATCCTTTAACTGAAGATAGTTAAACTGCTTAACACCAAAAGGTGTAAAGAAGCGCATCAGTTCAACAATCGGCTCAAAAGAAGCTGTTTTCACAATCCCTTGATAGGTTTTACCATTTCCGTTTTCATACTTCGGAAGCGTGTTCATCCCGTTTTTCATACCATCCAGAAAGCTCTGCGACTTGTTGACCGGGATCACAAATACCGAACCTGTACGATCATAGGCATCGCCCTTTGATTGTTCGATCAACTGGACAAATACGTTATCACTTGTTTTAATTTTGGGGATTTTCACCTTTTTCACGATCACGGTGCCATTGGCAAACCGCAAAATAGAATCTGATTTTACATCATCCGAAAAACGGATCCTCTCCTTTCGGAAAACAGGTATCTGAATGAAACGATTTCTCCAAATGAGGTCCTTGTAAGAAAGTTCATCGTAAGGCTTTTCATTCCCTTTTAGCTTCAGCTGATCTGGCACTGTTTTTACTTTTTCCACTTTTGTGGCAAAGGTCCGCGTATTGCCATTGCGAATGACTTCAAGAACCAAACCAAGATCCTGTCCCAGTTCCGTAGGCGCCCCTTTTACCCCAAGTTTATCCGTGTACCAGACTTCAATCTTATTGGAATTGATGCTGGTTTCAACTTTCTTACACGGGTAGCCTAAGATCGTTTTGGTCTCATTGGTGGCATTAAATTTCTGTTTGGAAAGCGCAAGTGAATCTTTGGTAAGAATCAATGATCCATCTTTAAGTTTAGCTATTTTAAGCAAGGTATTGACGCCAGAACGCTCCACGACAACCCGTTCATAGGGAGGAGCCAGCTGTCCTTTCATCTCTTTCTCTGAACTAACAAAAGTCTCCTTCTCATTGGCATATACAAGGATAGCGTTTTGATTGGCAGGTGTATTCCCATTGAAACTCTGGCTATATTGAATGACATAGCCCGGCAGCTTTTGTGCCTGTGAGGCCAATGACATACATAAAATAGCGGCAAAAAGGATACTTTTCTTCATATCATCTGTATTGGTTTAGATGCAAAAATAAGAAAGGCTTTAGGAATTCCTAAAGCCTTTCTTATTTTATGCTAAAACGTTTATTTAATCAGCCAGATATCCAGTAGATAAAACAGGGCAAAGATAACCGAAGCATAGCCATTGGTCGTCATAAAGTCGCGGTTGACCCGGCTTAAATCTGTTGAAGAAAACAGGGTATGCTGATAGATCAGCAGCGCACCGTAAAAAACTACACCTAAATAATAAATCCAGCCTACTGGCATCAAAAATGCTGGTATCAAGATAAAAATAAAGGAAAACACATGCAAGCATTCCGAAACACGCATCGCCCCCTTCGTTCCTAACCACACCGGTATAGAATTAAGATGGTTGGCGCGATCAAATGCTTCATCCTGCAAAGCATAAATAATATCGAATCCACTCACCCAGGTCAATACAGCAAAGCCATATAACACCGGTACGGTAGCAAATTGCCCTGTGATAACCATATAAGCCCCTATTGGAGCCAATCCGAGTCCAGCCCCCAGCACAAGGTGGCATAATGGGGTGATGCGCTTCGTATAAGAATAAAAAAGCACAACAAAAAGCGCGACCGGCGAGAGCATAAAGCAAAGGGAATTGATAAAATACGTCGCGCCTACGAAAATCAGACAGTTTACGATCGTAAAAACTAACGCATTTTTTGCAGAAATTTTTCCCGCTGGGATATCACGCATTGCTGTTCTTGGATTAATGGCATCAATATCTCGATCCAGATAGCGGTTGAATGCCATGGCAGCATTACGGGCCGTTACCATGCATACGAGCATCAGGCCTAATAATTTCCACGAAAATTCATATGTTGTTGTATGCAGTGCCAGAAAAAAACCGATAAAGGCAAATGGCAACGCAAATACACTGTGGGCAAATAAAACTAAGGATAAGTATTTTTTCATCTGAACTTAAAATCTAGACTAAAACTGCTCGTTTCCATCCACTTCAGGGCGGACAAATCGGCCATTAACTTCATCGATAGCCTCGAGAATAGGTTCATGCCCCATTTTCTTTTCTGCCGAAGTCAGGAAAATCTGCGGAACTTCCTCAAACCATTGCAGCAACGATTTTTTAAACTTAGCAATATTCGCATCGGATTTGACAGCCGACTGCTTATCGGCCTTTGTAAACACAAGCATAAATGGCAAACCGCACTCTCCCAACCAATAGCAGAAGTCCAGATCGATCTTTTGTGGTTCATGACGGCTATCTACCAATACAAAAACGCATTGAAGATTGTCCCGATGAGTAAGATACCGACGGATAAATTTCTCCCATTCATTGCGGCTAGTTTTAGAGGCTTTAGCAAAACCATAACCGGGCAAATCCACCAAATACCATGTATCGTCGATGATAAAATGGTTTATCAACTGTGTCTTACCAGGCTTTTGAGAGGTCTTAGCAAGTCCTTTCTTGTTGGTCATTGCATTAATCAACGATGATTTACCAACATTTGAACGCCCGATAAAGGCGTATTCCGGCAAAGTGGGGGCTGGTAATTTGTCAACTCTCGTGTTACTGCACACGAATTCGGCTTTTTTCACTTCCATGGAACAAAGGTACGTTAAATGAATCCCTTTGACAAGGTTTCTACGGCTTCTATTCCAGAAAAAGCATCGCATCCAAATTTATTGCATAGACAAGAAAATGTCCTCAATTATTTTTAACTTTCATTTTTATAGTTCATTAAATCTATTGGACGAAAAAATTAGCTATAATCTAGGATAAGTAGAAGATCATTAACCAAATAGAGAAAATTACTGAACGCTTCAAATTGAATAAGAAAATTCACTAATAAAATCGATCGAATTGCTGTAACAATCCGTTCGTATTTCATACTAATACTAAAAAAACAGTCATTTTTTGAGGAGAGCAACGCCTAATGCAGCACACTCAAATAATAATTTAATTAAACCTTAAAAACAGATGTTACTCGAAATCAATCATGTCACCAAGGATTACGCCAATCACCGTGCATTGGACGATGTTTCCATTCAGATTCCAAAAGGAAAGATTTTTGGCTTATTGGGACCAAACGGAGCTGGTAAAACATCCCTGATCCGAATTATCAACCAGATTACAGCCCCAGATTCGGGTGAAATCTTGTTTAATGGCGAAACTTTGGGACCACAGCATATTGCACAGATTGGCTATTTACCCGAAGAACGGGGTTTATACAAGAAAATGAAAATCGGTGACCAAATGCTCTATCTCGCCCAGCTCAAAGGGCTTTCCAAGAAAGAAGCGCTACTACGCATCCACGACTGGTGCGAGCGCCTCGATATTTTATCCTGGTGGGATAAGAAAATAGAAGATCTCAGTAAAGGCATGCAGCAGAAAGTACAATTTGTCGCTACAGTCATTCACCAGCCACAGTTAATCATCCTGGATGAACCTTTTTCCGGATTTGACCCCGTCAATGCCAATATCATCAAAGAACAGATTCTCCGGTTGAACCAGGAAGGTGCAACCATTATCTTTTCTACACACCGTATGGAGACTGTTGAAGAACTTTGCGACAACATCGCACTCATCAACCGATCAAAAAAAATATTGGACGGTTCGGTAAAAGCAATTAAAAAAGAATACCGCAATCAAACCTATAAATTGGAATATATCGCCAACGAAGATAATTTTCTTCTATCCGAAGACACCCTATTTAAAGTATTAGAGTCAACCAAGTCAGAAAACACATACATCACTACAATTCAGCTAAATAACAACGTTTATATCAATGATGTATTAATGCTTTTCTTACCAAAAATACAGCTCAATCAAATGATTGAGATCGTTCCTTCGATGTCAGATATCTTCATTCAGAAAGTTACCCAAGTCTCACCACTATCTCAAAACCATGCATAAAATATTACTTATCATTCAAAGGGAGTACCTGTCCCGGGTCAAGAAAAAATCTTTTATTGTCATGACCTTTGCTGTGCCCCTATTCTTTTTTGCGCTATATGCGGGCATGTTTTACCTGACAAAGAAAAGTTTCAAGGACGCCCACACCGAGGTATTTGTTATCGATAATCAGGGAGACTTTGCCGGAAAACTCCAAAGCAATAAAAATGTAAACTACACTGTAAGCAAATTAGATCTGCAGGCGCAGAAAGCAAAACTTAAGCAGAGCGAAGGAAAACAGTCGATTCTGTACATCCCCAAAGATATACTCTCCGCCCAAAAAGCCGAACTCATTACCAGTGGAAAAACAAGCTTTGTCATCCAGGAGATCATCAGCGGACAGCTAGAGGAAATCATCCGTGAAAAGGAATATAAATCCAGGGGAATCGACCTGCAGATCATCCAGTCCATTAAACCCAAAGTCACCATCGATGCCAAGGAAATAACGGCAGACGGAGAAGAAAAAAACAGCAACACAGCCATCGCAATGGGTCTCGGAGTTGCCCTCGCGATCTTGGTATACCTCTCCCTATTCCTCTATGGAGCGCAGGTAATGCGTGGCATTATCGAAGAAAAGAGCAATCGGATCATCGAAGTTATCATCTCCTCAGTCAAGCCCTTTCAGCTTATGATGGGTAAAATTGTGGGAATTGGTATGGTCGGGCTCACGCAATTTGTCATGTGGCTAGTCCTCACAGGCGGGTTGTTTATAACAGCGACGATATTGTTTGTCAATCCCCAAGATATGCAGGAGGTTGCCGCAAGCCAACCCGGAGCAGCCAATATGAGTACCGTATCGAAAGCAGTCGCTCAGAATGATTCGGCTTCTATTCTTTCTTCGATACAGAGCTTTAACTTCACAGAAGTCATCATCTTCTTCTTTCTATTTTTTATTGCCGGATACCTGCTTTATAGCGCGATTTTCGCTGCTGCTGGTTCGGCTGTCGATAATGAGACAGAGGCCAATCAATTTTCAATGCCCATTACGATGCCTTTGCTCTTGACCTATATCCTTTCTTTCGGGGTCATTATCAATGACCCGAATGGTCCGATTGCGACATGGCTGAGCTTTATTCCGTTCACCTCGCCTATTGCGATGCTGGTCAGGATACCTTTTGGGGTACCGTTATGGCAGATATTGACATCCTTAACCTTACTTATATTGACCTTCCTATTGATCACTTGGGTCGCGGCACGTATCTACCGTGTCGGTATCCTGATCTATGGAAAAAAAGCAAGCCTGAAAGAAATTATCAAATGGTTTAACTACAAAGGTTGAGTCGATCAAAAAAGCCTGAACTGCTCGCAGTTCAGGCTTTTTTTGGTACATATATTACGTGTCGGAAGATCTCGTCCTACACAGGCCGCTGACCATCAATACGGCACAGTTAATAGCGTAATTTCAATTTTTTAAAGACAAAATGCCATAACCATATTGGTCCCACCAGCAAAAATTGCAGGAATTGCGGTCCGGTAACTTTCTTTTTTTCCTTGCCTTTACCCAAAAACAGCATGATGATGGATACCAATGCAATAGCCAAACACACCCAGATTACAGCAGGACCGCCATTCTTTTGCACGTATTCCAGCTGCACGATGAAATAACTCATGGCCCCAATAGAGAATAAAATCGCGTAGGATAAAGTTGCCGAAAGCTTTAAATAAAAGTAGATAACAATAGCGATGAAGAAAGACCCCCAATTCAGAAAAGTATGCCAATTAAGTTTAACCAAGAATTCAAATTGAGGAAAAGGGATCATCCAGATACATCCCATAATACCGAAAAATAATAGGGGTAAAAAGATGGCCTGGATAACACGGTTGGCTGGATCCTGAAAATTAGCATCCAATTCCGCAAAATACTTATCCACGGGACGCAAAGGTTCAGCTTCTTGAACTTTCTTCTTTTGTTTCATTCGGCAAATTTAACAAATATTGGACATGCCCCACTCCTCCGGGAGAATAATTTACTATTTTTTGGTCTGTCGTAAGTCATTAAATACTTTCAAGCTTCACAGACTCGCTTACTCCTCTACTATTCCGTAATATTGCAGCATGAAGTCTTATAAACATATCTTATTCGATCTTGACGGAACACTCACTGACCCCGCAGAAGGTATCACCAAATGTATTGCTTATGCACTGGAATCGAAAGGAATCCAGACAGCAGACCTAAACAGTCTCAAATCTTTGATCGGTCCTCCGCTCAAAGATTCCTTTATGCATACTTTTGGCTTTGAGGAAAACGAAGCAATCACCTGTATCGAAAAATATCGGGAACGCTTTTCGACAGTGGGATTATACGAGAATATACTGTTTGATCGGGTACCCGAACTTTTGGAACAGCTAAAATCAAGAGATTACCATATTTACCTGGCGACATCGAAACCTGAAATATTCGCAAAAAAAATATTGAGTCATTTTGCAATCGATCAATATTTTGATTTTGCAGGTGGAAGTGCTTTGGATGATTCCAGACCGACAAAAACCAGTGTCATCCAGTATGTCATGGAAAATACCAACCTGACGGATCCCCAAAACTGCATCATGATCGGCGATCGCAAACACGACCTGATTGGTGCCAGGGAAACGGGGATGGATGCGATAGGAGTTCTGTATGGCTATGGTAGCCGGACAGAACTCGAACAGGAATCGCCCGCCTATTTATTGCATAGCGTAGCAGATTTAATTGAATTTTTCGATTAATAAAAAAGCTCCAATCAGCAGATTGGAGCTTTTTTATTATTGTTGACCTCGATAGATCTATTTCGCGTAAGACACAGATCTTGTCTCGCGGATTACAGTAACTTTAATTTGTCCCGGATAAGTCATTTCCGTTTGGATACGGTTGGAAATATCAGCCGCTAATATTTCTGATTGCGCATCAGACACCTTCTCGCTTTCTACGATCACACGAAGCTCACGTCCAGCTTGTATCGCAAAAGTTTTCTCAACTCCAGGATAAGACAGCGCCAAATCTTCCAGCTCTTTCAGACGTTTGATATAGCTTTCTACCACCTCGCGGCGTGCACCTGGACGTGCGCCGGAAATGGCGTCACAGGCTTGAACAATTGGCGATATCAAAGCAGTCATCTCGATCTCATCGTGGTGAGCTCCGATAGCATTGCATACATCCGGGTGTTCCTTATATTTTTCGGCAAGCTGCATACCTAAGATGGCGTGTGGCAATTCTGGGTTATCGTCAGGCACTTTTCCAATATCATGCAGTAATCCAGCACGTTTTGCGTGTTTAACATTCAGGCCTAGCTCTGCAGCCATTGTAGCAGCAAAATTAGCAACCTCACGCGAGTGTTGTAAAAGATTTTGTCCATAAGACGAACGGTAACGCATACGACCTACCATACGGATCAATTCAGGGTGTAAGCCATGAATACCTAAATCAATGGCTGTACGTTCACCTATTTCAACGATCTCGTCTTCAATCTGGGTACGTGTTTTTGCGACAACTTCCTCGATGCGGGCCGGGTGAATACGTCCGTCAGTCACCAAACGGTGTAAAGCCAAGCGGGCAATCTCACGACGAACAGGATCAAAACCAGATAAGATAATAGCCTCCGGCGTATCATCTACGATAATCTCCACACCAGTTGCAGCCTCAAGAGCCCGGATATTACGACCTTCACGACCAATAATACGACCTTTGATTTCGTCATTTTCAATATTGAAAATAGAAACCGTATTTTCGATGGCAGATTCCGTTGCTGTACGCTGAATTGTCTGGATAACAACTTTCTTCGCTTCTTTCGTTGCCGTCAGTTTCGCTTCATCAACAATATCCTTGATTTGAATCATCGCTTGTGAGCGGGCTTCTTCGCGCAAAGAATCCACCAACTGGTTTTTAGCCTCGTCAGCAGTAACGCCAGCGATGCTCTCCAATTGTTTAATCTGTTGTAATTTGAGTGCTTCTACTTCTTCGGATTTCTTTTCATTCAATTCAACTAATTTATCCAGCTGTTTTTTCTTCGTATCCACCTCTTGCTTATCGCGATTGATGTTTTCCAGCTTTTGGTTAATTGACTGTTCTTTTTGTCTTAACGTATTTTCCTTTTGGTTGATGGTATTATTACGTTGATTGACTTCCTTTTCGTGTTCAGATTTTAATTGAAGGAACTTTTCTTTGGCCTCTAACAGGCGTTTCTTTTTAATGTGTTCCCCTTCCTGCTCTGCATCTTTCAGTATGCTATTTACCTTATCCTTGGCTTCCTGCTCTTGTTTTTTAAATAACAGAACCAATAGATAACGACCTATAACAACACCAACAATCAGAGAAATTATGCTATAAATTGCGATGTCCATGTATGTATAATTGTATTATGTATGTATGTTTGTTTTTATTAATTATTCTAAATTCCAGTATAATCATTGGCCCAATTCTGCTTTTCCCTTCGAACTGCAGCGAAGCCTCGCGGCTCATGATTAGGGTTTCATGACAAAAAAAAACCGCAATTAAATTTAAACAGGTCTCATGTATTATTAAACTTCGTGATTACATAATTAGGCTTAGATTATGACCCAGATGGCTTTCGCAAAATGGCCTATATCTTTTTGCGCCTGTAATATTGAAGCGTTAAGTTTAAAATAGTGACAACCCGAATTTAATTGCGGCAAATTCGTCGTTTAAGCTCTAAATATAAAGAACGTAAATTTATTTTTTAAAGAAATCCGTCAACAACTGATCAAGTTCCTGTACTGAATTTTCCAGTCCCACTTCGTGGTTCTGGGACTGACGCTCTGCATTTAGCATACGCGTCGCAAATTGCAATACACACATGGACAACAAATCCTGCTTATCTCTCACAGTATAGTTTTCCTGCAATTCCTTTACTTTTTCATTTATCAATTTCGCAGCATGCCGAATTACTTCTTCTTCCGCGCTCTCCACCCTTAGGGGATAAACACGATCTGCGATATTTATTTTTATGGAAATCTCTCCCATTTCTTTGAGCTTTTTAACGTTGTATTAGTTTCAATCCGCTAACACGTATTCCAACTACTTCAACAAACTAATACACTTGTCTATTTCCCGCACAAAATCGTTAATTTTTTGTTTTGTGTCAAGTATTTTTTCATTAATTGCTTCCTTATCCGTTTCAGAATCTAACGTACGGGCTACAGCCAGTGCTTTGACCTTCTCTTCCAATTGCTTGCTTTTATCGTTGCTCGCATCGAAAGCTACTTTTAAGGATTGTACCTCTAATTTAAGCAAATCATTTTCTTCTTGCAAGACTTCGCACAATTGAATTAAATTTTTCGTTTTCTCAACGATTAGATTCATTTGTGAAGACAATGTTGCCATATTAAAAATTGAATATTACCAATTAATGTTGTTTCTCTAATTAACCGCGCACTTCTGCGCCTAGTTCCTTCTCAAAATTAACAATTAATTTTTGAACTATCGCATCAATTTGCTTATCCGTAAGTGTTTTTTCTTCGTCCTGCAAGATAAAGCTCAGAGCATAAGACTTTTTCCCCGCCGGAATTTTATCACCTTTATAGACATCAAACACATTTACCTCCTTCAGAAGCTTACGTTCGGTCTTTTGCGCAATAAATTGCAGCTTGTCAAAGCTCACATTTTCGTCGATCAAAAGTGATAGATCTCGACGTACAGCAGGGAATTTGGACACTTCTTTATATTGGATGCTATTTTTGCGAATAATTTTCATCAAAACATCCCAATCGAAGTCTGCAAAGAAAACCTGACCTTCTACATCTGCCTTTTTCAGATCGGCATCAGCAACAGCACCGAAAGAAACCAGACATTTTTGCCCTTTCATATAGGATAAACCATAAGCAAAATGCTTGCTCGAAGCATCCTGGATTTGGATTCCTTCGATTTTCAGACGCTTGACAAGGGTGTCCACTGCCGCTTTGAGGTGATAGAAACTAACACCTTCTTTCTTGTTGTTCCATTGCTCCGGCTCATTTTTTCCTGTCAATGCAAAAACAAGATGCTGCGTCTCTTTATATCCTTCTCCGTCCAATGCATAAGTCTTCCCAAATTCAAAGAACTTAAGATCGAAATTTCTTCTTTTCTGATTATATTCAATCGCATTCAAAACAGAAAACACCATGTTTTGACGCATTGTATCCAAATCGGAGCTCAATGGATTAAACAGCTTTACTGCTGTTTCAGGCTCATCAGCATAATCCAATTTCGTTAATGAATTGGATAGAATTTCACGGAATCCATTTGCAATCAATAGATCAGCCAATTGATTTAAAACGACTTCCTTCTCCGGTTTCTCCACCGTATTTAAAGACGCTTTAATTTGTGATTTCAACTCGATATTGTTGTAACCATAAATGCGCAATACCTCTTCAACAACATCCACTTCACGTGTGACATCTACGCGATAAGCCGGTACCAAGACATCAAGTCCCGCTTCGGTTTCAGCAGCGATTTCAATGCCCAAGGCAACGATAATTGATTTGATTTCGTCATTTGGAATAGCCTGCCCAATCAGACGAACCACATTTGCATAACTTACATGAAATGAAAATGGTTTGATCTCGACAGGATATTCATCTTTTAAAGTCGATGAAATAGTTCCACCAGCGATTTCCTGAATCAATAAAGCCGCACGTTTTAGCGCTTCAACCGTCATATTAGGATCGGTCCCACGTTCGAAACGGAAAGATGCGTCAGTTTTTAGTCCATGTCTTTTGGAGGTTTTACGAACCGAAACAGCATTGAAATAAGCCGATTCCAAAAATACATTTGTTGTTTCTGCAGAAACACCGGAAAATGCTCCACCAAAAACACCCGCAATACACATGGGTTTTTCGGCGTCGGCAATCACTAAGTCCTCTGCAGACAAGGTACGCTCTACCCCATCCAGGGTAACAAATTTCTCACCCTCAGTCGCAAGACGAACAAGGACTTTATTTCCAGCAATTTTATCGGCATCAAAAGCATGAAGCGGCTGCCCTAAATCATGTAAAATGTAATTCGTAACGTCTACGATATTATTGATCGGACGAACGCCGATCACATTTAATTTTTCTTTTAACCAGTCTGGAGATTCAGCAACCTGGACGCCACTGATATTAATACCGCTGTAGCGGGGACTCGCCTGCGCATTGTCGACAACCACAGCTGTTCCTTCTGCAGCACCTGCTTTGAATGCCGAAACATCTGCTTTCAGCAGTTGCGTACGGGAATGTGCCGCAATATCTCTTGCAACGCCCAAATGGGAAGCTGCATCCGCACGATTGGGCGTTAAACCGATCTCGTAGCGGTAATCATCCTGAATATTATAATGATCTTTAACCAGTGTACCTACCGCAACATCGGCCGGCAACTCAACAATACCGGCATGTGAAGTACCCAAACCAATTTCGTCTTCACCACATAACATACCTTCGGAAACCTCGCCACGGATTTTAGATTTTGTGATTTTAAAACGCTCCCCTGTCATCGGATGACAAGTCGTACCAACAGTGGCCACAATGACCTTTAAACCTGTACGGCAATTTGGTGCGCCACATACGATATGCAAAAGCTCCGGACCGCCTACATCAACGGTAGTTACTCTCAATTTATCTGCATTCGGGTGTTGTTCACAAGTTTTCACTTCACCAACGACCAAGCCATCTAATCCACCTGGGATACTCTGTACAACGTCCAAAGCCTCTACTTCCAATCCTGTATTTGTCAGAATCAAAGAGAGTTCTTCTGGAGTCGAATCTATATTAACGTGTTGTTTTAACCAATTATATGAAATATTCATCTCGAATCTGATTTGATGCACAAACTTAGATAAATTTGCGTTTATATCCAACGTCAATTTGCCGATCATCGGTCTCTTCGGTAATTTGTCGGGAAATCGTGCTGCTTCGTTCGGGCCAAATTCGGGACAACCTCCCTATTACTTCGCCTGTTGTTTGCCAATTGTTTGACTGTTGTTTGGCTCATTGCCGAAGTCTAGCCGATGCATGGGCGAAGCGGAGCCGAAGCTGCCCCAAAGCAGTCCATAGCCAGTAGCGAAGCAATCCCGAGCCGTTGCCGAAGGTGTAGGGACTTGAGGGGAGTTTAAGGGAGTTTAGGGGACTTGAAGGGACTTCTCCTACCGCTTGGTTCTGCAGATCGAGACGTAATTCATCAGATGGTCTTTACGAATAGTAACAATTCCGGTTATTTTTATAACGGCAATCAAGACCTATTTTTTAATCAAAATGCAATCATTTCCATGAAAATAATATGTAACTTTGTGCTTTAAATTTGAAGAACGTTCAAAACAAACACTTATAATGATTCATTTCTTTGAGAACCCATCGAACACTGTATACGGTGTTCAAAGCGTAAACTCTTTATCACAAGAAGACATTACTAAACTCAACTGGCTATTCGGCAACGCCAAAAAACTTGACGACCAAAACCTTAACCATTACTTTGTAGGACCCCGCGCAGCGATGGTCACTCCCTGGAGTACCAACGCCGTAGAAATCACGCAAAATATGGGCATCCAAGGAATTGTTCGCATCGAAGAATTTCAACCGGTACCAGCAGATTTCAATGACTTCGATCCCATGATTTCGCAAAAGTTCAGCATGTTGACACAGGACATGTACACCGTCAACATCACACCGGAACCGATATTGGAAATCGAAGACATCGATGCTTACAATAAATCTGAAGGTCTGGCCCTAAATCCAGAAGAAGTCGACTATCTCAATAACCTATCGACCAAATTGGGCCGCCGGTTGACAGACTCTGAAGTGTTTGCTTTTTCGCAGGCTAATTCTGAACACTGTAGACACAAAATTTTCAATGGTACCTTTATCATTGATGGCGAAGAACAACCTACTTCCCTATTTAAATTAATCAAAAAAACTTCTGAAACCAATCCCAACGAGATTGTTTCAGCCTATAAAGATAACGTTGCCTTTATTAAAGGCCCACGTGTAACACAATTTGCACCAAAATCTGCAGACAAGCCGGATTTTTACGAAGAGAAATCATTTGATTCTGTCTTGTCTGTAAAAGCAGAAACACACAATTTCCCAACGACTGTTGAACCTTTTTCTGGCGCAGCAACTGGATCTGGCGGTGAGATTCGTGACCGTATGGCCGGTGGCCAGGGAGCGATTCCTTTGGCAGGTACAGCTGTTTATATGACCGCTTATTCGCGATTGGAACAAAACAAACTGAGCCTGCAATCAGGAACAGTAACCGAACCAGCAAAAGATCTGAATACAACACGTCCATGGGAAAATGCAGTGCAGGAGCGTCAATGGTTGTACCAAACACCTGTAGACATTCTGATCAAAGCTTCCAATGGTGCTTCGGACTTCGGCAATAAGTTTGGTCAGCCTTTGATTACTGGATCTGTACTGACTTTCGAGCATGAAGAGGACGGCCGTAAACTTGGTTACGATAAAGTCATTATGCAAGCTGGCGGTGTAGGTTATGGAAAATTAGATCAAGCAAAAAAACATACGCCAAAAACAGGCGACAAAATCGTAATCCTAGGCGGTGAAAATTACCGTATCGGTATGGGTGGCGCGGCTGTATCCTCTGCAGATACAGGAGCTTTCGGTTCTGGCATTGAACTGAATGCAATCCAACGTTCTAATCCTGAAATGCAAAAACGTGCAGCCAACGCTGTTCGTGGTTTAGTAGAGTCAGATCATAATCCAATTGTTTCTATTCATGACCATGGTGCTGGTGGCCACTTAAACTGTCTATCGGAACTCGTTGAAGAAACAGGTGGTTTAATCGACCTGGATGCACTTCCTGTAGGTGACCCTACACTTTCTGCTAAGGAAATTATCGGTAATGAATCTCAGGAACGTATGGGTCTTGTCATTGCTGAAGATGATATAGAGATCTTGAAACGCGTTGCTGACCGTGAACGTGCCCCTATGTATACTGTAGGTGACGTAACTGGTGATCACCGTTTTACTTTCGAATCAAAAAGCAATGGTGAAAAACCAATGGATTACGCACTTGAAGATTTCTTTGGCTCATCGCCAAAAACTTTTATGCGCGATAAAACCGTCGTTCGCAATTATGCTGATCTCGTTTATGATGCAGCTAACATCCCAAGCTACCTGAATCAAGTATTGCAATTGGAAGCTGTTGCTTCTAAAGATTGGTTGACGAATAAAGTGGACCGCTGTGTAGGTGGACGCGTTGCCAAACAACAATGTGCAGGACCATTACAATTGCCGTTAAATAATGTCGGTGTCATGGCTCTTGATTATAAAGGCAAGGAAGGTATCGCGACAACAATTGGACACTCCCCTGTTGCGGCGTTGGTTGATCCAGCAGCAGCAAGCAGAACTGCCATTGCCGAATCTCTTTCCAATATTGTGTTTGCACCTATCAAAAATGGCCTTGCAGGAATCTCTTTGTCTGCCAATTGGATGTGGGCCGCAAATAACGAAGGTGAAGATGCCCGTCTGTACGAAGCTGTTAAGTCTTGTTCAGATTTTGCTATTGCATTGGGAATCAATATTCCAACGGGAAAAGATTCCTTGTCCATGAAGCAAAAATATCCAAATGGTGAAAATGTTATTGCGCCTGGCACATTGATTATTTCAGCAGCCGGAAATTGTACGGATATCACAAAAGTGGTAGAACCTGTATTGAACAAAAAAGCTGGTTCTATTTATTATATCAATTTATCAAAAGATAATTTCAAATTAGGCGGTTCCTCATTTGCGCAAATTGTCAATAAATTGGGTACTGAGGTGCCGACAATTCAGGATGCGGCTTACTTTAAAACTGCATTCAATACGGTACAGAAATTAGTTAACCAAGGACAGATCGAAGCTGGTCACGATGTTGGATCAGGCGGTTTGATTACAACATTATTGGAAATGACATTTGCGGATGTCAACCTTGCTGCAAACTACGATCTTTCTTCTTTAAATGAATCCGATACTGTTAAAGCTTTCTTTAATGAAAACATTGCACTTGTACTACAGGCAAAAGACGATGCCGCTTTTGAAGCTGTCGTTAAAGAAGCCGGTGTAGAAGCTGTTAAAATCGGACAGGTGATTGAAGGAAATACCGTTACCGTTAAAAATCAGGGAGAGTCATTTAGCTTCGATGTTGCCGCTACCCGCGATGTCTGGTCTACGACATCGTTCCTTTTGGATTCCAAGCAATCTAAAAATGGAACAGCACAACAACGTTTCGATAATTATAAAAATCAACCCCTAACCTTTACTTTCCCAAGTCAATTTGACGGTAAAAAACCGACAATAGACGGAACTAAGGTACGTCCAAAAGCTGCAATCCTTCGTGAGAAGGGTTCCAACTCGGAACGCGAAATGGCAAATGCCATGTTCTTAGCAGGATTTGATGTAAAGGATGTTCACATGACTGATTTGATATCTGGCCGTGAAACGTTGGAAGATATTCAATTTATCGGTGCTGTCGGTGGTTTCTCCAACTCAGATGTACTGGGTTCGGCAAAAGGATGGGCCGGTGCTTTCCTTTACAACGAAAAAGCGAAGAAAGCGCTAACTGATTTCTTTGCCCGTCCAGACACACTTTCGGTCGGTATCTGTAACGGTTGCCAGTTATTCATGGAACTGGAAATGATTAACCCAGAACATGAAATTCATGGTAAAATGCTGCACAATACTTCCGGAAAGCATGAGTCAAACTTTATATCCGTCAAAATACAGGAAAATAACTCTGTTATGCTGTCTACTTTAGCCGGCAGTACATTGGGTGTATGGATTTCACATGGTGAAGGAAAATTCAACCTTCCATATGCGGAAGAACAATACAATATTGTTGCAAAATATGCTTATGAGCAATATCCGCACAACCCTAATGGCTCTGATTATAACACAGCAATGATCTGTGACAAAACTGGACGCCACTTGGCAACCATGCCGCATATTGAGCGCTCCGTTTTCCAATGGCATTGGGCAAACTATCCTAAAGGCCGTCAAGACGAAGTCTCTCCTTGGATAGAGGCATTCGTTAATGCGCGCCAATGGATTGACAACCAAAGCAAATAAAATAAAAAAAAACTCCTTCATCTATGAAGGAGTTTTTTCTTTTTTAAATATCCCGTTTATATCCAGGTTTGTTCATCATCTGGTCAAGAGAATATTTTCCAGAGCCCATGACCATAAAGAAGATCAACAAACAGCATACGACTATAGAAAGCCACAATTCGGAATTCAAATAACTAAACCCGTTGGTGATATTAACAAAAAATACAGCTCCGACCAACACTGGAAATAACAGCAGGGAAGCCAAACGGGTTTGAAAACCTAAAATGAGAAACAGTCCACCGACTAAATGGGTAAAAACCACATAGTGAACAGCACCCCATGATGACAGGTGGAAACTGCTCTGCTCAATCATGTGCTGAACAACCTCTCTGTCATTTACGAAACTTACACCTTTGGCAAAAATAACTACCCCAAGTGCAATTCTGAGGTAATCAATCCATTGCGGATGATGTGCATCTCCCCAATGTTCAATTTTGTGTATCAGGTTCATAATATACCTCCTTTTATAGATGGTTATAACATAATAACAGTTGATTGTAGAAAAAGTTGTTGCAAATAGAAGTTTAACAATCAAAATGTTACGAAGGAAACAATGATCATCCCGCTACCGGATTATTCTGATTCACTGAACATCTTTTAAATCACATTGCTACTCAATCAATCAATCAATCAATCAATCAATCAATCAATCAATCAATCAATCAAGCAATCAAGCAAGCAAGCAAGCAAGCAAGCAAGCAAGCAAGCAAGCAATGACCTCACTATTATGGGAAGAATATCCGGATCACAAAGTCCCAGAACAAGGTGGTCAGCAATCCGGCAACGATACTAAAGCCGATGACCAGATTGACCAGTTTGGTATTTAAATGATATTGCTCGGCAATAATCCCCGAGGTTACTAAGGTTGGCATAGCTGCTTCAAAAATGCTAATCCTTGCAACGGAGCCCTTTACCCCCAGCAATAATGCAAATATACAGACAAGCAAGGGTGCCAAAATCAGTTTATAGGTCATTGCTGTACTAATTTGCGATACTTGCTGTCTCCAGCCATCAAACTTAAGTTGCAGACCAATAGAAAACAGCGCTAAAGGTCCTACCGTGGCAACCAGCTTGTCGAAAAAAGGCTCGGCAACCGAAAGGTCAACAAATTGAGATAGCAGCAATGCGGCTGTACAACCAATTAAAGGTGGAAAGCTAATCAGCTTTCGAAGCATAAACTTCACATCAATTGCCTCACCTTCATGCACATTGGCTTTGAGTGCATTGATAATTCCTGCAGTGGAAAGTAGAATAAATGTGGTCTGATCGCAGATAATCGCGATGGGCAGCTGCGCCTCACCAAAATAAGCGATAATCAACGGGAAACCGATAAAAGAAGTATTGCTGTATCCTGCGGCCAGTTCCAAACTGCTTCGCGAGCGTTGCTTATAATGTTTGCCTTTACAGTATAATTCCATAAACAACCAGCTTCCTGCCCAAACTAAGATCGCGGAAAACACCGGAAACAGGAGCGCAGAAGACCATACGATCTTAGGAATATATTTGAATGAAACCGCCGGCAAGGCAAAATAGAGAATCCAGGTATTGATTCCTTTGTGTGCCTCGGAATGAATTAAATTTGTTCTCCGCAAGAGCATTCCGGCTGCGATACAAAATGCTATCATTATAAAATTAACCATGTTTTCTTACCATTTTATCCGACACAAAAGTGCAATAGAACGCGAGGTAAAAACATGTACAAATACATTATTTTTATGTACATTTAACCATAAATAGATGGGATTGCCATGCGAAAAAAACAGTTTGAACCTTTATTGATCAGTGAATTTATCGAGGACAACTTTCATTTGCCGCCACATGAGCAGAATTATTATGAACTTGTCTATATACGTTCCGGAAAAGGCAGTCATGTCATCAACAAATTTGAACTGGATTATGAGCGTGGGGACATTTTTTTGATCGGCCCAACCGACAGGCACTATTTTAAAATCGTAGAAAAAACACATTTTCTGTTTATTCTATTTACCGACAATTACTTCCTCCAGAATAAACGAAACCAAAAGCGCTATGCCTGGATCATGGAATTAATGAATGATAAAGGGCTAAAAGAGCGCAAATTGGTGATGGATGAGCATTATCGTCTCATGTATTCGCACATTATGGAAGCGGTCCGATTGTATACTGCCACGACAATTAGCCAAAGCTCCGAATGGCTGTTTGACCAGCTTGTCGCAATATTCGGGCTTTATAAAGAGATATCAGAAACACAGCGTTCCCCACAGTATCAAGAGCTTTTCATCGACCGTTCCATTTCTGCTTATATCCATCAGCATATTTTTACGCCCGATTTGCTTCAGGTCAAAACACTTGCACAAAAATTCAACATTGCCCCATCCTACTTTGGTATCTACTTTAAAAAAAACTTTGGGACAAGTTTAAGGGCCTATATCAATACCTATCGCATCGAACTGATCGAAAACAGAATCAAGTCCAAAGACTACACCTTGAAACAAATTGCGGCAGAACTGGGATTTATTGATGAAAGCCACCTCTCCCATTTTTATAAACGTGTGAAAGGTTTTAGTCCACTTAGCTACCGGAAAAGCCTAAATAAATAGCCATTGTTCCCAAACAAATGCTTTTTATGAATTCCATAAACGAGCTGCCTCGATGCACTAATTTCCCTTGGGCGGAATGACACTGTAAAACTTCAGCCCTTCAGCTTCAAATTTCTTATAAAGTACAAGTAATACATCATTTTTAAAAGATGAAGCATTAGCTGCAAAATTTACCCAGCCGGAAACGCTCAGGTATATCATCTCCTCACTTATATCCTGTATACTGATACCACTATCCCTATCCTTGATAAAATGCACACTGCTTTCCATCGCTTCCTTGATCCATTGTCTAGCTTGTTCCAAATCTGCTTTCCGGTCAACGTGGAGAACAAAACTCGTCTTGCTGTATTCCTGGGATAATGTCCAATTGACGACTCTGCCCGAAAGCAAATCACCATTGGGGATAATCACATCTGCACCGTCCCCAGTTTTTAAGACACTTGCCCGTATTCCAATCTCTTTAACACGCCCCTTTTTGTCAGCTAATTCTATTTGATCCCCCACACGAAATGGTTTATCAAAAACAAGGATAATTCCAGAAACAAAATTATTGATGATATTCTGCATTCCCAGACCGATACCGACACTGAGCGCACCGATGACAACGGTCAGTTTATCCAAACTCATGCCCAAAGCAGAGATCGCCATAAAAAAACCGATCAAAATAATACCTAAACGAAATAGAGGGAACAACGTCATCTTTTGATTATACGCCTGATTGAGCTGTCCGTCTTCACCACCTAGAACAATCAGACTGATATTTTTTTGGAACCAATTGGCTACTAAAAACACCAGAACTGCCACAACAAGGTTGCCTAAGGTAAATGATATATTGCCTATACTTCGGATTTTACCAAAAAATGTTTCGCTTAGAACCAGCAAGGTTTCGATAAACTGTAGATTATTGGCCAATACGATGATCGCCAAAAGCACACAGACAATCCGAAGAATCTCGGTAATAATTGCTAAGGTACGCTGTTCATTGAAGCGCATCCAAAATCCAGAAGTCAATCGGTCTTTTTTAAACTGATTACGGACATCAGCCTTAATCATATCCGAAAAGTACTGCAGCGTAAAAGATTGAACCAAACCTACTGCACAGGCGATGCTGAAACTTCGTGAATGCTCAACATGGCCGATTACATTCAAGGTAATTGCGGTGATATTGAGGATAGCGAAAACGACATAAATAAAATTGCTGATATAGCCCGGACTGTCCGCATTTTTGATTCGTCGTTTGGTGTAGCTGACAAGTCCCAGTGCAATCAGATTAAAGGCAATACAAACAATCCTTAAAAAGAGATCATCGCTTACGATCATATTGACAAATACGTCCAGCAGATAGAATACAATGAGGATAACGGCAATTTTACGCTGTAATCCGCTCATGCGATGCCGCAACAAGAACATAAAGATCAGCATAATAACCAGCTGCGAGGCCTGAAGAATGAAACTTGGCGTAAAGAAGTTGACAAATGGCAGCAGTGTCAAGAAAAAAATAACTGTTTTTCCAATGATTCCATCGATAGTAAGCCTATTTTCGGCGCCATTTTGTTTCAGAATGTATGAAACCCGTACAATCCAGTAGCAATAACCCAGTCCAAGTACGATCAGTAGGATACGGCTCGCCCAATCCGTACGATTCACATATTTGTCGATCGATTTATTGTTGCTATAATTGCTCCGTATATTATTTAAAATAACGTCTTTTGAAATCGCTGTTGTATTCGCTTTCCAGATCGAACTTTTGCTGGACGTAGAATCAACCTTTTTACTTCCGTTTTTAACTTCATGTACTGCCTCCAGCCGAACCAGATGGCGCTGGTTTTTCACAATAAGCTCATCTATTGTCCGATTGATAACCTCCAGCGAATCCATCTTTGCAGATAGCTTCAGCTGCGCGTTATCAAGGTATTGATGTGCCCTGCCATGATTATTGGCATTGATGTCATAGCGGCTGACCAAATTTCTGATCTGATCTTGGGTAGCGCTAAGGCTGTTCGAATAATTACTGATACTGCCTTTAATAGATTTCAGCTGTCTAATTTCTTCATGAATACTATTTTTAATGGCAGCGATGCTGTCTTTGGCCGACCCCATGTTCGTCGCTGTATACGTATTAGATTTTTCATTCAACTGCGCAACAAACTCAGCCATAGAAGCTGTACGAATATTAGACAGAAAATTCAGATTAACTTTCTTCAGATCATTCCGTAAGGAGTCATTACCAACTCGAGTAGAATCCGTAGCTGACCTCCTATTGAAGCTGCCATGTGCTGCCGTGCGATCGCTGGTCAGATTCCGTTTAACCTGAACGGAATCCTGTGCAAATCCATGTAGCTGAAAAGTCAGGAGACTTAAGACAAAAATAAAACGCGTAACAATGCCCAATTTCATACTTCTATTTTTTGATTTCCTTTCCCAGCAATGTACAAACTGATTGGATGGAAAAAACATACTGCAAAGGAAGAACCAAAGCGATTTTTTCGACAAAAATAAGTTATCTGACGCTAAAATCGAATAGCATCCGCCAGTTTAAGTTCTTCTAACCTTTTTATTTTATCATCACGATAAAATAAGTTCATTGTTTCAAAAGGAATCAATTTTAAATCCTTATTGACGATATGAACACAGGACTTCTTTACCGCCCTAACATCAAAATCATAAGCATCCATAAAATTCATAATGATAATGCGAAATAGATTATCATAATCAAGATCCGGAGCGCACACTTCCGGTAGACAGCAAAGCAGCTGGTTTACCTTTGGCTTCACTTTATCAACAGAAATCCCAGTACTAAAAATATCCAGCAATTGCATCTGAACGCCTTTATCCTGCTCATAGACAATGGTATTTCGAGATTGGTTATTTAGTAGAATTGCAGGGTCAATATGTCGGGTTAATGGAATTCGCTCATCTCCGATCTTCAATATGTATCCCATAGCTAAGGCGTCAGGATTACAGGGCACCGGAATAATATCATGGGGATCCAGCAGCGGATATTGGTTCAGAATTTCCTGACGCACCTCGGTCAGTGTCATTTTATGCTGCTGGGCATCAGCCGCATTTCGTCCGGCAATTTCCACTGGCTGAAAGGTTACTCCCCGTACACATCGCTGTTGTAGGGCGTAATCCAATATTTCCCCTATTTCATCATCATTGGTTCCTTTTTCTAAGACCACGACCAATGTTGTACTTAAATTGAGGGCATTTAATTTGTCAATTGCCTTTTTTCGGACATCAGTGAGATCTTTACCCCGAAACTTTTCCAGCACAGATGGGCGGAAGGAATCAAACTGGAGATAGATTTCAAATTCGGGAGCATAGGTGGCGAGTTGCTCAGCAAAACCGGGATCATTGGCAATTCTGATACCATTCGTATTGAGCATCAGATGCTTGATGGGTTTCGTTTTTGCGATATCTAAAATCTTAAAAAAATCAGGGTGAATGGTTGGTTCCCCGCCGCTGATCTGCACAACATCTGGTTCGCCTTCGTTTGCTACGATTTTATCCAGCATACGCTCAATTTCTTCCAGCGATCGATGCCGTCCATAATGGGGCGACGACATCGCGTAACAGGTGGGACAAGTCAAATTGCAGCGATCGGTCACCTCAACAATCGACAGACAGCTATGCTGCTCGTGATCGACGCATAGGCCACAATCGTAAGGACAGCCATAATGTACTTCATTGTCAAATTTCAAAGGTGTTTCCGAGGCTTTATTATAGTTCCGGATGTTCTTATAATAGTCAACGTCAGTCGCTATCAGTGTTTTGAAAAAACCGTGATCAGGACAGTTTTTGGTCATAAATACCTGTTCGTCCTCGATAATAATCTTGGCACCAACTCGCGAAAGGCATGTTGGACATAGGCTGATGGTATAATCGTAGTATGTATAGTTTCTAACTGGCATCGTTCTGAATTCTAGTTCATAAAGGTAAGTCCACAAGCGAGTCCCCCTGCCAACATCGCACCAATCCCAGCCAACAGGACTTTAAGCCAGGGGTTGACATTGAATTTTGATTCTTTATTGCCAGCCTTGATAATCGAACCGATAATAATAACCAAGAGTGCAATTCCGATAACAATAGCACCTATAGTAAGCAGAAAAAGTCCCAGCATTGCGGTACTTTCTGACCCAAATGATCCTTCTAGCAAATACATCATCTCTATTTTTTGTCTAAACGTTCATTTTTCAATAAATAAATATAATAAATTATCACCACGATGCAGGTAATTTGTATGGTACTTAGCCCCAAAAGTATAATTGCCCGTGGCTTAATAAAGTCCAACAGGAAACGAAAACTAAAATAACTAAGCATAAAGAGCTGGAATAACACACCATTTCGATACTTGAATTGTCGCTTAACCAGCTGAAGAACTACAAACAAAAGCACTAAAAAAGCGATTTCATACAGCGCGACCGGATGCCTTTTATATTCATCCCCCAGATACATTCCCCATGGGGAGGCCGTTGGTAAACCATAGGTCTGCTCAAAAATGCCGGTGTAAAAGCACCCTATCCTGCCAATGGCAATTGCGGTAATTAACGGAAAGACCATCCTGTCGCCGGTACTCCCTTTTTTACCCATCATCTTTTTCATCCATTCCACGGCAACCAAACCTCCGGCCAGCCCCCCAATAATCGTATTATTCACCCATATATAAGCCCATCTATTTGTCGCGCTGAGCAATTCAGCCGGGCGCTCAAGGGAACCGATGACATGCGAGCCTATTAAAGCGCCCAGGCCCGCCGCAATAACAATAAGAAGTGAATTGGTATGCCCTAAACTTTCCTGATCCTTCCATTTGAGCAACTGATAATAACGCATACCAATAAACATTCCCAATCCTTCCATAAAAGGATGTAAAAGAAATGTTTTTCCAAACAAATCTATCGTAACCGGAAATTCAATCGCCATTAACATAAACAAGTATACGAAAGACGATCAAGAAAAAGACAAACAAAAGTGTCTGCGCATAGGACAAAACGATTAAAACAAAAAGCCAATCTGAGGAACAGACTGGCTTTTACATCAATATTTTAAAACGGAGGTTAAAGCTGATTGCTATACACAAAGCGTATTTCTTCTCTTAAGTTATAACGCGATGCCATCACTTCTCCATAAGCGCCGGCAGAACGGATTGCAATCAAATCTCCACGTTTTGAAATCGGAAGCGGTACTTCCTTTCCAAAACAGTCTGACGATTCACAAATCGGCCCGACAACATCATAGTTCACGGACTCAGCTGGTTCCGCCACGCTGATATTCTCAATTTTATGATAAGCTTGATATAGCGCAGGACGCATTAATTCGGTCATTCCCGCATCCAATACCAAAAAGTTTTTCTTTACACCATTTTTGACATACAATACACGGCTAACCAAACTTCCACATTGTGCGACTAAAGCCCTTCCCAGTTCAAAATGTACTTCCTGCTGCGGCGTGCGCTCCAGGAAGCGGTCGAATATATCAAAATAGGCTTCAAAATCTGGAATGGTATTTCCATCAGGATTTTTGTAATCAATCCCTAGTCCACCACCAACATTGAGTACACGAATCTGAGTACCGTGTTCTTCAAACCAATTTTTCCATTCATTGACTTTCACACATAGACTTTTGAATACGGTCATATCGGTGATTTGAGAACCTACGTGGAAATGAAGGCCAACCAACTCAATAAATTCACATTTCTTAAGCACAGCGGCACATTTCTCCAAGTCAGCATTTGGAACACCAAACTTATTTTCATCCAGTCCTGTTGTAATGTAATGATGGGTATGCGCATCCACATTTGGGTTGATCCGCAACGCTACATTTGCTTTTACGCCTTTCTTTGAGGCTAGCTCATTGATAACCTCAAGCTCCTGAATAGATTCAACATTAAACGCAAAGATATTTTGATCGAGCGCATAATTGATTTCCTTATCGGATTTACCAACTCCAGCAAAAGTGACTTTCTTGGAATCAAAGCCACATTCAATGGCTTTCTTTACCTCATTGCCACTCACACAATCCGCACCAAAGCCGACCGCTTGAATCGCCTTCAATAACGCGTCATTAAAATTGGCCTTTAATGCATAGTGAACATGAAATCCTCGTTTGTGCGAAGCAGCATGCGCAGCCTCCAAGGTCTTGTTTAACACATTCAGATCATAATAATAAAACGGCGTTTCTTTCTCTGCAAATTTCGCCGCGATACCTGTATTTATCATATAAAAACCTACTTCTTAAAATAAACGATTGTGCAATGAACGTAATGCCTCAGTCTTATGGTCTGAATTTAATAAAATGGATACATTGAAATCCGAACCACCATAAGATATCATACGTACTGGCAAATGTTTTACAGCATCGAGTACACGTGCTGCATAACCGTGGCTATTCAATCCGAAATCGCCGACAACACAGACAATGGTCTGATCACCATCGACAGTTACTGAACCAAAGTCCTCCACTTCCTTGATAATATCCGCCAAATTTGTGGTATCATCAATCGTCAGCGACACTGCGACCTCCGAGGTGGTGATCATATCAATTGGTGTTTTATAGCGCTCGAAAATTTCAAAAACACGACGTAAGAAACCATAAGCCAGCAACATTCTTGATGAATGAATATGGATTGCCGTAATTCCGTCTTTCGCTGCTATCGCACGAATACAACCTTTTTGCGCGCCGTCTTTACTGATCAATGTTCCTTTTGCATTTGGTTCCATCGTATTCAACAATCTTACCGGAACATTATATTTTTGCGCAGGGAATACCGATTGCGGATGTAAAATTTTAGCTCCAAAATAGGCTAACTCCGCAGCCTCATCAAAACTTAGGTGAGCGATCGGCGTCGTTCCTTTGACAACACGCGGATCATTATTGTGCATACCATCGATATCCGTCCAGATCTGAACTTCCTCGGCACGAATTGATGCACCGATCAATGAAGCTGTATAATCTGAGCCACCACGGCGCAAATTATCAATTTCGCCAAATGAGTTTCTACAAATAAAACCTTGTGTGATAAATAAGGTGTTTTCCGGACTTTGCGCCAGGATGTTGCTAAGCTTTTCACCGATATACTCTACCATAGGCTCGTTGTCCTCGTCGATTTTCATAAAATCCAAAGCTGGCAGCAACACGGATTTAACGCCGATTTCATTCAAGTAGAAATGCCATAAAGCAGTAGACATCAACTCACCTTGCGCCAAGATCACTTTCTCTTCGATCGATGTAAACAATTCGTTAGCCAAGGCGGAAATTAGGTTAAAATGGTAATCGATCAATTCTTTACCATTTTTATACCCTTGTTCAGTGCTAAAAAGTTCTTTGATAAGATCCTCGTACTTATCCTTATGCTTCTTGACCAAATCTTTAGCTTCGTCCTTCTTACCTGCTGTGTAAGCCTGACCTATTTCTACCAAAGCATTTGTCGTTCCAGCAACTGCGGACAACACGACGATCTGACGTTCAGCAGGGTTTACTATATCCAACAACCCTTTGATACGTGCTGCACTTCCCACGGAAGTACCACCAAATTTTAAAACTTTCATACTGAAGTTACAATTATTAAATTACTGTGTGCCAATATAGGCAATTCATGAATTTATATTAAAAAAAATGCGGCACAAAATCATGAAAGTTTTGTGCCGCATATCTTTGTGTTATGCGGAAGAATTACTTCTTCAAGTTTTCGATCAATAGACCGGCCAATTCTTCGCCGATTCTTTCTTGTGCTTCATTGGTTGCTGCTCCAATATGGGGCGTTAATGAAATTTTAGGATGTTTCAAGATCTCCTCACGTGGTGTTGGTTCATTATCGAATACATCCAACCCAGCAAATGCAACTTTACCGGAATCCAATGCTTTCACCAATTCTAATTCATCGATAACGCCACCTCTGGAAGCATTTACTAAGCCTACACCGTCTTTTAACAAGGGAAACTCAGCAGCACCGATAGCAGGTTTATCCAAAAATGGAACGTGTAAAGAGATAAAATCAGAAACTTTCAACAAGTTTTCCATTTCCACTTGTTGAATAGGCACATCAACTTGAATACCGCCAGAAAGCGCGATTGTCAACGCTTTAGGTCCGTCAAATAGATCTGTATAAACGACATCCATACCTAAACCAATGGCGATTTTTGCTACTTCACGGCCGATACGACCAAAACCAACAATACCGATGGTTTTTCCACGAAGCTCTGTCCCGGCTCCATAAGCTTTTTTCAGCGCGCCAAATTTAGTATTGCCTTCAACAGGCATTTTTCTATTAGAATCGTATAAGAAACGTACACCGTTCAACAAATGGGCAAAAACCAATTCAGCAACAGATAAAGAAGATGCCGCCGGTGTATTGACTACAGCAATACCTTTTGAACGCGCATATTCTACGTCAATATTATCCATGCCTACTCCACCACGGCCGATAACTTTCAAGTTAGGGCAGCCATCGATCAATGCCTGACGTACTTTTGTCGCACTACGTACAGTGATCGCATCATAAGCAAGCAGCTTCTCAGCAAGCTCTTCCTGTGGAATATGGTTTGTATCTACACTATGACCTGCATCCTCCAACATCTTTTTTCCTAGTGGATCGATGCCGTCATTCGCTAATATTTTCATCTTTATAATTCGTTTTTATAGGTAAACAGCCCCTTTCAGCTGATCAGAAGGTCTGAGCAAGCGAAAATAACGATACCTCAATAATTCTTAATCTAACTAATTATTTATCCGTCAGCGCATGAATTTTAAAAACATTCATGCTGCCTTAAGCAGTATGTGTATCCTCAAATTCTTTCATTGCATCAATCAATGCATTCACGCTGCTTAATGGTAAAGCATTGTAAATTGAAGCTCTAAATCCACCTACAGAACGGTGTCCTTTGATACCAATCAGATTGCGTTCTTTCGCCAAAGCCAAAAATTCAGCTTCCAACTCTGGCGTATCCATCACAAAAGTAACATTCATGCGGGAACGGTCTTCTACAGCAGCAGTACCTTTGAACAATGGATTGCGATCGATCTCATCGTATAAAGCACGTGCTTTGATGATATTCTCTTGCTCCAATACGGCAACACCGCCTTTTGCTTTTAACCAGCGAAGATTTAACATCGAGACGAAGATCGAATATACAGGTGGCGTATTGTACATTGACCCACCATTGATATGCAACTGGTAATCTAACATCGATGGAAGCACACGGCCTGATTTACCAAGGATATCATCTTTCACGATAACTAAGGTAACACCTGCAGGCCCCATATTTTTCTGTGCTCCCGCATAGATCAAATCATAATCTGCTACATTGATCTCACGTGAAAAGATATCCGAAGACATATCAACAACAACTGGCAATGCTGTCTCAGGTTTTTCAAAGACTTCAGTTCCATAAATGGTATTGTTGGCTGTGTAATGGAAATATGCTGCATCCGAAGGAATAGCATATCCTTTCGGTATATAGGAATAGTTTTTATCAATCGACGAAGCTACAACATCTACTGTACCGAATTTTTTAGCTTCTTTTAAAGCTTTTGTCGCCCAGACACCAGTATCCAAATAAGCAGCTTTACCACCTTCTGGCAATAGATTCAAAGGCGCCATTGCAAATTGCAGACTGGCTCCGCCCTGAAGGAAAAGAATCGAATATCCCTGAGGCACTGCCAATAACTCTCTTACTAATTGTGTCGCTTCGTCTATCACTGCTTCAAACTCTTTGGAACGGTGAGAGATCTCTAAAATTGATAAACCTGTGTTGTTAAAATCAATTACAGCTTCTGAGGCTTGTTGAAATACTTCCTTTGGCAGAATACATGGACCTGCTCCAAAATTATGTTTCATTGATGTTATAGTTTGTTTGATTGCCTTTTTTTACCCTAGCTCAGCAATCTGTTGTTTTAAAAACCAAAGGTAAAATAAAATTATATATTTTTCAACTAATCTCTTTTTTTATTGAAAATTTACAAAATTCTAAATGATTTCAATAAAAAGATCGCACAACAATTCCCTAATTCAATGCAAAAAACATCAGATAAGCAAAACCTTCCAAGCCATATCTACCTGATTATCTTGCAAATACTCCTTCGCTTTAAGTTGAAGGTGGGTATTACGGGAAGATTGATCGCCGATAAAAGCATTTAACAATTCGTAAATTTCGGGAAGCCCGGTGATGTCGTCCACTTCCTGCGGCGTAGGTAAACGATCGGCCTGAGCTAATTTAATTTTATCGTTCTCTGTAAAAATACGCGATTCCCTTATAAAAGGTGGCAACTGATTGTAGTCCATAAAAAAGCAGAAATTTGACTAAAATTCTTATATTTTTTCAATAATCCGGTCCGCAAATTCACTGGTCTTAACCAGGGTAGCATCTTCCATCAAATTGTAAAAGTCTACAGTTACGGTCTTGGCAATGATGGTCTCCCCCAAGGCCTTAACAATTGCTTCCGCGGCTTCCGTCCATCCCAGATATTCCAACAGCATGACACCGCTCAGAATAACAGAGGAAGGATTCATGGTATCGGTATTCGCAAAGCGTGGCGCAGTTCCATGTGTCGCTTCAAAAACAGCGTGACCTGTTTTAAAATTGATATTGGCGCCCGGTGCGATCCCAATTCCGCCAACCATTGCGGCCAGTGCATCGGAAATATAATCACCGTTCAGATTTAGCGTTGCTACAACAGAAAAATCCCGTGGATTGAGCAGGATCTGCTGTAAAAAATTATCTGCAATAATATCTTTAATTAAAATTTTTCCGGATCCCAGCGCATCTTTCTGCTCCTGATTGGCAGCCTCCTCACCTTTTTCAGCTTTCGTCCGCTCCCATTGCCCCCAGGTATATGTTTTGTCTGCAAATTCGGTTTCAGCCACCTCATAGCCCCAAATCTTAAAAGCACCTTCGGTAAATTTCATGATATTTCCTTTGTGAACAATCGTCACGGAAGGTAAACTATGATGAATAGCGTGTTCTATCGCTGCACGGACTAATCTTTTCGACCCTTCCTCAGAAACCAGCTTGACACCGACACCCGTCGTAGCCGAGAAATCGTAATCAATATCAAGCTCATCATGCAAGAAGTCCTGGAGCCTGTTCGCTTCGGCTGTCCCGGCCTGAAATTCTATTCCTGCATAAATATCCTCCGTATTTTCGCGAAAAATGACCATGTCAACATATTCCGGATGTTTAACGGGAGAAGGCACTCCTGTAAACCATTTTGTAGGACGCTGACAAACATAGAGATCCAAATCCTTGCGCAATGCAACATTCAACGAGCGTATCCCGCCTCCAACAGGTGTTGTTAACGGCCCTTTGATACCCACCAGATATTCTTTTAGGACATCAAGCGTCGCCTTTGGCAGCCACTCTCCCGTTTCATTAAAAGCTTTCTCGCCCGCTAAAACCTCTTTCCATAGTATTTTACGCTGTCCATTATAGGCCTTTTCCACCGCTTTATCAAAAACACGCACGGCGGCATGCCAAAGATCAGGACCAATACCGTCACCGATGATAAAAGGAATTGTTGGAAAATTCGGAACCTGCAATGTTCCTTCACTTGACATTGTAATCTTATTCGACATAATCTGCGATTTTAATGGAAGGTATACCTATCCTTTATTAAACATATTTCCGATTTCTTTGCTAATTTTTCTAAAGATTGGAGCAGCTTCCACATCTTCATATTCGTCGATATGTGCATTTTCCACTCTACTAGGAAACACTAAAACAAGATTTTCGTTTGCATAGATACGATCTAATTTTTTTGCTACGCCATCTAGGGAGTCACGGTAAGACACCTCCCCATTTCTAGCCGATACGAAAATAAACATTGCCTCCTCCTCTTTAAACGCTTTAAGGCCCTGCAAATTGTCCCAAGCATCATAATGTTCAAAGGTGACGGGAACAGAATTTTTCAATTCGACAAGATGTGCTTCAATGGCAGTGGCGGATCGTGCATCGACAACGAAAGTGATCGAAAGGGATAATTCCTGAGCAAGCTTAACCACCTTTTCCAGCCAATACTCGAACCCAAATTCGGCTTCACACATCGGTGGTGCAAAAACAACGATGGATTTATTCGAAATAAAAGGCTTTTTAAAATGACATAACATTACATTTGCGGAAGTTCGATTTAAAATACTTTCTGTTTTCTCTCCTACAAATTTATCCATAAAATTAGCGGCACTAGGCCAGCCCAAAACGATACAGTTGGCCGAAACCTCTTTTGCCGACCGCGCAACACCGCTTGCTATATTTAAATCTATTGTCGCACTGATGTTCACATTTGTTTCGCTGCCGGAAGCATAACGAACCATATTATCCAGATTCTTCCGTGCTTTTGACATGTTTAACTCAGCCTGTTCATTGTCTTTTACAACAGAAACAATATTGACGGGATAGGAACACTTTTTGCTTTTAATATAGGTGGAAAAGTCCAAAATCGGCTCCATATTATCCATATTAGCGATAGAGATCAAGATGTTTTCATCTTTTTCCTTCACCACATCTGTATGCTCCTCATCCTGTTCACCATCCATCACCACTTTACGTGAGGCATTTCCCGTAACCACTGTAGCGACAATGCAGGTCACCAAAATCAACAGAATCGTCCCATTGAGTACGTTCTCATCAATAATACCGTTCTTATGCCCCACCATGATAACAGCCAAGGTTGCCGCGGCATGCGCACTGCTCAAACCAAATATCAGATTGCGCTGACCACGACTATATTTAAAAACGAGCTGCGTCAACCAAGCCGCCACATATTTTCCGACGATAGCCACAACGGTCAATGTTCCGGCAATAATGAGTGCCTGAGGCCCCTTCAAGATCACGCTCACATCGACAATCATCCCCACCGATATCAAAAAGAAAGGAATAAAAATTGCATTGCCGATAAACTCGATCCGGTTCATCAAAGCCGAAGAATGCGGAATCAGTTTGTTGAGCGCCAATCCAGCTACGAAAGCGCCAATGATCGGCTCAAGACCGGCAATTTCCGCTAAAAAAGCGGCAAAAAAGACAACAGAAAGAACGAAAATATAGTTTGATGTCTTCTCACTTCCCAAACGCTCAAAAAACCATTTTGCGATTCTTGGGATAACACCAAACATGATAAACAGAAAAATAGCAAAGGAAATCGTCAGGGTAATCCAAAATTCATTGCCAATATTTCCTTGGGAAACGCCCGTAATCACAGCAAGTATAATCAGTACTGCCGTATCTGTTAGGATTGTTCCGCCTATCGTAATCGCGACAGCCTCCATTTTAGAAATACCATAGCTATTCACAATGGGATAAGAAACCAACGTATGGGTCGCAAACATGCTTGATATCAATAAACTTGGCAAAACACCGTAGCCCAGTAAAAAATGACAAACGGGATAGCCAATGCTGATCGGTACAATGAATGTTAAGAAACCAAAGAGTAAGCTTTTATTTTTGGTCTTTTTAAACTCATTCATATCCAATTCCAAACCAGCGATAAACATGATATAAAGCAGGCCTATAGTTGAAAATAGTGTTATCGCCGAGTTTTTTTCCAGCCAGTTAAGTCCATGAGGTCCAATGATAACACCTGATATAATTAACCCGATAATTCCGGGGACTTTGATCGGCCGCAGTACAATCGGTGACAACAGGATAATGAAAAGTACCAGCGAAAATATAAGTACAGGATTTTGTAAAGGTGCTTCGAAAGCGTGGGAAATATGCTCAAAAGTTTTATTCATAAGTGCTTGTATACTAGCCGTAAAATATAAATACTTATTTTTCTCTACAGCTCGAAAAATAGTTAACAGCACTAAAAATACGATTTTTCTAAGTAAAGCAATACTTAAATATACTGCTACTTGAAAGAAATTGCTTTTATCGGACTAATCTTGGTGATTAACATCGATGGAACAAACAAGGAGATCATTCCGATAAACACGACAGCCATATTAACGAAAACCACATCAGACCATTGCAGTTGAACGGCCACATAGGAGATATAATAGGTCTTCTCATCTAATTTAAAGAAATGGGTGAAATCCTGGAAAAAGTAAAAACTTAATCCTATCAGATTACCGATTAATAATCCGAGACCGATGAGATATAGAGCACTGTACATGAAGACACGGCGAATTCCGGCATTGCGATAACCTAATGCTTTTAAGATCCCAATCATTGAAGTCCGCTCAAGAATGGTGATCAGCAAGGCGGAGATCATATTGATAATAGCCACCACCGTCATCAGTATGAAGATGATTTTTGTGTTCATATCCAGTAATTCCAGCCATTGAAAAATATCAGGGACCTGATCCTTTATGTTGATTGCCTGCATATCAATAGGCAATAGATCTTCAACTTTGTTTGTTGTTTGTTCGAGCTGACTAAAATCCTTGATACGAATTTCATACCCCCCCACTTCATGATCATCGAGGTTGCTCAGTTTGCGGATAACATTGAGCGATCCGATAACATAAACCTTATCGAGCTCTTCAGAACCCGTATTAAAAATGCCCTTAATGACAAATTTTCGTTTACGTATAGGATCCTGCACGAAATACATAATAAAATCGTCGCCGACTTTCAAGAGCAGTCGGTCTGCAAGATATTTAGACACCAAAATCTGATTATCGGCATTATCCGATTTAAAGTCGATCATATTGCCTTCCAACAACATATGCTGAAGTGGATCTTGATTATACAATGAATCAATACCTTTAAGGACTACTCCTTCAACTTCATCGTTCACGTTAATGATCCCGGCTTTAGTGGCGAATGAACTGATTGAATTGACTTGGGGAATCGCCAATATTGATTTTCGGAGCTCTGGCGTAAGTGCTATGGGTGAATTTTCGTAAGACTTATTCAGGTCATAACGCAAGACCAATACATCCGCAAAAAAACTCCTTTGTTTGCTGATAATCTCTCCCTTAAATCCACGCAATACCGCAATAGATATGATAATCGCTGCAATAGCAAGAGCAATTGCACCAATAGTCACCCGAACGATCAATTTTGAGAACGTTCGTTTTCCAGAAAATGCGATCCGATGTGCTAAAAAATAAGGAAAATTCAAGCTTTCAATATATTTATGTAACTTCGCAAAGTTATAAAAATTTGTTATTTACAAAACTGAAATAGCAAATAATTAGGCGTTTTTGAAGTGGCTATTCAATGTGGAGGCCCGATGCTGGTTTTAAGAGTTTTATAAAAATTACAAGTATTATGCGTATTATTTTCATGGGTACCCCCGATTTTGCTGTAGCTTCACTTGAGGCGCTTATCCAGTCAGGTGAACAGGTTGTTGCTGTTGTTACCGTACCGGACAAACCCGCAGGACGTGGACAAAAAATACATGAATCGGCTGTAAAAATATTTGCAGCACAGCATAACATCCCAGTTCTACAACCAGTAAAACTTCGCGATGAAGCATTTTTAACCGAACTCAAGAGTTTCCAGGCAGACCTTCAAGTTGTGGTGGCCTTCCGCATGCTACCTGAAATGGTCTGGAACATGCCTAAATTTGGAACAATCAATGTCCATGCTTCACTTCTGCCACAGTATCGGGGTGCAGCGCCAATCAATCATGCGATCATCAATGGAGAGAAAGAATCGGGGGTAACGACATTTTTGCTACAACACGAAATTGATACGGGAAATATCTTATTGTCGAAAAAAGTTGCCATCAAGGAAACCGACAATGCGGGTGATCTTCACGACAAGCTCATGGTCGCAGGGGCTGAAACTCTTCTTCAGACCATTGAGCAATTAAAAGCAGGAACCTTGCAGCCTAAACCACAGGATGACCTTATTGCTGCAGCCTCGCTCAAACATGCGCCAAAAATTTTCAAGGAAGACTGTAAAATAAACTGGGATCAGCCCACTGCGCAAATCTATAACTTCATTCGAGGTTTAAGCCCTTATCCAGCGGCATTTACGCTCTTAAACGATAAGGTATTAAAAATCTATCGCACAGAAAAAGAACTTGTCAATACACCGACAATACCGGGAACCATAGAAACAGACAAGAAAAGTTTCTTAAAAATTGCGGCGCAAGACGGCTATATTATCATTTATGACCTTCAGTTAGAAGGCAAGAAAAAAATGAACGTAGTGGATTTTTTAAAAGGCTATCGCTTTTAGCCTTTTTCATCCCCCCCGTCATAATATTGCAGCAGGTCACCGGGCTGACAGTCCAGTGCTTTACATATCGCTTCAAGCGTATCTAATCGCAATGCCTTCGCCTTTTGATTCTTAATGATTGAAAGATTGGAAAGGGTAATTCCGACGCTGTCACTCAATTGATTAAGCGACATCTTTTTCTCTTTCATTATTTTATCCAAGTGAATTAAGATTGGCATAATATAATTTTTATTCTTTTAAATTTATTAATGTCACTAGTAAAACAAAACACACATCTTTTTGTTTTATCATAAAATTATCATTTTAAAATAAATTTGAGGAATGCGTACTGCACAATAAATCAGCTACCGTAAAGTTAAATTGTCAAGAATCAGAAAAAAATTTAAACCCTTTAGCTCTTTAGCAGTCAAACAGTTGAATATTATAAGCGATGAATTGAAAGAAAAAAAACATTAAAATGGAATAGTTTTTGATAGTAAAAAATTGAAACTCGTAAAAACCTAACTCATTAGATATGAGTGGTTAGATAATCAATTTTCCATTAATAATTCAAAAATTTTTCGTATTTTCGCAAACATTTCTTAGAGAGGAGAATTAATAAAAATTAATGAGACAGCTCAAAATTACACAATCTATCACCAATCGTGAGTCACAGTCTTTGGACAAATACTTACACGAAATTGGTAAAGTAGACTTAATTACAGCAGAAGAAGAAGTAGAATTAGCACAGCGCATCCGTGAAGGCGATCAAGTTGCCTTGGAAAAATTGACTAAAACCAACCTTCGTTTCGTAGTATCAGTAGCAAAACAATATCAAAATCAAGGTTTGACCCTAGGTGATTTAATCAATGAAGGTAACCTCGGCTTAATTAAAGCAGCTAAACGTTTTGACGAAACAAAGGGTTTTAAATTTATTTCTTATGCCGTTTGGTGGATTCGCCAATCTATTCTTCAAGCAATTGCTGAACAATCACGTATCGTGCGTCTGCCATTGAACCAAGTTGGTTCATTGAGCAAAATCAGTAAAGCTTTCTCAAAACTAGAACAGGAATACGAACGGGAACCATCTCCAGAAGAATTGGCGGATATTCTAGAAACTACCGTAGATAAAGTTTCAGATACCCTAAGTAACTCTGGTCGTCACGTATCCATGGACGCTCCTTTTGTTCAAGGTGAAGAAAACACACTTTTGGACGTATTGGAGAACCATGATCCCGATACAGACAGTTCTTTGATTGATGAATCTCTATCAGAAGAAATCAAACGATCATTGGCAACATTAACAGAAAGAGAACGTGAAATTATTGTTCTTTTCTTTGGCTTAGGTTCCAATCACCAATTGTCGTTAGAGGAAATCGGAGAGAAATTCAATTTGACACGTGAGCGTGTTCGTCAGATCAAGGACAAAGCTCTTCAACGTTTGAGACACACTTCAAGAAGCAAAATCTTAAAATCCTATTTGGGTTAACAAGAGATACTTATTAAAATTTTTGGCAATCCCAATCAGAAATGATTGGGATTTTTTTTATCCTTCCTATTTGGTATCCTTAGAATCTGGCATTAAAATAAATTCAAAAAGTCGCTCTTTTTTCAAATATTTCCCCGCAGCATCCTGCACAGACTTCGATGTTACCTTCTTCAGATTATCCACCCTCCTCGTATACCGGCTAAGATCAAGATCGTTCTGATAGGAACTTGATATATAATTGAGCCAATAACCGTTTTCACGAAGATTCAGTTCATTTTGTCTTTGCTGTTCAGCTAAAAATTTCTCGACATCTCCTTTTTCAGGCCCCTGTTCCTGAATCTTTTTCACTTCATCCAATGCCGAGACAATCAGTGCATCAGCCTTATCAACAGCCGATCCAAAACCTATTGAAAAAGCATAACGCGCCTTCGGCAACTTACTAAAACTCGCACGGGCGCCTACTCCGTAAACACCGCCTTCTTTTTCACGGAGTCTTTCAAGCAGTTTGATCGTCAAAACACTTTCCAAGGCTTCCATATTGACATTTTCCGTCTCACTATAATTATAGTCTCCGTAATAGGCTAATTGTGTACTCGCTTTTTCTTCTTTCCCTTTATGAACAACAACGCGCTCGCCTTTGCTTGGTTCCAGAATATTTAAATCTTTGTAATTCTCGCCCCGTTTAAGTACCGGCAGGGATGCAAGATAGGTTTCAATAAATGGTTTAATCTGATTTTCATCGAAAGATCCAACAATTGTAAACACAAAATCTGAAGCATCAGCAAATCGTTCCCTGTAAATGGTTAAAGCACGCTCCCGATCGATTTTACTGATTGTTTCCACGGTCGGATTTTGCCTGCGTACATTATTGCCATAAAGTACTTCTTTCACTTTATCGGAAAATACGTTATTTGGATTACTTAGCCTATTCTCCAAAGATCCTTTTGCCCGAGTCATTGTACTTTGGAAAATATCCTGATCGAGACGGGGCTCTGTAAAATAACCATAGATCAACTCAAACGCATTCTTTAGACCTTCTTTGTCCGTACTGCCTGAAATACCTTCGTAGCGTTCAGAGATATAAGGTGAGATAGAAACATCTTTTCCTGCCAGATACTTCGTAAGCTCCACATTGTTCATTTGCCCAACGCCGCTTGCATCAATCAAAGATGATGCATTGGAAGCCGAGAAATAGTCGGCATCACTATAGAGCGATGTTCCTCCCGGACTATAGGCCATGATCTGGATCTCGTCATTTTTAAAATCTGTCGGTTTCAAGATCACTTTAACACCATTACTCAACGTCAGTTCTTTTGCCTGAACTGTCCCAATATCTTTTGAGGACAAAATTGTACCTTTGACTGGTTCTTTCGAAAGCAGCGGAAGATTGGAGACTTTGTCTTCGTAAGCCGATACAGGGCTTTCCTCGACAGCCTTTACCCAGCCCAATACAGCGGCTTCAGTAGGTAAATTTGCCTTTTCCTTCTCTGGGCCCATGACTAATATATCGCGATTCAGGTCGGTATAGTATTTTTTCACCAATCCGTTCACCTCCGACAATTGCAGGGTTGGCAGCAGTTGTTTGGTCAGACGGTAAGCGTTCTCATTACTCAAAGCAGGCTCATCATCAATAAAATAATTCAGATAGCGGTTGACATAGCTATCCGATTTCTTTTTATCCCTTTCGATGTATGACATCTCATTGCCTTTTTTCATATCGGCAATGGCACGATCAAGTTCTGTTTGTGTAAAACCATATTTCTGAATACGTTCAAATTCGGTCAACATCGCTTTAAACCCCGACTCCAGTTCCCCTGGCTTAGGCACAACCAGCAATGAAAATGTATTCAAATTAGCTATAAAATCATTGATACTGCCGCCCGCCTGCATGAAAGGAGGATTGGGCTGTTGCATTAGTTCGGAGAAACGTCCTGCGATCATCTGATTGAAAACACTTTTTAACAGCTCGTTTCGGTAATCTCCTACAGTGGTAACTTTTTCTTTCTCGCTTTTGATCAAAATCTGCATGACGGTATAAGGCAGTTCGGGATCCGAAATGGCCAAAAATTGATTTTTATTTAACAGATCCACACGATATTTTTTACGGTCCAAAGGTTTCTTTGGCATCGTCATATCAGCAAATAGAACCTTTACCTTTTCTTCCATCTCTTTTGGATCAATATCTCCAACGATAATTAATGCCTGCAAATCTGGGCGGTACCAATCTTGATGGAATTTACGTATTTCTGTATAAGGAAATGTTTTCAGGATCTGTTCGGTCCCTATCGGTAAACGTTTGGAGTACAAGGAACCGTTAAGTACCATCGGAAAGTATTGATCCTGTAAACGTTGCTGCACTCCCCTTCCACCGCGTTTTTCTTCGAGGATAACACCGCGCTCCTTATCAATTTCTCCCCCGTCTAACAGAGCATCTTGCGCCCAATCGCGCATTACCTGCAAGCCATTTTTTAGAAGTTCAGGGTCGTCAGATGGAATGGGAAGCTGATAAACCGTTTGATCAAAGCTTGTGTAGGCATTGAGGTCTGAGCCAAATCGAACCCCGGCTTTCTGCAGGTAGTTCACTAATTCATTTTTTGGAAAATGCTTCAGGCCATTAAAGTTCATATGCTCTAAAAAATGGGCCAAACCGAGCTGCTTTTCATTTTCCAGAATAGAACCGGCCTTCATGCCCAAATACATGGTAACACGGCCTTTAGGTTCGCTATTTTTGCGAATAAAGTATGTAAATCCATTTTTCAACTTACCTGTAATGACTTCATTGTCGAATGGTAATTTTTGATTTAGCGCTAAACTATCCTGAGATAGAATCGCTCGCGCTTCCGCAGTTAGTGTGGTTGGCATTTTGGCTTCTGCTCCATAAATTGTTGCTGGCAACAGAAAAGCTAATGCTAGTGGTTTAATGAATTTCATACAAAAAAATCTCTTTTTCTAAGTCAGTTATTTTTGCTAATTGTTTTATATTAGGGTAAACGGAACTGGAGATCAATTGTCCCGATAAATAGTAAAATACAGATCAATACAATTTTCATTATCCAAACTGGTATAGCGCACCTTTATAAGGGGCTTTGCAGCCGGCGATCTGTAAAAAATCCTTCTAAAAATACAGAATATCTTTCGAAAAGAACAACAGTTAATTGTAATTTTGTTGCAAATGGATTTTGGAAACTGGAATGTTATAAAAAAGGAATTCGAGCAATTCTTAAAGTTCGAAAGAGGCTTAAGCGTCAATTCTATTGATGCGTACTTAAATGATGTGTCCAAATTTCAGATCTACTGCGAAGACAATCATTTGGCATTAGATACCGTAACGAGAAAAAATATCCAGGATTTTCTGGTCTGGCTACAAGAATTCAATGTTTCACCTTATACGCAATCCAGGTTAATATCTGGTATGAAGACCTTTTTTAGTTTTCTGATGATCGAGCACGACTTTGTCAATAATCCGACTGATCTGCTTCAAGCTCCCCGTCTGTCGCGCAAACTGCCCAGTGTTTTGAGCACACTGGAGATCGATCAATTAATTTCGGCCATCGACCTTTCTTCACCCGAGGGTGAACGCAACAAAACAATCCTGGAAATTTTATACGGCTGTGGTCTTCGTGTTTCCGAATTGGTCACGCTTAAAATTTCTAACCTGTTTTTAGATGTAGAATTTATCAAGGTGGAGGGGAAAGGAAGCAAAGAACGCCTTATTCCAATTGGCCAGCAGGCCATCAAACACCTACGTATTTATTTGGAAACGGTGAGACCGCATATCAAGGTGAAAGCAGGAAATGAAGATATAGTATTCCTCAATCGAAGAGGTGCTGCATTGTCAAGAGTGATGATATTTTTGATTATTAAAGAACTTGCAAAAAAAATAGGCTTACAAAAAACCATTAGTCCGCATACCTTTAGACACAGTTTTGCTTCCCATTTGGTGGAAGGTGGAGCTGACTTAAGAGCCGTCCAGGATATGCTCGGACACGAAAGCATTACAACGACCGAAATATACACACATATCGATACCGATTATCTTCACGCGATTATCACGCAATATCATCCCCGTTCTTAAAAATTCTTAAGAAATCAAAGATAGTTTTCAGGCGAAGCTGCGCGTAATTCCCAATGTAGAGTTCGAACGTGAAGAAATTTTGATCGGCAGGACTTACAATCCGCTGAGCCGAAAACCTATTTATCTAGTGGATAAAAGGGAACTGTAACTACCGGCGAACTTCGTCATTCAGGTGCTAAGCATTCATATACAAAACATTAGCTTCTGCTTAAAAAAATACGGTATTGGCGAATATTAAACACAAAATGCTGACAATAAAAGGACTAAAAAATAGTCTGCTAAAAGATTGAATTTTATCGCAAAGATTATTTGTAAGATTTAGAAAATAGTATATCTTTGCGAGACGTTCCCGTAGTTCAATGGATAGAATTTCAGATTCCGGTTCTGACGATGTGGGTTCGACCCCCGCCGGGAACACAGACAAAATTAAAAGCCCACTTAAAATATTTTAAGTGGGCTTTTAATTTCTCTCTCACTTTGCAGTGCTTAAAAATTAAGAAGAAAAAAAAATCATAAACCCTTTTGCAACAACTTATGCTGCGAAGCCGTAAAAATATTTCGGAAGATGATATTGATTTCATGATCAATGGCAGCCCCCGCAATTCCCGTATGCGGATAGAGGGTGATGGTGTTTTTTAAAATGGAAGCTACAAAATCCCGGCTTTGAGAGGCTATTTCCCCATAAATTGCGGCATTATCAATTCCATCGCGAAGGTTATCCCAAGAATGATAAGCCAAATTCATCACTGCATCCTTTCGCGTTATGTAATCCTGTTGAAAATTATCAAGCAACCTAAACGCAGCTTTGCTTTCAGACTGTTCCCATTTGGATTGATTGCTTTTCAATACAAATAGTTTCTCTATCAAATCCAAAAATCGTTTATACATTCCCATGAAATTGACCAATAAGGTCAATTCCGCAAAAGGCATAAAAGGATATTGATACAGCAGCTCTTTACGTGTACTTTTTGCCGCATCGATCTCGAAAGACTGCCTGCCATCAACGACTATGTCTTCCAATGAAAAAGAGTGCGAAGCCGTAGCCTCCAATCCAAATGTATCCCAGTCGTAATGGATCAGTACATGGTCACGATCGATAAAAAATGATTTTATAAGCGGTTCACCTTTTTCGTCCAACACGGGTTGTCCTGCCTCCTGAATTGCAGCATTTAAGGTAAAATGGGTTAAATGAGGCGCTCCGGTAGCATATCTCCAAAAACCGCGGAGCCGATAATGTTCCCCTTCACGCGTAGCTGTACCTGATGCCTGTCCGCTGCCGCCAAAACAAACCCGATCCGTTTTGAAAATCTGATCTCCTAAAACCGGATCAATAAAACCGACAAAGAGATTAGCTCCAGAACATAAAGTCACTGTCCAGGCCAATCCGCCATCCCAATAAGCCAGATCAGCCAATAAATGGAGTCCTTCGGGTAGTGTGAGTCCCAATCCGCTCAATTCATGGGGAACCCAAATCTTAAACCATTTCCGACGAAAAATCAGCTCGAGTTGTCCATCCGACAATGTTTTCTGATCGATTCCCTTAGCCTGATTATCTTTCAGAATGGCAATATCTTCGCTATTAAGTTGCATATCTTTCTTCACTTATAATTCTCCTCCAATTAAAATATCCACTAAATGCCATGACAAATAAAAACAGAGTCAGGCCCGAATAAAGAAATAGTCCTTTATGGATCAACAAAGGAATTGCCATCAGATTACTGATATTCAGCAAGATCCAATTTTCTATCTTCCGTTTTGCTAATAACCACATCCCTGCCCAAGCTGTACAGGAAACTGCAGAGTCCCAAAGCGGTACATCCGAGTCCGTTAAATGTACCAATCCAAAATAAAACAACAGAAAACCGACGGCACAGATTGCCCCTACTATCCACCATTCTTTCGTTTCGCAGTGTGTTATGGGCGTAGCTACATCACGACTATATTTCCAATAGATCCAGCCATAAATGCTCATGATCAAATAATATAGATGCAATAATATTTCTGCATATAGTTTCGCATGGAATAATACGTATACCGACATAAGAATACCGATAATCCCAAAAATATAATTGATAGATTTATTTTGTCGAGAAAACCAAACCTGCAAAATTCCAAAAGATACCCCCAGCCATTCCGCTATTGTAGCTTGTTGTATCTGTTTTATAAAAGCTTCGAAAATTGTTTCAGAAGTCATCGCCTTGTTTATTATTTCGTGTAATTCATAATAAACCTACGGGAGAAAAAACGGATGTTTTTATTGAAATTAAATCCCTACGCCAGCATTACCTGGATCAGGTATATAAAAGCGATTGGACATGGAGGTACAATCGCTTTTATTGGGTATAATCTCAGCCGAGAATGAACTATGATCATTCCAAGCACCCCATAAGTATATTTTCTGTCGAATTGATTACGCTATATCAATCAATTTCAACGCTTTGTGCGTACGTGTACGCGTTTCTTTACAAAGTTGTGCATCGTCGTTCAACGACTTCCCGTGTGAAGGAATCATCTCACGTAGTTTTTTACGGTATTCATCTGATTTCGCACGTTCAGGGAAACATTTCTTTAAAAGGCTAATCATAATCGCAACGGATGTAGAAGCTCCTGGAGATGCCCCCAATAAAGCTGCAATAGAACCGTCTGCACTAGAAACGACTTCTGTACCAAATTCGAGAATCCCACCTTTCTTTTCATCTTTCTTGATGACCTGAACACGTTGTCCTGCTTTCTCGATGACCCAATCCTCCAATTTAGCTGTAGGCATAAATTGTTTTAAAGACTCTAGTTTATCTTTTGGTGACTTCATGACTTCAGTAATAAGATACTTCGTCAAAGGTAAATTGTCAAGTCCGGCCGACAACATCGGGCGAATATTGGACAATTTGATGGAGGCAGGTAAATCGAAATAAGAACCTTGTTTCAAGAATTTAGTTGAAAAACCAGCATATGGTCCAAACAATAATGCTTGCTTGCCATCGATATAGCGGGTATCTAAATGGGGAACCGACATCGGTGGCGCGCCTACAGAAGCTTTACCGTATACTTTCGCATGATGTGTATTAATGATCTCTTCATTCACACAACGTAGCCATTGGCCTCCTACCGGAAAACCACCATAACCTTTGGCTTCTGGAATACCTGATTTTTCTAACAGTAACAAAGAGTGACCACCAGCTCCGATAAAAACAAATTTAGCTTTAATCTCTCGTTTTACGCCAGTTTTTAAATCTTTGACTTCCACTTCCCAGCGACCATCGTCTTCACGTTCGATATCAACAACTTCGTGGCTTAAGGAAATAGAAATATTTTCTTTATGTTCAAGATTAGCGATCAAATCACGTGTCAATGAACCAAAATTAACATCTGTGCCGAGATCCATTTTAGTAGCGGCGATTTTTTCATCTGCTGCGCGTCCCTCCATCATCAATGGAATCCACGATTTCAACAATGTAGGATCTTCCGTATATTCCATGCCCTTGAACAAGTTTTGGGTCGTCAACGTTTCCCACCTTGTTTTTAGGAATTTGGCATCTTTTTCACCAAAAACCGCACTCATGTGTGGAATACTACGGATAAAATTTTCAGGTTGGGCAATAATGCCTTTATCAACGAGGTAGGACCAAAATTGCTTAGACACTTCAAATTGCTCCGCAATTTTAACTGCTTTATCAATCTTTACAGAACCATCTTTCTGTTCCGGGGTATAATTTAACTCGCACAAGGCAGAGTGGCCCGTGCCAGCATTATTCCAAGCGTCAGAACTTTCAGCAGCCACAACATCCAAACGCTCAAGAATTTCAATATTAACGTCTGGGCTTAATTCATTGATTAGAGTACCCAAAGTAGCACTCATAATACCGGCGCCGATTAGAACAACGTCAACTTCTTTTTTTGATTTTTTGCTCATGTTTTTGTGATTGATGCAAATTTAATATAGTTTTTGGTAAACCCCCAAGTCTTTTGTCAAAAAACTGTACTTTTTAGAACCACTTATTCAAAAATACCATTGATTTATTAAAATAATCCTAAGTGAGCGATCGCTTACTGTCAAATCCTAAATTTATATTCCGAAGACAAGTGCTCGCTCGAAAATAAACACGAGAGCAGCCTACAATGTTTTGGTATTTTAAACCGTTATTTAGCGAAAGATTTTGTGTTATAATATAGTTTTAACATTTTTGCAAAACATGGACAGGCAATAGTGTGCACAATAGCGATGAAACCGTATCATTTATTCGTTGCTACGGTGTACTGAAAAACAGCAGCACTGCAGTATCACAAGGTAAACCAGGTGAATCGAATTCATTTCTCTTATCGAATTCCAGCGACAGGTGTAGATGAAAGACAGAAAGCGCATCAAGGGCCTTAGAAGTGTACAATTGACGAACAAATAACTTATACAGATGAAAATACTCGAAGGAAAAATTGCTTTAGTAACAGGAGCATCAAAAGGAATCGGAAGAAAAATTGCGGAAGTGTTTGCACAACATGGTGCTAAAGTTGCTTTCACTTATCTTTCTTCTGTCGAAAAAGGACAGGCTTTGGAGCAGGAGCTACAAGCTTTTGGCACCAAAGTAATTGGCTATCGTTCTGATGCTTCAAAATTCGAAGAAGCGGAACAATTAATCAACTCCATCGTGGCCGATTTTGGAGGATTGGATATCGTTGTAAATAATGCTGGTATTACAAAAGATGGCCTTTTGATGCGCATGACCGAAGAGAATTGGGATGATGTATTAAACGTCAACTTAAAATCTGTCTTTAACGTTACAAAGGCTGCTTCAAAAATCATGATGAAAAACCGTAAAGGTTCATTTATCAATATGTCATCCGTTGTGGGTGTGCAAGGAAATGCTGGTCAGGCAAATTATGCCGCATCAAAAGCGGGTATTATCGGATTCACAAAATCCATCGCCAAAGAACTGGGTTCTCGGAATATCCGTGCAAACGTAGTAGCTCCAGGGTTTATACGTACAGAAATGACAGATGTACTGGATCCTAAAGTTGTGGCCGGATGGGAAGCAGGTATTCCTTTAAAACGTGCCGGAGAACCAGAAGATGTTGCGAATGCATGCCTTTATTTAGCCTCTGACTTATCGGCATACGTAACTGGACAGGTTCTACCTGTTGATGGTGGTATGCTGTAAAAAAATAAGAGTTGGTGTCAGATCTAAACATCTAGACACCAGCTCATCAATATAATCCCCAAACTATCTGTCTTTTTCCAATCTTATATGTTGGGTCTACATTTACAAATCTTATACACAAATTATGTTAACTAAAGAAAACATCGATTTATTTAGGAGCGAATGTAAAGCCATCCAAATCAAAAAGAATGATTTTTTTGTAAAGGAAAATGAAGTGTGCAATCACATTGGCATCGTTCACAGCGGTACATTATATGGATATTTTGAAGACGCCGACAGTAATTTCATTGTGAGCGAGCTTTATTACGAACAAAGTATCATTACTTCCTATAGAAGCTTTATAACTGGGGTTCCCTCCCCCGCATTCTTAAAAGCTTATTCTGATACAATGATCTATGCAATGGATAAAAATCATTATGATGAACTTATGAAACAGCAGAAATGGGCTTATATCTTTAAAAAAATATCAGATCTTTTGTTTATCAATAAATGTTTTAAAGAAACAGCTTTAATAAAACTCAAGGCTAAAGAACGCTATTTGCAGTTGATTGAAAATCGAAAACAGATTGAGCAAAAATTCCCACAGCATCTTATCGCATCCTACCTCAAAATTCGGCCTGAAACACTTTCACGAATTAAAAGTCTTGACCTATATCAAGATAGAAAGTAAATTTTCTTGCTGAGCTTTGTAATGAAATTAAAACTCATTACCATGCCTTTAGTAAGAATCACCTTATCTGAAAAACACGATATAGCTACTCAAAATCTTATTTCCAGTGCTGTACATCGTGCATTAATTGATGAATTTCGTATTCCTGAAAACGATTTTTTTCATATCATAGAAAAGATTGGACCATCCCAACTTCGGTTTCCGCAAGAATATTTAGGTATAAGCCATACCAGCGACATTATTATTATTCAAATTATTGCAGCTACCGGTAGAGATGCTTTACAAAAAAGTAATTTGTATCGAGCTATATCTTTTAAGATTTCTACGCTAACCAACGTTTCTTCAAAAGATATCATCATTGTACTCGTAGAAAACTCCAAAGATAATTGGTCTTTTGGAAATGGTGAGATGCAAGATTTTAACCACGTTTAGAAATGATAGAGATAATAAATTCATTCGAACGCCTTGAAGAAGTCACTAAAGATAATATCATGTTGCAAAAAGTCGCCCATTTAACAGGGGACAATACATTATCATTCTTCATTATAGAATTAAATAGAAATCAGACTTTACCAGCTCATTATCATAAAGCAGGACTTGAAATTTATTATATCCTTTCTGGAAAAGCGACAATAAAAAATGCATTATTTACCCTTGAAAATCCACTCGATATCAATACTCAAACAGCAACAAAAGGGGATACATTTTGTATCCCTCCATTTGAAATACATCAAATAACAAATCTAGATACTGAAGTGCTCATCATTTTGGCGGTAGCACCCCAAAGCCACAATAATACTGATCGTTATTTTATTGAACTAAATGACAATTAACTATGACTTCTTCTAAAACAAAATTTTGTGTTACTATTTCACTTCTACTGTCCTTTTTTTCTTGTAAAGCCCAAGTAGCCCAAATTCAGCGAAATGAATTGCAAAACATCCTATTAGACCAGCAATTACACAAAATTGAAACACAAGAAATTACGCTTCCAAAAGCACAGGAAACGCCTAAACATTTCCACCCTTGCCCAGTCATTGGGATAATAATATCTGGTGAAATCATCTTTGAAATAGCAGGACAGGAACCGAAAATATTAAAATTTGGCGAAACATTCTATGAGCCTAAAAATACATTCATATTAAAATTTAATAATAACTCGAAAACTTCAGAAGCAAGGTTCATTGCTATATATCTGAAAGCTCATGAAGAAAAGTCAATTGAATTTTCAAAAATTACAAAATAAAAAATGCTAACTCTATTCAACGTTACTAATCGGCAACAAAATACGGTGATTACCTGAATCATCAATTTTGGCTGTCATGCAAAATGCAACAACTAAACGATACAATAGTCGAGGCAATTGGGAAATTTCAAATGAGTAAATAATAAAACCGATACAAATTAAGTCTCCTGTCCCATATTTATAAATTTTAGTTAATTTTGTTCATCAAATTTTTAAATGCTATGGCGAATTGGAATGATTTTTTTGAGATTAAAACCGAAGATGATTTTAATCAGCTTTGTTTAGATACTTACAGATTCCAAAGCCAGCATTGTAAGGTTTATCGTGACTATGTTAGATTACTGGGGAGAGAAAAAGACAGTATTCAGCACTATACCGATATTCCCTTCCTGCCCATCGAATTTTTTAAAACCCAACAGGTTATTACTGAGGGAATGGAAGCTGAAATCGTATTCTCGAGTTCGGGCACAACGGGTATGGTCACATCAAAACATCTGGTTGCTGATCGGAGTATATATGAGCGAACTTTCCGGAAGATTTTTGAAGATTTCTATGGTCCGCTCGGCGATATTGCCGTCCTGGCATTGCTCCCATCCTACCTCGAAAGAAGCGGTTCATCTTTAATCTATATGATCGATGATCTCATGAAGCAAAGTGAGCAACCTGAAAGTAATTATTTTCTCTATAATCATAAAGAGCTTTACGATTCACTTCTCCAGCTCAAAAATAAAGGCACAAAAACCATCCTTTTCGGCGTAACTTACGCACTGCTTGATTTTATAGAACAGTATGCTTTCGAATTTCCGGAACTGATCATTATGGAAACAGGCGGAATGAAAGGCAAGCGAAAAGAAATGGTCAAACAAGAAATTCACCAGCTTCTTGAAGAGGCGTTCGCGGTCCAGGGCATTCATTCGGAGTATGGCATGACAGAACTGCTCTCTCAGGGCTATTCTTCAGGTCAGGGAATATTTCATCTTCCCAAATGGATGAAAATCTTAATTCGGGATACCAATGATCCATTAAGCCTGATTCCGTTAAATAAAACTGGTGGTATTAATGTTATCGATCTGGCCAATCGTTACTCGTGCTCATTTATAGCAACACAAGATTTGGGCAAAGTATATCAGGATGGCTCTTTTGAAATATTGGGCCGTTTTGACCAAAGTGATATCCGTGGCTGCAATCTACTGGTTCAGTAATTATGCTGTTCGTTGGATTTGTCAGACTCTTCATTCAATCGAAGTAAATCAACGTTAGAGAATCCTATCACTGCACTATATCGAATGAAAGGTGAAAAAAAACACCTGATAACTAGTTACCAGGTGTTTTTATAGTAGGATACGATCTCTATTTCAGACTCGGATCTTCAAAGGTATTTCCCGAACGCATATCACCTGACTCGTAGCCCTTCTTAAACCAGGCCATACGCTGAGCGGAAGTACCGTGTGTAAATGATTCGGGAACCGCATAGCCCTGAGCCTCGGTCTGCAATTTGTCATCTCCGACAGCTTCGGCAGCCTTCATCCCATCGAGAATATCGTTGTAATCAATTTTTATATCCGTGAACTCATTGAGGTAATGCGCCCATACACCGGCATAAAAATCAGCTTGCAACTCAGTCATGACAGAGATTTTATTATTTTCTCTTTCGCTGAGCTTTCCTCGGGCCTGATTGGTCTTCGGTAACAAACCCACCAACTGCTGAATATGGTGTCCCACCTCATGCGCGATCACATAAGCCATGGCAAACTCCCCTTTGGCTCCAAATTTATCTGATAGCTCTTTACTAAAACTCAAATCCAGGTAAATCTTCTGATCTCCCGGACAATAGAAAGGTCCGTAAGAAGCCTGTCCCATGCCACAACCATCTGTCTGTGTCCCCCCATCGTAAAAAACCAAAGTCGTTGGCGTATAGCTCTTTTGCATCTGTTCTTTAAACAGCTTGGCCCACACATCCTCCGTACTTTGGAGCACAGTCAGCGAAAATTCAGTAAGCCTTTTTTCTTCAGGATTTAATTCACGCGGTTGTCCGGATTGTTCGGTTTGCGCTCCCAAGTTCTGAGCTTGCTGTAAAAGTTGCATGGGATCTCCCCCCATCAAAAATCCGATCACCAAAACAATAATCCCCCCGATTCCACCTAGCGCAATTTTTCCTCCACCAGACATTCCCCTGCGGTCTTCAAAATTGCCACTTTGCTTACCTCCTTGCCATTTCATAGTATTCTATATTACAGTTAATAATGTTTTCTAACGTTGAATAAACACAAATTCAATACCAATGTTCTTCATCATGCAAATTTATTTTAAGAAAAAATAGCGCTCAATACCTTCGCTTACTTTTTATAGATTCAGCCACTTCATCCGTTATCGTGATATTGGTCATTGCACATCAAAACAAATTTTTCTAAGTTTGGGCCTTTACAAAAAACTGATATGAAATTAGAAGAACAATTACAAGCGAGAGCTGGAGGGAAATGTGAGCTGACAGGTGCGGAAAACACATTAATTGCCTATACACTACCTCCTGAGATAACATCAACTTTGGACAATACTTTACTGATTTCAGAAACATTGGTCAATCAGCTCAACAAAACGGAGCAATTAACTCCAGACGACTGGAAATTTCTTCCCAATGCAATGTGGTCTGAAAATCCCTCGGTACAAATTGTATGCTGGCGTATGTTAAATCGCTTAAAAAATGAGGGCTGGGCATCGGAAGCGCTGGATATTCTTTATCTCGATGATGAAACACTAGCGGAGGCCAAGAAAACTGGAGATCATGAAAATGATGGTTATGTTTCTTTTCATGAAGATAGTATCGGTCAGCGATTATTGGAGGGCGATACCGTAGTTTTAACAAAAACCCTTGATGTAAAAGGTTCTTCGTTGAAAGCTACTTTAGGTACCGTAGTTAAAAATATTCGATTAGTAGCGGACAATATTGAACAAATTGAGGGAAAAATTGAAGGCCAGACAATAGTTATCCTGACAAAATATCTCCGCAAACAAAATTAAAAGAGATTTTTCCACTAAATAATAAAGGCTGAAACAAGATTGAATTCTCCTGTTTAAGCCTTTATCTTTATTATTTAGATAGACAGCTGTCTTTATTGCGGATAATTCCGCACAAATTCAAAGCGATAGTTTGGATGTTGTTTGAGACTATCAATCAGATCCGATAAAAGCCGCTGTCCTTTTTTCGTTTGATACATATTGTCATGTGTCAATAGCACAACATTGTTTTTTGTATAGGATGTACCTTTACGGAGTAAATTTTTCATTTGGGTATACAATTGATTCACCGATAAGTCTGGTTTTCCTGTAACACCATTAATCTTCCACTCACAATCCCAGCCAATCACTTTATAACCGTTCTGGTGCAGTAGTTCGGCGGTCGAAGCGCCACTTTTCAAGTCAACCTTTTTGCGGTCTCCGATATACCAGATATTACGCCCTGGCAACCGTACGATTTTATGCGCCAAGCCCAATGATTGCTCTGCAAGTTCAAAATCCTCAAAAGCCGTTTGCGGATTCGAATAAAAAGTAGTGTATTTGTTGCGCGCATGCCAGTAACTATGGTTGTAGCAATCAACTAAGGGATTATTCTTATAACGTTCAGTAAAGCTGTGCAGTTTTTTACTCATTTTATCATGATTGCCAATCAGAAAAGCATTAATTTTAACACCTTTCGCTGTCGCAATGGAATCAAGGTGTTGACTTCCATTCAGGGGACCGTCGTCAAAAGTAAGATAAATATAGCGTGGAGACACTGTATCGGTCAATAATACCGTCGTATCTTTAGCCCCTTTATAATCCACATTTTCTTCCATTTTTGTAATGGTGTCTTTGCGCAGAGAATCTACTTTACTTATCGAATCCTGCACAGCAAGCAAACTATCTTTTTTTGGCGGCATAGAGTCAACAGTTCCCACATTTTGCACCTTATTTGTCCCACTCTGATTGCAAGAGTATACCCCGAAACTGCTTATCCCTAAACTAATCAGTATGATGACTGAATTAAACACTTTTCTCATTACAAAAATTAACTTACACACTACAATTATTTCACCAAGACTCAAAAACCCTATCAAATGAGGGATTTTAGTCACTTGTAGCGCAAAATTAAGATAATTTTTATTAATCAGGCTGTAATGTTATTTAATTTATTGTCTACGCACCAAAAAACTTCTGATTTCGTAAGCAACAGCACTAGATAAATGGACTGATAGTTCTTTCTAAGCGTTTACCGAGCACTGCGAGCTCACTGATACCTCAATAAAAAATATGTTCATCAATAAAAAGGCAGTTCAGAAAAAAAGGAATCTATGCGATATAGATTCCTTTCATATTTTTTGGAAAATCTTAACTAGTCTCTATGCCTTCCTACGTGACCGTGACCACGCCCGTGACCGTTTCCATGTCCCTGATTGTAGCCACGTCCATGGCCATTTCCTCTATCATAACTACGTCTTTCCCCCCACGAACGTTCGCGGCTTACCCTGCGTTCGCTTGCAAATGAATATCCACCTCCATGATGACTATCTCGAATTGCGACTTGTCTTCCACGATAACCGCCATAACGGCTTCTATACCGATCATGATGATGCCAAGGCGTACGATCGTTGATAACCACCTTATGAGCCCGATAAAAATCGTAATGTCTGTATCTTCTTGGCAGACTTGCTCTTCTTATCCAGCCGCCGTTATCGTAATAAACATAACATCTTGCAGGCACATCATAATACATATTATATTCGGGAATATAATAATAGCGCGCGTAATCATAACCAGCAGGTCCCCAGCTTGGCTGGCTGCCGATATTGACACTGATACTGACTTGTGCCTGTGCAGCGCCTGCCATAAAAAGCCCGGCAATAACGGCCGCCGCATAAAACAATTTTTTCATAAGTAGCTCCTCCCTCTAGTTTGTAATTTCTTCTTTACAATACGACAACAAACAGTATGCAAAAGATTAATGTTCAAATGTTAATTTTTGTTAACACAACAGTAAAAATCTCATTTTGAACGAATTGAAAATTCTTCCAATTCACGATAAATAGAAAACCTTTTTAAAGCATCAGTTGTTCACATCATAGAGACTTTAATGAAATCACCATGAGTATATATCACGTAGGCATATTGGTTGGCAGCTTGAGAAAGGCATCCTTTAATAAAAAGATAGCACAGTTTATTCTTGAACAGGAGGAATCAAAATTTGGCTATCGTTTAATCGATATCAGTGAACTTCCTTTATATAATCAGGATTTTGACGATGAAGGCAATCCTCCGGCGAGTTACCCCCGCTTCCGTCAGGAGCTCGCGTCCCTCGATGCTGTGCTATTTATTACAGCGGAATATAACCGCTCTGTTCCAGCCGTTTTAAAAAATGCGATTGATGTAGGCTCGAGACCCTATGGCAAAAATAAATGGGATGGGAAACCTGCTGCGATATTATCTTCATCAACGGGCGTTTACGGAGGCTTTGGTGCCAACCATCATCTGCGTCAGTCGCTTGTCTTTGTTAATCTTTTAACGATGCAGCAACCCGAAGCGTATCTGGGCGATATAACAACTTGTATCGGGACCGATGGGACAGTTGAATCACAAAAAACAAAGGATTTTCTGCGCAGTTTTAAAAATGCATTTGAGCAGTGGGCTGAAAGGATCATACATACAAAAGGGCAAGATTAATTCCTGACCTTTTGTATGATATCAAATTTGACTAGTCCTGTTCATCACTGACGTCGTAGTTCCAATTCAGCAATTTCTCCTGCAGGATACGTGATATCTTATTGAAATAGCGTTTTTGCTTATAGCCCATGACCCATTGAACACCTTGCACAGCATTGGTACAGAAAATCTCGTCTGCACGTTTCATAATTTCAGGACTTATCTGCGCTTCCACGACTTCAATCCCCTCTGCCTGTGCCATGTCCATCACTACCCTCCTCATGACGCCTTCAATACACCCCTCAGATAAGGCTGGTGTATAAAGGACCTTTTCATAATAGACAAAGATATTAGAGGTCAAGGATTCGCATAAATACCCTTCCTGATTTAGAATCAACACATCATCAAAAGCCATTTTCTTTTTGTAGATGCCAGCCAAAACATAAATCTGCGCATTTAAGGATTTAATTTTTGAAAGGTCACTATAAGGTTTTTTAAATTCATTGTACAGTCCTACGATCAGACCGACCTTCTTATCCCGAAGATTCGGTTCTATGCGTTGCACCTGCAAGACAAAACCAGGTTTATTGCTTGTCGGACTATACAATCCGCCACCAGATCTAAATACGATCAACCGGATGCGAACCTGTTGTCCCAACATATTATTTTTACGAATTAATTCTTCGGATCTTGAACGAATAAAAAATTCATCGAAAAGATTGGCGTCGTCCAAATGAATCAACTCCATTCCTTTCTGTAAACGTTCGACATGAAAATTTAGAAAACGGATATCACCATCCTTATACAGCATCGTTTCAAATAATCCATCTCCATAACGAAAACCTCTATTCTCAATGCTAAATATTTCCTGATCTTCCGGCACTACATTGCCATTGAAATTGATATAGTTTATTGGCATCTTAATTTTGTTCTAAATTTTAATCATTCTCTATAGCCATTGAATTTGCAGCATAAGCACGCCACTTTTCTAAAGCTAAACGAAAATCTTCAGGATATGGTACCTCAAAATACATATTTTCTTTTGTAGTAGGATGAATAAATCCCAAAACTTGTGCATGTAGTGCCTGTCGTGGCAGCAATGAAAAACAGTTATCCACAAACTGCTTGTATTTTGAAAATACGGTACCTTTTAAAATCTTATCTCCGCCATACATGGCATCATTAAATAGTGGATGCCCGATGGATTGCATGTGGGTACGAATCTGGTGTGTGCGCCCCGTCTCTAACTGACACTCGATTAGAGTCACATAACCCAATCGCTCCAGAACCTTGTAATGCGTCACTGACCAACGTCCCTTATCTTCACTATCATACATCGCCATAATACGTCTGTCTTTCAGGTGACGGCCAATATATCCTGTAATTGTTCCGTCTTCTTTTAAATCACCCCAGACCAATGCGATATACTTCCTTGTAATACTATGATCAAAAAACTGCTTTGCCAAAAAAGCCATTGATTTTTCGTTTTTGGCAATGACCAAAAGCCCCGAAGTGTCTTTATCTATTCGATGTACTAAACCTGGGCGATCTGAATTTCCGGGCAGCTGCGGCAGCTGCTGGATATGGTAGGTTAGCGCATTTACCAGCGTTCCTGTATAGTTATTATAGCCTGGATGCACGACCATTCCCGCCTCTTTATTCACGATCAAAACATCGTCATCCTCGTATTTGATATCCAATGGAATGTTTTCCGGATAAACTTCGTTATCTCTAGGTGGATCCGGTAGTACCAATGTAATCACATCATCAGGTCTAACCTTATAGCTCGCCTTGATCTCCTTACCGTTAACCATGACAGAACCTGCTTCAATAGCATGCTGAATTTTGCTCCGCGTTGCATTTTCCACTCTGTTCATCAGATATTTATCAATGCGGAGTAATGCTTGCCCCTTATCCACCTCAATACGTAGATGTTCAAATAATTCTTGTTCTTCCTGATCTTGCGATCCAATTTGTTCTGTCATGCTACAAAAATAAACCAAATGAAACAATTTTCGTTAAATTTGTTTTCATTTAATGTTATGTTGCCGTTCAAAATCCATAGCCCCGAAACTGAATTATACCTTCCCGCATGGGAGAAGAAGCATATAAAAGTAACGCTTAAGCGGGATGACCTCATACATCCCTTTATATCAGGCAATAAATGGCGAAAATTAAAATACAATCTGGAAGAGGCGCGCCAGCTCCAGAAGGATCATCTTGTTACATTTGGTGGTGCATGGAGCAACCATCTTCTGGCGACAGCCTCTGCTGGCGCTACGTTTAAATTTAAAACAACGGCTTTTGTCCGTGGCGAAGAAGGGGTTAACAATCCTGTCTTAACCATGTGCCGCCTTTTTGGAATGCAGCTGATTTATGTTGACCGCGAATCTTACCGAAATAAAGAAAACCTGTACAATACCTATTTTGGTCAGGATCCACAGACTTTTTATATCCACGAAGGCGGTTACGGTATTTTAGGAGCAAAGGGTTGCGCTGAACTCGTTGACGAGCTCCAGCATGAATACCAGCATATTTTTACAGCCTGTGGTACAGGGACTACACTAGCAGGAATTGCCAGCGCAATAGAAAAACGGGACCTTTTTACCCGTGTGCATGGCATACCTGTTTTAAAAAACGGCGGCTTTATTGAAGACGAAGTAAACCAGCTTTATCCCGATATCAGCGCCCCTATTTTACATCTTGACTATCATTTTGGAGGCTACGCTAAATCTAATGCAGCCTTACTGGAATTTGTCCATTATTTTATAGCAACAACAGGAATCATGATTGAACCTACCTACACAGGAAAGTTGCTTTATGCCCTAGACGATCTGATCAAGAAAGACTACTTCACACCGGCCGATCAGGTTCTCGCTGTCCATACCGGAGGACTTACAGGGATAATTGGTATGTACGAACGTTTTAATTTTATTGACCTACATCAATAAATACACTAAAATGCCCTTCAGAGACATTTAACTGACATTTATCCAGCAATTATATTGTAAGTTTGACGCAGTTTTATAATTAAAACATATTGAAAACAGGAAAAGTGAATGATTTTCCACAGGTAATAACGAGGTAAGAATTCAATCATTTCGACCAGATTCAATTCCTCATAAATAATGATATAAAGATGAAAATATTAGCATTTGCAGGCACAAGCAACAAAAATTCAATCAACAAAACGTTCGTTACAAGTACTTCAAAATATTATAAAGAAGCAGACGATATCATCGAATTGCTAGATCTAAATCATTTTGAAATGCCTATCTATTCATACGACAAAGAAGTCGAATTGGGTATTCCACAATTGGCGCATGACTTTGCGGCTAAAATGGATGCAGCAGATTTCCTTTTGATTTCTTTAGCTGAACACAATGGGTCATATACATCCGCTTACAAAAATATCGTTGACTGGGTTTCGCGCATTCCTAACCGTAAATTATTCAACGGCAAACCGGTCTTCTTGTTGGCTACGGCTCCCGGTCCAATGGGTGGTGCCACTGTACTAAATACAGCTGTCAACCGAATCACTTGGGATGGTGCCGACATATTAGACTCCTTCTCTCTTCCGGAATTCCACAAAAACTTTGAAGAAGGTAAAGGAATTATCGATCCGACCTTAAGAAGTCAATTAGAAGCGAAAGTACGTAAAACAAAACGTGCTCTTGCCGAAAAATTGTCTGTACAGGGTTAACAAAAGATTAACAAATAATCATTGTGAAAACCTCTTTTAATATGTAAATTGAAAGCCTATTAAAAGAGGTTTTTTGATATGGCAAAAAAAATATTACTACTTGTAGGAGACTTTGTAGAAGATTACGAAGCAATGGTTCCATTTCAGGCAATGGGATCAATAGGAATCACTGTGGATGCAATTGCTCCAGATCGTAAAAGCGGAGATGTTGTTCCAACAGCAGTCCATGATTTCACGGGTGACCAAACCTATAAAGAACTGCGCGGACATAATTTCGCTATCAATAAGGATTTCGACCAGGTAAATGTCGAAGATTATGATGGTTTATATATTGCAGGTGGCCGATCGGCAGAATATATCCGACTCAACAAACGTGTGTTGGAGATTACGAAGCACTTTTTTGAGCATAACAAACCTGTTGCAGCAATATGCCATGGTATCCAAGTGTTAACAGCAGCAAAGGTCCTTACAGGACGTACCCTGACCGCCTACGTTGCAGTCGGTCCCGATATCGAATTAGCTGGCGGCACATGGAAAAATATCCCTGCGAATCAAGCTGTCGTAGACGGCAATTTGGTTACCTCTCCTGCTTGGCCAGGACACCAAGCAATTTTAAAAGAGTTTTACAAATTATTAGGTATAACGATTACAATTTAAATATTTTTAATGAAGAAGAATAAAAGGTTATGGCTTTTGGTCATACCAATTTTAGTGCTGTTGGGTTTTATTTTAAAAGATAGTTTCAATCAGAAAAGTATTGAAGATCTACCGGGAGGTTTTAAGGAAGCCGCTTTCGTAAGAAATGAACAAAATAAAGGTGGTATTATACGCATTTATGCCGTTACAGTAGGCGACTTGTTGAATGCAGATTACTCAGCCTGTCTTGATTTGATGCCTGTTAATGATTACGGAAGTACAACAACTGTGTATTTCTTTGATCGCAGCGCTCCTTATCCGACAAGCTTGTCAATTGACACACCACATTTTGACACAACGAAATACAAAGCTATTCAGATTTCCAAAAAGTACGGAAAGAAGAAATAAACGAAACCAAACATAATGACATATCCCTCAAGGTCCGCATAGACCTTTGGGGGATTTTTTTTGCCATGAAAGAATTTGTATTAACATGAGCGCTGAGATACATAAACAAAAAATAACTTAATAATTCTTTAACACGAAAAAGTTCGTTTATCACCCCTAGAGCTATAGTTTTGCTTTTTAAATTTACGTATATTTAGTTATGGCGAAAAAATTCATCCCGAGAGACGTTAGCTGGTTGAGCTTTAATGGTAGAGTATTACAGGAAGCAGCGGACGAGACAGTCCCTTTACCCCTAAGAATCAAATTTTTAGGCATTTTTTCCAATAACCTCGATGAATTTTTCCGTGTACGTGTTGCAGGTCTAAAACGGGCTATAGACCTGAAAGACAAAAGCGCCAACCAATCCTTTTATGAAGATCCACAGCTCATCCTGGAAGAGCTCAATATCCGGGTAATCAAGCAGCAAAAGAAATTTGACAGTACCTGGAACCGTATCCAAAAAGATATGGCCAAACAAAATGTCTATATAAAGACCAGTGAAGAACTCAATCCCGAACAGCAAAAGTTTGTGAGTGACTATTATCAGGATGAAGTCGAATCGAACGTCATTCCGTTGATATTGGACGACATACGTCCTATGCCCTATATTCGGGACAAGAGTCTCTATCTGGGTATTGCAATGGGAAAGAAGGAATGGCAATATGAAACAAAATTTGCACTCATCGAGATCCCGACCAGTCAAAATGGACGCTTTGTGCAGTTACCTTCGCCAAAAGATGAAAAACATATCATCTTGCTTGAAGATGTCATTAAGTTTAATCTACCACTAATATTCTCCTATTTTGGTTTTGATGTATTCAATGCACATGTGTTTAAGGTAACAAAAGATGCCGAATTCGATATTGACAACGACATCAACACGACACTTGTTGAGAAAATCAGCAAAGGAGTGAAAAATAGAAGAAAAGGTAAGCCTACACGATTTATATTCGATCAAGAAATGAACGCTAAATTGGTTGAATTCCTGATCAAGAAACTCAACCTTTCAAAAAAGGACAGTATTATTCCTGGGCAAAAAATACATAATTTTAAACACTTTATGGATTTTCCAAATGTGTTTAAATCCTATAACAAACCTTTGGAACGCACTTCTTTTCCACATCCTTATTTTCAGAATTACGAACGCGTAACGGATACCGTATTGAAAAAAGATGTACTGCTCTCTTTTCCATACCATGAATTCAGACCGATCATTGATCTTCTTCGGGAAGCAGCAATGGATCCAGATGTAAAAACGATCCAGATTACGGCATACCGCTTAGCTTCGAATTCAAAGGTTGCAAATGCCTTGATTAATGCAGCCCGCAATGGCAAAGAAGTCACCGTGATGCTCGAACTGCGCGCAAGATTTGATGAGGAAAATAATCTAGACTGGAAAGAGAAACTAGAATTGGAAGGCATTAAAGTGTTGACCGGTATCCCGAATAAAAAGGTACACGCAAAACTATGTGTTATAAAAAAACGTATTGGAATGAAAACGATTCAATATGGTTTTGTTAGCACAGGAAATATTAACGAAAAAACGGCCAAATTATATGGTGACTATTGTCTTTTAACGAGCAACAGGGATGTCATTGCTGATATAAACAAAGTTTTCAATTACCTAAGACGTCCTAAATCAAATCCTGCAGAGATGATTAAAAACTGCAAAAGTCTTTTAATATGCCCTACGGATATGCGCAGGGAACTCCTGCACTATATCGACCAGGAAATTACTGAAGCCAAGGCTGGTCGAAAAGCGTATATGATTGTTAAGGTAAATTCACTGAGTGATAAAGAAATGATTAAAAAGCTTTATGAGGCGGCAACGGCTGGTGTCAAAATAGATCTTATTATCCGTGGAATCTACTGTGCCACAAATCAAAAGACGTTTAAATTGCAAATGAATGCCATTTCAATAGTCGATGAATATTTGGAACATGCCCGTGTGATGTATTTTTACAATGCTGGCAAAGAACAGCTATTTATTTCCTCCGCCGACTGGATGACAAGAAATCTGGATCACCGTATTGAAGCAGCTGTCAGAATAACAAGCAAAAAAATCAAGGAAGATTTAAAAGAAATGCTTCAAATACAGCTCAATGATAATGTCAAAGCGCGCATACTCAACAATTCGCTTAGCAATCATTACGTGGAGAATAAAAAGGCACCGTGCCGTTCGCAGATTGAAATATACAATTATTTACGAAAAAAATTGGCTGATCATTAAGGGCATGTCTACCAAAATGATAGCAAGTTAATCAATAAACCGAATTTAGGTTTATTCCTATTGATACGGACGAGAATCACCGTTTTTATTATATTAATTAAGACACAAGTTGTATCTTCATTCCATGAAATTCAACTTGTGTCTTACACTTGGTTTAAGTCTTTTCACACTTTGCCTCAGTGCGCAGGAAAAGACCATGCCTTCAGATTTTGTATACGTCAGGGACATTATACCTACCATAAGCTTAGAAATGCGTTATTTCGGCAGCCACAACTTCACTGGAAGGCCGATTCGGGGTTATGAGAAACCTGTTGCAATTTTAACCAAGCGTGCTGCATTAGCACTCCAGCAAGTAGAGAGCCATTTGAATAAAAAAGGCCTGGGACTGAAAATATTCGATGCTTACCGTCCGCAACGCGCTGTCGACAACTTCAAGTCATGGTCATTAAAAACCGACGATACCATTGCAAAAAGAGAATTTTATCCACTTCTCGATAAGAAGAATTTGTTTAATTTAGGTTTTATTGCGTCCAAATCAGGTCATAGCCGCGGCAGTACAGTGGATCTTACGCTTATCAACCTAAAGGATCACAAAGAAATTGATATGGGCGGTCCATTTGATTTTTTCGGAGCAGTATCCCATCATCAGTATGCGAATCTGTCAGCCCAGCAAAAAGAAAATCGAAAGATTTTAAAAGAAGCTATGGCTAAGTTTGGCTTCAAAGCTTACGATAAGGAGTGGTGGCACTACACGCTGCAAAATGAGCCCTATCGTAAAACTTATTTTGATTTTATCGTAAAATAAACATGTCTGTACAGGAAATACCGTTCGAAAATAAGGGCTTTTATGTCTTTCATTTTAAGGGCAACAAATCAAAACCCGTTTTTAGTTCCGAGCAGCAGCACATTTTAACAAAAGGCGAGCTCTACTCACTTTGTTTAATAAAAAAGGGCGAGACTTCCTTTGTGATTAATAACGAACGGATACAGGTCGCTCAAAATCACCTGCTGCTAACCAATCCGTCTTCGAGGGTCAATGGCTCTTCGGTCTCCAAATCTTGGGATTGTGAAGTGTATCTCATTTTCTTCACACTGGATTTCAGCTTTAAATTGGATTTTCAGGAAGATTTCTTCGAAGTGACCAAAAAATCCCTAGCCTTAAATGATAGCTATATCTGGTCGCTATCCAACCAGGATTCGACCAACCTTTCCAACTTATTCAAGCAGTTTATTCACTACGATCGGCAAGAGTCTAGCTATCTCTTCAAAAATCAGATTATAAAGTCTTTAACGGAAATATTATTTTGTGAAATTGCCCGCTTAGGAAGTCAGAACCTACGAAATACAGCAGCTATTCCCTCCCGGAAACGAGAGATACTTGCCAATTTTCATTTGTTGCTAAAAAAGTCATTCCATAAAGAACATATGGTGCAATTTTATGCGATGGAACTTGGCATCACGGCAAAGCACCTTTCGGTAATTACCAAAGAGCTTACAGGAAAATCAGCAATAGAACTTATTCAAAATGTTTTAGTAGAAGAAGCAAAATCTTTGCTCTGCCAGGGGCTTTCGATACGAGAAATTGCGACGAAATTACACTTTTCGGATCAGTCTTTTTTCGGTAAATTCTTTAAGCGAAATGTTGGGATCTCGCCTAAAGAATTTCGTCAGAATCTCTATTTAAACAAAGTCGATTAAATCAAAGATACTCGTAAACTGCTGGTCTGCAGCTGAGGTATCCTGCAATTTATCTTCACCCCAGGTCTGTCCTTTCAACCATAAGGTTTGGCACCCAACGGCTTTAGCAGGTACCATATCTTTACTATAAGAATCGCCTACGACAAGGATTTCATGTGCAGGAAGTCCCATTTTGGTGACACCTAAAGCATAGATTGCAGAATCAGGTTTGCGCACGCCAACCACCGCTGACTCTACAACGGACTGAAAATAAGACAAAATCCCAAAATCAGCGAGAACAGATTTCAGATTACCGTAAAAATTGGATACCATGACAATCGGATATTTTTCGTTCAGTGAAGTTAACAGCGGTTTTACCTGTTCAACTGTACTCTTCGCTAGTGAATAGCCATCAAATGCAATTTTATGAGCTAATGTTTTATCCAATTCATAACCCGCAGCAATTAGATATTCAAATTGTACGTTAAGCTTTGCTTCAAGTACCTCTAAAAAATTAAAGTCCGGCTTAATAATAGGCTGTAGAGCCATTTGACGTTCAGCGTAAGCATAAGCTTCCTGAAAAGCGTTCAAATTTACAGGGACCTGGTATTTTTCATAACCTGACCAGATAACAGCTCCCCAATGGCCACCATTGGTATCCAAGGTACCGCCATAATCAAAAATAATCCCTTTAATATTAAACTTATCCATGTTATTTCTTTTTTACTAAACTCATCCAGCCTAAACCGATCATAATCCAGACGATTTCCCGAATTCGCGTAACAACTCCCATAAAAATACCGACTTTCGCTGGCAATCCTATACTCATCACAGCCATAGCTAATCCACCTTCCCGTGTTCCCAATTGCATTGGAAAGAAAAAAACCAGATTGGCAAATAAAGAAGATCCCGAGCTAATAATCATGGCATCAACAAAGTCAATATTGATATCCAAAGCCAAACCGATAAAATAAATCTCGAAACAGCCGACAACACGTGCTACAAATTCCCAAAAAAGGGCCGTGTAGAAACGATCCCTACGATTTTGAAAGAGATTTTTCACCTGTTGATCCACGTCATTCAACGTTTCATACTTCGACTCTAGTAAATTATCGACTTTCTTGCCTACAAAAGGTAGTTTAGACAAAGCTTTCAATAGCGAAACTGTAATTCCTTTCTTATAAAACTTTGTAAATAGCCAAGTACAAATAATGGCCATCACAAAAATCACAGCACAAGCCACATTCACCATAGTGCTTGCAGGCACAAACCAAAGAATGAGGAAAACAGAAGCGACCCAAAATAAAATATGCGACAAAATGTGCATCACACCATACAAAAGTACGGAAGAACCGGCCTTCGAACCGCCAACGTAATTCTTAAGCTCCATAATACGGTAAGGCTCTCCCCCCAAAGCAACAAATGGTGTAATATAATTAATGGCATAACCAGACACCGTCAATTGCAATACTTTCCAAAATGGCACGTTTGTCTGAGGCAATTGCGGTTCCTGAATAATTGCCTTAAACGCCATTGCGTTCATCCAGTAGAGCACTGCCCAGCTGCCAAGTACAGGCAAAAACCACCAGCCAATTTTTTCGAGGTTGTTCCAAATCTCATCAATGCCCATAGCATGAATCATATAGGCAAGAGTGCCTATACCAATCAGCATAAAGAGTACTTTATAGATCTTACTACCCATAGGTTGGATCGTTTGTTAATTTGTCAACAAAATAACCACTTACTTTTTCCTGTCGGTTGCACATATAAATCAAAATCGGATTAAGGACAAACATGTCAAAGAAAAAATAAATCCAAGGCTGACCGATAAACAACCAAACAAATAGAAAGATTACTCGTGTATTAAACTGTACAATATTGGTGTACTTCATCAATGGTTTATTCTGAGTCCTAAAGTCTACCATCAATTGTTTTGGCAATTCATCTTTATAACGACCTTTAACAATATGCAGTAATTTTTGCAATTTTGGAGATAGCTTTTCCTGGTTGCGCGTGTAGCCCATATAGCCATTCAACACAAATTTGCTAAAAAAATTCTTACGCCAGGATAAGGCATCATAGTCCACTTTCAAATCACGCGTATTATCCAATTCGCTACCGGCTTTCCCCTTTATAAAATATAAGTGGACATTACGGTAATAATCAGCCATTGCGGATTGAATCATATGCGATACACCCGCAAGCACACAAAATACCCATAGCCATTGTGGCCATCCTTCATTGATACTGCGCAAGCAGATCGCAATATGAATAGATGCGAACCAAAAATCCCCAGCAAAACCATCCAATATACGGCCAAAACGACTTTTATTGTCTGTCATCCTTGCTAGCTGTCCATCGGCACTATCCAAAGAGTTGGCAAACACCAATAAAAGCATACCGATAACGTTAATCCACAACGCAGGGTAATAGAATAAAATACCCGCCGCAACGCCAAAGAAAATACTAATAATCGTCACTGCATTAGGTGTAATACCGATTTTAGCACAGACTTGCGCTATACGATAGCCTATAGGTCGGTAAAACCAGATATCAATTCGCTCTTCTGTATCATTGGATTTTAAAGATTGTTCGAATGCACTCAAATTCTCTTCTTCGATTACATTAACTTGTTCTTTCTGCATTGTGGTTCTTTTCAGTAAATTTATGGTAAACCATTTGAGCAATGGCCTCAGCAGCCTCTGCCCGACATGGCGCAAAACTTGGCCAGTCGTTTAAGTCAATAATATGGAAATCTCCATTTGCATCAATAATCACATCACCGCCGTAGATATGTACATCCAGAACTTCTGCAGCACGATTGGCGACTTTTTTGAGATTGTCGAGGTCGAAAGGAAAGTGTACTACCTCATCATTAATTTGTTCATACAAATCATATTTGTGATGATTATGTTCATAGGGGTAGAAATAAAAGAAGAAATCCGTTCCCCGTACCGCATAAAACTTCAGCAGGTCACCGGCAAGATGTTCAGAAATAACAGCTTCTTTAATCCCGCGAAGCGCGTATTCATTCAAGATATGCTGTGCTTCTTTCAGACTGCCAGCAAACGTAACGTCTTCCTTATGAATAGCATGAAAATCACCGCGTTTGATCCATACCCCCTTTCCTTTCAGTTTCTCAAAAATAGATTGAATATCTGCAACTGTAGAGATCACAATACTTTTGGGATAAGGAACGCCGCCTTCCAAAAGCTTAAGTGTCATATTTTTCCGAAAGCAATTTTCAATTCCAAAACCGGAATTCAAAACATTGATCCCATTATTTTGAAGAGATTGTAACTTTTTAACCAAAGTCTTTGTTCTCCCCATCGTCAGAATATTTTTCTGCTTTATAGATGTAGAAGACAAAAATTCATCTTCATTACACACTTCGACCGACGCACCTTTTTCGGTCAGTTTTAAAACTACTTCATTAAATATAGCGGCATCATTCCCCACATGATTGGGTGAAAAGCGATTTTTTCGAGTTACGCCTAAAATAGAAATCATTTCGCTCATTTTACTAACTAACTTCCTCACTCAAAAATTGTTCTGCAACCGCACGATCTTTTAGATGATCAATATCGACGACTTTTTCAAAAACAAATGCTTCTACTTGTAAATTGTTTTCCAATAAAGCGCGCTGAAAGTTACGCATTCTCGAATTTCCAGCTTCAACGGAGCTTAACGCACAGTCCATCGCCGCTTGGCGAAAGCAATAAATTCCACCAGAAACATATTTCGTTTCTGCAGTTGCTGTATCCAAAAATGCTTCCACACGAAGCTGTGAATCTGTATTCACGTACAGTGGGCTCTCATCATCGACAAAAGGCGTAACTGCCATAAAAGCATCTGCATTTTTGTGTTGATGAAAAGCATCTAAATAGGCATGAAATTCATGTGGCCTAAACACCGTATCTGTTGTCGTAAGACAGCAGGACGACCAATCGGGGTTGTTTTTAACAAGCAAAGCAAAACTATGCAAGGAACTTGCAGTATCTTCTTCGATCAACACAATAGGTAATTCAAAAGTCGTTTTTTCCAAAAACAATTTCAGTTCGGGAGATTGTTTATTGATGATAACATGAACTTTTTGTGCCCCTTCCTTGACAAACACACGAATCAATCGTTCAATTAATGGAACCCCATGTAATGGTAGCAAGGGTTTCGGTAAATTGAATCCCTCTTTTCGCAATCGAGAACCTTCTCCCGCTGCTATAATTGCAAATTCCATTTCTTCTAATTGCAAAATAAAATCATTTTAAAAAAAGCAAAACCCCCGTCACTATCTCAGCGTTCGTAAGCGCAAAAGTTTACAGAGGGTTATATTCCATCTTCAACTTCTTAAATGATGTCGAAGAAAAAGGGGAAAAACTGTTTGTAAACAATTGTTTCCCCTATCTTATTTAGGTAGCTTATTGAATGCTATCTACAAGCTCCTGATAATAATCCAATCCTAAATGCGTGATTAAATCTTCACCCATAATGTGACGCAATGTGTTTTGCAATTTCATTAATTGTTTGAAGATATCGTGCTCTGGAGGTAATCCCGGAGCAGTTTGAGGAGATTTCAAATAAAATGACAACCACTCTTGAATGCCTGACATACCTGCGCGTTGCGCCAAATCAATAAACAAAGCTAAATCCAAAGCTACTGGAGCTGCTAAAATTGAATCGCGACACAAGAAATTGATTTTGATCTGCATTTTGTAGCCCAACCAACCGAAAATATCGATGTTATCCCATGATTCTTTATTATCACCATGTGGCGGATAATAGTTGATACGTACTTTATGGTAAAGATCACCATACAACTCAGGGTTCTTCTTCGCATCTAAAATTTCTTCCAATACCGATAATTTAGATACTTCTTTTGTTTTGAAATTTTCAGGATCATCCAATACTAATCCATCACGGTTACCCAAAATATTCGTCGAAAACCAACCTTCAACACCTAAAGCTCTTGCTTGAAGACCTGGTGCTACGATTGTTTTCATCAACGTTTGACCTGTTTTAAAGTCTTTACCTGCGATTGCTACACCGTTTTCATGAGCCAACTCAACAATAGCTGGAACATCACAAGTTAAATTTGGTGCACCGTTTACATAAGGAGCTCCTTCTTTCAACGCAGCATAACAGTAGATCATGCTTGGTGGAATACGTTGATCGTCATTATCCAAAGCTTCTTCTAATTTAGCTAATGTTGAGAAAGCTTCGTTTGTCTCAATATAACGTTCTGTCGATCCACACCACACCAATACTACGCGGTCCAATCCGTTTTTCTCTTTAAATTCACGAATATCACGTTGTACAGCGTCTGCTAATTCACGGCGAGTTTTTTCAGTTTTGATATGTGTTCCGTCCAAGTTTTTCACAAAATTGCGGTCAAACACAGCCTTCATTGGTTGGATAGCTTCCAATTCCGCCTTAACAGCATCCAATTGACCTTGTTCCAATACCTGTGCTTTTGATGCAGCCTCGTAAACGTTATCTTCATATACGTCCCATCCACCAAAAACAACATCTTCCAATTTTGCTAAAGGGACGAAATCTTTAATTAATGGATTTCTATTCTCAGTGCGTTTGCCCAGACGGATTCTGCTCAATTGAGAAACAGATCCAATTGGTTTTGAAAAACCTTTGTTTATAGATGCCACACCAGCGATCAATGTTGTAGCCACAGCACCTAATCCCGGAATAAGAATACCCAATTTTCCATTGGCATCTTTCACTTGTTGTCCCATATTAATTCTATATACTTAAATTGTTATTTAATTGATGTATTATGATAAAATAATTCTTAAAATTAGCTTAAAAAAACATATTTCATACCACCCCGCACTTTATTTATAAAATCGTGACAATTACCGATGCAAAGTCTATTCGAAACCGAAAGAAATAATCCGAAAATGAATTATTATTTAGTACTCTACTATTCCATCTGACTGAAATTTAACGATTTTAGCTAAACTTGTTAACCCGAAAAACAAATCCCGATAATTTTACTCAATATATCAACATTCGAAAACTAATCCAAATTCAATCCAAAAAAAGTTTTTCTTTCTTAAAAATTGGTCAATTTTTCTTTTTCTATTTCCTATAAATATGACAATAAAATTGGAAAATGGCTTTACGAGCACTACCTTTAGCTTAAAATTTAAATACTAGCAATGAATGTATCGTTCATTTATAAACCAACAGCCACTGACCATTCAACTGTCGACGGAAAAATGGCCTACCAAACGATAATGTTAAGACAAATTTTACCTGTAACGCATACAGCCTAACATATAAAGTCTCCATAGCATTGCTAAAAACGAAACCGGGTGTATGAATAGTTTTACATCAAAAAAGTACCGAACAAATAATTATCTGAATGAAAAATACAATTTCGTACCTAACTTTAACGCTTTTATGCACAAGCCAGTTACATGCTCAAACAGCTGCCGACTCTGCTTATGTTAGAGATCATTATGAAAAGACCGAAGTAGCAATCCCCATGAGAGATGGCAAAAAGTTGTTTACTGCTATCTACAGTCCAAAAGACAAATCCAAGAAGTATCCGGTTCTGCTCAATAGGACGCCCTATACGGTTTCTCCTTATGGCCAAAACGACTATAAAAAAAGCTTGGGTAACTTTCCGGCAATGATGCGTGAAGGTTATATTTTCGTCTATCAGGATGTCCGCGGTAAGTGGATGAGTGAAGGTGATTTTGAGGATATACGTCCGACTACACACAGCAAAGATAAAAAAGCAATCGATGAAAGTACGGATACCTACGATGCACTTGAATGGCTACAAAAGAATCTTAAAAACTATAATGGTAAGGCGGGACTTTATGGGATCTCCTACCCAGGCTTCTATTCTACCGTGGGGCTCGTCAAAACACATCCGAGCTTGAAAGCAGTCTCTCCGCAGGCTCCTGTAACAGACTGGTATATCGGCGACGACTTCCACCATAATGGCGTATTGTTTCTTCAGGATGCATTCACCTTTATGTCAACCTTTGGTGTCCCACGTCCAAAACCCATTACACCAGATCAATTTAAAAGTAAAATTCAGATCAAAGAAGCGGACAAATACAACTTTTTTTTAGAAGCAGGAACAGCACGAGAACTCAAAGAAAAGTATTTTGGCGATTCTGTTCAATTCTGGAATGACCTGTTTAAACATCCCGATTACGACGATTTTTGGAAATCACGTGTGATCACCAACTCTTTACAGGAAGTGAAACCAGCAGTGATGGTCGTCGGGGGGTTCTTCGATGCAGAAGATGCCTATGGCACATTTAAGACCTATCAATCGATTGAAGATAAAAGCAAAAAAAACAATTCGATTATAGTGGCCGGCCCTTGGTATCATGGGGGCTGGGTTCGAGCAGAAGGAAACTATCTGGGTGATATCCAATTTGAGAAAAAAACAAGTATTACCTATCAGGAACAATTTGAACAACCATTTTTTAAATATCATCTCAAAGGTGAAGGAAACTTCGCTCCTTCTGAAGCCAATATTTTTGTCTCAGGAACCAACGAATGGAAACATTTTGAACAATGGCCACCTAAAAATACAGAAACAAAAAAACTATACTTCCAACCGCAGGGAAAACTTGGATTTGACAAAGTTCAACGTACTGATTCCTGGGATGAATATGTAACTGACCCGAATAAACCTGTCCCACATCAAGGCGGACTGATTCAAAACCGCACGCGGGAATATATGGTTGATGATCAACGTTTCGCAGCCAGTCGTCCTGATGTCATGGTGTATCAAACAGAACCTTTGACAGAAGATCTGACGATTGTAGGCCCAATCAAAAACTTTCTCAAAGTCTCTTCGACAGGAACAGACGCCGACTATGTCGTCAAACTGATTGATGTTTATCCTAATGATGCACCAAGTTATCAGGGAAAAACAATGGCCGGATACCAAATGATGGTACGTGGAGAAATCATGGCCGGGAAATACCGAAATGGTTTTGAAAAAGCACAGGCCCTAACACCGGGAATGGTTGAAAAGGTAAATTTTGAAATGCCTGATGTCGCACATACTTTCAAAAAAGGACACCGCATCATGGTTCAGGTGCAGAACTCCTGGTTTCCTTTGGCAGAACGAAATCCACAGGTATTCTTAGCGCCTTACACCGCCACCAAAGCAGATTTCCGAAAAGCTACCCAACGGATTTTTCATGACGTGAACAATGCCACATACATCGAATTTGCAATTCTCAAGGATTAATAACAAGCTTTAAAAGCGATCCTTGAAAAACCACATTACAAAAGGCCACATCAGACATCGGCAATAGCGTATATTCCGATAGCTGTTGTGGCCTTCATTTAATCTTCTGTTACATACCTGTCTTCTCCAGCCTTCCATCCGGCAAACAATAAGAGTAAAATGCTTCCAGCGAGAAAATAGAAGGAAGAATTCCAAGTAGCATCTATTTCGTGTAGTTTACCGAATACCGGTGGACCAAATGCAGCAATCAGATAACCGACGGATTGTGCCATGCCTGATATTTTGATTGCATTGGCGGTCGATCTGGCGCGCAGGGTAAAGAAAAGAATGGACAGACTAAACGACAGTCCATTGGAAAGTCCCAGCAATATAGCGGCAACATAAATTCCTTGAAGCTTGTAATGCCAAAATATAAAGATACTTCCCAGCATGCCTATAGCAACAAGACTTACCATAAGACGCTGATCCTTCATTCGATTTGCCAAAATAGGTCCAATGAACATTATGGGAATCATCGCAATCTGAATCAAAAACAGCAACCAGCCGGTATCTTTCGAAGGCATACCGTAAGCGACCAGCACGTTAGGTAGCCAGGAAATCAAGCTATAGTATACTAAAGACTGAATGCCCATAAATAGGCTGATGTACCAGGCTAATCGTGATCTAAAAATATGCCCAATTCCATTTGCCGCTTGTTTGTTTTCAGGTATAGTAATGACTTTCCGGCCGCTCAGGCCATCAAAGAAGACAGCCAAAAGAGATAACAATGCCAAAATCACCCAAACACCCAAGGACCCTCGCCATTCAAGTCCCGTCCACGTTCCCAATCGCAGACTAAAGCCCGAAGCAAAAGCTGCCGTCAGATTCATAGCAACTGCAAAAATGCCCGTCATTAGTCCGATCTGCTTTGGAAAATTGGTTTTAATATAACCCGGTGTCACGACATTGCCAACACAGATCCCTAAGCCGATTAAAAAAGATCCCGTAAACAGCATCGGAATATTGCCCCATACCCGAAGTATTATTCCGGCACTCAATATGACCAAACCAAATAGCAAAAAACGATGCATGCCCTGTATATGGGAATAGCGGCTCACGGCAACAGAACAGCTCGCAAACATAAAAAGCGGAATTGCCGTCAATAAACTGCTTTGAAAAGTATTCAATTGTAAATCTTCACTGATCTGCCCCAGTACAGGACCCACCGCTGTAATTGGCGATCGTAGATTGGTTGAAACTAATATAACAACCAAGACGCATAACCAGTTCCAGGAGACAGCTGTGGATATTTTTTCATTTTCTTTCATCCTAAAAACTTATCTAAACACTTGATAATCGATTGCAAAGATATCCCTAGAAATTTAATTAAATTTGCCATTGATTTAATTTAAAACGACATGAATCCTATCAATCATACATTGACAATAGAGCGCATCAAAAAATCTACCTTTGTATGGTTTGAGGAAAACTGGATTCACGACAACGAATTGCATCGTCATCAGAAGGGTCAGCTGATTTACGTCGAACAGGGATTTCAATACCTTACTGTCGAGGGAAAGATGTATCTGCTACCACAAAATCACGTTGCTTGGATTCCCTCCGATGCTTTACATAAGACTAACTCTCATTCGGAAAGCATTAAGCTTATGGTCATTTTTTTTGATGTTTCCGGAGAAGATCAATTTTTCCAGCGCGTACAGATCTTCTCGGCTCCCAAAGTGTTACGGGAAATGATTTTATATACTGAAAAATGGTCAAAACTGATCGAAGAAAATGAACATGAAAAAATATTCTTAACAGCATTGATGAATGAACTCCCCTGTTTTTGCACACAATTGCTCCAATTGGAGATCACGCTCCCTCATGAAAATAGACTACAGACTGTGCTCAATCACTTGCATGATCATTATACAGAAGCAATCAGAATGGATGAGATCGCTACGTTGTCTAATCTTTCTCTTCGAACAATTGAGCGTCTTTTTAAGAAAGAAACAGGCATGACACTTGCAAAATATCAACAATTGCTCCGCATTATCAAGAGCCTGGAACTTTTAAGTACAAAACAATTCACGATCTCTCAAATAGCCTATAAAGTCGGTTATCAAAGCGTACAAGCCTTCACCAATAGCTTTTATGCTGTAATGAAATACAGGCCTTCTGCATTTATGCTGGATTAATTTCGGCTCAAAAGATCTCGTTTGTAGCTAAAAAGCTACAAAAATCTTTACAGGCTAAAAAAATAGAAGAGAAAATTTGCACAGGTGTAATATTTACACTATCTTTGTATCATCATAATTTAGGTTTATAATTGGTTATTTAAGGTTTTCATTCTCCCCGTTTGAAAACCTTTTTTTATTTCTTTTCACCCTCCTTTAAATCATTTCTGCACCCTTAGACGTATTAAATACCTCTCCCATGTCCAAACAAAAGAAGCTGATTTCCTGTTCTCGATAAATATAGCTTAAATTAATTCTCAAAAAATTCAAGAAATTCTTTAACAATACTGTATTTTTAGCATATATATTCGGATGAGACAGTCCATAAGAATAGAAAGGAATTTAAAAATTGAAAAAGTAAACTAAATATCTATGGCAGAACATGGGGATTTGCAAATCGCAATACTAATCGATGCGGATAATGTATCTTATCGAAAGATCGAAGAGATTTTGAATGAAGTCAAAAGATACGGGATTCCAACCATCAAGCGCATCTACGGAGACTGGACCAACCCTTATGTTGAAAAATGGAAGGACAAACTTCTCACCCATGCGATTACCCCCATACAACAATACAGTTATACCCAAGGCAAAAATTCTACCGATTCCGCATTAATTATTGATGCCATGGATATTCTGCATTCGGACAGAGTGGACGGATTTTGTATCGTATCGAGTGACAGCGACTTCACCCGCTTGGCCACGCGCCTCCGTGAATCAGGTAAGCTCGTTATTGGTATCGGTGAGAAAAAGACACCTAAGCCTTTTATCGCCTCCTGCGACAAGTTTATCTACGTAGAAATTTTTGAAAAAAATCAAAAGAAAGAAACCGTTGCAAAGAAAAAACAGCAAACTCCCCCCAAGCCTGCCCCCGTTGATAATCCGGCAAGTATAGCGGTACTGGATGAGGAAACTCTCGAACTTTTAAAAGATACCGTTGATGATACGGCCGATGAAAATGGCTGGGCTTTCCTAGGCGAAATCGGAAGTCTTTTCAATAAGAGGAAACCTGATTTTGATGCGCGAAATTACGGATACGACAAGATGTCCCATCTTTTCAAAGCCTACAAGGAAGATTTTGAAATTGAGGAACGCAACACCGACAAATCGCGTATAAAACACTATTACATCCGTAATATTATTAAACGTCCTTTAGCAATGACCAGCCCGGCTCAAGCAGCGGAAACCGAACACAAAACGCCTTCTTCTCCCCCCCCTTCTGTACCTCCTACAGAAACTACGGGAAAAACTGCAAATCAAAATAATAGAAAGAAGGGGCGACAAGACAAGAAACGCCAGAACGCAGCAAGTTCTGAAGCGATACAAAACGAAGTTCCAAATGTTCAGGAAATTCAGGAACAAAAAGACGAACCCTTACCTTCCGTAGTACAGGCATTACCTACAAACATGTTGTTTCCTTCAGAGGGCAACAAAATTACTGCAGATGATGTTAAAAAATCGCAAATAAGGATTACAAAAGAATTCAAACCTTTATTTCCCACTAAATCTCAAAAATTAAGGATTATGATCAATGCCGGAGAATACGAATGTAATTTCACCTATCGAGGCAGAGGATTTCATGTACTTAAATTAGGAAAAGAAGCGGCGATCAAACTTGGCCTTTCCGAGGGGATACAAATACAAATAGTCAAACTGAACGAGGTTAGCTTTAGCCTTCAAAATAAATCAGTTTAATAAAATTCAGGGACATTACCCTTTGTGCCATACGGTAATAGGACAATATATTGTTGTCCTATTACCGTATCAAAGCTTTACGTTGAAGGTTTGTCGTTAATAAAAATTAACGTCTGCCCGCAAATTCCATCGTAAAGTGGTAGTTCTCATCAATGGCCATTGGCTTACGGTCTACTTTACGAAAATCGCGTGCCTCCTCAGTCCATAGAAAAGGGTAAAACGAAAAAACCTGATTACCATTCAGGAATTTAATATCTTCACTCCACTCTTTCCATTTAAATGTTTCATAAAACTGTCTGATATCCCCATTCAAAGCCCAAAAGACAAAGTCCGAATAGCCACATTCCAAACTTTCCCATTGCAAGGTATCTTGAGCAAAATAATAAACCTGTCCAATTGCATCTCCCAAAGCGCCAGCATTGATGGCAAAATAACCGCCCAAAACATCGTCAGCAATAAGTAGAAATCCTCCCTTTTCACCTTCTTTGTCAAAGCTCTTACCCTTATTCCACTCCATAATTCCGCGGTTTAATTGCGGCGAGCCTGAGCCTAAAATCCGCAACCAGCCACCTTCGATTAGCATACCGCCGGTTTGATGAATAATGGCTCCCATGGGAGATTTTGTCGTAATTTGTGCCCTTAAAAGTTCCTCATCGGCCCGTTTAGGATTTGGAGGAAGCACTTCATATGAATTTGTCGCTTCCTTCAACCAGCCCTCAACTAGCTTCCATCCCGAATTACTTAAATCAATTAGTTCTTTTAGACTTTTCATTTCTTGTGCTTTTGTACGCTAAGATCAATATCCTCCAACCAAACGGGAGGCTTCTTGTCCTTATCAATTTGCCGAAATTACCACAATTCTTTATCGCATCCAAATTACAGCTTGTACAAGAACAGATTGAAAAAAAATATTCATCGAAAACATAAACATTAGGAACCTTGCATCTATTTTAAGTAATTTTAGGTTATGCAACATGAATTAGAAAAACTCAGATACCCTATAGGTCGTTTCGCGATACCCGATGTAATTGACAGCCCCCTGTTGAATGACTGGATCAAGACAATTGCAGATTTTCCGGCTCGGTTAAAATCCGAAGTCGGCGACCTTACGGACAGTGCGCTAGAAAAGCGCTACCGTCCCGACGGTTGGACGATACGTCAGGTCGTTCACCATTGTGCCGATAGTCACATGAATAGCTTTGTCCGATTCAAATTGGCCCTAACAGAAGAAGACCCAACCATCAAATTATATGAAGAAAAGCTGTGGGCCGAACTTCCCGACGCCAAAATAATACCTATCGAAAGTTCGGTAAAATTGCTCGAAGGCTTACATGAACGTTGGGTCATACTGTTGAAAAGCCTTTCAGCCGAACAACTCGAAAGGGGTTTTATTCACCCCGTTACCAAAAGACTAATTTCTTTAAAGGTCAATATAGGCCTATATGCATGGCATTGCAACCACCACCTCATGCATATTGTCAATGCCAAAAACCATTAATAGCAATCACATCTATCGCAATGATCATTTCACTACTGGTAAATGGATCATTGCGATAAATTTACGTCACTGCTCTACATTGCTAAAGCGACATCGCCCACAGAAACGCCAGCAATCCCGCAACCAGGAGCCCAATAAGACCCGACAGCAAAAACGACAGCAAATAATACCCTACAGTGCGTGTTTTTTTCTTTACGAGATGAATAATACCCACCGTTAAGGTATACACCCCTCCAAATCCAAAAAATACAATCAGCACCAAGTCGATCAGAATGCCACTAAAATCTATATTTGCTGATGATAACATGATTTACTTTTTCTTTTTAAATAGTTTGCTAAAAAAGGAAGGACTTGCGCCCGAATCTTCAGGCTGGCTATCCCATTGCAATAAATCCGGTTCGATATCCAGTTCATTGCTTTTCGCAAAATCTGACCAATGGACAAATTTTTCCTGATTTCTAAATGTAGGATCATTCTTGTAATAATCCAATAAGCGAGCTGTGGCACTTTCGTAAACGCCATAGTCATTGGCGCGTTCAAAATAGCCTATCGCCTTTTTGCTGTCCTTTTTAAATTTCAGTCCCTGATCATAGAGCAGTCCATAATAAATATTGGAATAGCTGTTTTCTTTATCTCTTTTCAAATAAACCAATAGACGATCGTAATCTTCCAAACTGTAATAGATAGAGGCTATATTGCTATTGTTTTCCACTAGTTTTAATTCAGCTTTCTGATAATAAGTGAGGGCTTTTTCCAGATCTTCTTCCACATAGGTTCCACTTGAATAAAAGTAGCCTAAATTGGATAAAGCATAGCCATTCCCCAATTCAGCTCCTTTCATGTACGCATCAAATGACTTTTTCAGATCTTTTTTATAACCAATACCATATTGAAAAAGGTAACCAATCTCATTCCATGCAGCGGCATAATTTTTTTGGGCCGCTTGTTCATAATATTGAATTCCTTTGTCCAAATCTAAATAAGGATTGTGTTCGCTATCGGTATCCGTATAGATATTCCCCAGTTCATGCATGCTGCTTTCATTACCCTGGTCGGCGGAAAAGGTAAAATAGCGTATCGCCATTTCGACATCGCCTTGCCGGCAGCAGTCCAAGGCCATATGATATAAGGTATAACTATCATAACAGGATTCAAAATTATCGCCCTTCGCAGCCTTCCACCGCTCAAAAAAACGATTAGATACATCAAAATCTTCCCCCGACAATTGATCCAGTTTTTTCAGAAACTGACCGTATTGATCTTCCGGAATTACCTCCACGCCATCATACCCTTTTTTATACAGCAAGTCACCTTGCAGCAACATCAGATCCTGATAATGATCAACACTTGCACAGACATAATCGTAGGCGGAGCTGAGCGACTTCTGCTCTGCGTCATAGTAGTAATACCTTCCCGCATTGTCTTTCAGAATAAAATAATCCATCACACCATAAACAATTTTTGCATAGTGCGTTGAGAGCGGCACCAGCCAGGCCTTTTCAGCAGCCTGATAGATTCCTCTTCCGGCAGCTGTTTCAATGATATAGCAATCCCGGGCGCCATTATCAAAATCGGTCCCTCCCTTTAGGGATTGAATGACCATATCTTGCAATACATAGGCCCGAGCTTCCAGATCATACAGATGGATTCTGCCGGAATCAACAAAGGATAACGCAGCTCGGCCATTTCCGGCATTGAGTAAATCAACATCTTTGACCAAGAAAGTTCCCTCGGGAGACAAAACTGATTTTTTCTTTTTGTTAGTCAAATTGACTGCATAAAAATCAAACAGCAGTTCGCTTAATACGCCACCAGCAAAAACGCCCAATAAAATACCTTTGTTTGAATAATAGCGGCGCAGTTTACTTCCGGCAATCTCTTGGTAGATAAATCCTTCGTAATCGATGTCAAACGGTCTATCAGCACCAACAACATTGAAGAGCAGTCCTTGGGCATCAATGATATAATACTGCTGATCTTTCTTCCCCTGATAATAACCGGAAGCAAGATCTTCGAGTTCATCATATTCAAGCGGTATGATTATTTCTCTGTTCTCAACGTTGACCAATCCATATTTTTCGTCTAAGCTCACCTTACCAACGATCGATCCAGCTCCATATTGGACTGGTGCTGCCGATGAATAAATACAAGGAATAGTTTCTTCTCCGCCCCTGTTTAAATAACCGAACAGCTGATTTTTCTGTATGACAGCGATCCCTTCATAATCAAAATCACCAATTTCCTGGTAGCTTGCTTCGACCTTCACCTCTCCTTTTGCATTGCGTATTCCCCAAAGACCCTGATCTTCAAAAAATTGATTATCCAGACTGTCAATCGCATCTCTATTCCACCAGCCCAAGCCGTAGTTGCTCCATTCCAGTTCAAGCATCGCTAAAAAAGAAGTATAACCAGCGGGGGCCAAAATAGATTCGAGTTCAGCTATGGACTGTTTTTCGATTGCTTTTTCATAGGGCAAATTCTTCTCATAGATTTCAAATGCAAAATCTTTTGCCTGTTGACTATGTTTAACATCGCTCATGTTAAATACATCACTTGCATTCAACTGAAAGTAATCGAAGGGTAAACCATTCAAAAAATCGAACAGTTTCCCGATAGCTGCCATGGCCAGCGCATCGGAATTTAACCCGTATTCATGGATGAGCAAATCATAAAAAGTGCGAAGCTTGCGGATTCCCGCTTCCTTTTCTGAAAAGACTAAGGTACCTTTTGCCCTTGGATTAGCGGCAAATAAGGGAAAAAATAGCGGGGGAATCACATAGTTCCATTCCCCTAAATAATGAGGAAAATAATCTTGATCCTTTTTATCTGTATTGTAAATATATATGCGATGAGCCATTTTCTATGCGATAATAATTCTTTTGCTATTGATCAATTACAACAGCATTTTCCTTAGCAAAATGTGACCAAAACTCGTATTTATCTGCGTTTGCAGCAGCACCGTGCGCAGCATACAGTTGTAGCAAACGACTGACAGCATAGGCATACACGTTTTCTTTATTGGCTTGTTCATAGTAACGGATGGCTTTTGACAAACTTTGTTTAACGCCCAGTCCTTCCTCATACAAAATCCCATAATAGATAGCGGCAAATTGATTTGCCGTATCCCTTTTCAAATAACGCAATAAGTTCGCGTAATCTTGTCTTTGATAATGGATTTCTGCCATTTGCGCATCATTGGCAATACCCGCTTTTTCAGCTTTCTTAAAGTAATCTAAAGCTAAGGCATAGTCCTGTTCTACATAGGCACCTTCGTAATACCAATTCCCTAAGTTGCTCATGGCTTGTGCCTCTCCCAACGCAGCAGCTTGCTGATACCCTTTTAAAGCTTTCGGAATATCGAGTTCAACACCATGCGCTGTCGCATATAAAAATGCCCAATTATTCCATGCTTGCGCATGATTTTGCGCCATTGCCTGTTCATAGAAGAACTTTCCCTTTGCGATATCCATCCCTTTGTAATCTGCATCTGTATATATATTTCCAAGGAAATATTGACAGTCTGCACTACCGCGATCAGCCCCGATCGTGAGTAAACGAATGGCATCGGAGACCTTCCCTTCAGCATCGAGCTTCTTCCCCTTTTCAAGCAGTGTGTCATTATCGAAATACTGTTCATATCCATCACCCTTGTGTTTCGTCCAGGCTTGATAAAACTGCACAAAATAGCTTTGATCGCGCCCCCGTAGCTGATAGCGTTCCGTATATAAATATCCAAATTCCGTTTCTGGAATCTCAACGATATTCCGTTGCATGTCGAGACGAAACAACTTGTCTCCTTTAAAAAGCAACAGGAGTTCACCTGAGATTGCCTCTGGCGCTGGATAATGAAAAGGCGAGCAAATATAATCGTAAAGCTCACTGCAAAAGTTAAGCTTCGTATCGAAATAGTACATTCCCCAAGGGCAGTGTATGCGCATAAAGTCCAAAAAGCAATGTTCGATTTTCTGATGGTCAGTAGCAGGTTCAAGTAACCATTCCCCCCGATGCGCATCATAAATCCCCTGCCCTTGAGAGCAGCTTACAACAAAAATGTCTTTACGGTGCTGTTGTATACTATCTACTCCTACCTTGTCTATCAGACTATCCTTTAGGCGAAATACCTTCTGTTCAAGCGCATAAATCTGCCATCTTTTATTTTTGAGATACGCGATACTTCGGTAGTCATCCAGTACAATAATTCGGTCAATGCCTTCATCCAATACCGTACCATCCGGTTTAATAACAGCAATTTTTGGCTGTAGCTTATTTGGTCTAATCCAAAAATATTGATTGGCTAACGGTTCCAGGCTACCTTCCAGAAAAGTTCCCAAATACTGTCCGTCCATTCGGTAATATCTTCTTTTTATCGTTCCTTTTTGCCGGGTATAAAACAGTTTGTTATAGTCATACACAAACGACTCAGGTGCTGGATCTGGAATAATCAATCGTCCTTCGACCGAAAGGAGCAGGTTGCCATCCCCTTGTCTTGCGTTTAAAAAGCCATAGGCGATCCAGTCGAGTTCATCATAGATTGCCGGTATACTCAGCTGGGTGGTATCAATATGCAGTACCCCACGTTTCCCTGAAACTTCCACTTCCGCGTAATTATTCCCGTTGATATATCGGGCATCAAAAGCCTCTCGATATTGACAAGGTACCAGCTCGGAGCCGCTTACATTAATATAGCCGTATTGACCATTTCTTTCAACAACCGCAAGCCCCTGCTCATTGAATTCGAATATTTCATCATAAACTGCTGGGATCAGGAGATCGCCGTTCGCATTTTTTAACCCTTGCTTTCCTCCCTCTTCAAAAACTTCAGCTCCTTTCTCCCGCAAAAGCTCTTCCGCCCAGACTCCCAATCCATAATCAATCCAATCGGTTTGAAGAGCGTCCAAAAAAGAAGCATAGCCAGACTCTTTTATTAGCGGGTCCAGCGGATCTAAGGACTGTTCATCGACAGCTTGCTCATACAATAAGGCCTGCATTTTAATTTCTTCCGCCCAGTCTTTAGCCTGTTGGGTATCTTTCTCCTCATTCATACTAAAAACATCACGTCCATCGATCTGAAATGTATCGAAAGGCAAGGCTTCCAAAAATTCAAACATCCTGTTTACAGGCTCAAAATATTTCTTTTTATAATGCAATTGATACCTATCCGCCAACAATGCATAAAAATAGCGAAGCCTTGCGATCCCATCTTCCTTATCTGCATAAAGCTGGCTACCTTTGGATCGGATATTAGCGGAAAATAAAGGCCGCATGAGAACAGGAATTTCATAATTCCATTCGGCCAGATAAGAAGGATATGTTTGTTTGGTCCTGAGATTTACATTGTAAATATAAATGCGATGTGCCATGCCTTAGTTTTTCTTTTTGTCCGTCTGTCGCTTTGCCCTAATTCATTCAGTAGGATCATGCGAATGTTGTAAAAATACCGTATTTATCATATCTTTTGTTTAGCGGAAAATAGGGATTTTTTTCTCTTCTTATTTTCAACAACTTTGGTTTGGATTTTGTACACAAAAAAGCAATGAATCATTTCAAATACAGTTACTATATCGGCGCATTATTGCTCCTTTCATTGCAAATTGCTTGTCAGGAAAAATCAAAACGAGGCGAAGCACACATCGCTCCGGCAAAAGCTTCGGAAAGCCTTGTCAAAGATACTGTCCTCAAAGAAAGCCTATTGCCAAACCGTTCCAAACTGGATAGCGTTGACCACGCCAATGCACAAAGTGTACTGGAGTCTGACGAAGTCACCAAAGCTTACGTAAACTTGAGTTCTAAAGACAGTATCATACGCCTGCATTCCAATATCCGTTTAGATCACCGCTTTTTTGGCTATGAGGAAGCAGATACACATTCGACGAAATTACTGTTGTTTTCCATCTTTACAAACGATGTGAAAGACAATCCATTTCAGCTCAAACTGGGTGCCTATTACGATACCTCTGGTTTAGACAGTAAAGGCTTAAAACTAAAATATATTGGCACAAGAGGCGATTTTGTAGAAGCCAAATTTATCGATGCGACCGAAATACCGGTGTGCAATATCTATTTTGAAAAAAAATGGATCGAGATCGAATAACGAAGGACATTTCTCAATCTGTATGTTTATGAGAAATAACAGTTATTACTAAAAAAAATCAACGATGAAGTTAACCATAAAGACTATTTTTCTGCCCTGCATAGCATTGTTTTTTAGCTGTCAACAAAAGAATGAGGCGAAAAAATCAGTTACCGCATTCAGCAGCACCACGAGCATAGACTCCATACAGAAACAAAAAGAGTTAACATCCCTATCCGATGACGACCTTGCGCTCTTCAAGCAACTCTATCCCATTGCTATTCTTCAGCCGGAAAGCAAAAATAGTTTTAAGAAATATGGCATTGAATTCTCAGGAATCTGCTATGCCTGCGATCTTGCAGAGATTACACTGAGTAAGGATGTCTTTCATTTTGTCAATGTCTGTGATTCTAATGAAATCTATCAGATTAGAGAGTTTACCACCAACAGCAACGATGCAGGCTTAACCATAAAGACCCCGCACAATGAATTTATCTTCAAGCGAGTTGAGAAGGAGCCTATTTTTGAATTAAAAATAAAGGGAGATTCTCTTTTGCTAAAGAATAAACGTATCTCAAAATATTACACACAGAAAGCTTTGATTGATCAGTTCGAAATCCACGATTGTGGTGATTTTCAGGGCTAGCCTTAACGTGACGCGACCTAACTATAACGTGTTGCAATAAATTGTCCCAAATCTTGGCATGAGATCTTAAAAGAAACCGACAGAAATCAAAGCAGGCAGTAGCTAATTTCATTACCGCCTGCTCAGGTCGTTAAAACCTATACTTCAAAATAGAAACCTGATTCAGTAAGCGCCTGATATTTTACTTTGTCAAAACTATAGATCTTCGCTGCCCTGGCAGGCCGATCTTTTTGCTTATCGCTGTGATCGATTAATAAACCCATGCTGAGGATTTTTTTTCGAAAGTTTCCCCGGTCAATAGACCGCTGTAAAACGGTCTCATACAAATTGTGCAAATCGGGCAAAGTAAACTGTTCAGGCAAAAGCTCAAAACCGATCGGCTGATAACGTATCTTCCCCTTCAGTCTTTCGATCGCGACGCTCAAGATCTGTTGATGGTCAAAAGCGAGGTCCAGGTTTTCATCAATGCCGAACCACTTTACCGCTTCAATGTCCAACCCTGCTTCCAATACATATGCTTCAGGCTTAACAAGGGCGTAATAAGCTATACTAATTACTCTTCCGCGTGGATCACGTGCTAAGTCTGAAAACGTATAAAGCTGTTCAAGGAAAATATTCTGGAGGCCGGCCTCCTCCTGCAGCTTACGAATCGCGCAGCAATCGGCTGTTTCTTCTTCCTGGATAAAACCGCCAGGAAACGCCCATTTTCCCAAGAAAGGTTCTATTGCCCTTTTGGTCAATAATACCTTGAGCTGGTTTTTATCAAAACCGAAAATCACACAGTCAACTGTAACTGCTGGCCTCGGATACTCGTATGCATATTTTTTCACAGAGACTGTCATGTACTACAAATTTACTTCGGTTGACAATTTGGTCTGTATCCCATATTTTTCTTTTAAAGCGTCAAACTGCTGTAAGGTTTGTTCTTCAAATCCCGCAATAGACGACATGCAATCTATCAATAAGGTAATACGGGAGGTAATTGACCTATCATGTTCAAAATATTCCAAAATCTGTACTGCCGAAGCCAATACGCAATGGCTTGAAGCCTCGCCCGCAATATAAATAGCATCGTATGTACGTATTGCTTCAAGTACGGCATGGTTTACAAATTTATTATCATCATATTCGGCTTTAATAATACCATACATCTCGGTATTCGGATCCTGCCCCTTATGGACCAAGATCGGTTTTACCTGACGCACAGCACTATGAAAATAGAGCATATTGGTAAATTGACTCTCGAGCTGTGCACCCGAGGTTCCCTCCAGACAATGGTATGGCCAGATGCACAATTGTTTTTTCCCCTCAGATTCCAAATGCTGGAGATAATCCAGCGATAAGACTGTATTGCCATTGGCAGCACGCCATATACCGTCGCGGACATCCGCATAGCGAATGATGGTAAATGGCTCCGGATGATTTCCTTCCGTATCCAGCCACCAGTCGGCATGGAAAACCTGCATCATCGAATGACAATCAAGACTGCACATCACTTGTGTCAAAGATCCCAAATTGCGGTACATCCACTGTGTTAGACGCTGTACGTCAGCTTTGGAACCATTGACCGCAAGGCTCCCAATAGATTCCATAAAATCGTTCTGAACATCTATCGCCAAAAGCAGCGTCCGTTTCACGTCCAAAGCGGCAGGCCGGACCTGCTCCTCTTGTGCCAAGGCCAGCATTGCCGGTATATTATCACTTTTGCCGCTGGCAATATGTTGCACATCGACAATCCGATCAAATGGTGTTTTCATGCTATTCATTTTCTTTAAGTCAGTATTTATTCCGTTAAAATGCTAGTTGTCTTTGCGGTCCGCTCTAAGTGAGCGCGCTTGAACTACTATTCTTAAGCATTTAAAACTACCCCTTAAAAGTAGGTACCGCAGCAAACTTATGTGCAGATTGTTCCATACGCTTACGAATAAGTTCGTCTATCGCAAGGTCACCCGATGTACCGCTCAGAATAAAGCCATCGATTTGAGCATAAGTCATCCCCAGTTCATCTTCATCTGTCTGCCCTTCCCAAAGACCTGCAGACGGACTTTTATACTGAATAGATTCGGGTACGCCCAGGTATTTTGCCAATGTATACACTTCCTGTTTCGTGACCATTGCCAGCGGATTCAGATCGTAGGCTCCATCGCCCCATTTCGTAAAATAACCTACAGTAGCTTCAGCCATATTACCTGTGCCGATAACAAATCTGCTTCCCAGCTGCGCAAATTGATACAAATAGGTCATCCGCACACGTGGACGGATATTGGCCAGACTCAAGGCTCTGTTTGCTGCTGTGGCTTCCGTTATAAACTCCTCTCGCTGGATCATCAAGGCATCGACTGCGGGTTGAATATCAAATACATGATAGGGAAAATCAAACTTCTGAATAAGCTCCATCGCATGCTGGTGACTTTTACTATTATTCATATCACTGCCATAGGGCATCATGACCAAGTGCACATCTACTTGTGCAAGCCGGCATAAACAAGCCACAACACTACAGTCGATACCACCGCTCATTCCCAATACAAGTCCTTTGCGGCCGGCCGATTTTACTTGCTGAGCAATCCAGGATGCCATTAATTGTGCATACTGTGCTACGTTTTCATCCTGGATGAAAAACGGTTTGTTTACGCTATTTTCCATATACTCGAATTGTTTCAGTTTTTAATCTATTTCTTAGTTCCTCAAAGCTAGACGTGTGAATAAATTCACCGTTCAAATAACATTCTTTCAGCAAGTTTCTATTTTCCAGTTCAGCTACAGTTTGTGGGTTCAGGTTGTCTATTAAACGAAATTCATCATTTTCGAATACAACAGCCACCATGCCCTTTTGGGACTTCTTGAAGTTTCCGGTATCTGTAGCCGGACGTTTCTGAATTGCTTTAAATTCTCCATTCACAATTTCGGCAGTTCCTTTCAATGCAAAACCAAACGTATCGCGTGTGACATATTGATAGGTATAAGAGCCTATTCCCAATATGGTATTGGTGGAAGCAAAGCCTTTATCGAGCAGTCCTTGACAGATTTTATCGGCCCTATCCACCGTTATGGAATCTCCATAAACCACGCCAATATGTGGATCCAGCTCCTTAAATCCCTTACTATTGATCGTGCCGCCAAAAAGTTCAAATAGACGTTCGACGATACCTTTCTGAACAGTACTGCGATCAGATGCCGCATCACCGCAGATAATTTTGACCGGATCGCCACTATCGGGTCGGATGACGACCTTACCTTCTCTTGCCATAATAAGATCCTTCAGCTGTGGCAATACATAATCGACCACATGCCAGAGGTCATAGGTATCCGATACAATGGAGATATTTCCACTTGGGTATACCTTGGTGATCAGATGCCGAAATGCTTCCACTTCGTCCTCTCCATAGGAACACATCACGCTGTGCTCCGTAGATGGGGTATACATCATCACATCACTTTTTGCATGATAATAGGATTTCAGATACTCTCTGACAGAAAGCGTTGCCGAGACTCCGAAGCTCAATAGATGTCCCCCAGCTGTACGATAAGCTGTTTCGGGAGAACCCATGCCGCGCATGGAAAAATCGCCGGCTTGTGTGAACACTTTATTAACGTCACCCGTTTTCTCCGCAAAGTCCGTCAATAATCTTTTATACCGATCCGCTATTGTAGCCGCAGTCATCGGTGACCAGATATAAGCAGACAGCTGTGTCTCGAGATATCCAGGCAACCAGAAAAAATCTGGATGTGTATTTTCGATCGTAAACATCGGCACACCAACGGGTACCAAACTACCTTCCTGCAACGCATTGACTTTGATCGGAAGATAGCCCAATCGATGCAAGTCGCGGATATGTTTCGACTCATGAGTCGAGGCAAAATTAGCATTTGTATGCTCAAAAACGGATGCGATTGCTTCCTCATACGCAGCGACAACTTCTTCTTCCGGCTGTGCAAAAAAGTGCACATCAAATGAATTGGTGATTTCGGCCAGCGCCCCCTGCAGTCCAAAGAAAACAACATGACTAATACCTTCTATACGGGACATCCGTGGTGTCCAAGTCTCATACACCCATTGTGTATGATCCGGATATTGATCCTTATGACACAATTTATAACCATCTGTCCAAAGCATTGGATTTTCGTTCATCGATTTAAACATGGTGCTCATTCGTTAAGTTGATATAATTTATTTTAGGATGGACGGTATCCATCATTGAATTGGTGGTAAAAACACAGGATATCGGTGAATCATCATCCAACAATGCGCCTTTAAAAATGCGAGGTTCACAATGTGTAACCAAAAGATAGATCGCACTGGCGCCCATTTCTTTCAAAATTTTCCCTGCCCAGAGAAAGGTTCCACCTGCAGAACATAGATCATCGACAATAATGCATTTTGCCCCAAGCGGAATATCTCCGGTCTTAAGTTCCATCCCCTCGATTCGGCCTGTTTGCGGGTTCCGCTTCTTCTCAAAAACACAGCTATTTTCATAGCCGCTATTGATATAACGCGCCGCGGCTCCTTTATCCGGAAAAACAATCCGATCTTGATCTGAAAAATCAAGTTTTTCCATTAATTGTGGCAACCAGTCCAATGCCGGATAAACCCCTACACTGTTCGCCAGTAGCTCCAACGTCACATTGGAATGTGGCTCGACAACAGATACCGTATCAAACTGTAAACTATTTATAAAATCAGCCACATACTGTAAGGTAAACAAATCGCCTTCAATTTTACGATCCATACGGCTATAGGGCATATAACGGATCAGTAAGCGGCAAGATTCGGAGAATACTTCGTCCAATCGCTTTTTGACAAAAAGCAAGCGGATTAAATCCCCATCCTCCTGATAAGTAAATTCAATGAGATTGTTCTTTAAGATCAACTGATCAAAATCTTTCACTTTTGTCTCCCCATTTGGAAATTGCTCTGTGACTATCTGATGCTTATTTAATACAATCATAGCTTTAATTTTGCTTTCTACTTTTGAGTACTTTTTACTCAACAAATATGAGAATTAAATTTAAGCCTGCAAAACATATTGAGTACTTTTTACTCATAAACTTCGAAACAATACGCATCATATTGAAAATCAGCTAAATAATTTAACAAAGATCGTATAACTTAACTATTCCGCCAACATTTCAACATATTACCCATGAATCTGATTTTGTGATTAGCTACTCCGCTCCGGACAACGCGGGAGCACTATTTGGGCCGCTTTAAAACGTATGGATAATCAAGGTAGATATAAACCCGAACACATGGGTACCAAGTATTACCTAAAAACAATTTTTAATCAATTTTTAGACAGTAAACAGTCAATGATTATTCAGTTTACACTGAGCCATCACTCAGCCATCACTGAACAAGCACTGAACAAGTATTGTCAAAAGGCAGAATTTGCCCCCTATCTGATTACCGTTTACTGCTACAGTTTCCCGTTGTTCTTTTGATGGACGACAGAAAGAAAAATCCTGACTGCAGACAGAAAAATGCGCTGGAATTACCTACTTTACACGCTTATAGGAGATACTTCGGTAATAAAAAAACACAGAAAGACAGTTTCAATAAAAATTAGCTGATTATAGGGATGGAAATTTTACGATAAAACATGATCTTTGTCTATACCATAGTCACAAAATTCTTTGTCAGCACATTTTTGTGTGCTGACAAAGAATTTTGAATTACTTAAGCATAAAGCATGGAATTAGCCAATCTTATAAAACAGGATATTGAGTCAATCTTACAAATTGAATCTCAAGACATCAAACAGTTGGTCGAGGACTATCGCGAAGACTTAATGGATGCGGAGACCTTTGACGCCATCGATGCGTACAATATGCTCTATTCGAATATTTATGAAATGTCCGAGGAAGAATACCTCGATGCTTTTCGTACCTTGGGAGAAGCCTATCCAAACTTTGGCAAGGCCGATGAAAATGACTTTCAAAAATCAATTGCTGAACTAGAACGTTTAAAGCATGCCTTCAATGAACTGCAGCTCAATACAACCGAGGGCAAGCATCTTTTAGCACTGCAATTAGCTGTTTTGGAACTGGATATTCAGGTTTACCAAAAGCTCACGCTATCACCAACGACAACCGAGATACAGGCTGAAATCAATTTATTGGAAACAGAATCTTTCGGTATAACCAATCAGATCAATCAGTTTTTAGAACAGTACCACGATTAATTATGCGGACACTTTATCCTATTAATCGCCAATGGCTAAAACCAGGTCTTTGTCTACTTTGTTGGCTATCATTCCTGCCAATGGTGCTTTTTTCTTCCCAAAACAGGATGATGTTTGATACACAGCAACAGACAGGCAACAGACTGCCCTTCTACATCGACGACCAAGGACTACTTTGTTACAATTTATCGGCCGGGAAAAATCAAATCAACACAATTCAGGTTGATTTAAACGCGGTATTTACAAATTCAACGGTAGAGCATCTCCGATCAAAGCATTATGAGCTATCCGATACAACAATAACGATCATTAGCTTTGATACTCCTCCCATTTCTGCCAATTATAAGATTACCGACAACAGATTTGTTGTATTTAAATCTTCAAGCTGGCCACCGGCCTTTCAGCCGGTAGTTCGCACGATGGCGATGGATAGCCTAAAGCACATGGAGGCGCTGTTTGATACGAATGATCTCGATGGCCTGCAGCAACTGGAAGTGACCAAGCTCCCTTTTGAAAATATACTTTTATTTTTTAGTCAGCTGCATGGATTTTCCACTGTAGAGGAATTTAGTAACAATGCCATTCATCGGATTTTAGAAAAGGGGCAGTACGCGATTGCCAAACAATTTTACCGCTTATTTCTGACTAGAAATAGACAATTCAATGACTTCGAAGTACTGAAGACCGCGATAGAAAAAAACGACATGGATTTTATCCGTCATGCTTCTTTAAATAGTCTGAACCGGCTGGGTGTAGACGAAGTTAAAGCGGATTATAGCTTCACACAATGCACATTACTTGGAAAAGCCATTCTAATGAAAAACAAAATAGCTATAGATTATCTCTTACAGAAAGGCGCCGCGACGGACAACGTGTACCAATATGAATCCGAGGTGCTATCTGCAAGTCAGCTCGCCCAAAGAACCAAGTCTGAGAAAATCATCAAACTATTCCATTAATTAGATAAACTGACCGATGAAAAAAACACTTATTTACGCCATATCCCTTATTAGTTATCTTGTGACCTCAGCAGCACTGACGCTACCAGTCCATGCGCAAAAAAATCCAATGGTTTCCAAGCAATCGAAAACTCATTTAAAATTACCGCTGTTCAAAGATGGGGATATGATCTTTCAGTCTTCTATTTCACCGCAATGCAAGGCGATCCAATTAGCAACGCGTTCTCCGTATTCCCATTGTGGGATTATTTTTTACGAGCGAGGCAATCCTTACGTGCTGGAAGCCGTACAGCCTGTAACTGTAACGAAGCTGGAACATTGGATTGCGCGTGGCGAACAGCAGCATTACGCGGTCAAACGCCTCAAAAATGCAAACCAGGTACTGGCCAGTTCGACATTGGCTAAAATGAAAGCAATCGGTAAAAATTTTATTGGCAAAAATTACGATGCGACATTCGAATGGTCAGACGATAAGATTTATTGCTCCGAATTGATCTGGAAAATATACCAGCGCGGAGCAGGCATTGAAGTTGGGAAACTTGAAAAACTAAAGGATTTTGATTTAACCAGTCCTGAAGTGAAAACTAAGCTCAAAGAGCGTTATGGCAATACTGTTCCCCTAAACGAAACCGTCATATCCCCCGCCTCAATCTTTAATAGTCCATTGTTGGTTACGGTGACGAGTAATTATTAAGCAGACTCGATACACTCCAATTTTTGAAGCTGCCTCCCTATCTTCGAAGCTGAACGGCATTTCCGCCATTTAATTTACTTTCTTGGGCAGCATCGATAAATGCACATATTGCCAAGGTTTCCTTTTCGTCAACCGGGCTTAGGCCCGTTTCGAAAAATGGAAGGATTTTATCCAGCAACGGGCCGTAGCCCATAAATTGTCCCAGGTGCACAATCCGATCTTTTAAAAATACGGTCCCGCCAAAATCATCTTTTCCCTCACGTATCCCCCGCAGCGATGCAATCCTTCCGTCTCCCCACTCACCGACATAAAGCGATGTACCCTGTTCCTGAATAGTCCGTACAGCATGACAGTCAGGCCCCATCAAAGCAAATAACATTTCTACCCCATGGATGCCATACCAGTACAGATCTTTATGGGAAGGTTCGGTTACCGCAGGACAATAAAGATCAGCTCCAACGATATTCGCTCGATCCAGTTCCTGAAGTCCAGTAATATAACGTAATGAGCTTGAGGAAAAAACAGGACAAGCGTACTTTTTTGCTGCTTCAAAAATTTTCAGAGCGTCCGAATAAGAATTGGCAATAGGTTTGTCTATAAATAAAGGCTTTTTGGCTTTGATTACTTGAAGTGCCTGTTCCAAATGTAGATTTCCATCATTTGTCTCCAAAAGCACATAATCTACTTTCTTCAATAGTTCGGCAATACTTGATACAATCGAAAGCCCGAGCTGTTGCACTTCCGCTGTAATTTTCGGAATACGCTCGATACTTAAAGGGATTGTTTTGCTTCCATAGGGATAAGCTGCAACAACACTAAATTTAGCATAGGGATGATCGCTAGCCGCTGTATTGATCGCCTTTGTAAAAGCAATGGCGTGTGTAATGTCCAGTCCGATGATTCCAATCTTTTTTACCTTCGGACCTGCTGAAAATACTTCATGGGCTTGTAAGGCAAATGACAATCCAAACGCAAATGAAGACATCAAGAATTTTTTTCTATTCATCGGATTCATTCAAAAGGGAAATCGCCGCATTGACCATAACAGCCATCGATGTTTCAAAAGCCTTTTCATCTAAATTGAATTGTGGGTTGTGGAGTCCATATTGGGTTGAAGAATCCTCATTATTTGTTCCGATCAACATAAACAGCGAAGGGTAACGATAAGAATAATAGGCAAAATCTTCGGCTGCCATCCAGATCTCCAGTTCCTGCGGCACATCACTCCCCATCGTCTCCGCAATAATTGTATTGACTTTTTGTGTTAATGCAGGATCATTATAAAGTGCAGGGTAACCGTGCCGTACTTCAATTTCTACCTTTGCACCTAGCGATACAGGAAGTGTACTTGCTATTTCCGCAACCGTTTCCAGCGCCTCCTTGCGCCACGCTTCATCCATTGTACGGAATGTTCCGGCTAATCTTACTTCCTCAGGAATAACGTTGGCCGCCCCATCCCCAATAAAACGTCCAAATGTCAATACAGAAGGGACATCGGGATTGGCTTTTCGGCTGACAACTTGCTGTAATGTGGTGAGTAACTGCGCACCGATCATAATGGGGTCAACAGCACGATGTGGCTCCGCAGCATGGCCACCACGTCCCTTAATGGTGAAATAGAATTCGTCGCTCGAGGCCATAAACCGGCCGGAACGTAAACCGACTTTTCCTACCGAAACACGCGGACTCACATGTAAACCCAGCACAGCTTTAATTGTTCCACCAAAAGATTCCAGAATCCCGGATTCCAAAACCTGAATCGCTCCCCCCGGTATTTTTTCTTCCGCAGGCTGAAACAACAACACAATTTTACCGGAAAACTCCTTTTTATAATCCTTTAAGATGGATGCCGCACCTAGCAGATTAGCCGTATGAAAATCATGGCCGCAGGCGTGCATGACGCCCTTATTTTCGGACTTATAACTGACCGTATTTTGTTCATCTATCGGTAAAGCATCTATATCAGCCCGTAAGACGACAATATCATCACTAAGGGATTTTTCTCCGGTCAATACAGCAACGACGCCTGTACCCGCCACCAGCTCAAAGGGTATATCCAATGCCGCTAATTGTTGCTGAATATAGGCACTCGTCTCGAACTCCTGAAAAGATAATTCGGGATTCCGATGAATGTTTCGGCGTATTTCAACAACTCCTGGAAAAATATGTTCAATTTTTTCGTGCAATTCGTTCAGCATGTGTTCCTTCATTTGATGCGTTTAAAAAATAAATCCTGCAACAAGTTAAGCTAAAAATAACGTACATAAAAGTACAGCACCAATACGGTTATAATTAACCACCATAAGGTAGGGTTTCGAAACCCGCGATAAGCGGCTTTATCTTGATCCGGCACCTGAAAAGAATCGCTTGTGAGTACCAGGTTTTTCAACCGTACTTCTGCAACCGCCGGTGTCAATAAACTGACCACCACACAAGCAATCATACAGGTCCAGAATACAATACCGGTCCTATTAAAAAACGGCATTTCCGGCAATGCATATTCCAAAAGCAATGAAAGCGGAATTGTCAGTAAACCTGCGGTCAAAGCCCCCTGTGAGGTCGTTCTTTTCCAGAAAACGCCCATTAGAAACATCGTTGCGATGCCCGGTGTAAAAAGACCATAGAGGTTCATGAGGTAAAGAAAAACAGGTTTATCCGAATAACTGATCAGCACAACCGCGCTCATGATTCCAAGGATAATAATGGCCACTCCCGACCGCTTACCAAAGCGAACCGCTTCGTGGTCACTGGCATTTTTATTAATATACTGGCTATAGATATCAACCGTCAGAATCGTTGTACAGGAATTGATCGCCCCTGAAATATGGGACATGATGGCCGAGATCAATCCCGCCATCACCAATCCAACCAGACCTTTAGGCAATAGGGTCTCCACCAGTGTTGCAAACAGTAGATCAGGCTGATCGAGATGTGGCAGAAATTTGGGCGCAACCAATGCCGGAATAGTAATGATCAAAGGAACCAAAAATTTAAGATAGTCACCAAAGATAACTCCCATACGCCCATGCCATTCATTTTTTGCCGCCAATACGCGTTGTACAATAAACTGGTTCGTAGCACAATAAAACACGCTGATACACAACAATCCGCCTAAATACATGGTCCAAGGAAAATCAGGATCAGAAGCGGGATAAAACATTTTCCAATCCTTGGAGGATTCTACCACAGACTGAAAACCTCCTGCTGCATCAATGGTTGCAAAAGTTAAAACGATGCCTCCTAGCACCAAAATGACAAGCTGTACCATCTCTGTCCATATCACCGCTTTTAGTCCACCTAATACGGTATATAAACCGGTCAAAATTGCCATTCCAAAAATACTGTATAAAATAGGAATACCGAACAAAGCATGCAGCGACAGGCCTCCCAGATAAAGAACGGCCCCAATTTCTACGAATACATAAGTAAACAGGATCAAGATAGCATAAAGCACACGGGTTGCATTCCCGTATCTTTTTTCGAGGTATTCAGGAATTGTATAGAAACCATTGCGAATGTAAAAAGGCAGAAAAATCCATAGCAATGCATTAAAACCGATTAAAATTGCCCCCCATTCCAAAGTTATGGCGACAAAACCGCGGCTATAGGCAGCCCCCATAGCACCGACGAGATGATGGCTGCTGATATTTGCGGCGATGATACTTCCTCCGATCATCCACCAAGGCAACTTATCACCTGCTAAAAAATAATCACGCTTCGAGCTGGCGTTTTTTCTCGATGCGTACAGCCCCAATACAACTATACCAATAATAAATACGGCAAAAATAATGACATCAATCCAATCGAGTTTCATCGGTTAATAATGTTTGAATTCCTAATTTCGTTTGTTCAATAAGTATTTCAAGGCTTCCGCTGGCATAAGGACTTTGCCAAACCGCATAAATATTCCGATCGTAGAGCTCCTTTGGTGCGAGATAACCAACATATCCATTTGCGATGTTGATAAAAACGATTGTATAATCCGGAAATTCAGCTCTTACCTCCGTTTGGTAACAGGAATAGGCTTCATTGGCCTGTGCCACCAAAACCGCATCCCCCATTTTCCATATCCACACCGGAATAATTGCTTCCTGCTGGTCACCGATAGATTTGCGGGTATTATATTTCCGCCAAAGGCGATCTTTCATAACACGGTCCGTACAGCGTTCGTATTCATTCAAAATTGCTTCGGGACTAGGCAGCTTTTTGTAAGGCACTTTGATCGATAATACCTTTTGCTTAAAATCGGTTGAAGCGCGCTGTTCCCGAAATCCCCAACAGGCCAGTGGAGCCCCCGAAATCAAGGATTCCTTAAAAACCCAATTTTTATGACTACGCTGTTCCTGGGCCAGCGTCGCAAGCACAGCATAGCCCAACTGCTTCCCGTTGGCTTCGACCAGTGCCGGATCTTTTACATACTGTCTCCGTGGAGCCAAATCACCTGATGCACCCTGTAAAAAAAGACAAGGCACTGATAACGAGCGCTCTACTGTATTTCGCATTTCGCCAACAAAATCGGGTGAGAGCAAATCGTTCTCGTGAGCAAAGCTGGTTGGATGGCAGGCATAATTACAAATAACAGCTTTTAAGCTTTCAGTTTCATCATATAACCGTCCGACCAACAAGGTTGTATCCGCTTCTTTCAGGGGGTTATAACCAATCAGATAATGAGAGTCCACTTCCAGATCGCGATTACTGGCCAAATCACATACACCATAACTCCAGGTTAGACTTCCGTTAAACAGCCCACTTTGTGCCATTTCAACACAAGATATCGCCTGTTGTTTGAGGAATTCAAGGTAGGGCGAAATCAGTTCACCTCCAGGTTGCGCTGAATCTGTCGAACAGATACTAGGCCCGGCATGAGTATGCGATAGCGCAAAAATCAGCTGCGATTCAGCCAGATTAAAATGACTGAGCAATGCTAATCGCAAATTTTGTTCATCAGCTGCATTTTTCCACCAGCCTAAATCAGCTGTTAGCAGAATTGCGGGCAAGCCATCGCAGGATTGAATATATAGACAATGCATCATCAAAGGCTGATGAACAGCCGTTGCCTGATCAAATGCAGCCGCCCCCCAATTACGGGAATAGATGCCGATCGGTGGAGTAATATCACATTGGCTAAGTCCAAATCGCCCGTACAAACTACCTGTCGTTTCTTTCAAGAGGTCTTTCTGTTTCATACGTTAAGGTCTAATCAAAGATAGTCCACCATCCATCACAATTGCGGTACCAGTCATATGTTTACAATTGTCCGAACAGATCCAAAGCACCTGTTTTGCAACCTCTTCAGCTTCAATAATCTGCCCGAGCGGCACCACAGCCTTTGCTTTCATTTGAAGTTCAGTATTCGATGACCAGACAACTTTACTCAAGCCGGCATTGACATAGCCAGGCGCAATCTCGTTGACACGAATTCCATATGCTGCATATTCAAGAGCCATGGCCTGGCAAAGCATACGCAGGCCAGCCTTAGAGACACTATAGGCCGGTAAATTTTGATGTACGGCATGTGCAGCCCAGCTACCCATAAAAACGATCGAACCTGCAAGCTCAGTCTCCACAAATGACTTCGCACAGGCATTCGCCAAGAAGAATGAACCGTCGAGATTAACGGCCATTTCATTCTTCCATTCCTCATTGCTTAACGAGCTGAAATTTTTAATCGTGACACATGCGGCATTCGCGATACAGATGGAAATTGCCCCCAGCTCCTGCCTTATCCGTGTCACCCAAGCGTCCACCTGTCTACCATCCGCCACATCGACCTGATCATAAAATAGGCTCGCTCCAGCGTCATCCAACAAGGGCCACCGCGCTCTAGCCACATGGGGTTCAAACCGATCCGAGATACATACAATGGCCTGCTGGGTCAAAAATGCTTCAGCCATAGCCCTTCCGATATCACCAAGCCCCCCACTGATCAATACGACTTTATTCTTATATTCCTCCATTATCGCTATTTTTAGACTACCAATCCCCTACACTACCGTCTTTATAGAAGGTTCGCTGTAATATTTCCTGTTGAAAAGGGTGCTTCTTTACCTCTGCTTCATTGATTTCAATGCCCAAACCAGCGCGCGTATTCGGACGAACAATCCGCCCTTTCTCTTGCACCGTAAATCCTTCGGTAACCACATCCTGACGCCATTCGACGTCCTTATGCACACTTTCACAAATAATATAGGATGGTGTTGCAAACCCCAGTTCAATGGAAGCTGCCGTACTCACGGGTCCCTGTGGATTATGTGGTGCCATAGATACCCGATACGCATCGGCCAAGGCTCCAATTTTACGCGCTTCAGTCAGACCGCCACAATGTGTAATATCTGGCTGTATAACACTTACAGCACGCTTTTCGAGCATATCCCGGAATGCATGTACACCAATCAAACGCTCTCCAGAAGCAATTGGTGTTGAGACAGCACGTTGGATCAAGGCAATATCTTCCATGGTCTCTGGCCAGCATGGCTCTTCAAAGAAATACAGACCATAAGGCTCCAATGCTTTCGCAAATTGCATCCCCATTCGTGGGCTTGGCCGCGCATGGCAATCCACCATAATATCAATATCATCGCCAACAGCGTCACGCATCGCCTTCACGCAAGCTTCAGCATATTTAATTGGGCGTAGACCTTCTAAGGACATTGTCTCTGGAACAGCCATCGATTTAAAAGCGGTAAAACCCTCATCAACAGCTTTTAGTGCAAGATCACCAAATCGTTTGGCATCATCCGGAGCAGTCTCATAAAAATCCTCCATGCGACCTCCACCTAAATGACAATACAAACGGATATAATCACGTACACGACCTCCCCACAACTCGTGACAAGGGACATTGTGAATTTTTCCTAAAATATCCCATAAAGCGATGTCGATACCACTGATGGCCGTACCGCGAACGATCCCGTTTCCATGCCAGAAGTGCTGTCTATACATCATCTGCCACAGGTATTCAATACGACGCGGATCTTCACCGATCAACAATTGAGAAATATCTTTGATTGCTCCGACCACACTTTGCGTATGCCATTCCAAGGTGGCTTCGCCCCAGCCCCAAAGTCCGGGCTGATCGGTCATAATTTTGACAAAAATCCAATTTCGCATGCGCGCATGGCATACAAAGGTTTCAATAGCGGTTATTTTCATAGTTAGGGTTTACAAACTTTTTATTACGCGTTCAGTTGCCTCCAACGTTCTGTCTATATCATCCTCCGTATGCGCAAAGGAGATACTTCCTTGTTTAATTGGTGCCGGGAAATTGAAAATCCCTTCTTTAATAAGCTTTTTACGATATTGGGTATCCAGTTCAAAGTTGTGGTTATCCAAAATATCATGAAAATTGACTGGCGCATGGTCCATAAAATATGTACAGAAGGCAGATCCTTGACGTGCAACATAAAATGGTACGCCTAATTTAGGAAATATTTCGTTATATCCCTGTTCCAAACGCGCACCAAGTGCTTCTACGTGCTCATAAACACGATGCTCGGCGCTTCCTAGTTTTTTCAGGGTCGCGATCGCCGCCGCAGTCGTTAAAGGAAAAGCATTAAAAGTACCGGCAATCATAACGCGCTTCGACTTATCAGGATCGACAAAGTAATCCATATATTTTTTCTTTCCTGCAATAACACCCAATGGGTAGCCGTTTGCAACCGCCTTTCCGAAAGTTGAAAGATCCGGCTGAATACCACAGATCGACTGATAGCCCCCCAGCGCATGTCTAAATCCAGTTTTCACTTCATCAAAGATCAACAGAAATCCATGCTCGTCCGCCATCTTGCGTAAGCCTTCCAAGTAACCTTCCTTCGGCTTTACAATACCGATATTCTGCAGAATTGGCTCCAACAAAATACAGGCAACATCATATTTTTGAACCACATACAGCACACTTTCCAAATCGTTGTAGTTGACAATGTGTACTAAATCGCTGTGATTTTTGGGAACGCCAGCACTTAATGAATCGAATGGATATTCCCCCGGACTTTGATATGAGCCCACATCTGCACGTTGACTGATCACATTGCAGGCCACATCGTTATGCCAACCATTGTAGCCCCCCTGCATAACAATCACATGATCACGCCCTGTTACCGCACGGGCAATACGGATCGCATGGTAAGTCGCTTCCGATCCTGTCGTTGTAATCTGAACACTCTCCACCGAAGGAACAGACTGACAAAAAAGCTCCGCAAACTCACCTTCCAGTAAAGTTGGCCCAGCCCCCATCAATACCTGCTGTTCCTGCAATGTATGTAACACGGCGGCATTGACATCCGGGTCATTATGCCCCAAAAAGGATGCGGCAAATCCGGCTTGATAATCTATGTAGGTATTCCCGTCAATATCTTCGACCAAACTACCATTTCCTTTGACGAAGCAGATATTTGGATCTGACTTTCGATTTAACGATACCACTCCACCAGGTATCCATCTTGCATTCTCCCGCAGTATTGCGGCTGATTTTTCATTTTCTTGCATGCCTATTAAAAGTTTTGCTATTTGTTATTGTTATAATTGGACGATGACTGCTAAACATGCTGCAGTCATCAGTAATATGTATTTCAACACCTATTACTTTATGTATACCAAATTACAATATTTTTGTATACATTTAAAATAAATTTTAAAATTTTTAAAAATGAACATTCTCATTGAAGGACTTCTTTTCCCAGAAGGCCCCGCTTTCGACCGAGCGGGTGGCATATGGCTTGTGGAGAAAGAAGCAGGAAACTTAGTTTATTACAAAGACAATCAGCATAGCAGGATAACTGTGGGCGGACATCCCAACGGCATTGCAATCGATAAGAAAGGAGTGATTTGGTTTTGCGACTCACAACAAAACAGCATCCGTCGCTATGATCCCTTCGACAAAACCACGACGACAATAGTTACAGAAATCGCAGGAAATCCATTAAAAATGCCCAACGACTTATGTTTTGACACCGACGGAAACCTACTATTCACCTGTCCTGGAAATGACCTGGAAGATGGCACAGGCTACCTATGCTGTCTAAATAAACAGGATGAGCTTACGAAAATCCACACAGGCCTTTTTTACCCAAACGGATTGGCCTTTGCCGCAGACAAGCGCACGCTTTTTGTCGCTGAAACAGGCACAAAATGGATATGGAAAATGCACTGGAACAGCTTGACACAACAGGTGAAAAACATCGAAAAATTCATAGAAACAGGAGGTCTTATTGGCCCGGACGGCATAGCTCTCACGCACGACAATTATCTTTTTGCAGCGATTTATGGATCGCAACATATCCTATCCATTGATACCAAAAACAAGACGACCGAGAAAATACCTACACCGGGGAAGAATCCAACAAATTGTGCTTTAGACCCAAAAGGCATTCAGGGACTTATGATTACAGAAGCTGAAAAAGGACAATTATTACAGTGGAATAGCACAAAAAAGGGTCTATTGTAAACAATAGACCCACTATAAAAATCCAAAAAATATTACACCAGTTCCAAGGCTTCCTGCTCTCCGCGATCCAAATGATGAACTAGGGTTGTATAGGCTTTATTCCAATCATCCGCTTTCAGCGCATCAACAATAGCGCGATGCTCCTTCTCCGTATCCAGGTAATCTTCCATCTGCCCCATAATAGCCCCGAGTTTCATATGAAATAAGGGGATGTTACTATTCTTGTAAATAGAAATTAATCTTGAATTGCAGGTCCCCTCAATAATCCGCTCATGAAAACGAACATCCGCCTCACACGCTCCACCATAATAACCTTTGCTAACCATGTCAGAAAAGTCATTACAGATCAATTCCAGATCCTGTATAAGCTCTTTGCTTTTCTTTGAAAAAAGAATTTTCAGTGCCCCTATCTCCAGCAACTCACGCAACTCACGAATATCTTTCACATCTTCGACAGTCATTTTTTTCACAAAGCAACCGCCTTTTTCACCAAATTCAACTAGACTTTCTCCCGCTAAACGCATAAAAGCCTCACGTACAGCTACCCTGCTCACCGCCATCTTATCCGCCCAAGCACTCTCCACCAACCTTGCCCCACCAACCAGCTGACTGGACAAAATTTTCTTACGCACTTCCAAATAAACCTTATAGGCAAGCGAATCTTCTTTCATATTGTATACAATTTTGTGCAAAAATAAGAATACAAAATTATTAAAAAAAATTAAACAATGTATTCTTTAATTAATCCTTCCCTCTTGAGCTCCATACGTCCTACCCGGCGATAAATAAATAGTTTCTGCTTTAGATTTCCAACTGATTGTATGATTCCCTTTGAGGACATTTAAATTAAAGCTACTATTTTTTAATGAACTTTTCATATTCCAGAAACCATCTTTCAAACCAACGACAACAACTTCATATTGCTGATCTCCAGGCACCACAACTTCAATGGGTTCATCAAGATACCGGTTTGGTTTTGCAACAACCAGCAAGCGGTCAGCCACTTTGAAAAGATAGTAATTTCCCTTTTCTTCGTAATGCACAGGTAATTTTGAACTTCCTTGCTCCGTCATCTGAAAAACGGCCGCATAACTAACCTGATCGCTTTCATTCTTTGGGGAAACCATGATCCTTGTCCCGCTAGCTTCTGGCCAGGGGGACTTAACCTGATAGAGATCACCAAAAACAAAAGCGGTCGAATCGCCCGAATACATTTTTACCTCACAGTCCTTAAGCTGCGGTTTCAGCAGATCAACATAGGTCGAACCGGCCACGTTTTTAAAAGAGCTGTTCAACACAAAACCTTGCTGATCCTTTATCGGTTTTTCCAAGGTATTGATCTGCCAGTAGGGCTCAAATTTTTTATCATTTGTTTCAAGCTCATCCAGCAGCACAATGATAGCTGGCACATCCTTCCGCTTCAGATTCAGGAAGAGGAAACTTTTTGCATACGATTTGACTTTAGCTGTGTACGCTGCCGTTAGATCCGCATTAAAATAGCTATAGTTAGGCTGCACAGGATCCGGGCCGAATGCTGATGCCCTGATCTCACCGGTATGATACCACGAATCATGTATAACTTCGTCGACCGACCTCGGAAAACGCTGACTGAAGCGCGTTCCGCCATCATTTGTTTTTGTCCGGAACAAAAGCGGTTCCGCAGGATCACGCACCAATAACATACTATGCGCTACCGAGCGCTTGTTAAAATTAAAATCATAAGGTGAACCATACGAAAGATACAAACCGAGATCGCCGACCTGAATGCCATGATGATAAATCTGTAAAGCTCCTGCATCGGCATGCTGATGATTGCCAAAATGATAGCCCCCTCCCTTGATCTCGGCAACCACATCCGAACTGCCTTTCTCCTCACTCCAGCCTGTCCGGGCAACCATAGATCCCAGAACAGGTCCAAAATCTTTGGTCAACGGCATTTTTTCACGCTTGAAGTCTGGTTTCAATTTCGGATCATCCAATAGCAGAAACAAGATTGGATTTTCGGGCAAACCGCCCTGCTTGACAAACTCAGCCTTGATTACCGGATTGCCTGAATAGGCGTAACAAAGCAACATGGTCTGTGGATTTTTCCAATAAAAATCAGCACTGCTATTATACTTTACGTTAAACATATCGCCGTCGCGTAACATTTTTCCGTCAGGCGTTCGCATGTAGAGCCAATAGTAGGGCATATTTTTGATATTGTCATCAAAAACCGGATAACCGAGCATCCGGTAATACAGCCAGGCACCATGCATCTCCCATCCGAAACGATAACCGCCGTAATCTACACCTTGATTGTGGCGTGGAGACTGATATTCAAACTTGCGCATCGGCACCAATTGTTCCAAAATTGAATAAGAAGTGTATTTATAAGGCACCGGATCTTCATCGTACAGAGCAATGCTCATTGCCAAAAGATCGCGTGAAACCTGCGCTTCATTTCCATGCCCGTTGATGATACTTTCAATACCAAAAAACGGCGGCCAGCCAATTTCCATGTCCTGCGCCAGCCGCATCATATTTTTATGCAATCCAGTTTTGCTCCGTGCATCCAACAAACTATAACACCAATCATAAACCAATGCCCCAGTATAAATGGCACGCCCGACCTCACGCGTGATGTCACCATAGGAAATATTCCCAAACTCCAGCATCTCGAGGTATTGACCGGCCAACCGGACTGCCTCTGTGCCGATTTTTTCGTCACCGGACATCAGGTAGTAAAAGGCTTTGGCTTCGATGGCACGTTCGATCTTTTCATCGTAAAACATTTCTTTCTTCGGATCGTAGCGAAACTGAACAGGCTGCAGCGCGAGCGTCTTCACTTTTCCCCAGGCTTCCTGATGCTCAGCTTCCTCCAGCCGTCCTTTAACAAGCGGCAAAGATTCTTTGTTCACCCATAGCCTAGGATGGCCTGCAGGCGGAACAATACCGGGCTTATAATTTTCTGCCGCAACTGGCGCAACCGGAGGCACAAAGGCATTGATCGAAACAGCTTTAACCTTAAAATCGGCAGGCAGCAGCATACTAACTGTTTGCTTCCCTTTCTCAAAATAAAATTTACCGAGATCTTGCTTCGCGCCCCTAAAACTATCAAATATAATACGCTTGGTTGGTCGCGAAGCACGAACATCAACCGTAGCGTATAGTGTCATCATACCCGTTTTATCCACAGCCTTAATTTTATCCAAATCGGTAACCTCACCTTCTGAAACCAGAGTATAGACACCTGCAGTCGGAATATCCACCTGTACCTGCAGCTTCTGCCCCTTAGCTTTTACCGAAGTGACCTTTGCCTGCTGCCCATAGGACGTTCCAAGGATCGCCATAAAAGCGACCCCCAGCATAGTACCTTTAACTTTTATCCATATCCTTGCACCCATATCTTTATTTTACTTGCAACCTTTTTACACTGATCTTCATCTCTTTCGTGGTATTATTTACGCTATTGACAAATACATAAGCATTGTATTTACCATCAGCCGTTTGCAGCCATATTCCTGATTCAGCTTTTAAATTAATCGCAAAATCAGGCGCATCTACGAACGATTTATCTTTCAAATCCACATCGTCCACAAATACACTGTATTGCAATCGCGCTAATTGTTGATCGCGCACGGTCCAAGCCTTCACGATCTTCGTTTTATTTGTCAACCCCACAGGTAAGGTGAAACTCGGCAAATAACTGGCATCCGTCGTGGGAGCAACCAAAGAATGTGCATAAGTCACCGTTGGCAATGCCCGGTACAAATAGACCAAATCAATCTTATCCGGGTTTGCTGCCGCTTCGGTAGCAGTATACCATTTTAGGTCGGCCACAGAAAAAAAGCAGGCCGCGCCGTCTTTCCCGATCAAGTCCAAAGCCATATCCATATTACGAATCGCATAAGCTTCGGTCTTCAACGCAATTTCCTGCCCATTACTGGACCTCGCCCTGAACGTAAAAGTGACCGATTTACCTTTTGCTGCTGCCGGTATTTTGTAGCTATAACGCAGCGTTGAAGCGGAGGTATCTTTTGTAAATTTCACCTCCATGTTATTCCCATTTACTGTCGCAGGATCACCAACGACGACACCTACATCTGCCCCTGTACTACTGGTGTAATACGATTTGTTTTCAAGCACAGTACCCTCATCACCCACAATGCTGGCTTCCACAGCAATCGATGTGAGCTTCCCCTGATCTGGCAAAATCGCCGCAGCATAAGCAAAGTCTATGGTAGCCCCAACCACATTTGGCCCTAAAGAGCGCTTAATAATATCGTTTTGCAAACCATCCTTTGCTTTTGGAATTTCATAAGCTTCTTCTTTACAAGAACCTAACAGCAAGAGCCCGAATCCGATGGACAGTAGCCCTATTTTTAAATAATTTGTTTTCATCAGCTCACTTACTTTTGTACTGTCAAATAAACTTTATATGTCTTACGAACCTTTCTATTTCCAGACACGACAGTCCATTCACGTGGCGTATCCAAATTGGAAAAATCTTGTTTTCCTAAAATCTTAGGATCTAACACCGCATCGGTGACCAATGAAAACTGTGGGTATAGATTTTTCAAATCCGTACCAAAGAGCACCTCCACTTTTATGGTTTGCTCAACGGTATCCACTAATGCAGCTTTTGTCCGTACCGTCTGAAAATCGGCGCCCAACAGTTCAAAACTACTGACATAACATTCCGACCTGGTCGTGATCAACAAACCATCCTCATCCATTGGATAATCATCCTTACAACCGGACAAGCTAACGAACAGCATCCCGATTAAAAATAATGTATATTTCATCTTATTACAGTCAAGTGTTACCATATTATTTCCAAGGTATATTTTGTGTTAAATTCGGATTCCTCGAACGTTCTGTTTCCGGGATTTGATAGATATAACACTTTTGATAAGTCAACTCAGACTCATTGAAGAAAAAGCGCTCCCAATTATTCCCAAAACTATCCTGGAACCATTTCCCATCACCGTAAGGTTTACCAAATACTGTTTCCAGTTTACGCCATCTCCTCAGATCAAACGCACGCTGCCCTTCACCAAACAACTCTACAATCCTTTCCTGTTCTATGGCGTCAAAAAAGGCATCACGAGACGAGGTTTTAGCACCCGCAAGCGCAGGCAGGTTACCACGGCGTCTGACTTTATTAACCAAATCAATCGCATCCGCCTGTGGACCACCGATCTCATTGGTTGCTTCAGCATACATCAGGTACACATCTGCAATACGCATCAAAGGCCAATTGTAATTTCCATCACTACGTGCCACACCACCATAATTGCGCACAAATTTACGCGATTGTAATCCCGAGAGATTGGTGGTATTATCGGTAAAGGAAGTTTTGTAAGATACACCGTTAACCGTCACCGCAGCGCCCCAAGTTTTGTAGACAAAAGGAATATAACCTGTCGTTTCCGTAGGGCTCATACTCATAATCAATTCGTAATCCCACAACAAAGTCGCTTTCATGCGATAATCGCGATTACGGTACGACTCAGGGTTCACCGCTGAATTTGCCGTAGTACGTGCTGCCGGATTTTTCACTGGATCTAGCTGAACCATCTTTGGCAAGAAATCTCCCGTAATGGTAGATTGGTAACGGTCGGCCAATTCATAACGCGGAATAGCTTGGTTCTGTCCCAAAGACACCAATGGCCCGGTCCATACCCGCTGGTATTCCTCGCTCTGTTTTGTCCCCACACCGCCATGTGTCAGCACCATGACCATCTCTTCATCCTGGCTCAGGTTGCCCGTAGAAGGTATAAACATATAGTAATAGTTTGGGAGCACATCAGCCTTCCCCAATTCACCCCATGAACCTGGATCACCATTTCTAAACATTTTGATACCAAAATCATTGATCACACGCTTAAAATCCGCGGCGGCCGCAGTATAGGCCGTTTTAGCGTCTGCAGCAGATTGCACAAACCCATCCAATTCGGGCCATCCATTTTTCTTCCACGAACCCCAGTACAATTGAAACTTACCACGGAAGGCCAACGCTGCAGGCTTACCGGCACGTCCAATTGCAGAACCCTTATTCGGCAATTTGTCCACAGCATAATTCAAATCAGCCATAATGGAATCTTTCAACTGTGCAACAGGCATTCTCCGCACTGTATCAGCCTCTATGGGCGCCGGCGCCGATTTATAAAAATAAGGTACATCACCCCATAGGGAAATTAATCGAAAGTATGCAATGGCGCGCAACAACTTGGCCTCCGCCACGATAGTTTCCAAGGTCTGTTTTACAGCATCAGTTTTTGCTACGGGCAACAAACGCGCATTGGTATTTTCGATCACAAAGTTAGAACTGAATATAGATCCATATAAGGCTCTATACATTGCCGATGCACCGGAGCCATAATTCATCGGACTATTGACCGTTAATGAAATAGGCGCCGCACCAGTATTGTACATTTTAAGGAAATCTCCATGTCCATCAAAATGATAGTCGCGATCAAAACAAGGTCTAAATATGGAATAGTTCGCCATTAATGCAGCAAGCGCATCATTTTCGTCCACCCAGAACGTTTCAGAGCTTGGCGTTGTTGTTGGATTCTGATTCAACAAATCTTTGCGACACGCGGACAAACCAAGAAGCAGCAAAGAAGAAATAAACAATATGTTATATATCGATTTCATAAGTTCAAATATTATAAGTCTACATTCAGTCCAACCACAAAACTCTTCGTCATTGGATATGCATCATTGGTATAGGTACTTTTCTCCGGATCCAAACCTTTGAAACTTGTCAATACGGCCAAATTATCTACCGAACCAAACACACGTAATTTCTGGATACCCAGCTTCATCAGTAATTCTTTCTTAAAAGTATAGCCAAGCTGCAGATTTTTCACCCTTAAATAAGACATGTTTTGCAGCCAAAATGCACTCAGATAGGCGTTTGGACTCGTCGATCCTAATGTACTTGGAAGTAACTTAGGATAATCAGCATCGCGATTGTCCAGGCTCCACATATTATTCCACTGGTCCTCAGTAATAGCCTGATTTGCCGTTCCTAAAAAGTTCGAATTCGCTTTGTTCATCCAAAATTCCTTTCTTCCTGTGGCAGCCTGCAACAGGAAAGAAAAATCAAAACCTTTGTAATCCACCGAACCCCTAAATCCATAATTCACCTTTGGCCTGCCCAACTGATAAGCTGGATATGCCACACGGTCATTCGCATCCAATTTGCCATCACCATTGACATCTTTCAACAAAATATCTCCCGGAGAAGCGCCCTGAGGAACAGCATTATAGACATCCTGCCAAGACTGAGCAATGCCCAACGATTCGAAAGCATAGATAAAATTATAAGGCATATCAATAAATACCGACCCCCTTTGCAACTGCTCATTCCAAGACAGCAGCTTGTTCTTGTTATACCCTACATTGAAGTTCAGCATGTAACCCACATCCCCCTTTCGGTCATTCCAGGTAACATTTGCTTCCAGCCCTTTATTCATCATATCACCAATATTACGTCGGGGGGCAGTGAATAAACCCGTCAGATGCATGGATACATCCGAAGGCCTGTTCATACCGATCGTCTTTCTTTCGTAGTAATCCAACTCGGCCGTCAGTTTATTTTTAAAGAACCCAAGATCCAACCCCAGGTTAAACACACGTGTTTTTTCCCATGTAAGATCATAGTTGATCAGTTTTTTATTGATCAGGCCTTTTACCACGGAACCTGTCCCTGTACTATTATCGATCAAATAATAAGGACTGGAGACCAAAGATTGCTTTTGCTCATACAGGCCCACACCGCTATTATTACCCAAAGAACCATAGGAAGCTCTAAATTTAGCCGAACTCATGCTGATCTTATCCTTGAAGGCTGTCATAAATGCCTCGTCCGAGATGCGCCAGCCTACCGCGGCAGAAGGAAAGAATCCATATTGATCACCCGGCAAGAAGCGTGACGAACCATCTACCCTGAAGTTCCCTTCAAACATGTACCTTCCAAAAGCCGTATAATTCAGTCGTCCGATATAAGAACGCAAACCTTCTGCTGATGATGATCCCGATACATTTTGTACATCCTCCGAAGCACCATCGATTTCATGTAAGCTCGGATGTAAACGATCCAGTCGACTACCCGCCAAAACGCGATTGTTCCAATATTCTTCCGAATACACGGCCAAAGCAGAGAAATCATGATTGGCGCCGAACTTATGGTCGTAACTCAGCTTGAAGTTCAGCTGTGTTTTGTAATTGTTTCGGTCCGTATTGTATATCCCATCATTTGTCGGAACAAGATCCCGGATAGACAGCCCTGTGCGGATGTTATATAATTTTGTGGGCATATCTGCTTTCCATTGAAAACGCGTATCATAATTTAAGGCATAATCTACTTTAGCCTCAAATCCTTTGAACGGTTTCCAATTTAAATACCCATTCACCAAAGCCTGCTTTTGATTCATATGGTTCTGGTTACGCGTCATGTAATCCGCATAAATGTTATTGGCCTGCGGACTCTCGTTGTAAGACATCGCACCGCCATAAAAACCGGTCACGGGATCATAAGGCAATATACCTGCTGGCGAGGTAAACAAATCCATCCCGCTCGTGGAGTTGGCGGTCATGCCGTCCTCATAATTATACCGGTAATCAGACCAGTTTCCAGAGAACCGGACCCCAGCACCAATGGTATTGGTTACTTTTGTTTCGAAGTTAAATGCAGCATTATAACGTTTAAAATCATTATTGATCTGTATCCCCTTCTCATCCAGCATACCCACAGATAAATAGTAATTATTATTTTCAGTTCCCCCATTAATGGAAACATTATAATTCCCACTTTGACCATTGCGGAGAATAACATCCCACCAATCGGTACTTGGATACAATCTCGGGTCGATCATACTTAAAGCCAACCATTCATCGATCGTTCCGTTCTTAAAGTTGAATGCCGCTGCCGCGGTGTTGTAGGCTTGCGCCCTTTGTGTGGCCGTCATTGCTTTTGCATAATTATTGACAAAATCAAAAGAGCGGGTCGGTTTCACCAGCGACTTGTTGGCACTGAAGGAAATAGCTGTCCTGCTATTTCTTTTACCAGACTTTGTCGTGATCAACACCACCCCATTGGCCGCTCTGGAACCGTATACTGCAGCGGAAGAAGCATCTTTTAGTACGGTCACACTTTCAATATCATTCACATTGACCCGGTTCATATTCACATCGGGCATCCCATCGACCACGATCAGCGGTCCGGCACTATTGACCGTCCCTAAACCTCTGATCAAAAGATCCGCTGCATTATTTCCGGCCATTCCTGAGTTTTGACTTACTGCCAGGCCGGGGATAACACCTTGCAATGCCTGGGAGGCATTGGAAAGACCTCGGCTTGAAGTCGACTGATCAAAGTTGACACTGGCCACTGCTCCAGTCAAACTCCCTTTTTTTTGCTTTCCATATCCGACCACAACCACTTCATCCAAGGCACTTTCACTTGCATCAAGCACCAAAGCCTGTACATCTTTTCCTGAAACCACCTTTGTATTAAAACCGATTAACCGAAATTGAATCTGATCCGAAACCGAGCCAGTTAATTTAAATCGACCTTCTTGATCCGTAACAGCAACCGCCGCATTTTTGAGGTTGCGCACCTCTACACCAGACAGCGGCTGTCCTTTGGCATCCAGCACCTGGCCCACAAGCTGCTGCTGAAATTTTGCTAAACCCGGCGAAGGGTTTAACACATTCGATATCGGAATCTTTCCATTACTGAGGGAAGAAGGAACATTTGCCAATGCACCCATCGAAATAAAAGGCAGCCCTACCAAAAGGCAACTCCTGTTTATTACATCCCGGATTTTAATCTGCTTTAGTATCATGAATACTCAGGTTAAAGTGGTTAAATAAATGATTTATAAGCTCTTTAGTTTATTGGTATTTTTTCAGGAAACATAACGCTCGACCCTAATATGGTCTAAATTGCATTTCCACAATTATCATAGTGAATACAATAATATATATTTTTTGTATACAATTCAATATTTTTTTTACTTTTTTACAAAAATAGGGCGGCTAACAAGTTCTCGACAATTCCACAACACCGCTCTTTTAACTGTGTAATTATAAACTAAATCGTATTTACTGTAGACTGATAAAATATTTTTGTATACAATTTAACTTATTTTTTGTATATTTATTTTTATTCAACTACATTTGACTAACCAAATAAATCAAAGGAATAACCGTAGATCCTATATGAAAAAACAAACCTATATTTGGCTTGTATCGCTGATCCCGCTACTATCTTCCTGTTCTTCCGAGACAGAAAGAGAAAGTAAACCAATAATCAACATCCAACTGGAGCACAGCATACTATCGCTAACCAAAGAAGCTACAAAACTCCATGTGCCATGGGATTTACAATATGACCGGGTCAACGACGCTATTCTGTTTTCTGAAATCGGAGGAAGTATACGAAGGCTGGACACGAAAACAAAAGTTGTTACTTTGGTGGACAGCCTGACCGACGTTTACCACCAGCGCACCCTGGGACTATTAGGGATGGCACTGTATCAACCCGAACAGCAACAAGCCTATCTTTACCTTTCTTACACCAGTAAAAAAGACAGCCTCATTTTCTCCAACTTATATCGCTACGATTATAATACGGCAGGCAAGTTGTCAAACCCAAAATTGCTTTTACAGATTCCTGGAAACACCGGACACAACGGCTCCCGAGTTATTGTTTCGACAGACAAAAAAGTGTATTGGGCTACAGGTGATGCAGCAAGTGATACCTTTGCGCAAGACAGCACCTCATTAAATGGCAAAATCTTACGCCTCAATCTCGACGGAAGCATCCCAAAAGACAATCCAATTGCAAACAGCTATGTATATGCATGGGGATTTCGAAACATGCAAGGACTTACCCATGATGCGAAAGGCTTAATTTACACATCTGAACATGGCGATGCCATCGAAGATGAAATCAACCTGATCCAACCGCTAAAAAATTATGGCTGGCCACAGATCGAAGGTATGATTGATACGGAAAAGGAAAAAGCTATTGCCAAAAGCTCCCCAAGACAGGAACCCATTAAATCATGGACTCCAGTCGTCGCACCATCCGGTATGGCGTATTACAGTTCTAACGTTATCCCCGAATGGAAACACAGTTTATTGCTCGCGACTTTAAAAAATCAGTCCTTACGTATCCTAAAATTATCTGCCAACGGGCAGCAGATCGTCGATGAGAAGATCCTATTCAAAGATCAACTTGGCCGGCTAAGATCCGTATTGACCTTACCCAATGGGGACATTTATTTCTGTTCAAGCAACCGTGACTGGAATCCGCAAAAGGGATTTCCAAAGCCCGATGACGACGTGATCTATCGTCTCCGTATTACCGATAAAGCCGCTGCGCCAATGATTAAACCCGTCGCTGCCAATGCGGTCAACTCTCCTGCCAAAAGTGGTCAAGCCTTATACGAAGCCTATTGCGCTTCTTGTCATAAAGCAGATGGAATGGGGCTAACAAATACCTTCCCCCCCTTAGCCAACTCAGCTCTTGTCAACGGCGACCCAGCACCTTTATTGCAGGTTATCCTCCATGGACTGAAAGACAAAACAATAGCCAAGGTCAAATACGAGAGCGCAATGCCATCTTTTTCATTCCTAAAAAATGAAGAGGTCATTGAAATCACCAATTATATCCGTACACACTTTGGAAATTCTGCCCCTAAAATTAACCAACAGCATTTAACTTCATTACGATAAATCTCATGGAAAACAACCTCGAGCCAAAACCATCCTTATTTAAAAATTGGCTATCCATCTTGGGGCCCGGCATCATTACCGCCGCCCTGGTTTTCGGGCCCAGCAAAATGACCATCACATCAAAAATGGGTGCAGATTATGGCTTCTCCCTGTTATGGGTTGTCGTCGTCGCGATCTTTTTTATGATGGTTTTCACCAATATGGCGGCACGTATCGGCATCGCGAGAGACGAATCTTTACTTACTTTAATTCGCCAGAAATTTGGTAAAACAACGGCCATCATCATCGGCCTCGGAATCTTCCTTGTTGCAACCTGTTTTCAATCTGGAAATGCCACTGGGGTCTCCATTTCTGTTTCGGAAGCAACGGGGACAAATCCCAAAATATGGATCATCGTTTTTAATGTCATCGGCATTTTACTGCTGTTCTTCAAGTCCTTCTATGCACTATTGGAAAAGCTCATGCTTGGACTTATCATCCTGATGTTATTTGCTTTTCTTTCCACCGCGATTATGATAAAGACACCGGCACAGGACTTTTTCTTAGGCTTTATTCCGAGCATTCCTCCCTCTTCAGTTGGCTTAATCATCGCTTTCACAGCTTCCTGCTTTTCAATTGTGGGCGCTTTTTATCAAAGTTATCTCGTTCAGTCAAGAAGAAAACTATCCGCCAATGGACAAATATCAGATCGGCAGATTATCGGAAGCCGGATAGGGATCATTATTCTTGGGATCATGAGCGCAGCCGTTATGGTCTGCGCCGCAAATACGCTTCACCCCCAAGGGATCAAATTAAATTCTGCCGCTGAGATGGGCCGTGCACTGGAACCACTTTTGGGAACCTATGCCTCGCACCTCTTTTTTATCGGTCTTTTCGGCGCCTCCTTTTCTTCCTTGATTGGCAATGCCGTATTAGGCGGTTCGTTACTGGGCGATACCTTTGGCTTCGGCAACAATCTCAATCACCCTAAAGTGAAGCTCTTTATTTCGCTGGTCATGATTTTTGGATCTGCCATCGCACTGATCTTCGGAAATCTTCCCTTGGAGCTTATTGTTTTTGCGCAAAGCATCACCATTTTTTTAGTTCCCTTTATTGGTATTATCCTCTTTCTGATCGCAAACGACAAAGAAATTATGGGCGCGCTCAGAAACAGCCCCTTAACGCGGTTATGGGCTATCCTCGGACTCCTATTACTCGTTTTTTTAGCTTTTAGTAATTTCTATAATTTAATCAAATAATTCAGACATGGACCATAACAATTTAGCGGAATTGGAACAGCAAATACTTGCACCATCATTAGATCTAATTGAAGATATAAAAAAGATAACAGGTGATATCCTTTTCTTAGGTATTGGCGGAAAAATGGGGCCAAGCATGGCAAAACTAGCCATGAGGGCTATCCAAGCTGCAGGAATAGACAAAAAGGTCATTGGTGTTTCGCGTTTTTCCACCAAGGAACTTCAACAGGAACTGGAAGATCTAGGCATAAAGACCATCGCTTGTGACCTACTGAATGAGGAAGAACTCAAAAAGATTCCGCAGGTTCCGAATGTCATTTACCTCGCAGGACATAAATTCGGCACCACAGGAAATGAAGATTTCACCTGGGCGATGAATACCTATCTTCCAGGAATGGTGGCTTCTCATTTTCGAGACTCCAACATTGTTGCTTTTTCTTCGGGTAACGTACTGCCATTTGTGCCGATAAGCAATGCCGGCGTTTCCGAGGAAAGAACTCCCGAGCCTGTCGGTGAATACGCACAATCCTGTTTGGGAAGAGAGCGCATATTCGAGTATTTTTCGAAGAAAAATGGTACACCTACCCTGATCTACCGATTGAATTATGCGGTGGATTTTCGCTACGGCGTGCTCGTAGAAATTGCTAAATCGGTCAAAGGGCAACTCCCAATAGATTTGACAACCGAAAACGTCAATGTTATCTGGCAGGGAGATGCCAACGAAATTGCCTTAAGATCATTACTGCACTGTCAGTCACCAGCCAAAATACTAAATGTCACAGGGCCTGAAATCCTTTCTACACGATGGATCGCAGAGCGTTTTGCTGAGCATTTCAGCACAAAGCCGATCTTTGTGAATGAACCCGCCGGAACCGCTTTACTAAACAACGCGTCCGAATGCCATCGTTTATTTGGCTATCCTAAAACAACCATACGGGAAGCGATAGACATTACAGCCAAATGGTTGAACCAAGGTGGCGAACTATGGAATAAAGACACGCACTTTCAAGAACGAAAAGGAAAATTCTAATGAAAACTTTAGACAACAAATTACAACAGTTGCTTTGGGAAGGGACGGTTATTCCGGCACACCCCCTTGCCTTAAATGAGGACCGCAGCATTGACGAAGTACATCAACGGCTCCTGACCCAGTACTACATAGCCAGTGGAGCGGGCGGAATCGCTGTCGCAGTACATTCAACCCAGTTTGAAATTCGGGACCCTGAGATCAACCTTTTTGAAACCGTATTGAGATGGGCTAGCGAAGAAGTCGATAAAGCTGAGCTCCAACGACCATTTATCAAAATTGCAGGCATCTGCGGTGCCACAGAACAAGCGATACAGGAGGCAAACACGGCACTTAAATACGGTTATGATATCGGACTTTTGAGTATGGGCGGACTTCAAAGCTGGACCGAAAATGCAATATTAGATCGAGTTAGAGCAATAGCAGCCGTTATTCCTGTTTTTGGATTCTATCTTCAACCCGCTGTTGGTGGCCGCATTTTCTCGTATTCTTTTTGGCAGCAGTTTGCCGAAATCGACAACGTCGTCGCGATCAAGTGTGCCTCGTTCAACCGGTACCAGACATTAGACGTCATGCGCGCAATAGCCAACTCCAGCCGGCGAAACCAAATTGCCCTATACACGGGCAATGATGACAACATTGTCAACGATCTGATGAGCGTGTATAATTTCCCTGTAGCTGGAGAAAACGTCTCCATAGAATTTAAAGGCGGATTACTAGGCCATTGGGCTGTTTGGACGGCAAAAGCCGTTGAACTCCTTCGGGAAATAAAAACATACAAACAGAACCCCAACAACTTCCATGCGAGCCACCTTCTGAGCAAAGCGATTGCTGTAACAGACAGTAATGCAGCATTTTTTGACCCAGCAAATGCATTCCATGGCTGTATACCAGGCTTACATGAGGTGCTCCGTAGACAAGGTTTGATGAAAGGTATCTGGTGTCTGAATCCCGACGAAAATCTATCCATGGGACAGCAAGAAGAAATTGATCGTGTATATAAAGACTACCCAGACTTAAACGACGACGAATTTGTCAAGGAATTTTTAAAATCGAGATCCTAATAATCGCTTCCTTTTATAAGGCCTCATCATCCGGGCTAGTTATAGCTGACGAGGTGATGGGACCTTTCTTTTTGTTCCAATTCATATTTTACGAATCAATGACCGACTAAGAGCAATAGTGCGCAGCATGAAATGTTTGATTTTTATAACTTTGCATCATGACAACTTCTGAAAATATAATTGATTTCTATCAACGGGTATTTCGAGAATCCAATTACCCAATAGGTTCCTCACCCGAACAAATTTCTCATTTTAACGTATTTTCACGTGAGCATTGTCCCTTAAAATCACCTTACAATAGAAAAGATTATTTCAAAATATCCCTTATGATCGGCGAGGGTCAATTGCATTATGGCGATCAATGGATCCCCATTGACCGTCCCGCACTTGTATTTTCAAGTCCGCTCGTTCCCTACTCTTGGGAAACAGACAATCCCGATCAAAAGGGATGGTTCTGTCTCTTTACGCAAAAATTCATTCAAGAAGACAAACATTATAACCATAACATTCTAGAAAGTCATTTTTTCAATCCGGGTGGTAGTCCCGTCTATTTCTTAACGAATGAACAGGTCGATCTTTTCGATCACATTTTTCAGCGGATGAATACGGAACTACGATCTGATTTTTCGTTCAAATATGAAATTATCCGGAATCAGTTGCAGTTACTCGTTTTAGAAACATTAAAACTAGCGCCAAATGAGGGAATATCACCTTACCAAAACGCCAATCAGCGTATTTCTCATCTTTTTCTAGAACTATTGGAACGCCAATTTCCGATTGACACCGAAAATTTACTTCGTTTTAAAAATGCAACGGATTACGCGCAACAGCTCAACATCCATGTCAATTCGCTAAACAGGGCTTTGAAACAAAATACAGGAAAAACCACACAAGAACTCATCGCACTGCGCATCACACAGGAAGCAAAAGCCCTCCTTCAACATAGCAGCTGGAATATCAATGAAATCGCTTATGCCTTAGGTTTCGAAGAACCGGCAAACTTCAGTAATTATTTCAAAAAACATGCTGGTGTACCACCTTTAGCCTTCCGCAATAAGCCTGTTTGATTTTCACAATAATTTGTTTGAATTCTATATCTTTCGAAACAAGCAATGGAGCTACTTTTGTCCCCATCATATTTAGCGGGTCAAAGAGAAAAAAGTGGCCGACAGCATAAACGTCCATAGAGACGGGAAATTAAAAAAATGACAGGATGGAAAAAAACACTAAACCACAGCAATCTTTTATCCCGACGATACTAGCATTTGCACTTGTTCCGATTACGGGACTTGCCACTGATATTTATCTTCCGTCAATGCCACAAATGGCCCTGGAGCTTGGCTTGAACGAAAGCAAAATTCAGCTAACACTTTCGCTTTTTCTAATCAGCTATGGTGTTGCTCAATTCTTTACAGGAGCATTGGTTGACGCTTGGGGAAGGTATCGCATCAACCTGATATCACTTTTCCTTTTCATTGTCAGTTTCTGGATCACAGCAAGCACGCAAGATATTTGGGTTATTTACCTGATGCGTATCCTACAGGGCATCTTATCGGCATTTGTGGTCATCTCAAAAAGAGCCTATTTTGTAGATGTCTACGAAGGCGAACAGCGCAAGCACTACCTCAGCATTATGACCATCGTCTGGTCGATCGGACCGATTGTCGCTCCTTTTATTGGCGGCTACCTCCAAACACAATTTGGTTGGCGTTCTAACTTTATGGTTCTCGCCGTTTACAGTGCCGTACTTTTCATCCTTGAACTGATCTTTTCTGGCGAAACAATCAAACAGAAGAAACCACTCCATATCAACTACCTGATCGGCGAATTTAAAATGATGCTTAAAAGCAATGATTTTACGTTCGGTATAGTCATGTGCGGTATATCCTATGGTCTTGTCATGTTCTACAATCTCAGTGGTCCTTTTTTTATTGAACATCAATTGGGCTATAGTGCGATTACAACCGGTTATACCTCACTTATTATGGGCTTAGCTTGGATGTGTGGTGGTTTTATTGGTAAAGCCCTTATTAAAAGAGCCTTGGTTCCAAAGTTGAGAATCGCCAACTTTATTCAGATCAGCCTGATTGTATGTATGCTAATTGTTTCACCTTACTTATCAAACCTATATACATTAACATTTTTCGCATTTGCCGTACATTGTACTGCAGGATTTATCTTTAATAATTATTTCAGCTACTGTTTGGGTAGGTTTCCATTGTCGGCAGGTATCGCCGGTGGATTGGTTGGCGGAATTACCTACCTCCTTACCTCTTCACTCAGTTACATCACCGTAAGCCTAGTAAACCCTTCTTCGCAGTTTCAGATTGGATTAGGATATGGGATATTTGCGCTGTTAGGATTGACCATTTTATACCTTATTCATAAGCTGGTCAAAAGCGTATAAGCTATGCGCTGGTTCTTCCAGCGACAGGGCAACAACAGCCTGTAGCTGACCAGCCACAAAACAGTTTTTAAAAGGTGAATTATTTTTAAAATAGTATTAAAAACAACTATATTTGTTGTATCATAATTTAGGTTTATAATTGGTTATTGAAGGTTTTCATTCTCCCCGTTTGAAAACCTTTTTTTTTTGACCGAAAAAACCTTCAGTCTGCTTTCCTAGCTGCTGATGCTGACCAAATTATGAAGGCCTTCGCTTATTTTTTAATTGCTGCCTTCCTTGATACCGAATTTTTCAACATAGGTACGTGGACTCTCCTTATAGAATTTCTTAAATGTTTTGCTAAAATACTTTGGATCATTGAACCCGACCTGATAAGCCACCTCACTGATACTCAAACCCGTATCGTTCACCAAAATATAGGCTGCTTTCTTAAGACGTACCATATTAATAAATTCAACCAAATTCAGTCCCGTTTGTTGCTTAATCTTGCGGTACAAAACAGAACGGCTCACACCGATGGCTTTGGTAAGATCCTGTACCCCAAAATCTTCACAGCCCAGATTTTCTTCGACAATCTTCAATACCTGATCCAAAAAACGAGTTCTTTCGGGCAGGTCTGTTCCCTGCGTTCCAAGAAGATAATTCTGTACAAATTTTTCTTCCAGTCGTTTCCGCGTCTGTATGATATTAGAAATTTTCTGAATGAGGTGTGGCATACTGAAGGGCTTGGTAATGTAATCATCTGTACCAATTTCAAACGCCTCTGTGATATAAGGATCAGCTGTACGGGCTGTCAAAAGAATCACAGGAATATGATTTGAACTGCTATCATTTTTAATCTGCTGCAAAAGTGTGATTCCGTCGCAGTTGGGCATCGTTACATCTGAAATGATAATATCGGGCTGTCTTGTTTGTACCAATTCCAAGGCCTCAATTCCATCATTAGCTTCTAAAACAATATATTTTTTCCGTAAATTTTCACATAGAAAACAACGCAGTTCCACATTGTCCTCGGCAACAAGTATGATGGGTTTATCTTCATCTGCTGCAGGACGCTCAATTTCTGTTTTTGTAACATCCACCTCTGGCGTATCGGCATCTGCTGGGTCAGAGCACATTGACCCTGCCGTATCCGCTAAGACCATTAGCTCTTCGATAACAACAGCCCCCTGGGGCAGGCTGATCCGAAATACCGTATTGAAGTCTGCCGGCTCCTGTGCCATATTACTTTCAACAGTGAGTTTTCCACCGTGCAACTGTATAATCGAACGGGAAAGCGCCAAACCTATTCCTCCATTGGTCGCTGACAGTCCTTCCGCATTGGCTTGGTAAAATTGTTCAAATACAAAAGGTATATCTTTTGTCGGGATTCCACGCCCGGAATCCCACACGGAAACAAGCAGTTTCTCCAACTCGCCTTCCCCTTCTAGCTCAACCTGAATCTTTATTTTACCCTCATTGTCCGTAAATTTAAAAGCATTATAAATCAAATTGACAAGGACTTTTTCAAATTGTTCCGGATCTAAACCTGCAACATAATCAGGACTTACCTTATTATCCAGGAAAAACTGAATATTATTTTTCTCGGCAATAAAGTAAAAATTCTGGCGAATGTTTTCCAAATACGTAGCAAGATGAACCTTTTGGCAAAACAATTTCATCTTTCCGCCTTCATGTTTTCTGAAATCAAGCAGCTGATTGACCAGATTCATCAAGCGATCGGCATTTCTCGTTGCATAACCGAGGTGCTCCTGTGCATATGCTGAAAGCGATCGATCGCCTTTTAATTGATTTAACGGTCCGATAATTAATGACAATGGCGTACGGAATTCATGGGAGATATTGGTAAAGAAATTCAGTTTTGCTTCATGGAGCTCCTCCTGTTTTTCCGAATCTATTTGCCGAATCAAAAGGTCCTGTTTCAATTTATTCCGACCGTGGAAAAATCGGATAACCAAAAAACTGGCCCCAGCAAAAAGAAGAAAATAGCCGCTATAGGCCCACCATGTCTTCCATGGTGCTGGCAGCACTTTAATCTTCAAGACCGTTGCCTTTTCGTTCCATACCCCGTCGTTGTTGGCCCCCTTTACCCAAAGCTCGTAGGTACCAGGGTCTAAATTGGTATAGGTCGCAACCGGATTGCTCACATAATTCCATTCCTGATCGAAGCCCTTGAGGTAATAAGCATACTGGTTTTTTTCGGGATGGACATAATTCAGCACACTGAATTCCAAGCTAAAAACATTCTGGTTGTGATCAAGCACAAGTTCATCCATTAGGGATATATCTTTCCGGATAACACCATCAAGGCCGGGACGGACCGTTTTATTGAATAGCTTCAAATCAGTAAATCGAATCGGCGGAATGTAATTATTGACACTTAAACTGTCCGGATTAAAAAGCGTAAATCCCGAAAAACTTCCAAAAGCAAGCTTTCCGTCCCGCAACATCGTTGCGGCATTCTGTATATATTCATTACCGGGCAGGCCGTCGATTTTGGTATAGGTACGTACATTGCCAGACAGGGGATCGAAACAAGAAATCCCTGTATTTGTGCTCAACCACAATTTGTTTTTCAGATCACTCAGCATCGCAAAAACATTGTTGATCGGCAATCCATTTCGCTCATTAAACCTTTTGAACGCTTTCTTCTCCGGAAGATAGCGATTGAGCCCGCCCATATAGGTACCAATCCAAATCTGTCCTTTTCGATCTTCATGGATACTCACAATATCATTTCCACTAATTGAAAGAGAGTCTTTCTTGTCATTTAAAAAGGAAACAAATTTATCGGTCCCCGCTAATTTTAGATTTAATCCATTGGAAGTACCGATCCATAGATTACCTTTTGAATCCTCTAACAAAGCGCGCACCATATTGGAACTTAACTGCTTTCCTGCAACATCAAATGTTTGGAAAGATCCGGCTTTCTGGTTTTTACGAAGGACCTGTAGTCCGCCACCGAACGTGCCGATCCAAATATCGCCATTGCGATCCTCTAAGATTGCATAGACATTATTGTTTGCTAGGCCATTACTTACATTGGGATCGAAACGAAAATGTTCATAGCCTTGTTGCCCCTTTCGTCTTAAATTCAATCCACCATCATAGGTACCTACCCATAAATTCCCTTCCTTATCCAAACAGATGGACTTCACATTGTTATGACTTAGGCCATTCAGGTTATTTTTATCGTAACGTTCACTAAAAAACGAATTCGTATGCCGATTAAAATAATTCAGTCCTCCACCCTCAGTTCCAATCACGAGTTCTCCCATAGCATTTTCAACAAAAGCACTCACCACATTGTAACTTAAGCTATTGCGTTTAGATTGATGGGTAAAATTCTGAAAATTAGGAATATCCTTGTCATAGATATTGACCCCTCCAAAGTAGGTTCCGATCCAAATAGATCCCCTTTTATCCTGAAATATAGGGCGAATGGAATTATTGCTTAAGCTATTGGGATTTCCATCGTCTGCCTGAATAAAAAGCAATTTTCCATTTTGATAAACGTAGAGGCCATTGAATGTTCCGATCCAAATCTTTCCATCATCTGTTTTTTTTAAGGAGCGCACATCTTGACTGGCCAAACCGGTATGATTGCCCTCTTCGGTTAACGAGGATATTTCGCCTGTATTCTCATTGATAATCCGAATACCATTATATTTCGTTCCTACCCAAAATATACCTGGACTAACTTCCAATACTGCTTGAAACCGTTGATTAACCTTATTATCTACCGATTTCTCTTTAAAATAAGTCCGTAGCACCTTTAAGCTATTTCCATCTTTCGATGCAGCCTGCATGAGTACAATGGCATCATCAGTACAAAACCATAATCGCTTTCTGCGATCCTCATATAGGGTTCGAAAATTACGATAATATTCTTTTCCCTGGCTTCTTTCAACGGTAATCTCATTGAAAACCAATTCCGCTTCGAGATGCCGGCCCTCTTTAATCTTATACAAGCCTATATTTGTCGCAATCCAAATCTTACCATTGGAATCCTGAAAAATCTGGTGAACGTTAACATCCCTTTTTCCATTACTACTCTCCACAGTAGGTAAGGGTATGCGGATGAAATTGTCTGACGCACGATTATATAAATTCAGACCTGTCATTGTCCCTATCCAAAGGCGCTTTTTGTTATCTTCCGTAATCGCTTGAATAAAGTTGTGCTCTAAGGAAAGGCTATCTTGCGGATTACTGCGATAAATCGTAAACTTCCGGGCGTCGTATTTATTTAAGCCATCACGGGTACCGATCCACATAAAACCCAAATAATCTTGAGCTATAGCGAAAACGCTGCCCTGAGACAAACCTTCGTTGACATCCAAGTGTAAAAAACGATAGTTTTTTTCCTGCGCATGCAAAACAGAAATTAACGCTAGTACACAGCAAAAACAGCGCATAAAAACACGTAATGGCATCATAAGGTATATAATTGAAATGGATGATAAAAATAATCATTCCATTGAATAAACACGAACAAGAATCACTTTAATCGATCTTTTAATTGTTGCTCATAAAGTGAGCCGATCGACATTTTTTTATTTTGATTTTCCCAATAACCGGTACTTCTATTTTTCAGCCTTCCTGCAGCTTGCTTGCCATTTACCCCTATTGCAAAGTTTTGTCCGGAAGCCCAGGGCTGTTGTACAGCAGCACTTTTGACCTCACAATTCCACAGCACCTGTGTCACTCCGGCCCAACCATGTCCACTCCCCCAGTTACCCCGATCCTGCACATTAATTTCACCATCCGTTACAATCTCATCGTAGAGCGTTCCAACGGCCCATCGATGATGGGGACCGATATCGGCATGTGTTCTCTGCGCACTGGAATGGCTAAAAACGTTGGGGCCAAGTGTCCTTGCACCCGTAACGAAATCATGGCGTCCTTCCGTCGTATAAAGTTCTTTAAATAAATTAAGCTGACCGTCATTATTGAATGAATACCGCCTTCCGCCTGTAATTTGAGATTTTCCATCCAGACACCGCGACTTCATTACTGTAATCTGTTTGGCAAAAGCACCAAGACTCACCGCCGCATAGCCAAAATAACGCGCGGTGATATTACGCACCCAACCATTCGCTATTTTATCCATATCAATTGCAATCCAGCCGTGATTTTCGTCCTCATTATCTACAAAATCAGATTCGAAACGTATATTTTCGATTCCAACTTCGCTTATACGTCCGTCAAAGGTGTAAGGAATGACGGCCACTTTTCCGTACCTCGGATCGATCGCCATCACCAGGGGATTATCAAAAAATACAGAGTCACCTCGAATGGCTAAAATAGTACGTTCAAAATTTAGCTTGTATTCCCGCGCCGTCCACTGTTTCGTCCCTTCTCTCTTTTCAATCTGGTTCATTCGAAGCGCTTCGATCCAGGCATCATTCATCTCATACGATAGCAGGACCTGCTCGCCCACTTTCCATTCGTTCGTATGATCGACTAGGACATAGTTAGCCCCTACAGGTCCATAGCCATCCTTAACGAACTGTTTTCTAGCCTGGTCCACTGTATAGCTGCCCGTACCGGAAACTTTCAATAAGCTCCGTTGATGCTGCCCTACTGCTTTAAGCAGGGTTTGTCCCTCGGCATCCCCCTCACCTCTCAACACGACACCGCTGGCATGAATTTCCAAACTTCCAGGTATAGTGTACAGGCCTTTTTTTAACAAAACAGCACCTCTATAACCGTTTTTATCACGCGGTTTTGCTGATACGGCATCGATGGCCTGCTGTATAATTTGCTGATCATCACCATTTACGCTGGGTTTTACCGTAATCACGACAGGAACATTGGGCAACTTTTGATCACCTTGATGATAGCCCACGCGACTAAAGTCGGGGATGACATTTCCCTGTGCATCTGGAAAATAGATCAATTGTCCCGCTGGATTTTTCCGGACCAGATCCGATTGTACTTTTCCTGATTGTAGCTCTTCTTTCCGGTGCAATGCTTCCAAAAAATAATAATCGGCATAACTCAAGGGTTTATCCACTTCGGTATTGGAAGGTTTCGATCCTGTGCTGTGTAATAATATAAAACCTCTACTTTTATTTGCTGGCGACATGTAATTGTCTATCAGGTTCGCCAATATGGTCTGTGCTTTTGCACGATAATCTTTCCCTTGATTGCTATACGTACTTAATTCCAACAGTCCCGATGCGATGACTGTCGCTGCCGACACATCCCTGGGTTCATTTGGAATATTAGGCGCATCGAAATCCCAATAAGGGATCAAGTCTTTCGGCATATTGGGATGTGTAAACAGCCACTGCGCGACTTTTTCAGCTTGCTGCAAATATTTCGGATCTCCCGTTTCTCTGTAACACATTGTATAGCCATACAATGCCCAGGCCTCACCCCGCGACCATGTTGACTCGTCACTTAAGCCCTGATGGGTGTTTTTATGCTGTACAGCTCCCGTTTTCGGATTGTAGTCTATCACATGATAAGTGCTGTAATCCGGTCTGAAATGATTTTTCATTGTCGTATTGGCATGGCTCACTGCAATATGATAATAAGTAGAATCTCCCGTGAGTTTAGTTGCTTCAAATAGTAATTCCAAATTAAGCATATTATCAATGATAACCGGAAAGTCCCAGCGGTGACTATTGTGATCCCACGAACGTATACAGCCAACTGTTGGATTGAAACGGGTTGACAGCGTTTTGGCTGCCTGTACAAGCACCTCCCGATACTGTGGATTTGCAGTTAACCGATAACCATTTCCAACACTACAGTAGACCTTAAAGCCCATATCATGGGTCTTTCCATTAAATTGCTCCGCTTCGATCGACCTTGTTGTTTCTGAAGCGAGATCCTTCCATTTCTGTTTTCCCGACTTTTCGTAGAGAAACCACAGGACGCCAGGAAAAAAACCACTGGTCCAGTCGCCCCTTTTCACGGCAACCAGTTCGTTATCTGTGGAAAGCGTACGTGGCGAAACCAAGGATGAATCACTTTTTTTCAAGAGTTGCAATTCTTTATAAAGCAGTTGAGCTTGTTGATCTGCTAGATTCCAAGCTTTTTGCAGCTGCTTGGTACTCTGTGCCTCAACATGTTGAAAAGAACACAAAATTCCCGTCAAAAAAATTACTTTGGCAATGGATGACTTTTTTAAATTTCGAAAGCACAAAAAGAGGGCATATCTTTGCAAAGACGTCGCATTAACATTCATGTTATCTGTAGGTTTTTAAGGTGAAATGGTTAAGTTATTTTATAAGGAGGCCAGGAAATTCACAGCCATATAATCGGGTTACGAATGGGTAAATTTCGAACAACCTCTTCTTGTTCGGGTGCATGATCAAGCTTTTTCCAAAGCTGCAGGTATGCTCTATTTTGGAAAGCCGTGGCCGAAAACACAAGTGCCGGATGCGCAATCGGCCATTGATCCCAATACATGACATCTTTCGGATAAGGCCATTTCTGTTTATCTGCAATATAGGGAACCATAAAATCAACCCCCTTTTTTATTGTCCGCCCATCAGGCAAAGTATACTGCCAAAGGGGGGGATTGGTCTTGGACAAAATCTGGCATATCATGGTCATCGCATCGAGATTAAACAACGCGTAGCCATAAGGTTTTGTACGCTGCAATTCTCTCGGGAAACTCCCATTGCTTTCCATTTGATTCGGCAACAACACCTGCGTATAACGATCTGCACATTTTTGGAGTAATATAGAGTCTTGTACTAAACTCGAAAATGCAGCGACCTGCATCACCCAACACGTACCATGGTTATTAGCAGCATTCATTTCATCGATACCATATTGATGCGTTGTAAGCCAACGTAAATAGGCCGCAAACCAGCGATGTATGGCATCCTTAGCATCCTGTGGAAAATTAGGGTCGTTTTCAAAGATCTTGACAGCCTGTGCAACTTCCATCAGATGAATGGTATCAATAATGCCTATCCCTCGCCCTGTAAAACGCCCTTGTATGGCCTGTGCATAAAGAAGATTAGGGTTCATCATCGTTTCTGCATCAACAAACCAAGCCTTTAAATGACGAAGGGCCTGCTGTACGTATTTTTTATCCGGATTCAAACGATAAGCTGAGGCCAGCGCCCCCACGATTCGGCTGAAGCGGATCATCGCTTTACGATGTTCAACGAAATTGGCTGGATTAGTCATCCCATCCCGTTGGATATAGGGCGCAGCGGGATCTTTGGGATCAGGCCACCAATAATCGCCTTCAGAATAAAAATCATGAATACCCCCGGCACTCCGAACTGCCTTATAAGCTGTCACAGTCACTGGCTTCTGCTTCATCGCCCATTTGGACTGCTCGAGGATAACAGGGCGCAGCGTCTGGATGATCTCCTGCTCAAAAATACCTTCCTTCATTTTTGCCCTCAAGAATAAGGGGAAAATTGCGATCCCAAGAAGACAGCCCATGACGCGAACAATTGATGTAGATTTCATTTTTCCTGGTTTTTGAATTACATTGGAACAACACGATACTGTTTACCTTTTATGGTCTCAAATTGAACTTCGAATGTTTTCGTAGATGCTAACGATGGCAATTTGGAAGAATCCGCTACCGTATACGGAAGTTGTTCCGGTTTATATAATAGCGTGTTGTCAGTGACAACTGCCTGATTTGATTCGATGCCGACAACTTTAACGGGTAAAGGAGTACGCAAACGACAAACACCACCAATATTGGATACGATCATTGCTTCGGTCAACAGGTTATTTTTCCAGGCTATATCCACGGTAAAGTTTCCTCTGGCCTTAATTCCTTTTATTGTCCCAGCAGACCATTCATCAGGTAGGGCTGGCAACAAATGGACGGCTCCGTCATGACTTTGCAGTAACATTTCGGTCATTCCAGCCGTAGCACCAAAATTACCGTCAATTTGAAAAGGTGGATGTGCATCAAATAAATTCGGATAGGCTCCACCACCGCTCATCTGCGCACGGTCTAATTTAGGATCAATAAAATTTAAGGCATCCTTGAGGATTTTATAGGCATGATTTCCATCCTGAAGCCTCGCCCACCAATTTGTCTTCCAGGCCATCGACCAGCCGGTACTGACATCGCCCCTTAAAAGCAATGAACGCTTGGATGCCGCAGCCAAAGCCTTGTTTTCTGCAAAACTGATCTGATTGCCCGGGTATAATCCAAATAAATGGGAAATATGACGATGCTGATCCTTTGGATCATCCCAATCTTTAAACCATTCCTGCAATTGTCCATATTGGCCCACCTGATAGGGATAAAGCTTTTCCTTCGCTTGTTCTAGCGCTGATTTAAATTCAGGATCAACGTTGAGTATCATACAAGAGTGAATAACAGCTGTGAAAAGCTCCCGAATGATCGCCATATCCATGGTAGAGGCCATGGTCAATTGATATTCTTTACCTGCTATTTTGATTGTATTTTCAGGTGAAGTGGACGGATTGGTAACAAGGTATTTATTTCCAGGATCCGCAATCAGCCATTGCAACATAAATTGGGCTGCGCCTTTCATCAACGGGTAGGCCTTCTCCTTTAAGAAAGTTTTGTCACCTGTAAAACGATAGTGTTCCCATAGATGTGTGCATAACCAAGCACCTGCCATAGGCCATGCCGACCAGCGTGGCATTCCTTTTGGATCCCAATCGTATCCGCCCGGAGGGGAAGTTTTGGCCCATAGATCGGAGTTATGATGAACAACCCAGCCCTTATCTATATGATAATTTATCGATGCCGTTTTAGCCCCATTGATGGCCAACTCATCCATAAAATCAAACAAAGGCTGATGACATTCCGCAAGATTGGTATTTTCCGCAAGCCAATAATTCATCTCTGTATTGATATTGGTCGTATAATTACTCCCCCAAGGTGGCTGCACATGATCATTCCAGATACCTTGTAAATTTGCCGGTCTTCCGCCTTGTCTGGAACTAGCAATCAACAAGTACCGTCCAAAATGATAATACAGTGTCAGTAGTCCCAAATCGGCTGGTCCTTTGGAAAACTGCATGATACGTTGATCTGTCGGCAATTTATCGTGAGCCGAGCTGCCATCCAGCTCAAAAGCTACGCGCTTGAATAGCGCCTGATAGTCTTTTTGATGATCGGAGAATAAGGTCTGAAAATTCTTTTTTGAGACATTATTCAAGCGATTTTTCGCCAACAATGTGGCATCTTTACCTTCCCGACTCGGCGACTTATCAAAACCGTTAAAGCTTGTCGCTTCAGTCAAAAATAAAGTCACCTCATCAGCGCCTATAATTTTAAGCTTATCCCCCTCTTTTTTTACCACACCACCGGTAGTTTTTACGCTTACCTGTATCGCAAAAGTCATCCCTTTTCCGCCAATACTGTCGTACACGACTTGTAGAGGTTCATAATCCCTATTGGCGACAAAACTTGGCGCTTTCCCCTGAAGAGTTAATTGATTATCCCCTTGGGTCGAAACTCGATACCTGAGTTTACTGGTCAAGGAAAGGTCCAAGGTAATTGATTTTTTCTTGTCTGCCTTCAGTCGAACAACCAATGCTTTATCCGGAAAGCTGACAAAACTTTCTCTTAGGTATTGAATACCCTGATAGGAATAACTGACCTGATTGATCGCTCGCTCAAGATCCAGCTCCCGTTTATAATCTTTAACCTTTTTCTCATCTTGGTGAAAATCCAACCATAAATCGCCCATCGGCAGATAGCGCGCCGAATATGGTCCCTGCATTTTCTTCCAAAGAACTGCAGCATCTTCATATTTTCCAGCAAAGATGGCTTGGCGTACCTGGGGGAGAATCTGCGGGCCATTGGGATTATTGCCCGCATCTGGTTCACCCGACCACAGAGTATTATCGTTAATTTGAAACCTATCTTTACTTAGCCCACCAAAGACCATCGCTCCTGTCGTGCCATTGCCAAGCGGTAGAGCCTCTTCCCAGAGCGTGGCCGGTTGATTATACCAAAGCTTGAGCTTCGGGGAACTGCTTTGTGCATGGCATGGGGCAATCGCCCCTAGGAGACCGAGCAGTACAAAGAGGTTCAAATGATTCGTTGCTTTTAACATCTTGTGCTATTTTTCTATTGTTAATAAGGCACTTGCAGATCCTTCCATCCGACCGGATACTACAGCGCTTCCCGAAGGCAGTCGAAGTTTAATCAATGCGCGACCATTGTAGGCCTGTACTTTTTTCGCCCCTGTAGAAGTACCTTGATCGACGATCAACTGACCGTCGCCGGTTGAACCAAAATAGATCCAATCCTTTGCATCGAGACAGGGGGTATTGGTATTATCCACAATTTGAGCTTGCACAGTGATCATTTCCCCTTCCGTGGCAATCTTTTCGACAAGCAATTTGGCAGGTTTGCCCCACTTTTTTGTCTGATACTGCTGTTCAATTTCATCCATGAGAATTTCCTGGCCGTTTTTCGCTACAGCTTTAATCTGATTGCTTCCTTCGTTCAGTTTAACCATCCACCTTAGCCCCGCGGCTGGAAAATCCTGACTGTTTCTTTTCTTTACCCCTTGACTTACTCCATTGACAAAAAGCTCAACCTCTTTTGCATTGGAATACACCTTTATCATTTTTGACTCCTCCTTTTCACCCCAACGGATCGGCCAGGTATGGCCATAAATATGCAGCATTGGCTTCGCTGTCCAATACGACTGGAATACGTAGTAAGATTCTTTTTTGGTAAAATCCCGTTCAACAACACCCTTCTGATTGACATAAGGCACAGGATTGTCTGGCCGTACCGGAGTTGAAAAATCTTTAAATGGCCAATAGGCTGTTCCCATGAGCCAAGGCATTGTTTCCTGTTCCTTTAAGTGCCAATCGATGAGATTACAAATGTAGCTTTCACTCCAATCGCCATCTTTAGAAACACGTGCTGCCCCACCAATGAGCGACGCATCACCCGCTCGTTCATCTGTTGTTCCATCACCTTTGATTTTAGCTAAAGCACGATCAGGGTCCTCTGCATGTCGTCTAGCATGACTATCCCCGCCCCACTCCACATGAAGGAAATGTTTTACCTTTTTCATTTCTTCTTCTGATGCTGTTTTATAGTCGGTATAAACACCTCTATACCAACCGGCCCAAATGGATGGCGAATAAACATCAACAATATCTTTACAGAAATCACAACGTCTTATCGCTGTTTTCCGGCTCGGATCCAATTGATGAGATAAGGTATTAAGTTCACTCATATAAGCTCTTATCTTCGCCTGATCAAACTCCGTAAAATCCCCCGGCCAATCATTTTCGTTGCCGAGGCCCCAAATAATGACCGATGGATGATTATAATGCTGTTCAATCATATTGGTTAACATCCGTTTTCCCTGAAGCTGATAGACCTCACCACCTAATCCTCCTCTACACCATGGAATCTCTTCCCAAACCAAAATACCCAGACTATCACAGGCCTCAAGCACTTTACGACTCTGCTGATAATGTCCCAAACGAATAAAGTTTACGCCCATCTCTTTCATCAGAGTCATCTCTTGCAAGATCTGATTGTCAGTCATTGCGGCAGCAACGCCGGCATGGTCTTCATGACGATGGGTGCCGCGAAGCAAAAGCCTTTTCCCGTTCAGCAGAAAAGGGCCTTTTTCTTTAAACGCTACATGTCTAAAGCCAAAGACAGTCTCTTCTTTAAATACTTGTCCATTGCTTTTGACTGTGGTAACCAAACGGTACAAAGCCGGTTGATCAGGGCTCCAAAGCTGTGGCTTCTTGACCAGGAATTGTCCAAATTCAAGATTCAATGCCCCCTTATTTACCTGTGGTTGCTGGGTTTGCACGATTTTTCCAGCGGGATCATAGAGTTGCGTTTCGACTTCAAAATTTGTCTGAGTCGAAAATGGCATCAGTCGTCCACGGACGTTGGCTACCCCCTGCTTTCCATCGGCCCCTACTGACGCCTCAACAAATACACGTTCCAAGGCTGTCTGCGGAACATATTTTAGGTTTAGATGTCTGTAAATACCTCCATAGACGTTAAAATCAGACAGATCAGAAGGGATCATTTCGAGATCACGTGAATTATCCACACGAATTGAAAGCGGTATTTTGCCCTTAAATTGTTTTTTGAAAGCATCTGTTTTTTTAAACTTTTCAACTGCATCTGTAATGTCCACAGTCCATTCGTCGTATCCGCCGACATGCTCCCCAACTTTAATTGTATGGATATAAACAGCTGTCTTTTGTCCAGCCCCTTCAAAATGAAGCAGGGTACGGCCATCTAAATAGGGATTGTCTATAGCCAGTGATTTTCTATACCAGCTTGGCCCCTGATAATAATTGATAGCTGGATCAACAGCGTCCAGTGCATTATAACAATGTGGCAGATCCACCTGCTGCCACAATGGAACAGACTCGGGATTACCGGCTCCCACCGGTCTTACAGCTTCCCAGATTCCCCCCAGATCGCTCTTTAAGAAATCCCAGCCTTGATCAATCCGCTTAACTTCCTGAGCATGGAGCTGCGAAACTCCAAGAGTCAACAACAACGCAACTATTTTATTCAATCTACTTTTCTTCATTATGCTATTTGAGTATCTACTTTCCAGCTTATCGACCTTATTCGTCCAGCGCGCCGGTTTTCATTTTCTTTGCTCCTGACGATGTATTCCCTTTAAATTTTCCGGCTATTTCGACCTTAATTACCGTAGCAACGGCATCAATTGCCTGTTCTGGTACACTGATCCCGATCCCCGCAACATTCTTTTTCACCTTTAACACCCGGCCATCAGCCAGAAGACTTGCTTTTAACACTTTGTTTGTAACCGGAAGTTCAACTATTCCATTTTTCGGCCAGTCAAATACAGATATATATAAACAGGTCCGGTTTCCGTCTTCCTTCATCGTACATCTTCCCCATTCAAACGGTTTTAAAGGACTGCTCTTGGTCGCATAGATGGCTTCACTATTTGTTTTCATCCATTTACCAATGACAGCCAAACGGTCTATACTCTCCTGTGGAAATGATCCATCTGGTTTTGGACCAACGTTCAGTAAATAGTTCCCACCCTTGGAAGCGATGTCAACAAGATTACGGATTAAGGTCTCGGCCGACTTCCATTTCTGATCGGATGTACGATAGCCCCAGGTACCATTCATCGTCATACAGGTTTCCCAGTGTTTGCCTTCAAGTTCACTCCAATCCGGAATTTTCTGCTCGGGTGTTTTTGTGTCGCCTGGGAAATTAGGCCGCTTCAATCGATCATTTGTAATAATATTTGGCTGCAAGGCCAATTGTTCCTGAAGCATATTTGCCGCTTCATCGGTCATATTGGTCGGTGTATCCCACCACAATACGGCAATATCACCATAATTGCTCAACAATTCTTTGACTTGGGGCACCGATACGTTTTTGATATAATCATTGAAACTAGCTGTTTCCTGTTTTGGATCCCAATGACCGTGATGCGCTAAGGTGTAGGCATCAATGCGCGTTGAATCTGGGTTAGGCCAGCCTTCCCGCATTAATTTACGGGCAGCAGATCCCCCCGGGTTATTCCAATCCTGGGCTTGTGAGTAATAAAATCCCAGTTTAATACCATATTTTCGGCAAGCTTCTGCCAAAGGTTTCAGCACGTCCTTTCCATAGGGAGTAGCATTCACCATGTTCCACTTGCTCGCTTTTGTTTCGAACAGCGCAAAACCATCGTGGTGTTTGGCTGTGATAATCAAATATTTCATCCCGGCATCTTTGGCCATGCGTACCCATTCATCTGGATTATAGGCTGTGGGATTAAATTTTTGGGCCATGGCCTGATACTCATCAACCGGGATTTTAGATCGGTTCATGATCCATTCTGCTCCGCCGCGTGCTTGTTCGTGCCCGCTATAAACACCGCCAAACTGGGCATAGACTCCCCAATGGATAAACATGCCAAATCGGGCTTCCTCCCACCATTTCATGCGTACACTATCGGGCATGCGACTTACTTGCGCATACAATCCCCCCTTACTCATGCCCATGATGAGGACAAGTGCCAGCAACATTTTATATATAGCTTTCATACCTGAATTTTTCACAGTCCTTAATTTAGAAACCTGCTGTTTGCTGAAAATTTTCATTACCTAAACTTTTGGCCATATCTACCTCAGACTGAGGCACAGGCCATAACGTATCTCTTGCCATAAATAATCTTGACGCACCATCTGGATCCTTGATTTTATCCATCACCTCTTTGATCAGTCCCCAGCGTTTCAAATCAAAATAACGCTGTCCCTCGAGCGCCAGTTCAATCCTACGCTCATGGCGGATAATATCGCGAAATTCACTTTTTGTCAATGCGTTACCAAACTGTAATAAAGGCATTTTTACATCAGCTCTGGATCGTACTGTATTTAATGCTTCGACAGCTGTTTGGTCGGGTCCCACACTTTCATTCTTTGCTTCCGCATACATCAACAAAATATCAGCATAGCGTAAGAACACCCAATCCTGATCACTCTGTGTGGCATAACTTGTCGGCCATTTTGATTCATTGATATACTTTCTCGGTAGAAACCCGCCCAATACGCCCTCAGCGACAGGATCGAAAGCGGAGGAGGCCGTAGTGCCACGCCAAACACCGCGGTACATAATAGTCGACTTTAGACGCGGATCTCTATTTTCGTAAGGGTTTTTAGCATCGTAAATTGAAGATTCTTTAATATCCTTACCGTCGATGGCATAATATGAATCGACGAGATACCCCAAAGGCTGTATCGTTTTTAGATAGGAATACATCATATCTGCCGGACTGTACATATTGGGAGGTAAGAATCGCGCCGAAAACATGATTTCCGGATTACCATTTTGCCCAGGCTTTCTAAACAGATCGCGGTATCCCCCCTGGTAGATCGAAAACTTGTTTTCATCTATAATAATTTTAGCGGTTGCGGCAGCCTCTGCCCACTTTTTAGCTGTCAGCAGCACCTTTGTTTTGTATCCGAGTGCAGATCCTCTCACGGCATGCCCCTTATACCCTGTATTTGGCAGTTTTTCACTCGCGTAATCTAAATCTGCTAAAATCGCGTCCACAACGTTGTTTTTGGGTGTTCTACCCAGCCGAATACTCGCATCGTCCATGCCCAGAGGTTCTAAAGTCAATGGCACATCGCCGTACAGATTGGTCAATAGAAAGTAGTAATGGGCGCGAATAAAACGAGCTTCCGCTTTATATCGGTCACGGTCCTGCTGGCTCATGCTGGTAATACGGTCGATATTGGCAATCAATTTATTGCATGCCGCAATCGCCTGATACGAAATCTCATATCCCTCCGATTGCATCCCGCCTGTTGTCGAGGAGATTCCTGACCGCGAGATAATATTGAAATTATTGGATGTACTGGACACAAAGGCATCGTCTGAAAGTCCATCCCAAAACATACTGGCTCCCCCCCAACCACCGCGTGCATTGGATGAAGATGTCGAATTGTACCCGCGGCAAAGAAATTCATAACAACCTGATAAGGCCAAATCAGCGTCAGCCTGCGTTTTCCAAAAGTTTGATTCGGAAATTTTATCTGTTGGATTTTTATTTAAAAAATCTTTTGTGCAACTACCTAGTGAAGCTAGGGCAGCTAAGCTTAGGTATAGATATGTTTTTTTTACGCTATTTTTCATCTTTAATTTTTTTTAGTTACCACTCGATTAGAATGTGATGCTCGCTCCAAATGCGAATACTTTATTCTGCGGATGAGTCACATAACGTCCTGATGTTGCACCACCGCTTGATGAAACGCCACGTTCGGGATCTAAACCGGGGAACTTGGAGAACGTCAGCAGGTTGTCTGCTGCAAAATAGATCCGAAGGCCTGAAATACCAGCTTTAGACAAACTGCTCTGCGGAATAGAATAGCCAACCTGAATGTTTTTAAGACGCAAAAACGACCCGTCCTTTAAAAAGAAAGTGGATGCGGTCCTGACATTGTTCGCTGCAGGCGTATTTTCTGCACCTACAATCGGCAGGGATGCATTCGGGTTCTCTGGAGTCCAGGCATCCATCCAGTCGCGGGTAAATGTGCCCCCCTGTCTGAATGGTACTATTCCCCATTCACTCACAAATATTTTTTGTCCCTGGGATCCGAAGAAAAAGGCCGTAAAGTCAAAGTTCTTCCATACCGCAGTCGCATTAAAGGAGTAATCGAAATCTGGATAGGCACCAGCCACGACAACACGATCGTTATTGTCAACAAGCTTATCTCCATTCACGTCGGCAAATTTCAGATAGCCAGGCTGCGCAGGAATCTGCTGCACCGGCGAAGCGGCCACCTCTTCCTTCGAGCGGAATATGCCGGTATTTTCCAGAAGATAAAAACTTCCGTACGGCAAGCCTTCCCGAATAATGGTATTGCCCGAGATACGCTCAGCACCATATTTCATCACCTTATTGCGATTGGCCTGAATATTTCCATTGAGCGTCAACGAGACCTCTCCAATTTTATCACGGTACTGAAGACCGAGCTCAATACCTCTATTGCGCAATTCTCCATAATTTACTGTCGGTGCGGTCAGACCAATATAAGACGGGAAAGCCGTAGAAGCGGATAAAATATCCGAAGTTACCTTGTTGTACCAATCGAAAGAAGCGGTCAATTTGTTGTTCCATAAACCAATATCCACACCAAAATCCAAGACTTTGGTACTCTCCCATTTGATCCGGTCGTTGGCCATGGCGACCTGACGAGCCCCCTGCTGCAGCGTTTCATCAAAAGGGTAAGCAAAAGAAGAGTTGTATACAATCTGATACGGATAGTTACCAATATTCTGATTACCCAATGTTCCAATGGAGGCTCTTAACTTTAGTTCATTAACAACTTCTTTTAATTTCGGACCAAAAAAGTCTTCATCCGAGACTTTCCAACCTCCAGATAGTGAAGGGAAAAATGCCCATTTTCTATTTTCAGGAAAACGTGAAGAGGCGTCATAACGCGCATTCCCCTCCAGTAGATACTTGCCTTTGTAGTCATAGTTTAAGCGACCATAATAAGACCTTAATGACCATTCATTGGTTACACCGTTATTCGACTGTTGTCCGGCTCCACCACCATCGAGTTCAAGCAAGTCATTGTTGGGAAATTGCAGCCTGCTTCCGAACAGTTTTTGTGTTTTATTATATTCTGCCTGGGTTCCTGCCAGCACTTTGATGTTGTGATTTCCGAAGGACTTATCGTAAGTCAGTTGGGTATACCCGATCGGATACACATTGTTGTCGTCCGTTACTTCAAGCCCCTGACCGCCGACATCAAGTTGTCTGGCAGGTAGGTCATCAGGTTTAGCAAACCACATGTATTGATTAATCACAGGTTTGCTGGTATAGTTTTTTGTAAAACCATACGTCAACCCACCGCTTGTCTTCCAATCCAGTCCATCCAATATTTTCACATTTAAAAAAATATTGCCCTGCATAAAATAATTGTTCAGTCTTGTAAATGCATTTTCAGCAACTGCAACAGGGTTTTTATTTGGGGATTGAAAAGGATATGCCCTAGACGTATAACGACCACTACCATCGGGTAGTACAGGTCCATAAAGTGGTGATTGACTAATGGTTGACAAAAACTGATCTTCACTGCCATTTCTAGGATATTTTCGATCGCCATAGTTCAAGGTAATACTTGACCCAAAACTGATCCGCTCATTGATTTTAGAACCCAGATTCAGCTGCAGATTATACTTTTTAAAGGAAGTCCCGATCATAATATCAGGTTGATTTACATAGCCCAATATGACGTTGTAATTTGTTCCTCCTGCCCCGCCGCTTAAGCTTAAATTGTGTGTCTGTACAGGAACAGTTCTAAATACAGCATCTAACCAGTTAAAATCGGGGTATAATGTTTTATCCGTTGGATTTTTGTAAGCATCAATCATCTCCTGGCTAAAAGAAGCATTTGGATTCGTTACACCCGAGTTTTTATTTGCCTGATTATACAGGGTCATATAATCCACGGAATTATAGACCAGATCTGGAAGAGCAGAGGCTTTGGTAATTCCCACATTGTAGTCATAACTAAGTTGAGTCTTTCCTGCCTTGCCCTGCTTTGTCGTCACGAGGATCACACCATTTGCTGCCCTTGCTCCATAAATAGCGGCTGAGGCAGCATCTTTCAATACCGTTATATTCTCGATTGCCTGGGGGTTTAAATTTTCCAAGCTTCCCGGAATACCGTCCACAATAACCAATGGTGCAGAAGAAGCCCCATACGACCCCAATCCGCGGACCTGTAGATTTACATTTTCATTACCCGCTTCTCCCGAACCTTGGGTAACACGGAGTCCGGGCATGCGGCCCTGAAGCAATTGTGAAGGATTCGTGGCGATACGCTTGTTGAGTACCTTTCCATCAACGGCAGCAACAGCGCCTGTTAAATTACTTTTTTTCTGGGTACCGTAGCCTACGACGACCACTTCGTCAATCAAACTACTGGACTCCTGCAATACAAGGTTAATATGATCCTTCTTGTCGACAGCAACCTCAGCTTTCTCTCTGCCCACCAAAGTGAAGATTAGCACATCAACGTCCCGTGCAAGAATCTGATAATTGCCGGCCCCGTCGGTTACCGTTCCGGTTTTCACTCCTTTTATCTGTACTGTGACCCCTGCAAGAGGCTCTCCTCCCGGGGAGGTTACTTTTCCGGATATTTTTAATTGTGACTGAGCCAGCACCACGGGTGCAGCCATACTCATCAATGAAAATAAAAGTAACCCCTTGCCTACCGTTTTGGTTATCGGTGTTATCATAGTTATTTTGGTTTATTTGGTTATTTAACGAAGTAAATGAACCCAAATATCAAAAATCGCGAACAGCAAAAGGAGGAGTTTTTGTTCAAATAGGTGGAAAAAATAGCTTCATTCCTGATTTTCAGCACGATTAAATGGATTTTAAAAAAAACAGGAACCTACCGCCCGGCATCTTCTGATTTTTCGTCGGGTCGACGAACATTTCAGTGCCAAAATAAAGCGGAGCTCTGAGAAACCTGCCAGTGCCCCCTAAAGCCCGGAAGATTATCAATTCTGCGATAAAATCGATATATTGTGCCCAAATCAATTTAATTGAGGGAGCCGATGACAACAAAAAAATATAGTAACGTCTATATCTTTTGGTTTTTTACCATTTTATTTGTTTTGCTGCATAGGGGCTATTGCCAGACAATCATACCTACGGGAACACCTTTTGTAAAACAATACAAAAAAGGCCAGTATAAAGCCGGCAATCAGAACTGGTCATTGGCAGTAGATAAAGATGGCCGTATTTATAGCGCAAATACCGAAGGCCTGCTGCAATTTGACGGACAATACTGGCGTGTATTTCCGCTTCCCAATCATTCAACGGTCCGGAGTGTTGCGATCGGTAAAGATGGGAAGATCTATACGGGCGGGAGAGGAGAATTTGGTTATTGGACTTCCAAATCTTTTGGCAACTTAACCTACCACAGCCTCTCTAAGCTTGTGCAGGACAAAACCTATTTTCCAAATGAAGAAATATGGAAAATCATCGTGGAAGGCCAGCGGGTATTTTTCCATACTTTTTCTAAATCCTACATTTGGGAAAACAATACCATAAGACAGCTAACGGCAAAAGGAGAACCTTTTTTATTTCCGCATCAGCTAGATGACAAGTTATTTTTTGAACAGTTGCCAAGTGGTTTGCACGAATTTAAACAGGGTAAATTGATTCCCGTAAAGGGAAAAGATGTCCTGAAAGATAAAAACGTCCTTGCCCTATTGCCTTTCGATACAAATACGTCGCTTATTGCCACCTCACGAAATGGTCTTTATCTGATGAAAACCGACGGAACGATCATACCCTGGTCGGTTCCGGCAAACCAGCTTTTAAGTCAATCCCAGATAAACAATGGTATATACCTGTATGATGGACAGTACGCCTTTGGTACCATTCAAAACGGTGTTATTGTCATCAACAAAAATGGCCAGGTCATTCAGCATATCAATAAAAACAATGGGCTCCAGAACAACACGGTGCTCAGTATGGTCAAAGACAATCAAAAAAATATCTGGGTTGGACTGGATAATGGCATTGACCGCATTGAAATCAACTCTCCACTATCATTTTACACTGATTTTGTTGGAAAAATTGGTACCGTTTATACATCGATTATCTATCAGGGAAAAATCTATCTTGGAACCAACAAGGGTCTATTTTCAAGCGAATGGAAAGGACTAAACAATTACAATTCACTAAATTTCACCCAGATTCCCAATTCAAACGGCCAAGTTTGGACCTTGGCTATATTTGGGGATGAGCTCATCTGCGGGCATAATGATGGTACCTTTAAGCTTGTTGATGGCCGACTTGAGAAGATATCACAGATCACTGGCGGATGGGTTTTCAAGCCTATATTCGGCACGAAAAATATACTCCAGGGGAACTATACGGGCATATCGAAGTTTACCTTTGATGGTGTAAACTTACGGTTTGTCCAACAGTTTGCAGGGATTAAGGAGCCGATCCGATTTTTGGCACAAAAGGATAACCATGCCTTTTGGATCGGAGACTGGGGGCAGATACAGCTTCTCGGACTCGATCCAAGTTTCCAGCAAGGGAACATTTTGTTTTCCTCCAAACAGGATAGCATCGCCTCCAAGAGGCAATTTACGGGAATTTATACCTTAGAAAATAATATTGTATTCGCGACAGATAGCGGATTTCTTCAATTCGACAATATTGTAAAAAAATTCAGTTATGCGGATGAATTAAATACCGCATTAGGCAGCTATAAAAATTCAAATAAGGTCATTCCGATCAATACAAACAGTTACTGGTTTATTCAAAAAACCAAAATTGCGAAAGTAGATTTTGACAGCAAAGGCAAGTTGCACATTGATTCCAATCTGCTCAGTCCCTTACAGGACCGAATGATGAATAATTATGAGAACATCCTTCCCATTGAAAATCAATATTATCTCATTGGTCTGGATGATGGATTTGCGATCTATCGCCATTCCGATAAATCACAAAAATATACCTTGCCACTTCCGCAAATATCACAACTCGTCAACCTGACGACCGGTCAGTCCATTATTCCGGATTCTTCTTTTAAATTATCGTCTTCAGACAATAACCTTAGAATCAGTTTTTCGTGCCCATACTATTCATCCTCGCCGCTTCAATATCAATATTATCTCGAAGGTTACTCAGACAATTGGTCTGAATGGAACGAAATTGCCTATCAAGATTTCACGAACCTGCCCTATGGAAAGTTTCAGATTAAAATAAGAGCGAAAAACAATACTGGACTGATTTCGGAAGTCCAGGTATTTTCCTTTACCATTCGCTATCCATGGTACCTCTCCTGGTGGGCAAAGGCATTTTATGCACTAGCTATGCTAGCGCTCATCTATGTAGCTTATCAGCTTAATCTTCAGCGGGAGCGCAAACGGCAATTCCAGATACGTCGAAAATGGCTGGAAGAAAAGAAGATTGCCCTGGAACGTGAAAACGAACAAAAAGAAAAAGACTGGATCAAACTTAAAAACCAGCAATTGGAAGATCAGCTTCAGTTAAAGAACAAAGAATTGGCCAATGCAGCACTCAATATTGTTTACAAGAATGAGATGTTGAACAACCTGCACGACGAGCTCAAGCAGCTCAAGGATGCGGAAGGGAACAAACTGAGTTCAGATGAACTAAAAAAAATCAACAAACTCATTGATGACGCCCATAATGACGATCGTGACTGGCATATCTTTGAAAGAAGTTTTAACGAATCACATGAGAATTTCTTCAAGAAATTGAAACAGGAATTTCCGGATCTGGTCCCCAATGATCTAAAGTTATGTGCCTATTTACGGCTTAATATGTCAAGCAAAGAAATCGCGTCATTGCTTAATATCAGTACCCGCGGTGTCGAGATTAGACGCTATCGCTTACGCAAGAAACTAGGCCTCCCGACAGACAAAAACCTGTCCGAATTCCTGATGGAACGTTAAATTTTCCCTGCAAACACTACATCATTACCACACACGAGCTTTAGTGTATAAAACACACTAAAGCTCGTGTTATTTCACAAAAAACACCTATATAAAAAACTATATATCAAATCAATAGCACAAAACCGAAATAGGTTTGAGCAGGCGGAAATTTTGTGTAGTAGTGATGTGCAAATGTTAAATTTTGGCAAAGTTGTACTACATCAACATATTTGCTTCAGGGAAATAACCAAAGCATTTTAAACAAACACCAAAAATTTACGATATGAGGAATCTATCCGCATTATTTTTGACATCCATGGTCGTCTCGGTTGCCTATGGACAAACTTCTATACAAGGAGTGGTCAAAGATGGCTCAAGCATGATATCCATGCCTGGGGTAACCATTAGCATCAAAGGGAAAGCAGTATCTACAAAAACCGACGCAACGGGGAAATTTCAAATCAACGCCTCTCCTACCGATTCACTGGTCTTTAACTTTTTAGGTTATCGCACACAAACCGTATACATCGGCAATCAAACGCAACTCAATGTATTTCTAGAGAATCAAAATCAAGCATTGGAAGAGGTCGTGGTCATCGGTTACGGTACGCAAAAGAAAGCAGATCTAACGGGATCTATCAGCTCATTGAAATCATCCGATATCACAAAACAGCCAGCAATGTCGGCCATGCAATCCATACAGGGTAAAGCTGCCGGTCTAAATATTATTGCGAACGAGGCTCCGGGGTCATCGCCTAATGTCATTATAAGGGGTCTAGGTACTGCCCTTGGCGGAAGAAACCCACTCTATATTGTCGATGGGATTGCGCAAACAGATATCAACAATATCAATCCGTCCGACATTGAGTCCATGGATGTTTTGAAAGATGCTTCTTCCGCATCAATTTACGGTCTTCGGGCCGCAAATGGGGTCATTATCGTGACCACGAAGAAAGGTAAAGCAGGTACAGTAAATATCAATTATGAAAGTTATGCCGGACTAAAAACTGTCCTTAATAAAGTAAAAATGGCGAATGCTTCTCAATTTTCACAGTATGCAAATGAATATTGGGCATCCACTGGAGATAAATATCGCTTAGCAACCCAGCAAACCTATGATACAGACTGGTACGATGAACTATTAAAAACAGGTTCGGTTTTTAATAACTCCGTTAATATCTCTGGGGGCACCGAAAAAATCGACTATTTTGTATCTGCCAACAATTTTACTGAAAATGGGATCTTAGATGGCTCGAAATATGTGCGAAATACCATACGCAACAATAACGTATACAAATTTCTAAATAATCGTCTGAAATTTAGTCAAAATCTAAATTTGACTTTAACAAATTCCACACCGAAGCCTTACAGTGCATTTAATACAGCCTATCGACAAGCGCCAATTATGCCTGTTCGTTACGATAATGGAAGATACGCAACGGGCTACTATAATCAAAATACTGGGCTTGGCGGTATAACTGGTGGTCCAAATGATGTAATAGCCAAATTAAATGATGAAGGCAATCCTTTGTATGAGGTTCTTCGCCAAAATGAAAAAATAAATACACTTCGCCTTCAGGGTAGCTTCGAAGGAGAATTCAAAATCACCGATTATTTAAAGGTGAATTCACGTATTGGCGGTAATAAATTTTATTCCAAACAACGTGTTTTTACCAACATTAAAGATCGTTGGCTAAACGCTAATCCACAGAAAATGGATGCCGATTTTGCGGCCAATAAAGCAGCTTCTCCTGGAGATATTCAATTTGCCAACAACAGTTTGAATTATGTTGATTTGGAGCAATTCCGCTGGTCTTGGGAAAACTTTGTAACATTTAACAAGAGTTTCGACAAACATCATATCGAAGCCGTGCTAGGTATGTCTCGCGAGAAATACGATATCAATAGCATGACTAGTATGACGGGATATGATGTTCCAGAAAAAGAGCAATATTGGAATATTAATCTAGCGAACAATACCCAAGGAGCAGATTACGACCGTATCGCTTTGCAGACTTACTATACCCCACGCGCCTTAGCTTCATATTTCGGCCGTGTTCAATATAATTACGATAGCAAATATTATTTGACAGCGACCTTGCGCCGTGACGGATCAAGCGTATTTCGTAATACAGGAAAATACTGGGGTACTTTCCCTTCCGTTGGATTGGGGTGGACCGTGACCAATGAAAGCTTCATGAAAGACGCCACCTGGATCAATTTATTGAAAGTTCGCGGAAACTGGGGAAAATTAGGTAATCAAGATATTCCGCTCAATGTTTCTACTATTCTGCAAAGCCCAGAAAGTTCCAATTACAATTATGTATTTGGACCAGAACAAACAATGGTATTTGGCAGCGCTTATGGAACCCCTGCCAAGAATCTAAGCTGGGAGGTTACGGAGGAAACTGGAGCCGGACTAGATTTTGCATTTCTAAACAACCAGCTTTCAGGTTCCATCGACTATTATCATAAGATGAATACCAATGCGATCTTGTTGGTAACGCCGACTTATACTTCTGCATATGAAGATAAATTTTATGATCATGGGGCAAAAATCCTGAATCAAGGGATTGAGCTTGCTTTAAACTGGAATAAATCGATCTCGCCAGATTTCAGCTATACTGTTGGTGTAAATTATGCATACAACAAAAATACCGTTAAGGAAGTAAAAGCTGCCTACGATGGCGATCAAGGAGGAAGTTTAAATAATGGAGAATTAACAAAACAGCTACGTGTAGGTCAACCTATTTATGGATGGTGGATGTATGAAACAAACGGTGTGTTTCAAGATGCTAACGATGTCAACAATTACCCATCGAATGGTCCTGCCAAACCAGGATATCTGAAATTTAAAGATCAAAATGAGGATGGTATCATTGACACTCGTGATCGTGTTTTCTTCGGCTCATTCTTACCATCCTCCACTTACGGAATCAATTTAGGAATCAACTACAAAGCGGTAGATTTTAATTTATCAGGATATGGCGTTTCGGGCAATAAAGTATATAATGGACTAAGAAGTGCACGCATGAACGCTGGTCAAAATGTTGATCTGGAAACTTTTGAAAATCGCTGGACGCCAGATAATCATACGAATGCACACCCTGGAGCAGATAGATCATATCTACCGTCCAACTATTACTTAGAGTCTGGAAGCTATTTCCGTATCAACAATATAACCATAGGTTATACTTTTAATAACCTATATAGCTCAAGATCTAAACTACGGTTGTATGTAACGGCTCAAAATCCTTTTATGTTTACAAATTACAGTGGTTTCTCTCCTGAATTAGCTGGAGATGGCAGTCCAAATCTAACATCGGGGATCGAACTTTCAGCTTACCCAACCACACGTAATTTCCTTTTTGGACTTAACATGCAATTTTAATCACCTTAGTTTTGAAGACAATGAAAATTAACAAACTTTATATAGCAATTCTTCTTAGTGGGGGCATTGCATTGCAGTCTTGTAAAGACAATAGTTTTCTCGATGTTCCGTCAAAAGAACGTGTAGAGGCCGAAGACAGCGAAACAGTCAATACACCTGAACAATTCGTTAACGGTGTCTACGGTATGTTTACCGATTGGGATTACGCCTTCTCTTTTTTAGGAATAACAGAAATGATTTCTGATAATGCGGATAAAGGCAGTTCAGCAACCGATGCCGGAGGCGATAAACTGTTATTAGATAATTTAACATATACATCTACTGCTGGATCATTCCAATCGATGTGGACACGCTGGTATAAGTCCATTGGAAGGGCATCACAAGCAATCGACTATACGGAGAAATTTGGATTAACGGACGAAGCTTATAAAAATAGATTGATTGCTGAAGCTCGTTTTCTTCGTGCCTTAAATTACTTTTACCTTGTGCGCGGCTGGGGCGATGTTCCTATCCAGGAACGTGATTTAATCAAAAGAGAACCTGCTGCGGAAGTCTATGCCTATATTGAAGCGGATTTACAATTTGCGATTGACAACTTGCCTGTCAAATCTGCTTATGCAGCAAAAGATTTGGGTAGGGCAACCAAAGGTGCTGCACAAGGATTGCTATCGAAGGTATATTTATACCAAAGTAAATGGCAACAAGCGGCTGATATGGCGAAAACTGTTATCACATCCGGTGGATACAGCCTCGAACCGGATTATGCTACAATCTGGCGTTTAGCGGGAGAAAATGGCCCTGAATCGCTCTTTGAATGGCAGGCTCGTGGTACTTCCATTGCACACGGTATTCAACAATATAGCCAAGTACAGGCACCTCGTGGTGGAGCAGTCAATTTAGGCTGGGGTTTCAATATTCCAAGTCAAAACTTATTGGATGCCTTCAATGCCGAAAAAGATAATATTCGTCGCGATGCAACGATTATTTTCAGAGGTGAGACCCTCTACGATGGCCGTCTGATTGACAATGGTGTAGAAAATCCGATGTACAATGAAAAAGCGTATTCGTCTGCCAATGGAGGCGCCGCAGATGGCGATAAAAATGTACGTTATCTCCGTCTAGGTGAAATTTATCTTATCCTTGCCGAAGCAGCAAATGAGGTTGGCAATAGCAGCGAAGCACTCAATGCACTGAATACTGTCCGTACACGGGTAAAACTAGCAAACGTAACGACAACAGACCAAGCACAGCTCCGTCAACTGATCTGGAAAGAAAGACGCCTTGAACTAGCATTTGAGCACGATCGCTGGTTCGATCTGATCCGTACAAAACAGGCAAAAACGGCTATGGCTGCAAATGGAAAAACTTTCCAGGATAAAATGATGCTTTTCCCAATTCCGGAAAATCAACGTATCCAAACGCCAGAAATGACGCAAAATACCGGTTGGTAATTAGATCAATAAAGATAACTCAGTTCAAACGGCCTTTGGCCGTTTGAACATTTTTTCAAGAATTAAACAAGATATCCATGAGAAAACGAACAGCATATCCTGCTCTTACCGGTATAGCTCTGGCGCTTATTCTCAGCAGTTCATGCCAAAATGCGACCACTGGTAGCCCAGACAATCCCTCAAAAATTGATTCAACCGACGGCAACAAAATCAATGAAGATTCGCTATTGACCAATATTCAACAGCATACATTTCAATATTTTTGGGAAGGTGCCGAACCTACTTCCGGCCTAGCGAGAGAACGCATCCATATGGATGGTGTCTATCCTCAAAATGACCGCAATGTCGTCACCATAGGTGGCAGTGGCTTTGGGCTCATGGGTATGATTGTCGCCATGGAACGCGGGTTTATTACCCAAGAACAAGGGGTTCAAAAGTTGGATCACATCATGGATTACCTGGGCAAAATCGAAAGATTCAAAGGTGCCTGGGCCCACTGGTATGATGGAGAACTGGGCACAGCAAAACCGTTCAGTGAAAAAGATAATGGCGGCGACATTGTTGAAACCGCTTTCTTAGCCCAAGGTCTGATTGCCATTCGGGAGTACCTAAAGGATAAAGGTGATTCCGCTCAGCAGGTTGCCCAAAAAGCAGATAAACTATGGAAAGAAATCAATTGGAATCATTATACAAACGGACAGAATGTTATTTATTGGCATTGGAGTCCAAAATTTAACTTCCAGCAAAATCATCCCGTCAGAGGATATGATGAATGTCTCATTACCTATATCCTAGCTGCCTCCTCTCCTACTTATCCGATTGCACCGAATGTATATCACGAGGGTTGGGCAAGATCTGGAGCCATTAAAAGCAGTGCTAAAAAATACGACATTCCACTCGTACTTAAACATAATGCCAAAGAAGGTGAAGTCGGTCCGCTTTTTTGGGAGCATTATTCCTATTTAGGACTCAGTCCCAAAGGGCTAAAAGATCAGTACGCTGATTACTGGGAAGCCACAAGCAACCATGCCAAGATAAATTTGGCATACGCAGATCTGAACCCGAAAGGTTACAAAGGTTATGGTTCAGCTAAAGGCTGGGGCTGGACGGCCAGCTATTCCATCAATGGTTACGATGCACATCATCCTGATAACGACCCCGGTGTAATATCACCGACAGCGGCCTTATCGTCTATGCCTTACACTCCGCATGAAAGCGTCCAGTTTGCTCAATACTTAAACAAACAGCTCGGAAATAAAATCTGGGGTAAATATGGCTACTATGATGCCTACAGTGAAACCGCAAATTGGTATCCTCAGCGTTATCTAGCAATCGATCAGGGCCCCATCATCGTCATGATCGAAAACTACAGAACAGGTAAAATCTGGGACTTATTTATGCAGGCCCCAGAAATTCAACAGGGGCTAAAGAAACTCGGCTTTACCAGTCCTTATTTAAAATAGTGGTCTATGGAATCATTTTCAATCCGTCACACGTTGAGAATGGTTCCTTCCACGAAAACAGCATTGCATACACTTACCCTGTAGCGAGGAGCGCAAAATCCATACGCACAAAAAAATTAATACGATGAAAAAAGTAGTAGGTACTTTCCTTCTTGCATTTCTAGCTTGGCATACAAGTCCGGCCCAGTCCAATCAGAAAATGGACACGTTTATTGATCAGCTTATGGCTAAGATGACTGTCGAAGAAAAAATTGGACAACTTAATCTGGTCACCGGTGGTGAAGCGACAACCGGTACGACTGTATCCACCGATGTCGACGCAAAAATTAGAAATGGTCAAATCGGTGGTATTTTCAGCATGAGTACACCAGCGAAAATCCGCAAAACACAGGAAATAGCGATCAAACAATCCCGATTAAAAATACCCATCATCTTTGGGATGGATGTCATTCACGGTTATCGCACGGTGTTCCCAATTCCCTTGGGACTTGCCGCGACCTGGGATATGAACTTGATTCAGCAATCTGCACGTATCGCAGCCGAAGAAGCTACAGCCGATGGAATTAATTGGGCATTTTCGCCCATGGTAGATATCTCACGCGATCCACGCTGGGGACGTATTTCCGAGGGGGCAGGTGAAGATACTTACCTGAGCTCGCGGGTTGCAGAAGCCATCGTTCATGGTTTTCAGGGTGATAACCTCGCCGCACACAACACCATGATGGCCTGTGTCAAACATTTTGCCTTATACGGCGCTGCCGAAGGTGGCCGTGATTACAATAGTACGGACATGAGCCTTCACCGGATGTACAATGAGTATTTACCGCCTTACAAAGCGGCGTTAGATGCCGGAGCGGGAAGTATCATGACTTCTTTTAACGATATCAATGGTGTTCCTGCCTCAGCAAATAAATGGTTGATGACGGATGTCTTACGCAAGCAGTGGGGCTTTAAAGGATTGGTCGTAACCGATTACACAGCCGTAAACGAATTAACGGCACACGGCCTCGGCGACCTTCAACAGGTCTCTGCTTTGAGCCTGAATGCTGGCGTTGATATGGACATGGTCGGTGAAGGATTTCTGACAACGTTAAAAAAATCTTTGGATGCTGGAAAAGTCAAAATTGCGGATATTGACCGGGCTTGCCGTTTTGTCTTGGAAGCCAAGTATAAATTAGGTTTATTTGACGATCCTTATCGCTATTGTGACGAAAAACGTGCAAAAACTGTGATCGGATCGGCTGCCAATCATGCCAAGGCCAGAGAAATTGCAGCAAAATCATTTGTCTTACTGAAAAATGAAAATCAGGCACTTCCATTAAAAAAATCAGGAACAGTGGCCGTTATTGGCCCATTAGCCAACTCGGGACCAAATATGCCGGGAACATGGAGCGTCAGTGCTGAGCTGGACAAAACAGCCTCTTTAGTGGAGGGAATGAAGGCCGTATTAGGCAATAAGGTAAATATACTCAGCCACCTAGGAAGCAATCTGATGGAAGATCCTATTTACCAAAACCACGCAACAATGTTTGGCCGTACGATCCCACGTGATTCCCGGAAAGAAGAAGAGATCATTGCCGATGCCGTAAAAGTTGCCCAACAGTCCGACGTGGTCATCGCTGCACTTGGTGAATCGTCTGAAATGTCAGGTGAAAGCTCCAGTCGCTCAGAACTGGACATTCCAAAAAATCAACAAAATCTGTTAAAAGCATTGCTGGCCACAGGAAAACCAGTAGTACTTGTATTATTTACGGGTAGACCGCTGACGCTCACTTGGGAAGATGCCCACGTACCGGCGATATTAAATGTTTGGTTTGGGGGAACAGAAACCGGAAAAGCAGTTGCCGATGTGTTATTCGGGGATGTCGTTCCTTCGGGAAAGATTACAGCAACTTTCCCACGAAATGTTGGTCAGATTCCGATCTATTATGCGCATAAAAACACCGGCAGACCTTATGGAAACTCGGGTGATTTTGAAAAATTCAAATCGAATTACCTGGATGTAAGCAATTCACCGCTCTACCCTTTTGGTTATGGACTGAGCTATACAACTTTTGCCTATAGCGACATTCGCCTTGACCGAAATACAATCGATGAAAAAGGTACGCTGCAAGCAAGTATCGACATCAGTAATACCGGAAATTATGATGCTGAAGAAACAGTGCAGCTGTATATCCAGGACTTGGTTGGCTCTGTCACCCGCCCTGTAAAAGAATTAAAAGGATTTCAAAAAATATTTCTCAAAAAAGGAGAGCAAAAAACCGTGACCTTTAAAATCAAGGTGGATGATCTCAAATTCTTTGACAACAACCTGAATTATGTGGCCGAACCCGGAAATTTCAAAATCTACATCGGTTCCAACAGTCGCGATGTCAAAGAAAAAGCGTTTGAATTGCTTTAAATCTTTTGCATCTGTATAAAAAACAAGGCGACACTTAGGAATAAGTGCCGCCTTGTTTATGATGAATGATTGTTAGTTCACCTATTTCATATTCCCATCAAAGCTTTCAAACAGTAAACGTAGTTCGGCCGCTTTCTCCGGATAATCCTTTAAAATATTGGTCCGTTCACTTGGGTCCCAGGCAATATTATGTAACTCTTCAATTGCATCGTACGGCTTACCCGAAATTTGATTAACTCCCGCGGCTATCCGGCGATATTTCCAGTCGCCCGATCTAACCGCTTCAACATGACCATAATTTACCAAAAATATAGGTCTATGTGGCGTCTTTAAATCTTCCGATTTACCATTCAGCAAAGAATCTATAGCCTGACCATCAATGGATTTTTTGGGTAATGATGCGCCAGTCCATTTGGCTATTGTGGGCAACACATCCAGGTTGCTGATTGCTTGCCGAATAACTTTCCCTTCTTGGGCATAGCCCTTTCCATAGACAATGAAAGGTACACGGACACCACCTTCTGTCGTTTCGGCTTTTGAACCTTTGAAGACACCAGCAGTACCCACATGCCAATTTTTGGTGGCATGATCGTCAGACATCCGCGATGGATAGGCTATCCAGGGGCCATTATCACTTGAAAAAATTAAGATGGTGTTATCGGCAAGGCCATTTCGCTCAACGGTTTTCCAGAGCTCCGAAAAATTATGATCCAGTTCCTGCATCACCGCACCAAGCGGACCTGCATTTTGCTGATCGGCAAATCTGTTCTTCTTATTGGCAAATGCCAAAGGGAGATGCGGGAAATTATGCGCATAGTATAAAAAGAATGGATGATCTTTATCTTGATCTTCTATAAACTTCACTGTTTCTTTGTGATAAAGTGAGCTTAAGTCCGAGTCATCGGGAGCGACGACTTCAGGTTTCCGATTCCGGAAGATCTTAATGACAGAATCGGTCTTTACATAGGGATCGCGGTAGTCATGGCTATACAGCATCCCATAAAAAGAATCGAAGCCCTGCTGATTGGGATGATGGTAAGACTGTTTGTCTCCGAGATGCCATTTTCCGATCAATGCGGTTCTATAGCCTACCTTTTTTAATAATTCGGCAATTGTTTCCTCCTCATCAGGTAAGCCTAAATTGGAGCCTGGACCAATGGGTGCCGGAAGATTATAACGTGAAGCATATCTTCCGGTTAGTAATGAAGCTCTTGAAGGCGTACAGGAGGGCGTAGAAACCATAAAGTTTGTTGCTCTCACACCCTTACTGGCGATCGAATCCAAAAAAGGGGTGGAAATATTCGGACTTCCATAACAACCAATGTCACTATAACCGAGATCATCGGTCAGAATCAAGATAATGTTAGGCTTTTTTTGCTGGGCATTGGCCAAAGCCACCAGTAAAAATAGAGCCATAGAGGTCATAAGTTTAGTGTATCGCATCATATGTATATGAGTTAATTGGAATCGTGTCACAAGATAACAATTTTTACCAATTTGGATTCTGTTTTAAATTCGGATTGAGATTAATTTCCCGTTGTGGAATAGGCCAGAGATAATGCTTTTTCGCATCAAATACACGGCTTTCCGAAGCGGCTTCAACAACAACTGCCTCGCCGTTATTATTTTGATATGTGATGCCATACACTTTACCGGGAACAACCTTTTCAGCAGTTTTCCATCGTCTTATATCCGCGAGATGCAGCCCCTCAAATGCTAGTTCAACCGTACGCTCACGACGAACCAGCTGACGAAGCTGAGACTGATTGAGCTGATTACTGACTAGCGGAAGTTTGACATCAGTACGCCCGCTTCTAACCTGATTGATGGCATCATAAACACTTGCATCAACTTCGCCAAGCTCAATCTTTGCCTCGGCATAGGTCAATAATACTTCCGCATAACGTAATAGTATAATATTCAAACCACTCTTGGAAGGATTAGCCAGATCTTTTTTATCGATATATTTTTTGATATTGAAGCCGGTTGTAGAAGCGATATAGGTACTCCCTACCGCATCCGCAGTACCACTGTTGGGTGCAGGATGGAAAACAGCTCCACTTGGAAGCGGATCGCCATCCAAAAAAATTGAAAGAGCAAGCCTGGAATCTCGATTTTTATAGGGATTTTTGGGGTCATACCCGCTATTCGCATCGGTAATTACAAGCCCACTGGAAGTTTCGTAACTATCTGTCAGGGCTTTAGTAGGCACATAGGTACTCTGTCCGTTCTGCTGGCTATAAGGTGCTAATAGGTTAAAAACACTTTGTGTGTATATATTCTCCAGAAATTGCTTGTCTAACAACACCTCTTTATTATTTTCGGCCGCATACGTAAAAAGATTTGCATACAAAGGGTATAGCTCAAATCGTCTGCTATCGATAATAGCTTTTGCGGCTTTTGCTGCTGCTTCAAAACGTCCTGCGTATAAATCTGCCCTTGCTTTCAGGCCCAATGCGGCCCAACGGGTTATGCGCCCGATATCGTTACTGGAGTAACTTTCAGGCAAACTTGCCGCAGCTAGTTCCAATTCGGTGTCAATAAAATCGTAAATTTCTTTAAGGTCCGCACGTTTTATCGCCCTTCCTTCTTCCAAAGTCAGCGGTGCTTCTACCAAAGGTATCTCGCCAAACAAATAGGCCAATTTGATGTATTGGTACGCACGCAATACGCGTGCTTCGCCGATATATCGAGCAATCAGTGTTTCATCTTTGCTGCCCTCGATCTTGCCTACATTGGCTAAAAAATAATTGGCCGCGCCAATTCCCTTGTATGCATTGCTCCATGTATTGTACAAGCGGGAACTTGAAGCGTCATAGGTACCGAGCTCGATATAGGCGTCAACAGCGAATGGCTGATTGACATGGGCGATATCTGTCAAGCCATCCAAATAGAATATTTCCGCGCCATCAAGATCATTGTAAAGGGCATTGACAGCCAGTTCCGCATCAGCTTGACTCTTCCAGAATATATTTTCAGACAGTCTGTCAGTGGGTACTGAATCCAACAGATTCTTATCGCAGCCAAATAGCGTGCAAGACAGAAGTCCAAGGTAAAAAAACAAGTTTCTTTTAGGAGATAGATATTTGTAAAAATTCATTATTCTTCAATTATAAATGATATAAACAATCACATTATAGGGTCAAATTCACCCCCAGTGTATAGAGTCCAGTTTGTGGGTAGTAAACAGCTCTTCCAGACTCTGCTTCCGGATCCAGATTCCATTCATTCAATTTTGAAATTGTCCATAAATTTGTAGCAGATAGATATACACGTAGTTTATTGACCGTTGTTTTTCCGATGGCGTGTAAAGGTATAGTATATCCAAATTGAATATTTTTCAGACGCAGATAAGATCCATTGACGACTAGGCGATCAGCAGTCGCTACATTACGCAGATCATATTTGACAACACGCGGGAAACGTGCATCTGTATGTGTTGGTGTCCAGTAATCAGTCGTAAATATTTCATGCGTAAATCCTTCCTGGTTTCCCATCTCTGCCAGTGCTCCTGATAATCGTGTATCAACTTTGGCTGCTCCTTGAAAAAGGAGATCAAGATCAAAATTTTTAAAACTGAAACTCCCATTAATTCCGAACGTATATTTTGGGAAGGAGTTTCCAATAGCGGTCATATCATCTGCATTAATAACGCCGTCTCCATTTAAATCGACATATTTAACATCACCCGGTTTGGTATTTGTCGCATAGGTGGCTCCATAAGCTTTAATTTCCTCCACAGATTGAAAAAGACCATCGGTTTTATACCCCCATAAGGTATTGACCGGAAGCCCTTTGGCAATAATATACCGTGGATCTATATCCGAACCCGAGATATATGGGCCAGTACCTTTTAGATCCGTTACCTCATTATAGTTGATGCTAAAATTTGCGTTTAACTGGTAAGCAAAGGCTCCCGGAGCACTCGGTCTTTTCTGATAATTGGCACTGAATTCCCAGCCCCGGTTAAGTACCGTTCCTGCATTCTGGGGGGATGGCTTCAATCCCAGTACCGCAGGAATATCTAAATTCAGCAGAATATCATCCGTTACCTTGTTGTAATAATCTAGCGTAAACGTCAATTTATTATTCAGAAAAGAAGCATCCAGACCTAAATCATACTGCGTCGTCGATTCCCAGCCCAGTTGTTGATTGGCATAACTGTCCAGCCGATAGCCTTGTACCGATTTACCGCCGAAATCGTAACCCGCTGCAATCAGAGCCGAATAATAGCTATATAGATCCACCGACTGATTTCCGGTTTTACCCCATGAGGCTCTTAGCTTAAACTCGTTTAACCAGGTTTTTAGTGGGGTCCAAAACTGTTCTTTCGATAAGAGCCAGCCTGCGGATGCAGAAGGGAAAAAGCCATATTGCTTGTCTCCGGTAAAACGGGAAGAACCATCGTATCTGCCATTCACCTCCAGCAGATACCGACCATTCCAATCATAATTTACCCGCCCAAAGAAAGAGCGCAAACCATACTGCACATCATACCCGCCATTACTTTTTGTCGCATCATCGGCTCCCTGTCCGATCGATGTAATGTCATTATTGTAAAATCGTTCGCGATAGGCACTCAGGTAATTTTGATCGTTATGGATCTGTGAATATCCAGCAAGTGCCTTGATATGATGGACACCTAGCTCCAGCTGATAAGTCAACAAATTGTTCCAGGTATATTCCTTGCTATTATCGCGAATTTCTGTCAGTGAATTGATGGGAAAACTCTTAACTACCCCCGTATTTCGATCCTTATTTTCAAATGCATTCAAAAATGTCTTGCTGTTATTAAAATTTATCCTTGCTCCAAATTGAGAGGTAAACAGCAAGTTTTTCAACAGCTGAATATCAGTTTTCACAATAGAACTCAGATAATTTTCATTGACGTTCTTAAAGCCGCTTTTTTCAATTAACATCAATGGATTATTGCCCTGTGTGCTCAATCCATAGGTACCATCATCGTATTTAGGAACAACCCACATTGAGCCGTGAAAAAAGTTATTGATCGGATCACGTCCGGGTTCCGAAGCTTTGCTGTACCGGTAATTGATGCTCCCTGTAAAATTGAGCCAAGGAGTTGCTTTATAATCGTTGTTTAGCCGAATGTCAGCCAACTCGGAACCATAGTGCTCAATAATACCATCCTGCTTATTGTAACGGACCGCCAGTCTGGACCGGAGAATCTCATTCCCGCCAGCAAATGACAATGAATGGTCTTGCTGTGGAGCCGTTTTCAACAGCGTGTCAAACCAGGTATTCGGTAAAGGATATTTTTCACGGTCTGTTGCTGTGCGATAGGCCGCAATGGATTCGTCGCTAAATCGCGCCGGCACCGCTAGTCCTGCATTGCGGTAAGCATCCTGTTGTAATTGCAGATAAGATACAGCATCCATTTGCTTAGGCTTATTAATTGACTTCTGCAGGGCGTAATAGCCATTATAATCAATCACGACATGTCCCGATTTTGCACTTTTGGTAGTGACAATGATAACACCGTTGGTCGCGCGTGAACCATATATCGCTGTGGAAGCGGCATCCTTTAGGACTGAAATTGAGGCGATATCATTCGGATTGAGTTTGGACCAGGGCTGTTCGATTCCATCGACAATAACCAAAGCATTATTCTTGCTGAGATCATATCCACTGGTGCTGCTCGAATTGGTATTAAATGTCGTCAAACCTCTGATTCGGATATTGGCCGCTGATTGCCCCGGTTTTCCACCAAGATCTTGAACAGTTACTCCCGGCAGCAGGCCCTGTAAAGCCTGCTGGGTATTAGAAACCGGCCTTTTTGTCAGTTTATCGCCTTCAATACTAGAAATTGAATTGGTCAGCGAGATTTTCTTCTGTGTTCCATAGCCAACAACGACCACCTCATCAAGATCCTGCGTAATGGGCTCCAATTCAATTTTTGTAGGAGACTCGGAAACTAACAAGGTCTTCTTTTTATAACCGATGCGCGAGAGCGTGATGGAGAACGGTAATTTCTGTCCGGTTACAATTTGAAAAAATCCTTTTTGATCTGTTGTAACCGCATGAGTTACCGCTTCGAGCTGAATAGTTACGCCTTCAAGCGGCTGCTTATGCTGGCTGTCATAGACATATCCTGATAAGGATGCATTGATAATCGGTCTGACATCTGTTTGCGCATATACCCGATGCCCAACGCCAGATAATAGTAAACATAGCGACAAGGTAGAATACCGGAGTACCCTAAGATTTTTCATAGATAAAGTGTTAATGGTGAATACGAACAAGTGCCAACGCCAATCGAAAACTTGTTTTTATTTTGAAGACATCAGGGGAAGCGAGCGCCTCCCCTAGTGTCAGTTTGAGAAAAGATAAGGGAAATTATCCTATATAACACATTCGCATCTTTCTTACATCAGGGGTTTTAGCCTTCAAAGACTTTGCAGTAATACTTACGAAAAATGTGCTTTTACTAATATTGATATGTTCCATAATAATGTATTAATTCGCCGCGCTGAAAAGTGATACATGTTTTCATTCGCGACCTGTTATCTTCTCACAAATATAGGAGTAAATTTAATATAATCTACTAATTCTATAGATTTTATTAAAAAAATATACAGAGCGTGCAGAGGGGCTATAAATACACATGAGGAAGCTTGAAAGATTGTCGATTAGGGATAAGTAAGAAGATCTTATTTTAGCGTTTTTAAATAGGTTTTAATCAGCAGAATGCCTTCATCATGCAGTACGGTGGTTCCCTTTTGAGGCATATGCATCTCTCCCAATGTAGACATCCGTCCAATAATCTTGGCTTGTTTCAACCAAATCCCGGTTTCATTCAGGGGGCTTTCATCTCGAAGGTCCAGCATTGTCATATAAGCAGTCCCTTTAGGATTATGACAATGGGCGCAATTAACCTCCAGATAAGCTCGTGCGCGTTCTACGGTCGATTGATCAGTATCATCATAAGCCGGCAAATGACTGAAGCCATTCAGGGACTTCAGATCGAGTGCTTCCTGCTTCGCCAACAGCACCAATTGTTGAATACTGTCGCGATCGTGAACGATGATCCGGTTCAGGTTTCTGATCTTCGGCCCTATTGGAAGCAGATGGTTTCCTTGCCGATGGCATGCCATACAATCGTTGCGTGAAGGAATAATATAATTTGTTTTTCGCTCGACACCTTTGTCGTCCAAAAACGAAACCGGTACGGAAGCACGCTCCATCAACAGAAACGCTTCATCTTGGGACGCATTCCATTGATAAGTAGCCGCATTCCACTGTCCGTCTTTATGGATCAAAAGCCGCGTTTCAAGCAGTTGCAGTTTTGAGTTTTCTACTGTATCTCCCGGGGGATAAAAAAAAGTTTTGGCAATAATGGTCCCATCCGGGAAGCTGGGTAAACCATCGTCTGAAGCTGTCATTTTTTTTCCCTGTGGAAGAAAGATGACACGTTTTTTATCGGTATAGTCTGTAAATAAGGCCGAAGCTAATTCGTAGGAAAAACCCTGGTCATTTGGAACAAGATCCGCAATTTTACCCTTGAATAAATTATAATCAGATAATTTATCCCTAAATACGATATTATCTTTAGCGACTGTTCCCCGCCCTATATTATTAAATACAATAAAAAGTATGGGTATCAATAAAACACCCATCAAAATTAGCACTTTCTTCATTTCCCTAATGCTCTTTTCTCTCGTTCAAGTCCGCCTTAAATTCGGACGAAGATAAGATAAAAAAGAGATTACACTGATTGATGCCTTCTGTTGACTTTCAGATTTTACAATGCATACAGAAAACAATAAAAAACCAGTTATTTTATCAAAAAATAAAATAGTTTCATGGATATATACGCAAATAAAATGGCTATATTTAACTGTCTTTTAACCAAAACTTCGGATCCATGGAAGATATGATTCTCTATAATCGGCTTCAGTTCGCTTTTACAATTACATTCCATTATTTATTTCCTCAATTGACCATGGGTTTATCCCTCATGATCGTCTATTTCAAATGGAAATTTCTGCAGACACAAAACCAAGATTACAACCAAGCGTCAAAATTCTGGATGAAAATCTTTGCGCTGAATTTCACCATGGGTGTTGTAACTGGCATTCCGATGGAGTTTCAATTTGGTACCAACTGGGCCAAATTTTCTGAACTTACCGGTGGTATTATTGGCCAGACCTTAGCCATGGAAGGCATGTTTTCCTTTTTCCTGGAGTCTTCATTTCTAGGGATGTTTCTTTTTGGAGAAAAGTTACTGGGGCATAAGCTCCATTTTTTATCCGGACTCATGGTCTTTATTGGATCCTGGGCCAGCGGCTTTCTGATTATTGCCACCCACTCCTGGATGCAGCATCCCGTTGGGTATGAAATACTCGAAAACGGCAAGTTTGTCCTCAACAACTTTAGTGCTCTGTTCAATAATCCTTGGCTATGGCCCTCCTATCTCCACAATCAAGCCGCATCGTTGGTGACCAGCTCCTTTTTCGTTGCTTCGATCGGCGCGTTTTATCTGCTCAGTGACCGGCATAGCAAATTTGGAAAGATATTCGTTAAAAGCGGTGTCATCTTTGGTGCGATCTCGTCGGTGATGCTTGCATTTCCTACGGGAGACCTTGCCGCCAAAAATGTGGTTAAATATCAGCCCGCAGCCTTTGCTGGCATGGAGGGAATTTTTAAAACCGAGAAAGGGGGATCGGAGATTATTCTGATTGGTCAACCGGACATGGAAAATAAAAAATTAGACAATAAAATAGCGGTACCGAATGTATTAAGTTTCCTCACTTATCAACGCTGGGATGCAGAAATTAAAGGACTAAATGAGTTTGATCAGTCTTTGCATCCAACCAACGTGCCGGGACTGTATTACAGTTATCACATCATGGTAGGTCTGGGTACAATATTTATCGGCATTATGGTCCTTGGAGCACTTTTGCTCTGGCGGAATAAACTCTATCAAACCAAGTGGTTGTTATGGATCATCATGTTTATGATCCCTTTTCCCTACATCGCCAATACCGCCGGATGGTATACAGCAGAGCTCGGACGGCAGCCCTGGCTCGTCTATAATTTAATGCGGATGGTCGACGGGGTCTCACCTACCGTCTCTTCCGGCAACACCTTATTTACCTTTCTGGGTTTCGTCGGATTATATATCCTGTTGGGACTGCTCTTCTTGATGTTAGTCTTAAAAATTATTAGAAAAGGTCCTGAAACAACAGTTGCATTAACCTAATTAGCTATGGAAATATTCTGGTTTATCGTATTAACTTTCATGCTGGGAATTTATATCGTACTCGATGGGTACGATTTTGGGGCGGGAATTGTCCATCTGTTCTTCGCGAAGACCGAAGAGGAAAAAAAAGCCGTAACAAATTCCATTGGACCATTTTGGGATGCCAATGAAGTATGGCTTATTGCTTCCGGAGGGGTATTATTTTTTGCTTTTCCTACACTCTACGCTTCTTCGTTCAGTGGATTTTACCTGCCACTCATGCTTGTATTATGGCTGCTTATTTTTAGAGCGATAAGTCTCGAGCTGCGGGGCCAGGTTCACCACCGCCTTTGGGAAGCGTTATGGGACAGAGCCTTTGGGCTAGCAAGCTTATTGCTCGCGCTTTTCTTTGGCGCTGCCCTCGGAAATGTCGTCCGGGGAGTCAACCTGGGTATGGTGGAAAATGGTGTATCGACGCAAGAACCACATTATTTCTTCTTAGCACTTTGGAACCCAACATTTGACCCTTTAGCCCAGCATCAAGGCATTATAGACTGGTTCACTATTATATTAGGTCTGGTTGCCGTAGTTACCTTAACAATTCACGGTGCAGGATGGGTAATCCTGAAAACATCCAGCACACTCAATGCTAGATTAAAAAATATTATTTTTAAACTCAACTTCGTCCTGCTTATTCTCGTCATGCTATCGGCGTACGTATGGCACTATGTAAAACCCATCTCCTTAAACAATCTTCAAAATCATTATTGGCTTTGGATATTTCCGCTTATCGCAACAGTCGGATTGCTTGGCCAATTTTGGATCCGAACATTTAAAAGAGATGGTACTGGATTTTTATTTTCATCACTTTTTATACTAGGTAGTTTTGCGACCACTGTTGCGTCCATGTTCCCCATACTGTTACCTTCGACAAATGGCGTAAATCCTTCCTTGACTATTCAAAATGCCGCGGCACATGAATATGGTCTTTCGGTCGGTTTAGGTTGGTTTATGTTTGCAGCTATTTTGGTGGTAGCCTATTTCATCATCCAGTTCAGGGTATTCAAAGGTAAACTGGATGACGTAGGTTATGGCGAACACTAAGTAATCGTTTCTTATTACAGTCCCAATAGTTTATGTTTCAGCGCAAGCTGAACAAGTTCTATCATGTTTTTTACTTTAAATTTAGTCAATAGATTGCGTCGATGTGTTTCCACGGTAACTGGACTTAAAAACAGCTGTTCAGCGATCTGATTCGTCGTAAGACCATTTGAGATCAGGATCAAGATCTCCTTTTCACGCTGTGTGAGCCGGGGAAGGCTCTTCATCGTAGAAACTGCACCAGTATATAATTCTTTTGCACGATCACAGATGGCTTCTCTGCCTTCGAGCCCCAGCTGCACACAGTCCAGAAACTCCCTGTTGGACACGTCCTTTAAAATATAACCATTTCCTCCAGCCTGCATAAACTGAAAAATAAGGTTGCCATCGGCCAGGTTACTTAACGCGACAATGGGAATCATAGGGAACAGCTTCCTTACCTGTGCACAGACCTCCACTCCGCTGATATTCAAAAGCTGCATATCCATCAGCAACAGGTCAACTTTGGTTGTATTTAGAAATTCAATCAATGATACCTCTTCCAAAAAAGGATATACCCGATACCCATCCTGATTATTGAGAAAAGAAACAACTCCTTCCAACAATAAGGGATGATCGTCTAACACTGCAATTATCTTCATGACTCCGCCTATTTACACAGTTACACCAATCTCGATTTGGGTTCCGGATCCGAGCTTGCTCAGAATGTCAATTGATCCATTGATCCATTTAACCCTATTTACCATATTATTTAACCCCAATCCATAATTTAATACAGAAGAATCGAAGCCTTTGCCATTATCCTCCACGAGTATATGCAATATTTCTTCCGATTTACTTACCTGAACAATAATCGCATCTGCATTTGCATACTTTAGTGCGTTTGAAATGGCTTCCTGAACAATTCGGTATATGGCCAATCCTTTTTGAAAATCCACATTCAACTCAGGTTCATAATTCTCAAACTGGATCGAAACTTGACTATTTTTCATCGCCACGCACAATTGCTCCAAGGCTGCTATCAATCCAAACTGACGCAACGATTCGGGCATCAGATTATGTGATATCCGCCTTACTTCTCCTAAAATGTCATTCAGCTTTTGAGGTACCTCATCCGCCAAGAGTGTACTCTTTGCTACGTCGCCGGCAATCTTGAATTTTAACCCTGTCAACATGCCACCTATGCTATCGTGCAGATCCTGAGCAATGCGTTGCCGCTCCTGCTCCTCCCCCTTGAGCATAGATTCCGAAATTTGCAGTTGCTTTTCCTTTTCCAGTTTCTCCAATACAATTTCGTGGTTGAGCTGTATCTGTGTATTGAGCTTCCGCTGTTTTCTATAGAAAAAAGCAACAAATAACACAATAAAGAAAAGCAAAATGGCAATACCCAAAACTAGAAAAATCCGAAATTGGTTCCGGTCCTTCTCTGCGCGCAGATTCAGAATCTCTTTTTCTTTTTCAACGGTCTTATACTTCGTCTCCATCTCATTCATTTTTTCCAGCAATTGGACCTTCTGAATGCTATCGGATAGTTTATTTGCCATAGTTGACATCTTCAGTGCATCCTGATAATTACCCATTAGCTCATTTACACCCGCGAGTTGACTATACACAATTTTACTATTATAAAGATCTCGGGTCAATAAGCCATTTTTTACGATTTCTTCCAACTGCAGTTTAGCATCAGCATACTTTTTCTGCAGGAGATACACATTAAACTTTCTGAACCGCATCATCTGGAATAATTTCCAATTGTTCATTTTCACCGACCAATCCAACCCGATATCCAACAGGCGGAGGGCTTCATCAGGCTGTTGCTTTGTCGTAAAATAAAGAGCCTCATTGTAATAGTAATTGGGTAATTGCGAAGAACTTGGATAATCTTTCAACAGCTGTTTGACCTTGTCCAACAATGCTCTTGCTTCTTTGGATTTGACTTGATAGCAATAATTGCTGACGGCGTTGAGATAAGCCACCACCAGTGCGGCACTTGGTGGTTGCTGTTCGAGCTGTTTGATCGCCAATTGATGGTATTCATCAGCTTTTGCAAGCTGGTTGGATGACATAAATGTCATGCCGATCATCGTATTTATACTACCTTCCATGATGGGATCATGTGCTTTGGCGTATGGCAGGCACTTCCCATTGAGGATATCCAGAAAATCAGCAAATCCTTTTTTAGGAAATCGAATCAGGCCCAGATTATACCATGCTTTGGCCAAAAGTCCCTGCTGAAAGGGCTTTTGCGTATTTCCAAGCAGGTCTACACATCTTTGGGCTTCAATTCCAGCGTTTTTACTATCCAGAAATTGACCATAATAATAGCTTTTATAAAGCGCCCCCATTGCCTGTAAGCTCCGGAATGGCGCGGCCAAACGCTCCCCCTTTCGCATATGATCCCAAAATTTAGCTGTATCTCTAAATCTATAGTAATCTGCCAAATAAAAACATTGCATGGCTTTCACACTGTCATCCGAACTTGTCATCAATAGTTTTTCTGCATCAGTTCGATATTTGTTCTCATCCAATGGCAGGAAACTCTGGGCAGCTGCAGCATGTACAATAAAGTATACTATAAAAAACGCAATTATCCTCATTAACTCTTTCAACTGAAACATCATTAATCCAATATCTTATATCATTTAAACAATTAAACTAAATGGGGCCTTTTCAGCCTATGGTTTCATAATATGTATACGGAAAGTCTTATATTGGTTCAAGACTTCTATCTACGTCTAAATTCGCCGCCAATCAGACTTCATCAAAGCCGACAGTAGAAAATATAGGCCGGAAAACGCATAATCAAACGGCGGGTCCAAAAAACAAAGATATATCTCCGCGATGAATTGCTAAAGACATTCTTCTACTTTTTTGAAATTAATTGCCAACATACGGATAGGCTAATGTATTTATATCCAGCTAACACATTTCACCTTAAAAAAAACGCCTCCCGATAGCTTGGGAGGCGTTTTTCAACGATATGCACTGCTCTTTTTCGTTGCAATATCGATCAGCAAATCCAGCTTACACTGATAGGCCGAAGAAAGCATATTTGGATTATCGGACTCAAAAAGCGCCGATTTCATCATAGGGACACTAAAGGGCAATGTCCAGGCGCGAAGTGATTTTGCGATCGCATCCATAGCATTGATCCCTTGCAGTGCATGTACACCATCGGCCCAGCAAACCAGTCCAATATGTTTGTCCGTTAGATAAGCAGGTTTGTTCTGGGCACTCACTTCTAGCCAGTCCAGACAGTTTTTCATGACGCCGGGAATACTTCCGTGATATAAAGGAGACAGCCAAAAATGTACATCTGCTTCAAGAAATAAGTTATTCATAATCTTTACTGCATTAGGCACGCGGTTGAGACTCAGATCAAATAAAGGTATCCCGCTGTCAGCTAGATTAAAAATCGTGTTATCGATGCCTATCTGGTTCAATTTTTCGGAAAAATAATTCGAAAGTTTTCCTGATGTAGATTCTTGCCTTCTTTCCAAGGCACCATTAAATATCAATGCTTTCATTATATTTTACTTTTTTTTTAAAAATAACTTTCGGCATGCCCACCTCACCATACATCAACGTTTGTACAATCGGAACCAAACGTTCTGTTGCTAACATATAAAGTGATGGCGGGATATCCGGACGGGCCCGTACAACAACTTTTTGGTTCTGAAAATGCGATAAATCCATCGATTGCAAAGTCTGCCTCCATAGATCTATAGCCAGCGCCTCCACATCCTTAAAATCGTAATAAGCTGCAATAGGATGAAGTTTCTCCGCTAGGGTCATGTAGACCCAAGGCGGGATAATTGCATCGACAGAACAGCTGATAGCAACGGCTTTATTCGCAAAAACGGACCAATCCACTGCGGCCAAAGCTTCTCTAAATTCCTTTTCTCTGACGATAGCCTCTTGATAAAGCAATGCTTTGATATCAAAGCTTTCGATCGTCAGATTGGTCTTAAAATCAATCAGATCTAAAGCCAATATGCCCGTGTTTTCAACTTTGTTTACAAACATGTCGTCTTTACACCAAACTAGCGATTACCGCCTCATATTTTTGTTCCACAACAGACCAATCCAAAAGTGACCAAAATGCATCCAAATAGTCAGCCCTTTTATTCTGATATTTCAAATAGTAAGCATGCTCCCAGACATCGACCCCTAAAATAGGGAAACCTCTGCTGGTCAATTGAGTATCCATCAACGGATTATCCTGATTTGGAGTGGCTGCTACATCCAAAGCACCGGAGTACTTCACATAAAGCCATGACCAGCCCGAACCAAATTGCCCAAGTCCTGCATTTTTTATCTGGGCTTTGAGCTGATCCAAAGAACCGAAGGCTGCGTTTATTTCGTCCGCTAATTTTCCTGTGGGTGCCGTTTTTGGATTGGGCGATAAAATTTCCCAAAATAACGTGTGGTTAAAGTGACCGCCGGCATTATTGCGGACCGCTGGACCGTATTCGCTGACCTTTCCCAAAATATCCGATAATTCGCCGGCTTCGCTTTCCTTTCCTTCTAATGCCTTATTGAGATTGTCGACATAGGCTTGATGATGCTTTTGATGATGAATCGTCATGGTCTCACGATCAAAATAAGGCTCAAGCGCCGCATAGGCATATGGTAACTGAGGTAATTGAAATTTGTACATAGTTTTATTGTTTTTATGATAAGTCAAAACTAGAGAATTCGCTTTAATAAAACAACCATTAAGTTGTTTTATTAAAGTCATAAAAATAAATTAAAAACACAAAACCATTGCTTGTCGCCTATTTTAATACAAAAAATAAAAACACTACCTTTGCTGATAGTCTATAAAACAACTTTTTTATTGTCAAATGCAGAAAAGTCCAGCTGATCGAATATTAATGTTCTTAAAAATGCGCCGAGAAGCCACAGCAGCTTTGATCGCAACAGAATTGGCGATAACAAAAGAAGGTGCCCGTAAACACTTATTGAACCTTGCAAATCAGAACCTGATCGTCTCCAACAGCCGAAGCGAAGGTATAGGCCGTCCTTCGACTTACTACAGTCTGTCTGCACAGGGCATGGCAAGATTTCCGGATAGTCACGCTGACATTACGGTACAGTTGTTACAATCGATTAAACAAGTGCTTGGCGAGAATGCTTTAGATTTACTTATCAGTGACCGGGAGTCGAAGGTATATCACAAGTACACCGAGGCATTATTGAATATAGAATCTATTGAAAAAAAACTTGAGGTTATCGCCGCAAAACGAACTGAGGAAGGCTATATGGCGGAATGGAGAAAAGAAAGTGACCATTATCTTCTCATTGAAAATCATTGTCCAATATGTGCAGCGGCAACTGAGTGTCAGGGATTTTGCCGTTCAGAACTAAATAATTTCCAACAATTGATCGGTCCGGCCTATGTGATCAGCAGAACGGAATACATGATAGACAGCGCTCCGCGTTGTACATATCGCATCATGAAAAAGAAATAAAGCAGCCCTGCTAAAAACACAGCAAATAAATTAATAATATACCAAAAAGTATTTTTTATATTTGCATCAAAATACGTGGATTAATTATGTCAAAAGCAGAGCAGACCCGACAGTTCATTATTGAAAAAACGGCCCCAATCTTTAATAAAAAAGGTTACTTTGCTACTTCCCTGTCAGATATCACCACAGCTACCGGTTTAACCAAGGGAAGTATCTATGGTAATTTTAAAGATAAGGACGACCTGGCCATTCATGTCTATAGTTATCAGAGCAAAAAAATAGCAGAGGCCGTTAATGAGCAGATTACACAGCAAAAAACAGCACTAAAAAAACTATTGTCTTTCCTGGATTTTTATAAAGATAACTTTAAATCCATTGCGGCTTCTGGTGGATGTCCAATGATGAATGCTGCAGTTGAAGCAGATGATTCTTTATCTTTCCTAACGCCAAAAGTCAGACGTTCATTTGACCTCTGGCGTCAGCGTTTAATCCTGATTCTGGAGGAAGGAATATCAAATGGAGAATTTAAGCAAAATGTTTCTGCTGAAAATTACGCCATTACATTTATAGCGATGATCGAGGGCGGAATTTTGCTTTCAAAAATTACCGGAAGAGGAAAAGATTTAGCAATTGTCATCGATAAAATGCGCGAAATGATTGATCGGGAGATCAAAAGCTAGTTTTTTTTACAAAAAGCAAATACCAATCGGTATGTTATTGGATTAATATTAAAAGAAAAAGAGATGAAAAGAGTTGTAGTTACCGGTATGGGAACCATAAACCCACTGGGAGAAAACATTGATACATTCTGGAACAATATTTTACGCGGGGAAAACCGCACAGCAATGATCAGCCGTTTTGATGCTTCCTTATTTCGAACACAGATTGCAAGTGAAATTAAGCACTTTCAACCCGAAAAATATTTAGATAGAAATGAAATCAAAAGGAGCGATCTTTTCACACAATATGCTTTATACAGTGCGGCCCAGGCGCTGGAAGATTCGGGACTCGTACCTGAAAACATGGATCCTTTTGACATCGGTGTCATTTGGGGTGTTGGTCAGGGCGGAATGGAAACTTTCGAAAAAGAGGTAGAAGGCTACGTTACGGGAGATTACAAACCACGATTCAGCCCATTTTTCGTTCCCCGACTTATCGTCAATATGGCTTCAGGAATGATATCGATGAAATATGGTTTAAAAGGAATCAATTACACCACAGTATCGGCCTGTGCGACATCCAATACTGCGTTTATGGACGCTTTCAATTACATCCGATTAGGAAAAGCGAAAGTCTTTATCAGCGGCGGCTCAGAGGCTCCCATTACGCCCGCTTCCGTCGGTGGCTTTTCTGCCATGAAAGCGATGTCGAGCCGGCATGATAATCCGCAGACTGCGAGCAGACCATTTGACCGCGATCGTGACGGTTTTGTCATGGGAGAAGGTGCAGGTGCGCTCATCCTGGAAGAGTACGAACATGCAAAAAACAGAGGCGCAAAAATTTACGCAGAACTTGTAGGAGCTTCAATGACCGCAGATGCCTACCATATGACTTCCCCCCATCCCGAAGGAGTGGCCGCAGCAAAGGCGATGTCGCTGGCTTTGGAGGAGGCCAAAATTAATACCAGCGAGCTCGACTATTTAAATCTTCACGCCACTTCAACTCCGGTTGGAGATATCGCTGAACTAAAAGCCATGCAGCGTGCTTTTGGCAAGTCCAACAATCTTTGGGTCAGTTCTACCAAGTCAATGACAGGACACCTACTTGGTGCAGCTGGAGCTATCGAAGCAATCATTGCCATAAAATCTATTAATAATAATGTCATCCCCGCAACGATCAACATCGAAAATCTAGATCCAGAGATTCCCGAAGGAGTTAACATTGTGGTCAATCAGCCACTGGAAAAAAGCGTAAATACAGCAATGAGCAATGCTTTTGGCTTCGGTGGGCACAATTCGAGTATCGTTTTCAAAAAAATTTAATTTTTTTTGAAATAATACTTGACAGAGTGTAATAAACACACTATCTTTGTACTATCATAATTTAGGTTTATAATTGGTTATTTAAGGTTTTCATTCTCCCCGTTTGAAAACCTTTTTTTTTACTTCCTTATTCCAATTGATAGAAACCGTCTTCGCAAATCAGTTGTCAATTTATCAGGATCCAAAGTAGTTCCAACACCGACTAAATATAGTTTCCATTAATGCATTCCTATCCTATGGCCGATTGAACGTCCCAATGAGATATTTTTCAATTCGTTATTTTTAGGTATAGCATACGTCGGGAAAAAGTTGCATTTGATCTTATGTTTAGGCAGCGCGAGTTAAACCAATGATTTCCTCAAAGTTAAATAAAACAAGTCATTTATTTCAGCTAAAATTGACCATTTTATACCGTTTTCATAGAGCCATAAAGCCTGTTTAATGCACTGTTATAGCACTAACCCCTAGTATGACTTTAGTGCTATATCCGTGCTATATCTGTGCTTCATCTGTGCTTTATCCATACTGGAAGCGTAAAGCAGCTCAAAAGAACAGCTTTAAGAAGGTTCAGTGAGAAAATCATAATTAACATTTAGTTAATATAAATCCGCTTATTATACCGACCAATCTGCCGGCATATTTACAGAGTCTGGAATAGGGTCTGGAAAGGGTATTATCTCGTATGCAGTGGATTCACAATTTATATCTCTCAAAGAAAGGCTTTTAAACTGCCTTACACTCAAGATTTATTACCAGTTTGATGGTGAGATGGAAGAACGATTAAAAAAAACAGCGAGACAATCGAAATTGCCTCGCTGCGTAAAAATAAACATATGAAACTAAAATTTTCCAGTACGTTTGTCCCACCACATCTGTTCGCCCCAGACAAAATCTTTTACTTTAGTGGCCGCCGCTTCCACGTTGACTTTATTATTTTGATATTCGCTATTAGGATAAGGAGCTCGCCATGGCTGATCATTATGCGCTGAACCATATACTGAATTCAACGAAGGATAATTTGTTGTCGGCACACCTGTTCTCCGATACAAACTCCAAGCTTCATAATTTTCTTTAAAGAGTGCCACCCATTGGTCCCACCAAATACGCTCTTTTGTATTATTCCATTTTCCAGCACCGGCTAGGTATGTGTCTATACCTGTCTGAGAAACGCCATTTTCTTTCATAGAGAGATTTACCGCTTTTTCATAAGCATCTTTTGCTGTGATCCCCACATTATAACCTAACATTGCTGCCTCAGCCAAGTTATAATAAGTTTCACAAGATTTATAGAACGGAATAAACCCAGCGGGATCACCCATATATTTCTCTCCAATCCATGAAACAGACCTCAATACAGCTGGCCCAGATTTAGCCCCATTTGGATATCCTTTATAAGTATCTGCATCTGTCTTCTGAGCAATAGCAGCTATCCGCGGATCATTTGTGGCAACCATATGGTCTATAAAAATATCTGACAATGCCCAGTTATCAATTCGCTTTCCATAGATACCCGAGTTATACCATGGCTCAAAATACGGTAGTGCGCCAGGAAAATCAACGTAACAATTTTCATCGTTATTCACGATTAATGGATATTTAGTCGGATTCCCAGCAATTTCTTCTACTGTAGATTTAGCAAGACTAGAGGAAACACCGGAAATACGAATGGCCATCCTCAGTCGCAATGAATTACAGAACTTTTTCCACATCTGCATATCTCCACCGTAGATAACATCAAAATCACCAACGTCATCAGCACCTACTCCTGCAGCCATTTCGTCAGCAATTTTCTTCAATTCGGCCATCACTGCGGGATAAATATCTTCTTGTTTATCGTATTTAGCCAACAAAATACTACCCTCAGCAGGAAGCCCCTTAAGCGCTTCTGAATAGGGTACATCTCTCCAGCCTTCCGTTAGCAAAAACCACATATAATTCTGCCAAATACGTCCGATTGTTCTTACATTTTTAAAAGCTGCAGCTTTATCTTCAGTTTTTGCCAGCAAATCTTTGATCTGCGTATTATTGTAATAACAATTATACCAACGATTGCCATAGGTGTTATTGGTCGGAATCAATCCAGACATATAATCCATATATTGTATTTTTACAATATAGCCGGAAAATGTTCCATAACCATCTACATCTCCTCCAAATGATTCAGCGGTATTTCTTAACACATTGGTCAACATATTCCCAGGAGGTACATTTGGTAATGCATCTGGGTCTGTATTAATCTCATCAAAACTCTTAGTACACCCCGAAAAAAACATCATCGTTGCTAAAGCAGGTATACTTAACTTTATAAATAAACTTTTCATAGTTTCTATCTTATCAAAAATAACTCTCAAATAGTTATTCTTTAATTACTAAAATGAAAATCCTAACTTAAATCCAATACTTCTAGAAGAAGGGACGGTTGCTTGTTCAAACCCGACCCCACGGCTATCACTTGATACACCACTGGTCTCTGGATCTAAACGCATTGTATTTGATTTATGAACCCAAAGCAGAGCAAGATTGGATCCAATCAGCGATACGTTAGCTCTCTTAATACCTTTTATCTTACTATAAATATGGGATGGAATTGTATACGTCAAATAAGCTTCTCTCAGTTTAAGAAATGATCCGTCAAATACATAACTTTCCGCAATTCCTCCGGATTCAAACCAATCTTGTGCGTTAGTTTCAATCGTATTTGCGATCCACCCTCCTTTACCATCAGACATTGCAAAGCGCTCATTGCTCATCACATCTTTTCCAGCCACGATTGCTCGCTCACGTATGCCATTTGCGGCAGTGATTTCAGCAACCCCTGTGGTATAAGCATGGCTCATTGTTTGGGACCAAATATCCCCCCCCTTTCTAAAGTCAAGCATAAAACCAAAGCTGAAATCTTTATACCTAAAATCATTACGCATACTTGCAAGATAATCTGGTGTTACATTTCCAATAATCTGGTTTGGTTTGGACATGACAAGACCGCTCTCATTTACTTTTATAGCTCCTTTCATTGCTCCATCTTCTACGCGATCATATCCAGTACTTCTTAATGCGCCCCAAGCCTCTCCAACGGTTGCCGTATTTGCAATACCCCAAGTCCATCCTAATTGATAGGTCGTCAAATTCAATTGAGGATACAATTCCAAAATTTTATTACGGTCTCTTGAATAATTTATGGTGGTTGTCCAATTCAGACCATTTTCATTCTTTAATATATCCCCTCTCAATTGCAGTTCGACCCCTTTGCTTTCAATATTACCGGCATTTAGCACCATACTACTGAATCCGACCACATTAGAAGTCGTTACGGGAAGAATCTGTTTTTTAGCATTTTTATGATAATAGGTAAAATCAGCATGAATGCGGTCGTTTAAAAAACCGATTTCAGTACCGGTTTCCCACGAATAAATTGATTCGGGTTCCAAATTATCAATTGCATAGGTCATGCTCTTATACATTTGCGCAATACCGTTAAAGGCGTTTGCTTGCGCATAGTAGTAATTCCCATTTCTATACGGAGTTGTTGCATTTCCAACTTTAGCGATATTCAATCTAAGTTTCCAGAACGACAACGCGCTTCCCTTTAAATTAGAAAAGGACGTTGTTGGAATCCAACTTAAACTTGCTGAAGGATAGAAAAACGATTTTGTAATTGTTGAAGACCAATCATTACGCGCGGTCGCATCAAGATAGAGCTGGTCTTTCCATCCAATCGAAGCCTGACTATAAACAGAATTGGAACGATTATGTGCATGGTCCATATTTGTTACCGCATCTCCTATTTTGTTGGTAATCGTATAGACACCTAAAACATTTAATCCACTAGCGCCTAAACTGTTTGATTCATACTGATTATCTCGGTAATTGGCACCTACAATTGCTAAAATATTGAAGTCGCCAAATTGCTTGTTGAAATTCGCTAAGAAATCCGCATTGAATTCCGAGTTGCTACTCTTAATTTCATTAAAACTTCCCAGTGGGTGATCAAAATTATAATAGTTCCGCTCAAAGATATTTGTATGGTAATAATCTAATCCTACTCTTCCTTCAAATTTCAGGAATTCATAGGGCTGATAATACAAAGATGATTTCCCAAAAATTCTGTTTGTTTTTAATGAGTTAAGAGAATTATGCATGGTATAAAAAGGATTCATATGATAATTTGAATTCCAATTATAATAAGTATAATTTCCTTGTGCATCCCTTTCATTCCAATTTTTCTTCAGATCTTGCATATCCACCTGACGACCAAACCAAATCAAACCATTCATCGGGTTTGCGCCATCATATCCTTGCGTAATCAAATTACCACTTTCTGTTCTGGTAAAATTGGACATGATATCATAAGAAAATTTATCGTTGATCTTGTACTCATTATTCAATTGAGCTGAATACTTTTTTTGATCAGTGTTCGGTACTGTTCCTTTTTGATCACGAAAAGATAATGAAGCACGAGTGGAGGATCTTTCATTTTTAGCTAACAATGAAAGATTGTGGTTTTGAGAGTAACCTGTTTGAAAAAACTCCCTCACATTATTGGGATGTGATATCCATGGTGTTGCTTGTCGAACGCCATTAACCACAGGGCTATTAAATTGAGGTAATTGCAATCCTATGTCTAAGCGGGGTCCCCATGATTCATCAAACCCATCATTAACACCTCCCCCAGCTCCATCCTTATAACTGAAAGATTTTTGCTGTGCATATTGTTGATAGGTTAAACCACTACCTAAAGAATTATAATGATACTCGTCGCCCCGGTTTCCTTGGCCATAGAGATTCTGGTATTTTGGAATAGTTGACGCTCGATCTATTGAAAAATTCCCATCATACGACAAAAGAACACCATCTTTGGCTCTTTTCCCAGATTTTGTCGTAATTAAAATAACACCTTTACCAGCTCGCATACCATACAGGGCTGCTGAACCTCCTTTCAAGGTAACAACACTTTCGATATCTTCTGGATTAATATCATTTAAACCAGATCCATAATCTACACCAGAATATGTATTGTCACCTGAACGAACGGCATTATTGGAAATCGGTACACCATCAACAACAATTAAGGGCTGTTGATCTGAAAGAAGTGAGGAATTACCACGAATCGATATCCTCGCAGAGGCACCCACGGCACCACCAAATTGATTAACCTGTACCCCTGCGACTTTTCCGGAAAGTGCACCTGTTAAGCTCAATTGACCTGCATCCGTTAGTTCCTTAGCTTTAACCTCTTGAACCGCTGAACCCAGAGACTTTTTGTCTCTCGTGATTCCCATTGCCGTTACAACAACTTCGTCCAAATTTTGCGCATCCGATAAAAGTGTTACTTGTAATGTTGTCTGGTTAGTCAAATTTACTTCTTTTCGATCATAACCAACTGCAGAAATACTTAGTCTACCTGCTTGCTTATAATTGATGGTAAATTCGCCATTTTGTCCGGTTTGGGTACCAGTACCATCCCGAAGAGTGATTGTAACCCCCGGGATAGGTTTCCCGTCTTGGTCGACCACCTTCCCCTTTAAAACTGTTTGCGCATATACTGCCGAGCTTACCAATACAGTAGCGGCTAGCATAGCAATGCTTTTTCTGTTCATAAGTTTAGTTTCAGATGTGTTAGTTTATAGTGCTTTTTATAACAACTAAGTTAGAGGTACAAACCTTTTATTGTTAACCGAATTTTGACAAGTATTGCCCAGTTATTAACCCAAAGTGTTAAATAGTTGAATTTAACCCAACCAATCTTAACAGAAAAAACTCTTACCCGAGTACATCTTCACAAAAACAGCACATCTACCCATCCCCAACAGACCAATTTACAACAGAGACCACAAAAACACATTAATCTAATTTACTTTATTATGATTTTAAGGATTTTTATCCGAACGCAGTTCAAAAAAGCAAAGAAATAATTCAGAAAAGACGGGATATTTCCAAAAAAATCAGAAAAAGGTACTTTTAAAGAAGTTTAGAAAGGCAACAAAGATTTTAGCAAATCTTTGTTACCTTTTGAGATCGATATCTCTGCTTAAAGAAAAAGTGTATATAAATTAAAAAGTAAAATCCAGCAAAAAATAGCCTTATAGTTTCCATTTTTAGCTGAATTTTACCGCTTATATATAATATTCAAAGCTGATCCAATCGAGCCGCTAGCACGATTAATTAACAAAGTAGACTTATCGCGTTCCGAAGTATTCCGCGATTTAAATCCCGATTTGAATTTCATACACTAAATGACAGAATAGAGTGTTTGTTTGTACTGCTGCACATATTCCTTCGGATTGCAGCCCACGATTTGTTTAAAAACCCGATTAAAATTAGTAATGCTATTGAACCCGCAGTTATAGGCGATAAAAGATACACTATCCAAATGGTCCTCATTTAACTGGTTACAAACTTCCTTAACTCTTATTCTATTGAGGTAAGTCACAAAAGTAACTCCGCAATGCTTTTTAAAATACCGGCAGAACGCCTGTGGCGTAAGATTAGCGTGATCCGCAACATCCTCTAAGGTAATTTCGTCCCTATAGTGTTCTTTAATATAATTGCAGATGAAATTAATGCGATTCGGTCCCTGTATATTATCAAAAACCACTTCTACCCTTTCGTTACAAAGCGCTTCCGCCTCACGGGAAATATTGGCCAAAGATCGCAATAAATAGAAAAAATGCATCAATTTATCCATCTGGTCCGCAGATTTCAATTGACAAACTCGTTCTGATATCTGCTCAAAGTATCTCTCTGGAACCTTAAATCCTCTGGAGTTATTATAGATAAACTGATTCAGCGATTCAAATTCTTCCAGAGAAAACAACGATTTCAACTTGCCATTCGGATCGAAGAAAATGGAAACAGAGCGAGATTCATTGGAGAACCCGTCCTGAGATGCCGACTTAAATACATGCGGTTGATTCGCTCCCAAAAAGAAAATATCATTTTCCTTAAATGGATGTAGCGTGTCTTCCACAATCAAAACTCCCTTACCTTTTTTTATCCACATTAATTGAGCTTCTTGATGTCGATGAAAATGAGGATAAAAAGTTTCCAAAACATCTTCTTGTATTGTCAAACTTTGTCCTCGCATGGTCGGCACATTAAATTGGAGCGTTTTCATAGGTTTGTTTAGTTTATGTTACTGCTTAGTTAACATAAATATAACAACTCCAAAGCAACAACACGACTTAGAAATAAAACATAAAAAAACTATACTAAAATATGTTTAGAATTCGACAATATTTAATAATCCTTTAATAATAGCACCAACGAAACAGAGAATTCACAATAAAAATGGGTTAATAGTAAAAAAATGGGTTAAAATACAATTAGACTTTGATAAATTGTGCTAATTATTATTCAATAGAAAGATTGAACTTTATTAAATTTCGTTATTAGCTATTTTTAGTATGAAAACGGAGAGCATATCATTTGTAACAAAAACAAACACTACACATTAAAGAGAGACCTTTTAATTAAATCATTTTGAAGCTTAAATAAATCATTTTGAAGCCCATAAATTTTACGATATTCGTATTAGACAATAGGCACCTAAGTAGACAATCCAACTTCAAATAATTCTCAAAACTTATGTTTAAAAAAGAAATATATCTTAATCGCCGAAATCATCTATTATCAAAGATCACAACTGGCAAAATTCTTTTGCTAGGTAGCATTGAAAATCCGATCAATTTTGAGCACAATACCTATCCATTCCGCCAAGACAGCTGTTTTTTATATTATATAGGTATCAAAAGTCCACGTTTGGCGGCGGTATTGGATACTGAAAAAAACGAAACCATACTGTTTGGCGACGAAATGACAATCGACGATATTGTCTGGATGGGACAGCAGCAGACTTTAGCTGAAAAGGCCGATCTTTCGGGTATCAGCAAGGTACTTCCTTTCAACCAGCTCTTTGACTACCTCCAGAAGGAAACGCAGGAAGCGATTCACTACCTCCCTCCTTATCAATCGCATAATAAATTATTACTGGAGCAGCTAACTGGCCGTTCTGCGAATCAGCTACAGCCTTCCGTCGCATTAATTGAAGCTGTCGTGGCACAACGGAGCATCAAATCGGCCGAAGAAATTATCGAACTAGAAAAAGCCGTAGATATTGCCGTGGATATGCACCGCCTTGCTATGCGAATGACAAAACCTGATCGTTATGAATATCAGATCAGCAATGCTATGCAACATTTTGCACAAGATCAGGGAACATCCTTCTCCTATCCGCCGATAGTCACAAAACGGGGTGAAATTCTGCACAATCATATGCAATTTCACCAACTTGATGAAGGTGATCTCCTGCTCAATGATTCAGGCGTAGAAACGGCCATGGGCTATGCTTCGGACCTAACCAGAACCTTTCCCGTAGGAAAACGTTTTACGGCTTTACAAGAGGAAATTTACCAGATTGTCTTACATGCGTTTAAATCAGCTGAGCAGCTGCTGACATCCGGAATACGTTTTAAGGAGATCCATTTAAAAGCCTGTGAAGCGCTTGTAGACGGACTTATACAAACAGGATTTATGAAAGGCAACGCGCAAGATGCGGTCATGAATCACGCGCATGCGCTTTTCTTTCAATGCGGACTAGGCCATATGCTCGGTCTTGATGTACATGATATGGAGGATCTTGGTGAACAATATGTTGGATATACCGAAGCTGAGCCAAAAGATACCAAGACTTTTGGGATCAAATCGCTGCGACTAGGCAAGAAACTGGAAGCTGGCAATGTGCTCACCGTTGAACCCGGAATCTATATCATTCCTGAATTAACGCAGCTTTGGGAGCAACAGAATTTACACAAGGACTTTATTAATTATGATTTCTTAAAAAAACATCTTGATTTCGGTGGCGTTCGTATTGAAGATAATTATGTGATTGAAACAGGTGGATACCGTCGTTTAGGAAAATATCTTGAACGTGAAATCCAGGAAATCTATCAGCTCAAAGACAATCCAATTGATTAAATAACGAAGAACCAACATCGTGATAATCCCGAAAAGTGAACCTTTTGGGGTCAACTCTAATAGATAAACAAATGAACAGCATTAAACAGTCGATCTTTATTATTCTAATACTGATTTTTCAGGTTCCAGCTTCCATTTTTGCGCAGCGACTTTGGACAGACCATGGTGATCAATATTATGAATTTTCTGACAAGGGGATAGAAATGGTCAACCCCAAAAATGGGATGCGCTCCATCTTCCTTTCACAACAATCGCTTATTCCAACAGGTACAACGAAAGCGCTAAAGGTGGAAAATTTTTCCATTTCCCAAAACAGGGAACTGATTTTACTCTATACCAATAGCAAAAGAGTTTGGCGCGAGAATACTAGAGGTGATTATTGGGTCTATAATAAGAAGTCCAATCAATTACAGCAGCTGGGCAAAAAATTCCCGGCTTCACAACTGATGTTTGCGAAGTTTAATCCGCAAGCAGATAAAGTAGCCTACGTCAATAAAGCTGATCACAACGTTTACGTGGAAGATCTCGCCAATGGCAGCATTGTTGCCGTTACCAAAGACGGCACGGACCGTCTAATCAATGGTACGTTCGACTGGGTATACGAGGAAGAATTTGGCTGTAAAGATGGTTTCCGCTGGTCGCCGGACGGTACATCCATTGCTTATTGGAAGCTTGATGCTCGCAACATCCGTAATTTTCTGATGATCAATAATACGGATAGTCTCTACTCTTACACTATTCCCGTTGAATATCCTAAAGTCGGACAGTCACCGAGTGCCTGTTCGATATGGACCTATGAAATCGCCACTGGAAAAAGTGCGATGCTGAATATCCCGGGAGATCCCAACCAACACTATATTCCCCGCATGGAATGGTGTCTTGATAGCAAGCAGGTCATCCTAGAGCAGCTCAACAGAAAACAGAATGAGAGCAAGATCTACACCGTCGCTCTCTCTAACAATAAAGCGCAAAACATATATCAGGAGCAAAGCGACTCGTGGATTGATATCAAAGCACGCTGGAACAACAACGATCCGTCCGGATGGGACTGGGTTCAAGGCGGAAAGGCTTTCATCTGGGTGTCTGAAAAGGACGGCTGGCGCAAAATCTATCAGATTGATTTATCGGGCAACGAGAAGCTGGTTATGAAAGCGGACTATGATATGATCAATCTTGACTTTTTCGATCCGAAAAATGAAACTATTTATTTTACCGCCTCGCCAAACAATGCCACGCAAAAGTATCTATACAGTGTATCAACGAAAGGTGGAGTTCCAAAAAGACTGACTCCGGCCTCATACGAAGGCACATGCGATTATGATATTTCAAAGGACGGTAAAATTGCCATCTTCAGCTTTAGCAACCGGGCGACATTAAAACACAACGCCGTCATTGAATTACCGACTCACAAAATACTTGTAGACTTTGATTTGAAACGTGAAAAGAAAGTCAGCGATGGCATTGCTGAGTTTTTTAAAGTTAAAACAACCGACGGTGTCGAATTGGACGGCTGGATGGTGAAACCCCTGGATTTTGATCCGGCCAAAAAATATCCTGTCGTCTTTATGGTTTATGGCGAACCGGCATCACAAACTGTATTAGACAATTTCGGTGCAGGTTATAACAGTTTATATAAAGGAAATATGGCACAGGATGGCTACATTTATATTTCGTTGGATAATCGCGGAACGCCTGCGCCTAAAGGGAGCTTGTGGCGAAAAAGCATCTACCGCAATATTGGAAAGCTCAATATTCGCGACCAGGCTTTAGCAACACAAGAAATCCTGAAATGGCCTTTTGTTGACAATTCACGTGTGGCCGTTTGGGGCTGGAGCGGCGGCGGATCGAGTACGCTCAACCTACTGGGACAATACCCGCAAATCTATAAAACGGGTATCGCCATTGCAGCTGTAGCGAATCAGTTACTGTACGACAATGTATACCAAGAACGCTACATGGGCCTTCCGCAAGAAAATCTGGCAGACTTTGAAAACGGCTCGCCACTGAAATATGCAAAAAACATCAAAGGTAATTTACTCTATATTCATGGAACCGGAGACGACAATGTGCATTATCAAAATGCAGAAGTGCTAATCAATGAACTGGTCAAAAATAACGTGCAGTTCCAGTTGATGTCTTACCCCAACCGAAGCCATTCAATAAGCGAGGGACAAGGTACACATGAGCATTTAAAAACATTATTTACAAACTATCTAAAATTGCATTGCCCTCCGGGGGGAAGATAGACTGAATAGCTATTATTTACAGATGAAAAGAATACTATTATATGCACTGGGAACCTGCGGTCTACTGACCGCAGGCATACAGCAATCAGCGGCCCAGCTGATGAAAGAAAAAAATGAATTCACCAGAGCGGATTCACTGCGTGGATACCTGTCACCGCTGCGAACCTGCTACGACATCCAATACTATCATCTGGATGTTAAGGTGGATATAGACAACAAGTTTATTTCGGGTTCAAACCTCTTCCGTTTTAAGGCGACTACTGATTTTAATCGCCTGCAATTTGATCTTTTTGCAAATCTTAAAGTAGACAAAGTCGTTTATAAAGGGAAAGAGCTTTCTTTTACCAGAGAACACAATGCTGTCTTTGTCGAATTTACAGAGACTATAAAGAAAGGGACACAGGAAGAATTTACGGTATATTACGAAGGTCATCCTACAGAAGCGGTCAAAGCTCCCTGGGACGGCGGCTTTGACTGGAAAAAAGACAGCAATGGAAAGCCTTGGGTAGCCACGGCCTGCCAGGGTATGGGCGCTAGTGTCTGGTGGCCAAACAAAGACCATCAATCCGATGAAGTGGATAGTATGCTGATTTCCATCGCCGTTCCCAAAGAGGTGATGAATGTATCCAATGGTCGTTTGGTCAAGGTAGAAAAGATGAAGGATGGCTACACCAAATATCACTGGAAAGTCGCCAATCCGATCAACAACTACAATGTCGCTATCAATATCGGCGACTACGTTCATTTTAAGGAAAAATACAAAGGTGAAAAAGGACCATTGGATGTAGATTACTATATTTTGCGCGAAAACAATACAGCAGAAAAGAAAGCCCATCTTCAAAAAAATGCCAACCAAACCCTGGAGGCTTTTGAACATTGGTTTGGTCCATATCCATTCTATGAAGATGGCTATAAACTTGTTGAAACCTACCATACAGGCATGGAACACCAGAGTGCGATCGCCTACGGAAACCATTACCAAAATGGCTATCGTGGTGGAGATGCGTCGGGAACCGGCTGGGGACATAAATGGGATTTTATTGTGGTCCACGAGTCTGGTCACGAATGGTTTGGGAACAATATTACTTCCGCTGATCTGGCCGATATGTGGATTCACGAAAGCTTCACGAACTATTCCGAAGGCTTATTTATCGACTATTTCTATGGCAAGGAAGCCAGTCAAGCTTATGCCCATGGTATCCGAAGCGGGATTCAAAATGACAGCCCGATTCAGGGTCCCTACCACGTCAATAAAGAAGGATCTGGGGATATGTATCCCAAAGGCGGTGTTATGCTCAACATGATCCGTACGATGATTGACAACGATGAAAAGTGGCGGAATATTCTTCGGGGATTAAACAGCAAGTTTTATCATCAACAAGTCGATTATAAGGATATTGTCAACTATGTAAGCCAACAGTCTGGTTTAGACTTGTTAAAAGTATTTGAGCAGTATGTTCAGCATACCGCCATTCCTACACTGGAAATCAAACAAGATCCTTCAGGGAGAGTCTTGGGCCGCTGGATCAGCGAAGTCAAAGGCTTCCATATGCCTATACATATTGGGCTAAAAGGTCAGAAAAGAGAACTTATCCAGTTGGATCAACGTTTCAGACCTATTAAAATAGCCGGTTTAACGAAAGATAATATTGATATCGATACGTTTAACTACTATGTCGGCGTATTAGTCGAATAAAAACGGCTTCAGGGTTCCAGACATAAAATACATACAGCGCCCCGGAAAGTAGGTTACTTTCCGGGGCGCTGTATGTATTGAACCACTCTTATCGCTTCATCTGTATTCCCAATTGGAATAAAAGCCTTATGACTTCGCATACACGAACAGCAATGAAAGCAAACTGAAGGTTCTTTCCCCGCCGATAAGAGCAGACACTTTCAGATAAAATAAGGGATTGGCCTATATTACACGATCATTGTCCTGATGAAAAGATCAATATTGATTCCAGGCTGGCGGATCTACACCAAGAAGATGTTTTACAAAATAATCTCTTCTTTTTCGCTCACCATAATCTCCTCCGGAAGAATGCCCCATACCAGGAACCATGATAAAATCATGATTCTTACGTGCTTTGATCAAGGCATCAACCAATTGAAAAGTAGATGAAGGATCCACATTATCATCCAATTCACCAACAATCAATAAAAGATTTCCTTCCAGTTTAGCGGCATTTTCAATATTAGAGCTAGCCGCATATTCAGGACCTACAGGCCAGCCCATCCATTGCTCGTTCCACCATATTTTATCCATTCGGTTATCGTGACAGCCACAGGAGGAAACGCCAACTTTGTAAAACTCCGGATGGAATAGCAGCGCTCCCGTCGAGCTTTGACCGCCAGCCGACGTACCATAGATCCCTACCCTACCGATATCCATGTATTTGTATTGCTTTGAAGCAGCCTGCATCCAGGCTATCCGATCGGGGAAACCCGCATCTTTCAGATTTTTCCAACAGACATCATGAAAAGCCTTTGAACGATTTGAGGTCCCCATTCCATCGATCTGTACCACGATAAAGCCCAATTCTGCTAATTCATACATCCCGCTCGGGTTGCTGTAGAATGATTTGGGCACGAAAGAGCTATGCGGTCCCGCGTAAATATATTCGATGACAGGATAACTTTTAGCTGGATCAAAATTCGTCGGTCGAATAATAATACCCCAGATATCCGTTGCGCCATCACGTCCCTTGGCTTTAAAGACTTCCGGAGCACGCCAGCCTACCGTTTCTAGTAGATTACTGTTTGTTTTCTCCAGTTCCATGATAAGACGACCATTGTTGTCGCGCAATACTGAAATTGGCGGCTGATCGACCCGGGAATAGGTATCCACAAACTGCGAATAGTCTTTATTGAAAAAAGCTTGATGATTTGCATTTTCTTCGGTCAGCAGTTTTAAGCCCTTTCCGTCTAAACCGATCGCATAATAGTGGACCAAATAGGGATCTTCTGCGGCATTCATTCCGCTGCCTTCAAAAATAACTGTTCGTTTGTCAGCGTCAACATGCACAACTTTGCGAACAACCCAGTTTCCTTTCGTTATCTGGTTCTTTACTTTCCCGGTAATTCCATCGTAAAGATACAGGTGGTTCCATCCATCACGCTCGGAGGTCCACACTATTTCCTTTCCATCGGCCAGATCCTCCCGATATTTCTTGCCGCTATAATCAATAAAAGTCTTATTTTGTTCTCGGATCAAATAACTGGACATACCGCTATTCGCATCCATTTGCATGACGCCATAGACCTGATGTCCCCGTTTATTATACTCGAAGGTAAATGCTCTGCTGTCATCGCGCCAGGAAAGATCCGAAAGGTAAAATTGATTCGGTATGAGCGCGGCATCAAACACTGACAAGCGGTCTTTTTCAAGATCATATAAGATGGGTAGTTTTTGTGCTAGCTCATCTCCGGGCTTCACGTAATCGCGTGTCTGAATTTTAGGCTGCAGCTGATCTTTAGGGGAAGATTCGATAAGCGTCAGCTGCCTGATCTCTATTTTTTGAGTTTTTACCGTAGCCAGCTTCCGGCTATCCGGTGCCCATTGAATATCGTTACTGTAATAATTTGCTGGATTGCCATCAAACGTAATTTGTCGCGCCTCATTTAAATTACCCTTCTTTGCTAGGAAGACATTGTTATTTCGGATAAAAGCAACATGTATTTTATCTGGAGATTCAACTTCCCTATAGGCATTTCCCCGTTCACGCTGCCCCCAATAGCGCGTATTTCGATCTTTACTTCCACTTGCAGCGCCCTGGCTCAATTGCGAGGAACGACGGTTCCAGATCCACAGGTAACCCGCGATATCGAGCGACACCTGATCCTGGTCCACCAATTTTATCTGATCATTGGAAATAACACGATTTTCGACTTTTCGTCCCAGTTTTTCATCCACTAACGAAAACACTTTCGTCAGATCAAAAAGCTGTTCTTTTGTTTTTGCTTGGGGATTGACCAGAATATACTCTTTTCCCTGCAACGTATTTCGATCATACCAAAAGAGATCCCCCTTATCATTCCAATAAAACTGGCCCGGTAGATTTTCAATTTTGTTGGTCAATTGTTTTTTTAAGTTTTGTGCACGTGTATAATCTGCCAAAGTCCCTTGACCAAACAGAAACTGTGCAGACAACAACAAAACCGCTGTACTAAGAAACTTCATGTTTTCTTTGTTTAGGATTGATTAAATAATAGATAGGGATACCCAATAGTGCGATGATAATGCCCGGCCAGGTATAATTTGGCTTAAAAATAACCATCAAGCCGATAAAGGCAAGTCCCATCAGGATATAAAGGACAGGAAGAAAAGGATATCCAAATGCTTTATAGGGCCTGTTCAAATCCGGGCGCGTGATACGGAGACGAATAATACCGGCAATCGCGAGGACATAAAATATAACCACCACACAGGTGATCATATCCAATAAGTCACCATATTTTCCGCTTAAGCACCATATTGACGCAGCGAGACATTGTATCCAGAGTGCCCAGGCAGGTACCGCATGCGCATTGAGCTTACCCGCCCTTTTAAAAAACAAACCATCTTTGGCCATCGAATAATACACCCTCGCTCCTGCCAGGATAATCCCATTATTACAGCCAAAGGTGCTGATCATGATCATAATAGCGATAATAGTAATTCCAAAAGGGCCAAAAACCTCTTGTGCGACACTCATGGCTACACGATCTTTTGGCGCATTGACCATAGCTTCCAAAGGCAATATACCGGTATACATCAAATTAGTCAGCAGATAGATTACGGTAACCAGTAAGGTCCCTAATGCAAGACTCAACCCGATATTACGTTGTGGATTTTTAATTTCGCCGGCTACAGCGGAAGATGAGTGCCAGGAATCGCTACTAAAGAGGGCACCGACCATAGCCGCAGAAAAAGCACCCATTGCTGAAAACCCATCATAAGATGTGTAGGTTCCATCCGTATTTAAACGGCGCATGGACCAAAGTGATATATTGTCCCAGTTCCAAGCCCAAACTTCATGTTTCAACGCGAGGAAACCAAAGAGCAATAAGAGCAGCAAACTCCCAATCTTGATCAATGTGATGGTTGTCTGTACGCGCTTTCCGCTATTCACCCCCCTTGAATTAATATAGGTCAATACAATAATAACGGCAATTGCCAGCACCTGTGCAGCCGATACCCGATAATCTGACCATTCAAGCAAATAAACATCTTCATCCATAAAAGGGAAGAGATAGGCTGTAAATTTTGCAAAAGCAACGCCGACAGCGGCGATTGTCGCTGTTTGTATTACAGCAAAAAATGTCCATCCAAATACAAAACTCAATACCGGACCATAAGCCTCCCGAAGGTAGATGTACTGCCCTCCTGCCTTTGGAAACATCGCACTCAATTCACCATAACTCAATGCTGCTGTTAAAGTCATAAATCCACAGATCAACCAAACGACCATCATCCAGCCCGCAGAACCCGTGTTACGTGCGATATCCGCAGATACAATAAAAATACCGGAACCGATCATGCTTCCTACCACCAGCATAGTGGCGTCCAGTAACCCGAGAGACTTTTGAAATGTTTGTTTCGACTCACTCATAAACATTTAGTTATTAAAATGATAAAACTTCCAGTTTGTCTCGTGATCGGGCTTTAACTTCTCGCCTTTGATAATCGCTCTCAACATTTCCATCGGTAGATAATTTTCTTTGATCACACGGTCATGGAATTCCGCAAATGACATTTTCCCTTGATCGACCACCTCCTCTTTGATGCGCATCAATTGCAAGCCGCCTACGAGATAGGCCAACTGATATAAGGGATCATAAGAACCTTCAAACGATCTCTTCACTTCACCGTGCGCATTAGCCGACTCAAATCCCACCCTGTTTACCAAATAATCGATGCATTGTTGGGGCGTCCACTCGCCTAAATGAAATTTGATACTAAAGGTTATTCGCGCACAGCGGTGCATGCGCCAAAATAACATTCCTATTCGCTCCTCTGGAGTTTTTGCAAATCCCTTGCTATACAGCAGCAATTCCCAGTACAATGTCCATCCTTCCGTCCAAAAGGGGGTGTTAAATGCCTCTTCGCGGTAAGGCTTGTAACGCCTATTCATAAAATATTGCAGGTGATGACCTGGAATCAATTCATGTTGGACTGTACCACGGGAAAAATAAGGATTATTACCACGCATACTCATCAATTTTGCCTGCTGATCCATGCTGTTTGTCGGATAGGATATGCTAATTTCCCGTCCTCCCGTAAAAAAGGGGTTGACCCGCTGCCGTTCTGGTGTCATCATGATCATGCCCCAAGTCTCGTCTGCCAGCTCAGGAATATCCATGAGTTTATTTTGTTCAATAAATTGCTGCGAATCATTATACAATCTCATAATGAGCTCTGGCTGTTCGCCAATGGGTACATAGGAGTTTTTAACCTTTTCCTGCGCTGCCCGCCAGTCATCGCCGAAGCCCATTTCACGGCTCGCTTTCAATAACTCTGCCTCACACCATTTAAACTCTTGATCAGCCAATTTTAAAAGGTCGGTAGCTGTATAACTGATCATTTCAGCCTTGAGCCTTCGGTTTATCTCTTTTTCGCCAATTGGCACACCCGCGATCTGGCTACCATCATCAAAAACTTTCCGGTCGCTTTTTGCGGCTAATTTCTCCTTGTAATCAGACAGCTTGCTTTTCACCTGTTGAAATATGGAGGGTACCCACCAGGTAAATTCTGGGTCATATCCATTATAAAAATCGAAGGTACTTGTGATCCTTAAGTCCAACGAATTTACTAGGGCAACAAGAAAGTTCACATCTGCATCAGGAATATTGGACTTTTCCTGCAAAGCTGCTATTGACCGGTCGATTTCACCGGCAACCAGCGTCAGCTCTTTCGCAACATCTTCTCCTGCCAGACGCTTGCCCCTACGACGTTCCTTTTCAAGTGTAAATATTCGCTGTGCGAAAGGTAGATACATGGATAAGCGGTTGTAATTTGACTCATCTTCTTTCAATGAAAGGAGATCACTTTTTAGTTTGCGCTTCAGCAAGATAAAATCTACCTGTCCAGCTATTTCGAGTTCTCCGTAAGGAAACTTGTCCAGCTTGTTCAAATATTCGTTATCCAAACGCTGAAGACGTGCCAACTGTTCAGGCGATGCGGCAGCCTGCTGATTGCCCCAGCCTTTGGGCATAGGCCCATAAAAATAGTTGATCGCCTCAACATCATGCCCATATTGCACAATATAAGGTTCTATAGGGGTTGTATGGTCGTATAATTTCATCTTTTGTGCTTGTGTGGAGACAGGGAATAGAAAGAGCAGCCCATAACACAATGTTTTGGGAGCTTTAAAAGAAAAAGAACGATTCATAATTCGGGTGTTGGTTTATATCCTAATTTTATCAGTCGAAACGATCCGGCCTAAAACCAGCGATTTCAGCCTCTATTTTCTGTCCTGCCAATAAATCTGCAACAACTTTTCCATAGGCAGGGCCTAGGCTCAAGCCCATCATGCCACCCCCACCGGCAACCAGGACATTATCAAATTTTTTCAATCTTCCCAGATAAGGCAATCCATCAGGCGAGCAGGGTCTGTAACCATACCATATTTTTTCGCTTGGGTAATCGACCTTCAATTCTGGATAATATTTAGGAATAGATTCTACAATTCCACGGACACGGTTTTCATAAATCCGGTCATTTGCAGGTCCCAATTCCATCGTACCACTGAATCTGATCTGGCCATTCATGGGGGTTACAGCAACACGAGCCTCCAGTAATAATGCCGCATGATTCAATGTGTTCTCTTTCTCAGGCTGGTACATAAAAGAATATCCTTTTCCAGGCATAAGTGGTGTATTTACGTGCAGCTTTGAAGTCAGCTGGGGTAAATAAGCACCGCCAGTCAAGACAAATGCATCCGCCTGAAAACTTCCTTTATTGCTGATCGCCTCTTTCACCTTATTTCCGTTCGTTATAAATTTATGGACTTCAGTTTCTTCGAAAAAAACTACACCGGCTGCTTTCAAATAGTGAATTAATTGCCGCATTAACTTGGGGGGATATAGTTTTCCATCGCAGCGATAAAGTATAGCACCCAATACATCCAGTTTCAGATTGGGTTCTAATTCCTGAACGGCATTTCCCTCCAGAATATCGACATCAAGTCCAAGATCTTTTGCGCGATGGGCAAGTTCAATTTCTTCATGCTGCATTTCCTTGGATTTATACATCATCAGGATACCATTCTGCTTCAGTTCAAAATCAAACTCTTCCTCCTGCGCCAGTTCATCATATAATCTGCTGCTGTAGAGATTCAAATCACGTATTGCAGCCGCATGTTGTTCCACATGGGTACGATTGGCATGTTTCAAAAACTTCAGTCCCCAATTGATCATTCGCGGATTTAGCGAAGGCCGTACATAAAAAGGGCTTTTACTATTGAACATCCACTTTATCCCCTGGGCTACGATACCGGGGGCAGCCAAGGGCGTAAAATGGCTGGGGACAATCATGCCGGCATTGCCATAAGAACAGTTATTGTCCAGGGTGTTTTTTTCCAGGATTTTCACATCCCATCCGTCTCTCACCAAGTAATAGGCAGAAGCAAGTCCTGCGATTCCTGCTCCAACGACGACGACCGTACCTCTATTATTTTCTTTCACGTTGCTCTTATCTTATTAATTTATTAAATCACCTCAACTATATTAAATCACCTGAAAACCACCAAAATAAGGATCTTCATCATCCAAGAAAATGGTATTATAGCCCGTTATCCGTGCCCAGCCTTCGATAGATGGGACAATGGCCGGTTTGCCATCCACAGTTGTTTCAGCCTCAATTTTACCGGTAAATTGTGAACCGATATAACTTTCATGTATAAATTCGGTCCCTTTCTTGAGTTTCCCTTTCGCATACCACTGCGCCATACGGGCTGAGGTACCGGTACCACATGGTGAACGATCCAAGGCATTATCGCCAACCAGTACCGCATTACGTCCCGACGAATTGGGGAGTTTAGGATTCCCTGTCCATTGGATGTGGGTCAATCCATGTATATTGGCATCTTCGGGATGAACAAAAGAATATTTTTCGTTCAGCAGCTGACGGATTATTTTTCCATAGTGAATAAGCTGGCTCGCTGAATAGGAACTGATATCCTGAAAATTAGTCTGTGGGTCAATAATGCCGTAGAAGTTTCCGCCATAAGCAACATCGACGCTGATGCTGCCCAGATCAGGGCAATCAACCGTTAGGGCTTCAGCATATAAAAAAGACTTAACGTTGGTAAGCTTTACGCTTTTCACCTTAGGTCCCTCTTGAACATAGTCGATATGTACAAGTCCTGCCGGAGTTTCCAACCTTAATTTTCCGGGAATTTTAGGTTGAACGAGTCCCTCCTCGATGGCAATGGTCACGGTACCGATCGTTCCATGTCCACACATCGGCAGACAGCCACTGGTTTCAATGTAAAGGACACCAATATCATTTTGTGGATCAAAGGGCGGATAAAGCATACTGCCGCTCATCATGTCGTGCCCTCTTGGCTCAAACATCAATCCCATACGGATCCAATCGTACTCACGTATAAAATGCAACCTGCGCTCCATCATGGAATTGCCTTGTAGTAACGGGGCTCCTCCTGCCACCAATCGTACGGGACAACCACAGGTATGCGAATCAATACAAAAAAAAGTCTTCTTCATTTCTGGTCACTTGTTTATATGGTCACTTGTTTCTATTATGCTTTAGTCCATTGTTGATTGACCAAACGGTCAATTTGCAATGGGTTTCCATCCTGCAGTTCTTTAGGCAAAAATTCATTTGGCCAATTTTGAAAACTAATGGGGCGAATAAAACGCTTTACCGCATCAGGCCCTACAGAGGTAAAACGTGCATCTGTGGTTGCCGGATATGGTCCCCCATGCTGCATAGCATACTGTACTTCAACGCCGGTTGGCATCCCCTGAAACAAAAGCCTTCCGCATTTGTCCTGTGCTATTGTAAAGAGCGCCGGGCATTCACGGATATCCTGCGCCGATGCCGCAAAAGTAATGGTAATCTGCCCTTCGAGCTGCTCCATTACGGTTTTCATTTCGTTGAGGTCGGCACAAGATATAATTAGCCCAAAAGGTCCAAAAACTTCATCCAATAACTTAGGATTAGCTAAAACTCGGCTTGCGTCAGTTTCGGCAAGCAGGGCCTGCGCAAAATCTTGCGCCGTATTATCCTGCCCTTCTTCCACTATACGGACACCATCGTATTGAACCATCTCTCCTTTTAACCGGTTATAGCCATCCAATATTCCTGCGTGCAGCATTCTGCCGGTCGTGGCAACTTGAAGTTCTTTCTTCAACGCCACTTTAAGACGATCCAGCTGTTCGCCGCCGACACTTACCAAAACACCCGGATTGGTGCAAAATTGACCAACACCTAAAAGTAGTGACGCAATATACTGCTTGGCAAAATGTTCCAGATTGCTAGCTAAGTAGTCCGGTAAAAGAAAAACTGGATTTACGCTTCCCATTTCGGCAAATACTGGAATAGGATCAGGTCTTGACTGGCCCAGGTCAAATAAAGCTTTGCCACCACGGAATGAACCTGTAAATGCGACCGCTTTTACGAGGGTATGGCTGACCAACTGCTGTCCAGCAGCAAATGAATCTGACACCACATGATTAAAAACGCCACTTGGAGCTCCCTGTTTTGAAATCGCCCGATCGATGGCGTCGGCCATTAATTGCGAGGTTTTCAGATGTGCGGGATGAGCCTTTACGATAACGGAACAGCCTGCACCGATGGCACTCGCTGTATCTCCGCCTGCGGTTGAAAAGGCGAAAGGAAAATTGCTCGCGCCAAAGACGACCACCGGACCAAGTCCTTTGTTGTATTTCCGTAAATCAAATTGGCCATTTGGATCCTGATCTATCCGTGCTTCACTGTATAAACCCGTTTGCACGGCATCGGCATATCGGCGCCATTGATTGACAGTTCTCGCTTTTTCACCCTGCAGCCTTGCCAACGGGAGAGCCGTTTCCAGATGAGCCGTTTCAATCAGGATGTCTCCCAATGCTTCAATTTCAGCGGCAATAGCATGCATCAATTGTGCTCTTTCAACTACATCAGTTTTTTGAAGAAACTGAAATCCAGCCTCCGCCTGTTTTACGACGTAATCAATCTCATTTTCGTTTCTATCCATTCCTTTTGTTTTTATTGTAAGTATCTATCTTCAAAAATCAATAAAAACCTTCACTATATCTTCATTCCTTGCGGTTTTAAATATAAGAAGGTCCTTATTGCCTATTTTTACCCGGTCCTAAAAAGAAATGCTTCTGAACCTTCATCCAGAAAGTTCAGAAGCATTTCTATAATTGTGGTCTAGTTGCGATTGAATCTGCAATAATTTTTTTCACACGTTGTTCTTCCTCACCGATCAATGGCAATCTTGGAGCACGTGTATAGGGTGATGAAATTCCTTCGGCGGTCGCTGCCAATTTAATATATTGAACCAATTTAGGATGAATATCCAGCTCCAATAAAGGCATAAACCAACGGTATATTTCTACAGCTTTGCTGTACTCGCCAGCTTTTACAAGATCGTACATGGCGACGGTTTCTCTTGGAAATGCGTCGACCAGTCCAGCAACTAAACCATCAGCCCCTAACATCAAAGACTCGAGGCCTAAGGTATCTACACCAGCCATAATCTTTAATCGATCACCAAAACGATTTTTCAAACGCGTGATATTGGTCAAATCGCGTGTAGACTCTTTCACCGCCTGAATATTTGGTTCCAATAATAGTTCCTCAAACATATCCAACGATACATAAGTACTATAGTCAACAGGGTTATTATAGATTAAAATTGGCAGTTTGGTACTTTGTGCAACAGCACGAAAATAAGCGACAGCTTCTCTATCATCGGCTCTATAACGCATTGGCGGCAATAACATCAAACCATCTGCGCCCAATTCTTCACTGGTCTGAGCTACTTTGATCGCAGCAGCGGTTGTATTTTCAGCAATATTTAGCAACACAGGTACACGTCCATCAACTAGTTTCAACGCATATGTCAATAAATCATACTTTTCTTCTGTACTCAAAACACTTGCTTCACCCAATGATCCAGCGATAATCAAACCGTGAACACCTCCATCCAATTGTGCTTCAATGTTTTTACCAAACATATCAAAATCCAAATTTCCATTTTCATCAAATGGTGATAACATTGCAGGATAAATTCCTTCCCATTTAAATTGTGCCATAGCGTATTATTTTAATATTTCTTTATCACAAATCTATCTGGAATAGCGAGGTCAATCTTCTCATGAATTAATCAACACTGACCTAATATTGACCTTTTCTAATAAATACTACTCATAAGAAACCAGAAGAATGGTTTTCTAATTTTAGATACAGATTTATAACCTCTTTCAGCAAAACTTCAGATGCGTGTTTTTTAAAGTCGAGATTGAATTTTAGCAACTTAAATGTAAGTTCAACATTTATAACAAGATTTACAAAAAATAGCTTGTAAAAGATATATTGCTATTCGCTTAAAATTTTGATCGCTTTTACGAAAAATACAGCTGCATATTAAAAATAACAAAGGCTGCACTGTTTGACAGGCAACCTTTGTATCGTATATAATAATTAAAAAATGGGTAACTAATCGCGGCTCTCTTTTTTATAAGAGAAGTAAAAAACAATTGGCAGTACTGAAAACGATAGAATCATACAAATAATGAGGCCGCCAACAATCATAATAGCCAGGGGTTTTTGGATTTCAGATCCCATTCCGTTTGAAAGTGCTGCCGGCAATAGTCCCATTGCCCCCATTAACGCAATCATGAGGATAGGTCTGATCCGACTTTTTACAGCTTCATAAATAGCGGGTTTCAAGCTCATTTTACTCAACAGATTTTCTTTCATTATCCCTATTAAAACAATGCCATCGATCGTGGCTACGCCAAAGAGAATAATAAATCCGATACCGGCAGAAATTCCAAATGTCGTCCCGGTTACCCACAGGGATACAAATCCACCTATAAATGCAAATGCCAGTGTCAGTGAAGAAATCAGCGTATCTTTGACGTTGCCAAAATTGGCATACAGCAGCAGTAAAATCAAAATAAGAGAGATTGGCACAACATTCATCAGCTGCTTTGTAGCCCTTTCCTTGCTTTCGAATTCTCCGGCCCACACGACCTTATACGATTTGGGCAGACTAACATCTTTTTCTATCTGTTTTTTTGCATCGGCAATTGTACTTCCCAGATCCCGGCCTTCAATGTTGAAGCCAACACCAATATAACGGGAATTACCTTCTCTATAAATAAATGCCGGACCGGTATGATAATCTATTGTTGCGATTTCCCGCAGCGGTACTTTCTGATCATTCATCGTCGGAATGATAATATTTCCGATCTTCTCAGGATTGTCACGATATGATTTTTGGAAGCGGAGACGTACATCAAAGATGCGCTCGTTTTCATAGAAATGTGTCACAGATTGCCCTCCAATAGTCATTTCGATCACGGATTGCACATCCTTGGTCGAAACACCATATTTAGCCATTTTTGAATCATGCAGCTGAATCCTTAGTTCAGGCAAACCGATATTTTTGAAGACATTGATATCCGTTATCCCATTCACCTTTTTAAGTGATTCGGCAAACTTATTGGCTTTATTTTCCAAATCCTGTAAATTCTCACCAAAAATTTTGATGACCAACGGACTTTTCACTCCGGCCACATACTCCTCTACATTATCCTGGATCGGCTGGCTAAAACCAAAATTTATTCCTGGAAAAGTTTGTAGGCTATCCCGCATCTGACCAATCAATTTCTCTTTTGACAGCTTTCTTTTCCACTCGCCTTCGGGTTTCAGTTCAATATTGAATTCAATATTGAAAAAACCTGTTGGATCTGTACCATCATTGGGACGGCCCGTTTGCGTCATGATAAAATCAATCTCGTCAAACTGCTTCATCAATTTTGTTTTCATGGTTTTGGTCAACTTCACGGATTCTTCGAGATTGACACTATTGGGTAAGGTTGCGCGGACATAAATTGCACCTTCATTCAGTTTCGGAAGAAACTCTGAACCATAATGGCTAAACCGGAAAATACAGATGAGCAAAACAGCGCTAAAAATCGACAATGTCCATTTTGGATGGTCGAAAGCTTTTCTAAAACCTTTAAAAATGGCATTGCGGCTGATCTTGGTGATCTTATTTTCATCTTCTTTGATATTCTTTTTCAATAGGTACTTACACATGGCGGGCACATAGGTCAAACTTAGGATCAAGGACCCCAACAAGGCATAACCGAGTGTAAAGGCCAATGGTGAGAACATTTTTCCTTCCACCTTTTGAAAAGAGAAAATAGGAGTCAGTGCAACGATTAAGATCAATAAGGCAAAAAAGATATAACCTGCTACCGAGCCGGCACTTTTCTTAATGATCCCTAGTTTGGAGATTTTATTAAAGCGTTCCGTCCCAAGCCGATGGGCCTCTTTTTCCAACGAGACAAAAACAGTCTCCACAATCACCAACGTTCCTTCGAGCAAGAGTCCAAAGTCCAATGCCCCCATGGATATCAGATTGGCCGGCAATCCTTGTATTTTCAATAAAATAATCGCAAATAGGAATGCCAATGGAATCACGGATGCCACGATAAAGGTTGTCTTCCAGTTGTTCAGGAAGATAAAGACGATAATCGAAACCAGTATAACACCTTCTATCAGGTTTTTTGAAACCGTATGTACGGTATTGTTCACCAACTTCGTACGGTCTATAACGGGTTCGATCTTAACATTCGCGGGTAAAATACGTTGGTTTAGCTCTTCAATTTTTGCTTTCAGCTTGGTGACCACAGCAGAAGGATTTTCTCCTCTGAGCATAATGACAATTCCCTGGACAAGGTCATCTTCCTGGTTGAGTCCCACCTGCCCAAGTCGTGGTTTTGCCCCTAGTTCGATTTCGGCTACATGCTTGACTAAAATCGGTGTATTGCCGACCACCTTGATCAAAATATTACCGATATCCTCGATCTTATCCAATAGGCCTACTCCACGCACAACATAAGCCTGATTTCCTTTCTGGATCACATCGCCGCCGACATTGATATTCGAACGTGACACGGCTTCATAGACATCCAGTGGGGACAGGTTATAATTGGCCAACTCTGTTGGATTGATTTTTATTTCATAGATCTTTTCTTCACCTCCAAAGCTGACGACATCGGCCACGCCGGGCACACCGACAAGTTCCCTTTCGATCACCCAATCCTGAATGGCAGAGACTTCCTTAATCGGAAGATTACTCTTTACCACATAGCGAAAAATCTCTCCGGTAGCACCAGATGGTGGTTCGATGGAGCTTTCAGCACCTTCCGGCAGCTCAATTGAGCGCATCTTATTACCTGCATATTGCTGTGCATAGAAATCTGTGACCCGATCCTCAAATTGAATCGTAACAACGGATAAGCCAAACAAGGAGATCGAGCGAACGTCCGTTTTCTTTGGAATGGTGTTCATTTCTTTGGTAACAGGCAGTGTAACGAACTTTTCTATTTCTTCAGCACTACGCCCGGGCCACTGCGTAATAATCCTGACACGTGTGTTGGTCACATCGGGAAAAGCCTCAATCGGCGTATGCAGGTAAGCATAAATCCCTCCGAATAATAATGCCAGTGTAAAAAACAGGACAACCAAGGAATGTTTCAATGAGAATGAAACAATATTTTGTACAACTTTCTTCATCCTATCTATTTATCAGTTCATCAAATACGATCAGCTCATTTTCGGTCAGCACCTGATCTCCCTCAGCCACACCAGATTTGACAAAAGCATATGTTTCATTCTCAGCGACAATATCAACAGCTTTAACCGACAGGTCGCAGTCGTCTTTGTAGCGTACAACGAAATTCTGATTGTTATGGAGGATAATGGCATCTTTCGGAATTGCCAGCATGCGCTCTTCCTGTCCCGAAACGGCCTTTTCGACCAACACATCCACACTCATGCCCGGCTTCAACCTCAGGTCCTTATTCAACAGCTTTATGCGCGCTTTGACCACACGTTCTTCGGGATCAAAGAAGTTGGCGACCTGATCAATATACCCGTCAAAAGATTCACCTTTATAAGCCAGTGTGGTGATCTTGACAGGAGCGCCATTTTTGACAAAAGGTAAATTATTTGCATAGATATTGACCGAAACCCATACCTCATTCAACTTACTGACCGACAGCAAATCGGCGTCATCGCCAACAGTCATGCCGGGGCTCACCTTTTTATCCACGATATAACCCGCTTTGGGTGCACGGATGTAAAAAACACCATTTTCTGAGGAGCCATTCAGCAAACTCATGTTCGCTTTGACATGGCGGATTCCAATCTGCACGGCTTTCAATTCACTTTCCATCTCTTCCAGTTCCCGCTGTGAAGCCATACCATCTTTCAGCAGGCTACGCAGGCTAAGTAATTTACTCTCCGTCAGCCGCTTGCTATTTTCCAGTTCCCGCAGCTCTTTTCCTAAATCATTGACGGAGGTACCTTTAAGCGATACGAGAATCTGTCCTTTTTCTACATAATCGCCCATTTTAACTGAAACAGACTGTACGATACCGGGTATCGGACTCTTTAGGGCCGCAAGTTCATCCTGATCGTATTGGATAACGCCGTTTAATGCGATCTGTTCAAATACGGTCCGCTTCTGTATCGAATCAATTTTAATTTGGTTTTTGAAATCTGCGCTAAGGCAAAAACCTTTGGTTGCCGGCAACGCTTGCTCTTCATTTTTCGTTGGTTGACAGCTCCACAATAAACAAATGGATAATAGTGTCAATGGCGTTAAAAAATTACTTTTCATGAAACAATATCCTTTCCGATTAAGTATACCAGTTCCTCCTTATACTGAAGATATTTCGCTCTGCGTTCCAATATTGATTCTTTATTTTCCATATAATTATTGATAAAATCTATAAATTCAACGATGGTCAGTCTCCGCTGCTGGAAATTGCGTACATAGCGTTCAAGTGCTACGTCCAATTTATCGTCAAAGCCCATATCCGTTGTCTTCAAACTCGTTTCAAGGTTGTTGAGCCGTTCCGAAAGAAAGTCGATCTCGCGTTCGATGTCGATACGGAATTGCTCGATTTCCACTTTATTTTTCTCCATCTCCAGTTTAGCGATTTTGATATTCCCCTGGTTTCGATTAAACAAAGGGAGATCCATGGCAACCCCCAGCCCTATAAAATCGCGCATAATATTTCCGCCGCGGTCATAATTCATGGAGACCTGCAAATCTGGTATACGTTCGGCCTTTTCTATTTTCAGCTGAGCATCACTTTTTTTCAATTCGTTGTGGATGATTTTATAATCGCTGCGATTATCGAGGGCCATCATTTTCCATTCCTGTTTTTTTCCGGGGAGAAAATGCGGTATGCCGATCGTATCTGATATCGTGAGTGCGGTACCTTTGTCACCGAGATAGCGCGCAACCTCATTCATTTTTGTGATTTTTTCCTGTTGGATTTCATTCAGTTTGTTTCCAAATGCGATAGACTCACTTTGAATCCTGAGGTAGTCCATCTCACTTACATTTCCTTCTTTCCACTGATTTTGATAGGATTGTGCCAATGTCTGAAAGATGTTGACCTGATTGCCGTATAACCGTTCTTTCTCCTGTAGGATCTGTAATTCGAGACATTGGCTTCGGAGATCATATTTCAGGTTCCGCAGCAATTCTTCAAATTGAAACCGCGCATTCTCTTTTTCCAGGAGCTGCAATTGCACCCTTTTTTTTCGTTTACCAGCCATTTCGATGGTCTGTTCCAGTTCGATCGCCACCTGCTGGTACTTGCCGTAATTTCCGATCAGTGCCGGTAAGGATTCGCTGGAAGGGTTTTTCCAAAGATTGACTTCGGAGATGGAAATTGTTGGATTGGGCCATAGCTTTGCCTGAAGCACGGCAGCTTCGGCCTGCTGCATTTGAAAACGCTGCGCCATTAAGGTCAGGTTATGAGCGAGGAATACCTGTTCGATCTCTGACTTTCGCAGACGGTTTTCGGCCGCCTCCTGCGAAAATAGCTTGCTATTCAGGCCAAGAAGTAAAAATAATGTAAGTCGTAGTTTTCTCACTTAATTTTGAATTTCCACAAAACTAAATGACAAGCATTATAGGCAACTTTAAAGTAAATTAAAGTTTGATTAGAAGGGATTAGAAAATGATTAGAATTTAGGGAATAATAACGATACCGTTGTACCCAGGTCATTTGAACGGATATCAAAGTCGACTCCCTGATCCTTACATACAATCTGTGCGAAAGAGAGACCGATACCGCTGCCCTTCACTTTGCCGACATTTGATCCCCGATAAAAAGTCTGTTTGACAGACTCCAGTTCGGCCTGTGGGATGCCAATACCATGGTCTATAATTTGCAAAGACAGCCTGTCATTTGCAGCAGTCATCCGGACAACAACTTCCTCTCCATTCGCATATTTAAGTGCATTTTCGATTAGGTTGGAGATGGACAGGCTGAGGAGCATCTTATTGCCCCGAAAATTGAAGTATCGCGGTTCATCGACCTGTATATCGACTTTTAAGGGTACGGCAAATGACCTCGAGAACTTAGGAACAAGATCCCAAACGATCTCATCTATGCGAAAGGTTTCCAGGGAACGCTTGAGGGGCTGATCTTCGGTCAGCAATAGAAAATTGCCGATAAGCTGATTCAGAAAATTCACATGTTCAGTAATGGTTTCGGCCAATTCCTGGTATTCTTCTTCACTTCTAACTTTCGTACCGAAGACCTCCATGGAGCCTAGGATTCCCGCCAAAGGCGTTCGGAACTCGTGTGAAACATAACTGACAAAGTTCTTTCTAATAATCATATTTTCGCTGATCCGCCGTAGGAGCGCATTGTAACTTTCAATAAGATCCTGTAGTTCGTCCTTCGTTTTTATAGTCGTCAGAGGTTCCTGAATGGTGCTTAAATCTTTATGCTGAATTTCCTGGATTACTTTACGAATGGGGAGATAAGCATATTTACTCAGCCAAACCGACAATAAGGCGATACTGATCAATGCCACGAGAAAAACAAAGACAAGCGTAATGAGTAAACGATTCAACTGATGATCAAAGTCTGCGCTCGACTCTTTGACAAACACAAAGAAATCGCCCTGATTATCTGGATAATACAACCCAAAATAAAAACTGTCTTCTGTTTTAAAATAAACCGTTTTATCTGTTTTCAACTGGCGCAGCAAATCCTTATTGATTTGACTATCAAACCGCATACCCCCATAACTTACTTTTCCTTCGGCGTTATAAACGGCGACCATGGCACGTTTGACCAAGCTTTCGTATTGATTTTTAGATTCCAGATGCTTTAGTGGGCTTTGTTCATCTGCCTCAAGGTAATAAATGCCAGCTATCTTTGCATTTTTTTCGAGAGAACTGATCAGATGCCGTTCAGAAGAATTATAAAATATCCAGTAGATGACCAGCGTTGCAAGCCCAAAAATGATGGTGAATACCAGCGTGGAAAAGAGTGTAAGGCGAATCTTTAAATTCATAATCAGTCCGTTGTAAGCATGTAACCGACTCCTTTCACCGTTTTGATAATAGAGGTTTCGCTTCCCTCATCAACCTTCCCTCTCAGATAAGAAACGTACACATCGACGACATTGGTGTTGTTATCAAAATCGATTCCCCAAACGGCCTGCAGGATAGCGGTCCGTGAGAGTGTTTTATTCCGATTTTCGATCAGATACTTGAAAAGTTTAAATTCTTTGGGAGAGAGATCGACATTTTTACCATTCTTATGAACTTCATAACGCTCAAGATCTACTTTTAAATCACGAATTTCCACACTGCTGTCCTTTGCTACGTTTTTATAATTGTCACGGCGTACCAGGGCTTTGATACGGCTCACCAATTCCTTAAAGGAAAACGGCTTGACGAGATAGTCATCGGCACCACTTTCCAAGGCCTCGACCTTATCTTCAATTTCTCCTAAAGCGCTTAGAATCAATATCGGAATATGATTTTTTCGATACCTGATCATCTTCGTAAACTGAATACCATCTATTCCGGGCAACATGATATCGAGTACAATAATATCCAAAGAATCTGCATTGATCCATTCACGTGCTGCTTCCGCAGATTCAACTAAAATGACCTGATGCCCCATTTCTTCCAGACCTTTCACAACAAAGCTGCTAATCCGGCGATCGTCCTCTACTAAAAGTATCTGCATATAATACGCTGTTTATTTTTATGCGGGATTATAAAAATGATGAATTCCCCTTGGAATCTTACAAGTATACGAATTTACAATTTAATCGTCCGTTAATCCATAGCGACGTTCTCAGTGTAAATTCTCCAATATAATTTTTATGGAGACAGCACAATACACCATACTGTCACCAGCAATTTGCCTACATAACGCTGTACATATTCTGCAACATGAGACAACAAGCCGATCAACGATGTGGATACCTCTAATCAACATTAATCAATTTGGCATAAAATATTGCGTGTAGTCTAAATTGCTTATATTTAACCTAACCATTCGAAAAGGATTAAGATGAATACAGCAATGCCTGCCAATAGGAAAAGAAGTGAAGAAATTACGATTCAATATTTTGAGTTCCTGGATCGTCATCTCGCAGAATTGATCAGCGGAGTCAGCATAGAAATGCTGGAGCTTCAGGATATTGCAAACATACTTTGTGTCTCACCAAAGCATCTTATTAAGATAATACAGGAAACGTCGGGAAATCACCCCTGTCATTTTTATGTACAAAAAATATTGACCTGTACGAAGAGCCTGCTCACCAATAGCGAGTTGACCATTTCGGAGATCGCGCAAAGGCTGACCTACGACCCATCCAACTTCACCAAATTTTTTAAAAAATATGAAGGCATGTCCCCTTCACAATTTCGTCAATTGCAAAAAGCGAAAAGTTCACCATAACAGAGCCCTTAACATTTATGAAATTTGCTATAATCAAAATTTAAATTATTATGGCAAGAAATGATGTAAAAGGAAAAGTTGTCCTTATTGCTGGTGGTGCAAAAAATCTGGGCGGATTATTAAGCCGGGATTTTGCGGCTAAAGGGGCAAAACTGGTGATCCATTATAACAGTGAAAACACCAGAAAAGATGCGGAGAAAACATTAGCGGCCGTAGAAGCCCTAGGTACAGAAGCATTACTAGTCCAAGCGGACCTAACCAAAATTGAGCATATCACGAAACTTTTTGATGCAGCCATTGATCGATTCGGAGGCGTGGATATCGCCATTAACACCGTTGGTAAAGTATTAAAAAAGCCAATTGTGGACACCACAGTAGAAGAATACGATAGCATGAGCGATATCAATTCAAAAGTGGCCTATTTCTTTATTCAGGAGGCAGGGAAAAAACTGAATGCAAATGGTAAGATCTGCACCATTGTTACCTCACTATTGGCAGCCTATACCGGACTTTACTCGACTTATGAGGGACTGAAAGCCCCTGTAGAACATTTTACGCGGGCCGCATCAAAGGAATTCGGTGAGCGAGGTATTTCGGTGACAGCTGTAGCTCCAGGTCCAATGGATACGCCATTTTTCTACGGACAGGAAAGTGCCGACGCTGTTGCCTACCACAAATCTGCTTCAGCATTGGGTGGGCTAACGGATATAAAAGACATTGCGCCTCTGGTTGAGTTCCTTGTCACCGATGGCTGGTGGATAACCGGCCAAACGATTTTCGCCAATGGCGGCTATACAACACGGTAGAACGACCAAGAGAAAGCATCCTAAAAGGGTGCTTTCTCATTTCTTCCATCGAAAAATAAACCAGCCTGCTTATTGATAATTAAAATTGCTCCAAAAAGCGAAGGTAGTCCGCAACGCCCTGTTCTATCCATTCGGGGCTTGAATCATTTTCTATTCCATAAAAGACAAAAGGCATTTGATAATCCGCTTTAACATAGTCAAAAGTAATTTCAAACGGACTTGTTAATTGTTCCATAGGGTATTTATACTTTCCCGAAGCCCCATATTCCTGTTCATCGATACCCGCAGAGATTGCCAACGCTATTTTCTTTCCTGCCAGTCTGTAACCACTCTTCTTACCATAAGCCCATCCATAAGTAAGCACTTCATCCAGCCATTGCTTAAAAAATGGCGGACAGTTAAACCAGTAAAAAGGGAATTGAAATACAATTTTGTCATATTTTTCCATCAGCTGCTGTTCTGCTACACTATCAATTTTACCATCAGGATACAACTGATGTAAATCATGGACCTCATAAAGATCCGGTTGTTTCTTTAATTCATGGACCCATCTTTTATTCATTTGGGATGCTTCAAAATTGGGATGAATAACGACTATTAATGTTTTCATTTTTTTATTTATGTATATATGCACAAGCCACCACGTCTAGCCATTTCATGCAGGCAGTTTTAATAAAGGACATGACTGTGATTTAAAAATAGCGACATAATTACTATTTTGGCTCATCGGCAACCCAATGTTAGGTACTATAAAAAATGTGCGTATGACTAAAATTAAAGCGAGTTCTACTAATTTTTCGAATAAAAGGAAACTTGAAAATGATTGTCCGGAAGTTTTTGCAGCCAATGTAATTGGCGGTCAATGGGCCTTAGCAATATGTTGCTATCTCATCAATGGAAGTTTACGCTATACGGAGATCAGAAAATGTTTACCCGATATTACCGAACGCATGCTGACCTTACAGCTGCGGAAACTGGAAGATAGTGCAGTTGTAAAACGTACAGTATATGCGGAAGTGCCGGCACGTGTTATGTATGAACTAACCGAACTTGGTTATCAGCTCAAACCGATCATCGAGGAACTGGGAAAATGGGGAGAAAAGTTAAAGCTAGCTCCAGAATTCAATAAATAGATTTAATATAGCATCATTTTTATTGGAGGCAACGTGCCGTCACCAGCAATTGCCCCACATGACGCTGTGCATGTTCGGCAGCATGAAACAACAGGCCAATCAATGTGGTAGGAATGCGCTTTCTTCCCAAAAAACGTTGCTCGGCCAACGTATCCGGATCGATTAAAGTTAATTTTTGCAAAGATTGTTTGATCTTCTCATGCAAATTTTCGACCAGAGATGCAGAACTAACATCGACGTTTTCTATACCTTCTCTGTGGAGGTAATCAAATTGTTCGTCCGTTAGCGGCTTGTTTTCAGCATAAGTAAACATGCGATCAATCACCCCACTGATATGCTGTAAGTGAAAACCTATACTGGCATTCCCACAGGGTTTTGTCCAAAGCTGTTGTGGAGACAGTTGGTCAGTATAGGTTGAAACATCCTCTGCAACCTGCAAAAGTGTATGTGCAACAGGCTGCAACAGATCGGGAATTCCTGCAATGGGCCCGCGCATCCACACTTCTAAATTTTCCATAGCTATATATAATCTCTTATTTTCTACTATTTATCCGCTGCTATGTTTACCTAGCAAAATGTGCGAGTAAAGACAAGCTTTGATAAAGTAAAAATAATGACTTCTTTTAATTTGTTTAAAGAACATCAAATTATTTTAAAATAAATTTGCATAGTGTAGTAAATACACTTATATTTGTATCATCATAATTTAGGTTTATAATTGGTTATTTAAGGTTTTCATTCTCCCCGTTTGAAAACCTTTTTTTTACCCTCCCACATGATACACTCAAAAGCAATATAGACTTTCTTCAGCATGTGCAACTCAGCGAACAAGGAATACCATAGGTGTGCTGTGCATATTGAAAAAATGCTATTTGGACCATATATTTTTAAGTGTGTATAGATCTGCAGATTCCAATAAAGCTTCACCCTGATAAGCGGTAAGCTCATAATTTAGATTATTCCGGTCGAAATTATAATTTATCGGCATATAAACTTCTCCATCCTGGGCAAACAGCTCTATGCCTGTCCGATCGACAAACAACCTAAATGCTAATTTTTTATTTCGCAACGGTACCTGAGCCCTGACATTATCAACAACAAGTTCTTCGGTCAATACATTATAGTTCATGGCCAATCCTCTTACATTGATCTGGATATTTTTGGCACTTTGGGGATCAATGACAAGATTGACCTCTGCAAGTTCATTTTTGAAATCCTGTAACACATTGGGAAGACTGGCATTTACCTTCTTTCCGTGAATACTATGTTTTTCTTTTCTCAATTTTTGTAGTTCTACGACAGGCTCCCGAAAAAGACGAACACCTTTTTCTGTTGTTCTTAGTTTAAGCTCCATCGGAATACTCATCGATTGATTAAAAGCCGAGCCCCCTTGATTTGTATGTGTACGCCACCAGCCAATTTCAATCCGGCGCCCTTTTGGTTCATTGCTAAAAGTTTGTGCGGCATAGTAGTCGCGTCCATATTGACTAAACAGACGTTCAATTTCCGGGTGAAATGATTTTCCGTCGAAATTTCCGATTGCATATTGACTATTGGCACCTGTTAAGACCCATTTCTTATTTTTCGGATTACCATCTACCGCGAGCTCAAAGAACTCTGGGCATTCAAATAAATAGCGATCATTCCCTCTCCCGCCCTTTATTTTACTGGCAAATGTCCATTCTTTCATATCCTTTGACGTAAACAATTGCATGGTATGTTGCTCATGCTCATCTTCTACATACAGCACAAGGACCCAATGCTGTGTTCCAGCATGCCAAATGACCTTAGGGTCACGGTTACCTGTTGTTATTTTAGCTAAGATGTGCTGTGGCATTTTCTCAAATTTCTGACCGTCCAAGCTATATGCCAAGCCCTGTCCCCAGGATTTCTCTGCAGCCGTATAAAATAGGATCATAGGTTTTGTGGTATTGCTACTATCCACCACAGCTCCGCCGCTAAACATGGCGCCCGATTCATCAGGATATAATGCTTCTCCGATTTCTTTCCAATGCACCAGATCGGACGAGACCGCGTGCCCCCAATGCATATTCCCCCAGTTGGTACCATAGGGATTATGTTGAAAAAATAGATGATATTGTCCGTTAAAAAAGACCAGACCATTAGGATCATTCAGCCAGCCACGTTTGGCCGAAAAATGAAATTGCCCCCGCCCCGCTTCGACGTAGACATTCGTGTTATCATCCGTATCACTCTGGGTAAGCGGATTGAACAGACGGATTTCTTTGTCCGCGGCATTCGTGATTACTTTAAGCTGCTGTCCTTTCCATTTCTCAATATCAAGATACGCAATCCAGTCGAATACACTGTCAGCAAGTTCTGCATCGAACCATCTTATTTTATCCTTTCCCGACCATAATTCGATATTACGTTTTGGGGCACCATTTTTAATCGGAATTTTAAGATACCGGTGGGTGGCCTGAAAAATCTGGGACGATGAGTCCTGACCATTGGCGTTTAGGGCGAATGCTATAGCTCCAATAAGGAGCAAGGAGACTTTATACATGACATAAAGGTTTATGAATGGAATTGCTTCACAACAAATATAGCTAAGGACTGACAATTGCTTTCTACCAGGACTGATCAAAATAGTGCCTATTTGTCTCAATCTGCTTGATATTATCCTACTTTTCCAACTTTCCGGCTCCTTTATATATTTTGAGCTTGCAAATCGAATATTTCAGGAAAAACTTTTCATTTCAAACATAAAAAGGGCAATGTGTCACATTGCCCTTCTTGTTGTATACCCAATTACTGGTTTATTACATCTTATAATACTGTTCCCAGCCTCTAGCCGGTGGAGGTCCGGCTAAAAGAGCATTGGCAAATTTATCATTGACAATTTCTTTTGTCTGAGTATTCAGTATCAATTTGCTGTTTAAACGTTGTGCAATGACACCTAAACAAAACACTTGGCTCAAAGGACCTGCAATTTCAAAAGCCGAGCGGGTCTTTTCTTCGCCTTTACAGCCTTTTAAGAAATTAGCGAAGTGGTTTGATGGTGATTTTGGCACTTCCGGTAACCGAGACTCCATTTCTTTAGCCTTGGCTTCTGAAATAATCTGCAGCGTACTGGCGTGGGAGCCACCTTTAAATATCAAATCCTTGCTATAGATAATTTTTCCGGGATTTAATTTAGCGGGTTCTAATTTCCCTGTACTTGGTGCAGGAATATTAGGGTCCAGTCCAGATACACCATAGCCTTCTGGTATAGGCGGCAAATTATCCAGTCCGTCATACCAATTAATATCTAATGCCGGCATTTTTTTCCTTTTTGGGAAATGAAATTTTAAGGTCGAAGACATCGGAAAGAAATACGAATTATGCCCATCGAGCTTTACCGCGGATACTTCTGAAGGCAGCCCCAAATCTAAAAATTCATGTGCTGTATCCAAGATATGTGCTCCCCAATCGCCTAAGGCCCCCATTCCGAAATCATACCAGCAACGCCATTGGCCATTCACAAAATCCTTATTATAATTGTGGCCTATGGTCTGCATTTGCCATAGATCCCAGTCTAATGTTTCGGGTATCATCTCTGCGGCAGGAAAGCCCTTCATATTGACGTCCCAGCCATGCCATCTGCGCGGCATATTCATGTGCGCATCTATGCGCGTCACATCCTTAATGATGCCGGCTTCTTTCCAGGCTTTAAATTGAAAATAATTTGCTTCAGAGTGCCCTTGGTTCCCCATTTGGGTGGCAAGTTTAGGATTTTTCCGAGCTTTGTTTGCCATAAGCTCGACTTCAAGGAATGTTCTCGCCATTGGTTTTTCCACGTAAACATGTTTACCCAAGTCCAGTGCAAGCATTGTTATGGCAAAGTGCGAAAAATCGGGTGTTCCGATACTTACAGCATCGATCTGATTTCCCATTTTGTCAAACATCACCCTAAAATCCTTAAATTTAGGTGCGTCGGGAAACATGCCCAAAATCTCTTGTGTATGTTTAGCACCAAGGTCTACATCACATAAGGCGACGATATTACAGAGCCCGGTCTTATAGAGTTCTTTAATGATGTCTGCCGCCCTATTGCCTAAGCCTACACAGGCCAAATTGACACGTTCATTGGGTTTGGCCAGATTGACCTTTCCCAAGACACTATTGGACAGCATAACAGCTCCTGCAGCAATAACGGACTGTTTAACAAAGCTTCTGCGCGATAAATAATGATTCATAATGAGTGAGCTTAATTGGGTGTATTGATTTTTATACTGCGAAAGGAAACCCGATCACCATGGTCCTGCAAAAGAATAAAGCCTTCCTTCGCTTCCCCAAAGTTTTCCCAGTCTTTATATTTGCTGATTTGGACCAGATCTTTAAAGGCTTTGGAGCCCCGCTCATAAGACAACATTTTAATGCCATTTAAATAATGCTCAACCTTGTTATCTGCTGTAACAACAACCCGACCTCTGTTCCATTCGCCAATCGGTCTGCGTGCACGGTCGTCACGATTGGATGTAATAAGATCATAAAGAGATGCTAAGGTGCGATTTCCATCCCGTCCGAGTTTCGCATCAGGGTGTAAAGCATCATCCAGCACCTGATATTCTAAACCAATAGCCGATCCCTTTGATTTTTCCTTTAAAGTCACAAAGTACTTAACACCGCTATTGGCGCCCGGACTAAGCTTAAATTCAAAAGAAAGATCAAACACAGCGTATTTATCTTTCGTGACGATATCACCACCATTGGTCGACTCCCCACCATCAGATTTTAGAACGGTCATTTGCCCATCTTTAACTTCCCAGCCACGTTCAGGGAATTTATCACCGTGGATGCTCCGCCAGCCCTTATTAGTTTTACCGTCAAACAGGAGCTTAACACCTTTCTTCTTTTCAGCATCTGCCAAATCGTTGGGCTTCAAGTTGACGATATAGCGATCTTTTGGAAAACCTTTTGATTTAAGGTCGGTTGTTTTTATTTTAATATTCTTAAAATAAACTTTTTTTCCATCCAATTTCGGTGGAATACCATGGACCTGTAATCCGATAAAACCTGTTCTATCGATTGTGTCAACGACATAAGCTACGGGAATATCATTGACCCAGGTACGCAGCTCGTCACCGATTGCTTCTATTCGAATATGATTGAATTCTTCTACTTTATAGGCTTTTTTGGCATTTTCATTTAAATCCAATGGATAAATCCATCCACGGCGTGCCTCGTCATATATTCCACCCGTCCATGCACGGGAAGAGGGATCTATTTCAACTTGCCTTCCATAGACGCGTCCGCGCCCATCATTGGCCTTGGGATCAAGATGGCTCCGCGTCTGGATACCTGAATTTGTTTCGTTGCCTTCAAGTTTAACATCCAGTTCCAATATGAAATCACCATATTCTTTTTCAGTAATCAAAAAAGAATTGGGCGTACCTTTTGTCATTCGACCAACGATAGCATCACCCTCGATAGAATAAGGGGCTTTTCCTCCAACAGATTTCCAGCCATTTAGTGTTTTTCCGTCAAAAAGGTTTGTCCAACCTTTCTCATTACTCTTATCTGTCTGGGCATATGAAAATACAGCATTGCTTACCATTGCTGCCATTAAAACAGATTTAAATAGTGTATTTCTTTTCATTGTAAAATTTGATCTTGAGTCTATTGACCCGGTTTATTTATTCATCATTGGTTCGTCAACCCTAACAATACTGCACCAGTGCTGTCGAAAATCTAGTGGCGATGCCACTTTTAACTTTCGAGCCAGACTCGCTCCCTTTTACTTATCGGTCATGGTTTAATCGACTTAGCAAAACAATATATCAATTAATATAAGTGAAATGAATCAAATGATATGATTTATTTACGAAAACGTTTGAATCATGCTAAAAAAACAGGTCATTCCTTTCAAAAAGAGCAAGCGCATCATATCTCAAGGTGAAATCCAATTGTGTGACCAAAAATGTCTGTAGCGAGGCCTTGAACTAAGTACACTTTTCGTCTCTCATCATTTCCAAACCAAATCACTTCCACTTTCGAAAACCCAATAAAAACAATCGGTAAAAAATTTGGAGAATACGAAAATTATATACAACTTTAAAGCACAAACACCTGCTCTAAACAGGCTACAAGTTAACAAAGGAAATTTTTTATTTTAAAACGATGATTTTATCTTAAGATTATTCTTTAATAAAGTCTTAAATTAGTTTTTTTGCAGAAAAACTCACTTAATGTACAAACAGTAGCATATAAAATATGACAACCAACCCCATTAAGGTATATACAGTAGTTTCAAAAGAAGTAAAAGAAGATCCAGATTTATTCACCAATTTGGAAGGTGTCTTCTCAACATACGAAAAAGCACAGGAATATATTGACCACTTTTTTGGCAATGCTAAATATGGCTATCGCTCTATTGTTACGACCTATTTAGATCCTTTTAAGGAAGAGATCCAGAATAATGAATTCTATTATAGCATTTCATCTCAATTAGTAGACCCACATTTAGAAGTTGAAATCTGCAAGACTTCTTTTGCTGTTGTCCTCTCCGAAGTTGGACAATTACGTATTGATCCACCAACCTCAGAAAAACCTTTAGAATTAAGCCTACACTGCTTTGCTACTTCCGAGGAAAAGGCGATGGAAAAATTCGAAAAATTGGTTCAAGACTATGCCAAAGAACAACAAGTTCAGTTTCAGATTCGTCCATTCCGCGTTGCAGATTCAGATCAATGCTACTAAACTGTAATTACAGAGAAAACTCCAATAGTCATTTCAGAGGTTTATTTTTTTCCGGATTTCACTAAGATATTCCGGTGTGAATCCCAAATAGGACGCAATTAGGTATTGTGGGACACGTTGTACGAATTCGGGATATTTACGGAGCATATCATGATAAAATTCTTCTTTAGATAAAGAGAATAAATACTTAACCCGCATTTGTGCTGCAGCGTATGCTCTTTGATAAACAAATCGAAAATACCGTTCCATTATGGGAAATGCTGCTACTAATTTTTCCTGATTTTCCTGGCTAATATAAATTAAATCCGACTTTTCCACTGCCTGAATGTAAAATGAAGTTACAAGCTTATGTTCGAAGGCCATATTGTCTGTAATCCACCAATTTTCTATGGCGAATTCGGTCGTTTGTTCGACGCCTTTTTCATTCACAAAGAATTTACGGAGAACACCTTTCGAAACAAAAAAATGAGACTTACAAACCTGTCCCTCTTCCAGTATATTTTCTTTTTTTGCGACCGTTTTTATCTTAAAGTAATCCAGTATTCCATCTAATTCGATCGGATCGACATCGATAAATTTCTTTAAATGTTCTTTGAGTTTTTCCAACAGTCTATCAATTTATAGTACAAACAAAGCTACTCATTCATTTTATTAAAAAAAATACGTCCCGCCCCAATTTCAACCAGGTTGAATCTCCAAAGACTGATAAAACAAATCGATGTATTACGAATAATCATTCAACAGCGGCGAATAATAAATACAAATAGATTCACCGTTTTTACTGCTTATATTTACGAAAAGTAAGTGCGAAATGAGTGCTAGACAGAAGATGTATTTCGAAGAAAATGATATTCTTCTATTTTTTATGGACTTTATACGTTAAAAAAGGAAATAACAATGATCGAAATAAATTTTGACAAAGGAAAAATTATCGTGAGCATGGTACTTTGCTTTCTCGCAGCCGTCCTTGCGCTTTACGCTTGGTTATATAAAGATCTTATTTTTAAACTAGCCTCGACTGTATGGGTGCTTGTTGCAGCAAGTGTATTTTATCTCAGAATACAGCAATTGAACCGCTGCCGAAAGGGCATTGCTGCACTCACAATAAATCAAGACACACTCCTAAACAACAGCACATTAGAACCGCGGCAAATCCAATGGGCCGACATCGATTCCTTTGTTACCGGTTTATACCGTACAACTTCTATTTTTATAAAATTAAAAGACTCTTCATTGCTAAAAAAAGAAAAAACAAATCGCCTCATACGTTTTTTAAGCTTTATCGACCGTAATGTTTCAACAAAACCAGGATGTTTGTGGATTGATATAGATGTAATCAATATCCGGGAACAGGATCTTATACCACTATTAAATCAAAAATTAAGAAAGTAAATAGGAACCGTGCATAGCTTAACGAAGAAGGGTGTTAAAAAAAAATCAGCCCATTGATCTTCGACAATGGGCTGATTCGCATTTACTGTATCTAACACGGTTATATCAGAAAACATCCTTTCTATTAATAACGCAAAATTTGGAAATTTCGTATTTCTTTCATTTAATTTCTAAAATCATTCTAAACTAGCAAACGCTATCCTTAAAGAACCATCTATGTTGTTATATAGTGGACTTCATGCGCTTCTGTCAATTGAGGAACTTCCAAATTATGGAGCATTTTATCCAAGACAGGATCAGGTAATGGATATTCCCGATCTCTATTCTGCGCCCGCCAAACTTTATGGGGTTTTTCAACATACAGCAATTTAACATAGGCTTGATAGCCAACGAAAAGATCGATCAATTGCTGACGCATCAGGGAAGTTATATTGGTTGCATTCCAGATAAAATCCTGACCGCAGCGCAGATATTTTTTTGCCTGCTCTTTTGCTTCCTGTATTACCCATCCGTTTCTCCTTTTATCGGTAGGATCAATGCGATATTTGCGCCTGATATCATCCAGGCTAATAACGGGTATGTCTGTATTCATTTTTAGAATCTGATAATCTTTACCCATTCCCGGCAGACCTGAAAGTACAATAACCGTAGATTTAAATGCATCGTAAGGCACGTAATCCACGTAGCTATCATTTCCATTGAAATAGGTAAATCGCGCATTTTCTGATAAAAAGGAACGGGCAGCATGCCAGCAGCCAATCTCTTTGGTATAGAGTTCAAACATATCCAATGCGTAGAGCAGTGCATCCAGATCGCGGCAATACCGACCTCTGGCATCTGCTTCAGCCAACAGTTTGAGCTGACTCATATTGACAGATAGCGAAGCCTCCAAGGCACTCTTCATGGGATCAGCTTTTTCCATAAGCCATAATGGTAGGCCATGATAGCGTACCAATGCGACAATTTCCTCCCGCAATGCAAAAGGAGTCTCTACATCACGAAATAAAATCTCACGTGTGGTCCGCGCACCTTTTTTGGCATGATTAGGCGAACTGATACGGCCATCTGTACCCACAATTGTCGTCGATCTCTTTTCGACATCATGCAACAATGCCGAAGCCCAGATCAGCTCCTGCTTTTGACGATCTAGCTTCTGGTATCCGGCAAGCTCTTCAAGCTGATGCAGTACCATCTGTGTATGAATCGCCACATTGCCTTCTGCATGGTGCACAGCATCTTGTTGCACATGTTCCATATCCCGGACCCAAGAAAATTGCTTCTCCAAAGCCGACCAATCCTTATCTACTGTTATTGTCCATTCCATTAGAAATCCCTCCTTTCCCAAATCATTTTGGTTCTTCGCCATGATTTTGTCCAATGTTCGTCGGTCTTCACATGTCCTTTTCTAACATATTTAAAAACATTGTGCTGAAATTCGCTGACAGCATACGCATCGGCATTCCTGCACACAAGTCCTTCCACTGTACAGGCTTCATCAGTCTTCGAATCAACAGATCCAAACACTGAAGGTTGCTTAGCAAAATTTTCAACGGAGAACCGAAGCTCCTGCTCTGTCAAATCCTTTACCGTTTCAAGTTTTAAAACAGGTACCATGGGCAAATCAAATAAATTAGCATAAAAAGTAACCTCTTCCCACGAAAGCCATTGATCTTTAATTCGAGCAGCGAAAACATAGTAGTGATGCTCAAGTTTCCGATATTCGATTGAATGCACAGCATATAGATTTTCACCAAAAAACTCCAAATCATCCAGATCATTTTTTAATCTGGCCCAATGCTCCCGTAGCTGAGCTGTCCACGGCGAGGTGGTCGGTGCCGCATGAGACCGGGCAAAAACACCCCGTCGTGAGAGGCAATTATTTTCACCATCTAATTTTTCTGTATATAACAGTTTATGGAAGGATTGTATATCCGTCCAATAATGTTGATTAAAACGATCGTCGCTGCTTGTCCCTGGTGAAAATGGGAAATGATAGGTACGACCATATTTTGTTGATTCCATTTTTAAAATTTAAGTCCATACTAAAAAATTGAAGACATAGGTATATTGTAAACCAATCCGGTAAATCCCGTTGTTTACTTTCTTCCTAAATATCGACAATGCATTACATGACTTTACACTTTAAAAATTGACAACACAAATATGATCTAATGCTACAAAAGTATACAATTTATCTTAAATACCAAGCTACAACACTGATCAGAATTCTCTGGAAAAAAACGTCGTGAAATACAATAATCCATTCCCGACAACTGTAGAATTATCGTGTAAGTTTTAAATATCAAAGAAAAATACCGATATTTAAGACGACATCTTTATTCTTTAATTATTTTTTGTAAGCCTACAAATAAATTGCCTTTATGAATAGTTTAAAGACCACCGCCACCCATTTTCGGTATAAAAAGCATCCGGGAGATTTATTTAGAAACACTTCTATTCAATTGTTGCCTCACCCCTATAAAAACCAAGAAGACTTTTGGGTATGGTTTCACCCCTCTTACCATCACAGTGAAGATATTTCAGATTTAGGTGACTTATACAAACAGCTTCATGAAACTCCCTGCCAAGACAATAGCCTTTTGAGTTCAAAAAATGAGTTGTGCTACACCGGAGTTGCGAAAGAGCGTCTCTTTGAAGAAATAAAATCATTGGAACAAAAGATTTACCAGGATTGCTTTGAAAACTTTTATTTACTTATTATCGAAGGCCACATCGAACTGATTGACGGACATCAACTCGAAAATAAATAGTCTAGCCCCTTTTATCGGATTATTGATAACTTTGGTTCTCCTCACGATTACTGGGATTTATAGCTATTATACCCGAAAAGGTATATCCAAAAGACCTATGCCTTAAAAAGCAATAAAGGCAACCATTTGCTAATCGGACTAAATCAGGCTTTTTTTAGGAATATCATTAAACTTAACTACATTTACAAAAACTAAGTGATCCGTCAATTTATTTCAGCCATTTGAGGACTTAACCAGATGAAAAATTTCCCAAAAATAGAAACAGAACGACTTATTCTCAATGCAATTACCACTTCTGACATTCCACAGATTGTTGAATATCTTCAGGATAGAGTATATTCGGACTTTACATCAAATATCCCTTACCCATACCGAAAGGAAGATGCTGAATACTGGCTCAAGCTAGCTGAAGAAGCATTTGTCAATCGTAAGGGATTCACTTTTGCTATCCGAAATAAGGAGGAAAAATTGATTGGGGCTATCGGGCTGCACGATGAGGGCTCGGATAAGGCTGAGCTGGGATACTGGATTGCTATTCCTTACTGGAATAAAGGCTATGTCACGGAAGCAGCAAAAGCAATTATTGACTTTGGATTTAAAGAACTGCACTTTAACAAGATTTTTGCCACCTACTTCCCCCATAACCCAGCTTCGGGAAAGGTCATGGAAAAAATAGGTATGAAAAAAGAAGCGCTATTGAAACAGCATCTAAAAAAGGATGGTAAATATTATGATATTCCATTATATTCTATTTTCAAAATGGAGAAATAAAACAAGTATTTGTCGTGGATAAAAAAAACATTCAGAACCATAAAACTTCAGGCAACAGATAATTTAATCATGATATTAAATGAACGAAATATGCGTGGCGAGGATTTCAAAAAATTATACCATATAATCAAAACCTATCAGAAACGACAAGTCAAGTCTAAATCTCCAATTGTTTCGAGAAATTGACTAAATTTAAGCAACCGATAATCATAAAGGATAAAACATGAAAATATTTGCATTCGCTGGGAGTAATTCTTCCACATCGATTAACAAACAATTGGTCAAATTTGTACTTGAAAGCTTTGACGAACACGAGATTAATTTGATCGACCTGAATGACTATGACATGCCAGTTTTTTCTGTAGACCTGGAAAAAAATGGGTTTCCACAGGAAGCACAGCTTTTCTTGGATAATATAGCCGCAAGTGATATTATTATTTGCTCCCTGGCTGAGAATAACCGCTCCTACAGCGTTGCATTTAAAAATGTATTCGACTGGGCATCTCGGATCAATGTGAAAGTTTTCCAAGATAAACCTATGTTCCTCATGACTACTTCACCAGGGGGTTATGGCGGCGGGAATGTAATGGCCGAAGCCCAAAAGTTTTTCCCGCAGTTTGGAGCAATTATTAAAGAAACATTTTCGCTCCCAAAATTTTACGAAAATTTTGATCAGGATAATGGTGTAATCAGTCCTGAACACCTCAATAGTCTGAAGGAAAAAATTGCTGGATTTAAGGGACAGATTTCCGCCTAATTACGCCTTCAAAATCCACGGTTATTTGTGTAGACTCTGTAATTGATTATTTCAATGTACTGAATCCACTGAAAAAGTTTTTTAAGGGCACTTTATAGACTATGTTGCGTATTGACTTGGCCTTTCTTTGCGTATTCTTGATCTTTTACTTACCGTTTCGTTAGCATTTTGTTACTAATATAGCAGAGAAACAGCAAATGAATGGCGAACCAATATGCCGGCAATCCCAAAGGAAGAACAAATAATCAAGAATCAGTAAGAATATATTTATCTTCAGCAAGTCAATAAGATCTTGTCCCCTCTGCCAGAATTAGCGTAAATTATATGCAGGGCGGGTAAATTTAGAATCTATTTTTTATGCTATTAATTCTGGTAACTCTGGCTCTTCGTAAAAGGATTCATTCCATTTTGCCAATTGGCACATAATGGGAATTAAGGCTTTACCTTTTTCAGTCAAAGAATACTCAACGCGTGGTGGCAGTTCCTTATATTCTTCTCTAAGAATAACACCGTCCTCTTCCAATTCTTTTAACGAGCTGGTCAAAACCTTGCGGGAAATGTTTTCTATCAGCGCATCAAGCTGACCAAATCGGGCTTTCCGGTCACGCAGTGTATAAATAATGACAGGTTTCCACCTCGTCCCTAAAATTGCCATCGAGCGCTGCATCGCACAGGAACAGCTTTTAAATTCAGTCCTTTTCATTTGATATTTTGAGAATAGTTACACAAATGTAACTATTTTATACTAATAATAGTTACAAATATACACTATTTAAAATATCTTTGTCAAGATTTACAATTTAAAACAAGAAAAATGAGCATACAAACACTTTTTACCACCTTTGAATATAAAAATTTAAGACTGAAAAACCGCTTTGTTATGGCGCCAATGACGAGAGCGTTTTCTTCGGACGGAACTCCCGACAGTGCTGTGGCTGGTTATTATGAGCGACGTGCTGCTGGTGATGTCGGCTTAATCTTAACGGAGGGTACAGTGATCGAAAGACCTTCTTCAAAGAATTTAAAAGACATTCCCAATTTTTATGGCGATCAAGCACTAAATGGCTGGAAAAATATCGTCAATGCTGTACATAACAAAAGTGGAAAAATAGCCCCTCAAATATGGCATGTAGGTTATACGCCAATGCAATGGACGCCGCCTGCAGCATTTGAAAGTCCGGATACGATGACATTGGCCGATATAGAAGCTACAATACAGGCATACGCCGCTGCAGCCAAGTCTGCGAAAGATCTCGGCTTTGATGCTTTTGAAATTCATGGTGCCCACGGTTATTTGATCGACCAATTTTTTTGGGAGGGAATGAATCATCGCACGGACGAATTTGGAGGCAAAACAATTAAAGAGCGTTCTAAATTCGCTGTTGAAGTTGTTAAAGCCATGCGAAAAGCTGTAGGACCGGATTTTGTGATTATCCTGAGATTATCACAATGGAAACAACAGGACTATACGGCTAAGCTTGCTTCTACCCCTGCAGCAATGGAAGATTGGATCCTACCATTGACGGATGCCGGTGTCGACATTTTCCATGGAAGTCAACGCCGTTATTGGGAAGCAGAATTTGAAGGCAGTGATTTAAATTTCGCCGGTTGGCTTAAAAAGATCTCAGGACAACCCACAATCACAGTTGGATCTGTAGGCCTGGATAAAGACTTTGGCGAAGTATTTACAAACTCTGAGTTCAGATCTTCACCTGCTTCGCTGGACGAATTGGTCCGTCGGTATGAACGTGGCGATTTTGATCTTGTCGCCGTGGGAAGAGCAATCCTGCAGGATCCGAATTGGGTAAAGAAAGTACAGGCCGAAAAATACAACGAACTGTCCACTTTTGAAGCGAAAAGTTTAGCGAGCCTGTCGTAACAGAGGAGCAATAACCGCTGCACTAAAATTACGTTACTCCATTATATAAAATAGGGGCGGAAATTGATTTTTAATCATTATTTTGCCCCTATTCATTTATCGTGATCATCCAACAGCTGTCTCCGTAAATGTCAGACACTTGATTCAATGAAAACAACCGATACCAAAATATATATCATAAGCGGATTAGGTGTAGACCAACGGGTATTTAGCAAGATAAACTTTGGTTCGCTTGACATCGAATATCTGGATTGGATTACGCCGAGCCCCCGTGAACCGCTGGCCATTTATGCAAAAAGATTATCGTCAAAAATCACGGTAAAACAGCCTATTCTTATCGGACTTTCTTTTGGTGGAATGATAGCAATTGAAATTGCCAAAACCATTCCTGTAAAAAAAATTATTCTGCTTGCTTCGACTAAAGGAAGACAAGAATTCCCTCTTTGGTACCGATTAGCAGGCAGACTCAGAATTAATCAGCTGGTGCCGAATAGCTTCCTTAAATGGCACAATTTTCTATTAGACTATTTTTTTGGTATCAGCAGCAAAGAAGATTCTCTATTACTAAAGCAGATCTTAAAGGATACCGACCCAGTCTTTATGGCCTGGGCAATACATCAGATTCTGCAATGGAAAAACACTTCGACTCCGGACAATTTAATTCATGTACATGGTAGTCGAGATCATATTATTCCTATCAAGAATGTAAAGTCCAACTTTATGATTAAGGGTGCCGGACATTTTATGACGGTCACCCATGCCAAGGAAATTGAAAAGCTTTTACAGGAAATGCTATTCCAGATCTCTACTTAGTGGTTATTTATTGAGATCACCTTACCTAAAAATTTGGGCACCTAAAATTCAAGTGGATTCAAATCGGAGTCATTCATTCCATATAAGGATAGCTATAAAGAAATATCCTTAAAAGCAAGACAGTACAGCAATAAAAACTTGATAAAGGTTTTCCTTATTAAAACAATACTAGCCGAAAGACAGTTATTTTATAAAAGCATCGGCCCGCTATGAAGCTTATAACATACCGCTTTGTAACGCTAAGGGAATAAAATCAGGTTAAATTAACACAAGAACATGCGAAAAAGGCTCTTATTTAGTTTTCTATTCTTTCACATCTTTTTTCTCAACATGATGGCCCAAGACAATAATTCAACAAGCCCACAACTAGAGGTAGCAGTAGATTTAGGTCCATACCGTCCCATTGGTGTAAGCGTTACATCCAGCAACCGTCTATTTGTTTCTTTCCCAAAACAAACTAAGAATTTTCAGTATGCACTAACTGAAATCATCGACGGAAAACCTGTCCCTTATCCTGATAGTGAATGGAATAAAACAGGGATAGAGAATTCCCACTTTGTCAATGTACAGGATATATTTGTCGATGCCCAGAACAATCTTTGGGTATTAGATTCCAAACCATCATCTGCTGGATCAATTTTTGGCAATGCTGAAAAACCAAGCCAAGGGCAGTTCAAATTGTTGAAAATCGACACAAAGAAGGATCAAATTGAACGTATTTACAGTTTCGACGACCTTGATAAAACCAAATCGGGTTTAAATGATATGCGCATTGACGGAAAGAAAAATTTAGCCTATCTCTCTGATCCGGGCCAAGCGGCTATCATTGTTCTAGACCTTAAAACCGGAAAGAGCAGGAAAGCATTGGCTGGAAGCCGATTTACACTGGCTGATCCTGAAGTGATATTAAGCTACGACGGTAACGATATGCGTAATGAAAACGGAAAACCTTTTTCTTCCAATGTGAATGGCATTGCATTGAGTCACGACTTTAAATATCTATACTTCAAACCGATCAATCAAACCCATTTATACCGTATTGCAACTGAATTTTTGGCTGATTCTACACTAACGAAACAAGAATTGGAGGCAAAAGTTGAAGACAAAGGAGAGGTCGGCATCACACATGGCTTACTGTCAGATATAAACGGAAATATTTATGTAACGTCGTCCATCGACTATAGCATCAAATATTTAAGTCCTGATGGAAAACTACATACCTTAGTCCGTGATCCACGAATATTATGGCCTGATTCCATGGGGATCGGCGAAGATGGATATCTTTATTTTTCTTGTGCACAACTTTTTAAGGATCCACAATGGAATAAGGGAATCGACAAGGTAGAATTGCCATATTATGTCTTTAAAGTCAAACTGCCTAATTCAGAAAATAAGTTTTATAACAAATAAAGCTATTAAGAATACAACACATCGAACTCCAACACGATTTGATCATCGACACAAGAAGACAAAAGATAACTCCCTAAAATCCAACCACCTGCTAGCAATAAAAATAGCATTAGCCGAAATCCTCCTAAAGGATAAGTTCCATCTATCAAAATCAACGAGCGCTCATAAAAAGTGTAAAATTTTTAGCAATAATTTTGAAATACTAATATTATTAGTATATTTGATTATCAGTTTTAGACGACGCTTTTTTATGGAACAAACCGCAACATATGACAATAAGGAGTTACACGTTGGTGACATCGTTCGTTTTCATACCCCCTATCCCGATGAAGACCCGAATACGATTTTCATTGTACTGTGGTCATACTACGATCCTGAAGGAAAATCATCGAGAGCTGAAGTCGTTAAATTCGACCAGCGTTCCAAACAAACCCCAGTCATTCAGAAGTGGTTTATACGAGATCTAGAAAGGGTCCCCGAAGTAAGCCCGGAATTACTGAAACAGATTGAGCTATTTATGAAAAGTAAACTAGGCAACGCTATTATCAGCAAGCTAGTCATCTAATAGATTTTACAAATCAGATTTTAAGAAATACATGGAAAACAAATTCAAAGAGAAAAGAGCAGCAATATCCAATTCCATTTGGTCCGACTGGCGCGAGCAGCTTAGAGAAAGCGAATTAGCAGGCCTACAGCAAAGGCTTGAAAAGCTAGAAAAAGAAATGCTGCTTGACTGGCTACAATGGAATGATCCAAAAGGAAACTATACAGATCGCAAATGCATTGAAAATAGAGTACAGCAGATCTCTAAAATGAAGGCCATCGAATATATATACAAAGAAATCCTGCGGATCCACATGAAAAGAAAATATAACGCCTTTTCGAACACCCATGCACAACTTATGTTTAACAACTAAAATTTGAAATTATGGAATCTTTTTATCAAACAGATCATCGATCATCAGCTGCCGAAAATTCTAGCAATGGAATCACATCGAAATGATTGGCGTTATCAGCTTTTAGGCTTAAAAGATAAGATGCTTTTCGATAAATTAAAGCTGATGACCAGACAAGAATTACTCGGTTGGCTTCAATGGTACGATAAGGCTGGAACTTTCTCCGATCATGACTGCATCCGGAGAGGTATCCCTTTATTGACGAAAGTTCAGGCATTGGCAGCAGCATACCAACGAATTATGCGTGAGCATGAAGATTGGGATGGTTATATGGGCACTGAATATATCCGCAATAGAATCCTTTGAAGAGACGATAGTTTTAAATCGAAGATGCTTTGCCCGCTGTGATATAATTCGCTAATGTATTCAGGTTAGCAAGTGCCGATCCAATGGTATTGTTAAAATAAGCATATACTTCTTTTTCCTCAGCAATCCAACTATTTATATAGGTACTGTATTCCTTCAACACACTGTCCGAATAGCTTCCTCGATAATCTCCATCTGGTCCATGAAAGCGCATATAGATAGTCTTTATATCTGTAAATTGGAGACGCATCCCAAGAGTATCCTTATCATGGATAACCAGCTGCATTCCATATGATTTTAAAAGAACAAGAGTTTCTTCCCTATACCAGGAGGCGTTTCTAAATTCTACACATACCTCCCAGGCCTCACTTCTCTTATCCTGACTGATACAGTCCAGTAGCTCAGTAAGCCTTGCAAGGGAAGTAAATTTAAATGATGGTGGTAATTGTATAAGTAAACATCCTTTCTTTTGACCGACGCTATCAATAACGGACAGAAATCTAACTACATCCTGTGGATCAAACCTGAGTTCCTTTTGATGCGTAATTCCTTTCCAAAGCTTAAAAGTAAATCGAAAACCATCGGTCGTTTCTTCGGACCATCTCCGAACAGTTTCTTCCCGAGGAATTTTATAAAAAGAACTGTTCACCTCCAAAGAATTAAATAATAAGCTGTATACGGTCAACCGACTCTTACCCTCTAACTGCTCAGGATAAAAACTTCTATTCTTGTAAGGCAAAACAATACCACTTGTTCCCAAAAAATAAGATTGTTCCATATCCTTATAACAATTGAGCTGTATATAATGGTTCACTTTTTTCTCACAAAAGGTTTATGGTTTTATATAATAAGTAATTGAATTGCATATAAAAAACAATTTATCTAAGTTTGGGTAACGAGTAATAGAACAACAGCTTATTACAGGATGATTGATCAAGCACAACATTTCAATGAAGAAAAAATCTTATCTAATTAGTTTCATAATTCTAGCCATTTTAGGAGGCTGTACTGAGAATAAGCGAAATAACACAAATACGACTTCAAACTCCCAATCCGGGCTGCCCGAAGAAAATCTGACATTTACCTTTGACAATATCAAACAGAGCTATGCACTGGGAGAAGATCTTGTCTTAAAGATAAACAATGAGAAGATGCCAAAATTAGACTCTGTCGTCTATTACATCAATGATAAAAAAATTGGACAAGTAAACGGCAATACACCTTTCAAATATCCATTAAAACAGGAGAAATTTGGCAAACAGATTATTAAAGCTGTCGTGTTTAGTGATGGAAAACAAGAGGAAAATACGATAAGCATAGATTTATTCGCCTCCACTCCTCCGCGTTTGCTTCAATATAGTATTGTAAACATTTATCCGCATGATATTAAAGCTTTTACACAAGGTTTGGAGTTTTATGGCGACAACTTAATCGAAAGTACCGGAAATGGAATTGGTCCAAGCGGAAATAAAGGTAAATCGAGTGTTCGCATGACGAACCCTAAAACTGGTGAGCCCATCAAGAAAATTGAATTGGATGATTCAATTTTTGGGGAAGGCGCCACAATCCTCAATGGGAAACTGTATCAATTGACCTATAAAAATAATATAGCCTATGTTTACGATATAAAAACCTTATCGATTATTAAGACACTACCTTACTTTCAGCCAATGGAAGGTTGGGGCTTGACTTCTGACGGAAAAAATTTATATATGTCCAACGGTTCGGATTACATTTATACACTCAATCCATATGACTTCTCAAAATCAGACTATATTCGTGCCGCGACGAACACAGCTATGGTCGATCAGATCAATGAAATGGAATGGGTAAAGGGAAAAATCTATGCAAATTTCTTTATGGAAGATGTCATTGGACGGATCGACCCTAAAACAGGCACCGTAGAGGCATTGGTGGATCTTTCCAAGTTACGTGAAAATGTTACACAGCATGTTGATTTAGATGTACTCAATGGTATCGCCTACAATCGAAAATCGAACACCTTCTTTGTAACCGGCAAAAACTGGGATAAAATGTTTGAGATAAAGCTGATCGAATAGCTTTATCTCAAATGAAAAAAAGTATGTTATTATCGAATCATTTGCATTATAATTTCTCGCGTTAGGGCAGCTCTTTCATTTTGTTAAAACCTTCGCTTACAAACGGTACCATTTGGGGTGCAAATAACTGCGTTACAAACGGCGTTGTTTGCGCATATTTAGCTACTAAAAATTCCAGCCGTTGTGCTGAAGCCAATTCGGGCAACGTATAATAGATACTTTTTTCGCCTTCTTTACCCTCCATCTGCACATACCTCCCCTTGGTTACCTTGAGGTGATTAGTTTGTTCAAAATCGTGCAAAAAAGAATCATCCTTATCTACCATATCCCATTTTGGATCACGTGGACAGCAAACGGATCCATAAGTTTCCTTCCTGTAAACTGTCAGCATATTTTTAGGCGAAGCAGGTTTAATGAAATCAAAGCCCAGGTTATCGTCACCAGAACGACGAATACTATCAACCCTAACCACACCGTCCTCTCTTTTTATCGAATAATAAAAATTGGTCGTCGCAGGTTCTATACACATACCTTGTTTTGATGCTTCTTTAGCAATCTCATCATAAAATTTCCAGTCTGGGACGATCAGCACAAAATGCTGAAGATCGGGATAAAATTCATTTGATTTCTTAAATAATTCCACCGGAATTCTAGCACTCAAAAAGAAGACATAGGTGGAATCTGGAACAATCCGCAATGGAAGATCTATTAAATAACTATCGTTTTTTTTAACCACTAAATTATCGTCAATCATAACAACCTGACCATAGTTTTCACGATACCAATCTGGCTTTACGGTATCCACCATTGCAATAGGCGCTGATGGCTGCTGTGCTGTTATTTTACTCTTACAGGACAATGCCATCATCGGTAAAATAATCAACAAATACCATTTATATTCTAGCTTTAACATCTCTATAAAATCAAAATGTACTTTAATTACTTTCTTGTTTCCTTATCACCCTTTTTTCCAGCTTGATGCAAGAAGGCCATTTGATGCGCAAAACACTCATCGGCTAAGGCCGCAAGTCGCGTTTTTTCATCCGTAATCTCCCTAAGCAGACTTTTCCTAGCTCCTTTTTTCTGTTCATCAATATATTTAATCAACAAAACACCATATCCATCAGCGATTTGTGCCATATACGTAACTGTAGCCACATGAAAACCCTCCGCAGTTTTAGCGGGCCTCAACTGAACAGCTTCGCATTTTATTCCTTTGATATAACTGCTCAAAGCACGTGCCTCATTCAATTTCATTTCATAGGAAGATTCGGATTTATCGACATCATATTCCCCATTCAATAACTTCCCATAGCTCTCTTCCAATTTTTCCGTACAGCTCTGAAAAAGATGTGCCATTTTTTCGTTATATCCCGATTCGAAATTACCTCTACAGGAACATATGGTAAATATCGTAACGACTAGTGCTAAAATTCTCATTTCTTAATTTTTCCGCAAATAACATATTTTTAATTTTGCCTTTTCATTGCTTTTAATATTCGCGGTCTTTATTTTAAGATTCGTCATTAGCCCTGCAATTTCCTCAACTTAACATATCCTTCTTTTTATTGAGATATCGTTCGGCATCTTCATTTTTTTGCTGCATGCCTACATTATTCTTTTATAAAACGCTCTACTCTGTAAAATTCCGTTTCTCAAAAGATTATTCAAAATCAAATCGTATCGATTATAATTAATCCCTATAGAAAGCAAGAATCGCTTCAATTCCCTGTTTATTCTCTAGATTTTTATAGCTATTTCGTTATTTTTACAAAATAATTATCATATATCACAGAATTTACACATCATTTGAAGCTCAACACTTTGTTTCTTAAAAAGAATTACGGAAATTAGAGAATATAAACCAAAGAAATCATGAATAACAGACCATTAAATGGAATGACTATTGAAGAGCTTCAAACCAACAGGAAAACTGCATTGGTAATTACCTGGATGTTAACCGTCATGCTTTTTATTTTATTGGGAATGGGGATTTACACTTCGGTTACCAAAGGATTTAGTGCACTTATGGCCATTCCTTTTGCTTTATCTCCAATTGCGATTCTCAATTTCAAAAGAATAAAAGATATCAATGAAGAACTCAAAATAAGAGGAGCCCAATAAAATTATGATGAAACAGCTTACGTTATTTATACTGTTTATATTCATTTCCAATGTAGTGTTTGGACAGGAGATAAGTAAATCAACGACACAGACGATCACGCAATCGGGAATAGGCCTTGGCTCAGTAATTGCCGTCGTCACTTCGTGGGACCGCAATAAATCAATACTTTGGGCTTTAATTCACGGGATACTCGGCTGGCTTTATGTCATCTATTTTGCGTTCACCCGAAGTGAATAAAAATTTACAATCAAACACGGCAGCTCCATGCTTACTACCAATATAGATTTTGTCATTGAAGAAATCAAAGAATCCAGTGACATCTTAATTACCCAACTCGTAGACTTGACTTTTAACATTGTCCAAGGAGGTGCTTCTGTAGGTTTTATGGACGATCTGACTGTTGAACAGGCGAGCAGATTCTGGAACGAAGTTCTAGATAAGGTCAAAAAGCAGAGAACTGTATTAATTGTTGCCAAAAATAGCGTAACAAATCAGATCACCGGAACAGTTCAATTGCAAACTGACCTCCCTTCTAATCAAGTACATCGTGCAGATGTTGCCAAAATGCTGGTTCATTCTGACTTTCGCAGAATGGGCATTGCACAGAAATTGCTTCAGCAAATTGAAAAGATAGCCATTGATCTAAATAAAACGCTTATCGTGCTCGATACAGTAACTGATAGCCCTGCATATTTCATGTACCAAAAATGTGGCTGGACTATTGTCGGTGATATTCCAAATTACGCTCTTCTTCCCAATGGTTTGCCATGTAGCACAACCTACTTTTACAAAAGCCTGAATAATCCAGCCGAGAAAACAAGCAGCCCCCAAATTCATTAATATTCATTTGGAGGCTGCGCTTAAAAAGATTTCATAGAAAAGAGGCTACTTATTTTTGTACCACATCGGTCCTGGTTTCTCGCCCATTTCAAACACTAATGTCGCACCTGACATAATCTGTTCATGTGTAATATAACTTGTTTCAAGAGGTTTACCATCGAGAGTAACCGATTGAATATAAATATTGGATTTGCTCACCTGGTTTGCCTTAACCCTAAATTTCTTTCCATTGGAGAGTTTCAATTCGGCTTTTTCGAACAAAGGTGTGCCGATCTCATATTTCCCACTGATAGGGTCTACAGGATAAAAACCCAACGAGCTGAATACATACCAAGCTGACATCTGTCCACAATCATCATTTCCACTCAATCCAGCAGGCGTATTTAAATAAAGTTTACTCATAACCTCTGCAGCATATTGCTGTGTTTTCCAAGGTTGTCCAACAGCATTAAATAAATAGAGTGCATGGTGGCTTGGTTCGTTACCATGTGCATATTGACCAATCATTCCTGTGCTAAAAATTGGAAGTTTGCTGGTATCCGAAGGATGAAATGTGAACATGCTATCCAACTTCTGAGCGAAGCGTTCTTGCCCACCAACAAGCTTAATCAATCCGAGAATATCATGCTGCACAGACCAGAAATATTGCCAAGCATTACTCTCACAGATATGCGCACTATACTCTTCGGGATCAAATGGTGTAATAAATTTACCTTTACTATCCCGGGGCTGCATAAATGAAGTCGACGGATTATAAACATTTTTGTAGTTCTGCGATCTTGCAAAAAATGTTCCTGCAATCTCTTTCTTTCCCATCTTATCCGCCATCATGGCGATACAATGATCATCGTATGCATATTCAAGTGTTCTGGATAGCGACCAGTTTTCTGCATTATATTCATCCTTGACATCATAAGGTACATAGCCCAATTTTTTATACAGCCCTATACCTCTATAATTGTCGATATTAGCTGTCGCAACGCAGGCTTCTAATGCTTTTGTAGCATTAAAATCACCGATTCCTTTTAAATATGCATCTACAATTACAGGAATTGCATGATTCCCGATCATCATATCTGTTTCACTCCCGTAAATATTCCATACTGGCAATCGGCCATGTTGTTCATAAAAAGCGATGAACGACTTAATCATATCGTTTACACGATTAGGATCAATATAAGTAAATAAGGGATGTGAAGCTCTATAGGTATCCCAAAGGGAAAATGTACTGTAGTTGGTCCATCCTTCAGCCTGATGTATTTTTCGGTCAGCCCCCATATAAGCACCATCAACGTCACTAAAAATTGTCGGTGCAAGCATGGAATGATACAATGCTGTATAGAACTTTACTTGCTCCTCTTTGTCTTTGGTTTCGATGGCAACCCTACCCAATTCATTGTTCCAATTTTGCTCTGCCTCTTTCAAATAATAGTCAAAATCATCTTTAGGAACTTCCGCTTTCAAATTTTTGGAAGCACCTTCCATGCTTACACCTGAAAGTGCTGTACTGAGCGTTACCTGTTCTCCTTCGGCAGTTTTAAAATCAAATCGTGCTTTATAGGCTGTACCGATTCGTTTTGCATTCTTCGCTGTTGTATCGGCACTTGATAATATTACTGTGCTATCGATATGAACAGCTGTAAAAGGTTTGGAAAAACGAGTTTCAAAATAGACACGTTGCCCTCTGGCCCAGCCTTCAGAAAAACGATAGCCACGAATAGTCACGGAATCTACCACTTCGATGCGCGAATCTGTAGTCGCATCCCAGTTCATCGCTTTCTTTAAATCTAAAAATACGGCAGATTCCGCCTTTGGAAAAGTATAGCGTTGAATACCACAACGTGCTGTTGCCGTCAGTTCTACATTGATATCATAATCAACCAGTTTTACCTGATAATATCCTGCATGTGCCTTTTCGTCTTTGTGGGAAAACTTGGAATGTATACCAAGAGGAGCTTCCGCTTCATGATAGGGCAATGTCACCGGCATGAAAGATATATCGTATAAGTCACCCGCCCCGGTACCGCTTAAATGTGTATGGCTAAAGCCAGAAATTGTACTGTCGGGATAAAAATATCCAGAAATACGATCCCAGCCAGGCAGCCCGTTATCTGGACTTAGCTGCACCATCCCAAAGGGGGATTGTGCGCCTGGATATGTATTTCCGGTAAAGTCCGTTCCGATAAAAGGATTTACATACGTTGCATAGTAACTTTCATCGGAGCTTTTTAGCGAAGCACAACCAATTAAAGACAATAGGCCTGCACAGACCGCAAAATTAATATATTTCATTGTGTAGATCAGTTTTCAATTTAGTTTGCTTATTTATCTATTTCCAGTAACAATTAGAATATCCTTGCTATTGACTAAAGTCTGGTGACTGATTTTAAATCCATTGAATGGTTTTCCGTCGATAACGATCTTTTTGATATATTCACCATTTCCCTCTTTTTGGCGTCTTATGGTTACTTTATCGGCATTTGGATAGTATTTCTTATCGAGCTGAATAGTTACTTTATCAAATACCGGGGTTACAACTGTATAATCTGGTCTACCCGGACAAAAAGGATAAATCCCGATCATGTTCATGAGTGCCCATGTAGACATCGTCCCCGTGTCATCATTACCAGGTATACCGCCGGGGCTGTTGGTAAAATGTTTTTCCAGTATTTCTTTCACCAACTTTTGAGTGCGCCATTCTTCGCCTTTAATTTCTGAAAACACATGTGGATACAGCATATCCGGTTCGTTTGTCACATCAAAATATCCCTTATCAAACGTTGCCTGAAGCCGATCTACAAATTTTTTCTTTCCGCCCATCAATTTCACCAAACCAGGAATATCAAATGGAATTGCAAAACTGTAATTCCAGGCATTACCTTCATGGAAACCATGATTAGGTTCAAAATTAGCTCCCATCAATGGATTAAATGGGCTCAAAAATTCTCCATTCGGAAGAATCGGTCTAAAAGTTCCGTATTGCGACGAATAATAATGTTTGTACCCCTGCGCTCGCTTACCAAAAAGCTGTGCATCTTTGTTTTTCCCCAAAGAGGCAGCCAACTGAGCTAAATTCCAGTCCGCAACATAATATTCTATCGCATGCGACACGGAATTATCAAATGAATCGCGCAACGGTACATACCCATACTTTACGTAATCCGCATTGTCAGGCCTAATTCTATTTGTTGAATCAGTTGTAGTGGCAGATTTCAAAAAGGCTTCATAAGCTGTATTGATATCAAAGTCCCGAATACCTTTCATCCATGCATCAACAATCACAGGAACTGCGGGGTCACCATCCATCGTATAGCTTTCCCGACTATACAATTCCCATTTCGGCATCCAGCCGTTTTCTTTATACATATCGATCATGGAACGTATCATACCCACCTGCTTATCGGGATAAACCAACGACATAAGCGGCTGTACATTTCTATAGGTATCCCATAGTGAAAACACTGTATAACGATTGTGATCTGCTACAAGAGTCTTCCGGCTTTCCATTGCGGGATACTCGCCATTCACGTCCTGTAAAATATTGGGATGAATCATGGCATGGTATAGTGCTGTATAAAATACGGTTTTCTGATCTTCCGTTCCACCCTCAACCTGTATCTTGGACAAGGCATTATTCCATTGCAAAGAAGCGTGCTGATGCGTTTTCTCAAATCCAAAATCGGCTTGCTCGGCTTCTAGATTTTTACGGGCATTATCGACGCTCACAAACGACACGGCAAGCTGAACCTCTAAACTTTCATTTTCCTGAACATCAAAACTAAAAAATGCGCCAAGATCATCTCCAGCAAGCTGATCTGTATAGTCTGTAAAAATCTTATATTTTCCAGCATCTTTATTCCAGTCATTTTCCCATTTTTCTCCAGCACGCTGGAATTTCCAGTAACCTCTTTTTGCGGGCTTTTTATTGACACGCATGACAAAGAAAATTGGGTAAACAGCCTGATTATTACTATAACAGAAAGAGCCCAGCAACTTAGACCCTTCTATTTCAGTATCACTCACATAACGAACTGTCGCTCCCGTTTCATTTGTTAAACCTTCGCCCAAATTGAGCAAGATATTTGCCTGTCCTTTTGGAAAAGTGAACTTAGAAACACCTACACGGGTAGTTGCTGAAACTTCCGTTTTAATGCCATATTTCTTTAATACATTGCTATAATACCCCGGATGAGCAACCTCCTGGGTATAGGTACTACCATATTGATGATAATCAACCTCCAGTTTTCCCGAGGTTGGCATCAACAACAAACTTCCCATATCTGGGCATCCTACACCACTTAAATTGACATGCGAGAAACCTGTAAAATAGCTATTGCTATGTTCATACGGAGTCGACCACCATCTTGCATCCTTATCAAATGCGTTAAGTGATGATCCCATGACATTAAAAGGGGAAACATTCATCAAACCGTTGGGAACCTGAGCTCCTGGATTGGTTGTTCCATAATTGCTGGTACCGATAAACGGATTGACATAGTCGGTAGGAAGCTTTTGGGCAGAAACGTTCTCCCAAAGAAATAATCCTAAAAGTAAAAAACGGATAAATTTGATCATATAATCTTGATAGACGACATTGTTAATTGCTTTTATTGAAGCAAACACCATAGGCCGCGCATTTTAGCGTGTACCTACAATACTACAGATAATCGTAAATATTTACAAATATTACCAGCGGTTATATCGATGATTTTACGTTTGTTAATAGGATTTAGCAAAACTAAAAACGTCAAGCAAAGTAATTCATCCCAATCGAGTCCATAATAAAAAAAACCTGAAGCGGGGAACTTCAGGTTTTTACTAACTAACCAATTATTAACCTAAATTATGAAACTACCTCTATAACGCTGGCCGACGGAGTTTGTTATAACAGCTCGGTTGGTTTAACCAAACTTTAACAAATCATGTTTATACCTCGCCCCTCTTTTACAAATTAAGTCTAAATGAACTCTTCAATGAAAGACATTTACTTATTGAAACAATCCCCATTGTTTATTGGGCACCGCACCCATTTCTAAAACAAGTTCTCCCCCTTTTAAAAGTTCAGCGGCATCAAAGTAAAAGGTATTTAAAGGTTTTCCATTTAATGTCGCGCGTTGTACATACATATTTTTCTTACTTGCATCTTTCGCTTTGATCGTAAATTGTGCACCCCTTCCATATTGACCACCCAATTTAATCTTGACCTCCTCAAAAAGTGGACTTCCTATTTCATAAATCGGTTTTACCCTTGTCCCGCCATCGATCTGAAATAAACCAATCGCATTCATGATATACCAAGCACTCATTTGCCCTTGGTCTTCATCCCCCAGGTAAGCATTGGAAATCCCCTGTCCATAATAGCGTGCACCGATGGAACGGCTCCATTTCTGTGTCAACCAAGGTTTATTTAACCAATTAAAAATATAGGCGAAATGCATCGACTGCTGGTTTCCCTGAACGACAGGATAATCCCAATATTGGTCATTAGGACCATTATAGCGCCATTTCTCACTTTCCGGAAAACCCCATTCCAATCGTTTTAAAAATACGTCCTGTCCGATCATCTTTGCTAGTTCAGGAATATCCTGCGGCACAAAAAATGTCAGTTGCCAAGCATTTCCCTCCACATAATGGTGATTGGCCCCAGACTTGAAAGGATCAAAATCTTTATACCATTCTCCTTTGGCATCTTTCATCCGGGCATATCCACTATTGACATCGATTGCGTTTTTCCACCAGGCCCCACGGTCGTTAAAATACGTATACTCCTGCTCCTTTCCTAACGATTTTGCGAACTGGCCAACAGTCCAGTCATCAAAACTATATTCCATCGAATTTGAAAATCGGCCCAAATCATAAGGAACATACTTGTACTTTAAATAAGCATCCAGATCCCTGTTACCCGCGAAACCGCCTTCAAATTTCAATGGGCTCGTTGTTTGCATTTTTTTTACGGCTTCGAATGCTTTTTCAACGTCATAATCTCTAATTCCCATCTGATAAGCCCCGACAATCAATGGTATTTCATGTTCTGCAACCATTACGGGTATATACTCCATGCCAGCTGGTCCTTTAGCCAACCAGCCGTTTGCGTCATACATTGCAAGCTGCGACCGGACCCATTTATTGGACCACTCGGGTGTAACCAGATTCCAAAATTGATTTAAATTCCAAAAGGTATTCCAGAATGCATCACAACCTAAAGCGAGATCTCCTTTATGCGGTAATCTCCGTATCACTTCGTCTGAAGATCTCCATTCTCCATTGACATCGCTGAATGTATTTCGGCTCGCCAAAGTGCGGTACATATTGGTATAGAACTTCTCTTTTTGTAGATAGTCGGAGGATTTTATTTCCAACCGACTTAACAATTCGTCCCATACTTTATGCTGATTTGCCACGACCCGGTCAATGGACCATCCGAACGGCTCCGACAATTCCATCTTTAAATTCTCCTCTGCATTGGCTAAACTCACATAGGAAATCCCCGTACGAAGTTGTACCGCCTTATCTTTGTGAACATCAAACTCTACATACATCCCTGCAAATTGAGCGCTATCAGCAACCAAATCAGACCGTTGTGCCACCTTATCATTATGCCATGTGCCATAGTTGATGATAGGTTTATTAAACTCCATGACAAAGTATACGATATAATCCTGTTTTGCATCGGTAGACCAAACGTTTTCAGACAATTGATTACTGTATCCTACAATCTTGTAATCAGAAACCTTTTTGAGTGAAAGATCTTTAATTTTATAATCGTATTCTCCGTTTACTTTAAGATCAATCATAATACGTCCTGTATCCGACTTATGGTAGGTATACTGCTGAAAACTAGAACGCGTTCCCGCGGTTAATTTTACATCGATATCGTGATCAAGAAGATGTACAGCATAATAACCCAATGGTGCCTTTTCGCTGGTTTTATCTATTGCAGATCGATACCCTGAATCTGAACTATACTGATCGCCGACCCTCGTTTTCAATCGACCTGCAGTAGGAAATGTTCCCAATCCCGCCATAGTCCATTCGTGAATATGACTAAACGTACCAATAGATTCAATGGACGGTTCATAGCCCGCCTGCCAGCCAATATTTTGGTTATCTGGACTTATCTTTACCATTCCGAAAGGCATCCATGGTCCTGGCGCTATCATCCATCTGGAATGCGCCGAACCAATCATTGTGTTCACATAATCTGAAACGCCCCCTAATCTCTTGGGTCCTCGTTCAATTGCTGACGATTGTATTAACTGTCCATTGTTATAAATTTCATACTTGCTCACGACATTCTTAGCAGTATAAGGCATCGGTATTTCAAGTTTCGCCGCACCTTTTTCAAGCGTTTCCTCATAAATCTTCTTTCCATCTAAGACAACTTTAAGCTTTTCTTCATCTCTCAATTTCAAAAGATCGACCAGCATATGCTGAACAGGTTTTCCTTCACTGAGAATTTCAAAATCAGATTGCTGTACATTTTTAACGATCGCAGTACAATTGGCAACCAACTTAATCCCTTGTGGACCGATTAGTTTAAAAGAATCGAACTCAACCCAACCGCCCTTAATGACAGTCATCGTAATCTGATTACCGCCTTTTCTGACGAGATCGGCAGGCAATGGTATGCTGATAGTCGAATTTCCAGATTTTGAAGCATTATTTAGAGGATCACCATGACCAGCTCCCTCTTTTACGTCAAAGTTATAAGGCTTACCATTGATTGAGATTTGTAGTGTTGGACTATTCTTAGGATCACTATTTGCCAATTTAACTTGGAGTATGCATTGACTATCTTCTATACTGCCGTTTAACACATAGTATAGGTTTAAAAAATGTGTTCTCAGACCAGAGGTACCTCCAGTCCCACCCCATTCATTAGCTGGGCCAGGCAATACATAGGGTAGATCTTTTGCTAACGTAGATTGACCGATGATAAACCCATTGTCCTCATAACCAAAATCATGTTCCAAAAATTTCTTATATCCATTGGGGGCCAAAGCAAACTCACTACTTGAACCGTCTGAATTTCCCAATTGCCAAATGGCATGCCCTTGTCCTAAGGCAGACTTTCCACACATAAATAACAGACCAGCTGCAAAAGAAAGTGAGAAACGTAATTTCATAAGTATCAGATTTATAATTTTTAATTACATCAGTTTTTCTCATATTGCACAAAAGATTCATAACAAGAATCACATTGTACATACATTAAATATCAAACAAAACGTTTATAAGCAAAACTTTAAGCACAATATTACTATAAAAAAAGCAAATATCAAATGAATAAAAGCAAAATGTATATACATACTTTCTAAAAAAAATGAGTTGAATCCAATTCACACGAAACCTAGAAAATTAAATATTTTAATTTACAGGTAAGAAAAAATACGACAAATTTTGCAAAATGAAGCTGAGAATCTAGTCAAATCCACCGCTATTGAGAGAAACATCTTTATGAAAAAGCAGCTAGAATTGTTATTATATTTGCTCTAAACTTTGCCAAATATCTTATTTATATAAAAATTACTATTGGGAAATTGATTGTAATAGGCTATATTTATATAATTTAATTGCTATATCTGGCAAAGATAAGTGTTAAAACTATTAAAGTTATAATTTTATAAATATTCTACACATTTGTGTAGATACCTATAAGCAAATAAAATAGACGTAAAAAAGTATAGAAATATCTTGATTATTTAAGCCTAAAAAACTTAAAAAACGTATAAAACACATAATAAATGGCTATTTTGCATATTTTATTTGAATTTAAGTCAGTATTTTTGCCTTACATAACAGCGTGAAATTTATTCTAATTATTATTTAGATACTAAAGTAAATCCTTTTTGTAGTTTACAATATGAAAGTTGAGATCGATGATTTTTTTAAGCCGGTATATGTTAAAGATAATTTTACTAAGGATGACTATGAAATTGTAGATGCTTACATTAATTTTGCGAAATCGCTAAGCAAATTAACTTATCAAAGTATTTATTTAATTGATTATTCGAAAAAAAGCTTTCTATTCGTATCTGATAATCCAATATTTTTATGCGGAAATTCACCTTCTGAAGTTCAAAAAAAAGGATATCAGCATTACTTGGACAATGTACCTGAAGAAGATTTGCATCTTTTAAAGAAAATAAATGATGTCGGGTTCGAATTTTTTGAAAATCTCTCACATACAGATAAATTAACACATTCAATATCCTACGATTTTCATTTGAAGCAATCTAATGGGAAACCACTTTTAATAAATCACAAACTGAAGCCGATTCTTTTGGACAAGTCTTCAAACCCTTGGATAGCACTTTGTGTCGTTTCTATTTCTTCGCATGCCAATGCCGGTAACATTAAATTTAAATCTGAAGATGCTGGAAAACAATTTGAGTATGATCTAGAGACCGATCGTTGGGTAGAGTCTCCGCACGTCAAATTAAAACCCCGTGAAAAGGATATTCTTCTTTTTTCTGCCCAAGGATTCACAATGGAACAAATTGCCGATAAATTATATGTTTCGATTGATACAATTAAGTTCCACAAAAAGCAAATATTCTCAAAACTAAAGGTCAAAAGTATTACAGAAGCCACCGCATTGGCAATTGAACTCTCTTTATTCTAATTAGACAGCATATTTTCGCCATTATTATTCTGAAAGCCCATATCTTTTGCTTTGAGCGTGAAGTTGTCAGAATCACTGCTATTAGTTAAACCATATTGTGCCGCCTTATTTTTTTGTATAAAAAAATCAAGCCATTCGGTTTTAATATAAATAGGCAGAGTTTCTGAATACAAATAAATAATTGGACTACCAAGTTCATACGAGGGTATTCCTAACCTTAACAAGGTATTAACCAATTTTTTGTCACACTCGGCAATAATTAGCCCCTTATCAAGGGAATAAGGTGGAAAGAACGCGTCAAACAGCATTTTTTTCAATATACTAATCCTCTGCCCTTCAATTCTTTTCGAAATAATGAACCGGCCAATATGCCAATAGTGATTTAGTTTTAGCGATAAGAGCTCTTCTTTCGTCACTGAAAACAGCTTTTGAATGGGCAATATCGTTTCCCTGTCCCAGTAAGTAATACGTATTGATGCGTGGATATTGTGGAGTTTTCGATCACGTAGAACATAATAAATTGAATTATCAAAAAAACTTAAATCTTCGCCTAATAAATTCTTATAGTGATAAGTATACTCCTCATTATGAGAATCATCCAAATTGTAATATTCAGCTGTAGTCCTTAAATAGAAATGGATAAGTTCAAAAAGCTCTTCCTTTTTAAGTTTAGTGAAATAATAACTGTCGGATGTCCAATTCATGTAGATGATATCAAGAGCAATAAAAATAAGGACTTTCCTCCTAAATTTGTGTAGCAATAGAATTACTACACAAAAGTGTAATAAAATAATACTTTTTTTAGGTTATATTACTCTAGCTCATCATTGATAAATAATAGGAATCCGGAAAGAATTTTACAGGTTTCGCAGTTGCCAAATTGAACACGACGTGACTGACCATTCCCGACAATAGGTATAAACCTAATGCTAGCTGCGGCGGCGGAGATGTCAATGCTATTTTACCGTATTCTGCCAAAAATTCCTCAAACCATTTTGTTTCGATTTCCCTCGCTTTTAAGCTATCTACAATAAATTTACCGACATTTAATTCGAATGTATGATGTGCCTTTTCCAACGACTGCAGATTAAGACCTTCGGGAGGAAGAACAGTTAAAAATCCTGCCCAACCTAAATTATAAGGATGTACTACAGGTATATTTCTTTTAGCCATATATTGGTCAAAAACAAAGGGGATATCAGAAGAAAAGTCTAGTGCATTAATGGCAACTTTATGGTTGAGATCGATATCATACAAGTTCTCCTTATTAATAAACTCAGTAAATACGGTGATATTGGCTTCTGGATTAATTGCATGCAAACGATCCTTCAAGGCTATCGCTTTCTTCATACCAATATCCTTGTTTGTGTAATTTTGACGGTTTAGGTTTGTCAATTCGACAACATCACCGTCAGCAATTGTCAAATTTTCGAACCCCATGCGCAACAAGCATTCTGCGATATAACTTCCTATTCCACATCCTCCTATCAATACTGGAAAATCTTTGATACGTTGTTGATCCTCTTCTTTAATATGTATGTTATTCCGAATATACCTCAAATCCATTATCCTTTTTTATAATCGTAAAGATAGAATTATACCGAATAAAATTAATATATAAATCTTTACATTTCTTCTTGAAATTATTTGCGAACCATTCTTTGTGTTGATTATCTAAGCCTATTTTTTACGTTGTTTCTTCTATTTTCAAATAAAAATTACAGAGAATAAAAGGTAAAATGAATATCTTTAATAAAATCAACTTGTAAAAATGGACAATACAAGAATATACCGCATGTCATTTGCTGGTGTGTATCCCCTTTATATACAAAAGGCTGAAAGAAAAGGACGCACCAAAGAGGAGGTCGACGAAATTATATGTTGGCTAACCGGTTATAGCACTGTATCGCTACAGCAGCTCATTGACAATAAAATTGACTTTGAACATTTCTTTAAGCAAGCTCCAAATTTAAATCCGAATGTTTCAAAAATCAAGGGAGTCATCTGCGGCTATCGCATTGAGGATATTGAAGACCCACTTGTGCAAAAAGTTCGTTATCTCGATAAGCTGATCGATGAACTAGCCAAGGGTAAATCAATGGAAAAAATTTTAAGAAAATAAATGCTGTTAGAATTTTTACACAACGCTGAATCTTGCTATTCTAGCGCATAGATAGCACCATCTGCGGAACCAAAATAAAGACAACATTTTCTGCCGTCAACGTGGGGGCTGCATGCACAATCCCTCCCGTCAAGAATTTCCAAACATGTTTTCCAGATTTAGCATCGACAGCATAGATATGGTGATCTCCAGATCCAAAATATACAACACCTCTCGTTTTATTTAAAGCATAAAGATTACTGTCACAAGATCCTATAAAGACGATATCACCACAGATGACCGGCAAAGAAAAGAGTTAACATCGGTGTATTCTTTTAGAATGATATGTTATTCTTTAGCACTATAAAATAGTTACGCTATTCATTATTTTCTCTTAGAGATTATGTAGACATTGTATTAGGGATAGATAAGGTATTTCTTTCTCATCTTTTTATAATTACTTAGCCCTGGCTCCCAGGTTTTTCGGATCTCTTCTTCTGAATTACCAGCTTCGATTTGTTTACTAAATAAACCTACCCCCACGAGCTTTTCGATACTTCCAATCTGTTTCGAAAATGACTGATCAAAAAACTTGTCTTTTTCCGGAGAATTTCGATAAAGCTCGATAATCCACGATAAGTTTAATTTTTTACTAGCGACAAGCTTTTGCAGATCGTATTTACGCAAATCTATTCCGTAGCATTCTTCATTCATGAAAAGCGGTGATTCACTCATGCCTTTTTTACTGACAGGAACAAATGAAAAATCATATATGTCCTTGTAAATTGGGCTACCAATTATAACAAAAGGATAATCTGTCCCTCTGCCATGATTCACTTTCACACCTTCAAAAAGGCAGGTACTTGGATACAATAGGATACTTTGTTCGGTGTTTAGATTAGGGGAAGGGTTAACTGGCAGCTTATAGAGCATATTATGGTCATAATCTGCTACAGGAATAATCTTCAATTTACATTTCTTTTCGGTAGCCATCCAACCTTCTCCATTAATCATCTGTGCAAATTCAGCTGTAGTCATCCCATGTGCAATAGGAATGGGGAACTGCCCGATACCTGACTTATATTCCATATCCAAAATAGGTCCATCGATCAGATAAGCATTCGGATTGGGCCGGTCTAAGATCAGGAGTTCCTTATCATTTTCAGCACAGGCTTCCATAATATCCCGCAGTGTATTAATATTGGTATAAAATCTTACGCCCATATCCTGCACGTCATAGATAAACAGATCGATATCTTTTAGATCTTGAGCTGATGGCTTTTTCTTGTTTCCATACAAGGATACGATAGGAATTTTCGTTGTCGGATCGATCTCATCCCCTACTTCGGTTCCATTGCTGGCATTCCCTCGAAAACCATGCTCAGGACCAAAGATTCGAACAATTTGCACACCTCGCGCAATTAAACTATCAACGAGGTGCCGACCTTTAATAACCGTGGAAGGATTGCCCAATATCGCAACACGCTTGTTCATTATATAAGGAACATAACGCTCAGTTTGTTCGGCTCCCGTTTGTATACGATCGTTGCAATAATTTAACGAAGTCTGTGCAGTCGTATGTTTAAAAAGGAATAGGGTTAATATAAAAATAAGCACTGATTTCATATCCATTCTGTTTATAATTATAAAATATAGCCACTGAGCATCAAGCTTTTTCGATTGCAGAAAACTAAACTAAGAATAAAGCTTTATTTTAGCAAATCATTTGTTAAAATTGATAAACCAGTTTTATCCCACTAACTTTGGAATACAATTTGGGTGCATAATTTACAAATGGAACAATAGATGAGATTCAGAAGCTGTGGCATACTAAATTTTTATACGAATAATTGACAATGGAAAAGCAGGTAAATGCAGGTGAATTTGTAGATCGTTTTATGACAGGCAGTCTGGAACATCTTCGCTATCAACAATCGCCAATCAAGATATTCCAGCTCAGTGAAATCGCTCCTTACATTAAGTTTCCTACCCCGCCAATTTTCTTGGGTTATAACCTCCTCGTTCATATCACTGAAGGGTATTTCAAACATCAGATTGGAGCCAAAGAATATGTCGTTCGGGCTCCCGCGATTCTTATCAGCAATTACGGAAATATATCCACCATAAAGTCTGTCGATAAATCTGCGAAAGGACATTGCGTTTTGATCAACGACAATGCGATGACCTCTATTTTTCGGGAACAGGAGATTTTGAATATCTTCAATATTTCACCCTTGCTTAACTTAACTGCCCAAGACAGCAGTGATCTCCAAGAGCTTTTTAGATTGCTTTATAATGAACTGCTTTCGGAATTACCGTATAAAGAATTGTTTGAAAATCTATTAAAATCGGCAATTTTAAAAATCATCAAACTCTCTTCCTCCAATCAAGCGCTCAATCGGAGACAGGAAATTGCGATGATGTTCAAACAGCTTGTGCACAAAAACTTCAAAAAGCAAAAAAACATCGCATTTTACGCGGACAAGCTCGCGGTATCTACAAACTATCTTAATCGTTGTGTATTTTCGGTGTTCAAAAAATCTTCCAAAGAACTCATTCTTGAAGTGCTGATTATGCACAGTCAATTTCTATTGTTTGAATCCAATAAAAGCATTGCAGATATCTGTTACGAATTGGATTTTTCAGACCCTTCTTACTTCTCACGACTTTTCAAAAAGATCGTTGGTGTTTCTCCTACTTCTTATCGAAACAGAGCAACTTAGCTTTCCAATATGCACGATTTGTCCTATCTTTTATACTGAAGTACACAAGCGAATCAAATTGATTGCAGTTAATTTTGTGTAAGTGATTGAAACAAAAGAGAATTTTAGTTCAACAGACACTCTTTCTTCTTTCTGTTTCGATCGACATTGTTCCATCATTTAATTACATATTTTAAAGATGCTTAAGGTTTCAGAACACAACAATATAACCCAAGATTTCGATTTGTTTATTGCGAATTTTAAAACTAGGCTATCAAGCTTATTTAATAAAGAGTATGATTACAATTCGCTCAGTCTAACGCGCGGTCTGCCGCCTGAGTTTTTAGCTGAGATCATGAAAATGCAACCCTTATCGGTTGCTATCCCCGAACACCACGGTGGTCGAGGCCTTCATGTCAAAGAATGCTTGGGGGTACTTGCAGCCGCTTCTTATGAGTCACTATCCCTCTCGCTGATCTTCGGAATTAATATTGCCTTATTTTTGGAGCCTTTTGCTAAATATGGCAATACATTACTTCAGGAGAAGATATTCCAGCAATTTCTGGAAAATCAAGCCATGGGAGGACTGATGATTACCGAACAAGCTTATGGCAGTGACGCACTCAATATGCGAACATCTTACGAACAAAAAGATGATAAATATTTTATAAAGGGGGAAAAACATTGGCAGGGCCTTACTGGCGCGGCGGATTTTTGGCTCGTAACAGCACGTAAGAAAAATGAAAATGGAGAACTGGTGCGGGATATCGACTTTTTTGTAACGGAGAATGCTTCGGAAGAACAAAAGATAGTGGTCACAAAAAAATACAATAGCCTTGGCCTATATGCAATCCCCTACGGGGTTAATAACATTGACATCAATGTTCCTACGAGTCACAAACTAAACCCAGAGAGCACAGGTATTAAATTGATGCTGGACACCCTGCACCGCAGCAGATTGCAGTTCCCTGGAATGGGTATGGGCTTTATAAAACGCATGTTGGACGAAGCCATGAAACATTGCTCAGAACGCCGTGTAGCGGGCATTAGTTTAAATGAATTAGACTCGGTTAAGTTTCAGTTATCGCGCATACAGGCTGCATTTACATTGTGTTCCGCAATGTGTTCGTACAGCGTCTCGATTAGTTCCATCAATAATGACCTTTCCGCTCATGGTGTAGATGCCAATAGTGTGAAAGCGTTTGTGACAGACTTAATGCACGAAGCCGCGCAAATATGTGTGCAATTATCAGGTGCAAATGGTTATAGATTGGATCATGTTGCAGGCCGTGGCCTCATTGACAGCAGACCTTTCCAAATATTCGAAGGATCAAATGAGATGCTTTATTCACAAGTGGCTGAAGCTATCGGCAAACTTATGCGTAAAACTAAAGAAAGTAACTTATTGTCTTTCTTAAAAAAATATAGCGGAACTGAATTCGCTGCGCCATTTTTCTCATCAATCTTGAATTTTGACTTTCCGTTACAGCCTAAGCAACGCGAACTGGTTACACTTGGAAAAATAATAGCTCGTGTGATTTGTTTCCAATATGTTTTACAAATTAACAATGCTGGATTCAATGATAAGATGACAGAAATAACACGTCAGCATGTTAGCATGGACATTTATATGTTGGTTGGCCAATTATCAAATAATAATAATGCCGAACCACTGATGAACTATGACGAGAACACAGACTGGATGAAGTTCACTTCTTAATCAAGCGTTGTGTTAACGAAGTCAACCGTTTTTTAGCACGGTGGAATAAACTGCATAAAGCCATTTCCCAGGAAATGGCTTTATGCATTATATCGCTGAAATATCCCATTCCCATACACTATGGTAATGCCCGATTGCTTCGGTATAGGCGATAAAATCACGATAGAAAGGATGTGAACCGATTGTGGCACTATCACCTATTACAATCAGCTTTTTCTTAGCTCTAGTCATTGCCACATTCATCCGGCGAACATCGGACAAAAAACCAATCTGCTGTTCAGCGTTACTTCGCGTCAAGCTGATATAGATAATATCTTTCTCCTGGCCTTGAAAACTATCGATGGTCTGTATTTTAATCAAATCAGCAAAAGGTTTCAGTCTCTCCTCCCCCTCAAGTATTTCCTGTAATAACGAGACCTGTTTCCGATAAGGTGCGATCACGCCAATGCTCAGATTCTCATCAATGCTTAAGGAAGCTGTCCAAGAACCAATATGTTCGTTTAGATGAGATGTCAGAAAATGAGCTTCCCCGGAATTGAAGATTGCTCCATCGATTTCTGTTTCTTCAAATCCCGCTCCCGCTGTATCAATAAATAACACGGGCTCAGAATCTCCTGCTATGCTCCAATGTGCGACTGCGCTATCCGCCCTTAATAAACCATCATACAGCGCTACGGAAGGATATTGCATAATTTGTTCGTTCATTCGATACTGTATATCCAACAAAGAAACTAATTGCGGATTATGGTCTACCAATTTTTCGAATAGTGTATGGCTTAAGCCATGACCAGCTATTTTACTGGATTTTACCGTAGGCGACAATTGATTATGATCGCCAGCTAAAACAAGTCGATGTGCTTTTAATATCGGGATCCAGCAAGCAGGCTCCAGTGCCTGTGCAGCCTCATCTATAATGACTGTTTCATAGCTACGATTTCGAATAACCTCATGATTTGATCCAACCAATGTTGCAGTGATTACCTGCGATTTGTCCAAAACATCTGCGCTGATAAAATCTTGAATCTGATCGACCTCCTTCCGGATCCGGTGAGCTTCATCAAACAATGCTTTTCTTTGCTCCCGCTCCGCCTTTCCAAAGCTACGTTTATATTTTTGAGCCATCTCGGTGTAGGCTCGCACTTGCTTTTGAAGTGTTTTAATATCCTTATTTGCAGGATGTCGATCAATTTTTGCATCGAGTGTCAGTTCTTGGAGATGCTCGGAAACTTTTACAGGGTTACCTATTCTTGTTACCGCGACTCCAACCGCATCCAACCGTTCGGTCAACAGATCAACTGCCGTGTTGCTAGGTGCAACAACCAACAGCTGCTTGCTGTCCTGTTTTAATAATGCCTTCACGGCCTGTATCAATGTTGTTGTCTTTCCTGTCCCTGGTGGGCCATGCAAAAGTGCCACTGTATTGGCTTCCAAGATATGCTGAACGGCTTTATTCTGACTGACATTCAAGTTGGGGTGGGCAAAGAACTCCTCGTTGGATTCCATTGGAATCAATTCTTCTCCGATTAACTTCCTCACGAAACTACCCTGCTTTGTATCTTTACCCAATTCCTTGCCTTTCTCCAGCGCATTGAACATCTCCCGATAAGAATACTCATCAAATAATAAATCAATACCAAGCTTCCCTCTCCTGCTCCATTCAGGCAGTTCATCCACACGAAATGAGATTCGCATCCCGTCCCTACTTATGGAGGATATAATCCCATCTATTCGGTCCCTTTCGGGATCGTGATTCGAGAATAGGGAAACTGGCATCCCGAAGCGGAACTTGTGATCGACGTCATAATGATTGGTTCTGTTTAAACTAACAGACAAATAATCCCCTCTTCCCAGCTCAGTATCTATTACCTGAATCGGAAACCAAGTAACGCCTTGCATCCGTCGTTCATTCAAGCTACTTTTCAATAACAAAGTCTCATGCTGTAATCTATCAAATTGTTGTTCTTCACGTAATAAAGTGATAAGTCTGTCGAAATAATTCATACTTGGATATCCATATTGCCCCAGCGCAAAATAACTGTTTTTTCCGTTATTTGAATCATTTGGGTTTAATTCTCTGCGTCTTTCATCAAATTCTGCAAAGCATATTTATATGCTGACCATAAATTCATATTTATTTGCTATAATTGAAAATCAAAGGATTTACGATCGAAACATTCACAAAAATAGCAATCAGATGAGCGAAATATTCCTACACGACAGCGAACAGCAATGGACAGACTTGGGCGAAGGTGTCATGCGCAAGATACTCGTTTTTAACGAGGAGCTCATGCTCATGAAAGTTCGATTTGAAAAAGGGGCCATCGGGGCACTTCATCAACATCCACATACGCAAATTTCTTATGTCAGTGCCGGAAAATTCAGATACCATATTGATGGTGTTGACAGCATCTTGATGGCAGGAGACTCGTGTATCATTTATTCAAATCTGATTCATGGATGTGAATGTCTTGAGGAAGGAGAACTGATCGATTCGTTCAGTCCTTATCGTGAAGATTTTGTGCAATCGACATAAAATATTTTAATCAAACGTTGGAGAAGCAATATCCATTTTGTTCCAACGTTAATGCAATAACATTAAAAAAATATGATTTCACTTCTTTCAGCTAGTATCCGTGGTCTCCTTGTTAGTTTTTGCTTGAGTACTGGTTTTCTATGTCTTTCTCCAGCAGTGCAGGCGCAGGAGAAACTTCTTTTAATAGAGAAAATTAATTCGAAACTATATCTCTACACGACCTTTAATACCTTTGACGGCACCAAATATGCAGCTAATGCCGTATATTTAATCACGAAAAAAGGAGTTATCCTTTTTGACACCCCATGGGATTCTACCCAATACCAGCCCTTATTGGATAGTATCAAACAAAAACATAATTTACCAGTTATTGCTGTTTATGCAACACATTGGCACGAAGATCGTGCGGGTGGTTTTGCCTATTACAATCGCATTGGGATTCCAACCTATGCAACAAAAATGACGAATGATCTACTAAAGGCAAATCACAAAGCACAAGCCGCCAATCTTGTTGACATCAATAAAACCTACAAAATCGGTGGCCAATCTTTTGTTCTGAACTTTTTTGGTCCCGGACACTCCATGGACAACGTTGTTGTTTGGTTTCCCGAATATAAGATCCTGGACGGTGGCTGTTTTATAAAAAGCTCGGAAGCTCGAGATCTGGGGTTTACGGCGGACGGAGACGTAAAATCCTGGAAACCATCCTTAGCGAGGTTGCTGACAAAATATCCCCGAATTAATATGGTGATTCCCGGACACGATGCCTGGAGAGATAAAGGTCAGATAAAACGAACAGAAGCGCTTCTGACAGAAAAACAGTAATACCTCTATAGGAAAAGTTTCAGCAACAGTTTTCGCCGAGGCAAATTGGAACAGTCTATATCGATAAGAAAGACACCGTATTGGTCAAACTCACTTGTTTTCAATAGGGTAAACAAACTTGTAAAGTATTTAGCTGGACAGATTAAAATCGTTTATTAGCCTGCAATTAGGTGATCAAAAAAACGCAACTGAATAACAGCGTAGAAAAAACTACATAAAAATAAAAAAGAAACTATGTTTTTCTAAAAAAGTACTATCTTAGCGACACCAAACGAAGCAGGGGCATTAGCTCATTTGGCTAGAGCGCTTCGCTGGCAGCGAAGAGGTGATCAGTTCGAATCTGATATGCTCCACAAGAAAAGGGGTTACTTTATTTAAGTAACCCCTTTCTTTTTCTAATCAACCGGTGTTTTAAAGTTCTATTTATAAGAGTTTACTGATTTGGAAATTTTCCAGCTTCCGTTTTCTTTAACAAGCGTGATTAGGTCCGTTTTAGCGAAACCGTCGAACTGCATGGTAACTTTCGCGATTGCATAATCTGGTAATTCTTCAACGATCTGGGTTGTTGTTCTGCAGTTCATCTTGATACCTTTTTGTTTTTTCAAAAACTCAATCATCTCAAGACGACTATGTTTTAAATCTTGTTTGCCACAAATTTTTTGGTTAAAATCAGCTGTAAAAAGCTTATCCAAATTAGCTACCTGACCTTCGGTCATTGCACCAACGTACTCATCGATGGCCAAATCAGCAGTAATTAAATTGCGTTCTTCTGGTTTAACAGAAGCTATTGAGCAAGTAGAGATTGCAATCATTGCTGCTGCTACAAATGTTTTTACTAAAGTTTTCATATCTTTTTCAATTTTATAATGTATTAGTATATTTTCTTATTTTATTGTCGCGTACCACCTAAATTTGTTGCGTACTTTTTTTATTTATTTTCTGATTCAAAGTTAAGACAAGTCATATATTGATTTCATTACATTTAGATTAACATTACATTAAAATCGGTAAATGCTATTTTTTTATAGGTGAATGAATTTCCAACCAATCCGTTATATAGCCAAAACGTGACAAAGTGAATAAATTATTGGTTTGAATATTGCTATTCTGTCTAATTCCTATTAGATTGCATTCTTTCATGACACACTACGATAGAGCATATATTTTTCTTTTTAAATTGCCCATTTTGATGGTTCTACTTATACTTGGCGATACGGTATATGCACAGCGTCCCGTCAATGAAATAGAAACTACCAAACATCTCGCTGATACAAGTAAACAACGGGACCTGATTGATATTGGCAAAGAAATATTAAATATCAAGCCTCCCCAAACTGTCGATAGTACAGGAAAGAAAATCTATTTTTCCTTTTTACCATTTTCAACAAATGTCCCCGGAGGTGGTCATGCTTTAATTACAAGTACAACAGCAGGATTTTATTTGGGCGATCGCTCGGATACCTATATGTCCAAAATGACATTTACGCCCTACACCAATTTCGGTAAGCGATTTGGACTCCCCATACGCTCCTACATCTGGTTAAAGGAGAATACGTGGGTGATTGATGGAGATATCCGACTACTAAAATATCCACACGAAACTTGGGGAATTGGTAAAGAGCATCATGGCGATCAACAGATTAATTTAGATTACACCTATTTTCGTTTATACCAACATGCATTAAAAAGAATTCATGGAGGTCTTTTTATGGGAATTGGTTATGATCTGGATTATCGAATGAATATTAAGTCGACAAGCGATACCAAGCTTGAGGACTACACCTCCTACCCTTATGGAACAGATTTAAAAGATAATACCATGTCTTCAGGAGTGAGTTTCAATTTAATCTACGATACGCGGGCCAATTCGATCAATACCTGGTCGGGGAACTATGCCAATTTACAGTTTCGCGTAAATCCAACATTTTTAGGAAGTGATCAGAATTGGAAATCGTTATTTCTTGAAGTGAGACGCTACCACAGGCTTACCCAAGACCGAAACCGGCAAAATATGATTGCTGTAAGAAGTTTTTTCTGGACCGTATTTAATAGCAAAGCTCCCTATCTTGATCTTCCCAATTTAGGATGGGATCCATACAACAGTTCAGGAAGAGGCTTTCCCGTCAGCCGTTTTCGGGGTAAATCACTTTATTATTTAGAAACGGAATACCGCCGCGATATCACGAGGAATGGCTTATTCGGATTTGTTGCATTTATGAATTTTACCACGTTAAATGGGCCAAAAAACAGCATGTTTGAGGACTGGAATGTCGGCACCGGTGCTGGTGCACGAATTAAGTTTAACAAAAATTCCGGCACCAATATCGGCATCGACTATGGGATCAGCAAGAACCACCGTGGCGTGAGACTTACCTTAGGTGAAGTATTCTAAGCCCTAACTCAAGTGATAACTTTGGTTTTTGAACTCCATTGAGGCATAGTATTGGTATTTTCTATTGTCCAGCGGATAATCCCAACAGCCCATCCGGTGGTAGATTTCACCACCAAAGCCTGTTTTGAACCGATAGAGTCCATATAAAGGGTGTGAAGGATCGGCCTGTGGAGATACGCCGAAGAAATCATATTCTGTACATCCTTTTTCTTTCGCAAGCTGCATTGCGCGCCATTGCAAAGCATATGTTGCCATATAGTTACGATTTTCTGAAGCAGAAGCCCCATATAGATAAGTCCCCCGATTTGCTGCTATCACCAAAAACATGGCCGCTAAAGGCTGGTCATTAACTTCGGCGACTAAAAGATAGACATCTGCTGGTGATAAGGTATCATTTGCCCTTGCGGAAAGAACAATCTTAAAATAACTGATATCATGTAAAAAGAAGTTGTTACGAAGAGCAGTCTGTCTATAAAGCTCATACCAGATTTCCAAGCTTTCAAGTCCAAGCGAACGCACACGCACCCCCTTTCGTTCTGCCAGATTAATATTATATCTCGTCTTGGATTTCATATTTCCAAGCAGCATATCCTCTTCTTTTCTAAGATCCATAAAAATAGTATTAGACGGAAGTATGTCCGTATTTGCTTTATGAAAATTCCAGTTTTCCGTATTAAAGTTAAAACGCATCTCCTGAATACGTTTTTCGGGCACCCCCAACCAGTTTCCATGAAGGTCATAACAATCATCCTCTTTAGCCCAATGGGACTCCCAGGATAGATCGTAGCGTATCATAATGCAATTTGGCGGCAGATGGGAACGCAAACTCTCCGATAACTGTTCCAAAAAATAACCTTGATTCTCCTCTGAGGGTTCGATCTCCGGTCCATAAGGTACATAGGCTATGCAATGTTCCTGATCTATGGTCTGTATAATAATCAATAAATCGCCAATAAAATACGTATCGTCGTCGATCCCAACATAGAGATCAGATTGTTTGGATTTAAAGTTAAATGCCTTCGACTGTATGCCTTGCATTTTTTTAACTGCAGACCAATAAGCAGTCTGTTGAATAATACCTGTTTTATAAAGCCCACTGATTTCTTTGTCATTAATGTCTGCTATCATGATATTTCTCCAATTTTAATAGGGGTATTTTTTCAGATGCTCAAAAAAAGCATCGATTTTAAAGCCCAAAAACGGCAAACATAACCAAAATGTTCGGCTAAGCATGCACACATTTGTCACTTTGTTGTTAATTTCAAGGAATAGAGAAAAATAGCTATTTAAAATAGCTATTTCACATATTTTAACGCTAGAATAACCTCATCTGAATTGTTATTTTGATCTAAAATTTAAGATATTTGTAGCTTAACAATTCAGCACACGATGGACAATAAAGCGATTTCCAAAATTTTCAAATTATGCAGCCAATTGATGGAATTGCACAATGAAAATCCTTTTCGAACAAAATCCATAGCGAGTGCCTCTTTTAAGTTGGACAAACTGCCTTTCCGTATTGTAGAGGCCAGTCTCGAAGAATTAAGTGCGCAGCCCGGCATAGGAAAAAGCACCGCTGAAAAAGCGAAGGAAGTGGCTGCTACCGGAACTTTTAAAGAGCTTCAGACGCTTATGGAAAATACGCCATCCGGTATTGTTGAAATGTTAAACATTAAGGGGCTAGGTCCTAAAAAGATCGAGATTATCTGGAAAGAACTTGAGATCGAAAGTATAGGTGAGCTGCTTTATGCCTGTAACGAAAACCGTCTTGTTGAAGCGAAAGGATTTGGACTTAAAACCCAAGAAGACATCAAAAAATCCATTGAATTTTCGATCTCCAACAAAGGATGGTTTTTATATGCTAAAGTACTTCCGTTGGCAGAACGTTTTTTCACCGACCTTAAATCGCATTTTCCAGCTTCCCTATTGTCTTTCACAGGGGATTTCAGAAGAAAATGCGAAATTTTGAGCACTGTAGATCTTTTGATTTCTGAGCATATCGATAGTGTAGAGAAATTTTTAAGTGCATATACCTTAGTAGAAAAAACAGAAAATTCCATAGAATTGACCGATGATCTGGGATTTACTTTCAAAGTCTTCAGCAGCAATATCAATGATTTTTATCGTGACCTGATTCTTAGCACCGGATCTACAGCACACCTCGATCACCTATTTAATATACTTCCAGATCTCCCTTCACTTTCCAGTGAAGAAGCAATTTACCGCAACTTGGGTTTGGATTATATCGAACCCGAACTACGTGAAGGATTGAATGAAATAGAACAGGCACAAAATCACACCCTACCAAAACTAATCCAATACAAGGATCTCAGAGGCACGCTTCATAATCACTCTACGTATAGTGACGGTGTGCATAGTCTCGAGCAGATGGCCCTGCATTGTAAAGACGTTTTAGGGCTCGACTATTTGGGAATCTGTGATCACTCGAAAACTGCAGTTTATGCTAACGGACTATCCGTAGAAAGATTAGAAGAACAATGGCAGGAGATTGCTACATTAAATGAAAAATTGGCGCCGTTCAAGATCTTTCGCGGGATTGAATCCGATATTCTAGGCGATGGTTCATTGGACTACCCTGATGAGATACTGGCAAAATTCGATTTTGTTGTTGCTTCCGTTCACTCCAATCTAAAAATGGATGAAGAAAGAGCAACCGCTAGGCTAATTAAAGCGATTGAAAATCCATACACCACAATATTAGGACATCCTACCGGAAGGCTATTGTTAAGTAGAGCGGGCTATCCATTAGATTTTAAAAAAGTCATCGATGCTTGTGCTGCAAATGGAGTTGTGATTGAGATAAATGCCAATCCTTTACGCCTAGATCTTGATTGGAGATGGCACCGTTATGCCGTAGAAAAAGGAGTACTGCTATCTGTGAATCCGGATGCCCATCGTACGGAAGGACTACAGGACATGCAGTATGGTGTGTTAGTCGCTCAAAAAGGTGGCCTTCAAGCAAATAACTGCCTGAACACATATTCTTTAGATGCCATCACGGCATATTTCAACAAGAAAAAACAGCGCTAGTGTATGTCAAGTAAAACAAATGCCGTTCGCCTATTGGATATCGCGGGAGTAAGTTATGAACTACGGGAATATGAAGTCGATGAACAGGACGTCAGTGCCGAGCATGTTGCCGAAACCTTAGGTTTATCACTTGAAACATTATACAAGACCTTGGTTCTAAAAGGAAACAAAGACCCTTATATTGTGGCTGTCATCCCTGGCAATGCGCATCTTGATTTAAAAAAAGTAGCAAAAGCTTCAGGCAATAAAAATTGTGAGATGCTTCCAATGAAAGACCTCCTATCGGTCACCGGCTATATTCGTGGAGGTTGCTCTCCCATTGGAATGAAAAAGCAATTTCCAACATTCATTGAAGAAGCCGCTCAACTAGAAACCCATATTTCGGTAAGCGCAGGAAAAAGAGGTCTTCAGATGGTATTAAATCCGCTGGACCTCGCTCGCATTGCACATGCTCATTGGTCGGATCTGATTGGCCTATAATAGGCCTCACTTTTTACGCCCGTATAATAGTATCCGTTTGAAAGAGTAAATGGCCGGAAATTTTGAAAAATGTTTATTGATTCGAGTTTTGAACTCATCAATAAACAGTACCTTCTTATCTTCTGCTAACCGCTCAATATAGGGAATCAAAGCGGAGCCTGCAATGAAGCTGTAAAGCGTATCAACATCAGTAGCAATCAAAGGATACACACGGAGTGAAAGATCCAGTTGATCCAAGCCATTTTCAAACAGCAGCTGTGCATAAGCGTCAATATCCAATACTGACGAAGGCCTATTCCAATCATTTAGATAAGTACGAAAAGGTTCCTCGTTCCCCAGTTCAAATAAAATCTTATTTAAGATATTTTCTGGCTGATAAGGCATCTGTACCGCTAATTGTCCACCAACATTTAACTTGGAGATAAGCTGAGGGAAAAGAACCTGATGATCTTCCAGCCATTGTAAGGCAGCATTGCTAAAAATAAGATCCCAGGTCCTTGACTCAGCAAGAAATTTTTCGACTGAACTTTGTCTAAATTTTAAACGTTCTGTTTCAAGCTGATGGCTTTCATATAGCATTTCTGCTGAAGAATCTATCCCAAGAAAATTTGCTTCAGCGAATTTTTCACTTAGAATAGCTGTTTGTTCACCGGTACCGCAGCCCAAATCTACAGCATGCAGTACGATATCTCCAACGATAAGGTCGGCCAAATCATAAAATGGTTTAAAACGAATATCTTTAAATTGATTATAGGTGTCCGGATTCCAAGGCATATTTTTTTTCATTATACCCCTATAGGGCAATACAACATTTTCTATTTAAACAAAGTGAGAATTTCAGAAGCATCGACTTGACCAAAATAAGCCGTTAGATCGACGGACTGCAACAATAGATCAATCTCCTCCAATTCATGCTTTTTTCCAACCAATAGACTTTCGATTTCATGGATTGATTTGGAAGCAAAAAAATCCCCAAAAATTTTAGCGCGTTCAATATATCCTTTGTGTACATCTAGGTGTAATTCGATAAATCCCGCGGGAATCTTAATCGCTTTTTTAAAATTATAATTTGGAGAAAAACCAAAATTCCAGTCCCATGTTTCGTATTTTTCTTTGATCAGCTTTTCAATATTTTCAATATCCACAGGAGAAAACGTGCTAATTTTAGCTTCGGGGTTCTCCAGTCTCATTTCCTCCATGAGCAATTCTTTAAAATGAACGGTTGTAAAACCACTAGGCAAATATCCAATTAAATTTGTTACGCGTGCGCGGTTTGATTTTACAGCTTTATCTACAAATTTCAATGGATTGACCTTCAAAGCATCGCTTAGCACTTGCATCTGTGAATCGATCAATATGGTGCCATGTTGAATCATTTTGCCATTTTTGGCCAGTTTAGCATTTCCGCTAAATTTTTTCCCGTCGACCAACAGATCATTTCTTCCTTCTAATCTTGCGGGTATATCCAATTTATTCAATAGTGAAACAACCGGCTGGGTAAAGGTTGAAAAATCCATAAAATCATGATTCCCTAATAAGGTATGAAAGGAAAAATTAAGGTTTCCTGCATCATGATAAACAGCACCTCCCCCCGACATCCGCCTGACAACCTTAATATTATTCTCATTAACGTAATCAAGATTGATTTCAGCTAAGGTATTCTGGAATTTACCTATTATAATTGAGGGAGCATTTACGTAGAGCAGAAAGATATCTTCTTTGGGGTATTTACCCAATAAATATTCCTCGGAAGCGATGTTAAAATAAGCATTGTCGGAAGGAGAATCTATAATCAGCATATTTTTCTTTTTTCAAAAATAACAAGAATTTAATCGAGGTAATTCATTTCAAATTCATAATTACCTCAAATGGCTATTATAACGTTCCTTCCGATTTCGGCAATGCAATTCCATCAGCCTAAGCGCAGCTAATCCGGTTGTTTGGGAGCAACTTTCTCCTCTAATTTTTTAATAATAAAGGCTGAAAAATCCTCCTGTACGATCTCTTCAGTCTGACATAGTGCTCCAGGACTAAAAACATTAATTTCCATGATACGGTTTCCGACCACATCCAGACCAACAAAATACATTCCATCCTGAATCAACTTATCCTTAATCTTGTCAACCATCAGCAGCAGCTCCGGTGAGATAACAGCCGCCTGGGTTGTAGCTCCCTGATGGACATTACTGCGAATCTCATCACCCTGCTGCACACGATGTACAGCCGCATATTTTCCATTGATCGAAATAGGCTCTCCATTCAATAAAAAGAATCTAATATCCCCACGTGCAGCATCCGGAAGATATTCCTGACCAATCACGTAACCATCGCGTGCGATAGCCTCTACCGTCTGTTTTAAATTTTGCTGATTATCTTTATTGATCAAAAATACATTTTTACCACCTGAACCCTTCAGAGGTTTTAAAATAATAAGCTTGTTCTGTTGTTCAAAAAACTCAATGACATCCGCATAATTTCTGGTAACTATAGTCTTTGGGCGGATAGATTCATCAAATCCTTCGAGGTATAACTTATTGCTCGCCCTGCCAAGACTATCGGGATCATTGATAACCAGTACCCCTTTTTCTTTTAAGAGCGATGCAAATTGCAGTGCTGAGGCTGCTGCCCAAGGCCGGTTAACCATATCTAGTACAGGATCAAATCGCAACCAGACAACATCCATCTCTTCCAAAAACATTTTAGTCTTTTCTGTTCCCCTTAATACTTCCATTAAGCGATCGGTCGTAGTAAGCTTCTGATCAGGAAGCACTTTTCGTACATGGGCAGCAATATGTGCAGACTCATAATAGAAATCAGCCAAGCCAATATAATAAATCTCATGTCCCATTTGATGGGCCCTCAATGCCAAAAGAGTTGTCGTGAAACGAGCTGTTTCTTTATGGGTTTGGTTAATCACGAATGCTATCTTCATATAAAATATCCGATTATTGAATCATTTGAAATATTCCATTATTGTTCTTTTTGAGTTGTATCAATGCCTCTTTATACGGCTCCGTTAGGTATCTTGGGGTTAAAGCCGGAGCTCTCAATACACCTTTTAACATCAGTTCTTCGACAATCGGGATATAATCCTCCCGAATTTTCCCCATGGTCAGTAGCGATAGATCTCGCCCGCTTTTAATATAGTTCGTCAATTCGATTAAACCACTCAAGTATAATGCATCTTTGGTCAGTCCACCACTCCTGTATACACGCATCGTCATTTGGAAAGCCGTTTCGGGCAAAAATTGATACTTATCAAGCAAAACTGAAAACGTATCAATAAAAGAATTCCCTTGCTGCATATGATGGACGGCGATAACTCTTCCTGCCAGAATACGTAGTCTATTGTTTGTCAGTCCGCCGACCAGATATTCGGCAAGTACGGCGAGACCTTCCTGAAGTTTCTCATAACCGGGAACCCCTAATCTGAAAAGGCTGAACGGCTGTTGTTTCCCATTGTAGTAAGTGACGATATGTGTACCAACCTCATGCTGAATGAGTGCCTTTACCCTATTCCGCGGCAAACTATACTGCTTACTGATATTGAGCACGCCCTGATTGACCATCACCCCATAAATATCATCCCGAAGTCGCACGGTAGTCCCAAAATTTGGGTCTTGGATTTTCAAATAATCCAGTTCTTCCTGAGCTAGTTTAGCAAACTCATCCGCATAGACAATATCCTCCTCTTTTGTTTTCACTTCTCGATCGGTTGTGGTAATTGTGAGAATCGCCTGGGCCCTTTCCAACAATTTTTCATTGACTGTACCAAAAACTTGCATGCTTCCCAAGAGAAAACCTTCTTTTCCCCTTTCACTTAGCATCGTCATCATCTGATCGAGTTCCTTTCGTTTGTCACGAAACAAATAAGCAATAGAAGGGTCGAATAAATCTTCGATATGCAAGTTATAGAGATTTCTCTTGATAATATCCGGATCAATAGGCATGGGCCGATATCGAAAAACAGGTGTTTTTCGATAGTTACCTTTTTTAAACTGAAGCCATGCATCATAAGAATTTGTCGGAGTAATTAATAATAGGAAATCAAACCTTTGGCTTTCCCGGGCCAATTTTTGATCAATTTCCCAGGCCAAAGGAAGCATCTTTTTAGGCTGACTTATTTTAAATGCAGTAGGTTTAGATAAGGTATGGATACGAATGAATTCGAAGAATGTTTTAGATAGGCTCCTTGATATGGCTTCGCGGAAATGACGAAGGTCTATCGGTAAGATCTGCTGATCAACACCTAGTAAATACTTCGGCTTTATTTCCAGCCCCATGTAAAATATATTGGTATTCAGATTATCTAACTGTACACTTGACGGCGATAAACTTTGGGTAGCATTGGTTTTTGAATCTGTCAATATCTCAACCTTGGCGATCGATTCTTCGGTGCTCAATTGCTTACCCAGATATTGTGCAATTGCCTGTACATTCTTTCGCGCAATATGAATTTGAATATCTTCTTCCTGTGCTGCATCAGCAGCCCAAGCTTCAATAATCAAACAGGCGCCAAACTCTTCGACAAGTTGATTGAGAATTGGAGCGATCCATTCCGAAACATTCATCTGCGGATCTCTCACCTTAAAATAAGCCGGTTCTGATTTGACCAACTCCGAAAGCATGGGATCCTGACTAAAAAACTGTCTATACAAGAAGAGGTAAGGCACAACCTGATTAAAAACCAATTTATTTTTGGGAGGGATCTGTACATGGAAAACCTCTTTATTTTTGATCTTCTTTAGAATGCCAGCAAGCTGTTTAGCATTATCTTTCATAGGCAAAATAGTTTTCTACGGTCTCTATACTTTGCAAGAGAAGTTGCTTATATTCCTGAAGTTTTTGTGGATATACTTCCCCAGTCCATTCGTCCATAAAATCCTTTCGGAACTCTATAGAAAAAACACAGCCCTTATCGCCGAATCTATCATTCAGATATGCCGAAAGAAATCCGCCCTTAAATTTCACATTCTCGCGAACATCATAAGTTTGCCCCTCCCTCCCAGACTGAAGAGCTCTGATGAACTGATCCGTCAGCTTACGCCATTTACCCTGATTATGAGATGTCCCTATGTTAATTTGCGGATTAGCCGTGTTATCCAACTTTGTTTCTGGCCCATCGCGCCGCATATTGTAACTATGGATATCGTATACAAGGAAATAACCATAACGATCAATAGTACGCTCAATCTCCCTGTTGATTTCCTCATACACCCGATCATAAGTCTCATATAACTGACTTTTTAAATCATCGGGCAAATCAGATCGCCATACATGCATTCCCCATGACTGTTCGGGCCTCAAATAAATTGCATCTTCTCGCTTCCTGTTCAGATCCAGCTGAAACCTGGAAGTCCCTGACAAGAATCGATTAAACGGGAGCTCTGCCAAAATGGCTGTGTAAGGATCTTCCTCCCGTAATCTTTCGTCTTCCGAAATATTGTAATGCGGAATTAAACGCTCATCAACGTGATGACCATCATGAATAGCAAAAGCCCAAAAAGGACTCTCATAGCGTTCCAATTGATAGAGATATGTTAACGACATGTACTTTTTTTTAAACAGTTTATGATCCATGCCAGATAAGCAGTGATCTTTCGCTTAAATAAACGCATGTCGCTCACAAAAGGTTTGAAATTTAACTAGATTTCCGCCGAAATAAAGCCCCCAATTATTCCATTCAGAAAAGCGTTAAAAATCGTTAAACAAACAGAGGAATTAGGCACATTGGCATTCTTCTTGAATATTGTCTTGTAGTTTCATAAATTTAGGTTAATAATTTAGTTAGTTTATAAAAAACCTGTTAGTCCCCGCTAGCAGGTTTTTTATTTTTCTAAAAAGAAAACAAAATAAATATTAGAATATTTTACTGAGAATCAATACTAAACAATTAAAATATGTTAAAAAATAAAAAAAAGTGATATCCACTGAAACATTTTTCAAACCTACTACGTTATATAGGTACTTTTCATAAATTTAGGTTAATAATTGGTTAGGAAAACTCCTGTTGCTCCCCGCTTCAGGAGTTTCTGTTTATTAACCACTTATAACAATTACAAAGGAAAATATTTCACCAAAAACCTTTCAAATTATCCATCAATAGGTCAGCATATGGATTTTAAAAAAAACGTTTTCATTCATATAGTCCGTGTAAAGAAACTCCAACACATACAGAAATTTTAATAACAAAAAAATGACAATATGTTCACGCAAAGAAAATAAGTTTTGGCATAGGTATTGCATTGTTTTGAGTATTCATAAATTTAGGTTAATAATTGGTTAGTTAGAAACACTTGAAGTTCCCCGCTTCAAGTGTTTTTTTTGATAGTTGTACGCTGTATAACGTAGAAAACCGTCTTTTTATATTTAGCTGACCGTTTCCACCAATTGCTTCAGAGCAATTTCGTAGGCTCTTGACGAAATATGAGTCTTATGCGGAGAAACTGCCTTGATTTTTTTGAGTGCTTCAAAAATCACTTTAGAAACGTCCGAAAAAATTGCATCATCACTAATTTCGATATTGCGTTGCATTAAATAGGCAAATACTCTCGCCATCCCGCAATTGGCAATGAAGTCTGGTATAACCGCGACATGCTGGTCAGCAAACTCCATGACAGGCCCATAAAATATTTCCTGATCTGCAAATGGAACGTTTGCACCGGAAGCAATCACCTCAAGCCCATGACTGATCAGATGTTGGATCTGATCTTTTGAAACTAATCGGGATGCCGCTGCCGGCACAAAAATATCGGTTTTCAAGTTCCAAATTTCTTTCTGTATCTGATCAAAAGGAATCAGATCCGGTGAGCAGAGTTCATTACCTTTTCGCTCTAGAAATAAACGTGTAATATCCTGTTCATTAAATCCTTCCGGACTGATCAATCCGCCAGCACGATCGATTATTCCGACAATTTTAACTCCTAGTTTCGACAGATAAAATGCTGCTGCGGCAGCCACGTTTCCCCAACCTTGAATCACCGCACGTTTTCCAGCACAATGCGATCCAAAGAGCTCGTAGTAGTGACGAATTGACTCTGCCACGCCATAACCAGTGATCATATCTGCCACTTTGTACTTTCGTTTCAGATCTGGACTGTAGGAGCTATCCTCCAATACTTTGGAAACTCCATAACGCAATTGCCCAATTTGGTGAATGCGATTGCTTTCATTCACCTTAAAGTGCCCATTCAAAATTCCTTCTTGGGGATGCCACAGTCCATATTCTTCCGTCAATGGAATAACATCATGAATTTCGTCTATATTCAGGTCCCCACCCGTCCCATAATAGTTTTTCAATAGCGGTGTAACAACCTTAAACCAACGTTCTAAAACTTCATTTTTCCTGGGGTCATGTGGATCGAAATCAATCCCTGATTTTGCTCCCCCTATTGCAGGCCCAGATACCGTAAATTTGACCTCCATTGTTTTTGCCAAAGATTCTACCTCATGCCTATCCAATCCAGCCCGCATCCGTGTTCCACCACCGGCAGCACCCCCACGCAAAGAATTGATCACAATCCATCCCCTTGCATCCGTCTCGCTATCTTTCCATTCGAAAACAATTTCTGGGCTTTTATGCTCAAACGCCTTTAATAATTCCTTCATCCCTTCCATACTACTATAAATTTCCTCGACGTTCCTGTTCACGTTCTATGGCTTCAAAAAGGGCCTTAAAATTTCCTGCTCCAAAGCTTTGGGCTCCTTTGCGCTGGATGATCTCATAAAATAAAGTTGGTCTGTCCTCTACAGGCTTTGTGAAAATCTGCAGCAAATACCCCTCTTCGTCACGGTCTACCAGAATTCCAAGTTCTTGAATGATCCGTATTTCTTCATCAATTTTTCCAACTCTTTCCGGCAACATGTCATAATATGCTTCGGGTGGGGCACCCAAAAACTCTACTCCTCTTGCTTTAAGTGCTTTCACGGTAGCAACAATATCTTTCGTTGCCAAAGCAGCATGCTGTACACCTTCACCCTCGTAAAACTCAAGGTATTCTTCTATCTGCGACTTCTTTTTTCCTTCGGCAGGCTCGTTAATCGGGAACTTAACATAGCCATTTCCATTACTCATCACTTTACTCATTAACGCGGAATACTCGGTATTGATCTGCTTGTCATCGAAAGACAGGATATTAACGAACCCCATGACATCCTGGTACCATTTCACAGTTTCGTTCATCTTGTTCCAGCCGACATTACCAACACAATGGTCGACATAAAGCAAACCTGTTTCGCTTGGATTGTAATCACTTTCCCATTTTTCATATCCCGGCATAAATGGACCGGAATAATTCCGCCGTTCGACAAATAGATGGACCGTTTCGCCGTAGGTATGGATACCGGCAGTCCAGACTTCCCCGTTTTCATCCTTCAGAAGCTGTGGTTCCTGATATACCTTTGCCCCTCTTCTTGTTGTTTCCTCAAATGATTTTCGGGCATCATCTACCCAGAGCGCTAATATTTTAACGCCATCACCATGTTTCTTAACATGTTCTGCGACGGGATGGTCAGATTTCAGCGCCGTAGTAAGCACCAAACGTATTTTATTCTGTCTGAGCACATAAGATACCCGATCGCGAACTCCGGTTTCAGGTCCGGCGTAAGCATCCGACTGGAAGCCAAAAGCTGTCTTGTAGTAATGCGCCGCTTGCTTGGCATTGCCAACATAAAATTCAATATAATCTGTCCCATTGATAGGTAGAAAGTCTTGCGCTTGGGCAATCTTTTCCGCAAATGTATTTGCCATAATTTATATAAAGGTTACTCTTCTTTTATTAATCTAACTCATCCAAGACTTATAATAATCTGGATCTTCTATACTGAGCGCTTCTTCTGTCAGCATCAATGGTCGAAAAGGATCGATCATCACAGCCAGCTCTTCAGTTTTAACCTGTCCGATACTTTTTTCCACTGTCCCTGGATGAGGTCCATGAGGTATACCACCGGGATGCAGGGTAATCTGTCCTCTTTCAACCGATTTTCTGCTCATAAAATCGCCATCGACGTAGTACAGGACTTCATCCGAATCTACATTGCTATGATTATACGGTGCAGGAATCGAATGGGGATGATAATCATACATCCGTGGACAAAAGCTGCACAGTACAAAGTTGTCAGTCTCAAAGGTCTGATGGACAGGTGGTGGCTGATGTAGCTTACCCGTTATCGGCATAAAATCATGGATCGAAAAGGCCCATGGATAATGATAGCCGTCCCAGCCAATAAAATCAAATGGATGACTTCCGTAGACATACGGATAAATCATCCCTTGTTTCTTGATTTTCACTTCGAAATCACCCAACTCATCAAAGGTTTCCAAATTTTGAGGTACTCGAATATCGCGTTCAAAAAAGGGAGCATGTTCCATCAATTGACCAAATTCATTGCGATACCGTTTTGGCGTGCGCACAGGAGAAAACGATTCAACGATAAACAACCGGTTATTTTCCTGCTCAAATTCCATTTGATAAATCGTTCCCCGGGGAATAACTAAATAATCACCATATTTAAATGGGATATTTCCATATCCAGTTTTTAATCTTCCGCTCCCTTGATGAATAAAGACAATCTCATCTGCCTGGCTATTTTTATAGAAATAGTCGTCCATGGACCGGCGAGGAGCTGCCAAGGATATATGCAGGTCCTGATTAACCAGGACGGGCGTTCGGCTTTCGAGATAATCATCTTTTGCCTGTACCTGAAATCCTTTTAAGCTGGTATGTTTAAGATGTTTATCCCGGGCAATCTTGGGCGATACATCGTAAGGTTCCCTAATTTGCTTGACTAATGTAGGCGGGTGGCAATGATACACCAAAGAATAAAGACTGGAAAAACCATGGGTGGATACGAGTTCCTCAGCATAAAGCGTATTATCGGGCTTTCTAAAAACAGTATGTCGCTGCATTGGAATTTGCCCTTGTTTAACATAAAATGGCATAATTCTACGATTTAAACGGTTATAAAATTAAATGAATATCCAAATTGCCAATAGAACTATCGGCAAGTAGTAAAAGAGAAGATTAGTATTGTGCAAAAACGATATCAGCTATAATTGCTCTATTAAAAGCAATATAGGGCATGGAGAACGCAAAGCGATGTACGCCACGATTGATCATTATTTATAGTTTATAATACTTTAATAAAGGTAAGCATATTTTTCTATTTTCAAGAGAAGAAATATTTTTTTCAAATCTTATACAATATATTTGTGTCAAATGCTAACAGCATTGAATAACCAAATAGAACACACTATATATGAGAATTGTCACTAGCATTAAAGAAGGTCAGGAGGAAATGGGGATTGTCATAAACGACCGATTTTATCGTTGCTCAGCAATCGATCAAACCCTCCCCAAAAATATGTCTGATTTCCTAAAAGGTGGAGAAAAGGCCATGAGTAAGCTCCAGGAATTTGAGCGTTCTTTGGTCCAGGGAATGATCGAAAGACCATATCATCCGTTACAGGACACACAGCTTATCGCTCCCGTACCTCATCCAGCCTCTTTCCGTGATGCTTACGCATTTCGTCAGCATGTGGAAACATCAAGAATAAACCGTGGACTTGAAATGATACCCGAATTTGATAAATTTCCTGTTTTCTATTTTTCAAATCATCAGGCAATACAAGGTCCGGGGCCTATTCACTGTATGCCCTTACATTTAGATCAACTTGATTTCGAACTTGAGATCGCCATCGTCATCAATAAGCCAGGAATCAACATCCCTGCGGCCAAGGCAGATGAGTATATTGCCGGATTCATGATCATGAATGATTTTAGTGCAAGAAAATTGCAGATGGAAGAGATGAAATTGAGTTTAGGGCCTGCCAAGGGCAAAGATTTTGCAACAGCAATTGGGCCTTGGTTAGTTACCAAAGATGAATTGGAGCCTTACAAAATTCAACCAGCCGAAGGGCATATTGGTAACTGTTATGATCTCGATATGACTTGTAAAGTAAACGGCAGACAGGTTTCAGCGGGTAATTTTGCGAGCATGCACTGGACTTTTGCAGAAATTATTGAGCGGGTTTCTTATGGTGTACAGATCTTCCCCGGTGATGTGATCGGTTCAGGCACTGTTGGTACAGGTTGCTTTCTCGAACTTAATGGCACTGCACGCATCGAGAATCCTAACCACAAAGATCAATGGCTCAACCTTGGCGATGAGATTGAGTTGGAGATCACCGCGCTCGGAAAACTTTCCAATTCTATTGTATTATACCATTCATAAATCTACCGGATATGACCTCATCTTTCGAAACGATCACCTTTGAGTCTGTAGCGGACAAAGCTATCATCGATAATTTAATTAAATATGCTATTGCACCGCGACCAATTTGTTTTGCAAGTACGATAGATCGCAATGGACAAGTCAACTTAAGTCCTTTCAGCTATTTCAACCTGATGTCCCATCAACCGCCTATCTGCGTTTTCTCGCCACTGCGGCGGATGCGCGATGGCAGTACGAAGCATACATTGGATAATATACAGCAAGTTAAGGAAGTCGTCATCAATATTGTCAACTACGATATGGTGCAGCAGCAATCTCTTGCCAGCACCGAATATGGGAAGGAAATAAATGAATTCGATAAGTCGGGTTTTACTGCTGTCCCCTCTATTCAGGTTGCGCCACCACGGGTAGCCGAATCTCCAGTTCAGCTGGAATGTCGAGTTAGAGAAATTATCGCTTTAAGCGATGAACCAGGGGCTGGTAATCTTGTTATTGCCGAAATCCTCTATATGCATATCCATAAACACTTATTGGGCAAAGACAATACCATTCAACAAAAAGATTTAGACCTTGTGGCAAGACTCGGTGGGGACTGGTACTGCCGCGTCACCGATGAAAACCTATTTATTGTACAGAAGCCCCTCCGTAGCCTGGGAATTGGCATAGATCAACTTCCGGAAAAAATTAGATTTTCGAATGTATTGACGGGAAATCACCTGGGATTGTTGGCCAATGTCGAAATACTACCTACATTGAAAGATATACAGCCAGCAGATAAGTACTTAAACTACCTGAAACTAAACTTTGAAGACAGCCCATCGAAATTCAGCCAAAAAGTTCATGAATATGCCGCACAGCTATTAGATGCAGGCCAGCTTGATAAAGCCTGGCAAATTTTATTAAAGGGATAATATAAGTAAGCTCCAGAAAATAGGACGTTCAAACTGTTGTATAGTCCTATTTTTTGGAGCCTATTATATAGATCCGAAGGTTGATTTTAGACCTTTGGAAGAATTATTTTTCACTGATTATTTAAAAGAGATTCCTCCTTTGCCACACGCAGCCCATCATCAATCAGTTTTTTCAAATGTGGATATAGCGTAACAAATTCCAAAAGTCTCTTTTCTGCCAGATGAGTCAACTCCTCTGCATCATTCGCCCAGGCGATTTCAAATAACTCAACCAAACCTAACCAATGATTCGCATTTTCCGATCCCAGGAGATTGAAGATATCAAGCCAAGCTTTTTGATCAAATCCTTTGTCTCGCAAGTTGCGTATCGCAGCATGGAGATTCACGAGCTTTACATCTTCGGTTTCATTAGCCCTGGAAGATGAAGCCTGATCCCGAGGTTCTTCCAGGGCTTCATACGCATCTTTATCAGCAGCACCCGCAAATACAGATACTATTTCCGCTCCGACAGCCATATCGTATGTTCCCCATTCAGGTTTAAAATACACCTCTTCCCTATCGCCACGATATACCTCACATCCTATAAATGAAATCAAAACAATCTTGTCAAATTGACGGAAAATCCGTTGAACAGTTCCTGCGACGGTAATCCCCGAAGCAAAGTTTAACAGACACTGCTGGCCTTCAACTATGCCATATTGAATCAATGTTGCGTCATCAAAATCTTCTAGATCATGATCTGCACCGCTCAAATTTCCCACTGGAGAACCAAAGCCTTCGCTATGATATTCTATCCCGTGTCCTTCGAGCTGTTTACCCGCGAATGCCAAAGCTGTAGGTCCCTGTGTCTGGATATATGAAAGATTTTGATCTGCGTTGGCTAATTTAAAAACTCCCGATACTTGCAGACCAGAACTATATTGCACCGTGCACACAGCACGACAGTCAATAGCTTTATCAACGCTCTGTTTGCCTCCTACTCGAAAGGCCATGGTATCAGCAAATTTATCCAACACGATTTTTAGATGTTCAAAATCTGGTGTAACAAATAGCTGCGGCTGTGGTTTGGTAATATCATACACATATTCGATCGCATTTAAACCATAGGGCAACTTAGGTACATCTTCTTGCATGCAGCTCGCGCTTTCTCCAATGGAAGACAGTAAACCAGCTCCGTAAATTTTGGGTGAATGAAGATCACCAATAAGTCCGTATTCTACTGTCCACCAATGCAACCTACTCAACAGTGCCATCTCCGAGGGCTCCCCCATATTATCCTGAACGGTCTGCAGATTCTTTTCTGCAGCCGCCAACTCAACCGCCGTTGTTGTTGCATGTTCTTTCAAAATAGATAGGTGACGAATAGCTTCGTAGAGTTCAAAATCTTTTCCCGAAGAAAGTGCTTTTGTCCCGACTTCCCCAAAATACTGCAGGTATGCAGCATAATCTGGCTCACCTATTATAGGGGCATGCCCAGAAGATTCGTGAATAATATCCGGCGCTGGAGTATATTCGATATGCTCCAATTGACGTATGTCTGCGGCAATAACCAGTACGCGATGCGCCTGAAATTCCATAAAAGCAGCTGGCGGAATAAATCCATCTACTGTCACAGCTCCCCAGCCAATTAACTTTAGACTATCGTTCATATCCTGCAGGTTTGGGATGGTCGCAATTGATAATCCTGCTTTCTTCAATCCCGGGATATAAGGGTAATACGCTACATCTTTCAAAAAAGAATAATTCTGACGCATGACATAACGCCACAAAGCCTGATCCAGCGCGGTATAACGTTCATATCGCTGAGCGACTACATAGCGTTTCAAATGTTTGGGTAACCGCTCCAAAACAATGTTATTGTATGTTTCCATCTATAATTGGTATGAAAATAAAGTGTGAGACTTCTATATGAAGGTAGAAATTATTTATGGTTTGAGAAAGAACCATCATGTTAATTTATTGCTTTTCGCAAAATATCACAAAAGTATACCTTCACAAACCTTACTAAACAACTTTAAAATAAGTTCTTTTACCTAATTTAATTTTAAGCCCTGGATCTAAATCAACTGACAGCTCGGGATCCAGCTGTTTTATGGAGTCGATCTGCACTGCTCCGCCGATAATCAACCTTCTCACCGCCGACTTCGTCAGCCCTTTCAGGAAAAGACACAGATCGACCAGTTTAGCCTTTTCACCAAACTGTTCCCGCAATGTTTGACCCGATACCTCTACAAAAGCTTTTTCTTCCAATTTCTTACTCTGAAATTGCTTGACAAAAAAATCAGCTGCATGAGCAGCAAACTCAGCTCCATGGTATTGGGCGACAAGATTATGTGCTATAAGTTTCTTAATTTCCATTGGATTTTCGCCCATTTCAATACGGGCCTTCATTCCAAGTTTGGTTTCCTGATTGAAATCTGTTGTTAAGTCAATATATTCTGGAATTAAATGATCTGGAATTGACATGGTTTTACCAAACATGTCATTTGGCTCATCCAAAAGACCGATCGTGTTGTTTAATGATTTGCTCATTTTTTCTTTTCCGTCCAACCCACGCAACAAGGGCATACACAGTACTATTTGTGGCTTCTGCCCAAAAGATTCCTGCAGCTGTCTGCCCATGGTGCAATTGAACATTTGATCCGTTCCGCCCATTTCAATATCGCTTTTGATATGTACAGAGTCAAAGCCCTGCAATATCGGGTAAAGCAACTCATGCATGGCTATCGATTGATTCTCGTTAAAGCGCTTATTAAAATCATGACGCTGCATCAGCTGAGCAACCGTGACTTTTGATACAAGCTGAATGACTTCTGTAAAATTTAGCTGATCCAGCCAGTCTCCATTAAAAACAACTCTTGCTTGTGAGACATCAATTATTTTAGACAGTTGCGCAATGTAGGTTGCCGCATTTAGAGCGATTTCCTCCGCGCATAAAGGTTTACGTGCTTTATTTTTTCCCGTAGGATCTCCGATCCGAGCGGTAAAACTGCCCACCAGTATCAAGATTTCGTGCCCCAACTGCTGAAACTGACGTAGTTTCTTCAACACTACAGCGTGCCCTAAATGAAGATCCGGCGCTGTGGGATCAAAACCAAGTTTTATAATCAATGGACGGTTCTCTTCTTCAGCCTCCTTCAACTTCGATGCAAGTCCTTCCTTCGGTAAAATAATTTCGATGTTTTCTTCTAACTCTTTTAACATGATGTTATATAAAATAAAAAAAGCCCGAACGTTATGTTCGGGCTTAGCTATAAATAATAATTGAATTTCTTAATTTAATAGGCATAGGGGTCCCGAACGATTATCGGGCGATAATAATTAAAGAAAAATGGAAGACGTAATATGTTGTTCATTTTCTTCATTGCTTGACAAAGGTAGTGCTATATTTTTAAAATGCAAAAATATTGCGATATCCTAACAAATCCGACTTACGATTTTCAATTAGCCACCCGTATTTTTATCCATCAATTTTCCCGAGGCATTATAAACATACTTTTGGGTATTCCCTTTATCCTTTTTTTCCACTACCTTTTGCACGAGCAATGAATTCTTAAAATACTCATGGTAAAAGCAATTATTAAGGTTATATTTCCGCTCCACAAGATTATTATTCTGATATAAATCTATATAATCAACCTTAGCTTTCCGGTAGGTATGTCTTAGTAATTGGCCATGAGCATCATAAGACTTTGATTCCTGTATCTGCCCACCACAATTCAATTTGGCACTGTACATTAAGGTATTGTCTAATCGATAGTCAGCTCTGGTATGGTCAAAATCATTTTCAATCGTATAATAATTATCAAAAAAGACCTTTGTTATTTTTTTTCCCTTATTTGCAACTCCGTAGAATACCATTTTTTCCTGACTGATTTTCCCATTCTTAAAATTTCGTTGCACACTTGAAGTATCCGTTATTGTGTATTGTAAGTCTGGTAACGTGACAGATTTTACATTCATTTGCTGCATTACACCATGTCGTACCACAACAACACCTTGCTTCCCGTCTTTTTCAATCTTAAAATCACCCTCTACTATACCTTCTTGATTGATCGAAATAAATGCATTGGAAAGTCCCATAAATTGATTCTTCTGCAGAATATATTTACCCGGTTTCAACTTCGTTTCTTTACCTTTTTCCAATATCCGGATCGTATCCTTTGGATATTCTGATAAATGAAGCTGGTAACTATCCTTATCTAATCGAACATACTCTTGTGCAACTCCCAATTGAACAGCTAAACACAGGTGTAATAATGTAATAAAAAGTGATTTCGACATAATGTAATAAAATTGTTGCAATAACAATAATACAATTATTACACCAAAAATTAAAATAGGACTGCTTCTCAGAATACTTTTCTAATAAAAATGTATTTACAATACGCTATTACACATCTATTAAAAGCTTACGCAGACAATAAAAAAGGAGAATTATCGACCGACAATTCTCCTTATAATCAAGGTCTAGCAATGTTCGCACCGAAGGCGCGCACAACATCCAGCATCTAAACAGATTCTAAATACTGGGCATAACAATAGCCCTCCTCATTATCTTTGGTTCTGACCAGCCACCATTGATCATTAGCCTTACTGATCAAAGTGATGATTTCTCCTTTAGCAGCTTTGCCTACAATAGGCTGATCTGTACCAGGACCTTTTCTAATATTCAAGTTGCTATTTTCCGTAATGACCTTCACCTGACTTCCCGGCACTTCTGTAGCTACATCTACATTCAGTACCACATCTCCAGTTTGGAAATTAGGATCTATATTACCGTAGATTTCCCACAGCTTATTTTTCACATCTGCAGTAGGTGCAGTACCTCTAATCTGCAATACACCATCCATTTCGGCATAATTCAAGTCATTTACACCTGAAGATTGAGCCGTATCCAAAAGAACCTTATATTTTTCTTGCAATGACATAGTTTCGTTATTTATTTTTTGACAACAATACCGCTTAGATCCACTTTTTTGGGATTCAAGTTATCCAGTCCCTGTTTTAAGGTTATTATCTTAGACTGCTCCAAAGTACCCGTAACAGCGATCACACCGTCTTTTACACTTGCCTGCACGGAAGGGAAATCCTTCATAAACGTATTCACCGCCGCGCCAAGTACCGCATCATTATTGGATACCTCAATAGGAGCTGGTGTCGATGACACGGGAGCGCTAACGATAATATTGTTTTCAATAGACTTAACGTCTTTATCTCCTGCTGTCTTAGCAATCAATTCCACTTGTTGTTTTTCTTCCTCCGAAGTGACAGTACCGCTTAAGATAACTTTTCCTTTTTCAACTTCAACGTCCACTGTTTTACGGCCAGTAAGCGCATTTTCTATCTTTTCCTCCAGCTTATCGTCGGACAACCCTGATTTGCAGGACATAAAAGAAAGTACAGCTGTCGTTGCCAATAGACAAAATGTTAATTTGCTAAATTTCATAAGACCAATTTTAATTTATAATTCCAACAATAAACCTAACAAACTCCCATCACAATTGTTTGTCCAATTATTTTTAAACTTAAATTCTCTTGCCGGATCGTAATTATATAATTAAATTTAGAAGCAGAGGTCTTCGTGATTATTTCGTTCGGATCATTTTCTCCTCTAGGCTATAAAAGTACTTATAAAACACAGATACGAACTTTAATGACTCAATCGAACAGCTTTTAATTATGGGATTTTTGAATAATATTTTTGGTAAAAAAGAAAATAAAAAGGACGGTGTACGAGATTTTTGGGACTGGTTTATAAAAAATGAAAAGACATTTTTTCAAGTCGTTAAGAGTGGAGAACAAATTGATCAGAATTTTTTCAGCAAGCTTGCACCGAAGATCGATGCGCTTCGCAAGGAATTGTATTTCTTAACTGGCATGTATGATGATGAAACGGCTGAACTTGTAGTCACTCCTGATGGAGTCATCAAAAATATAGCTTTCGTAGAACAGCTGATTGCTTCTGCTCCATCACTACCCCGCTGGAAATTTACGGCACTAAAACCCGCAATCGCGGATATGGCAAAATTCAAAATCTCCATGTATGGATTTACCTTTGACATCAAGGATATGTTTTTTTACCCTATTCAGCATAAATATCACCCGGATGAAGTCGATATCGTTATCGTTCACCCTGATTATAAGGAAGAGAACAAGGCTAATATTGCCCATGGGATAGAAATATTCCTCGACAATTACATTGGTGAACTGAACTCAATCATTTCCATAGACAATCTGAATGTGACCTCAACAGGTCTCGCAACTGAAGAGTTGATTCCGCTGATCAAATTAAAAGATTATTTGATCTGGCGGGAAAAGGAATTTGTGGAAAAATACACTGATCTAAGACGCAATACCACAGATGATACCTATACTGCCTTTGAAGGTATATTAGAAAACGACCTACCTATCTTGGCTATTATTAATACAACGTTACTGGACTGGGATGGAAAAGCCTCTCATCCTTGGATCGTTACCCTAAAAATCAGCTATGATGGAACCGCAACCAATGGAATGCCAGATCAGGAAACTTACGATTTAATGGATAAGTTTGAAGAGGAATTAATGAATAACCTTCCAGATGATATTGGCTTTCTTAATATTGGCCGAGAAACTGCTGATAATCTAAGGGAAATTTATCTAGCTTGTAAAGAATTTCGAAAAATCTCCATGACCATCGATCAGTTAATCGAACAGTACAAGGAAAAACTCCAAATTGATTATAGCATCTACAAAGATAAATACTGGAAATCTTTCGAGCGATTTTATACACAAATAGAGTAAGGTTCTTTTATCAAGTCCAACAAAACCTGATAAGGGCTTCCAGAAACAACAAAAGCCTTCAACCAAGCAACGAACCCCATAACAAATAAATCCTTATTTTCTTTTTGATTCACCATAGCTTCGACAGCTGCACGAAAGGATTTCCCTTGAATGACGGTAGGATTTAAAAGATATTTTTCTACCAATTTAGCAAAATCAATGACTCTATTTTCATTGACACTCATCAGGTACTTTTTATACCTGCGAACAAAGCTCTTTAGTTTCGAAGTTGCCAAATCGATGTGATCGAATTGGATGTGGATCAGAATTTCGAACAGGCTCTTCCGGATAGTCCATAACATCCCCATTTTTTTCTCATACCAGGCGTCTGTTCGAGTCAATTTTTGAAACTCAACTAAAGCAGTTTTATCGCGGAATTGGGTTAAAAACATGACCAAACATAATTGCAGATCCGCGAGATCAAGTTCACTTGACTTTGGTGCCGCTTGATTGATCCCTTCCCTTAACAGAGCAAGACCTTGTGCGCCATCGCCAAGATAATGAAAATTCAATGCCTTCAACAATTGGCATCGCAGCTGAAACTGTGTTCGAAAAGCAGGACTTGCTTGCGACAAAACTACATCCATCCGTTCCAAATAACGCAAACTTTCCTTAAAAAAACCGTTCCGCAAATTGAAGTTAGCCAGGTAATACAAGATATGGAGATAGTAAAATAACTGAAGGACTGCCTGCTCCTGATGTTTTCGCAGGAAATTATCTGCTGTTTTTAAGAAAGAACGGACCAGCGCATAATTTTGATGAATTGCGGCATATTCATTCGCAATATACAACAGTTGATAAAGTGATTTAAATGACAAAAGATCATTTAAGGAAATACTGTATTTACTCAACGTATCCAGAATCAACTTATTGAGATCAACTATTTTTGCCTTCAAATGAATATCTTGTAATTCCGCGCGCAACAAAGCATAAGCAATCTGAAATTTTGCTTCTTGCTGTAATTTCCGTTGATTTTCAGCAAAATGATCGACAAGCAATTTCAAATTGACACTTGGATCCAAATAAGCATATTGTAATCTAGTTTGCAAGATCTCGTTCAACAAACTAAACTGATCAAGAAGAAGCGCTTTATCTTCCGCTCGCTGAAGACATTTAAACCCAATCTTAATGAACTGGCTTTCCAGTAGAAACCGGCCCACAACAAGCAGTCTCAGTGCTTCATGCGCCTCGCTGTTGTCCCGCTCAAAAACCTTATTTGAAAGAAAAAACAGTAGACTCTCATGAAGCCTCTTTCTCAAGGCATGGTAAGCATTGCGATTTTTGGTAGGATCATATAATTTTTTTAATCTATTTATATCGTCAGTTTCTATAATTTCTAGCAACCTCACATTTTTCACATCATTTCGCTTGTTTTTACGTTTCAAAAAAGCCTTAAAATCCTTTTTATCGTCATTATTAAGCAGTAATAGTAAGTTTGATATTGCATCTGTCATAGCTAAAATTTAGAATTAAATAAATATACAAAACGAAATAATATCGTCAGTATTCTTTTAAAATTAAATTTAAAAACAATTGGATCCTATAGATATTTGAGTCACAAAACAACAACAAATTAAAACTAAAACAAGAAAATTATGGAACCGCTAAAAAACATGATTGAAGAAAAAAAAGCCGAAAGGGATTCAAACAAAAGAAATCCATTTAAACCAACAGGCGCATTTATTGGTGCTTCATGGACCGCATTATTGGTTGGAACCGTTGGCTATTGTATAGGCTTATGGAATGCAACAATGGCATTGAACGAAAAAGGGTATTATTTTACAATTTTACTGTTTGCCCTGTTTGCTGTTATCTCCGTTCAAAAAAGTGTCAGAGATAAAGCCGAAGGGCTCGCTGTTACCGAATTGTATTATGGTCTAAGCTGGTTTGCAACAATTGCCGCCGTTGTTCTATTAACTGTAGGCCTATGGAATGCAGAACTGCTTTTAAGTGAGAAAGGATTCTATGCGATGTCCTTCTCATTGAGTATATTCTCTGCAATCGCAGTGCAAAAGAACACACGCGACGCAAAACTTATCGATGACAATGAAATAAAACTTTAGCGGGTGCCGATCCTGTGGCCCCTGCAATGCAAGCCGCAGGATCTTTCAATCCCCTTTGGGACAAAAAAAGGAAGAGCTTGTTATTTTAGTTTTTCCTTTTTTACGCTGGTGGTAGTAGGCTAATGGTTTTAGTTTGATGGTCAAGGCCGAGCAATCGGAAGGTAAACAAAAAATGTACTTCCAGTTCCAAAAACACTTTGCACATCAATTTCTCCCCCCATGCTCTCGATAAACTCCTTGCTTATGCTCAAGCCTAAACCCGTTCCTTCTTTTGTACTCCCTGGGACACGGAAATAGCGATCAAAAATTTTCGTTAAATATTGCGCCGGAATTCCTTGACCATGATCTTCAACAAGTAAAAGTATCCTTGCCCCTTTCCTTTTGACGGAAATACCGATCACTCCCCCTTCATCAGAATACCGAATTGCATTGGACAATAAATTCGTCAACACCCATGCGGCCTTTTCGGTATCGATAAAGACCATCGGCAAATCCTTTTCCAATTGCACGTCTATCCGTATTTGTTTTTGCTCTACCATCGACCGATTGGCCAAAAGTGCATAATCTACAATCGGTTCGATAGGCGCAGGATTCAGCTTCATCTGAATTGTACCGCTTTCCACTTGTGCAATATCCAAAAGTTCTCCCGTAATCTTCAGGAGACGAGCTGTATCATCAGCAATCCCTTCGAGCAAATCTTTTTGTTCTTCATTCAAATCTCCGACCCGTTTATTCTCTAACAATTGGATCCCCATACGTATGGAAGCAATTGGTGTCTTCAATTCATGGGAGACCGTTCCAATAAAATTTGTTTTTGCTACATCACGCTCCTTAAAACTGGTTACATTCTTCAACAAAATAAATTGTCCGATAAATTGAGAACTCTCCTCTCCTGTTGGAACAACATTAATATCAATGACCTCTAACTCAAAATAGTTTTCTTTTCCAGAAGCAAATACCTGAACCAAGCCCAGATGACCGGATTCCTGATGCAAAGAGCTAATTTTGTTGAGGAGGTTTCTGATCAAATCATTAAAAGATCCAATTTCCTCCAAATTCTTTCCCTCAAATTCAGCAAGCTTTAACCCCGAAATTAAACAAGCAGGTTCATTTGCAAAAAGCACTCTTTTTTCCTCATCCACCCCTATAACAGCATCATGCATGTTATCAATAAGTGCTTCAATTCTCTTTTTATGCTGCAAAATTTTCCCTAATTTACTTTCTGTATATTCCTCGAGCTTTTGAGCCATTGTGTTGAACGATTTTGCCACCGCACCAAATTCATCCTTTCGCTTAAAATGAAGCCTCATTTTATAATTCCCAGCAGCAATCTGTTTAATACTATCGCTTAATTGTACAATTGGACCAGCAATAGCTAGGGGAAGATTAACCAACAACACAAATGCAATCATAAAACAGATCGCACCTACTATGGAGATCGCCAGAATAGCTTTTTCTGCTGTTGTATTGGCGATCATGTTTTTGTATTCAATCGCCTGCATATTAAGATACATCAACTGGAATATATCTTTACGCAAATCGGCCACCACTGTGGCATTTTTCGTCTCTCTTTTTAAACTCAAAAAGTGACGATTTACACGTTCGGTTACAGCCCGTTCCCCGAGTTCCGTCACATTGCGCTTTTGGAGCATTAAGTTATGTTCAAATAGCTGAACACTCTTCGCGTTTGTACGAAGATCTTCCAAAGCCAACAGCATATTCCGGGAGTAATGCAACGTGTTATAGTTGTCGACTAAAATATTGTTTGTATCTTTTTTTAGCCGGTAAACATAATAGCCACTCACTATCGCAAGCAGCAAGATCATGAAAAATAAAAAACCTACCCCAAATGTCAGCTTAGCTTTAAGTTTCATTGGATTTTATATTCTTCAATTTTTCGATACAAGGTAGCTATACCGATTTCTAACAATCGAGCCGCCTCAGCTTTATTTCCATTTGTATGTTTCAATACACGTTGTATATGCTGCCTTTCTATGTTGGCCATCGAAAAGTTTGATAAGCCTCCCGTCCCCTCTCTAAACTCACGTTCTCCGAAAGGAAGACTCTGAACATCCAGTATGCCACCCTCACTTAAAATTACACTGCGTTCAATCACATTTTTCAGTTCACGAATATTTCCGCGCCATCCATTGTGTTCCAATGCCTGCACAAATGCAGGGCTCATCTGCAAAGGTTTCAAATTGGATTTTAGAGCAAAAATATCAGCGTAATATTTCGCCAACGGCACAATATCTTGTATCCGCTCACGCAACGGCGGCAATTCAATCGTAAAAACAGATAATCTGTAAAAAAGATCACTCCTAAAATGATCAGAAGCAATTTCAGTTTCGAGATTTCTGTTGGTAGCAGCTATGATACGTACATCCACTTTCGTTGGCTTGGAATCCCCTACTTTCAAAAACTCCCCCGTTTCCAAAACACGAAGAATTTTAGCTTGCAGCTCCAATGCCATCTCCCCGATCTCATCCAGAAATATAGTACCTAAATGAGCTTCTTCAAACAAGCCGCGCTGATCTTTCGTCGCTCCGGTAAAAGCGCCAGATTTATGACCAAACAACTCATTTTCCAGCAGATCTTTTGAAAATGCGGCGCAGTTAATAGCCACGAAATTACGGTCTCTTCTGGAACTAGCCTGATGGATCGCCTGTGCAAAAACCTCTTTACCGGTACCAGTTTCTCCAGTGAGTAGAACCGTTGTATTGGTAACAGCAACTTTTTGTGCCATTCCGATGGCCGCTTGAATCGCATTAGATTTTCCAATAATCTTATCGAAAGAAAGTCTATCCCCTAGTCGCTTTTCTAACTGCTGTACCCTTCGAGCCAATGCAACCTTTTCGCAAGCTTTATAAAGCAATGGTATAATGCGATTGTTGTCATCTCCTTTCGTAATGTATTCAAAAGCGCCGTTTTTTATTGCCTTTACACCATCAGGAATATTCCCGTAAGCCGTCAATAAGATAACCTCCACAATAGGATACCGCTCCTTAATCAATTTAGCAGTTTCAATCCCATTACCGTCAGGCAGCTTAACATCACAAAGAACAACATCTACATCATTGACTTCAAGTTTTTTCAATCCCGATTTAATATCCCCTGCCTCAATAACATCAAAACCTTCCAAGCTAATGATTTTGGACAGCAATTTCCGAAGTTTCTCTTCGTCGTCTATAAGGAGAACTCTATTCACAATTTTCGTTTTTTCAAAATTACAATTTGTCTGAAGCAAATAGTAGAAAAATAAACAATTTGACTATTTCTCAAAAGTTTAGCTGATATCAAAATAAAAAGCCTATATTTGTAAACCACAACAGAAATAAAACTGCATGTAAGATTAAAATTCTTTAGAACGAAATAAATACCATCCATTGGCAGCACCTGCCTAAATGGTCTTTTTCTAACATTTAAAGAATTTCAACATGCTTTCATTACAACAACTTTCTTATATACATCCGAATAAAGATTTATTGTTTGAGAATATAAATCTTCATATAAACGCGCAAGAGAAAATTGCATTGATCGGCCATAATGGCGTTGGCAAATCAACTTTATTGCGATTAATCGCCCGCGAACTATCCCCAGCGGATGGCAGCATCCTTGTCAGTGCCAGTACATACTATGTTCCACAAGTTGTCGGACAATTTGAGGACAAGACCGTTGCCGAAGCGCTCGGAATCAACAAAAAATTAAATGCACTTCATGCCATATTAGCGGGTGATGCATCAGAAGAAAATTTCAACAGCCTTCAAGATGACTGGACTCTGGAGGAACGTTGCAAAGAAGCTTTCGAACAATGGAGCCTGCCCGACATCGCATTGACACAAAAAATGTCTTCTCTTAGTGGTGGACAAAAAACGAAAATCTTATTGGCCGGAATCCAGATTCATCAATCCGAGTTCATTCTGCTCGATGAACCCAGCAACCATTTGGATTTGGATAGCAAAAAGCTCTTATACAACTGGATCCAATCTACCAAAAGCACACTGATCATTGTAAGCCATGATAGAACCCTGCTTAATCTATTGGACGATATGGCCGAAATGACACCCAAGGGAATTAAACGATACGGAGGCAATTACAGCTTTTACGAGGCTCAAAAAGAAGGCGAACGCCAAGCTTTGCAACAGGATATCCATCACAAGGAAAAAGCGATCAAAATTGCGAAGGAGAAAGAAAGAGAAACTATCGAACGTCAAAATCGATTAAATAACCGTGGTCAAAAAAAGCAGGAAAAAGCTGGTGTAGCGCGGATCATGATGAATACGCTACGCAATAATGCCGAGAAAAGCACCGCCAAAATAAAGAGTGTACATCAGGATAAAATTGGAGATATCAGATCCGATCTACAGGAACTTCGGGGCTCGCAATCGGCATTGGATGAAATTAAAATCGATCTAGGAAATAGCACTTTTCCGACAGGAAAAAGTATGGTCAAAGCAGAAAACATCAATTTCAGCTATGGCTCGCAGCAACTTTGGGCAGATCATGTTGACTTTCAATTATTCAGCGGAGACCGCATCGCACTACAGGGTCAGAATGGGTCTGGTAAAACGACATTGGTCAAACTCCTACTTAACCAACTGACACCTGAGCAAGGAAAAATTGAGCGTCAATCATTTGACGCAATCTATTTAGATCAGACATATTCCATTATATCGCCTCATTTGAGCATTTACGAACAAGCTCAGCAATTCAACACCGATGCGCTGCCTGAACATGAGATCAAGATCAGGCTCAATCGCTTCCTATTCGGAAAGGACGATTGGGATAAACCATGTGCGCTACTTAGCGGCGGCGAAAAAATGCGCCTGATCTTATGCTGCCTTACTATTCAGCAACAGTCACCAGATTTAATTATCCTGGATGAACCAACAAACAATCTGGATCTTCAAAATATCCGAATACTGACCAGAGCCATTCAGCTTTATAAGGGCACAATTCTCGTCATTTCCCATGATGAAGTTTTTCTGAAAGAAATTCATGTAAATAAAGTCATCACACTCTAAAGAACTGCACACACTTATTCCTTCTATTTTACTGCTGCAAAATAGAAGGAATATTTACGGCGAACCGCTACATGTTTCAATAAAACATCCCATTTTTTGTAACAATCCCATATTCTTTATTTAAAATCTGCTAAATCGATAAATTAATTTAAGGAAAATGAATTTTTATCGATATATTCACAATGATTTTAAACACGAAACAATAACCATTAAATTAATTGACCCTTCTCATTTACATATTAAGTCTCATGACAAATGTATCTCATAGGCCTCTCAATTAATTTACTTCATTTAATTATGTCAGATTATCAAATTAAAGAAAATCCCGAATTATTTGACGCCATAGTCGTTGGTTCCGGCGCAGGTGGTGGTATGGCAGGTTATATACTTGCACATGCGGGGCTTAAAGTATTGATGCTGGAAGCAGGTCCTTTTTATGATCCAGCAAAAGATTCGTTACAACTGCGTTGGCCTTGGGAATCTCCAAGAAGAGGTGCGGGCACAACAAGACCATTTGGGGATTTCGACGCTGCCTTTGGTGGCTGGCAGATCGAGGGTGAACCTTATAGTAAAGTAGCAGGAACTGAATTTGAGTGGTTTAGAGCCCGAATGCTGGGTGGAAGAACCAACCACTGGGGCCGTATTTCATTACGTATGGGACCTGACGATTTCAAGCCAAAGGATGGAGTTACAGAAGAATGGCCTATTACTTATGAAGAGGTCAAGCCATTTTACGACCGTGTCGATCGAATGATCGGAATATATGGCACAGTAGAAGGTATTCATAATGAACCAGATGGAATTTTCATGAAACCACCTAAGCCACGCCTGAACGAACTATACATTGCCAAAGGAGCTAAAAAAGCGGGGGTTCCAGTGATCCCGGGAAGAGGGGCTGTACTGACTGAAGTATCGAAAGACATCAAAGATCGGGGAGCCTGTTTCTATTGTGGTCAATGTGGCCGTGCATGTAAAGTTTATGGAGACTTTTCTTCTTCGTCATGTCTCGTTATTCCGGCTATGAAAACGGGTAACCTGAAGGTGATAGACAATGCCATGGTGAGAGAGGTGATTACTAATGACGAAGGACTCGCTGTTGGTGTTTCCTATGTAAACACCAAAGATCTACAGGAATACACAGTAAAAGGAAAAACCGTTATTCTAGGTGCCAGTGCCTGTGAAAGTGCTCGTATCATGTTAAATTCCAAATCAAAATCTCACCCTGGTGGCGTTGGTAATAGCAGCGGTTTAGTTGGAAAATATCTTCACGATTCTACAGGAGCCAGTTTATCAGGTTTTTTACCGCAGCTCCTCGACCGGAAGCGTTATAATGAAGATGGTGTCGGAAGTGTACATATTTACTCGCCATGGTGGGAAGATAACGCTAAATTGAATTTCCCTAGAGGTTACCACATCGAATACGGCGGTGGTTTACATATGCCCTCTTATGGTTTTTTGAACTGGGTACCTAAAGTAAATGATATCGCCAAAAATTCGGATGGAAAAACAAAAGCCAAAGGTGGTTATGGTACCGCGTTAAAAGAAGATTTCCGTAGCTATTATGGTGCAAATGTAGGCATGGCTGGACGGGGAACTGCATTGGCCAGAAAAGATAATTATTGCGAAATCGATCCGGATAAAGTCGACAAATTCGGAATACCTGTGCTACGATTCAACTACAAATGGGCAAATGAAGAAATAGCACAGGCTAAACACATGCAAGAGACATTTCAATCTATTATGCACGAAATGGGCGCGGTAATCACCTCAAAGATTCCGGGGGCAGATACATTGTATGGCTTGGAAGCTCCGGGAAAAATTATTCACGAAGGTGGTACCACAAGAATGGGGAATGACCCTAAAACTTCCGTATTGAATAAATGGGGACAGGCACACGATTGTAAAAATCTTTATGTCGTAGATGCGGGACCATTTGTGCAACAAGGTGACAAAAATCTGACCTGGACAATACTCGCTTTATCGATGCGGACAGCAGAATATATACTTCAAGAAAAGAAAAAATTAAACGGCTAAAGCATGAATAGAAGAGAATCTTTAAGAGCATTAGGCTTTATTGCAGCTGGATCAGGTCTTTTAACTGCAGCTTGCAACTCAAAGGAGGCTAAAAATGCTACAGTAGACAATAGCAAAAAATTACCTGGAGTTCAGGATTTTGAATATGAACGCACAGAACAGCTATACGCCGAAAAGTTTTTTGATGAACACGAAATGGCTACAATCACTGTTTTGGCAGATATCATTATCCCGAAGGACAGCAAATCAGGGAGCGCATCGGAAGCGGGGGTGCCCGATTTTATCGAATTTATCGTAAAAGATTTGCCGGACAATAAAATCCCTATGCGGGGTGGCCTTCGTTGGTTGGACCTCCAATCCAAAAAACGTTATGGTACAGTATTTATAAAATGTAATGAAAAGGATCAACTTACATTAGTAGATGATATCGCTTATCCTGAACTGGCAAAACCAGAAATGAAACAGGGTGCAGCATTCTTTTCGCTGATGCGCAACCTTACTTCCTCAGGTTTTTACACAAGCGAAATAGGTGTGAAAGATATTGGCTATGCCGGAAATAAGCCTGGAGTATGGAATGGTGTACCCGATGATGTATTGAAAGAGCACGGTTTTGACCCGACTAAATTCTTTGGATAAAAAAAAATCCTTTCCGAAAACGGAAAGGATTTTTTTATTTTAAATTGAAATTTATTGTGCCGGTGGGACCTCGGTAGTCTCGGGTGCTTTATCAATTAATTCCATAAATTGATCCAATTTAGGTGTAATGATAATCTGCGTCCTTCTATTACGTTGTTTACCAATTGCTGTGGTATTGTCTGCAATCGGGTTATACTCACCCCTACCACCTGCAGTTAAGCGTTTGGGATCCACACCATATTTATTCTGTAATGCCTGTACAACAGAAGAAGCTCTCAGGGTACTCAAATCCCAGTTGTTCCGAATATTAGGTTTAGAAATCGGATCTGTATCTGTATTACCTTCAATCAACACTTCGTAATCTCTATAATCCTGGATAATTTTTGCGATCTTGCTTAGTGTCTGATCTGCTCTATCGTTAATTTCATAGCTACCGGATTTGTAAAGCATATTATCCGCAAGTGAGATATAAACTACCCCTTTTAATACCTGTACATCAACTTCCTGCAACTCTTCACGGCTAAGTGATCTTGTCAAATTATTTGTCAATACAAGATTCAAGGAATCGGATTTATTTTTCGTTTCTACGAGATGCTTAATGTATTTATTTGAAGCGTTAATTTCATCAACCAACTTGGAGATATTAATATTTCCCTGTGAATTCTGATTAATACTATTGTCTAATGTTTTCTGCAATGCAGCATACGCTGAGCGAAGGTCAGCATTATTCTGTCTCTCGGACGCTAATTGATCCTCCAAACTTTTGATCCGTGTCCTACCTTCAGCTAATTGAAGCTGCCCATCCTGATACTGGTTGGTCAATTGACTATGCTCCGTTTGCAATTTACTATAGTCGGACTGTAAACCAGCATATTGTTTTTTGCTAACGCCACATCCGATAACAAACAAACTGGCCGTTAATACAGTCATTGGAAAAACTAAATTCTTCATGATATACTTTTTTTGTAGATGTTGAACTAATTCATATAGCAAGATATACAATATTCCAGCCAAAACACGCCATAGACTTGTCAAATTAACAACCTTTAACGTCTATTGGGCTAGCTCTTTCAGCTCTGCAGCGTTAAATACTTGTTCACCTTTAAGATAGGGATTTGCACCTTTTAGATAATTATAAATAATAGATTTAGCCTCGTCATTGGGTAATTTATAAAGGTTTTTAACAAGGAAATTTTTATCCTCAAGGATATTATTGTTATACCCCAAAAAAGAAGGCGCATGTACCTGTACGCTCCAACGTATAAACCGGGCTTCAATATGATTTGGATTTTCCTTAATCACTTCTTCCAAATGCTTTTTACCCTCTTTAAACTGCCCAACTTTCTTAAATGGATTGCCGATATGTTTAGCTAAAAGTATTTGATAGGCGGCTAGATATGCTTTCTCTGTTGGCGATTTGGCACCTTCAGTCAATGCCTCCAAATTATGTTCACACAGATCCTCATCCTTTACGGCTACCGCATATTCCTTTCGAACTTTATCAATATTCACCTGTTGGCCAAGTCCAACTTTTGTCAAGGTAAATAGAACAATTGTCAATACTATTCGTGTTATCATAATTATAAATCAGGCTATTTTAACAATTTCATTTTCCGACTTAAATTACTAAAAAAATCGAATCCAACTATTAATTTTCAATTATCATACCACAAAGCCAAAAATTCATGTCAGCATATCGCCACAGCTAGCTTTAAAAAGAAGAAAAGTCTTCGTTAAGGTATTTTTTTAAAGCAATTTTGCAGCATGAAACTGATGTTAGAAGCAAGCCCGGTGTGGCTAAAGGTTATTTTGTCAATTCTGTTTGGTGTAATATTGGGCTGTTTTTTAGGCGAAATAGTTTTTACGCTATTACAGCATTAAGTTCTCTCTTGGGGCCGATATTCCACCATTGTAATGACGATCATATACTGCTATTCACTTGGATATCTGGTCTATCATAACTCAGCTTCGGAAGCCGATAAGTTTCATTATCCTTGCTAAAAATCAAATTATTTTTGCTATATTGGTAAGACCAATATAAATTTATAGCAAGCTATGGAGACTAAAGCAGAGTATCAGATTTGGGACACTATTGTGAATAGCGCAAAAACTAAATTCGATTATAAGCATATTCGTGCTATGTTCAAAAAAGAAGATGACGAAATAACCGATAAGTTTCTATTCCATATTATTGCAGGATTTGCCTGTGGAGAAAACCATCAGACCATTTCAACTAATCTATTTAATGAATTACAAAGCATTCATTTTGAATGCAATGAGGAACAAATCGACCGGTTTATCGCCGATAAACATGTAAAATTCAGTCCCGAAATCTATGCGACCTATCTTGCGTTTTCTATGCTGGAAGATGGTGAAGATGTCGATAACATAACCGAAATCATTAATAATCTTTTGCAGCTGGACAAATAATTTTCCTGAAGTATCGTTTAATTTTGGCTAAAAACTTATATTCGTGAATTATTACACCTATAGTTATGCGCCAGTTTTTAACGCTATTTTTAATATTTTCTATTTATACAAATAGTATAGCCCAAACTTTTGACTTTGGTAAAGTTTCTATTTCGGATTTTTCACGAACAGATTTGGATAGCAGTGCCAACGCAATAGTTTTGAATGAGTTTGGGCGAAGTTCTGTTTTTGTAGATGATTACGACAATCGCATAAAACTTCAACATGAGTACCATGTACTTATCCGGATCAATAATAAAGAAGGGTTTAAAAAAGCTAATTTTGAAATTCCCTCCTATAAACGCGGAAGTTATGTCCGTGACTATTTTGACGAATTAAAGGCGGTTACTTATAACTTGGAAAATGGTAGAATTGAAAAAACCGAACTTGAAAATAAGAAGGTCTTCAAAGAAAACTACTCCGCTTATCTAGATCTAAATAAATTTACTCTTCCGAATATTAAAGAAGGATCTATTATTGAAGTATCCTATCGGACACTGGAGCAAGATTTATTCAATTTCAAAACATGGGAATTTCAAGACGATATCCCCAAAATACAAAGCCAATATATCGCCATCATACCTGCGTCTTTCACCTACAATGTAGTATTACGTGGCCCTTATAAGCTTAGCGATCAAAAAGGCGAAGTATTGAAAGAATACATTTTTCTTGATGGATTAAGAATGGATTGTTCCAAGTTGACCTATTCCATGAAAAACATTCCGGCATTTGTAGAAGAAGACTACATGACGTCTCCAACGAATTTCAAATCTGCTATCTATTATGAGCTTGAATCGATCTATTATCCAAGCACGGGTAGCAAGAAGACTTTTAGCAAAACCTGGAAAGACGTCGATACAGATCTGATGAATGAAAAGGCGTTTGGTGGACAATTAAAAAAAACAGACTTATTTAAAACCAGTTTGGCTACAATTTTATCGCCTACTGACACAAAATTAGAAAAGGCAAAAAAGATATATAGTTATATCAATAAGCAAATAAAATGGAATAACTATTTAGGAAAGTACGCCGAAGTGGGTATTGAAAAAGCACTGGAAAAACGAACTGGCAATATCGGAGATATTAACTTAGCCCTGGTAACTGCCTTGCTGGCAGCAGATCTGGAAGCCTACCCTATTATTTTATCAACACGACGAAACGGTACTCCCAATGCCCTATTTCCAGTACTATCTGACTTTGACTATATCATCGCCTGCGTAGATATTGACGGGATAAAGTATAAACTTGACGCCTCCAATTCATACTTACCTTTCGGAGAGCTGCCCTTACAATGCCTGAATGAACGGGGAAGAATTATTTACTCTAAAAAGAGTTCCGATTGGTATCCGCTCACCGCCGAAGAATCTTCCGATGTAAATTATTTATTGGAGGGTACATTGAATGATCAATTTAAAATCAAGGGAAAACTGACCATCAGCAGTAAAGGAAACAAGGCACTATTAAAGCGTCAGCATATCGCCAAATTCAATTCTTTAGAAGAATACTGGGAAAAACTAGACGAGGAAATGCCCAATATTACCTTAACAAAATCAAGTATCCAAAATTTGGAGGATATTGATCAGCTATTAATTGAAGAATTTGATGTCACAATGGATGTCTCCAAACAGATGGGACAAGATGTACTGGTGTTGGCGCCCAATATTATTGACAGAATTTCCTACAATCCATTTAAAGCGCAGGAAAGAACTTACCCCGTCGATATGGGTTTTAAATCCAAAGCTCTGTATTCGATCAAATTGACAATTCCTGATCAATATGAAATTGTCGAAAAACCACAAAATGCTTCTTTAGCACTCCCAGAGTCAGCTGCAAAATATAGATATGTAACACAAGTCAACGGTAATCAGCTTGAAATCCTACAAAGTCTAGTGTTTAATAAACCTGTATTTTCAGTCGATGAGTATTTTTCGCTCAAAGAGTTGTATTCACGTATCATTCAACAGCAAAAGCTAGATATAAAATTAACCGATAAAAAATGAAAATCTTATTCGTCAACTTACTCCTACTTCCGATCCTCGCAATTGGGCAAGATAATTACGACGTCGCCAATATCCCGAGTGCATTAAAGAGTCGGGCAGTAGCAACTGTCCGTAATGATAAGACTGTGGTAGAAATAAAATCTCCTGAACAAGTGATCACAACCATAACTTGTGCCGTTACTGTTTATAATAAAAATGGAGATCGCTATGCTTCCCTCCCGGTCTATTATAATAAGTCCAGCGAAATCAAAAATCTAAAAGGAGCGATTTATAATGAAATGGGGGTATTGCAAAAAAAAATTGCAACGAAAGATTTCAAAGATATAAGCGCTGTGGACAATAGTACAATGTTTGCCGATTCACGGGTAAAATTATATGTTCCCGACTACCACAGCTATCCTTATACGGTGGAATACCAATACGAAGTGAAAAATAAACAAAATTTGATCATTCCATCTTGGACTCCTGAAGTATCGAACAATGTTTCTGTGGAAAAAAGCAGTTTTCAATTTATTGCTCCACTTGGCACCGAATATCGAATTGAAACAAAGAATTATAAAGGGAGGATAAAAGAAGAGAAAAATGAGAAAACCGAAAGTAAAACCTGGACTGTAGAACAGATTACGGCAAGAAAGGATGAATCCTATAGCCCCAACCCCAGTCTAAAAAGAACAAATGTGCTCATCGTTCCCAAAAACTTTATTTACTATGGAAAAGAAGGAAATTTCTCTGATTGGAAAGAGTTTGGCAATTGGGTGTCGAATAGCTTGTTGAATAAAAAAGAAGATCTGACAGAAGCTTCCAAACAGAAATTTATTGCACTAACAAAAAATGCAAGTTCCGATAAAGATAAAGCGAAGATTCTATACGAATACTTACAAAAAAATACACGCTATATCAGTATCCAAATTGGGATTGGCGGTTTAGAACCATTTCCTGCTTCAGAAGTGGACCGTTTGGGCTATGGAGATTGTAAAGCGCTTGCAAACTACATGCGAAGTATGCTATCAGCAGTCAACATCCCTTCCTATTATTGTATAGTCGAAGCTGGAAGACGCAAAGAGAGTTTCAACAAAACCTTTGCAAATGCCCAGGATGGAAATCACGTCATCTTATGTATTCCATTCAAAAATGATACGACCTGGCTGGAATGTACGAGCCAAAACCTTCCCTTTGGTTTTTTGAGTGATTTTACGGACGATAGAGATGTTGTCGCCTGCACCGAAAATGGCGGTGTGATCATGCATACACCGAAATATCTCAACTCCACCAATCTTCAGCTTCGCTATGCTGACCTAAAACTTTCGGAAGACGGAAGCATTCAAGGTACCTTAAACACCAAGTTCTACGGAACCCAATATGAGAACCATATGGATGTCCTTTTAGCCAGCAATAATGATAAAAATAAGCTTCTCGCAGAATACTATAATATTGACAATATTAATTTTAATCAGGTAAACTATATTGAACATAAAGAAGAAAATCCATTTATTGAGGAGAACCTGAATATTTTTGTTAAAAACTATGCTGTGAAAAATGGCAATAAACTTTTGATCCAACCTAATCTGTTTAATATGCGTTCCAATATCCCTGAAAGCAAAAATAGAACAGAAGATATTTTCATTGAAAGGGGCTTTGCCGATATCGATAGCATTAGTATTGCGCTTCCAGAAAATATACTCAAAAACATAACTCCTGAGAAGAAAATCATTGAGAAACCCTTTGGAAAATATGAATTTAGGTCAGAAATAAAAGACAATAAGCTATTCACATACAGAAAATTGGAACTTTTTGAAGGCAGCTATCCAGCCGATAATTATGAAGAATTTTTCCAATTTAACAACGAGGTAAGCAGTTGTGATCGAGGACGCTTTAATCTCAGCTTTCTCTAACCGAAAGAAAATATTTACCAGAATATGAATTTATAAATCGATCAAATACGGCAATTATTGTATATTAGCTCAATGACAGAATACGCAGCGATTTTTGACATGGACGGTGTCATCAGCCACACCAACCCATTCCATGCCGAAGCTTTTAGAGCTTTTTTTAAAAACCACAATGTACAGCAGGCTACAGAAGAGGAATTTGAGCAGCATATGTATGGCAAGCACAATAGTTACATCATGCAACATTTCTTTAAGCGTCCAATATCTCCTGAGGAACTGCGAACGCTTGAATTTGAAAAAGAGCAGCTCTTTAGAGTTATTTACAAGGAGCACGTGGCACCTATTAAGGGATTAATTGAGTTTCTGACTGAATTAAAAGACAAGGGGTTTAAGCTTGCTGTGGCGACATCTGCTCCCCGTGAGAACATGGATTTAATTCTAGATGAATTAAAAATACGCCATCTTTTCTCTTCTACACTAAGCAGTGAAGATGTAAAATTACATAAGCCACATCCTGAGGTTTATTTAAAATCAGCAGAAAACCTACACATTCCGGTTGACCGCTGCATCGTTTTTGAAGACTCTTTTTCGGGTATTACTGCGGCAAAAAATGCCGAAATGAAAGTTGTCGCCGTACTTTCAACGCATAAAAAAGAAGAATTACCAGTAAGTAATGATTATATAAATAATTATACAGAAATATCGGTTGCGAATGTAGAAGCCATTCTAAAAACACAATAGCTAAAACTTTACTGGAGATTTGCTGAGAAAACACATATAACATGAAGCAGCTTAATCGTATCATTTAAAAATTCCTTGAGCTGCTGTTAACATATAAAAAAAGAGATTCCCAAAGGAATCTCTTTTTTTACGCTCATATTGTCCGATTTGGACTAAATTTTCAATTGCTGCCGCTTGACTACAATTTTATTCAGTTATTAATCTCTTTTCAGACCAAACTTTTCTATTTTACTATAGAGGTGACTACGTTGAATATCAAGGTCATCGGCCGTTTTCGAGACGTTCCAATTATTTTTTTCCAATTTATATTTAATAAACTCTTTTTCAGCATGATCTTTATAGTCTTGGAACGAATCAAAAGAGTCCATATCTAAACCATAATTCGCAGCAGCCCTTTCATGCACTATACCGTTTACCGGCTCACGCGAAGGATTAGCAAATGCCACCACATCTTTATCTGTAATAGATCTGTCGCTCAAAATAATTAAACGCTCTATCATATTGCGCAATTCCCGAATGTTACCAGTCCAGGGAAGATGACTCAATTCTCTCATTGCCGCAGAAGTAATCTCTTTCACGGGTATCCCATATTCCATACAGATTTCTTCGCAAAAATTTGTTGAAAGCAGGGGAATATCGTCTACACGATCTATTAAAGCTGGAACATGAATTAAGATCACCGACAAACGGTGATATAAGTCCATTCTAAAGTTACCCTCCTCAATTTCCTTCAATAGATCTTTATTGGTCGCGGCTACCACACGTACATTGACATCAATCTCTTTGTCGCCCCCCACTCTAGTGATTTTATGTTCCTGTAGCGCTCTTAAGACTTTAGCTTACGCCGATAGGCTCATATCTCCGATTTCGTCCAAAAACAATGTTCCGCCACTAGCCTGCTCAAATTTCCCAATACGCTGTTTAATCGCGGATGTAAAGGATCCTTTTTCATGCCCGAATAATTCAGATTCAATTAATTCGGAAGGTATAGCCGCACAGTTCACTTCAATGAGAGGTCCCTGCGCACGATTCGATTTCTCATGTAACCAACGCGCCACAAGCTCTTTTCCGGAACCATTTGCTCCAGTAATCAAAACACGGGCTTCTGTCGGTGCTACACGGTCTATTGTCTCCTTGATACGTTTGATAGCACCAGATTCCCCCAATATATCTTTTGTTTTCGAGCTGCTAACTTTGCGTTTGAGCACTTTAGTTTCTGTGACGAGGGAGCTTTTATCCAGTGCATTCCGAACAGTAATTAATAGTCTATTCAGGTCCAGCGGTTTTTCTAAAAAGTCAAAAGCACCTTTTTTCGCGGCTTCAACAGCCGTTTCAATTGTACCATGTCCAGAGATCATAATAAAGGGGATGTCTGGGCTGCTTTGATGCGCTTCCGCCAAAACTTCCATCCCATCCATCGTATTCATCTTGATATCGCAGAGAACAAGATCTATTTTTTCCTTTTTTAAAATATCTAATCCATCCCGGCCATTGTCGACATCTAAAATCGTATAATCTTCATATTCCAAGATATCACGCAACGAACTTCTGATGGCGCGCTCATCATCAATGATTAAAATTGTACTCATAAATCGAGAGTTATGCTATTTTTTCAATTATGGAAATCAATATAAGATTTTTTTGGCAATTAGCGAAAAAGAAGCAAACCTTGTAAGCCGGGTTCTGTAGACCACCGAAGTGGAATTTCTATCATTTATCTAGATTTGCCATCGCTGACAAACTCAATCAACCTACCCATTACGAATTCCAATAAATTGAAAGAAGACGAGCAGCCTTCGGATTTCGCAACCTATTTGGTCTTTCAACACACGAGGTTTACCGTAATATATGTCACCATACAAGACCGTAAGCTCTTACCTTACGTTTTCACCCTTACTCCGAAAAGCGGTATATTTTCTGTGGCACTTTCTGTCTGCTATTTCCATAACAGCCTTCCCGTTAGGAAGCGTGTTGCTCTATGTTGCCCGGACTTTCCTCTCCTCTCAAAAAAAGAGCAGCGATAGAACCAGTTTGCTTCTGCGCAAAAGTAGCTATTTTACCCGGAAAAACCCGAATTTCTTTTTAATTTCAGCCAAACGAAGCAAAGATCTCAAAAATCTGCGCAATGTGTTTGCGTAGATCGGTTAAAGTTTTGTATTTTCAGCTTATCCAAAGAAATTAACACTATGGCTCTCAACAAACTGGCTCTTATACGGTACAAAACGATCGATCATTGCCTCCGTTTACGGCATCGCAAATGGACATTAGAAGACCTTATGGAAAAGGTTTCTGATGCACTCTACGAATTTGAAGGGATCAAAAACGGGATAAGTAAGCGGACAATACAAAGTGACCTGCAGCTGATGCGTAGCAATAAGCTCGGCTACAATGCTCCTATTATTGTCCTGCATCGCAAGTTCTATACTTATGAAGACCCCAATTATAGCATCAGCAATTCACCTATTTCCATTGGAGATATGCAGAAAATGAAAGAAGCTGTTGAAGTGCTCAAGCATATCAATGGGTTCTCCAGTTTTGATGAAATGAGCGATATTGTCGCACGTCTTGAAAACAGCATACACAGCAAAAAAGATAATTCACCCTCCATCATCCAACTGGAAAACAATAAGCTGCTGAAGGGCCTTACTTTTATCAGTCCCCTTCATCTGGCGATCCGCGAAAAAACACCGTTACTCATTAGTTACCAATCTTTCAAAGCAACACAGAAGCAGGATCTTGTTTTTTCTCCTTACCTGCTAAAGGAATATCGTAATAGATGGTTTCTCATCGGTCACCATAAAAAAAGCGAAGGATTGATGACACTTGCACTGGACCGGATTGACGCTATAGAAGAAATGGGCAAAAATTCATACAAGGAATATACAGGGATCGATTTCGAACGTTACTTTTCCGATACGATAGGGGTTTCGAAAACCCAAAAGGACCGCGGACACCGGGTGATATTACTGATCAACGCAAGAAATGCACCTTATGTAGAAACTAAACCGTTCCACTCTTCCCAACAGATTTTAGATAAAAAAGAAGATGGTTCAATCTTAATTCGTATAGATGTCGTCCTTAATTTTGAACTGGAAAGAGAAATCTTAGGGTTTGGTGAATCGATTAAAGTATTATCGCCAAGAAATTTACAAACAAGAATAATACGACGTTTGGAAGCTGCCAAACAGCTTTATGCAGACAATTCTGAAAACAAGGGCATAAGCCCAGCAAATAGTTGATATACCAACTATTGCCCAAGCGATAAATAGCCAGCGTAATCAGTTGGAATAAATTTGGATCAGTGGATTAGATATCTTGGGCGATGGCATAACCACTTGCCCAAGCCCACTGGAAATTATAGCCGCCAAGCCATCCGGTAATATCAACAGCCTCCCCCCCAAAATAAAGACCCTCGACTTTTTTAGACATTAAGGTCTTGGGATGAAGTTCCCTGGTTGACACCCCGCCGCGCATAACCTCCGCTTTATCATAGCCCTTGTCCCCTGCAGGCTTTACTTTGAAACGATGAATAGTATCGACAATCAACTTTGCATCAGCCTTACTAAGTGAGGCGATTTTAGTATCCAAAACGAGGAACTTTCCAAGAGCATCGACCAATTTTCTGCTGAAATAATCGTTTAGCAGTTGTGAAACAAGTCTTTTCCCGCCATATTGTCGCTCTTGTTTAATCAGATTGTCCAAATTAAAATTAGGCAACAGATCTATGGTAATCTCTAGCCCCGGTCGCCAATAACTTGATATCTGAAGTATTGCGGGTCCACTCAATCCCCAGTGTGTAAAGAGAATATTCTCCTCAAATGACATTCCGGCAACACATACCTTTGAGAATACCGAATTTCCAGCTAAGGAACTATACCAATCGGCATCTTTTCCTGTTATGGTCAACGGCACTAATGCAGGAGCTGTACCGACCACCTCCAAACCAAATTTTTTGGCTAGTCGTAACCCAAAGTCTGATGCACCGAGCTTTTGAACCGGAAGCCCTCCAGAAGCAACAATAACTTTTGGGCTATGATATTGGGATTCACCTGCTCCATTTTCTACTGTTACCACAAAACCATCGGCATTTTTCTCAACAGATTTCACCAAGGTATTTAAAGCAATATCCTGATCCGTTTCATATAAAATTTTGGAAAACACGGCAACGATATCTTTTGCTTTATTTGTTACTGGAAACAACTGTCCCAAAGTTTTCTCCTGCCCAATAATACCATAACTTTCAAAAAACACAATAGTATCCTCCACCGTCCACTGCCTGAATACGCTATGCAAAAAATCTGGATTTTCAGAAATGAAATTTGCTGGACCAGTACCGATATTGGTATAATTACATCGCCCTCCTCCGGAAATCAAGATCTTTGCACCGACTTTATCATTTCGTTCCAGTACCAAAGTTTTCTTTCCAAGCAGTCCTGCCTGTGCAGCACACATTAAGCCACAGGCTCCTCCTCCAATAATTATAGCATCGTATGTTCTACTCACAGCAGCGTTCTAATAAGCAATCAATGTGTTTTCAACGGAAACAACTTTTCGTTCCAATTGACTCCGATATCCCAATTCAATGATCTGAATGACATCTCGAGCCTGCTCTGCCGATGCTATCAAATCAGCTTTTCCTAATATAGCGTCCGCCACATTCTGATAAAAATCCGGATAAGATCCTATTTCGGAAGGAATAATTTCCTCGATGTCTTTACCTTCTTCCACAATATTAAGCTTACCGTATAGACTTGGATCCTCTTGACCCCAGTTTGGATCCTCATCCGGGAATTTACCATCCCGTAATAAGGCTTCCTGTGGATCAACACCATATTTCACAAAATTTCCATTCATCCCAAAGATACGATAACGTGGCGTAGGTTCTTTTGCAAGCATGGAGCCTTTCAGCGATACCCGCAAATTATCATAGTACAATAGGCAGTCGAAATTGTCAATTGTCTTCGCGTGATCCCGTTGGATGGCCAAATCAGCAAAGACTGCATTTGGCTTTCCAAATAATTGCAGCGCCTGGTCGATGAGATGTGGTCCTAAATCATAAAATATACCAGAGCCCGGCAAATTTTCCTCACGCCAGGCGTTAGGACGCAGGTAATTACGGAAACGATCGAACCGAGATTCTACATTCACAATCCGGCCCAATCTTCCACTTTTTACCATTTTCTCCACAGTCCGATAATCCGAGTTGAACCTTAAATTATGATAGGGTGCCAAGATCAGATTTTTCTCCTTTGCCAAAGCAATAAGTTCATCTGCTTGTTCGACACTATTGGTAAATGGCTTTTCAACAACAGCATGTTTTCCTGCTTCCAATGCACGTTTTGCAAAAGGATAATGCATTTCATTGGAAGTGGCAACCACGACAAGATCAATGGTTGTATCGTTAAAAATATCATCAGCAGACAACGCAATTTCAGCCTGTGGGTAGCGCTGCTTTAACAAAAGTTGCTGATCAGCTTTCCGGGCTGTCACTTTGACAAGATCCAATTCCGCAATCGAACGCATGACAGGAGCATGAAAAACCTGCCCTGAAATTCCAAAACCAATAAGCCCTACTCGAATTTTCTTCATAACATTACATTCTTTCGGGTACACGAATTCCCAATAAGTTCATTCCTTTAGCAATAACCTTTGCTGCAGAGGCTGAAAGGTGCAACCTAAAGTTTTTCACATCAGGATCTTCCGCTTTCAATATCGTTTCCTCATGATAGAATTTATTGTAGAATTTCGCTACTTCATAAATATAATTTGCCAGTTGTGCAGGACTGAACTCTTGCGCAGAAGCTTCAATAGTCTCCGGAAAAGCACCTAACTGCTGAATCAAGTCACGTTCATAGGAAGAGATCTTGGCAGGCACAGACACAGCGCTGTTAAAATCAAAGTCGGCTTTACTTAAAACAGACTTAATCCGTGCATGTGTGTATTGTATAAATGGCCCTGTATGCCCCTGAAAATCGACAGACTCATTTGGATCAAACAAGAGACGTTTTTTCGGATCCACCTTCAATAGAAAATATTTAAGCGCCCCCATTCCAATCGTATCATAAAGAGCCGCTTTTGATTCCTCATCTAATCCTTCCGTCTTGCCAAGCTCTTCGGTACGTTCTTGTGCAGTTTTCAGCATTTCAGCCATCAAATCATCTGCGTCAACAACAGTTCCCTCACGCGATTTCATTTTACCCGATGGCAGATCAACCATTCCATAAGACAAATGGAACAAACCGTCGGCCCAAGTTTTACCCAATTTCTTCAAGATCAAGAACAATACCTTGAAATGGTAATCCTGTTCGTTACCCACCACATAAATAGATTCATTCATTTGGAATTCATCGTACTTCAATTGAGCTGTCCCTAAATCTTGCGTAATATAGACAGAAGTACCATCACCACGCAGCACAAGTTTCTGGTCTAATCCCTCCTCCGTTAGGTCAATCCAAACCGAGTTATCGTCTTTTTTAAAGAAAACGCCACTATCTAAACCCTCTTGGATAATATCTTTACCCAATAAATACGTATTGGATTCATAGTAATATTTATCAAAATTGACCCCCAATTGCTTATAGGTTTTTTCAAATCCAGCATATACCCAGCTGTTCATGGTTTTCCAAAGCGAGATCACTTCTTCATTACCGGCTTCCCATTGTTGCAGCATCGCTTGTGCTTCCTTCATTAAAGGCGCATTTTTCTTTGCTTCCTCTTCGGTTTGACCTGCAGCTTTTAAGCCTTCAATTTCTTTCTTGTACTCTTTATCAAAGACCACATAATATTTTCCAACAAGATGGTCTCCTTTCATACCCGTAGATTCGGGTGTTTCACCTGCACCAAATTTTTGCCAGGCTAACATAGACTTGCAGATATGAATACCACGGTCGTTCACCAAATTTGCTTTGATAACTTCATAACCGTAAGCTTTCAGAATCTCAGCGACAGAATAGCCTAATAAGTTATTACGAATGTGACCTAAATGCAATGGTTTATTCGTATTTGGAGAAGAGTATTCAACCATCAATTTCTTTCCATTCGCAGGAAATACACCAAAGTCCTTCGCAGTTATCGTTTGGTTTAGTAAAGTGATCCAGTAAGCATCAGAAAGAACAATATTCAAAAAGCCTTTGATCACATTGAAATCCGATATCTCAGCAATATGCTGTTGCAAATATGTACCAATTTCTTTTCCAGTCTGTTCCGGAGAAGATTTCGAAAAGCGCGTTACCGGAAAAGTTACGATCGTAATTTGTCCTTCAAACTCCTTTCGGGTAGCTTGTAAAGCAATTTGATTTTCTAAAATATCTGCATTGTAAAGCTCTTTTACTGCCTGTACAGTGACTTCAACAAGTCGCTTTTGAATAGAATTTGCCATTTAATGATTTTGTAATTTTTACAACTTCCTGATAGTGAATTGGAAATAAATAACATTCCTTATTTAGGTATTCACCATTAAAGTATATCTTTGCAAAAATAATAAAAAATGCAGAGCTATCAGGAATTTCTTGACTTAAGTGTTGGTTTTCCGCAAGACGGATTCGAAATCATCGACGACGAATTGTATTTTCACGATTTGAATTTAATGGAAATGATAGAAACGTACGGTACGCCGTTACGTTTTACCTATTTGCCTATCGTCAGCAAAAAAATTCAGCAAGCGAAAATCCTTTTTCAGACCGCAATTCTGAAACATAACTATCGCGGATCTTACAAATATTGTTATTGTACCAAATCATCCCATTTCAAGCACATCGTAGAAGAGGCCTTGAAAAATGATATCCACCTGGAAACTTCCTCTGCATTTGACATGCCGATGATCGATTCATTGGAAAGACAGGGAACAGTAACAAAAGACATTACAGTCATCTGTAATGGGTTCAAAACCTACCAGTATAAACAGTATATTGTAGATATGATCCATGACGGGTATACGAACATTATACCGGTACTGGACAACAAAGAAGAGTTTAACCTTTATGATGATGAAATCGAGTTGGATGAGCCTTGTGCTTTAGGGATCCGCGTTGCTTCCGAAGAGCAGCCAGACTCTCAATTCTATACATCTCGTTTAGGAATCCGTCAGGAAGACGTCATTGACTTCTATAACAACAAAATCGTTGACAATCCAAACTTTAAAGTCAAGCTGCTTCACTTTTTCATCAATTCAGGTATCTCAGATACTCCGTACTACTGGAATGAACTGGAGAAATATGTTACATTGTACTGTAAATTCAAGAAAATAAACCCAGACTTAGATACCCTGGATATCGGTGGCGGTATGCCGTTTAAGGATTCGCTGGTACACGACTTTGACTACGAATACATGGTCAATGAAATTGTCAACCGGATCAAACAAATCTGTGCGCACCACGAGGTGATGGAACCAGATATTATTACCGAATTCGGCAAATATACCGTTGCTGAAGCATCAGGTATTCTGTACAAAGTACTCGGCCGCAAACAACAGAATGACCGTGAGCGCTGGTTTATGATTGATGGTTCATTTATTACGAATTTACCGGATGTATGGGCATTGAATCAAAAATACATTCTATTACCGATCAATAACTGGGACTCTGAATATGAGCGTGTCAATTTAGGCGGGATTACTTGCGATGGCCAGGATTATTATAATCAGGAGGCACACATGAATTCAGTATTTATGCCGAAGACACGTAAGGTACAATACTTGGGATTCTTTCATACAGGAGCCTATCAAGATGTACTGAGCGGATATGGAGGAATCCATCACTGCTTATTGCCTTCGCCTAAACATGTACTCGTCCGCCGCAATAGAGATGAAACATTCAATTACGAGGTATTTGGTGAAGAACAAAACTCCAAACAAGTCATGAAACTATTGGGGTATCAATAAGATATGCCTTCAAAAACGAACTACTTAAAATGGCAACGATTGCAGTCCTGTATTCTTGCCAAAAAAGTATTTTTAAATAACGATAAAAAGGTCCCGGTCTTAGGAACGGGACCTTTTTATTTTGCGTTTAACCGTGCTAATTATACCAGGGATTAAGTTTGAAAACCAAGTCCAGATATCCAGCAATATTCGTCAGCGGGAATCGCACCGATAAACTTTATACCAAGACCTAAAGGCTGTTTATGGTATTACAAAGAAAGCCCCTTAAAAAGAGGCTTTCAGTTTACTTATTTGCTATTTTCTATTTTAATATATCATAGAAACTATGGTTTCAAAAATATCTATTTCGCTACCCAAGCTGTAAAGAAATTAAGTACTTTTTCTTCATCATAGCCTTTTCCTTTTTCCAGACTACCACTCTCCTGCACATGCAATGTTTTTCCGTTTCTGTCTAGGACAATAAAAAATGGATAACCTAATTTATTTCCTTCGGGAGCATACTTCTGAAAAACAGCCTCGTTTTTATTCTCCTTTGAGTAATTCAGGTGATAATAGAGAAAACGGTTCTTCAACAACTTGTCTATACTTGCCGTTTTGTGGATATAATCATTGAACCTCAAACACCAAACACACCAGTTACCCCCAGCTTGGATTATAATATTTTTCCTTTCTTTCTTTGCCTGAACTAATAACTGATCAATATCATTTTGCGCATTAGCGTCTGGATTATAAGGCTTTGAAAGATCCTCGGTTGCAGCAGTCTGTTGTGAGAACGCTTTAGACTGTAAAACTATCGTTCCAAAAAACATTACGACCCCGCACAGCAATAATCTTATATTTCTCATCATAAATAAATTAAATAATAATCTAAAATTACAAAATCATTTGCCCAAACCAAAACATAAGCAGCATATAATGGTTAAACATGTATAGCTATTGACCATGGAAAAAAATCCACAATCACCATAGCCTACACTTTGACAGACCCGTTAAATGTATTCAGACAGCACAGAGGCTGCCTTAAGTATTCAAATTGGGGCGACTATCAAATACTCTTTATTGGCGAGGAGAAAAAAACACAGTTTATTGACACTCCATACGGAGCTGTTGGCAAAAACAGAAAAGCTTATTTTTTATTAAAATCAAAACAATAAAAAACAAAACAAAACAAAAACAAACACCATATCTTAACATAAATATTATTTAATTTCTTTTAAAATTTAATAAATATACCATAACTTAGTAATAAGGAAGCGAAAAAACGAGTATATAAGATTCACCATACAAGACCAAAACGAAACAAAATGAAACACCAAGAATTCAAAAGGTCAAAACTGATAGAAAAAATAAAAGATACGAGCGCGTGGGATGTTATCGTAATAGGCGGCGGTGCCAGCGGTTTAGGTGTTGCATTAGACGCATTAAGCCGAGGTTTCAAAACAATTTTACTGGAGCAGGTCGATTTTGCAAAAGGCACTTCAAGCAAAGCAACAAAGCTTGTCCATGGTGGTGTACGCTACTTGGCTCAGGGTGATATCGCTCTGGTTAAAGAAGCGCTTCATGAAAGAGGTTTACTTCAAAAAAATGCACCGCATCTAGTCAAAAACCAATCATTTATCATACCCAATTACAGCTGGTTCGATGGTCCATTCTATACTATTGGAATGAAAATATATGATCTTTTGGCCGGTAAATTAAGTCTGGGAAAATCCATCCATATCAATAAAGAACAAACACTTAACCGCATAAGCACTGTTAGACCAAAAGGTTTATATGGTGGAGTGGTCTATCAGGACGGGCAATTTGACGACTCAAGACTTGCTCTCAATGTAGCGCAGACCTGCATACAGATGGGGGGTGTTGCGCTGAATTATGTGAGGGTAAACAACCTGACCAAAGATAGCAACGGACGGATTAACGGCGTGATTGCCAATGACACCGAAACAGGTGAAGTTTTTACGATACAAGGTAAGGCGATAATTAATGCAACAGGCATATTTGTCGATGATATCTTAAAAATGGATAGACCGGAAGCAAAACAAATGGTACGTCCTAGCCAAGGAGTCCATCTCGTATTTGACAAATCATTTCTCCCGGGAGATGATGCGATCATGATTCCAAAAACAGATGATGGACGTGTTCTTTTCCTAGTCCCCTGGCACAATCGGGTCATTGCAGGAACAACAGACACCCCGATTGATGAACACAGCCTTGAACCCGTAGCTTTGGAACAGGAAATCGATTTTATTTTGAAAACTGCTGGGCGCTACTTGACGAAACAGCCAACGAGAGCAGATGCATTGGCAGTATTCGCTGGCCTTCGTCCGCTGGCCGCCCCTACTGGCAACTCCAATAAAACCAAGGAGATCTCACGAAGCCACAAGGTCATCGTGAGCGACTCTAAATTACTCACTTTAACAGGTGGAAAATGGACAACATTCCGTCGAATGGGGCAAGATACGATCGACAAAGCGATAAAAATTGGTTGTTTACCGCAAAAAGAAAGTCGGTCCGCCACACAAAAGATTTATAGTGCCATTCCGACATCAGACCGAAGCAATCACCTCTATATTTATGGCGCTGACCAGGAAGCTATCCATGCATTAGCCCAGGAAAATCCCGAATGGAACGAAAAATTAATACCACACCTCGAATTCAAAAAAGCAGAAGTTGTTTGGGCAGCACGCAATGAACTTGCCAGAACCGTGGAAGATGTGCTGTCCCGTCGTGTACGCATGCTCTTTCTAGACGCAAAAGCCGCAATTGAAGCAGCACCAGAGGTCGCGAGATTACTCGCCCTGGAACTGGGTAAGGATGAAAATTGGCAAAATGATCAAATAGAAAACTTTCAAAAAGTTGCAAAAAATTATATCTTGAAATAATACTAAAAATAACCAGCAATACTCAATTATGGAACAGCAATACATCTTGGCAATGGATCAAGGCACAACTAGCTCCAGAGCTATAATTTTTGATAAAGACAGAAATATAGTCTCCATTGCCCAGAAGGAATTTACACAGATATTCCCGCAACCGGGATGGGTCGAACACGATCCACATGAAATATGGTCAACGCAGGCGGGTGTCACCGCGGAAGCCACGACAAAGGCAGGATTAAATGGTAAAAATATTGCCGCTATAGGCATAACCAATCAACGCGAAACTGTCGTCGTCTGGGACAGAGAAACCGGAAAACCCATTTATAATGCCATCGTTTGGCAAGATAAACGCACGGCAGATTATTGCGACGAACTACGTCGCTCCGGAAAACACGGTATGATTCAGGAAAAAACAGGCCTGATATTAGACCCTTATTTTTCCGCTACCAAAATCAAATGGATTCTGGACCATGTAGAGGGTGCCCGGGAAAAAGCACAAAACGGAGAATTAATCTGTGGAACTATCGACACTTGGCTGATATGGAATCTCACCCGCGGCGACGCTCATATTACCGACGTCACCAATGCTTCCCGCACCTTACTGTTTAATATCCACAGTATGGAATGGGACAATGAACTTCTTGAATTGTTTGACATCCCCCCTTCCATGCTTCCTCAGGTAAAAGAAAGCAGCGAAATATATGGAGAATCCCGGACGACCATTTTTGCACATAAAGTCAAAATAGCAGGAATTGCCGGCGATCAGCAGGCCGCACTTTTTGGACAGCAATGTATTGAAAAAGGAATGGTAAAAAATACGTACGGTACCGGATGTTTTATGTTAATGAACATCGGCGATAAACCAATCCGATCAAAGAACAACCTTTTAACAACCGTTGCATGGAAAATCAATGGAAAAACAGAATATGCATTGGAAGGTAGTATATTTATCGGCGGCGCATTGGTCCAATGGTTACGTGACAATCTTAACATTATCTATAAGTCTGCCGACGTTGAACAACTGGCGCATACGGAAAAAGATAACGGTGGCGTCACCTTTATCCCCACGTTTGCAGGACTGGGGGCCCCCTACTGGAATGCACGTGCACAAGGCACTTTATTTGGACTTACGCGCGCAACCACCAACGGCCATATAGCACGCGCATCACTAGAAGCGATCTCCCTACAGACTCGTGATGTTCTCCAGGCAATGGAAGCCGATAGCGGCATACCGATCAAAGAATTACGTGTAGACGGCGGTGCAACAGCCAATAATCTACTCATGCAAATCCAGGCCAATGTACTCAATAGCAACGTTGTACGCCCTAAGATCACGGAAACAACCGCATTGGGCGCGGCGTATCTCGCAGGGCTGGCAGTAGGATTCTGGAAAGATGAAGCGGAGATATCAAAGTTTTGGGCACAGGATCGTATATTTGAACCCGAGACCGAGCAAGAAGAGCAAACAAACAAGATCATAAAGCTCTGGACCAAGGGAATCAAAGCATTACAATACTGGACTGAAAACTAACCAATAAACATGAACCATTATTTAGCAGAATTTATCGGCACAACGCTCCTCCTTCTTTTAGGTAATGGCGTTGTGGCCAACGTTATCTTGAAAGGCACAAAAGGGGAAAATGGAGGATGGATTGTAATCACGACTGCATGGGCACTGGCAGTCTATGTAGGTGTCGTATTTGCAGGCCCTTATACGGGGGCACATCTCAACCCTGCGGTAACCATTGCCGTCGCGCTTAATCATGGCCTTTCCTGGATGGAGGTCCCAGGTTATATCCTTGCTCAAATTGCTGGTGGCTTCTGTGGCGCCATGCTAACCTACATCATGCACAAAGACCATTTCGATGCAACCGCGGATCCCACCACCAAACTTGGTGTTTTCGCTACTATACCCAACATCCGAAATACATCAACAAATCTGGCAAGTGAGATTATCGGAACCTTTGTCCTGATTTTTGTTATTTTCTTTATAACAGGTCAAGATGTGACTATTGATGGAAAAGCGGCCCCAATAGGCATGGGCTCTCTTGGCGCTATACCTGTTGCATTTTTAGTATGGGCCATCGGCCTATCATTGGGTGGTACGACAGGATATGCGATTAATCCTGCCCGGGATCTCGGCCCACGCTTATTTCATGCGTTTTGGCCAATCAAAGGAAAGGGAAGTTCAGACTGGTCCTATGCATGGATCCCGATTGTGGGACCGATTCTAGGTGCTATTTTAGCCTTTGCACTTTATACATGCATAAAACCCGTCTAGTAGAAATAGTTATTCTTACGGTAAAACTAAAAGGGGGATTCACAAATTGAATCCCCCTTTAGTTTATTATCCTCGCTTGGGCTTTCTATGACCGTATTCACGATCCCGCTCAAACGTATTCATATGACGTTCCTTTTTCACAGGATATACATCATCGATCACAATCAATATTCCTTTTTCTTCTACTGTACCAAACTCATTATTACGCGCTGTCCCGAATGATTTCATGGTGGGCGACAAGTTCATATAAGTGTTTATCAAAGGCGGAATATTCTCTCCCAATGCTCTTACATGACTGTTCAACACCTTATATCCCTCTTTATAATCCAGACCATCAAACACGCCAATAAAACGTTCGTAATCGTTCTTGATTTCCAATTCAGGAAGTGGGAGCACCAGTTTATCATGGTCAGGGAAATAATAGTCCATAAAATAAAGTAACATATCCCGTGCATCTTTATTATAATGCGGATACATGGTCACTTTACCAAAGAGGTATTTTATTTCGGGATTCAGCATGACCAAAGCTCCTAAACCATCCCAAAGATTATCCAATGAAAAGATCCCTTTTCTATTGTCAATAGCCGGTTGGTATTTGGGCTGCACAAAAGATCTTCCCAACTCAATCGTGTAAGGTAGATATTCATTCGTAAACAATTCGGAAAACTGAAAATAATGTGCGGTTGATAAATTGGGTACACCATTTACTTCACCAGCCTCAGCACATTTGATGACACGGTAACCGGCAACCACTTCTTCATCTTCGGGATTCCATGCGATCAACTGGTCGTAACAATCTTCGCATGTGTCATTTTCATCGATATCAATTGAAAGTCCTGTACCTCCTCCTGCTCCACGAAAAGTCAACTCCCGCAAGCGCCCAATTTCACGCATGACATTTGGCGAATTATGATAGTTGATTAAGTATATCTCGTTATTTCCATTGTTGGTATATCGTAAGAAGACCTCTTTATTCAATTCGGCCTTCAATAATTCTCTATCAACTGGAGGTATAATTTCTTGCATAAATTCTATTTTTCTTGAGCCAATCCATAAACCCTTCTTTTCACTTCCTCAGCCCAAGTTTTTTCGTTTTTTGATTGATCAAACGCTGTATAAGGGATTCTTTCTCCTATTATAATATTGACGGTATGCCCGCGTTGGGCAAACATTTCATCAGGTAAATATAACATTTCAATGTTTACCTTGAGACCTAATTTCTGTCTAAGCCTTGCAAAATTATAAAAAAACTTAGAGTTTTTACCGTCAATCAACACCGGAATGATATCTTTTTTATATTTTTTTGCTTTACTGATGAAACTCTTTTTCCATTCCAGGTCTTCAATGCGGCCATCATTTTGTTTTCTGGAAACCAAGCCCGCAGGAAATACCAACAACGCATCGTCTGCTCCATAGGCCTCTTCAATCGCAGAGATCGCCTGCTTGCCCTGACCACCTAACTTATTGACACCGATAAACAAAGGCCTCAAATTACCTATATTTAAAAGGATATCATTGACTAAAAATTTCACATCGCGTCTATATTTACCTATTGCATGCATAAATGCAATACCATCCAATCCTCCCAATGGATGATTGGACGCAAAAATAACTGGTCCCGATACCGGAATATTTTCTGCTCCATACAAATTGACCTTGACATCCAGATCGTTGATCAAAGCATCAACAAAATCCAGCCCCTGAAGATCTGCAAAGCGCGTCATAATATCATTTATCTCGTCTTCATGGATAGTCCTTTTTAAATAATTAAGTAAAAAAGACGGAATCCATTTAGCAAGGCCCGCATTTTTTTTGTGAATAACTTCACGTATATCAATAAACTTTTTACTCTCGCTTGTGATCATCAATCTTACAATTGCAATTAAAAATACTACTCCCACATTTAGGCTCGATTACAAGCCTAATCCAATTCGCTGACAAAAATAATAACAGAATGCTGATAAAAGTACAATTTTAAACTTTAAATTCGTACATATTTGCAATAATGTGATCTTTCTGTTGAACTCCGCTCTTTAGACTTTACAAACCATCAAATAATTAAGCATAAATCTGATCCCACAAAATTTCTTTTCAGCTAGTTTTTTTATTAAGTTTGAGTATGCTAATAGGTCAATTTCTTTCAAATGCTGATTTCAGTATTCAAAATGCTGATTCAATACAACAAGCGCTAGAGAAGCTGCAGGATATGCTTTGTAAAGAATTAGTCGTTTTAAATGGAGACGATTATATTGGCTTGGTCAATGAAACCATCTTATTGGACGCGGAAGATGTTGAAGCGCCCATTTCATCCATCAAGATAAATACAGCCCCAATACAGCTAAAATTCAATCAGCACCCTTATGACGCCTTAGTGATGATCACTGTATATAATAGTACAATCATTCCTGTGCTGGATCAAGAAAACAAATATCTAGGCGTATCTACACAACTAGATATATTAAAGGCTATCAGTTCGATTCAATCGCAAAATGAATCTGGGGCTATTATCGTCCTCGCGATCGGATTGCATGATTTTTCGCTTTCACAAATTGCACACCTTGTGGAAAGTGACAATTGCAGAATCCTCAATTGTGCAACCAAAATAAATTTGGAAAGTGACCATATTGAAGTTACCCTTAAAGTCGACAAGTCAAATATCAACGCATTGCTGAATTCATTCCTAAGGCACAATTATTTAGTTCTAGAAACCCACAATACTGTTGCTGCATTTGACGACACGGCCGACCGTTATCAACAGCTTATGAATTACATTAACATTTGATTAGGATTATTTTTTTTTCTCATCTTTGCGCCAATAAATTAAAAACAATATGAGAATCGCAATATATGGAAGAGAGTTTCAGCCCTCTGTTATACCACATGTGAAACACTTATTTGAATATCTTGTCGATAAAAATATTGAAATCTGGGTGTACGATCCATTCCATGAATTTCTGATATCGCAATTCGAATGTCCCTTTAACTTCTCCACTTACAATACATACCAGGAAATTAAAGATTATATTGACATTATGCTGAGTCTGGGCGGAGATGGCACCATGCTATCTGCTGTTTCCCTCATTAAAGATTCGGGAATTCCAATTGCTGGAATAAACTTCGGACGTCTGGGCTTTTTAGCTTCCATTAATAAAAATGACTTTGAGGATGCGATCGAAGATATATTGAACCAACGTTTTAGTATACAGAAGCGTGTGTTACTCTCTGTAGAATCTGAACAAGCTAATTTGTTCCAGGGCAATCACTATGCGCTAAATGACATCACTGTATTTCGTTATGATAGCTCGGCCATGATTACCGTCAATGCGCGCATCAATGGTGAACTGCTCAACTCCTACTGGGCAGATGGCCTGATTATCGCTACACCGACCGGATCTACAGCTTATTCATTAAGTTGCGGCGGGCCAATTATTATGCCGGAGAGCGGTAACTTTGTGATTACCCCTATTTCACCGCACAACCTCAACGTTAGACCAATCGTCATCTCGAATCAGTTTACCCTTGAATTGGAAATAGAAAGCCGGAGCAATCAATACATACTCAGCTGTGATTCCAAAAACGAGTCCATTGATACATCAGTAAAATTGACAATTAAGCAGGCTCCTTTCACTATTAATCTTATTAGACTTCCCCATGAAAGCTTTTTCAGCACACTAAGGGAGAAATTGCTTTGGGGCATTGATGTCCGAAACTATTAGCCTAGGAATGGCCTCACATAAACCAACGTTGTGTGAAGGATAGTACAGAATCTGACAGGTCACGATGTTTCGGATAATCTTTCTACATATTGTACTTCTGTATTTCCAATTAAAAATCGATATTTGGAAGAATTAAAGGAAGATGGAATTAGAATATTCCTAAATAGAAATCCAAATGCAATAATTAATCGATGAAATGTTCGTTAAGACAAACAGCAATCATTGATAACGACGCAGAAAACCAAAAGTAGGTTTTAAAACGCCGAAATAGCATTTACCGCTAAGGTGTTCATTTTATTGAAAACAGCAAAAATGAGTTTTTTAGATCAGATAGATAATATTAAGTTGCCACAACATATCGCCATTATCATGGATGGTAATGGCCGCTGGGCAAAACAGAAAGGGAAACTTCGTGTTTTTGGGCATCAAAATGGTGTGAAAGCAGTAAGAGAAGCATTAGAAGGGTGTGTAAAAGCCAATATTAAATTTCTGACACTTTACGCATTTTCTGCAGAAAACTGGAACAGACCAAAACTTGAGGTAATGGCTTTAATGGAGCTATTGGTTACTTCCCTTAAAAAAGAAATTAAAACTTTCCAGGAGAATGGTGTACGCTTAAATGTCATCGGTGATATCAGTAAGTTGCCGTCAAATGCACAAAAAAAACTACAGGAAACCATTGAAGCAACAAAAGAAAATACACACTGTACATTAACCTTAGCTTTGAGCTACAGTTCCCGCCAAGAAATCGTGGACGCAGCCCGCAATCTAGCCCAACAAGTAAAAGAAGGAAAGCTCCAGGCAGATGACATTAACGATGAGTTATTCTCCGCAAACCTCTATACACAGAACCTACCCGACCCCGATCTGCTGATACGTACGAGCGGAGAATTAAGAATAAGCAACTTTCTACTTTGGCAAATTGCCTATTCCGAATTATGCTTCCTTGATAAGATGTGGCCCGAGTTTACGAAAGAAGATTTATTTAAATCCATTGTCGATTACCAGCAACGCGAAAGAAGGTTTGGAAAAACAAGTGAACAGTTGTAAAGATTTTATTAAATTTGACCACTGATTTAAAAAAAAGCAAGCTGGTTAAATTTTCTTAATTAACAAAAATTAACAAACGATTGGTGTACTTTAGCGCCAATAATTATAGATAAATGAAGCGTATACTACCCGTAATACTATTTTTTGGCCTCTCATCAATGCAGCTTGTCTACGGACAAGAAAATGGTGCGTTCAATTTAAATGACCCAGAAAAAATCAGCTATCTCAATCCTAAAAACTATGTAATTAGTGCTATTGACATAACTGGAACACAATTTTTAGATAAAAATGTATTAATTACAATATCTAAATTGTCTGTCGGTCAATATTTGGAAGTTCCGAGTGAGGCAACTGCAAAAGTAGTGAAGGATATGATGGCTCAAGGCCTCTTTGATGATGTCGAGTTATGGGCAGATAAAATTGAAGGTGAAAATATATTTTTGACCATCCGCGTAGTAGAACGTCCTCGTTTAACTCGTATTGACATCAACGGTTTAAGCAAAAGCCAAACGGAAGAAGTACGTAAACGTCTAAATAGCAACACGGGTAAAATTGTCAATGAAAACTTGATGAACACCACGCGCGCTACAATCCAAAGGTTCCTGAAAGAAAAAGCTTATTTATATCCTGAGATCACACTAAAAACAGTAAAAGATTCAGCACAGGCAAACAATGAAATATTGATTGCCGATGTGGATAAGAAACATAAAGTAAGAGTCAAAAAGATGACTTTTACAGGAAATGAGCACTTTTCTCAAAAAGATCTGAGAAAAATGGCCAAACCTATCAAGCAAAAAATGTGGTACCGCATTTTTGGTCCTGGAAAGTTCAAGGAAGAAAAATATAAAGAAGGTAAAGAAAACCTAGTCAAAAAAATGGCGGCCAAAGGTTATCGTGATGCAACGATCTTAAAAGATACCGTTATTCGCGATGGTGAAAAAAATGTGCTGGTTAATTTTGACATCTATGAAGGTCCTAAATATTATGTAGGTAATATTGTATGGACAGGTAACGCCAAATATTCAGACACCTTGCTAAATAAAATTTTAGGTGTCAAACGCGGTGATGTTTTTTCGGAAGAAAAACTAACAGCAAAATTAATGGGTCCTACAAAAAATAGTGATGATATCTCCTCGATCTACATGAACGATGGTTATCTGACTTTTTCGGTGGATCCTGAACAGACCCGCATTTACAACGATACCATCGATTTGAATTTACGTGTATATGAAGGTGCTCAGTATACCATCAATAACGTAATCGTCAAAGGAAATGATGTAACAAACGACCGTGTTGTACTACGTTCTATTTATACAAAACCAGGTCAAAAATTCTCGAAAGAACAGATTATGCGCAGTGTGCGTGAGATTGCACAGTTGGGAAATTTTGATGAACAGAAAACAAATCCTGTACCGACAAATTTAAATTATGCAGATGGTACAGTAGATATTGTTTATAACGTGACTGAAAAACCTTCCGATCAGGTCGAGCTTTCAGGTGGTTATGGTGCCGGTCAGATCATCGGTACCTTGGGTTTAACATTCAACAACTTCTCTACAAGTAATTTCTTTGATAAAAGTTCCTGGAAACCGTTACCACGTGGGGACGGACAGAAATTGAGTGTCCGTGGTCAAACTTCGGGTAAACGTTATCAATCCTATAGCTTCTCTTTCTCCGAACCTTGGTTGGGTGGTAAAAAACCGATTTACTTTGGTTTAAGTGCCTATACGTCGAGCTCGTCGTATGGTGGATTTAACTACTATACCGGAGAACAAATTGTGAAGGATTCAGAGTTAAATCGTATCTGGATGACAGGTATTACTGCTACTTTAGGTAAACGTTTGCAATGGCCAGACAACTGGTTCCAGGCCAATACTTCCCTGTCGTTTCAACGTTATAAGCTACAGAATTATGGAAATTACTTCTTATTTGATAATGGTACAGCCTATAACATCAACTTGACGCAGGAGTTTAGCCGTAATTCGATCGATGCCCCGATCTACCCTACTTCGGGCTCAAACATCAAATTCTCGGTGCAATTGACACCTCCATATTCATTGTTCAACAACATTGATTATAAAAATGGTTCAGCTCAGGAGCGCTACCGTTGGACAGAATATCATAAATGGAAATTTGATTCCCAATGGTATGCAAAAATTGTGGGTAAACTAGTTTTCAAAGCACAGGCTCAATTTGGTTTCCTGGGTAAATACTCCAGCAAAACTGAAATATCAACTTTCGAACGTTTCAAAGTCGGTGGGGATGGTATGCAAGGGTTTGACTACTTACAAGGATCTGAAATTGTTGCATTACGTGGATATGCAAATGGTGTAATCATTCCTGAGGGAACACAAAATGTAAATGTGGCCCGAAATTCTGGTAGCCCAATCTATACCAAATACCAAATGGAACTACGTCACCCGGTTATGTTAAATGATCAGGCGACTGTATACGTATTGGCTTTTGCTGAGGCTGCAAATACCTGGAACAAGTTCACCGAATACAATCCATTTAAAGTACGTCGTTCGGCAGGTGTCGGTGCCCGTATCTTCTTACCTATCTTTGGTATGCTGGGTATAGATTACGGTCACGCTTTCGACCCTATCCCAGGTTTACCGAGCAGTACATGGAAGCAAAACTTCACATTTAGTATCATGCAAAATATGGGCGGATTTTAATCTTTTAATCCAACCCTATAACATAAAAAAGCTATCGCAAGCAATTGCGATAGCTTTTTTATGTTAGGGCTATTGCTAACTCCTATCCACACTGCCAACCCGCATTTAAATCCTATCGGATTAACGTAATTTCATCTGAATATCTGATAAATTTCCTTATATTCAGCTACTATTATTACCGAAAAAAGAAAGTCATAGACAAGATTCGAAGAATTATCGAAGCTAGATTGGACAACAAGTTAAATAGTGTTAAACCGGAGAAATATCTGCTAGATTGCTTCTTTTTTCTTATTTTTGAGCCGTAAATTTACGTAAAGCGGTTTTCCCAGATTAAACTTTTGGGTTTATCTCATGTCATAAGGTAAATTAGTGTTAAATAATAAAAAGTATAGTCTATAAAAACTTACAGGAAATATGAAAAAAATATTGTTAGTTATAGCTTTTGTAGTCGTGAGTGCTACAGCGACATTTGCCCAACAACTTGCATATGCTGATTCAGAATATATCCTAAAACATATTCCTGAATATACGACTGCACAGAAACAGTTAGATGACCTGTCTAAGCAATGGCAAGAAGAAGTGGATCAGAAATATGCAGAGATCGAAAAACTATATCAGGCTTATCAAAAAGATCAGGTATTATTAAACGAAGATATGCGCCGCCGTCGTGAGGATGAGATCGTAACAAGGGAAAAAGAAGTAAAAGACTATCAAAAACAAAAGTTTGGATTTGAGGGTGACCTCTTCAAAAGACGTACACAATTGATGAAGCCTATTCAAGATCGTGTAGCAAAAGCAATTCAAGACGTTGCTTCTGCACAGGGGATTGATTTTATTATGGACAAGGGTAATGAATCAACTTTTCTTTATGCCAATCCAAAATTGAATAAAAGTAATGATATCATTACAAAATTAGGATATAAACCTAACCCTAGTCTTGCAAACTAAGCTGGAGTTTATTATCATTGTGAACACAAATAGTAATAATAGTAATTAATTAGAAAACTAAAAGATTGCCATAAAGATGGCTCATTAGATTAAAATGAAAAGCATGAAAAATTTATTAAAGGGTGCGGTTGCTTTAGTGGCAGTATTTTTCTCAACTCAATTCGCAAATGCTCAACAAAAGATTGGTCATATCAATTTTGCTGAAATAATTCAGTCTACTTCTGAATTTAAAACAGCTGAAGGGCAATTGAAGACATTGAGTGATGGTAAAACCAAAGAAATTCAAGATATGGTTACCATTTATCAAACAAAACAAAAAGATGCAAACGATAAATTGCGTAACAGAAGTGAAGCGAATAAAGAAACTGTTGATCCAGAAATCAACAAAATAGGTCAAGAGCTACAGGATATCCAAGCTCGCATCCAAACTGCACAACAAGCAGCGCAAGATGAATTAGGTAAAAAAGAAGAAGAATTAATTGCGCCTATCCATAGAAAAGTTGGTGAAGCAGTAAATGCTGTTTCCAAAGAAAAAGGTATGGCATATGTATTTGATATTTCAAGCACAAATATTCCTTATTTCCAAGGCGGAGAAGATTTAACTGCTGCTGTTAAAACGAAATTAGGTATTTCAGCTACAGCTGCTCCTGCTGCTGCTCCAGCAAGAAAATAAGCTGAAATTTAACGTTTATAAAAAAGGGATTATCCATACGGATAATCCCTTTTTTATTGCGCTCCATTTTTAGGAGCTAAGTCGGAATTCCATTCAGGATGCACCATTGATTCTCTCAATTAATTACCCTACCTACAATGAAAAGTATAAGGCAAACTAAAAAGCTTATCGGATGAGTCAAATTATACCGCAAATAAAAATCTGCGACTTGATTTTCTTGCATTTACCAGCTAATTTTTAGATATTGGTTGGGAAAAACAAACATATCTACCCTAATGAAAACTTCATGGTCCCAAATTTGTTCATTACTTGGCGAATTGAGGTGCTCAGGAAAGCTTCGTCGTTAAAATGATTTTATTCACATGAAAAAGAAAGTAATTGAGGATAATCCTAAAAAAGAAAGAAAGGTAACTTCCGGTCCTATCCGTGACAAGGAACGCACCAAGGCACGAATGATTGCCGCTGTCGGAAAGGTAATTCAGAAAAAGGGATACCAAGCATTGAACGGGCCTAATATTGCTTTGGAATGTGGGCTGAACAAAGCACTGATATGGAATTATTTTGGCGGTCTCGACCAACTGGTGGAAGCATACCTCACACAAAAAGATTTTTGGCAAATCGGAGACAAGGGCGTATTAGAGCAAATGGTCACAAACCCGAGTTCGATCAGCATCCCCTTGATAGAAGAATTGCTCAAATCTCAATTCAACACCTTTTTGAAAGATAAAACGAAGCAAAAAGTCATTCACTGGGGCCTAGGCGAAAAGACTAAGGCGCTTAAAAATATCGCTGACAGACGGGAAATGTTAGGCGAAGAATTGTTTAAACACGTCGATTCGAAATTCGAAAACTCCGAAAACGATCTTCGGGCAACATTAGCCATCTTAGTAAGTTCCATCTACTACTTAAGTCTACAGGCGAAATCGACAGGAACTACCTTTTGTGGCATTGATGTAAATACAGAAGCCGGAAAAGAACGGATCCAAAAAACAATGCGCAAAATCTTAGAACAGACATTTTCTGATGTTCAGCTCTAAGCCCGCTGTATTTTGATAAAGCAAACGTCCAAGAAAGAATAATCTCTTCTTGGACGTTTTTCATTCTGGGAATTAAAGCCCTATAAAATTTCCAATAATTTAACACCTATGGCTTAGTTTTTGATTTATTTTTACTATGTTAGCATAACAAAATAATATAGTATATTTGTTTATAACCAAGATCCAAGCATATGATAGGTCAACTAATATTTGCGGTTTGTTTCGCTGTAGCATTATTTCTTTTTAGCAAAAATGCGCAACAGATTTATCGTAATATCAAGCTGGGCAGACCAGCAGATCGTTCGGATAGCTCTGCAGAGCGATGGAAAATGATGCTCCTTGTCGCTTTTGGACAAAAGAAAATGTTCAAGCGAATTTTCCCGGCGGTCCTGCATTTATTTGTGTACCTTGGATTTGTCATCATCAACATTGAAATGTTGGAAATTGTCATCGATGGACTTTTTGGTACACATCGTATCTTTTCATTTCTAGGAAGTTTTTATAATTTTCTGATCGGTGCATTTGAATGGCTTGCGCTTGGTGTACTCGTATCTTGTATCATCTTCTTAGTCCGAAGAAATATTGCGAAAGTAGCTCGTTTAAATAGTGTGGAACTGAAACATTGGCCCAAGACGGATGCAAATATTATTTTAATCACAGAGATTCTGCTCATGTCGGCTTTCCTCTTCATGAACGCATCTGATCTTAAATTACAGCTTTATGGTTTTGAGCATTTTAAGTCAGTCGGTTCCTTTCCGGTAAGCCACTATCTTCTTCCCTATCTACCGACTTCAACAGAGACCTTGTTTTTGATAGAGCGATTTTGTTGGTGGTTTCACATCCTCGGCGTACTTGCTTTCTTGAATTACCTGCCCTACTCTAAGCATCTTCATATTATTTTGGCTTTTCCGAATACCTATTTCTCCCATTTGAATGCTAAAGGCAAATTGTCCAATATGCCGGCTGTGACCAATGAGGTTAAGGCCATGCTTGATCCAAGCTTCACTCCTCCTCCAGCAGACGCAAATGCACGTTTTGGAGCCAAAGATGTCCACGATTTAACATGGAAAAGCTTATTGGATGCGTATACATGTACCGAATGTGGGCGATGTACATCATCCTGCCCTGCAAATATGACAGGAAAGCTGCTGTCCCCGCGAAAAATCATGATGGATACACGGGATCGGTTGACTGAAGTCGGAATTAATATCAAAACAAATGGCAGCTTTCAGGATGACGGAAAATCGCTAATTGACACTTATATCAGCCGCGAAGAGTTATGGGCCTGTACAAGCTGTAATGCGTGCGTCGAACAATGTCCGGTCAATATTAATCCACTGGATATTATTATTGAACTTCGCCGCTTTGCAGTCATGGAAGAATCCCAAGCTCCTGCGAGCATTAACAATATGTTTGGAAATATTGAGAACAATGGTGCCCCATGGAAATATGCGCAAATGGATCGTGCCAACTGGACTCAGCAACAATAGTTTTATGATGGAAAATGAATTAAACGTTCCCACAGTCGCAGAACTGTTGGCTAAAGGAGAAACTCCTGATATACTATTTTGGGTAGGCTGTGCAGGAAGTTTTGACGAACGCGCACAGAAAATTACGCGTGATATATGCCGAATATTGCAACATGTCGGTTTAAAATATGCCATCTTAGGCACAGAAGAAAGCTGTACCGGTGATCCTGCCAAAAGAAGTGGCAATGAATTTTTATTTCAAATGCAGGCCATGATGAACATCGAAGTGCTCAATGGTTACGAAATCAAAAAAATAGTCACTGCTTGTCCGCATTGTTTCAATACACTAAAAAATGAGTACCCATCACTGGGAGGCAACTATGAAGTCATTCATCACACACAACTGATCCAAAACCTGATCGATGAAGGGAAATTAAAACCGGCTGATAACAATGTGTTCAAAGGAAAAAAAATCACCTATCATGATCCCTGTTATCTTGGCCGGGCAAATGAAGTGTACGAGGCGCCCAGAAAAGTATTGGAGAGCTTAGATGCCCAATTGATTGAATTGAAACGCTGCAAGAGTAACGGTCTATGCTGTGGAGCTGGGGGTGGACAAATGTTCAAAGAACCAGAGCCTGGCCTAAAAGACATCAATATCGAACGCATCGAAGAAGTCATCGATGCCCAGCCTCAAGTTGTTGCTGCAGCTTGTCCTTTCTGTATGACGATGTTAAAAGATGGCGTAAAGATTAAAGAAAAGGAAGCTGAAATTGAAGTGCTCGATATTGCCGAAATCACAGCCCGGGCAAATCAGTTGTAAAATACGTTACTGCACTATATAGAAGAGGCCCGATCGTACGATCGGGCCTCTTGTGTAAGGAGAAGAATATCTCCTGTCCACGATTAAATTAAGGGAATCCCCAAGCCGGTTATAATATAGGGGATTCCCCGAATCGAAAGCCAGCGCGGTATTTATGCTGACCAAACGACTCTAGCAACTAGCCATAACAAAGGTACCTCCCCTAAATCAATTGATTGTTGTTCATTTTCGTGAAAATGTTGTTCAAATCTTGACTATTGAAAAAAAATGCTATTTATTTTCACCCGCTTAGATGAATATCGGACTTAAAAGCTTACCTAACGAAATAACTATAGCTCATTGTACTTGTCGAAAATTGGATTCAGCTGCGTAGCACTTGTTCAAATGATTACTAAAATAAGGGAAGCTCCGGTTTGATGGTCAGGAGCATAAACAGCTTACTTTCTAGGAGATCAACGAAAGTGTTTGATGCTGCTTTTTCGAATCGGTTTTAAAATATACTACAGTACTAAATAGAACATGCCCGAATCAATACGACTCGGGCATGTTATGAAAGATTACTCTAATAACGATCTAACTCTTAAATCTCATTTTTCTCGATCCATTTTGGGACCTGTGGCGCTTCATACTGCTGCATCTTACCAATCAGCTCCTCAATCGTATCACCGACCAATAACATTGCTCTATTTTCTTGTTTCAAAAGTCCCTCTTCGACCATGTGATCAATAAATTGAATCAGATGATTATAGAATCCATTAATATTTAACAGGCCCACAGGTTTTTTGTGTAAGCCTAACTGCGCCCATGTAATCATTTCAAAAAGTTCTTCCAAAGTGCCAAAACCGCCAGGCAAAGCGATTACGCCCTCGGCGTAGTCACTCATGATTCTTTTGCGATCATGCATAGTATCGACGGTAATCAATTTCGTTACCCCAGTATGCTCTCTTTCTTTTGAATTTAAAAAATCGGGAATCACACCAATTACTTCTCCGCCATGCGCAAGAGCTCCATTGGCAACAGCACCCATTAAGCCAACCCGTCCGCCGCCATACACCAAACGAATACCAGACGCTGCCAGCACCTGACCAACATGAGCAGCCTGCTCTTCATAGACAGACGAATTGCCTAAACTAGATGCACAAAAAATAACAATGCTTTTAACTTTATTCATATGCAAGTATAAAAAAAATAAACGATCAACTCCTTTTTTCAGCGTTGTCCTATACAAGAGGAATAATATCGCTTTGACAGGTATTGATTTCACAAACCATCGTGATCAGTCTGATAGAAATAATGTAAGTCTAATTTCGAGCGACCACTATATAAATGTAAAAAAAACACTTAAAATAATTAACACATTTAATATCTTTGGTTTAACGTTTTTTTTCGAAACTACTAACCAAACAAGCTAATCAGACCTTGTTAAAAACAAATGATAATTTCAGCTATATGATCTTAAGAAACAAATTTTTGCACGTTGCTTTTACAAGCTTATTTAGTCTGGCGCTAGCTGCTCAAACGACTCCTCAATTAACTTATTTCGATCTACGCGAAGTAAGGCTCTTACCGGGGATCTTCAAACATGCTGAAGATCTAGATCTTCATTATTTATTGGAAATGGATCCCGACCGACTTCTGGCTCCATTTTTACGTGAAGCCAAATTACCGATCAAAAAAGAATCCTATAGCAATTGGGAAAATACAGGATTAGATGGCCATATCGGAGGGCATTATCTGTCTGCCCTTGCTCATATGTACGCTTCAACAGGAGACCTTCGTATCAAGGAACGTCTAGATTATATGCTTGCAAACTTGAAGCGCTGTCAGGAAGCAAATGGAAATGGATACATCGGTGGTGTGCCGGGCGGTAAACTTATTTGGACAGAAGTCCAACAGGGGAATATCAATGCCGGAAGTTTCAACCTGAATGGAAAATGGGTACCGCTATACAATATACACAAAACCTATGCTGGTCTGCGAGATGCTTACTTGCTGACTGGCAGTAAATCTGCCAAAGACATGCTTATCAAAATGACCGATTGGGCCCTTAAATTGGTCGGTCAGCTTTCAGAAGCACAGATACAGGAGATGTTACGAAGTGAGCACGGTGGACTAAACGAGACTTTTGCCGATGTCGCCGCAATTACCCAAAATAAAGCTTATCTCGAGCTTGCCGGTAAATTCAGCCATCAATCCATACTTAAACCTTTATTACAGCATAAAGATCATTTAACAGGACTACATGCGAATACACAGATTCCAAAGGTTCTTGGTTTTAAAAGAATAGCTGACCTTTCCCACAACGAAAAATGGGCTGAGGCTGTTCGGTACTTCTGGGATAATGTTGTTGAACAACGCTCCATTGCTATTGGTGGAAATAGCGTAAGTGAGCATTTTAATCCAACAGATGATTTTTCAAAAATGTTGTATAGCATTGAGGGCCCCGAAACCTGCAATACGTACAATATGTTACGACTCACAAAAATGCTCTATCAAACCGATCCACAAGGAAAATACCTCGATTTTTATGAACGCGCTCTTTACAACCATATCTTATCGACACAACATCCTGAACATGGTGGATTAGTCTATTTCACGCAAATCCGTCCAGGCCATTATCGCGTTTATTCACAAACGCAAACAAGTATGTGGTGCTGCGTTGGATCAGGGATGGAAAACCACGCCAAATATGGCGAAATGATCTATGCACAACGCAACAATGACTTATTCATCAATCTTTTTATTCCTTCACAGCTAAATTGGAAAGAAAAGGGTATCGAAGTTGTTCAAGAAACAGACTTTCCGATGAAAGCCAATACCAGCATTCAAATCAACCCCAAAAAGCCGGCTTCCTTTAGCTTGTTTATCCGTAAGCCCAACTGGTTCACCGCGGCTCCGCATGTGCTGATCAACGGAAAGCCCTACCACAATTTCAGTTCCACGAATGAGCATATCCAGATCAAGCGAACCTGGCGGAAAGGTGATATAGTCAGTCTAGAATTGCCTATGGGGGTACATACAGAACAGTTACCAGATAAAAGTAACTATTATAGTATTTTATATGGGCCTATTGTATTGGGAGCGCGCACAGGACAGGAGGATCTCTTGGGACTTCAGGCCGATGACAGCCGAATGGGGCACATTGCATCAGGAAAACAAATCCCTTTACGTAATCTCCCAATTCTTAAAGCGGAACCGAACCATATTCCGGCACTTGTAAAACCAATAGCGTCAAAGCCCTTACACTTTACACTCTCAAATCTCTATTTGGGAAAAAAAGGTATTCAAATGGAATTAGAACCCTTTTTCGGTATTCATGATTCCCGTTATATGATCTATTGGCCTCAAGCAACAGAAAAGGAATTACAGGCATTACAGGAGAAAATGAGCCGCGATGAAGTAGAAAGCTTAGCGCTAGCTGCCAAAACAGTGGATAAGGTAGTCGCTGGAGAGCAACAACCGGAATCGGATCACTTTTTTCGCGATCAAAATAGCAATGCCGGGGCATTTGGTGATACACGCTGGCGCGAGACGAAAGACTGGTTTAGCTATAATATGAAAATAACTTCAGAGACAAAACTACTATCGATCAAATTTATAGCTGACAATTCCTCAAGTGTAACCGAGGTTATCATCGATGGTAAAACCATCAGTACATTGAAAGACAAGGATGAGAAGTCAACTATTAAAACTATACGCATTAACCTTCCTGAAGATCGCACCGATAAAAATAAAATAGAACTGAAAATTAAGGCCGGGGCAGGATCTACAAGCCACAAGATTTTAGAAGCCCGAACCTTACTTTCCGACTAATAGCGTTACGGAGATAACCGCCATTAGTCGGAATTGATTGATCTGGCGTACTGTTCAACAACAGAATCGCCGAGTTGCTAGGTCAACTTAACTGTTTTTGTTACTAGTCGGAAGTAATCACTGGTTCTGTTTGTTACTTCCCTATTAAAACAATAGCTCCGTCGGGCTGCAAGGTCAACTTAACTGTTTTCGCCTTCGAAAGACGGATTTGTTTCTGTTGAGATTGTCGTGCTTTTGTATCGTCGATTAACTGTACCGAATCTGCTGATAGCATGGGTAAATTCACGGAAACAGTCTTTTCTTTTCCTTCTGCATTAATACCAGCCACATACCAGGTATCGCCTTTTCTTCTGGCAAGAATGACATATTTACCGGGATACCCCTCAATAAAAGTAGTCTCATCCCAGGTTGTAGGCACCTGTTTCATAAAATCGATCACATGGGCCGGCATATCCTTTAAATTGTTCGGTGTTAGACCGAAATTTTGCACCGGAGTCTGAAATAAAATTGCCGTCGCCAATTGAAATGTTTCCGTCGTTTTACGGATGGTCCCTCCATTATTTTCGCGATTGTGCCGTTTGTTAAGCAACACGGGACCAAAATCCATTGCGGCCACAGCATTTCGGATAAATGGATGCAACGTAGCATTAAAAGATTCAGTATCATTTGCATGCTGCGTAAAAATTAAGTTCTCAGACGCCAATACAGCCTCACTGCCAACAAAATTCGGATACATACGCTCCCATCCCCTCGGTAAGGTACATCCATGAAATATAACAGTCAATCCATAGTCGTTTGCATCCGAAAGAATATCTTCGTAAAGCTTCAATGTTTCTTGTTTATCGCCTCCAAAAAAGTCGACCTTTATTCCTTTAATACCCACACGCTGCATCCATTGCATTTCCTTTTTACGAGCGATCGAGGTGTTCATTTTATTTTTTGGAGTTTGTGGCGCATCATTCCAAAATCCATTTGAATTGTACCACAGACAGACACCTACGCCCAGTTCCTTTCCATAAGCGACCAACTGTTCTATTTTCTCATGGCCGATCTTCGTATCCCACCAATTGTCGATCAATACAAATTCATAGCCCATTGAAGCGGAGAGATCAATGTACTTTTTCTGATCTTCAAAATTAATACTTCCATCCTGCCATTCCAGCCAGCTCCATGTCGCCCGCCCAAAACCGTACTCCTTTGACGCTTTATACTGTGGCTCAACGACGTCAAAAGGAATCGTCGTTTCCACGATAGGTTTCAAATTACTTCCCAAAGTCAGTGTACGCCAAGGTGTATAACCCGGTAATGGAATTGTCGGCGCTGCACTTCCAACACCATTATTCTCTCCTTCTTCTGGAAAAGCGATCTTGTAAAGTCCTTCCTTTGTACCTTCGCTTAATTTTGAGGCACAATACGCACTGGATACACCCGTTTCCGAGACAAGCACCCAGCCGCGATCCCCAACATGAAAGAGGGCAGGAAAAGTATATCCAACGCCATACTTCGAAGGTACTCCTAATACCTGATCTGCCTGATACTCCTCCTCATAACTCGGTTTGGTCTTCATCCAGCCGATCATCGGAGAAGCTTGAGGCGTTAAAAACGTCGTTGTTACCAATGGGAATTTAAAACCACTTTCCTCTTTTATCAACGCAAAGTTAGCCGATTCCCCCACCTGTGGTACATAATATCTGAAGGCAATATTGTTGTTGCTCACGCGAAAGATAATTTCGAACTGCTGCTTGGAAGTATTCTCCAGACGACAACGCAATTCATTTGCAGTATACTGAACCTGGCTGCGTTTGATCTTCAATTCCTGATAACTGCTCGAAATTTCTGCTCTTTTTTCTTCGATCAGACGTAAATCAGCCGTCAAATTTATTGACTTGCTTTGAAGTCCAAGTGGTGAAGCTTCCAACATTATTTTCCCTTCCAGCTCAACCTCATAAAATAATTTGCCCTCTTTCAGTGCCAGCTTAACGCTCAAATTGCCATCGGGACTAGCCACTGATAGCTGCTGTGCCAAAGCGACATTGCTTAGAAAGGACACTATACATACCAGAACAAAGCGTTGAACGGATAGAGCTCTTAAATAGTGCGTACAATTGTGATTTAACATAGATTATTCCAAATAGTAGGTTAGTTATTTTGTTAAAGATAAGCTTTTAATTTATAAATGTACAATAAACACTTATTATATCTAGCGTATCATTTCCTACCGTTTCCCGTTACCTCCTACATCACCGACTTAGTAAGAGTTTGGAATATCGGTCGTTTCTTGTCCTATGGAAAGATATAAAAAACAAAAATGCTTTATAATTGTAAAGAAATAGTGACATTCATTTTACGACTCTAAAAGATTTTAAATTATGAATCTAATTATGAACTTGATAGCAATTGCAAGTATAGCAACTGCTTCGCTGGCCACATCGTCAGCTAAATCAACATTATTGCTAGCGAACAATAATGCTCTTCCACTAAAAAAGCAGGTGTCAAGGAACCTCCAGATGGGAACCGACTCGCTGCTGCAATACTTTAATGAAACAACTGCGGAGCTGGAAAAGCAAGTTGCCGGCCTAAGCGAAGCTCAGCTTCAATTTAAACCAGCACCTGACAAATGGTCGATCAGCCAATGTCTGGAGCATATTATACGTTCAGAACGAATGATATTTGATATGGCTAAAAAGGGGCTGGATCAAGATCCACAACCTGAAAGAAGAAAGGAGATCAAGTTGACAGATGACAATCTCAAAAATGCACTCACAGACCGGAGCCACAAATATCAGGCACCAAAAGAGCTCCAGCCAGAGGGAATTTATAAAGATGTGAAAACAGCACTGACTGATTTCACCGCTGCACGTCAGCCTGTAATCGATTATATCAAAAAAGCAGATGCAGAAGATCTCAGAAATCATGTCAGCGACTCTCCTACCGGTCCCATTGATGGTTACCAAGCGCTGATGTTTATTGCTGCGCATAGTGCACGTCATACCAAACAGATCGCTGAAATAAAAGCAAATCCCAATTTTCCAAAACAATAGAACGATGAAGAAGTTGACCTACCAAATTAAGATTCATGCACCTGTGGCGCACGTTTTTAAGACAATGCTTGGTAAAGAAACCTATAAACAATGGACCAGCGCCTTTGATCCAAGTTCGGATTTTGAAGGCATTTGGGACAAAGGACAAAAAATCTATTTTACCGGCGTCAATGAAAACGGCGAGAAAGGTGGTATGGTTGCAGAGATTGCAGAATACATTCCCAATTCATATGTCTCCATTCGGCATCTCGGTATTTTGGATAAGGACCAGGAAGTACTCTCCGGACCAACGGTCGAGGATTGGGCGGGGGCGTTAGAAAACTATTCTTTTACAGAAATCGACGGTCAAACTTTATTGAAAATAGATGTTGATACAAGCGACGAATACATTGATTACTTTCATGAAGCTTGGCCAAAAGCCTTAGAAGCTTTAAAAGAGATCAGTGAAACGAAATAGGTTAATTAAAGCCTACCAAATGCTCCGGAAGATCTCTTGTCAAAAGTTTATTGAAACATAAAAACGGCATCTTGATCAAGATGCCGTTTTTGTATTTTATCTCTACTGAGTCTGACCGAAAATCGCGAATATGAGCGATTTAAAATAGCGTCAGTATGATCTCGCCTCGGTTTACTTTTGCTTTTTGAACCGAATGTCAAATATATTGTAATACCGCAGCGTGCTATAGTCCTTTAGGCTCATGAAGTCATACGTAAGTGGATAATTAAAGATATTTTCCGTCTGACTCACATAAAGGAGCATATCGCGGAGCGCTGTTCCAATAGCCTTGGCTCCTTTCGGATACTGCATAAAACTGTTCTTGCCCCCGCCACGATAGTAGATCAGCAGATTGCTGCAATCGAGGACCTTGGTATCGGTATCATCCAGTACTTTGTTTTCCAGTATTTTGTCTATTGCTGTATTTAGGCTTGCCCGTGTTGAATCAGTTTCACCCATCAGAATCATATGGGTACCATAAGTCACCGAAGCAAGCACATAGGGAGAGTAACCTGCTTGGGTTAATGCCGCTACCTCCGATTCCGGATACGCATCAAAATACTCTGTGTGGTCAATATAAATTGTAAGCTTATTGACTTTACCGATACGAAGCGTACTATTTTGCTTACTGATCGTCGTTGAGTCGGCATGTTTTACAAGGGATAATGCCTTTTTCACATCTTTCGAATTACCGAGAAATCCCTGTATTTCTGCGTAATCTTCAAAAGTACTGGAGGAGAAATTCACACTGCTTGCCTGTTTCGACTTTTCAAACTTATTTGCATAAGCAAGGCCATTTTTATAGCTGGGCTCAAAGAATCCCATATCTACAGAGAAATCATTGTAAGACAAGAAATGGAATTTTACTTTTTTTGCTTTTGCTTCCAGGCTTTCTAGCCGTGGACCTTCAAGCGTGTCTTTGAGACTCCAAAGTCCGCCCAGGAAAACCTTTTCATCAATATTATCATCGGCGAAAAGCTCGCTCATCTGAAATTGTATTCTCCGATTTTCGTATTTATCTGGGGGAACCGAAGGCTCATTTTTGGTGGTATCTGTGGGCACCACCTCTGGCGGCTCAACTTTTGGCTCGATCGGATCTTTTGTACAGCTTAGCCATACAAGTGAACTAATAAGAAGCAAAACATTTCTAGTGTGCATATGAAAGTTTTTTTTTCTAATTTTTTAACATTGAAATTAACAGTAGGGAATACTGTTTTTTATCTGATAAATTAAATATAGTAATCTAAGATAATGCTTTTTTACTTTACTCCCATGTATCCTACACTTATATAGAAATTTTTACAATTGAATCAGTTCATCCGAGTCTCACAAAAAGTGTATAAGACAAAAGGTTAAGCTAACAACTCCTTGAGATTCCCAAACAATAGATAAAGGAATATCGCCATTAGGCATGGACAAAACGGGTAAAGGCTAAGTTTTGTCCGGTATAAAAGATAACCATTAGGATTTAGAATCGGCAAGAAAATATCTCGCTCACATAAGAAAAAAGCGGAGTGTAAACTCCGCTTTTATTTTTGCTTTTGTAACACTGCAATTCCCCTAGTGCTTCTTATGAACCGAGAATGGGCAGGCAGCTAGCTGAACTAAACACCCCAAAATGCCCTGCATGCTTTAAAAAAGGATCCGCAACCGCCATTGGTATAAGTCTCAGACGTGTGCGTACCCACCAGTTGTGCAGTATCGTAATCATAAAAGCTCAACACAAAAACGCAGCGGGTCAATTTACCTTGACTTTCTTTAATCTCTTCAGTAACTTTCACGAGCGTATTGGTTTTGGGAAGACGGTACGTCGTTGTTTTGGCATTGACATTTTCTTTAGGTGCCTTTTCCATTGTTTTTGCAGAAGCAGCAGTCGATAGCATAGCCAATGCTACCAGGCTCATCATCAATTTTTTCATCATTCTTATTTTTTTGTTAAACCATAAACATGCTTTTCGAGACATGCCTTTATCGTATGGAAGTAAAAATAAAAACAGGTTTAATTAATTTTATAGTGATTTATTATTTGTAGCATTTCATTCATTATCCGTGGGTACCAGTCTATTATTCGCAATACAACGGTTTGCACTGTCTAGGTTAATCTTGATATTTTGCAAATTGCATATCCTACTCTATTTTTTATCGGAGTAAACAGGCTGGGACTATCAGCTATGGATTTGATACCGATTAGGAATACTGCCTTGACTAAGGTAACAGTACTATAACCATACTACAACAATACTAGAACCATACCGGAAGTAACAATTTTCGGTACACATAAAGGCGATATGTAGCGCCATTATGTTACATCTTTCCTCGGATTTTCCCATCAAAAAATCCGATTGTGTCCGATTGGAATCTAACGATCTGAATTCTACAACATTTTTGAACATAAAAAAAGGAGACAGCCATTGACTAGTGTCTCCTTAAGTGCCCAGGAGCAGATTCGAACTGCCACGCCCATACGAGCGCCACCCCCTCAAGATGGTGCGTCTACCAATTTCGCCACCTGGGCTCATATTCACCTTTGGTATCACAAAAATAAAGATTTTTCGCTCTTTTACAAGTCGAAAATCGCTTTTTACCGTATTATTTTACTAAATTCCTATTGATCAAGGTTCTAATTACACCGTCGACAAGTCCAACGCGCGGAACAATGATTTGTTTTAAACGACCATGTTTCATAATGGTCAGGAAAATCTCACTCGCTGGTATAATTACATCCGCGCGATCCTCATTTAAGCCCAATAGAATAATGCGTTCTTTTAAAGAAAAGGAGGATAAATGTTCATACACGGCTTTTAATTTGGCATAGGACAATGGCTTATCCAATTTTTCATTAGAGAGACGTGCCAGCTTATTGATATTACCACCAGTACCGATACCAACAACTTGTTTGTACATATGCGTATTACTTCGTACCCACTCTTTCAGCTCATCCCAAGTCTCAGTCTTGTCCTGATTGTCCAGAATCCGGATCGTTCCTAAATTAAAAGACCTCGAGTTAACCAAAATACCATTGGCAAATAAAGATAATTCGGTACTACCTCCACCAACGTCAATGTAAAGGTAAACTTTATCCTTTTCCATCTTATTATCCCAATGGCTATTGTAAATAATCTCAGCTTCCTTTGCTCCTTCTATAATATCGATGTTTATCCCGTTTTTCTTGACCTCCGCAACAATGTCTGCTCCATTACGGGCGTCACGCATCGCCGAGGTTGCACAAGCCATATAATCCTCCACATGATAGACATCCATCAATTCCCGAAAAGCCTTCATCGTCTTGATTAAACTCTCGGCTTTACGCGGTGAAATTTCCTGATGAATAAATGCATCATCTCCCAAACGGAGGGGAACACGTAGCAGTGTATTTTTCTTAAAATTATATTGATCCTTTTGTCCTATAATGTCAGCTATCAAAAGACGGACTGCATTGGAGCCTATATCTATTGCGGCGTATCTCACTTTATATACGATTTCATTAAATTACGCTAAAATAAACACAGCAATTCAATACTATGTTACACAAATGTTAAGTTATCATTAATTTAACAAATAACAAATGATTATTGCAAGTTTACTGTTAGCAGGAAAATCATAAAAAAGGAGTATTCATCTGAATGAATACTCCTTTCTCCTCTTATTAATCTTATTTCTTAGTGATGGTGCTCTTCAACTTTACCGCCAGCTAATTTGTAGATCTCTTCCACTTTTTTCAAAGACTCTTCCGAAAGGTGGATAACGTCTTTATTTGTATTGTGTTCTTCGTGAGACAATCTTGTATTGATCTCACCTTGTTTTTCAACCACTAGCGCTAAAAATGCTTTATCGTTGAATGCTGCAGTGCTGTCCGAACCAATTGAAGCAGGAACCTGAAATGCAGGCACACCACGCTGCGCATCGCCAACATGCAATTCTTTCGCTAAATTGTCTAATTCAGGTAATACTGTTGCGTAAGCTTCTTTAATCTTTGCAGCAACATTCTTTACTTCTGCTGAAGCAGATTGTTTTGCAGCTACATCGGCAAGATTTACCAAGTAGTTTCCATTTTCACCAACGAATTTAATCATTCCAAAAGCATCACCATCTGCTAAGGATGCATTGGCATATTGACGCTGTCTATCTGCAGCTGTTTGACCACAAGATGCAAATAATGTACCCGCACAAGCCGCAACAATAAATAACTTATTAATCTTCATATCAATTTTGTTAACTATACAAAAGTAGATAAAATATATGTTCTCCGAAACCCTATCCGTGAAAAGAAAGAAAAATTACGCAACATTTCTTCCTGCATTTACGACACCAAAGATTGTACGCGCTATTAACTTCGAATAATCTTCACGCTGGGCATCCGTCAGTTGATCTGAATTCAATGCACGGATAGCAAAATGCTGGATAACCAATAACGGTAACACAATTCCCTCACGTGCTAAAATAGACTCCCGATCAACTGGATAGTTCTCCATCAATTTTGAGGTTCCGCTCAGTTTTAACAAATATTCTTTTGTTATCTGATATTCGGCATACAACGTTTTCCAAAAATCACCATAAATAGGATCATCTTTCATGTATGCTGTAATATCAAAGTTGGACTTTGTCATCGACATCATACAATTGTCGATCAATGTCTGGAAAAATCCCGATGACACATACAATTGCTGCACATCCTTCCAAAGGTTATTTTTTTCAGCCCATTGCAATGCTGTTCCGACACCATAAAATCCAGGAATATTTTGTTTCAGCTGGCTCCAGGAAGTTACAAAACTAATCGCACGTAAATCTTCTAATCGCAATTCACGGCCTGAGTTACGTTTTACAGGTCTACTTGAAATATTGATCGAAGATAGCGCTTTCAATGGCGACATCGTCTCCAAGTACGGTAAAAACAATTCGTTCGTGCGTAGATCCAAAAACTTATGGTGGCTTAGTTCGGCCAGCTTATCAATAATCTCCTGTTGATGTTTTGTCAGGGTATCGCCCACACGTTGCTTTAGATCTGAAATAATACCAGCATGTAAGAGTTGCTCAATATTAAAGCGTGCCGTATCCAATGAACCATACTGGCTACTGATTGTTTGGCCTTGAATCGTTAACTGGATATGGTCGTTGGCAATTTCCTTACCCATCGATGCATAAAAACGCTGTGTTTTACCACCACCACGTGCTGGAGGGCCACCACGACCGTCAAAAAACACCAAATCGACATCGTACTCGCGTGATATCGCCGTAAGTTCGATTTTTGCACGATAGATCGACCAGTTCGCCATCAGATATCCTCCGTCTTTTGTACTATCGGAGTAGCCTAGCATAATGGTCTGTTTATTTCCTCTGCGCTTCAAATGTGCTTTATACTCCTTGTTACTGTACAAGGTTTTCATCACGTCTGCTGCTCTTGTCAAGTCATCAACTGTCTCAAATAAGGGGACAAAATCGATCGTCAAGGCATCTTTTTTCCATCCCGACCACAAGAATAACTGACGCAGTCCTAGGATATCACTCGCCTGTTGGCAATTACTGATGATAAAGCGTTGCGCAGCTCGCTCAGAACCGGAACGTTGAATCTCCTTTAACAATTTTATCACGCCTGATGTGTCCTTCGTTAACGGATCCGCATCCTCCCCTACAGTTAAGTCAAGTTCTTTGAATTTTAAGGCTTTCTGCTTATCATTTTCACCTAGTTCCAGATAATCCAACGGCATCCCCGTCTTTTCCTGGTTATGTTGAATCAGATAATTGGTAGCCTCCCGCAAAATGCGGCTGTCTTGCCTAATATCCAAAGTGGTAAAGAAACAGCCAAAAGTCATTACTTTACGAAGCAAATCATCCACAATCTCGACGAAAAGTCCATTGTGATATTCCTCCAAAACATTTTTGATTGCTTTTAGATTGGTGATGATATTATCTGTTTCGTCTGCCGGATGTTCGACGGGATTGAAACTGTTATCGTAAAACAATGTCTGTAGGTTTTCCATATACTCCTCCACACCTCTAAACGTGATGCGTCTTCTTACGATACGAAAATCCCTATAGTAACATCTAAACAAAATAGTACGTAGCAATGCGGCAACTTTCTTGGTGCTATCAACACTTACGTTAGGATTACCATCACGGTCACCTCCCGGCCAAAAGCCCAATTCGATCAATTGTTTTACTTCTTCCGTATCTACGTCCAATTCATCATCAATAAAGGCCTGAATTTCCGATGCTACTTTATAAAACACGTTTTCCAAAAACCAAGCTAAGCTCGCTGCCTCATCAACTGGAGTCGGTTTATTTTTATTGATGAAAGGCGTTTTACCCAATTGCTGTAGCAATAAATGGATACTATGAATATCATTGGTCTTGATCGCATCAATAAGATCGTTGATAATACCCAATACTGGTCCGGGATAAAATTGCGTCGGATGTGCAGTTAATACCAGACGTACAGAAAAATCTTTTAATTTCGATACAATCTTACGACGCATATCATCACTGCCTTCAGCATTTTTAATCAGTGCTCCCAAAACATTCTCGTCATCGCCGCGGCCCACCATCTGAAAAGAAGAGTCTTCTATCGCATCAAATAAAACAACCTGACGCTCTATATATTGAACAAATCGAAACAACAAATCAATACGTTGCTCTTCCGAAGAAAATTCCTCATGCTGATCGAAGAAACTCTTTATAATCTCATCAGGAGTTAAATGCTGATCCACACCCTTTTCACATTGCTTTGCAAAAAATGGCAATAAAGTACCGGTATCTTTAACACGTTGAAATGGCAATGTTAAAAACAAACTTTTGAAAAGCTCAAAGCGTGTCAATACCTCGTCCTGAAAGACGGCTTCATTTTTACTTTGCTTCATATTTAAAACTTTGAAAGTAGTCAAGAGAGTTTAGGTGACTCTTGAAATTTTGTAATGTCTCTGAAATTACCCTATGGCTCCAAATATAACAATATTATATCTAAACAAATAAAAAAATATAAATTAATCAAAAAAACAACTAAAACATTATAAACATATTAACAGATTTTAGTAAATTTTCCTTTTTTACACATTAACCCAGTACAGTATAGAAGCGAAAGCCCCTAAGAGCCTGCCCCCGTTAAGCCCTACCACAAAATGGGCCACCCCTGATCAGATAGAAACCAAACAGTAATCTCACTATAATCAGTACCAAAAAGAGCAAACATAGACGAACAATTGTTTTTAATATGAAAAGCAATTTATCTAAGTTTGTACTATACATTATGAAACAGACACAAGAAATAAAAAGTTTTTTCTACAGCCAATATTTTGCAGATGGACTCCGAATTACCATCGGATGTATCGTGCCTGTCTTAATCTTTGCAACCATTGGACAATTTACCAATGGAACCATTGTTTCCCTTGGAGCACTCCTAGTAGGCCTTTCAGACACACCGGGCGCGCCCAGTCACAGAAGAAAAGGAATGATTGCAGGTGCTGTGTTGACTACCTTAACTTTTATTCTCACCAATATAGTCAATCAAAATGTATATCTGCTTGCCATTTTTATTGGCGTTGCCTGTTTTATATTCGCCATGTTTGCGGTGTTCAATGGAAGAGCGGCCAACGTCGGACTGATGTGCATCCTGATGATGTTGATCCATGTACAGATCCACTACCCCCTTGCTGAATCCATCAACTACCTAGGCTTCTATACTTTAGGTGGTTTATGGTATATTGCGATTAGTCTTTCCATTACCCAAGCACGTCCTTACAGGCTGGCCGAACAGGAGCTATCGGAAACAATCCGGTATGTTGCTGAATATATACGACTGAAAGCAAATTTTTACGACGCTAAAATTGACAACGACAAAAACTACCTAAAACTCATTGACAAACAAGTTGAAGTCAATCAGCATCAGGAAAACGTACGCGATGTATTATTCCAGAGCAAGCGGTCAATCAAGGATACCACAAAAGCTGGCCGTTACCTTACACTGGTTTTTAACGACATTGTCGACCTCTTTGAACAAAGTATGGCGGCACATTATGATTATAACACCATCAGTGAACGCTTTGGCCCCACCGGTATCTTGGAAGACTTCAAAAATGTCATTTTAAAATATACCAATGAGCTTGATAATCTGGCCTATCAGCTCAATACGAATACACAGCCAAAACCCTTGTATGATTTCGACGCAGATCTCAGCCGTCTGCATGCCAAAATTGACCAGCTGGATAAAAATCATCAATATAGTACCTTTGCTTTGCGCAAGGTCTTGATCAATTTGCGTGATCTGGTCCGTCGAATTAAGAATATTTATGGCTACTCACATCTGCAGCCTGACGACGTCAAACGGAAAGAAATCGATGATGCCAAACGCTTTGTCCAAAGCTCTGCTATTGATTTTAAAAAGTTCCGCGAAAATCTTACCCTAAAATCCACCATCTTTCGGCATGCCTGCCGCATGGCAATTGTCATGTCGGTTACCTATTACGTGTTTGAAGTCACCAATATCACCAATAATGTGTACTGGATCCTCCTCACCATCATGGTTATCCTAAAACCTGGCTTCGGACTCACAAAGGAGAGAAATATCCAGCGTCTCATCGGCACAACGATAGGTGGACTCATCGGGGCCCTCATCCTGTTAACCATCCATGACCCAACTGTCCTCTTCGTTCTCTTGGTATTCTTTTTTCTGACAGCATATAGCTTGTTCCGTGTCAATTATGTTATTGCCGTGCTTTTTATGACACCCTATGTATTAATTATGCTGAGCTTCGTCAGCGCCAATACCCTAGACGTCACGAAAGAACGCATATTGGACACCTTTATCGGGGGCATGATTGCATTCTTATCCAGTTATATTATTTTTCCAAATTGGGAAAGCATGCAAGTCAAGGAGTCCATGCGAAAGCTACTCATTGCCAACTACAATTACATCTTTCAGGCATTGAAAGAAATTGCAGGCCAAGCGCCTTCCATCACGGATTACAAACTAACCCGCAAGGCAGTCTACGTTGAAACGGCCAATATGGGTTCGACTTTCCAGCGCATGCTCACAGAACCTAAAAAACGTCAGAAATACAGCAAGGAAGTCAATAAATTCGTTATATTCAATCATATTCTCGCCTCTTTTTCGGTGACATTAATGAACCATATCGACGAGATGGACAATAATTATATTAATAAGGATCACGTTCGAACGATTCGAAAAATACTAAGTTCCCTGGAACAATCGATTCAACTGCTACATTCTGACGATAGCATCAGTGAATTTGTTCCTTTGGCAATTGAAATTCCGAGTGATCAATTTGATAGCGCAGATGTGAGTTCAGTTGATGGACAGCTATTGACCGAACAACTGGACTTTCTCAGTAAAATTGCGCAGGATTTGCATAAAATAGTTCAGGACCTTCATGCTAAAAGCACAGCAGTGTCAGAAAATGAACTACCAAAAGCTTTAAGCTGATTTATTCTTTAAAATTCTCGACATTTATACCATGAGCGATACAATAACACGGTACGACCTGATTATAGTTGGTGGCGGGCCTATTGGCTTAGCTTGTGCCTTAGAAGCTAAAGAAGCAAATTTAAACTATCTCATTCTTGAAAAGGGCTGTTTGGTCAATTCACTTTATAATTACCCCCAAAATATGACCTTTTTCTCATCCTCCGAAAGGTTGGAAATTGGTGATATCCCTTTCGTCACCACCAACCCCAAACCAAAACGGATGGAAGCGTTGGAATATTATCGCCGTATACAGCAAAAGTTCGCACTGGATACACATCTTTTCGAAGAAGTTCTGGACATCAAAAAAAACAAAGCTGAATTTGTGGTTACAAGCAGTAAGAACACCTACTATACCAAGAAAGTAATCGTTGCGACCGGCTTTTATGACATACCAATGTTGCTTAATATCCCCGGCGAAGATCTCCCCAAAGTGAGACATTACTACGATGACCCGCATTATTATAGCAGCCAAAAGGTAATCGTTGTCGGCGCTAGCAATTCATCCATTGATGCTGCGCTTGAGACCTACCGAAAAGGAGCGCAAGTTTCCTTGGTAATCCGTGGTAGCGAAATCAGCCGCCGGGTAAAATATTGGGTAAAACCTGATATTGAAAATCGAATTGCTGCTGGTGAAATCGCTGTGTATTATAATAGCCACTTAACTGAAGTTACTCCGACCACTGCACATATCCAAACACCAAACGGTATTGTCGAACTCGATAATGATTTTGTACTGGCTTTAACCGGCTATCGCCCAAATTTTGATTTTTTGAAAAAGATCGGAATTGATATTCCCGAAGAGGCACCTTGCATTCCTAGCCATAATGAAGAAACAATGGAAACAAATATAGCTGGGATCTATTTGGCAGGTGTTGTCTGTGGCGGCTTAAATACCCACCTTTGGTTTATTGAAAATTCACGAATTCATGCCAAGCAGATCATGGGACATATTCGCTCAACGCTTACTTAACGACTTGAAAACGTAAACCATTTAAGAAGATTTTCATCATTTTCTTCTGTAAACTGAGAATATGATCAAATTCTTCTTTTGTGGGGAACAACATGTTTTTCATATCTTTCAATATACCCATACGCATACCAAAAAGCGAATACAAAAGAATCCGGGCTGTTTCGTTGATATCTTCCACCTGTATCTCGCCAGCATCAATACCAATCTTGAGAATCTTTTCGATAATTTCGACTTCACGTAGATAAGACTCTTTGAACACCTGTTCCAGCTCATCAGGGAGTTCTTTCACCATCTTCATGGTGTATTCAAATAAATTATAATATTGGTTGATGATCTTGACGCGCATATCAATGGAATACATCATGATTTCCTCAAAGTTACCGCCCTTCGTAATGACATCTTCAATGTCTTCGATCATTTTATCAATAACGTATTCAAAAACCGCAGAATATAAGCTATTCTTATCCGGAAAATAATAATACAGCAATGCTTTTGAAAAATTGAGATCTTTGGCTATTTCCGACATCGTTGTTTTAGCCATTCCAAAATGTGCAAAGCGCCTTGTCGCAGCTTCTAGAATTTTGATTCTTTTTACATCTGCATTACCCATTAAACTTATATTTTTTATCGTTAAATAAACGGTTTATACTATCTTTACCGATTATCATGCTAAAGATAGCTGATTTTTTTGAATTTCTGAAAACTAAAGTCAATATGAAGTTAAACATTCAATCGAATATATCTTTAAAACCTTTCAACACGTTTGGAATAGAAGAAAAGACAAATTTCCTAATCGAAGTGAATGACAATGAAACATTGACCGAAATTTTTAAAAACGGTATTTTTAACGAGAATTTTTTTGTTCTTGGCGCTGGCAGCAACGTACTATTCACCAAAGCATTCAACGGATACATTATCCGCATGACCAGCAAGGGTATACAGGCTAGAATTGATGGCGATGATGTCTATGTCACGGCACAAGCGGGAGAAATTTGGAATGATTTCGTGTGGCACTGCATCAGACATAAATTCGCCGGGATTGAGAATATGGCGCTGATCCCCGGCACTGTCGGGGCATCACCTGTACAGAACATCGGGGCTTATGGCACCGAACTTATGTATGTCTTTCATGAATGCCAGGCTTTCGATACCCATAACGGCACCTTTACAACTTTCAAGAAGGAAGATTGCAATTTTTCCTACCGGGACAGCATCTTTAAAACGGAACACAAAGGCCGGTTTATTATTACCCAGGTAACTTATAAGCTTAGCCAAACAGCCCATATCAATACAACTTATGGTGCAATAGAAGCCGAACTCGCTAAAGAAAATATAACAAACCCAAGTATTGCCGATATCGCAACCATTGTCTCCAAAATCCGCGTAGAAAAACTTCCTGACCCAAGTACAGTGGGAAATGCCGGAAGTTTCTTTAAGAATCCTGTCGTTAAAGCGTCGACTTTTGAACCTCTTCAGAAAAAATATCCGACAATACCGCATTATCCAATGCCCAATAATGAAACAAAATTGGCAGCTGGATGGTTAATAGAACAATGCGGTTGGAAAGGAAAAGAATATGGACAAGCAGGTGTATGGAAAAATCAGGCACTTGTACTAATAAATAGACAAAACGCTACAGGACAGGAAATTTACAATCTATCTGAACAAATTATAAGCGATGTAGCCAACAAATTTGGCATTAAGCTAGAGCGTGAAGTTAATTTATTGTAAAGAAGCAAAAAAGAGTATTTTTACCTTTTTTAAATCTGAAAGCAAAAGAAAAATAGGCTTCACTTTAGCAAAACATCACTTTGAGCTAATTTTATTTATTTAAAGTTAGTTTACGCACACGTTTGCTTTGCTTAAAATAATCTTAAAATTATATTAACAAATCTAATTTTGCCATTTTTGGCGCATTTTTTGCCTCACACTTAATGAACCGCATTTTATAAACTTACTGTTTTGTAAAAAGAACAGTTATAATTCATTAAGCTATGACAAAGAATGAATTTGACAACATGGTTATTGAGCAATCGGACTCATTAAAACTCTACGCCAGAAATTTTACCAGTGATTACGAGGATGCCAACGACCTCGTACAGGACACCATCCTGAAAGCTGTAACCTATTTTAAAAATTTCAAAGAAGGAACCAATTTGAAAGGATGGCTCTACACCATCATGAAAAATACGTTTATTAATAACTATAGACGTATCGTAAAAACCAACTCGTTCATCACCAAAGACGAGGACATTTCTAACGCTAACCTCCTATTATCTGCATCCGCCAATCAGGGCGAAAGCAAATTTGTCATGGAAGACATCCATGAGGCTTTATCCAGTCTTTCCGAAGAATATTACATTCCATTCTCACTGTACTTCGAAGGGTTTAAATATCACGAGATATCCGAGCACCTAAATATCCCTATCGGAACAGTTAAGACACGAATACATGTTGCTAGAAAATTAATGAAAAGATCGCTATCAGCTTATAAAGTAGCTTAGTTTTTCTATCTTCGCCTTCTTAAAAAATACTAATGGCAGAAGAATTACCGGTATACAGCAAAAGTCAGCTAGCCTTACGTAACGGTCAGGATAAACCGCAGATTTGGGTCGCTTACCATGGATACATTTATGATGTCGGAGCAAGTAGACTCTGGAAAAACGGCATGCACTATGAACATTGGGCGGGACAAGATCTAACTGAGGAGCTCCAAGAAGCCCCTCATTCAGAATCTGTATTTTCAAAATTTCAGATTATCGGAAAACTGAAAGATCAATGATTATAAATTAAACTGAGATAGGGCAACGAAAGCGTTCAATCGCTTTTGTATGTCCTCTTCGGTAAGATCGACCAGACGATCCGTTCCAAATTTTTCTACACAGAATGAAGCCAATGCCGAACCAAAAATCAATGCATTCTTCATATTTGTAAAGTTTACACTCTTTACTTTGGCTAGATAACCAATAAAACCTCCAGCAAAGGAATCACCTGCACCTGTCGGGTCAAACACATCTGCCAAAGGTAAAGCCGGAGCAGAAAAAATCTGGTTTTCTCCGAAAAGAAGTGCACCGTGCTCTCCTTTTTTGATAATTAAATATTTGGGGCCCATTGCCAAAATGGCTTTTGCTGCTTTGACCAGAGAATACTCGCCCGACAGTTGTCTTGCCTCTGAATCATTTATAGCTAAAACATCCACCTTTAAAAGAACCTCCTTTAAGTCATCCATGGCAACATTCATCCAGTAGTTCATGGTATCGAGAACAACCAATTTAGGCTTGTGATTTAATCGCGCCAATGTTGTCAACTGTATTTGAGGAGTAAGATTCCCTAAAAGAAGATATTCACAATCTTGATAACTTTCCGGAATAATTGGATCAAAATCAGCTAATACATTTAAGTCTGTCGCCAATGTGTCACGGCTGTTCATATCATTGTGATACCTACCCGACCAAGAAAAGGTTTGCCCACCAGAAATCATCTGCACACCCGTCACATCTACACCACGGTTCTTAATAAGATCAAGATTGTCATTTCCAAAATCCTCCCCAACAACACTGACCAACTTAATTTGATCACATAGATAGGATGCCGCCAGACTAGCAAATGTACCGGCACCACCTACAATTTTGTCAGTTTTACCGAACGGTGTCTCTATCGTATCGAAAGCCACCGTACCAATAATTACTAAACTCATAGTTTTTTAATAAGCATGGTAAACAAAAAAACCGGCATAAAGCCGGTTTCAATATTGCTCCTGAAGCTGGGCTCGAACCAGCGACCCTCTGATTAACAGTCAGATGCTCTAACCTGCTGAGCTATTCAGGAATTTATTTTTCGAGAAATTCCTTTCTCATAGAATGTACAAAAATAGTACATTTTAATTTGTTATGCAAATAAATTATTTGCTTATCGCTCCTGAAGCTGGGCTCGAACCAGCGACCCTCTGATTAACAGTCAGATGCTCTAACCGGCTGAGCTATTCAGGAATAAAAAATTGAATATTTTAAAAACTCCGGTTATGTAAGTTATTAAATTGCTCCTGAAGCTGGGCTCGAACCAGCGACCCTCTGATTAACAGTCAGATGCTCTAACCTGCTGAGCTATTCAGGAGTGTTTTTCAATTTTTCCGGAGACCCTATTGCGTTTCCGTGATGCAAGTATCGGAAGATTATTAGAATACTACAAATTTTTTGAGCACATTTTTTACAACTTCCTAAATTCCAATTAGAATAATTTATTTTTATTTTTCATAAGCCGGTACAAAAACGCCTTTTAAGCTCCTAAACCAGCATTATCCTTCTTTTGCCTTCGATGAATATGAGCTAACCAGCCGACAATATCCCTCATTAGATACGGTTAAAGTAACACGCCCTTCAAAATAAGGGTAGCCACACTAAAATAAATCAATAACCCTGTCACATCCACTAAAGTCGATACAAAGGGTGCAGAAGAACTCGCAGGGTCTGCACCGAGCCGTTTCATTACAAAAGGCAACATAGATCCCATCAACGACCCCCAAAGCACTACCCCCACCAGCGATAAGGAAATAACCAATGCGACCAGCACCCAATACTCACCATAACTATGCGCAAAAGATTGCCATGCCATAATCCGTAGAAAGCCAAGCCCCCCCAAAATAAGTCCCAACAATAAGCCCGACAAGATCTCCCTTCGCATGACTCGCCACCAGTCGCCCAATGTCACTTCACCCAAGGCCATGGCCTGAATAATCAATGTGGATGCTTGAGACCCACTGTTCCCTCCACTGGAAATAATAACTGGCATCAGTGCAAACAACATAATCGCACTTGCCATTTGTTCCTCAAAATGTTCAATAACCGTAGCTGTCAGAAGTTGCCCCAGAAACAGCACAATTAGCCACCCCGCTCTCTTCTTCACCAAGTTTTTAATCGAGACATCCAGGTACGGCTCATCCAAAGCTTCCGTCCCACCGATACGCTGCATATCTTCCGTGTACTCCTCATTGGCTACCCAAAGAATATCATCAACAGTCACAATCCCCAACATGACTCCCTGCTCATCAACAACAGGCAAGGCTACTCTATTATTCATCCGAAAAATATTGATCGCTTCCTCTTGCGGATCATATGCATTTAACGAAATCAGACGATGATCGATCAATTCGCCAACCACTGTATCCGGCTCTGCCATCAGCACATCTTTAATCCGAATGTCATCGATTAGCTTGCCGTTGCCATCAATTACATACAGTACATCTATCGTCTCCGAATCTCTTCCATAACGCCTAATGTGCCCCAATATCCGCTCTATACTCCAATGCTCTTTCACGGTGATATAATCAGGGGTCATTAGACGCCCCACACTGTCCTCCGGATAGCCCAATAGTGCTAAAGCTTCAACACGATCTTTGGGCGGCAACAATAAAATTAAATGCTTGATATCATCCTTCATTTCAGAAAAAAACGAGGTACGATCATCGGGTGGCAATTCGTTAATTAAGGCACTGATTTTTGCCTTAGAAAGCTTCTTAAAAATTCTGTTTTGAGTAGGGAAATCAAGGATACGAAAAACGTTAACTGCGCGATTCAAATTTAACGACTCAATAAATAGTGAACCATGTTCGGGAAGCTCATCAATCAGCTCCTCCACTTCTGAAATATTTAATTCATTCAAAAACTCTTCCAGCCCGACAAAATCTCCACTTGCTATCAACTGCTCTATGTGACTCACCTGCATTTCCAGTTCTTCCATATCTCCTAATCAATTTAAAAAATCCTACATCTACAAAAAAATTTATATGTTACAAAAATCGCTTTTTTAAAGTAAATTCTGCATAAAAAAATAAATAATAAAATGTGGTTAGCTGATGGAGCAAATGGAGCAAACAGCGCACTCTCCTTCCCCTCTCCCAGGACAAAAACAAGACATTTTGTCACATCCAAAAATAACACCTGAATCAGATTTTACACAACTTCAAAAGATTCAAATCAAAATAAAACCAGGCAACCTGTCTTACAATTGTCGATCTTTTTTTTAGACCAGCCAAAAATAAATCTGGCAGGCTTATTATTTTCTAGTAGGATACAGCAATCAACCGACAACAGCTAAGAAATCTGACTTAAAAAATGCCAGCAAATATTTCAGGCAAAATCATTGAATCGCCAATTATTTAAGTATATTCGTCGTATGCTTTAACCTGTTCTGTAGTGGATGATTCAACAATAAAAAACAGACTTTACAAGTCTTTTTAAACACAAAATATGCAAGAAAAAAGAAATACAAAAAAAAACATAACAATCTATTATTCAACTACAAAAAAACTAATATAAAAACATAAAGTTCATATAAATACACTTAATAAAACTAAAAAAAATAGCAAAACCATAATAAATAAAAAATAATGAAACATAAAAATATAATTATCAGTGTATTATCATTAATAATATTAATAATATATTCACAAAAAAGTTTCGCTCAATTTTTTGAAGACAGTCAAGCCCCCTTAAGCCAAAAATGGTATAAAATTGAAACGAAGAATTTTCAGCTTATTTTCCCGGAGGAAATGAAAAGTAAGGCCCCTACCCTAGCCCAGCAGGTCAGCGCCTCGCTACGCACGACTTCTAGAAATTATAAAATAACACCTCGAAAAATTCCGTTCATTATCCACAATACAAATCTTCAGACCAACGGCTTTGTACAGTTATCTCCACGCAAATCCGAGCTGTACAGTACGGCTGGAGCAGAACCAGACAACCAAACCTGGCTCCCCAATCTGATCCTTCACGAGTCTAGGCATGTAAGCCAGTTTGACAAATTGACAGGAAAACTAAGCGCTCCATTTTTCGAACAACTAGCCCTTGCCTATTATGGATTGACCGTTCCATCCTGGTATTTTGAAGGCGATGCGACACTGACCGAAACGATATATTCTAATGGTGGCAGAGGTAGGCTACCAGCTTTTGAAATGCCGGTCAAAGCGAATTTTCAATCAGATCGCAATTATAGTTTCAACAAATATTTACTGGGTTCCTACAAAGATATTGTCCCTAGCTACTATACGATAGGTTATCTGATGACCTCCACTTTAAAATCAGAATTACCTCCAAACTATGAGGCCGACCTCTTTTCGGAACTCAACAAAAAACCGTTATATCCGTATAATATTAATCGAGTCCTTAAGAAAAAAATAGGCGGAAACAGTGCTTATTTATACAACAAAACAATCGCAAATTTGGATACAATCTGGAAGGAAAAAACACGCAATTATCAATACAAAAAATATGCAGAGATCAATGCTATTAACAGCAGCTTTTACAATAATAATTTGCTACCAAAACACAAAAATGGTCTGATCTATTTTATCAAACAAAACCCACAAAAGACAAGTGCAATATACACCTATGATACACGTACAAAAAAGGAAAATATACTGATCAAAACGGGTATCCAACTAATGCCACATTTTGACGTAAATAGCAATTATATCCTATGGGATGAACTACGAAAAGACCCGCGTTTCAACAAGCGGACCTATAGCATCATTAATATAATGGACCTCAAAACTGGAAAAATCAAGCAGCTCACAAAACACACTAGATATTATTCACCTGTTTTTAGCCCCGTGAACGAAACAATTGCTTGTATCGAGGTAGATTTATCCAACGACAGCTATTTAACGCTTATAAGCCTTAAAAACAGCAGCATTATCAAAAGGATCAAAATAGGCAATGCCGAACAGCTCCAGCATCCATCTTTCAGCCCCGAAGGAAATAAAATAATCGGCATACGATTATCCCAATCCGGGACTGCACTTTGTGAAATAGACCTAGAAAAGAACAAAATCACCAACCTGACGGCATGGGGTAATCAGCAGTACGAACGGCCACAATACCTTTCAGGTATGAAAGTCATGACAAAAGCAAACTTCAATGGTATTGATAATATCTACACAATAGATCTTTTATCTGGCAAAAAGCAGCTTTTGACAAAGGCGCAGTTTGGTGCATTCAACCCGTTTTACGACAGCGAGAGCAGGCAGTTATTTTTTAACAATTATCAATATAACGGTTACAAAATTGGTCAAACAGCCATAGATACGACATATGATATAGCGCCAGAAACAGATTATTTCTCCCATTACTACGGCCTGGCATTGACAAAAGACAGCATCAAAAACATCACTTCAATCCCAGTAGATACCAGTCAGTATAACCAAATCGTCCCCTATAATGGCCTGGGACGAACCTTCAATTTTCATAGTCTTTCCCTAAGCAGCAGTAATTTTGAGAGCTTCGACAATTTTAAACCGGGCGTCTTTTGGTTATCCAACAACATTCTAAACACCACACAAATTGCACTAGGATACGAATACGATACTGATATTCGAAAAGGAGTATACTCCGCCGAACTTACCTACAATAAATACTTTCCAAAATTCTCTTTGCGTTACGAAAACAGGGGTCAAATCGCTGCGGCAAGCCTCCCCAACAAACCGGATAGCAGCATTCGTTTCGACTGGAGGGAGCATTACATATCCTCACAGATCTCTATTCCTCTCTCCTTCTATAGAAGAGACTACGTTTATTCCACGGGTTTCAACCTGGCTACCGCCTACCTTAGACGGTATGATCTTAGCCGAAATGATGTCAAAAACTTTAATTATGAAACCGCTTTTCCATTAACCTATCAACTTTACCTCAATCGCAATGCCCGGATGGCGAATATGGACCTCTATCCTCGATGGGGTCAGAATTTCAGTTTAACTTACAGACATACCCCCTTTGAGAATAATGCAAAAGGTGAAATTTTATCAGCACGAACAGTCTTTTATCTCCCCGGATTTATGAGTAATCACGGTTTTCAGATTAGACTGAGTGCTCAAACGGGGTCCGGAATCTATCAATACATCAACGATATTCCCTTAGTAAGTGGATTCAGCTACTATAGATATGAAAAAGTTAAAAACACCTTATTGGTCAACTACCGTTTTCCAATAGCTTATCCCGATCTGGGATTAGGATCCTTAGCGTATATTAAACGTGTTAAAGGAGGAATATTTGCTGATTATCAAAATATCCATAAGCATCGGGAAGTTTCACCAAAAAGTTTTGGAGCATACCTCTCGCTTGATTTCAATGCATTTCGATATCCCTTGCCAGACTTTGAATTCGTTGTTAAAGGCACCTATATCAACGATTATACCACAACACAACGTGTAGTTCCGACATTCAGTTTAAACTACACCTATTAAGGAAAATAAGGAGGGAAATACACTTAAGGGTGGATCGCCCAATTAAAATTCAGGGCCAAAGCATAATGATCGGACAGTGGCAATCCTTTGAGGTTGGTGAATAGATTATTTTCTATATTATAATCCCGGGCAGCAAGACTAAAGTGACTGCTGCTCCTATAAAGAATTTTATCAATGGATTCGCTCTGATTACCGATAGATAACATATGCGGCGGCTTAAATTGGTGTCTTACCTCAGGCACCAGTCCACCGTTTTCCAGCTCAACCCAACTATCCACCAAACTTGTGGAATCCATAAAATCATGGAGATTATCATCACAAAAGCTATAATGCGCATTAAAATCTCCCATGACAATAAGTGGCCTGTCCGTCGAATGCTCTCCAATATAGTCGCGCAACTGGTTAAGATTATCCCGGCGTGCACTGGAAGCTTTCCTGCTATTTTGCGCATTTGCATGCACATTATACACATCCAGCCAGACCTCTGGAACAATCTCTACCTGAACCAGGGTAAAGCCCTTGGGCGTCAGAAAATCAGCTCCTGTACGCTTCTTCCAGGGAACCCGGACAACATCCGTCATCGGAAAATGAGACAGGGTATTGAGACCATCACCAAAAGGAACACGCCCCTTGGTTTTCGTTCGATACGGATGTAAATTCCCACCCCAATATAAACTTCTATTATAATTGAAATCCTCCTGTACGTTGACAATATCAAAGGGATTGATTTTCTTTCCAATTTCAGCAATACTCCGGCTTCTACCTGTAATCGCCGAAGATATAATCCCCGGCAAGCCCGCTACATTATACGTCAATACCGAAAAAAAACCAGAACTACTTTTTTCTTTACCTTTATTAGCATCCATCAATATCTGCATATATAACCATGTCATGATAAATTTAGCAAATACAATAAATACTCACCAGTACTACACAAACATTTAACAGATAATTGATTTAATCTGACATTACATCAATATTCAAATTGCGATACCTAAATTTTTAAAATAAAAAAAGGACAGCTTATGCTGTCCTTTTCAAAAAAATCGTTTCGTATTAATCTTCAAGTGCCTTTACACCCGGAAGAACTTTTCCTTCCATGTATTCTAAAAGTGCACCACCACCTGTACTGACGTAACTTACATCTTCAGTCATTTCAAATTTACTTACCGCAGCAGCAGAATCACCACCTCCAATTAAAGAGAATGCACCATTCTTCGTTGCTTCCACAACAGCATCAGCCACAGCTTTAGTACCTTTCGCAAAAGTATCAAACTCAAAAACACCCATCGGGCCATTCCAAAGAATTGTTTTTGAATTCTTGATGATCGAAGCAAAGTTAGTTGCAGACTCCTGACCAATATCCAAACCTTGTAGATCTGCAGGAATTTGATCATTAGGACCATCATATACATTTGCATCATTTGAAAATGCATCTGCAATCTGAGCATCCGTAGGAATAACCAAGTTTACACCTTTTTCTTTCGCTTTTTTAACAAGCTCATTTGCTAAATCGAGCTTATCATTCTCAACCAACGACTGGCCGATTTCACCACCACGAGCTTTGATGAACGTATAAGCCATACCCCCACCGATCAAAAGATGATCAACCTTATCCAATAAGGCCTCAATTAGCTGAATTTTATCAGAAACTTTTGCCCCCCCCATGATTGCAGTAAAAGGTCTCACCGGATTATTTAATACTTTCTCCGCATTTCCAATCTCAGCAGCCATTAAGTAACCGCTATATTTAGCACCCGGGAAAAATTGAGCTACAATCGCTGTCGAAGCATGAGCCCTGTGCGCTGTACCGAAAGCATCATTCACATAGACATCGCCTAATTTGGACAACTTTTCAGCAAACCCAACATCTCCCTTCTCTTCTTCCTTATAAAAACGAAGGTTTTCAAGCAATAAAACCTGACCAGCTTGTAATGCTGCCGCCTTTTCTACTGCCTCCGCACCGATGCAATCGTTCGCAAACTGAACATCTGTACCTAAAACCTGAGAAAGATGTGCAACAATATGTTTTAATGAATACTTATCAGTAGGACCATCTTTTGGCCTTCCTAAATGGGACATCAATATAACGCTTCCACCATCATTCAAAATCTTCTTTATCGTTGGAGCCGCTCCCTGGATACGATTATCATCCGTAATATTGAAATTTTCATCCAAAGGCACGTTGAAATCCACACGTACCAAGGCTTTTTTACCTGCAAAATTTAAATCGTCTACTGTTTTCATTATGTAACTTTATTGATTTTGGATTAGGTCGTTTTGTCAAACGAACAGCTAAATATAAAAAAAAGCATTTGCTTTCATGAGAATAATTATTTTATTGATGGCAATTCTTACCTCTGATCGTCAAATCTCTTTCCATCAGGTAAGAATTGCCGGTATCGTCATACCCCATGTTATACCATAAAGTCATAGAGAGATCGACCATTAATGAATCTCAACGGAATAAGGTAGCCTAGCCTGTACACCCGTCTGAGCAGTCGCTTTTTTCATCACATCAAAATAACGATAATATTCACCCATCTGCTCTTTTGCTACCCAGACCCGTACTTTTTCCTTTGAATTATTCAGGATTGAAGTGAACGGATCTTCTTTTTCAGGGTATTGAGATACTTTATATTTGGTTAAATTTGCCTTTTTAGCGGCAGCTTGAATAGCGGCATCCAAGTTTCCGAGACGGTCAACCAATTTATTACCCACCCCTTGCGCACCGGTCCAAACTCTTCCTTGCCCAATACTATCAACATCAGCGATGGATAATTTACGGCCGTCCGCAACAACTTTAGTAAATGTACCATATACCTTGTCAACTTCCCGCTGGATGATATCCCTTTCTTCTGCTGTCAATGGACGATCAAAAGAAGTCATCAAATCGGCAAATTTACCCGTTTTGACACCATCATAGTGAACCCCAATTTTATTGTTCATTAGATTTTGGAAATTAGGAATCACTCCAAATACTCCGATAGAACCTGTAATCGTCGTAGGCTCAGCAAATATCGAATCTGCTGCTGCCGAGATATAATACCCACCAGAGGCCGCTAAATCACCCATAGAAACGATAACAGGTTTTACTTTTTTGGTTAAGATAACTTCACGCCAAATAATATCTGAAGCCAACGCTGATCCTCCCGGTGAATTAACACGCAAAACAACAGCTTTAACCGCATCATCTTCGCGTAGTTTCCGTAGTTCACGCGAAAATTTATCTCCGCCGATCTCCCCCGGTCCTGTTCCCTCTCCATCTACAATTTCGCCAGCAGCGTAAAGGACCGCAACTTCAGATCCACTCGCATCGTCCTTGATCTTTTTATTATAATCTAATAAAGAAACAAAGGATATTTCATCTTTTTCCGAAATTTTTAAGCGTTTCCTCAAATCCGACAACAGTTCGTCTTTATACAGCTTGGCATCAGCAAGTTTATATTTCACCGCATCATCCGCATCCCGAACGCGATAATCATTTGCTATAGCCCGCAATGAATCAGCAGCAATATTTCTGCTCGCCGAAATCTCATTGATAAAAGTACTGTATATACTTCCCAGGTACGAGGTTACTTGCAAACGGTTGGGATCACTCATCTTATTTAAAAAGAACGGTTCAACAGCACTCTTAAAAGTACCTACCTTCACAATCTGCATCTCCACCCCCACTTTATCCAATAGATCCTTATAAAACATGGTTGAACTCGCCAGACCCTTAAAATCAATTGTCCCTTGTGGATTGACATATACTTTATCAGCGATACTCGCTACATAATAAGCTTTTTGATCATATCCTGCATTGTAAGCAACAACAAATTTGCCGATTTTCTTAAAAGCCAAAAGTTCATCTCTTACCTCTTTTAAACTGGCAAAACCAATCCCAATATGACTCGCATCCAAATAGATTCCTTTAATATTTCCATCCGTCGCCGCATATTTGATCCGCGCTAAAATATCATCCAATCCAATATTTTTGGTCGAATAACCCGGAAGATTGAGACTACCCAACGGATTGGCCTCGCTTCGCTCGGTAATATCATAGTCAAAGGACAGATATAAAACCGAATTACTCTTAACAACAATTTCTTGGTCAGAAGAGGCTGAACTAATGATTGCCCCAATAATTCCCATCAAAACAATAAACAACACAACAAAAGAGATCACAATCCCCGTAATTGTTGCCAGTACGTACTTAAAAAATGATTTCATATTTTGTAATTAAATCCGATCCATAACCTATCTTCCAGTGGAAAGACCTATTTCTCACTAAAGGTAATGCAATATTTTTTATTCACCCAGTCTTTTATTTCAACTACAACATATTTTTTTCCACGAAATTAGGGCATTTAGCCAGCTGAAATTCACTTTTCCATCTTCAATTTATACTCGCATTTCTTCCTATTAAAATCAACAAAACCTTAATTTAGCGGTATGAATAACATTTACATACTCTTGGGCACCAATCTTGGAGACCGTTTTCAGCAACTTGATCTAGCGAGAAAACAGCTTGAATCACGGATCGGAGCAATTATTGATGCTTCTTCGATCTATGAAACTGCCGCCTGGGGAGTGGAAGACCAGCCCGCATTCCTGAATCAGGCCCTTCTCCTAACCACCAATTTACAGGCGCTTGACTGTCTAGAAATCACCCAGTCCATCGAACAGGAATTGGGCCGTATACGCATAAAAAAATGGGGCGAAAGGGTAATCGACATCGACCTCATCTACTTTAACCAAGATATAATCGATCTGCCCACACTTCGTATCCCACATCCTTTTATTGCAGAACGAAGATTTGTACTTGCACCTTTAGTCGAAATAGCACCAGACTATATCCATCCCCTTTACAAAAAAAATAACGTATATTTATTGGATAAATGCACAGACGACTTACCTGTAAAGAAAATTAGCAACGATGAACCATATCGACATTGAACTGATCAACCAAAACATGTTTGACAATCCAGAATTAATCAAACAATTTGTATCAATGTATCTTATCCAAACTCCGGTCGACCTCGACAAGCTCCGTCAGGCCCTGAGTGAAGGAGATCTTCAAAAGATCGGAGATGCAGCGCATCACATCAAACCGACGATGGATTATATCGGTGCTTTTCACCTCAAAGAGAAATTTGAGGAATTGGAGGCTAATGCAAAAAACAAGGATTCTCTCGACGGACTCCGGGCCACTTTTGATATCATTGATATAGAAATGAATGAGCTCCTATTTGAGTTGGAACAATATGAAAAAACGATCTAAACCAGATCGTTTTTTTTATTGAAATGCAATGCCGACAATAAGAAATATAAAATAAGGATGATCGGTAAAGCCATAAATTGGCCTGCAATAAACAAGATCAGCGTCAATAGCAGAAATATAAAGCGAAACTTATTCGTCTTCCAGTCCATGGAACTGAATTTCATCGAAAACAACCTAATTTCACTCACCAATAGATAACTTGTCAAAAGAACACTGCAAATCAAAACTATCGGATTCAAAATTGCTTGCGGATATTTATCAGCAATATAAGGTAGCGAAAGTACATAGAATGTATTCATTGGTGTGTTTAGACCGATAAAATCAGACGTTTGTCGCTCATCCAGGTTGAACTTTGCGAGACGCAAGGCAGAAAAAATGGTGATGATATACCCTAAATAAGGTAACAGAGAACCATCAGGAAATACCTTGATCAACAAGGTAAACATGATCGTCCCAGGTAGAAAACCAAAACTAACCATATCTGCCAATGAATCGAGCTCCTTCCCTATTGACGATTTAACATGAAGAAGCCTCGCGACCATTCCATCGAAAAAATCAAATATCCCCGACGCAAACACACAGATGGTAACCGCTTGTATATTGCCTTTCAATGCCATTAATACAGCAATACAGCCACTAAATAAGTTTAGACAAGTCAGCAGATTTGGGATATGTTTTTTCATTTACGGGATATTTTATATTAAAAAAGCCATCATTCGATTAGAAATGATGGCTAAAATATCAAAATTTGATGGAATTAACCATTCATACTGATCAAAAATTCCTCATTTGATTTAGTTCCACGCAATTGACCCTGCAAAAATTCCATGGCCTCTGTAGAATTCATATCAGACAAGTGGTTACGAAGCACCCAAATACGTTGTAATGTTTCTTTATCAGTCAATAGATCATCACGACGTGTACTCGAAGCCGTAATATCGATAGCAGGGAAAATCCGTTTGTTCGCCAGCTTACGATCCAATTGTAATTCCATATTACCTGTACCTTTGAATTCTTCAAAGATAACTTCATCCATTTTAGAACCGGTATCTGTCAATGCTGTTGCTAAAATTGTCAATGAACCACCATTTTCAATATTTCGGGCAGCACCAAAGAAACGTTTTGGTTTATGCAAAGCATTCGCATCCACACCACCGGATAAAATTTTACCTGATGCAGGAGCAACGGTGTTATATGCACGCGCTAATCTGGTGATAGAATCTAATAAGATAACGACATCATGCCCACACTCAACCATACGTTTAGCTTTCTCAAGCACGATATTCGCAATTTTCACATGGCGGTCAGCAGGCTCATCGAATGTAGAAGAAACAACTTCTGCACGCACACTTCTTGCCATATCAGTAACCTCCTCAGGACGTTCATCAATTAATAAGATAATCAAATAAACTTCCGGGTGATTTTTTGCAATCGCATTTGCAACCTCTTTCAACAAGTTTGTTTTACCCGTTTTTGGCTGAGCAACGATCAATCCACGTTGACCTTTACCTATAGGCGTGAACAAATCCATGATACGCGTAGAGTAATTTCCAACCCCCATATCTAAATTTAAACGCTCATCAGGGAATAATGGCGTCAAATAATCAAATGGTACACGGTCACGTACTTCAGCAGGATTTTGTCCATTGATCGCTTCAACCCTTACCAAAGGAAAATACTTTTCACCCTCTTTTGGCGGACGAATACAACCTCGTACTGTATCCCCTGTTTTTAAACCAAATAATTTGATTTGAGATTGTGATACATAAATATCATCAGGAGATGTCAAATAGTTATAATCTGATGAACGTAAGAAGCCATAACCATCAGGCATAATTTCCAATACCCCCTCATTAACGATGACATTATCGAAATCTGTACTTGAAGAAGTGGTTTCTGCTTTAGGGGTTTGAGGTGCTTTTTCAGGTTGGGAACCTTTATCTACTGCTGTCGCATGCTCTGGAGTAACAGGATTTTCGTCATGCTCAGAAGCTTCGCGCTTTCTTACCGTGACAGGCTCCGCAGTTTTTACAGTCCTTACACGTTTACGTGTACGTTCAGCATGTTCCTGACTATCTTCCTCTACTTTAGCTGCTTTTTCAGCTGGCGCTGGAGCGGCTTCCTCTTCTGCACCAGTATTGCTAATTCTTTCGATTAATTCTTGTTTACGCAATTTATCAGCATCTGCGATACCGATCAACTTAGCAATCTCGCGCAATTCTGATACGAGTTTAGCGTTTAATTCGTTAATATCCATTAATGTGTTGTGTATGATTTTTGGATTTTCTTTTTGAGCTTTATTCTGAATTCTGATTACACACTTAAACAAGTTTCCAAGATTAAGTGAGATGAAGAACTTAATGATTTCTTTTAAACCCGAAGTGGATTAAATATTGAGAACCTAGACAAAGAAAAAAACAAATTTTGTTATTTCAAAATATTTCAAAAAAAATATTTACTATTGTAGCTAGTAAAACGATTTAACAACATTTTTAGATTGAATTTATATTTTTTTTCATAAGTTCGTACCTTTCAAAATTTAAGTTTTTAGATCCCTTATATGGAACAGCAACAAACTAAAACCAATTACCCCGCACTCTACACATTGATTATTGTGTTTTTCTTTTGGGGGTTCATTGCGGCAGGGAACAGTGTTTTTATACCTTTCTGCAAAAATTACTTTCATTTAGACCAATTTCAATCACAGCTAATAGACTTTGCTTTTTATACGGCCTATTATATCGGTGCTTTGTTACTATTTATCTTCAGTTCAATCGGCGGAAAGGATCTGGTTGGAAAATGGGGATATAAAAAGAGTATCGTTTATGGTTTACTTTTCTCCGCTTTGGGCGCAGCTGCCATGATTGTCGCTGTCGAAGTAAACTTATACGTGGGTATGTTGTTGGGACTATTTGTTGTAGCCCTTGGTTTTTCATTACAACAGACTGCAGCAAATCCATTTGCCGTTTTATTGGGCGATCCAAAAACGGGTGCTTCCCGCGTTAACCTAGGTGGCGGTATTAACTCATTTGGTTCTACAATAGGTCCTTTGATCATCGGCTTCTCTTTATTCGGCACATTTGAACCTGTTTCAGATTCAGAAATTGCCAATCTTCCATTAAACAAGGTTGTTTACCTTTATGTAGGTGTCGGTCTTTTGTTCCTATTAGCTGCAGCATTATTTAATTTCAGCAAAAAAGTTCCTGCCGGAATTAGCGATGAGCCAATGGAAAAAGCTAATAAAGCTTTACGCACATTGATCATCATGACTATCCTTCTTTTTGGCATGTTTGCTCCTGTTTTTCTGAGCTATAAGAGTGATTTGGCACTACATATTGAACAGTTACACCAACAGGTTTCAAGTTTAACGGATCAGGTTCAGATTGACCAACTCAAATTACACATTAAAGAAGTTGCCCAACCCCTTGAAATGCAACGTATGCTTTGGCTTGGCGGTGCTTTAGTTGTAGTTATTGGCGGTTTGTTATTCTCAAATAAAAGCGCTCAAAAAAATCCTGAAGGTTGGGGGGCAATGAAATATCCACAATTAGTATTGGGTATGCTTGCTCTTTTTATCTATGTTGGTGTTGAAGTTGCTATTGGTAGCAATTTAGGTGAATTATTGACATTGAAAGAATTCGGCAATCTACAATCGTCGGAGATTACACCCTATGTATCGATGTATTGGGGTAGTATGATGATCGGTCGTTGGGCCGGCGCTATTACAGCATTTAACTTAAGCAAATCCACAAAAAAAACATTGTTGATTATTGTACCCTTAATCGCATTTTCGATTATTATTGGTGTCAATACACTTGCAGGATTTGAAATGTCTCATTTATACTACTATGTAGTATGTATTATCCTACAGATCATCGCTTTTTATATCAGTAAAGAGAAACCAGCTCGTACATTGATCACTTTTGGCTTATTTGCAATCTTTGCAATGATAATTGGCTTATTGTCGTCTGGTACAGTAGCAATTTATGCCTTCTTGTCGGGCGGACTTGCATGCTCAATTATGTGGTCTTCAATTTTTAGTTTATCCATTGTAGGATTAGGTAAGTATACAGCCCAAGGGTCGGCATTCCTTGTTATGATGATTCTTGGCGGTGGAGTCCTTCCTCCTATCCAAGGAAAATTAGCAGATGTCATCGGTATTCACAACTCCTATATCTTACCTTTGATTGGATTTTCTTACATTGTTTTCTTTGCGATATTTGTTAGGGGAATATTAACAAAACAGGGAATCAACATTGACGAAATAGAAGCTGAAGGAGGGCATTAACACCCCTCACTAATTGTAAATAGTACACTATTTAAACAATTTTATTACACAGCTCAAAAACTGGCTTAACAATATCGTTAAGCCAGTTTTTTTATATAGTCACGAGACTACAAAAATTTATTTTTTGAAAAATACATGGATAAATTATGATATTTAAAATTAAAAAATGTATTTTCGGGGAATTGATTAATGAATTGATTACTCATTTTATAACGATAAACACAATTAAAACTACTCAATAATGATAATCATTGCTGACGGGGGATCAACAAAAACAAACTGGTGTTTGTTAGACGATTCGAATAAAAAAATCTACTTCAATACAGAAGGGTACAACCCTTATTTTGTTGATAGTGAATACATTGTAAACTCCCTAAAAAAAGGACTTCCACAAGATTTACCTTTTGAAAAAATCGCGGAAGTAAACTATTATGGTGCTGGTGTCCACAACAAGGAAAAAGCACAGATTGTAGTTGACGCCTTAAAACAAGTATTTACTACGGCTGAAGTTGAAGTAGGACATGATCTTCTTGCAGCAGCAAGAGCATTATTAGGATCTCAAGCTGGATTTGCGGCGATCTTGGGAACAGGAACAAACTCTTGTCTCTATGATGGTAAAGAAATCACATTAAACATTGACTCAGGCGCTTACATTTTAGGTGATGAAGGTTCTGGTAGTTATATCGGTAAAAAATTACTTGCAGACTATGTACGTAATTTAATGCCTAAAGATGTTAAAGAAGTGTTCTGGAACACATATAAAATGACAAAAGACGAAATTATGGACGCGGTTTATACCAAACCTATGCCGAATCGTTTCTGTGCAAGCTTTAGCAAATTTGTGTATGACAACAATGTAAATATCGAATATACACGCAATATTGTTGATGAGGCTTTTGAAGCATTTTTCAGAAATCTGGTGAGCAAATACCCTAATTACCAAAGCTACACGTTCAACTGTATCGGTTCAGTAGGTTATAATTTCAGAAATGTATTAGCTGAAAAAGCAGAGCAATATGGAATGAAAGTAGGTAAAATCTTACGCTCCCCTATTGATGATTTAGTACAATTCCACATCGATAGAGCTGCTGCAGCTGCTAAATAAAAAGGAAAATAATCTTTAACATACTTGAAGGTATCCAATAACAATTGGATACCTTTTTTCGTTTATCATGGCCCCGTTCTTCTTATACGTTAGACTATCCCGCTTCCCGGGTTTTCCCTAATATTAAATTACAATAAACTAATTCACACCGTTTTACACGACATTTTAATGATTTAATAACAGGAATTTCATGGGTACAAAATAAAAGTATCCTTTTTTTGTAAAAGAAGATAATAGATTTATCGAATGAAAAATCGTGGCTTATATAAGCGAAAAACCGGTAGAATAAACAGTTCATGATCGATTCATTGCAGACAAATCCGCTGGAGGTGAAATAAAGTCCTCCAAAGGCAAAAGGACAACAAAAATCAACAAAGGTTTAGACATCTTTGGAGATGTAGATGAATAAACAAATTTATTGCAAATGAAAAGAAGCCTTGATATACTTGTAATCTCAGATTTACACCTCGGTACCTACGGGAGTAGAGCGAAAGAGCTTTTACTTTACTTAGAGTCCGTATCTCCCAAAATACTGATATTGAATGGAGACATCGTAGACATTTGGCAATTTAAAAAGAGCTATTTCCCACAGGAACATCTCAAAGTCATCAAAAAAATTATTGATATGAGTTCCTCGGGTACAGAAGTACATTACATTACAGGCAACCACGATGAAATGCTACGTAAGTTTACCGACCTCAAATTAGGTAATATCAAGCTGAGCAATAAACTGCTTCTCTCACTCAATAATCAAAAAGTCTGGATCTTTCATGGGGACGTATTCGACGCATCCATTCACCATTCGAAATGGCTGGCCAAACTGGGTGGCTGGGGATATGACAAGCTTATTCAGCTCAATAATGTGATTAATTATTGCCTGGACAAAATGGGTAAAGAAAAGTATTCACTCTCCAAAAAAATCAAAAACTCAGTAAAAAAAGCAGTTAAATATATATCGGATTTTGAACATACAGCTACTGAACTGGCAATTGAAAAAAATTATGATTTCGTCATCTGCGGACACATTCATCAGCCTCAAATCAAAGAAGTCATTACCAGAAAAGGAACGTGTACCTATATGAACTCAGGCGACTGGATCGAAAATCTCAGTAGTCTAGAATATAAAAATGGCGAATGGAAGCTGTTTTATTTTGAGGAGAACAAAGAGCAGATTCTGAAGAATAAAATTATTGATATCCCTCTTTTCAGTCTTGAGGATCTTAAAAAGATTGTGATATCGTCGTGATAAACAGGAGATCCGTCTAAAATCTTCGTAGATAAAAAAGCCGGATTAAATCCGGCTTTTTTATCTGAAATTGTTATTGCCCAGAAAGAGTCTTCAGTCCGCTTTCATTGCGTTGGTCCGCGAAATTAGGAAGCTTTTGTTTTATAGATCGAATGTCTCACCGATTTTCGGCAAAGACAATGAAATATCCTCATTTTGAAATTTATCTAATGCCTGCTGTTTATCAATCGTAATTGGAGGGAATGAATCATAATGAATACCAACTACGCGCGCGCAATTAACAAACTCAGCCGCTTTGATCGCGTCATCCACGTCCATCGTATAATGCCCGCCAATTGGCAAAAATGCCCAATCTAAGTTCATATCGGCCAGTAGTTTCATTTCCATGGTCAAAGCCGTATCACCAGCGAAATAAATGCGTTTGCCTTGTACATTAAAGACAAATCCTACTGGGAAACCACCATATTGACCATCCGGAGTACTATTGGTATGTGCGGCATACACCATCTTTACCGAACCAAACGGAAGTTGCACCGTCCCGCCTAAATTAAACTCGATCACCTTATCGTCAGGAACCCCTTGTCTTCTCACCCAATCGGCAGTTTCAACAATTGCCAGAACCGTCGCTTGGCTATTCTTTTGGATTGTTGCCATATCGGCCACATGATCTTGATGACCATGGCTTAAAAAGATATAATCCGGTGTTATTGCATTCACATCAATTTCCTTTGCTAGAGGATTATAAGTCACAAATGGATCCACAAGAACCTTTGTTCCTTCAAAATCAAACTCTACACAAGATTGTCCGTAATAAGTCGCTTTCATGATAATATCGCTATTGATTAAATAAACCACCTAATCCACCCAACATATCCTTGCTCGCAGCCTGCATTTCAGCCTGACTGATATTCTCCGCCTGTGCAATTGCTTTATTCAAAGCAACCACAAGCAACTCCTCCAATTCTTCCTTATCTGCGTTTGATAAAAATACAGGATCGATAGTAACCTCTTTTATCTCTTTGTTCGCTGTCGCTACCACACGGATCAAACCGCCTTCCACTTCGCCAGATACAGAAATTGAATCCAATCTTTTCTTGATTTCTTCCGCTTTTTGCTGCGCTTGAAATAATTTGTCAAACATATTTATATCATTTATTTCAGGCCAATTTACGAAAATCTCAGCATACCTACTATTGCTAATTTACTTTCGCTAATACTCCCCTTCTTTCCGAAAGTGTCTGATCTTATTGGCCAGAAAGAACCTTCAGTTCGCTTTCATTGCTCTTGGTATCTGCGAAGTCATGAAGGTTTTGTATTTTTGCAGCATGCAAAGCAATCAAGAAAAATTAGTCGCCCATATTTTGGACCAGTTGGGTCTCAATGCGGCAGCTATTCCAACTGAAACTTATGGTAAATTAATTTCAGAACGTCCGCAACTTATCGACATCGATGATATGATTTCCTATGTCAAAAGTATCGGGACCCATCTCGACGCTCACGACAAAATAGCGGAACTGGTTGAAAAAATTGAAGACGAAACCAGTATTCTTATCCATAAGCTTAAATTTATCTCAGCGACAGATAGACCGAAAGTTTTGGTATTGGATCAGATACAACCCTTGGAAGTAAACCGCTCTGCTTATCTACAAGAATCCATCAAAATAGCTGGCGGAGTTCCAGCTACAACGGAAGATGAAGCCGATAAAATCATTGTGATTGCCCAGGGGGAAGGCACTTTCATGAATATTCCACAATTATTGGATATGCCCGCTATTGCTTCCTCAAAAGCTATTGAGCTTGACCAAGTCTTTATTATGACCGATCAGCAATTTGCACAGAATCCCGGATATAATTATTTAGGTATGCTCGAATCCTTGGCGGAAATCCTTCAGCCAAAATATTTTGTTTATGGTCATGAAGGAAATGATTGGCTACAATTTCAATTGAGCTAAAAGCACAAAATAAAGAGCAATAAAAAAGCTCTAGTGTCGCTAGAGCTTTTTTATTGATTATCTAATTATATCTTCTACGCAGGACATTGTATAATTTTTCGACGGTATGCGGTTTATCTGCCCACTTATTCTTAATGGCATAATTCGTCTGCAAAAATGCATCCGCTTCCGCATAACTTGTAAACCTGTTTAATAATTCGATAGCTTCACTATAAGCCAAACTATAGCCATTAAACAAATCTTTAATAAAAAGGAGTTTATCATTTAAGCTAATGCCCGTTTTGATATCGGTCAGCTTATCGGCACTTCCAGATTGATTAACCTGATAAACGCGGTTCTGTACACCAGCCTGTTTCTGTTGAGAGATAATTTCATTTAAGGTCAAGGGCCTAGCAGGAACCTCCTCAACGACCGTGTTAATTTCTTCCTGAATAAGAATCTCCTTCGGTTGTTCAATAACAACTTCTTTTGGTTCTTCGATCACTTCTGTAACCACGACAGTAGGTTCTTCAACTTGCTCAGTGATTTTCTTTTCTGCCTGATAAGCTAATTCATCCACTGGGGCATCTGTAAAAACCGGTGGTGTTGCAGCAACAGGAGGAACGACAGGTTCAACAATTGCAGAACTAGGCTCTTTCGATTCTACAGGTTCACTTTCTGAAACAACTTGGGCTTCTTTATCCCCCACGATGGTTTCTTCGTTTACCACAATGCTATCTTCATTACTACGGTTGAAATCTTCAACGAGCTGAACTTCCTCAGCTGCTTTATCTTGATGTTCAGCGACAGTCTGCTGTGCTGATGCTCTGAGGGTAGAAGGAGGGGTAAAATAGTCGTTAAATCCAATCTTTTTACTTTCCAGCGCCGCAGTACTTAATGTACGCTGCGACTGATTTTCCTGAAGAACGGCCTTTGTCTTGAGTAAAGTTATATATGCTGTTACAGCTTGTGCCTTAGCTTCCAATGTTACTAATTCGTTAATTCCGGACAAATTCCCTTGCTCTGACAAGGTCAGATACTGTCCATTTAAATCCTGTAATAAATCACCTATCTTATTAAAAATTTCCTCTTTAGTACCCATAATTCTGTTTGAAATCACCAATTAATCATTTATAATACTTATACCTTGAAGCGGCCGAAAAGTGGAAAACTCAATCCTTTGATTTTTAAATATTTGGATTTACATTCACTTTTTTGCTACCCAAATTTAATATTTAATTCTGATATAATGCCTTTAAGTTGTTGCTTTATAACACTATAACAAGATTGAATACACTTCGTTGTAAATTATTTGTAAATCTTTCTAAAAACTTGACCAGTTCTCGAGAGGTTTCACTGCCCTCTTTTCCAAATATCTCAAATATTTTAAACTTTTTCACTTATCATTTTTGATAAGTCATAATAAGTATTTATATTTGCTTCTGTTAATGCTTTGGTTATGTCACATGATGTTGCTAGTTCTGGATTACTTGACACTGATTTAGAATTGATCGTGCTTAACCGGCTTAGAAAATTGGAGAAGGGTCAGACCCTGCAAGTAAAAGAGGTTGCCAAAAGAAATCCTGATGGATTTATTGAAGTGGTGAAAAGACTGATTCGTTGCGGATGGTGTGAATACGAATTTTCCAATGATTATTCCATGGTTAAGCGCTTGGACTTGCCAGAATTTGCTCGCAACTGGTTTCGCGAGCAAAGGACGGCTCTAAAGCTTAACAAAAATGAAACAGAACTTCACAAAACAGAACCTAGTATCACTAGGTCTTGAATCCAATGGAACTTGGGGTGATGAATCCCTTCCACTTTGGACTATCTATTTAGGTCACGGCATGTCCATGCACGTGGTATCGTTTAAGGATGTATTTCTTGAGGTTGATGGGCGGATGAAGCCCTTAACTGGTGTAACCAATGTTATGGCGCTGGCCGGTGGCTTGCTGTTGTTTGGCCGTAGCGTGGAAGTATCACGTGTGCTGTCATCTTTGAAAGTTGATGTCTTGGAGATTGAGCAGGGTGTATATGATATTGCGCCTGAACGTGAGGAAATTTGCGAGGAGGTGTAGGGATGGAACCAAAAGACAAAGCAAAGGAACTCATTCAAAAAATGGCTAAGGTAGCTAGTCCTTACGAGGATGATGCTAAGCAATGTGCTATAGTAGCTGTTGAGGAAATAATCAAAGTAGTCCCAAAGTATTATGGAAATACTATTTCTAGTTGTATTTACTGGCAATCAGTACTCACCGAATTAAAATCAATGTAAATCATGAAAAATCAAATAACACTTAACAAAAGACGACTTTTTATTGAATACAGTGAATTCAGCGACATGTATCGTGGTGACACATGTATCTATGAAAGTGATTATAAAAGCTTGATTGGATTTCTTAAGAGAGGAGGGTTCAAAATAAGAACACCACAGCGGTATAAAGGTGAATATAAATGTCTTGCTAAATATCACAAAACAGGTTTTAAGAATGATGTTTTTGTACTCATTGAAAAGCAAGGTAGAGGCATTTCGTTACAGTTTGGCAATATAAAAAACCTTTGGGATTGCGAGGGTAATTCTTGGGATTGGGAATCAGACGAAAGATATTACCATCCGACGTATTTAGAAAAATGCAGGATTTCTTTGGAAATTCTTAGGGCTTCTGAATTCATGGGGAAGAAGCTTAATGTGGTCACAACAAATACAGATGATAGCCTACTTTCAGCAGAGCAATATATTATCAAAAATTTAAAGAACAACACCCATATACATGGTGTAGTCACCTGCCTTGAAGATATTGCTAAAGATATTAATGTTGATTCCTATGATTATAAATGTAATTCAAACGACAGGGATAATAACAAAATTCTATGCGGACAGAAAAAGTATTTCTACGATTACAATGGTAAAATTTGTTGTGGTATTGTTTGGCACCATATAAATAATATGTGGTGGGTAATATGTGGCAAAGAATTGCGAAATGTAGCAGCTTTTCACTTATTCGATTATAATGGCGATCCCAAAAAGAAACCCGCCGAAACTCGGAAGATAGAGAATCTAATTCAAAAGTATTCTTCTGCCTTTCAATTTAAAAAAGCAGAAGCGATATACAGGCAACATAAGTCACTAATCCAACTTTCGGCATAGCCATGAAAACAAAGCAAGAAGTAATACAGTCCGCTTGGGCGGAAAATTGGGATCTATTATTTGATTCTGAGCGAGATCACGCCTTAAAAAACGATGGGTGGATTCCTAATATAGGTTTGAAGCTTATTAACAAAATAACTTTTGACTTCAAAGAAATGCACATCATATTCGGCAGTCCTGAACAATGGATTAGACCGCAATCCCTTGCAGGCCTCGAAACCAACAACGGTTGGATAAGGATAGAGAGCGAAGATTGGTTAAAAACAGTAGATCGAGAAAAAGGCGTAACATTTTATTATGTCAATAGTCCTGATGAAGACTATTTTGATATCGCAATTCAACTAGACGATAAAGAAAAAAGTATTGTTAGGCTATCAGATTACCTCTTCATGCTTGAAGAATTGAATAAGTCTAATATAAAAGCGACCCACTATCAGCCAATCAACAAGATTCCGTCAGCTATTTATTAATCTTTAAAACTTAAACAGATGAAACAAATTTGGATAAAAATAGAAAATGAATTACCCCCAGCGCACGTATTGGTTTGGGTAAAAAGAAATGTAAGAGGAAACGAATCTTACTACTTGGCATCACGTAATAGCAAGGAATTATCAACAGATCCTGATGCATCACGCAATTGCCATTGGTCTGGTACAAGTATCGATCTTATTAGAGATACTCCTGAATCAGGAAATCCACTATCACTACGAAGCCAATTCAGTGATGTAACTGTAAAGGAATGGTGTTTTCTTGAACCACCTGTTGAATTGGTTACAGATGATAAGGAGGTGTACGGTGAATAGGCAGATCAAATTCAGAATGTGGAATGGCGTTTCAAAAAAATACCATTACGATATAGAAAATGTATTCGGGTGTATTGAGCAACAAGTAATGTTTGATCAATCAATGGAGTCGAGAGGTCTTACAATCGGCTATAATCACCGTGGAGACGGGTCGGTGTTTGAGCAGTTCACAGGCTTAACGGATAAAAACGGAACAGAGATTTACGAGGGGGATAAACTTAAAACAGAAAATTGTGGATATGCCTATGTAATATGGGATGATGCATCTTGGGCAATGAAGTCCCCAGGTAGTGAAGCTGTAGATTGGGTTCATTCATCAGAATATAGTGAATCCGAGGTCATCGGAAACATCCACCAGGAAAGCGAGGTACATCATGGATAAGCTAACACTTGAACACCTCGCGCCTTATTTGCCTTATGGATTAAAGGTTCTCGACATGATGGATAACGAAACAAAATTATTTAACAGATCTTACAATAAGGAAGAAAACGCTTACAAGCTGACCACTGCTAACTTGGGGTTCACTTTAATTAAAGATTTTCGGTTTCCATTACTTCGCCCACTATCCGAAATTGCTGTTGATTTTTTCAAAGAAAACATTGATGATGCTATTGTAGATTTTCTTATAAACTGCGAACCTGAAAACAATCATTTCTCTGTAGAAGTTTGCGAAAAGGTAATCGGATGGTCTGCCCTGTCTTATGAAGAATATCAATTGTTCTTTAAAAATCACTTCGACGTCTTCGGCCTAATCGAAAAAGGCTTAGCTATTTCCACCGATACTTTAGGAAAGGAGGTGGAGGGTGAGTAAGCAAAAAAGATTCATTGTGGAAGAGGTGCAAGGATCATATCTAGTGTATGATACCTTCAAATTGGTTTACATCACTAAAACATGCCCTAAAGATGTAGCTGAGGAAATCGCAGAGGATTTCGAAAAAATGCATAACAAAGATTATTCACCATTAAATATTAAGTAATGAAAACTACAGAAGAAATAAAAGCGATTTGGGGTAAAGATCTATTTGACACATTCGCCGACCACTTTGATGAAGAAGGGTGGTTAACCGATGAATGGCCAATGATATTAGAGCGTGAGCTAAGAGATTGGGATGAACATTTTCGTGATACACATGAAAAATCAACTGCTTACGGTAGAATGTATAATATTGAGTTCGAAGAAAATGAAGACGGTACTAAGATTAGACGAACCGATACGCCAACGCATTAGCCTTAAAGATAAGATCAACCGAGGTAGGCAACTAAAATTCAGTAGAGAGTATAGACAAGTGAGTCAATCGGAATTGTGCGGACAAATAAAAGGACTTTCTCAATCTAACCTATCTCGGTTTGAAAAGGGCTTAGGGTATCTTTCAGACGAAGTTTTAAAAGAAATAATGGTTGCGCTAAACTTCCCATTTAAATGGCTTGACGTGCCTTATATACAAATCAAATTCAACTAAAATGACACCCGAGGAAATAGGACAACTAATCGAATTGCTACACGGCACAGATATGAGCAAGGAGGAGATAGACAATGAGCAAGAAACTACCCGATACTTTAAAAGCTGAAATCTTTGTAAAGTATGCCCTTGGATATTCAGCAAGAAGATTAGCAGTAATCTACAAAATGGATGATAGTTATCTAAGGAAAATAATTAACCGTGAGTATCTAGGGAAAGTTAAAAACCCTGGATTACTCACTTTGGAAAGTAAAGTTTAGAAAGGAGGAATTAAAAATGGACTTAGAAAAACGTAAAGAAGTATATCAACAAGCAGTTGATACCTGGGGCTCTAAGGCTCAAATGGAAATGGCTAATGAAGAAGCAACTGAATTCGCTTTAGCAGTACGGAAGCAAATTAGAAAGAATAACGACCAATCATTCGCCAACCTGGTTGAGGAATTTGCAGACATAGAGATTATGTTAGAGCAAGTTGAACTCATGCACTCTCATTTAGGATTTAGGGATATGGTAAACGGCCAAAAGGAGTTCAAGGTTAACCGTTTGAAACAACGATTGGACCAACTATCATTTGAGGCATTACCTAACGAATAGTTACACCCCCCCCTCCCCGATTAACTTATTCTAATCGGGGGGATAGAAAGAAAAGAAGAATGACATACGACGAATTAGTAAATAAAAACGGAAAGTTTGTTTTCGTCTATCTAGAACCATTTGATAAATGGGCTAAGATGAAAGTTGAGGTTATGACATCGGTCATAGCTGATGAAAAATGCGAGCTACACGAAGGCAAGAAAGTAGTAACACTGGAAAGCAAAGATTACATGATTGACATCAACAGCCCTGATGATTTGGCATCGTATAAAATAAAGGAGAAGCTTTGACAATAAAACAATTAAAACAGGCTATTGCCGATCTTCCTGATCACATGGATGTGTTTATCGGGGAGAAATCAACAGAATTTGGATACGGATTGGTAAACACTGCGAAAGTCAAGAAGATAGACTTCTATGACTCTGAAAGCGACGAAATTCCACTTGCGTCGGATGATGCTTTTGTATTAGAGGAGGATTAAGATATGATAACAACAATATTCACAATAATAGCATTCGGGATGTATACGCTATTTCTTTGCTACAGATGGGTTGTAGCTATGTTTCTTTTTCAGGAGGAAATAGATCATGAATTAATAGGCCTAACTATATTTTGGTGGGTCTCATTGTGGTTTTTAAATTATGTGGTATGGTCTTAACAGGGAAAGCAAAACTATGAAAACAATATACTTACACAAATACGCGCTGTCTTCTGGGAAGATAAGCGAAGTAGAGGGTGAAGAATCAGACGGCCTTTTTCGCCCGTCACAAAATTCGGAATATCGTTATACATTTTTCCATACGCCAGACTACTCCTTAACTCTAGAAGACGCATTAAAGGCAGCCGAAGATAAGAGATTTAAAAAGATCAAGTCGTTACTTAAACAGATTGAAAAACTTGAAAAATTGAGGTTTGTATGAAACTATCCAAACCCCAAAGAGAAGCGCTCCGACTAAAGTATTCGGGGCGCTGCGCTTATTGTGGATGCGAATTAGGCGAACGCTGGTGTGCGGACCATATTCAGCCGATAGTTCGAGATTGGGTAAATGGTGGGTGCCAGTACCCCGAACGCGATACAATTGAAAACTTAGCTCCAGCCTGTCAGTCCTGCAATACCATAAAAGGCAGCCTATCGCTAGAAAGTTTCCGAAAGACAATAGCAGGTTTTATCCGCTCACTAAATAGGGATAGCACTCAATATAAGTTTGCCAAAAAGTATGGGCTTTTAGAGGAAAAACAGGTTGAAGTTAGGTTTTACTTTGAGGAGTTTATTGGTTAGCCTCCTCATTTTTTAAGATATCAAGATATTCTGCCATTGATATCTTATTACCATTTAATGTGTTTTCAAATTCCGCTGGATTAAACTCGAAAGCTTCCTTTATAAACACTCTTTTTAAAATACTACCATCCTTTAAGGTAGTAGTCTCTGTTATGCGTCCTTGCGCATCTTTTGTTAATTTAGCCATATTCTGTTTATTTGTTATACTACAAATATACTAAGGCGATTCCAACATTTTGAAAGGGGGTATCTCCACTAACTTTTCACCACCGGATCAACCCAATACACCGCATGATCGGTCAAATTAAGCACATCCATCGGAGATACACTACATTCTATAATATCTTCCAATCCATCGCCAATAATAAATTGCTGGTCGCCTACCGGAAAAACCGATCCCCTCAATATCGTTCCCTCATCCAAAACATAAAGATCAGAGGTTAGCATATTTACTCGGTTCCTGTTAACCCATTCCCGAAACTCCTCCTTGAACATCTTCTTTACTCGGCCGGCAAGATCATGTGCTACCTGTAATTCGTCAATGGCTACTTCTGGGAACTCAACTTTAAGAAATGCTTCATACATATCCCAATTACCTGTCCGAATAGCTTCATTTCGCAAATAAAGCTTTCGGCCATACTCTCCTACTTCATTATAATAATTTTGCAATGTCTTCATAATCTATCGTTCTATAAATACACTTCCCCTTAGGTCTTCTTCTTTAATATTATTCAAAGCATCCTGAATGACCAGGATATTTGGTTCTTCAAATGGGACGGATGTAATACCTTCACAATCTAAAGCGACCAACCATTCAAAAACATTCGGCACTGTTATGGCCTTCCATGTTATATTTTCGCTATCTTCACAATTGGATGGAGCTATAAGAACATTATATCCCTGCGCCTGTAGCTCTTTCAGTACCGAATGATTTAGCTTTGCAAATCGCATTTTTCTTGTTACTTTTAATTAAATATACAAAATTATGTGTTACCATACTTCCACTCCAAGCACTAAGCAACTAGTAGACGCTTTACAAGGAAAGAACGTTCATTATCAGAATGAAGAAATCTTTCATGTCAGCGGCTTCACTCGTCCGTTCCTTCCAGTTACTCTAAACGAGGACCAGGATAGCGTTGTGCCTGCCCGGTGGAAACTCATTCCATTTTGGGTGAAGACAGAAGATGATGCCGCCAAATATGCAAACACATTGAATGCTGAGTCGGAATCGATTTTTGAAAAAGCATCCTATAAACACTCGATTCTGAAAACCCGTGGTTTACTTTACGTCAACGGCTTTTATGAACCTCACAAAGTCGCTGGGCAAAAGGACACCGAAAACTATTACATCTACACACCGACAAAGGAAATTTTCACTATTGGTGTTGTCTATGCTAATTTCAAAGACTACGAAACTAACAACGTCTACCCTACTTTTTCCGTTATCACTACAGCTGCCAATCCTCTATTGGAAGAAATCCATAATGAGAAAAAACGCATGCCTTTGATCATTCCTCCATCGAATAGGGATGCCTGGCTAAACGCAACCAAAAAAGAAGATATACAACAACTAATGATACCTTACGAAGGCGAACTTGGAGCACACAAAGTATTTCGCGTAACCGGCGCTAAAGGAGACACTAATCGCCCTGACATTCAGGACGCGATTTAGTTTTCCTTCTTTCTTTTACAACCCATTTTATTGCGGCTTCCAGTTCGTCGGGCCACGCTTTTAACCCTTCCTCCAATATCTTTGCACCAGTCTCAATTCCAACATTTTGAGCGGCAAGTAAGGCCGATTCTCTGACATGATTTACATATCCTTCAGGCGGCTGTTTGCTTAGTTTCATAAATCAAATTTAAAATTTATCTTGACATTTTGCTAATAATGTTAGTAATTTTACAACATGAAACCTCTTGAAGTCTTTTGCCGCAATCGTGTTATGTACGTTCAAATAACCGTACATGATAAGAGTATGGGCATGAAGGACTATTATTTGTACCATAAGAACGGACATTCATTTTTCATTTTCAGGAAGTCGCAAGGGGTTTGGGAATTGGCCTATGGTGAACTTGCGGAGGATATAAAAGAAGCTTGTATTGACGCTTTAATCATTAGGTTCGATAATGATGTGCCCGAACTATTCTATCACCAGGGAATACGCCAGGTAGTCGAAGTGCGTGCGAAGAAATATAGTCTTTGGCACATATACCTCAATAATGCTTATGTCGGCAGCATTGAGCACGACAAGTTTTCTAAGACTTTCGATTATCATATTGAAGATGACAGCTTACTAACCGATGATAACATCCAAAAATACATTGGTATGATTCAGCGGGGTGAGCTTAGATGGATAAAGGATGATATTCGATAATTTTGAGGTCGACGGTGAGCCGCAGGTTTTGGAGATTTGTCCACTCATGGGCGGATATTTTCATGTATACATCAATCGACGATTTGTAACGAGCATATCTATGACAACAGAAGGCTGGCGCGTTCACTTTAACAACAACTCTTGGTTATCCCGGGATGAAGCTGACATAATGATTGAATTGATAGAATCGGGGGAAATTCCTACTGCATAAAAAAGGCTGATCTCACGACCAGCCCTAACTAAATTATAGACAGATCCATACTGGACCGGAATATACATTGTAAAAAATGGCCAGGCCTTAAACCTGACCATACAATTAAATCAATCAATCTGAACTGATACATACGATTGACACTAAAAAGACAATTCCTTCAATATATTGGTTTGATAAAAATAAAAAAAACCTTGAGTCTGGGAGGATCTCAAGGTTCGTTAAATACTGCCTACTTCGAAAAGTACCTATATTACAATATTGAATAACGATTGGTTTTAATAAAATAAAAAAAGGCCGAGTTACCAGGCTCGACCTTAACAAATGAAATGTTTATTTATCATGGAGACTTTAATAACAACTAGCCAGTTGGTTTGTTTTAAAAATGGTATTCATATCCATCTGGCAGGGTATCAATTTTAATAAGACCTTTATCTGCTATTTCTCTCAATAAATCTGTGTATTTTTTAATATCTGCATTGTACTTTGTTGCCAATTCATTATATTTTTTGTTCAGTTGATTATAGTCATTTATATCCTTGTTATATTGTTCAGCAACGGATTTAAACTCTTTACCAGCCCTGTCTATAGTCCACGTATTATTATCTATTTTAGCCAAACGATCTCTAAATCGCGGAAGCAACAATAATGCAGAATCGACTATTTCTCCTCCCTTTATTATTGTTTCGGTAATTGTTTGTTTGTCGTTTTTTGATTTTATCCGTGTAATAGTATAAATACCATAATTTTGTTTAATTAAATCTAACTTATTATTTAGATTATGTATAGAGTCTTTAAGACTTTGATGCATTCTAATAAAACTTTTGACATCAAATTTTCCATCTTCGGTCAATTTAGAGTTTTCAAATAATGAATTTAACGATCTTAATAATTCATTAGTTTCCTCTTTGGTTTTTATTTCCCTATCTGTTTTAACTTTTATCAAAGTGTCTCGTAGATAAACTTGATTTTGTATATCATTTATCTTATAGCTAAGGAATCCATTTGTTGTCAATGAAACAATTGATACAACAAACAGTAACAATATAATTAATCTACTTTTCATTTTGTTTTCTGTTTGATAAGTCACTTGATGACGATTTGACATTTGGATTTATTGATTCTATAAATTTTGTATAATTTTTCAATGTTTCCTGACAATCCTTTTTTTCTCTAGATATAACAGATTCCACCTTTTGATCATATTCGGCTCTAATCTTATTCAAATCATCTCCGGAAGAAGTCACTAATGAAGCTCCCCAACCCCCTGCGGCAAGAACAAATAAGACAAACGCCCAAATCTCTTTCCAATAAAAAGAATAAACATCGAAAGCTTTTTGCTGAATTTCGGTTACTTTTAAAGGCTTGGTTTTTTTGTTATCCATACAATAGGCAATAATTTCGTGTAGCAAAATTAGCCTATTTAAACGTAAAAACATAATACTACTTCCTCCTTAAAAACCAAATAACTCCACATATCACAATAAGCAAACCTATGGCCCAGCCTAACCAATTTGAAAAAAATCCTGTAGCGCTTGGCCGACGGTCAGTATCCTTTGTTTCTTCCAGCTTTTTATTCGAACTATCCTTTTTCACTGATGTATTAATATTTTGGTGAAGGTTTTTCCGAATATCCTTCAATATTTCCCTGGCTTGATCCGTTTTCCGTTTTGTAAACGACACAATACTGTCAGCCTTAAATGTAACTGAGCCGTCAGGAGCGACTTTTACATCTGTGCCGGGTGTTGGATATACTTTAACCTTTTCCTCGTCCTCTGATGATGTTTTTTCGGTTTCTTTAGTCTTATCCACCTTACCAGTTGTCGTTTCAGTAGACACTTTTACATCACTGGAAACCGACACGGTATTATTTAGCTGCTTATTGACCTTTGTTGTCTTCCGGAATAGCCCACACCCTGTTAACAGGGCGCAGACTATTAATATCATTGTTAGTCTCATAACTATTGCATTTTGTTTGATAGATCGGTAAGCTTACCGGCAAGGCTGTCCAGTTTTGGAACCAATTCTTCAAGAGGTTTGGCAATATTGGCCTTTACCTCAACCTTTGGTCGCGCATCCGAATACGTAGCACTGATCATAAGTATTAAAATGAACCATTTCATTTCCTGCCTCCTTTCTTTAGTTTCTGCTGTTGGGCAACACTGTCAACTTTAACGGCCGCGCTGTCGACCTTTGTTGCCGCCTGATTTACTTTTTCTACCGCCGGCTCTACTCTATTCTTGACTTCTTCAAGCATTTGTTTATATAACCGATCCTGTATTTCGATCATTTTGTCATTCTGCTTTTGATCCCTTTCTCTTGAATCCTTATTGACATCAATAATCAAGTAGAATACTGCCCAAAATACTGATACCACTATGAATAAGGCATAAGTTACAGGATGCCGGACAATCTGCATGAACGATGGTTGTTGCTGCTCTTTCTTTTCCTCTGCCATTATTTTAAATATTGATTAGATACCCATCCTTTCAATCCTCCTACTTCTAAATTTGACCAATTACCATTAGTAGACAATACATTCACGCTTGTACCGCGTGAAAGAACTTTCAGTACTAAATAATTTGTACCTGGACCCGATCGGAGATTTAGATCGGATGTGGTAGTTTTACTTATTATCCCAAATACCTCACGTCTCACCCGCTCCATTGGGAATTTTGGCCCCGGGTCATCTTTTCTACCTCGCGGCATTGCTACTTCTTCATGACCCAGGATAGCTGTGATCGATGGATATGCTTTTACTAAGGCCTTGCACACTTCAATACACTTTTGAATCTGAACTTCCGTCCAGTCTTGGTATACTCCTTTGACCATACCCATGTTTTCTTGTTCGATGCCAATAGCATACCGATTAAGATTGGTAAAGCCTTTCCATTCACTTTTACCGGCGTGCCATGTAATTTGGTTGAACTTTGCCATTTGAGTAACCTTACCATCACGGGTAATGTGAAGATCCGCACTAACTCCTGAGGCTTTTTGTGTTAACCAATTAACAGCAGATGTCGAATTGCTTGCTGCATCAAAGTGTAGTAGGATAAAACGGATATCCTTAATTCCCGAACTGATATTCGGTGATTGACGGAACTCAACCGAAGTCCCGTCGTTATTGTATAATCGATTGTTTTTTACCTGCATTTTATATGTAGAATTGAGTTAACCAGTTTTTCATAAAATTCATTTGTAATTTATGACCAAGTGCATTTAAATGTGCACTGCCAGCAGAGGATTTTAAACTAGGGGCTATACTTCCAGCAGCAACACGGTCCAAATCAGTTTGAGTCGGGACAAAATCCGATTGAATTTTTACAGCATCGACCAACGCCTGACTACTTGCTAAATATCTACGCACAGGGCAGAACTTATTACCGTACTTAGATATTAGAAAGTCTTCAACCTCATTTATAATAGCCAGCTCCGAAATCCCACGATCGGTCTGCCCCCAAGACATAATATTAGGATACGCCGAAAACGCATTTGTCCATTGTTGCTTTAGAAAATCGACGGTTTGAGTCCCATTTTGAATCAGAGATATATTATTAGCACCCATTCCGAGGATGATCACATCTTTAAGTCTATCTAGCTTTGTGCCGTTTGAGGATAGCTCTTTATTGGCCGTGGAAACTAGATAATATTCTTTGTTGGGATCAACATTTTTTACAGTAGTTTCAGTTGACACAAAACCATTGACTGAATTTGTTTTTGTCATATATCCGTGAGCAACAGGACCATTATAGTCATATATTGCGCAAGGATAGCTGTACGTTATATTTGAACCTCCAGCACGTAACGGCTCAATATCTAAATATGTCAATGCTGCCCTAGTTCCAGGAGTTAATACACCTCCCGGTATTTTAATTTTGGGGCGATTACCACCGATACGAGCAACTATCTCTTCAGCTCTGGCCCCACTTGTACCGCGGTTGATTACACTGTAAGCACTTCCTAAATCTATTTGAAGTAACGTTGTCCATCGATCGATAAGCATTGAAACTAGATCCGCCCCCTCGGTTGTCGAATCCCCTTCTGCGATTAAACTTATGAGGATCGCAACAACAGCAATACTGGCTAAGGGTACACCATTTATTTTCGTTACGACCAACTTATAAGGTTCATATGTTGTTCTTGAATCCCCAGATTCAATTTGAAAAGTATCAGCATTAGCCGCGTACATTGAAACAATTATAGTATGAACGCTATCGTCCTTGGTATATTTATTGGCAAGGGTATTTGCCCCCGAATTCGCTCCCTTATCAGCAAGTAATACTCCATTCTTGTCAAATGCAGTGATATAACGGTAGCCGGTATTCGATCCATTTCCTGCAGATGACAAAAAGAGATTGTTAGGCATCTTTGACACATCGATAGGATCTGTATACTTGTATGTCGTGCCACCATCAGCAACGTATCCAGAATCTGTTATATACCCACTATGAAGCGTACTTTTGTCAAACTTATTTTTGCTTGATTCGATCGTCAAACTTTCAGATGACAGCGAGTCAAGTCCAGCAAGGGGAATTCCGTTAATTTCCTGCACCTGTTTTCTCATTGGCGAATAATCTGGGAAGTCAGTATCTTCTTTGCCATATGATATCATCAATGAAGAAAATACAGAATCTGTCTCAGCATCATTTTTTATGTTGATACCAAACCATGTAGCAGTTTCGGGACGTTTTAACTTTGTTTTTCCAGCATTTTTTCCTGGCAGTCCCAAATTTGACAGGGAACCGGAAGTGACCAATTGTGCAAGCCCCTGGGCTATTGTTAAATTAGGGATATCAGGCATAGTACCTTTACCCCAGTAAATATCATTTCTTACGGAATTCCATCCTTGAACAAGCAGATAAGCATTATTTTCAGTCAGCGGTTCAAGTTCAAAATATAGCGTCCTCCAAGTCGGATTGTTTGTGCTAACATTAATTGGATTAACATTATTGCCATTAAGGTTGCTATTTATCACCTTTCCCCCGAGGGCGGTTTTCAAGTCTACTAAATTTTTCGATTTATTGAAAACGGTTAAACCGCTGTTCAATACAGCGATCTTTTTAATATACTTGTCAGTTGCTTGTTCTTGGGGCACACCTGTTCCATCAGGGTTTAATGTTGATGTTCCCGTTGCTTGTGGCAAAGGCTGCATTTTACTAATCTTCCAGATAAGTGCCGTTCCATCCCAATAAAGAGTACCTTCATTACCCTGAGGAATGCCGTCAGTTCCAAGCGGATTCTTCAACACGGTGTTATTATACTTCCAGTATCCCCAGCTTGCATCAAACCAACGATTCTGTCCGGTTGGCCCAGCTGGCAAAGCAACAGCAGTGGCAGCTGTTGTCCCCCCTTGGATCGCTGGCATTGATTCGCCCTGTACAACGATAATTTCATTTAACTTTTCCTTTTTAATTTTCATGATAGGATCATCATTTTTACCTACCATCATGAAATCAAAATCGGAAGCTTCAGTGGCTTCTTTAGGCCAAACAACGGGATTTTTTCCTTCTTCTTCTGCCATTTCTATATTTATTTAGTTGCTCATTATTCTAATTTATGATTCCCAAAAACGGTTCACCAAGAATCCTTTTTTGTATGTTAGCCTTAGCGTACGAAAGTCACTAGCTTCTTCTTTCCAAGCCAATACTTGTATTACAGTATCTTGGCATAAATCACCGTCTACCTGAACATTACCATTGGAAATTCGCAAGGCAATATTATCATCACTGTTAGGTGCGCCATACGCCTGTAATGCAAGTGCTATATTCGGCGCCCTTGTACCTGGATCTGTATTTAATGATTGAGTCCCTATCTGCATCCCTATCTGCGAAGTTGGGGTGACATTCACAATCAACTCTTTCTTGGATTTTACAGACGTAGACTCTGCATCATCCGCTATATTTGTCCTGTAGTACAGAGATCTCGGGGTGAAATACAGGTTAGCATTAGTATCATTAGGGGGACCAAAGTAAATAGCATTCTCCATTACGTTGAATGCGCCAATTCTGCCAGTTAAGGCTTTCATTGATCCGTCATTTAGTACTGAGAAAGGTGCATTTGCTCTATTTTCTTCGGTAGCCCCCGCCCAAAACCTTTGAGACTGGTTACCGTTATCAGCAAGCCCCGAGATACCGGCATTTACAAACCCATTCGATCCAACTGTCACCACCTGGGCAAACAAACGATTTGCATTTATGATGTATGCCGATAGAACATCGGTTTCAATTTGCCCACCAGAAATTAGTGTGAAACCCTTTGTAGGATGGAAAGACCTTTCGCCGTCGATCACCGTTGACAGGTACCCAAAATTGAAATGCCAATAACCAGGCACGCCGTCTGTAGGAATTTGCTCAGTTGACAAAACCCATTCGCCTGTGAGAGCGGTTTTACTACATTTTGCAGCAAGGTAATAGCCTTGTGTTGGTGTTAGCCCCGATTGCGAGAATGCCGTTAGGTTCCAGATATTTCCTAATCCCTCAATCTTAAACACCTTATGGATTAACCGGCCGGCAGACATTCCAAAGGAATTTGGATCACCTCCCACATTCTTCGTCATCAATACTCCATCCAAATCGTAATACATGGATTCGGTACCAAACCAACCTGCAATCGCCTGCTGCATGGCATTCTCCAAATTTCCATCGGGATCGATCACTTTAGACCTGAATTCGGTCAATGCCTGAATGTTCCGACGATCGCGTTCCCAAGATTGCTTATTGTATTGCGTAACGACTTCCTTTTGCTCCTTAATGTCGTTTTGGATTTTCTCAAAAAGGGTGTAAGTGACTTCATTCCCAATGACCGCATTGTATGACATTCCATTTTCAATAACATCGGGATAAATAGCCGGGTATGATAATTCCGTAATTCGGATTTCTGCATCTATACCTTTTTCCGCATCTTTCAAACGAACGATATCCCCAGCTTCTAGCTCCGTCGACCATCTTTTCAATTGTATGTAATCAACCTCCAATTCATATACCACACGAGGAACGCTATTGCTATCCAAATATTCCTGTCTTTTGGTAGTCAATTCAGCAGCTGCTGCATCGATATAGGATTGCGGCATATGAATACCGATCAATGTATATTTATCTCCTACCTCAGCATGCACCGTTTCAGTTGGAAACCAATTATCATTGCCCTCATCGTTTGCTTTAAAACGAATCGTTTTCGTAGTGGCATTGTAGGAAGATATTTCGAATTGATTTCCCTCGAGCAAACCCGATTTGAAAACGATGTAAGCTGTTTCACCATCCACCTTTTGCCCGTTCAGATCAAAATCAATTGAAGTATCCTTCACGGAAAACAACTTCTTGTCAATCTGAGCTACTTCCGTTACTGTACCGGTTCGCTTTGGATAAATCTCTTCATCGATAAATTCGCCTTCACGGATACCGTAGATATCAGTATTCTTTTCTATGTAACCTGGAATAGTGAAGTAATTAAAGGTTCCCTCTGGAAGATTCTTATCACCCCCTCTGGCATAAGCACGCGTAACGATCTTTTTATCCTGCAAAGATTTGCGTGTTAGGCTGTACAAACCCTTTCCCTTGCCATATTCAAATGTCAGCGCACGCGGAGTTCCCACGGTCTTTTTCAATGAGATCACCTTACCTTTGATATCCCACTCCGCTTTCATCGCTTGAGCAACCATGGTAAGAGCATCTAAGATGTAGGTGCTATCAAATTCCACGGTAACGCGGCCAAGATCCTCAAATTGACCAAGGGACCAACCAGACGATTTGCTATTGGCACAATCAACAAACAAGTGAAGCCATTCCTCGGCGGTACCGGAGAATGAAAACTTGCGTGCCCCAAGATGATCAATAAAGAGATAACCCAGTGTGTGCCGGGGACCTTCAAATACAAAATCAAAAGACGAAACAAAACGACTCATCTTCTTGAAGTCCTCGACCTGGTTCAAGGTGTATTCCTCTCCTTTGTACATTAGGGTATCACCCACGCGCAAACCTAACGTAGAAACATCACCCAAACTAAATGAAAGCCCATGTTCCGCCATTACCTTATTGCTGAAGGTTGCAGCGTTCAAAGGAAGCTGTATAGTATTTGTACCGTTTCTTTTTACCTGGACCTTCATTAGAATAATTGTTTTTGTTGTTCGAACTGAATTGGCTTGTCGGGATAACTGAGGATTAATCCGTTCACATCAGCCAAATAGAAATCCACACCCACCGGTTCGAAGTTGTTTTCCAATACCAAGGTGAAATCGGAAAAAATATCACCACCTATTGTGCGAGGATTCATTACAGTAAAATCCGGAGAATTTATATACCGAAGCGCAAACGACCTGCCCAGGGCATCCACACGTAAATTGAAGCCTTCCGGCTTAGCCAATATATCCAATAAGGCATCCCTCTGATTTTGCAAATCAGTAAGACTTTTAGATTTCAAGTAACACTTAATACTATATTGAATAGATTGGAAGTACGTTGGCGACGCCGTGTCATAATCTCGACCGTGCTCGTCGGCCCAATCGTGGAATGCTCGTTCTTTTGGGGCAGGTAATTTCAATAATTCACTCCATGTTCCACGCTGGAAAAACAGTCCAAAAGCAGTACTAGCAACTTTATCTTCTAATTCAAAACTCATTTCCTGAACTCCCTCACTTTAGCGTTACCAAATACTTCTTTGATCAACTGCCCCTCTTTGATTTCCATTGTAACAAATGCGTTTTCGTTAGCGGTCAATTTCACTACTCCCCGTTTGACGTATATCTGTGACACCTCATATCCATTAACTTCGATATTCACTTGGCCGCCAAGAATCAACACAAAACGAGGGTTGACCACAGAATGCACACCGTCGAAGTAAATACCTTCTCGTCGCAACTCGTCCCGGTACTTTTCCAATACCTTTAGAGTAAGAAAATCAGTGTCCATTGCGAACTCTACTCCTTTAGGGGATTTGAGCAAGCGGACCAATTCCTGTACTCCATTGGCCGTAGCAACTTTACTAAGGCCCCACTCGCATCCTCTGTGAGCCTTTACCAGGTTATATATTTCTTGATTCATCATGACGATCGACCTCCTAAACTTCTATTGATTGATTGGAGCTCACTGACAGCGGTATCCAGGCGTTTAACTGTTTCCCCTGTATTTACTTGGATTGCATTTAGTGCAGTTAATTGGTCCATTGCAACAGCTAATTGCTTGTTGAGAGTAATTCCCTGAGATTTGCTTTCATCAAATGACCTCTTAAGCAATTCAGTTTGGGAACGAAGCAAGCCGTTATTTTCACTTTGGGTCGCCTCGGTCACCTCACGCTGTATAGATCCTTTTAGACCCGATCCAAAATCACCTCTACTCAGGCCCAACTGCTTATAAGCTTCCTCTAAAGTCTTGGTGAACTCACTTCCGGCTCCATCAATCTTATCTTTCCAAACAGAGAAATTAAACCCTGTAAGCGAATTGTTATTTGATTTCATGTAATCAGCCAATTGGTTAACCATATCATTTACAATTGGCTCGATCATTTTCAACTTTAATGAGTTAACTAGGGCATTCTTTATAAACTTGTCAAAAGTTTCATCAAGGGAATCAACAGCGCTTTCGCCAGCTTCAAATGCAGTTACTAAAGCGTCCGCAAGGGAAGCAGAAAGATCTTTGAAAGTTGTCTGTACGAGATTCTCGGTAATAGATTTTTGGATATCCTCGATCTGTTTATTGATCGAATCCATCTCATCATAATATCCTTTGACTTTTTCCTTATCAGTCTTTTTCTTGTCCTCCTCAGCTTGAGCCATCTCAGCAAGAATACGCTGCTGCTCTTTGAGATTCGATATCGCTTTATCACTGTCGCTGTAGTAGTTTTCTCCAACACTATTTGATATGCGACGTTGCAATGTATCATACGCCTTTCCAAGGTTGTCCAATTGATCTTTATAAGAGTCAATCTGCTTTTGAAGCTTCTTGTCTTTTGTGTTGAAAAGGTCAAGTGCGGAAGTCAGAGTCTTGATAGACCCTGAAATGATAGATATAGGGTTTCCGGATGCAATTCCGGCCGACAATTCTCCCATGCCACCTACAAGGTTTCCGATCTGATTAACTGTATTTTGTAATCCGTCACCACCTATTCCCAACTGTGAAAGGGAATCACCTAATAAGATAGTTGCATGCTGCACTTTGCCTAAATCTTCCGCAAAAGCAGAAAACATCTCTGACAATGCCTGTTTTGCCTCCTTACTATCTTTACCAAATTTTTTTACAGCTTCCCGATAATTATTTATAGCACCGGTTGAAGCAACCCAAGATTTAGTTAGATTATTACTCGTCCTTGCTGATCCCACCTCACGAGACATTTGATCATATTCTTGTCTTGTTAGTTTACCTGCTTTAAACTCTTCATCTACTCGTTTTTGAATATCATCTAATACCTTATCAGTCGCTTTATTGCTGAGGAATTGAAGTGTTGAAAAGGTTTTCTCCCACTCTACTGTCTGGCGAATGTTTGAGGATACCAAAGCACTCGTTTCTTCTAGAAGACCTTTCTTTAACTGGGCCTTTCTTTCCTCAGTAGCATCCGCACCAAGATCAGTCAATGCTTGTTGATACTTCTTTTGGATTTCCAATAACTGAGCATCGTAGTCGTTTGCTAACTTCAAAGCGTCAACGAAACGTCTATTAGTACGATCCCTCTCCTCTTTATCCAAAGCATCCAACAATAACCGTAATGCCTTAGCTCTTTCCTCCTGGGCTTGAGTCAGTTTTACAGATGAACCCTGAAAATCACCAGATGCACTATTCTGTTCAAGAGTAATCAAATCCATATACTCTTTCTGTAAGCGATCCTTATACCCCTTGAATGATGCCAATTGCCCAGCATAACGCTTGTTAGCTTCCTCTATCGAAGTTTGTTCAGCATAGGCATTATACTCATCCAACAATTGCTTTTGTACAGCTAGGGACTCAGTCAACGCTTTAGTATCTTGCCTGGTTGTAGCCTCGGCAACTTCAAAACTTTCTGATCGCTGCAAACCACCCTCATCCACTCGTAATCCCTTATTCTTTGGATCAGCATAGAACTTACGAACCTCCTCACGAATTTTAGCATACTTATCCTTTACGGAAGCTACCTCCGATTCGTTACGAGAAAGTTGGTTACGCGAAGCATTTTCGTTGATCTTATCGATTTCCAATTGCAGGGAACGTTGGCGTTCGGTTGCTTGGCGTGTTTGTTCTGCAAATTTTTCTGCTTTCTTTCTAGCTCTTTCATCTGCTGCAAGTTCTTTATCACTTTTACCAAAATCAATTCCTGTCGTATCAACATCAGTCTTTAAAAGACTTCGCATTTTTTTCAAATTCTCTGCTAACATCGGGTTCGCAAACGCTTTATTCACTGAGCCTTGTTTTTTAATCATTTCCTCTTGATTGGCTATGATCTTCAATTGCTCTTCACGAGTTTTTTTAGAGAATTCAGTAAAATATTTAGCAGCATCCTCACCATTGTTCTTATTAGCTTGTGGAAACCAATCATCCATTATTTCGTTAGCTTTTGATGCGCCTTTAGCACCGAAAACTGCCCCCCCAAGAATGGTTCCTGTATGTCTGCTAAATAGTTCCACCCATCCTTTAGATGAAACGACTTTATTTGCGGTTTCAATAATATCTGCAAAGAATCCGATGGTAGCTACTGAAAATTTTCCAATTGCTCCTGTCCCATTTTCTATGGATAAAACCACATTATCCCATGCGATACCGATTCTTTTTGATTGGTTTACCAACTTCCCTGCACCTGTTTCGAACTCTGCCTGCATTGCTCCATGCGCATTTTTTGCTGTAATCATCGCATTGGTTAGTGTATCGTATCCAGTAGACGCCAATGAAGCAATTACCCTCTGATCCCGGACGGCAATAATACCAGTTCGTTCCAATGCTTCATTTACGGACCCACCTGCTTGATTGATATTGTTTAACCCACGGATATAATCAATGAAAACACCGCTTGCGTCTGTTTTGAATCTTTTTTCAAGTTCAGCTTGAGTGCCACCAATGATTTTCAACAAGTCTGCAGCGCCTTTGCCGGACCTAGTCATTTTCTCAAATTGCCCAAGGGTGCGGGCAAATGTTGACCCAACAACCTCAGCTTCTAGACCAACAGCTTTGGTTGCTGTAGCATATGCTAACACATCTTGCCGACCAATTTTATAGAGACCCACGTTTTGTGCTATAGCCTCCGCGTTCCCAAGTATCTCAGATTCAGTCGCAGCGAAGTTGTTACCAAGGTTTACAATTTCGTCACCAAACTCTTTAACGTTTTGTACGCCACCATCTGTTAGAGTAAGAAGACGCGCAATTTTAGTCGCCCCCTCTTCCCCTCTGATATCAGATGCTGTTTCTAGTTTGGCCAGCGCGTCGGAGAAGTTAAGGAGGTCTTGTCTACCCTTTACTCCCAGTTGTCCTGCTACTGCTGAATATTCAAGAAGTTGTTTTGATTCTACTGTTTTAAGGGAACGAGAAAGCTGAATAACGTCGTCAGAGTAGTTTTTGAGGTCACGGCCCGCAAGTCCAGTAGTCTTACTTACACTTTTAAGTCCATCATCAAAGTCAATTACAGTTTGCTTATTCCTTTGGAACAAAAGGAATAGTGCGGTTATTGCCGAGATCGCTAATCCTACCGGCGAAACAAGAAAATTTAAAATATTCGTTCCAGCATTAATAAAGGCAGCCCCTAGCTCTTTTACTGATCCTGGCTTGCCTGCTAAATCATCAATGGAGGTACCAAACGCGGCTAGCTGGCTATTAACCCTACCAATAATTGGAATTATGTTATCTAGTTCGCCGCCATAATTGCCCACATTTCGCTGATGCAAGCCAAGAGTAGCATCAATATTCTTAATCCCCTTGTCTAAAATTTGAGTTTCTTTTACAAGGTCTTTAGATTTTTTTTCTAACTCTTCGTAGGCTGCACTATTTTTATGCCCTTGACGTTCAAGCTTGAACATCTCAGCCAACACGTCTTTAGCTTCCTTGCGGACATTACCAAGTGCTGTATTTAGTTTATAGTATTCACTATTTTCTTTTTCAAGTTCTTTCCTGCGTTTTTCAGCGGCTTTCCTTTGACGCTCAGCACTCGCTTCTGCATCTTTACGAGCTTTTTCTGCGGCTTTAACAGCTCTTTCCGCTTCACGTTCCACTTCATTAGCAGCTCGCCTTTCTTCGGCTTGCTCCTTTAATTCACGGGTATACTCTTGAAGTTCAATTTGTCCTTGCTTATACTGAATATTTAATTCTTTTTCAGTTTGGGTAAGAGATTCTGTTGCCGCCTTCTTTTCTGCCAAAACAGTCTTAGCATCCTGTTCAAGTTGCTTCAGAACATTTAAATCTGAAATTTCTTTGGATCGCTCTTCCCGTAAGCGACGAATAGACTCAATATTTTCAAGCTGGGCCTGCTTAAGCTTTTTTTGCTCATCGCTTAATTGGCGAACAGCAGTAGCTGACTTCTTTACATCACCCGATCCATCGCCAGTTCCGCTAGAAGACACACCACTCCCTTTAAGCAATTCGCGTATTTTGCGTTTTGCTTCTTCTTCATCTACAACAACTTTGTACCGTAAATCAGCCATGAAACAAACTTATCAAAAACAATAAGTATTGATAATTTTTAGTGCTTTACGTTGGGGGTAACTGTAAGTTAACAATTGTTAAAACCATTAAATAAGCTGAACATATCCACTGCTTTGCTTGATGAGGGGTTCCCCGGCTCATCCTCGCCAATAGGTGGCAATACAAGACTGTACAGCAACAGGTTTTGATAGCTGACTTTGTACTTTAACTCTTCCTCCGTCATCCAGCCTTTAAAAGCAATTGCCGTATTGGCAACTATTGACCAAGGGCTTCCTTGTCCTGGGTAAGATTTATCACTAGGCTTCTTGCCAAAGTTAAAGAGTCGAAAAAAGGCTCAAGGTCTAACCTCCCATAGACCATACGGAACATTTCGTTTATCTGTCCGTTTGTAAAAGCGTATCTTATTGCAATTGAAAGTTGTTCTGCAGGTATGCTAGGATTATTATTGATAGCCATCGCGATTACATCAGTCAGGCCGGCAACATTATCCCTAAGCAATGTGAATATTTGATCAGATGAAGGAAGGTTTTGAATATCCTTAGCACCCGTCATTTCCATGAGTCTTAATGCGATGTCTTGGGAAACACCTGAGGATATCCCACGAAGCTCGAGAGATACCTTTCGCTTAAGTCGGAAAATTTTACCAAAGAAATCAGTTCGAGGCAATATAACCTCGCCTAATTGATCAGGGTGATCATTGAAAGTTTTCACTATAAGGCGTTGGGCCTCTAGTGGAGATAATTGTTGTTCTTGCATTTTGGATAGGATTTAAGGGCGTGGTACCCTTGTTAAAAATAACCCCTACTAGCCAACCTTATCCAAAAGAGTGGTTTTCGGGGTAAATCATTATCAGTAGCTAACTATGGTTACGCCACAGCTACTTTTTCGTAATACCAAGGTGATACAGCGTCTCCATCAGCATCTGATACCGCCTGTGCTTCTGCAGTGAAACCAAGAGCAAGAAATGCGTCTCCATCTTTTGTAAGAGCGTTTTCAATTCTAGCTACAACTCCTCCATTAAGGATCACAAAAACCATTTTAAACCCATCCCAAGGTTTACTGGTTACACGTACAGCAAGGTTGACAGCTTCAGTATTGTCTACAGGGGATTCAAACTTTGTAGTAGAAGCGGAAGCAGGATCACCCTTAAATAAAAGATCAGCCATTTTTGGGTCTAAATTTAGGAACTTCGCAGTTACACTAGCCCCATCACCTTCCTCACCTACAACAGCAAAAATTCCAGCTTTATCCTCAACTTTTACTTTAGTTAATGTCTTCTCTGGAATATTTATTGAAGCAGATCCCATCTCAATATTCTCGCCTTTTACCCAACCGGTAGTGGGCAAGGTGCCGTCTGCACTTACTTTCGCAAACTCTATAGATTCAACACCTTTTACAACAAATTGTGCCATAATTTATTCTTTGTTAGAGATCAAATCGGTTATTTTGCCCTTCCCCGATCTGATAGTTAATATTCTATTTTTTACTAGCGTTTTTTATGTGATATCTGCCCTAAGGAAACTGTAGTTCACTTGAATGTTATAAAACCAATCAGTACCTGAGCCTGACCCTTCAAGCTCTCCTGGGTTACGCAGATAGAGAGAAAAATCAAACCCATGATGATCATCAACGGCAGCCACAATTGCATTACCGATCGTTCGCATTCTAGCGACATCAGGTTGTGTATTGTCTTTGGCCGTTGGATTTTCAGCAGTTTGGTTCTTAAGGTTAGGGACATGGACGTTTATATTGAATATTCCACCCTGCTTTTGCTCGGCATCGTAAATGAGCGAGTTGGTCACGATATCCTCTTTAGTGGATCCAGCACGACGTTGAAACGTTCTCAGCTCACCCGTAATCAATGAAGGAATACCTGCAGCGATAATAACACCTTGGATATCATCCATTGCATCAAATACACTTTTTATCCTTCGTTTCATACACTAACCCTTTCAAAAGCTTGATTCAGTACTTTATCCATCTCACTTGACGCTAACGAGATCACTGTTAATCCTCTACCTTCAACCCATCCGGCATACTCTTTCCCTGCAACAATAATAATCCCCCAACCTTTAGATTCTCTTAATTGAGCATAAGCAAGTTCCTTCCCTTCTTTCAATCCTGGTGATCGATCGCTTCCATATGGACTAAGTTCAAAATCTTCATATAGCACTTTACCATCTTTGAAGATAATGCCACCTGTTGACGAACGTAATTGTCCTGTTTGGTCATCATATCCTCCCCCCATTCGCATCGTTGCGCGTTGAATCTTTAGCGCCTCAGATAGGACAAGTTTGAATTCTTCTAGCGTTTGTGCCTCAGCCTTTTTAAACTCTTCTTCAACAATAGCGTCAATCTCCGCAGGGGTCATATCTAAAACTAACTTAAACATATTACACGTACGCTACACAATGAAATCTTCCGTGGTGAAACAAAGCAATTGAATCCTCCCAAACAATAACCTCACCTCGCTCATCATAAGCTGTTACCAACTCTCCAATAAGCAATCTAGGAGTATTTTCAGGCATTGCTATTGTATGCTGCACACTAACCTCGACACCATCTTTAACCTTCTTCAAACCTTGACTCCTGGAATTAGGGTAAAACCTGCATGGTAATCCTTGCTCTTTAGTTTCACCTTGCCTTACTAATAAATCAGGATACTGTCCATCTAAAACCATCGTCTTCTGCTTAATGTGTATTTGAAAGGTCCACAAATCCAGAATCCGAAGGCGACTCATCAATGCCCCAACGAAGCATCAACCGACGGCGCAAAGCTTCCAATGCATCCGCATCCTGTTGAGTCATTTGGTAATCCAGTTCCTTGACAGATTTAGGAAGTGTTAAAAGGAAGTCTATCAAACCAGCCCGGGAAAGATCCAATGCTTTAGTCTGATCCTGATTTTGGGGTTCACGTTCCGCTACAGGATCCATCCCATTCTCTACCAAAATCATATCAACTGTTGCATCAGGGAACTTATACCCCATCGACGACACTAAGACTTCCTTTACACTCGCCATACTATTACCCCTTCTTCACTAATCTACGTTCAACACACCCCGCCAATCGTGCATCATCGAAATGAGACACATCGTCACCTTCAACCCATTTTTTGCCAAAGTTATCTTTGTCAGCAAACGGAGCGATAACGGTGTATTTTTTCTTTGCAGGCTTGGTGTCACCCTTAGCCTTTGCGTCGGCAGCTGCTTTATCAGCTTTAGCTTTAGCATCTGCAGCATCCTTTTGCGCACGCTCGTCGGCTTTAGCTTTTGCATCTTCAGGAATCTCCACCTCATCGCCCACCTTCACTCCTCTTTTTTCAAGATCCGGATTGTGTTTAATGTCTGATTCCGTTACGATATGCTTTACCAAGTTGGCCTCACCTTGTGGAGCCCCTTGTTTATTTTCTTGATCTGCCATTATGCTTGTACGGTTTTAGTGTCCAACAAATAGATTTCGTCAATTGCAGTTACAACCGGAACTACACGAGCCTGAGCGCGAGTAACCTCTTTCAAAGAAGGTGTAGTGGTACGGAATTTACTTACGAGAATGTACTCGTTTGCTTTTTGGTACTCAACACCTGCTTGTTTGTGGTTTTCTTCTGCTAAACGAGCGTAGACCAACTCTCCTACCATTTGTGAAGCAACAAAAACCATTGCTCCAGCAGCAAAAGGTTTGAACGATGTACGTTTACCATCTTTTTCTACTTTGATTGTACGATCAACTTTAATGAAAGTAAAACCATAACGTTTGCTAACCAAAGTATTCAACTGGTCGAAATCAAGATTTGGAATCTGTTTGTTCCCAGTGCTATTTTGACTAAATGAGTAATACTCTTTCGCCTGATCTGTAGCAGCAATAGCATTAATTGTCGCCGTATCAGTATACACTTGCGTAATAGTGACACCATCTGCTGTAGCTTTGTCGATAACTCTTTGGAAGTCATCAAAAGGTTTTGCATTCACTTTATCTGAATAAAGAGCAGCAACACCAAAAAGGTGATCAGCACGATATTTATAATCACAGCGAACACCTACGCCAACATTTTCAGGATCATCAACTAAAGTGATACCTGTAGAGAATCCACGCAAGAAAATAGCTTCATTACGCTCGTAAATAGCTCCAATAGCTCGAGGAGTATCAGCAAATAACTTAGCAATAATTTGCCCGTTAGTTGCTCCGTTAGCGATCAACGTGTCCAATTGCGTTAATTCGGTTTCATTAAGAGCCAGCTCAATACCCATTTTTGGAATGTCACCAGATGCTTGTGAGATCGAATCCCTGGTCTTCAAAGGGAGGCTAGAATCCATTGCCACAACATCAGCTGCAACTAAACTAAAAGAAGCAGATAAGCTTTCCCATTTACCAGTTACTGAAAAAACTGGCTTCAACATTGTCGTATGTAAGTAGACCAATGGTCTCTTTGTATCGTTCAATGTCTCGACTGTCCGCACAATAATCCCTGGGAAGAATTTTTGTACCCATTGAATAAATAGTGATTTTTCCATTAGTCTGCTCTAAAATCAATTAAAGGCTTTAATGCTTCCATTGCTTCCTCAGTTGGCTCAATGTAGCACGCCTTATGGTTTACCGTTCCCCTCACTAATAATCCAGCAGCGGGTTTTGCTGTTAAGATCGAATTGATCTGTACGTGCGCATACTCGTAACCGGCTGGCAACGCTGCATACGCTGTCGCATCCGTATTTACGGGCATAGGCTTATAAATATTTCCAGTAGCCGTATCCTTGATGATAATATGCCCTGCATAAATGACTTTAGGTGCAAAACCTGTCACATCTAATGCACGTCCGCCACGAACGGACTGAAAATTGTCGACAATGATCACGGTATCCCGTGATGTGTCGATGATTTGTTCGTCGTTGTTTAAATTTACTGTTGTTCCCATTTGAAAAACTATTGTAATCCAATTTCGCTCATCACTGAATCCAACTCTTCCTTAGTTGCTTCTTTGACTTTGCCATCTTTACCTACACTTGAAAATGGACTATCTTTCCCCAATTTACTTTCAGCTGTCGTTTGCGTATGGTTAGCGAAGTCGGTTTCGATGTCGGTGAGGTATTCCTGAAAGGCCGCATCGTCCGTAAAGCTCATGCGACCGAAATCACGCAATACTTTTGAACTGTAATCCTCTCCAGCATCTTTGAGTTTGGCTTGAATAAGTGAGCGACGGTCATTGACAACTTTTTCGCCTTTTAGCGCTTGCACAGTCTCTGTCAATGCTTTATTCCCGTCAATCAATTGCTTTGCCCATGCTGGCATATCGTCAGCGCCTGCTGTACTTCCGCCTTCTTCTCCATCTCCGCCTTCTTCCTCTTTTTCTTTTTCCGATTTGCCAGCACCTTTTTTAAGTTTTTCAAGTTCAGAATTTAGACTACGTTGTCTATCATCTTCCTTGACGATGTCTGCAAAAGGGAATAACTCATTGAATGCGGAAAGTTTTGCCTTTACATCATCCTCTGACTCAACCTTTCCATCCATGCGTTTAGCCAATTCCTCTACCCTTGTCGCTGAAAGTTGCACGCCACCAAAATCTGATTGGAGTAATGCTCTGATTGCTTTTTTGATATCCATTTGTTTATTATTTGGTCAGTTACTACCCGTTTTGAATGGCCGTTCGCAACAGTGAGCACCCGATAAACAAAAGTAACTTGAAGGTGTGGGGGGTGGAAATGGTTGTGCTTTACGTTGGGGGTAACGTAAAAAAGCCCTCAACTTTGGAGCGGTACGGTAATAGTTATTTACTACGTTTCATTGACAGCAAAATTATAAAACGTCAATTTTGGTTACATCTAGTTAACAAATGACAATAAAATGACAATATACATTAACTTTGTTTAACGCTATTTATATTGTTTAAAATGGTTTATTTTGTTTAACCATGCTTGGAGATCACCAAAGTTATAAAAGCTTTGCTACAGGTCTAAAAAGTGTATCATTTTGTATCTATTTGTATTTATTAGAGCTCTTAAAACTATAATACCTACTATTCTAGTTGCCTTTAATTTAGTATTGACAATTTAAAATTAATGTCCTAAAATTGTGAAATAGTATATACAGATATACGTGTTATCTACGTGTCTTTGTTAAAATACTAAATTTAATTTGGCGCTATTTTAAACCTTTTACGGGAAACAATAGTTCTAAATATATTATGAGCATACACAAGAGAATTATCGTCATGAAACCTACAATCACAAAAGAGAAGGTAATGGAGGCCATTAACCGAGCTCTTGCGCAGAAAGAAGAGACTTTGAGATTTTTGAAGGGAGAAATTACTAAGGAAGAATTGGAAGCAAAAGGAGTAAAGCTTGCTAAACCATTATAATTTTGAAAAGGAAGAAGGGCAAGAATTTATCTACTTTTTTTTCACGGATAAAGGCATTCATTATAGAATTGCCTTTACAGAAGACTATAATTTAACACTATTATCTAATGAATCTTTTGACAACTTATACACTCTTACTATCCTTAGGGAAGAGTGCGTAAAGCCTGGTCATGATCCTCGTATAAAGGCTACCGTATACGAAATTGTTAGAACTTTCTTCGCTTTTAGAGATAAATGTGTAATTTATATTTGTAGTGAAGATGGCAATAAAGCTGCTGGAAGACATAAAACTTTCAGTAAATGGCATGAGGATTGTGATTTTAAAGATGATTTTATAAAGTATGACAATGTAATTGTTGATGGTGATCGACATGTTTATACATCTCTTATCTATCATCATGAATGTCCAGGTATTGATAGAATATTAGAGGTTTTTAAAGAAATAGAGGGCCTCTATAAGGGTATACAGGAATCTGCTTAATCCCCTCCATCCAGAGGGGATTTTTTATTTGTCCAATATCTCTACTTTTTCAATTGTTTAATAATCTTACCGGTATAAACTTAAATAGGAATCGACTTTTCTGCTTTCTTCCCATCCTGCTCAAATATATTTATCACAACTTATCACAAATAATAAGTTTATCTAAAAAGTTTATTATATTTGAAAAGTTTAAGTGCGATGCCGAACTGTAAACCGTTTTGACAAGTGGACCGTAATGGATATATTTAAGGCAAAAATATATTAACGTTATGAGAAAGTATTTTATCTTAATTCCCTTGTTATTTATAGTAATGTATTCAAATGCTCAGGCATCAGATAGTTTGCAGATAATTCAGAAGGCAAAAGATTATTTTAAAAATTTTTATGTGGAGTACAATTTTAAAGACCCCTACAGTTACGAATTGTTAAAAATTAAAGCCGAGAGAGTTACTTTGAGAGAAAAAATAGAATTTGATATAGGAGTATTCAGAAACGCAAAAAAAAGCATTAAAATTGATTCAACTTTTAGTTTATCTGATTTTTCAAATGCTAAACAAAGATTAGAGGCTCTTTCCAAAACTTTAAGTAAAGGGGAAAAACTTAAAGAGAAAGATTTTGATAAATACATTAAAAAGTATGGCGAGTACATTGAGTTGTACAATGGCGCAAAGAAGGAGGTAGAAGAGTTTAGGTTTGCCCATAAGAAGCTGGACGATGATTTACTTTTGAATCAAAAAATGTTAGATGATAAATCTTTAGATTTTTCCCAAACTGTTCAATGGAGAATTTCATTAGATTGTTATGCTGCAAATAGTTATGGCAATAAGATTCTAGGAAAGTATATATTTAGGATGTCTAAAGAGGGCAAGTTGGATGGTGAGGTTATTAAAATGAATTAATATTTTGATGTTTAAAAAATGTTTTGCATTTTTGAAATGCCAAATCAAATAAAGTCAGAAGAGCTTTAAAAATTTCTTCAAAAAAACATAATCTGATACTAGGTGTCAGAAAAATTTACAGACTTTGCTCTGTCGTTGTGGTTACAATTTCCAGCCCTGTGCTGACTTTGTTTGGTTTGGCGACCCACACGGCAGGGCTTTTTTGTTGCCGGATATTGTTATAAAAATGCCAAATCAAACAACATCTCAATTACAGCTACCCTCAAACATCGTAGCTTTCATGACTGCACCATCTGTGCCAGTTGATCAAATTCAAGAAATTCAAACTATTTACAACGTATCCATCAGTACTGCCGTTGACATTTACGAAAGCGTAGGCGAACGTTACACCGATGAAATGTGGGTGGCTGCACTATGTGGTATTGCATCTCCTGCTTGCCTTGCTGAATTGAAAGGAGGTTTGTCATGCTGAGTACTCAAGAACTTCCTAAGACTATCCTTATGGACCAAGATACCATTGAGGATCTACACAACTTATTGTACCAGTTGAACTGGTTAAACGATGTTATGCAAACAGATCGTAGTAATTCTATTGTCAACGCTCTTCTATTATCAATTGACGATGAAAATAGAGATCAAATATCGGAAGCGGTCCAAGCTTTAAGCAGAATCAACTTAAGTGGTAGTCTAATAAAAAAGTCAATTTCAATCTTACAATCGGAAGGAGGTGTTCAATAGTTGTTATCAAACAATTTGTACATTTTATAACAAAGTGCAAAATGTTCACAAAATGTTTAATATATTTGATTGACTAAAATATAAAATTATGGACATACACATAAATTCTGGGCACATTCCTAGTATATTCTCATACAATGGGAATGAAGTAACTTTTAAAACTGCAGATGGCGTGACTTATGTCAATGCTACTCAAATGGCAAAACCATTTGGAAAAAGACCAATTGATTGGTTAAGATTCGAGCAATCACAAAATTTTATAAACGAACTATCCAAAGTGAGAAATCACACTTTGACTGATTTAGTGGTAGTTACAAAGGGCGGTAATACTCCAGGGACGTGGATGCAGGAGGATGTGGGTCTAGAATTTAGTCGGTGGTTATCCCCTGCTTTTTCAATTTGGTGCAACGATAGAATAAAAGAGTTACTTTTGAATGGTGCAACAGCTGTTAATGGTATAACTGATAATGATATTATAAATTACCTGAAGAAAGAACAATCACAATTAAGGGATGAATACGCTAAATTAGAAGAAAGATCAAATAAGCTAGAGCTTGTCAGTGAATTCGTTCATCAAGCATCTTCAAGCAAATTAAGGGACTGTCCCATCAAGTGTGTAAATAAAAAATACGGAGTTCAGTTATGTTCCTTATAACTGGACTCTTTTTTCAAATAAAGTTAAGAACTGATTTAGGATAATAGCCCAGTTACGAATGGGC